>Ga0207864_1000009_pt1 | contig 388652 bp, 331 predicted proteins | sample HigsolmetaAR202D_FD_184834 | JGI IMG/M metagenome (GOLD analysis project Ga0207864, IMG submission 184834) | Ionic liquid and high solid enriched microbial communities from the Joint BioEnergy Institute, USA - AR20-2-D (SPAdes) (version 2) ... | reverse complement strand
CAAGTTCGGACGGGCTATCAACCTGAAAGAGGGGCAATCGCTCGAAACGGTCGATGGCCAGAAGATTACAGCCAACGGCAACGAGGTCGCTCGACTCGATGGTCTTCTCCGTCAGGGTCATTCCGGCGGTTGACTACTCGATTCAATTCGTGAACTGCACGCCAGCGGATGTCGGGCCAACTCGTTGACCAACACGCGCTGGCGGGCCATCGGTCACAGCTGGGGCTAACCACTCGATGGTAGGCTGCGACGCTACCGGTCAATCGGCGCCGCACAAGGTGAGAGTCCGCCCTGCACTGACTGACCGGCGTTCATTGCCGGGGCCATTGCGTCCACAACAACCCGCAGGATTGCCCGGGATTGCTCAATCGTTGAGAGAGTGGGTTGGATTCCGGTCGCGTCTGCACCACCAGACACGCCAAGCAAGAAAAAGGGTTCGATGAGCGATCATCGAACCCTTTTGCCTTGGGGCGGCGCCGCTTCAGCGCATCTGGAACGCTTCCTGGTGCACGTGCCAGCCGCGGCGGCGTTGCGCCGCCTGGCGCATCACCTTGCCCAGGCCCGCAGGGCCGCAGACCCACAGGTCCAGCTGGCGCCCGTAGGGAGTCAGGTGTTCCGGCGTGAGGATCTGGCCCTTGGCCGCGTCGTGCACGGTCAGGCTCACCGGGGGCTGCGCGGTCGCGCACAGGGCTTCCACCTGGGGCAGCAGGGGGTCGCGCGAGGCGTGCCGCGTGCAGTAGTGCAGGTGCGCGGGCTGCGCGTCGGCCATGGCCGGCATGCCGGGCTGGCGCGCCTGCAGCAGGGCGAGGAAGGGCGTGATGCCCACGCCGCCGGCGATCCAGACCTGCACCTTCTGCGCGTCGCCTTGCGCGTCGAAGCAGCCGTATGGGCCTTCGATGCGCACCGGCTGCCCGGGGCGCAGGCGTTCGTGCAGCGCGCGGGTGTAGTCGCCCAGCGGCTTGATCACCAGCCGCAGCAGCGGTTCGCCCTGGGGCGTCCGCCCGCAGCCTTCAGGGGCGCTGGCGATCGTGAACGGGTGCGGTCCCTCGAGGCCCTCGAAGCTGGCGAACACGAACTGGCCCGGGCGGTGTCCCGGCCAGCGCGCCGGCATCGCGCACAGCACTTCCAGCGGGTCCGTGCCCGCCTGCGTGCCGAGCACCTGCACCGCATGGATGCGCCCCACGTGGCTGTTGCGGCCGCGGCCGATGCGCCCGGCCAGCGACCACAGCGCCGCCGCGCTGCCGATGGCCAGCAGCACCGCCACCAGCACGCCGAGCGGGCCCTGCCAGAAGGCCAGGGGCATCAGCGCTGCGGCGTGGAACACCAGCATCAGGTACAGCGCCGGCATCAGGCGGTGCAGGAAGCGCCACGGGCGGTAAGGCAGCAGGCGCTCCCACACGGCCAGCACCACCATCACCAGCACCGCGTAGAAGGCCCATTCGCCCAGGTCCTTGGCGGTGCCGCGCATCGGCGTGGCCCAGTCGAACACCGCGTCGCGCGCCGGACGGCCCGCCATGCCCCAGGCCGCGCGGACCCAGCGGCCCGACTGCTCGGCGCCCCAGTGCAGCGCGGCGAACGCGGCGGCCGCGATGCCGGCCCACTTGTGCAGGCGGTAGACCTGGTCCATGCCGCCCAGCAGCCGGTCCATCCAGCGCTGCCGCAGCGCGAGCAGCATGACCAGCGACATCATGCCGATGCTCCAGATGCCGCTCACATACACCCCGTGCCGGCGCAGCTGCCACCAGAAGGCGGCATCGGTGGCACGGGACAGGTCCGTCCACGGCTGGGCGGCGGCGGCCCACGCCAGCGTGAGCAGCAGCCACCACGCGCCAAAGGCCCATCGGATACGCATCATTCACTCCTGTGATCGAGGGGCGCCGGCATCCTTGCGGCGCGGCGCAGGTCCGTTCTGGTTCTCCACCAGCCTCAGGTGCCGGTGCTCGTGTGCTGCCGTGCGGGCACGGCAGTGCTCCATCCACCCGATCCCAAGACGTCCGCAGTCGTGCGCTGCGTTCACGCCATGGTAGGTCTCGCCAGGCGGCGCGGCGGGTGCACTGCTTGTCGCAGCGCAAAGGTCGGGCAGGAAAACCCGGTGGCTGCGTCAGGCGGGCAGGTGCCGCGCACCGGCTCAGCGCTTGACGCGTTCGCGCAGCACGGCGCCGGTGCGGGCGTCCACCTCCAGCTTCACGCGCTCGCCACGGGCATTGCGGCCTTCGACCTCGTAGCGGCCATGCGACCATTCGATCTCGCGGATGTCGCGGTAGCCGGCGGCGTCCATCAGGTCGTAGACCTGCCGGATGTTCAGCTGCGGGCCCTGCGGGGCCGGGCTGGTCTGGGGGGCCGGCGCGGCCGGGACAGAAGGGGCCGGCGCCTGTGCGCCGGCGCCGGTGGCCAGGGCGGCGAGCAGGCCGGCGACGACCAGGCCGCGGGTGAGGGAAACGGTGGGAATGCGGGACGTGTTCATGATGAGGATTCCTGCGTGGTTCGGGATGAGCGGGCAGCTTCGACTGCCCGGGACGCATTGTTCGGGCCGGTGCGTGAATGCAGCCTGAAGCGCGCGTTCATCTGCCGTTCATGCGACCTCTGCTACATCTGCGGGCATCCGCTTGACCTTCATCACGGCACCATGTCGCTTCCTCGTCCATCTTCCTCCCTGCGCCTGTTGGCCGGCCTCGGCGTGGCCCTGGCGTGCACGTTGTGGTCGGGGTCTGCGGTGCAGGCGCACGACCACGACCATGAACGCGCGCGCCAGGCGCTGCAGCAGGGCAAGGTGCTACCGCTGCGCACGGTGCTGGACCAGGTGGAACGCAGCCAGAAGGGCCAGGTGATCAAGATCGAGTTCGAGGAGGACGACGGCCGCTTCATCTACAAGCTGCGCCTGCTGCATCCGAACGGCGAGGTCAGCAAGCTCAAGGTGGATGCGGTGGACGGGCGGGTGCTGGGCATCCGCAGAAGGGGACGCGACTGATGCGCATCCTGGTGGTGGAGGACGAGCCGGTGCTGTGCGCCCAGCTCGCCGACGCGATCCGCGCGGCGGGGCACACGGTGGAGGTGGCCGCCGACGGCGCCACGGCGCGCTACCTGGGCGACGAGGAAGCCTTCGACGCGGTGGTGCTGGACCTCGGCCTGCCGGTGGTGGACGGGCTGAGCGTGCTGCGCCACTGGCGCGCGCAGGGGCGCAACATGCCGGTGCTGATCCTCACTGCGCGCAACGCCTGGCACGAGAAGGTCACCGGCATGGATGCCGGCGCGGACGACTACCTGACCAAGCCGTTCCACATGGAGGAGCTGCTGGCACGGCTGCGGGCCCTGTTGCGGCGGCTGTCGCCGCACCACAGCGCGCTGTGGCAGTGCGGTGCGATCCGGCTGGACACGCGCCAGGCCAAGGCCTCGGTCGACGGCCGGCCGCTGTCGCTGACCAGCCACGAGTACAAGATCCTGTCGATGCTCATGCAGCGGCCGGGCGAGGTGCTGTCGCGCACCGAACTGTCCGAGCACCTGTATCCCGGCGACAGCGAGCGCGACTCCAACACCATCGAGGTCTTCGTCGGCCGACTGCGCAAGAAGCTGCCGCCCGGCAGCATCGAGACCGTGCGCGGGCTCGGCTACCGCCTGCTGCCCGTGGAGACCGGCGCGTGAAGCTGCCCGAGTGGCTGTCGCTGCGGCACGGCTCGCTGCGCGTGCGGCTGCTGATCGGCGCGCTGGTGTGGATCGCGCTGGCGCTGGCGGTGGCCGGCTGGGGACTGCGCGACCTGTTCCGGCAGCACACGCGCCAGCAGCTGGAGGTGCAGCTGGTGCACCAGCTGGACCGGCTCAGCGCGGCGGTCAATCCGGGGCCGCAGGTGCAGGTCGACCTGGATCGCATGGCCGGCGAGACCCGCTTCGACACGCCGCTGTCAGGCCTGTACTGGCAGGTGGACGTGATCCCGCCGGGCGGGGCGCCGCAGCTCGGCGCGGCCCGCTCGCGTTCGCTGTGGGACGAGGTGCTGGCGCTGCCGCCGGAGGGCGCGGTGCGCCTGCCCGCGTCGCAGGGGCACGCGGTGCTGCAGCTGCCGTTTCCGCCGGACCGGACGCTGCTGGCGGTCAGCCGCCCCCTGCAGCTGCCCGATGCGGGGGCGCCGCTGTTGCGCGTGACGGTCGCCGCCGACGAGGCCCTGCTGGCCGAGCCGGTGCAGCGCTTCACGCGCATGCTGTGGGTGGCGCTCGGGCTGCTCGCCGCGGGGCTGGTGCTGGCCGTGGCGGTGCAGCTGCAGCTGGCCCTGCGTCCGCTGAACCTGCTGCGCGAGCAGCTCGGGGCGGTGCGCACCGGCGTGGCCACGCGCCTCGAAGGACCGTTCCCGCGCGAGCTGCAGCCGCTGGTCCACGAGTTCAACCACGTGCTCGGCGCCAATGCCGACATCGTGCAGCGGGCGCGCACGCAGGCGGGCAACCTGGCCCATGCGCTGCACACGCCGCTGAGCATCCTCGGCAACGCGGCCGCGCAGGAGCGCTCGCCACTGGCGCAGCTGGTGCAGGAGCAGGTCGCGACCGCGCAGCGCCAGGTCGACTACCACCTCGCACGCGCCCGGGCCGCCGCGGCGATCCGCGCCACGGGCCTGCGCACGCCGGTGCGGCAGCCGGTCGAGGCGCTGCTGCGCACGATGCGGCGCCTGCATGCGGGCCGACAGCTGGAGTTCGTGCTGGCCGGGTGCGACCCGGAGCTGGCGTTCCGCGGCGAGCCGCAGGACCTGTTCGAGACGCTCGGCAACCTGCTGGACAACGCCGGCAAGTGGGCGCGTCGCCGGGTCGAGCTGCAGGTGCACCGGGAGGGCGACCAGCTGTGCTTCACGGTCGACGACGACGGCCCGGGCATCCCGCCTGCGCAGCGCGAGCGCATCTTCGAGCGCGGCGAGCGGTTGGACGAACAACGCGCCGGCGCCGGCCTGGGGCTGGACATCGTGCGCGAGCTGGCACAGACCTACGGCGGCCGCGTCAGTGCGGAGGACGCGCCGCTGGGCGGGCTGCGCATGCGCCTGCACCTGCCGGCCGCGGTGCAGGCGTGAGGGGCCGTGCGCGGGGGACTGCTACAGGTAGGACGTGACGGCCGGCACCAGCGCGGCCCAGAAGCGCGACTTGGCGCAGATCGAGCAGTTGCAGCGCATGGTGCCGGCCTGCAGGTCGGCCTCGGCTTCGAACTGGACGGCGCCGCAATGGCAGCGGCCGCTGTAGGTGGTCAACGTCACGGTGGTGAACTCCGGGCAAGAAACCTCGAACCAAGCAGTGGTTTCAAGACTAGACCGACGCGTTGCCATGTCTACCGGGACTTCCTCGCATGCCGGCGACCACGGCACGGCCGGCCCGTCGAGCCGCGACAATAGGGCGCCATTCCCGACGGAGCCCCACTTGAAGACCCGCCTGCGCAAACTCCTGCGAACCTTCCTGACCGGCCTGGTGGCCGTGCTGCCGCTGGCACTCACGGTGGCCGTGGTGCTGTGGATCGTGCAGCTGCTGCTGGCCTGGATCGGGCCGCAAAGCCTGCTGGGCGGGATGCTGGTGGCCATCGGCGTGGGCGTCACGGGGTCGGAGGTGATCGCCTACCTGCTCGGGGTGCTGGTGGTCGCGGCGGCCGTGTTCGGGCTGGGCGTGCTGGTCGAGTCCGGCCTGCAGAAGGGTGCCCGGCGGGCCGTGGAGTCGGTGCTGCTGCGCATCCCGGTGATCCGCACGCTGTACGACTTCACGCGCCGTTTCGTGGACCTGCTGACCAAGCGCGACACCGACGACGGCCTCAAGTCGATGAGTCCCGTGTGGTGCCACTTCGGCGGGCGAGGCGGGGTGGCGGTGCTGGGCCTGCTGTCGACGCCCGAGCCCTTGCAGCTTGGCGACCGGGCCTACCACGCGGTGCTGGTGCCGACCGCACCGGTGCCTATCGGCGGCGGGCTGCTGTACGTGCCCGCGGACTGGGTCGAGCCGGCCACAGGCATCGGCGTGGAAGCCCTGACCGGCATCTACGTCTCGATGGGCGTGACCTCGCCGCAGTACCTCCGGCCCGCCACGCCGCCGCGCCCGGACCCCGGCTGAGCGGGCGCCGGGTATGGCGGTTGCAGGCGCTGGGGGAATCCGGTCCGCAGGCCGGGCATGCGATCCACCATGAGCCAGGCCGCTTCATCCCGCATCGTGCTGGGCACGCTGACGCTCGGCGAGGGCCGCAGTGCGAGTTTCGAGCTGCGCGATGGTCGCTGGCTGGCCGACGACCCGGGCCGTTGCCTGCGCTGGCACGACGGTCCCTGTGTAAGCGACGGGCGCGACACGCTGCTGCTGGTCTCGGTGGATCAGGGCGCGGCGCTGCGCCTGTACGGGCTGGAGCCACTGGCGGCGCGCAAGGGCGACTGCGGCACGGGCCTGCTCATCGAAGCCGGCGACGAGGCGAGCCCGCAGGCGCGCGTGGAGTGGTGCATCACGAGCGTGATGGACTAGCGCCGGCGGGTCTCACCAGTCCGCCAGGCGCCAGCACCACAGCGCCAGCGCCGCCTCGCTCGCGCCGGTGGCGTGCGCGACGCGGCGCTTCAGGGCGTCCGGCGCACGGCAGGGCGCGCCGGCCTTCATCAGGTCTTCCACGACGTCTTCGTCATCGCCGAGTTCGGCGAGGTAGTCGTGCCGGGGGCCGAACAGCAGGGCGCGGGGCGCCTGGGACGTGCCGACGAGGACGAGGTACTTGCCGCTATTGGTTCGTTGCATGGTCTGGCCTGGAAGGTGGGAAACGGGTTTCTCCGCGGGTTCGGTGCGCACCCAATGTACGCAGGCCGGTACGGGCTGGGCAGCCCCGGGCGTCCGACCGGGCCGTAGGACGGGTCCTACGCCGCCTGCCCGGTGGCCGGGCAGGTACGCCGTATGCCTCCCTGGCCACGTGTGACCGGCACCGGCGTGTTCCGCCGGCGCAAGGGGTCGCACGCCTTCCCCAGGACGCCCATGAACCCGACCCAAACCGAAACCCTGGACATCCTCCAGCAGGTGCTGCGCCAGGCGCTGCTTGCCATGGCCGCGGCCACGAAGTGCAACTACGCGACCTTCGCCTCCGCGCTGGAGGCCGCGTCGCACAACGAGTCGCTGAGTCCGGTGGCGCGCGCGATGCTCGCGGAGCTGGCCGAAAGCGCCGGCGTGGTGGCACCGTTTTCGGCCACCAAGCAATGAGCAGTCAGGCGCCGCGGCGCGCGCGGGCTTCCAGCCCGAGGTAGAGCAGGCCGGCGGCGGCCAGCGGTGCCAGGTAGTACAGCGCGCGGTAAGCCAGCAGCGCGGCAAGCAGTTGGCCATGCGGCACTTGGGAGCCGAGCAGCGCGATGAACACGGCTTCCAGCACGCCGAGCCCCGCCGGGATGTGGGTCAGCACGCCGGCCACCGCGCTGACCATCATCACCGCGACCACCAGCGGGTAATCGACTTGCCGTTGCAGCAAGACGTACACGACGCCGGCGATCAGCAGCCAGTTCAGGCACGACAGCAGCACCTGCACCAGCGCCAGGCGCCACGGGGGCAGCTCGATCTCGTGCCCGCGCAGGCTGAACTGCCGGCGCCGCGAGAACGCGCAGGCGGCCAGGTACGCGAGCAGCACCGCGAGCAGGGCTGCGCCCACCGCCTGCAGGCCGGCACCGCCGATCTTCCAGGCGGGTGGCACCCGGATCAGCCCGGAGCTGAACACCGTCCCGGCCAGCGCCAGGTAGCCGAGCCAGTTCGTCAGCACGCTCATGCCGAGCACGCGGGTGATGGTGCCGTTGTCCAGCCCCAGCCGCGAATACAGCCGGTAGCGGAACGCGACGCCGCCCACCAGGGCGCCCAGGTTGAGGTTGACCGCGTAGCTGATGAAGCCCACCCCCATCACCTGCCTACGCGGCAGTCCGTGCCCGGTGTAGTGGCGGCCGAACAGGTCGAAGCAGCTGTAGGTCAGGTGGCTGAACGACCCCAGCGCCGCGGCGAGCGCCAGCGTGGCCAGCGGGTAGCCGCGCAGCGCCTGCAGCACGTCCGGCCAGTCGACCTTGCGTGCGTGCGAGACCAGCAACGCGAGCCCCGCGGCGAAGAAGAGCCAGGTCAGCCCCTGCTTGATGCGTGCGCCGTGGCGCTGCCACCAGCCGCCGCGGCCGGCCGCGGCATCGGCGTCGTCGACGGCGGGCAGTCGTGCGGGCGAGGCGGCGCGCATGTCAGCCCCCCTTGCCGGCGGCGCGGGGCGGCGGCGTTTCCGGATGCGGGGCGGGTTCCCCGGCGGCGGCGGGCAAGGGCGGGGGCGCAATGCGCGGCCGGTGTGCAGGCAGCCAGCCGGCCCAGGCCGGGAAGCGCCGCAGCACGTGGAACACGACGGTGCCCACGGTGAGCTGCCACCAGCGCGGCCGCGGCCGGTGCTGCGGGCCCATCTCGCGGCAATGGTGGTGGATCAGCTCGGCCAGCCTGCGACGCAGGTGGTGGGCAAAGCGTGCGTCGCGGATCACGACGTTGGCTTCCAGGTTCAGCGACAGGCTCAGCGGATCGAGGTTGCTGGAGCCCACCGTCACCCACTCGTCGTCGATCACCGCGACCTTCGCGTGCAGCGGCCGGCGGCAGTACTCATAGACGCGCACGCCGTCGCGCAACAGGTAGTCGTACAGCGTGCGTCCGGCGATCTGCGCGATCGCCATGTCGGGTTCGCCTTGCAGGATCAGGCGCACGTCCACGCCGCGCCGGGCCGCGTTGCGCAGCTCGCGCAGCACGCGGTAGCCGGGGAAGAAGTACGCGTTGGCGATCAGCACCTGGCGCCGTGCGCCGCGCAGGGCCGCCAGGTACTGCTGTTCGATGTCGGTGCGATGGGCGGTGTTGTCGCGCGTGACGAAGCGCACCATCGCCCCGTCCAGCGAGTCTTCGGCGGGGGCGGCGCGCTGCACCAGCCGCAGGCGGCGCGGGGGCAGTGGCTCCAGCCCGGCGGCATCGAGCATGAAGCGGTGGATGTCCTGCACCACCGGGCCTTCGAGCTGCACTGCGTAGTCCTGCTTGGCCGCAGCGCCGAACTCCGCCAGGTGCTCGAGCGAGAAGTTGATGCCCCCGACGAAGGCGATGCGTTCGTCGATCACGACCAGCTTGCGGTGCAGGCGCCGGAACAGGTTGGTGCGCATGCCCAGCAGCGGCGGCTGCGGATCGAAGACCAGGAACTGCACGCCGGCCTCGGTCAGGCCGTGCACGAACTCCTCGCTCAGGTCCGGCGAGCCGTAGCCGTCCACCGTCACCGCGACCCGCACGCCGCGCCGGGCCGCGTCGATCAGCACCTCGCGCAGCTCGCGACCGACCTTGTCGTCGAACAGGATGAAGGTCTCGAGCAGCACCTCGCGCTGCGCGGCGCGGATCGACTCGAACACGCGCGGGTAGAAGCTCTCGCCGTTTTCCAGCAGCTCGAGCTGGTGGCCGGACTTCCAGGGACGGACGGGGGACATGCTCATAGCAGCACCTCCGCTGCCAGGGGGGCGTGGTCGGACAGGTGCGACCAGGGCCGCGGCGGCAAGGCGAGCGGCCGGTGCGCCCGTGCGTTGCGCACGTAGATGCGGTCCAGCCGCAGGATCGGCCAGCGCGCCGGGAAGGTGCGCGCGGCACGGCCGTGCGCGGCCACGTGCACCTCGCGCAGGCCGCCGCACTGGTCCAGCACCTCGTGCGCACGCAGGCGCCAGTCGTTGAAGTCGCCGGCGATCACCAGCGGCGCTTCGGGAGGCACCTCGGCCTGCAGCAACCCGCACAGCAGCTGCAGCTGCTGCCGCCGGTGCGACTCGCGCAGGCCCAGGTGCACGCACACCACGTGCACCTCCATCGCCCGGTCGGGGATGGTCAGCACGCAGTGCAGCAGGCCGCGGCGTTCCTTGCTGCGCTCGATCGACACGTCGCGGTTCTGGTAGCGCACGATCGGAAACTTCGACAGCACCGCGTTGCCGTGGTGCCCGTGCGGATAAACCGCGTTGCGTCCGTACGCGAAGTCGCTCCACATCGAATCGGCGAGGAACTCGTACTGCGGCGCGGCCGGCCAGTCGGCCACGCGCGTCGAGTAGCGCGCGTGGGTGCCCAGCACTTCCTGCAGGAACACGATGTCGGCCGACACCGAGCGCACGGCGTCGCGCAGCTCGTGCAGGATGAAACGCCGGTTCAGCGGCCCGAAGCCTTTGTGGGTGTTGACCGTCAGCACGCGCATCGTCAGCGGCGCGGCCGTCAGCGTCGCGTCCTGCTGCCCGAGCGGCGCGGCGTGCGACGTGGGCGGGGCGGTGACCGAGCGTTCGAACAGGGTTTCGGTGGACATGTGCAGGGCGTCGGGTGTTGGGGCGGCCGCTTCGTGTCGCGGCAAGCGCGGGTCCCGGTCGCGGCGGGCATCACGGGAAGCATGTGGATGTCTGCATGCTAGGCAGCGGGCGGCGCACCGGGCACTCCCGGTGCACTGACCGCGCTGTCAGCGCATTCCGACACCGGCGTCGCGGTCGGTGCGCGGCAGGCGGGCATGGCATGTGCCGCGTAAGGGAAACACCCCCGTCCCGACGGTCGCGCCGCGCCGCGAGGTCCCGCGCCCGCATGGCGGCACCGTCCACCCATCCCAGGAGGAGCTCCCGATGAATGCACAGCAACGCATGCTCGCACTGACTGCCATCGCCACGGCTGCGGCGTTTTCGCTGGGCGGTTGCGACCGGCGCGAGGAGGCGCCGCCCGTGGTGCCGAGCGAGCCGGCGCCTGCGGTCCCCACGCCGCCGGTCGACGGAGCCCCCGCACCGGATGCGCCGGCCGACTCCGGTGCACCGGCAGGCACCACGATGCCGGGCAACACGCCGGGTGACGACCCGAGCGGCAACACGAGCGCCACCGGCAGCGGCGTGCCCGGATCGACAGGCACGACCGGCACGCCGATGACCGAGGAAGAGCGCCGGCGCCTGCAGGAGCAGGGGGCCAGCCCGGCGCCGGGTCAATGAAGCAGCAGGACGCGCGCCTGCGGCTCGCCGCGCGGCGACCTGCGCTTGGTGCAGGGCGGAGGTGGCGTTGCGCAAGCGCGTGTGCGGGCGCGCGGCGCGCGCTTGTCGCAGCGCTTTGGTGCGATAAAGCCACTCTTTCCGTCATGTGGTTGGAAAGGGAGTACCATACGTGTCGTAGGTATGCACAAGACCGTCTTTTCGTAGGTCTCTTCACAGATGTCCGTCACCCTCCTGGCTGGCGGATTCCGGTCGATTCTCCCGTTGATGACTTTCTTGGCGTCTCTGCACTGCGCCGGCATGGGCTGTGCGCTCCATCAACTTGAAAGGAATCAACATGACGACTCAAACCGGAACCGTGAAGTGGTTCGATGACGGCAAAGGCTTCGGCTTCATCACGCCGGACGACGGCAGCAAGGACCTGTTCGCGCATTTCAGCGAGATCCAGGGCAACGGCTTCAAGAGCCTGGCCGAAAACCAGCGCGTGAGCTTCGAAGTGACCCAGGGCCGCAAGGGCCTGCAGGCCTCGAACATCCGCCCCGCCTGAGGGCCGCCGCCGCAAGGCGGCTGCACCATGGGCCCGGCGCGCACACGCCGCCGGGACCCGCCGAGCGCCAGCGTGCATGACCTGCCTCTGCCAGGCGGAGTGCGGCTGCGCCCACATGACCAGAAGAAGGACAACGGCCCGGCACCGCATGAAGCGCTGCCGGGGCCATTGCATGGAGAGATTTATCAATACGTCGATACGAGTTGGCAAGTACCTGATTTCACCGCTGTCGCGCGAGCAGCGCGACGGCCGCCATGCCGCATCGGTCTCGATCCGCAGCGGCACTGGTAGCGCCACGCATGACCGCGTGCTTCGCCTCGTCCCGGTGTTCGACACACAACAGGCGGCCTTGCGCTACGCGACCGAACAAGGTCTGCAGTGGATCGCCAAGGCGTCCGTTCCCTATCCGCATTGATTGAAGGAGCAACAGACATGGCCAAGGAAGAACTCATCGAAATGCACGGCGTGGTCAACGAAATCCTGCCCGACTCGCGCTATCGCGTGACGCTGGACAACGGTCACCAGCTGGTGGCCTACACCTCCGGCAAGATGCGCAAGCATCACATCCGCATCCTCGCGGGCGACGCGGTGTCGCTCGAACTGTCGCCTTACGACCTGAGCAAGGGGCGCATCACCTTCCGTCACCTGCAGCGCCGCAACTGAAGCAGCTGCGGTGCGGCAGCTGCGCCTGCTGGCGCGCTGCGCCCCGTACGCCGGGCCGACGCACCGCGAGGTGCGCCGGCCTTTTTCTTTTCCGTCGCGTGCAGCCGGGGAACCGACTGCCGCTGCTCGCGCTGCGTCCTCAAGCGCCCCGGCACGGCGGGGCAGGTGTCAGCGTCGGCGCACCGAGCCCGGCGCACGGCCGGTGCAGCGCTTGAAGGCACGGCTGAACGCGGCCTCGGAGCGATAGCCCAGCCGGCTCGCCACCGTGGCGACGCTGGCTCCCGGTTCCTTCAGCCAGGTTTCGGCCAGGCACATGCGCCAGCGGGTCACGTACTGCATGGCCGGCTCGCCGACAACGCGGGTGAAGCGCTCGGCGAAGGCCGAGCGCGACATCGCGGCCCGGGCGGCCAGGGTGTCGAGCGTCCACGGGTGTGCCGGGTCGCGGTGGACGAGGGCGATCACCCGGCCCAGCTGGCGGTCCTGCAAGGCGCGCAGCCAGCCGGCCCGCGCGGTGCCCTCGCCACGCTCCAGCCAGGCGCGCAGTGCCTGGATCACCAGGATGTCGGCCAGCCGCGTGACCACCGCCTCGCCACCGGGACGCATCAGCCGGGCCTCGGCCGCCATGAAGCGCAGCAGGCCCTGCAGCCATCCGGAGGACGTGTCCTGCGCGGTGTCGATCGCGATCACCGGCGGCAGCATCGCGACCAGGTGGCGTGCGGCGGCGTCCTCGAAGCGCACCGCGCCGCACACGAGCTGGGTGGGCGCACCGCCACCGCCGTGGCGCAGCACTTCATAGCGGTCGCCAGCGAACTCGCGCGGCAGGTCGAACAGCCCGACCGGGAGCACGCCCGGCTCGCTCAGCAGCGCGTGGCCGCGGCCGTGCGGCACCAGCACGAGGTCGCCGGGCTGCAGCCAGCGCGGCGGCTGTCCCGGCACGTCGAGCCAGCAGCGCCCGTGCGTGACGACGTGGAACATCAGGCAGTCGGACATCGGCGGCAGGGCCAGTCCCCAAGGGGCGGTGAAATCCGAGCGGCAATAGAAGGTGCCGCTCATGCGCAGGAAGTGCAGCGCTTCTCCGAGCGGGTCGGCCGCGGGCCAGGCGGTGGAGGCATCCATGCGGGCATGATCGCCGGGGTGGCTCCCACCGTCCAGGGAAGCCGGACGATCGGGCATGAAATCCGTCCGGACAGGCATGCAGGACGCGAACGCCGGCTCCGATACTGGACGACAGGTCAACACGCCCAAGGAGCCCAGGATGCCGAACCTTCCCTTGAACGTGCTCGTCGTGGGTGCCAGCCGCGGCTCGGGGGCCGCGGCGGTGCAGGCGTTGCTGGCGGCCGGCCACCGCGTGACGGCGCTGTCACGCCAGGGCCGGGTGCCGCTGCCCCCGATGCCGGGCCTCACCGTCGTGGCCGGCGATGCGCTGCGCGCCGCGGACCTGGACCGGGTGCTGCCGGGCCACGACGCGGTGGTCGTGACGCTGGGCATCAGCGAGCCGGCATGGCGGGTGCGCCTGCGCGGGCCCCGGCACACGCCGTCGGACGTGCGCTCGCGCGGCACGCAGTGCGTGGTCGAGGCGATGCAGCGGCACGGCGTGCGCCGCCTGGTGGTGCAGACCAGCTACGGCGTGGGCGCGACGCGTGCCCACCTGCCCGGCCTGTACCGCCTGATGTTCGCGCTGCTGCTGAAGCCGCAGATCGAGGACACCGAACGGCAGGAGCAGGTGGTGCGCGCCAGCGGCCTGGACTGGGTGCTGGTGCAGCCGGTGAACCTGACCGACCGGCTCGTGCCGGCACCGGCCTTCGCCTCGGCCGCGGGCGAGGTGCGCGGCATGCAGGTCGCGCGCGGCCAGGTGGGGCGGTTCCTCGCGCAGGCGGTGGCCGTGCCGGACTGGGTCGGCCGCACGGTGGCCCTGTCGGCTCCCGGTTGAGCCGCGGCTTCAGTTGGGCGCGCTGCCGGGCTCGGTGAAGTCCGCCGCGGTGGCGCGACCGAGCGCCACCTTGGCCATCTGCAGCGCACCGGTGGCCACCGGCCCGTCGAACAGCACGATCAGCTGTTCGACCGCCTCGGCATCGGAAATGCCCTCCGGGCGCGGCTGCTGCGTGGCGGCCAGGATGCGCTGGGCTTCCGCCACCAGGTCCATGTAGGCGAGCAGGGCCATTTCCTCGGAGCCCACGGCCCCGTAGCTGGTGTCGAGCTGTCCCATGGTGGTCTCCTCAGGTCATGTCGTGGGGTGTTCTCCCGGAGGCAAATGCCGCACCCGGCCCGGTCGGCCCTCCGAGCAGGCGTTCGACAGGCGCACAACCCCTGGATTTCGATCAGCGGCACCGGCAGGACGGCATGGCAAGATGAAAGCCCGTGATGTCCGAGCCGCCGTATTCCGCTGCGACTGCCGCCCAGGTCCAGGCGGCGCCCGACCGTCCCCGCCTGGACGCGAAGACGCGCATCCGGCTGCGCACCACCGGCCTGGCCGCGATCGACTACGCGCTCAACGTCGTCATCCTGTGCTGCTACGCGGCGGTCGGCACCATCGCGGCCTTCGTGCCGTGGGTGGTGCTGGGCATCTCCATCGTGCTCAACGTCATCTTCCTGGGCGGCATCGCCTCGGGCTGGTCCAAGCGCCTGCGCGACCCGTCGATGACCGCCTGGCAGGTGGGTGCTGCCTGCGGCATCAACATGCTGGCCCTGATCATGGCGCCGCAGATCGGGTACATGTTCCTGATCAACGTGTTCGTGCCGCTGTGCTACGGCAGCCTGTACTTCGAGCGCCGGGCCTTCCTGGCCGCCTGGGTGCTGCTGTCGGCGGCGATCGCGCTGGCCCTGTGGGCCAACGGGTTCCAGGTCGGCGTCGCGCTGGGCTCGCCGGTCGAGAAGGGGCTGTTCCTGGTCAACGTGGCGCTGGCCCTGGGACGCTTCCTGACCATCAACGCCGAGGTGTCGCACCTGCGCGCGCGGCTGCAGCAGCGCAACCGCGAGCTGGCCGAGGCCTCGGTGCGTGCCGAGCGGCTGGCCACGCGCGACGAACTGACCGGCCTGCCCAACCGGCGCGAGGCACTGCGCGTGCTGCAGGTCGAGTGCGAGCGGGCCGACCGCGCCGGGTCGCGGGTGTGCATCGCGATGGTCGATGCCGACCACTTCAAGCGCATCAACGACAGCCACGGCCATCCGGTCGGCGACGAGGTGCTGTGCGAGCTGGGCCGGCTGCTGCAGACCGCGCTGCGTACCGCCGACCACGTGTTCCGCTACGGCGGCGAGGAGTTCATGGTGCTGCTGGTGGACTGCGACGCGGACGATCCGGTCGCTCCGTTCGAGCGCGCGCGCGAGGCGGTCGAGGTGCATGGCTGGGAAGCGCTGGCGCCGGGCCTGCAGGTCACCGTCTCGATCGGCACCACGCAGCGCCAGCCGCGCGAGCCGGTCGAGCAGGTGCTGCGGCGCGCCGATGCCGCGCTCTACGAGGCCAAGGCGCGCGGGCGCAACCGGGTGCAGTTCGGCGCCTTGCGCTGACGCGCCTTCGCACCGGCTGGGCATCGCGCTTGCTGCCCGCTCTTCATGCCGCTGGCGTTGGAACCCGGGACCGCACCGGGGGCGTCGGCAGGGAGCGAACGGCATGCGAGCGCTTTGCTGGCACGGCAAGAATGACATCCGCTACGACACCGTGCCCGATCCCGGCATCGAGCACGGGCGCGACGCCATCATCAGGATGAGCTGCTGCGCGATCTGCGGCTCCGACCTGCACCTGTTCGACGGCTTCATGCCGGGCATGCAGTCGGGCGACATCATGGGCCACGAGTTCATGGGCGAGGTGGTCGAGGTCGGCCCCGACAACCACAAGCTGAAGGTGGGCGACCGCGTGGTGGTGTCGTTCACCATCACCTGCGGCGAGTGCGACCAGTGCCGTCGCGGCAACTACTCGGTGTGCGAGCGCAGCAACCGCAACAAGGCGCTGGCCGACCAAGTGTTCGGCCACACCACCGCAGGGCTGTACGGCTACACCCACCTGACCGGCGGCTACCCGGGTGGCCAGGCCGAATACGTGCGCGTGCCGTATGCCGACACCGGCCCGGTCCGCATCCCGGACGGCCTGGACGACGAGCAGGTGCTGTTCCTCGGCGACATCTTCCCGACCGGCTGGCAGGCGGCAGTGCAGTGCGACATCGAGCCGACCGACACGGTGGCCATCTGGGGTGCCGGCCCGGTCGGCCAGATGGCGATCCGTTCCGCCGTGCTGCTGGGGGCGAAGCAGGTGATCGCGATCGACCATCTGCCCGACCGCCTCAGCATGGCCCGCGCCGGCGGCGCGATCACCATCGACTTCGAGGAGGAAAGCGTCGTCGACCGGCTCAACGAGCTGACGCAGGGCAAGGGCCCGGAGAAGTGCATCGACGCGGTGGGCCTGGAAGCCCACGTCACGCGCTCGGTCGACTCGATCTACGACCGCGCCAAGCAGGCCGTGATGGCCGAGAGCGACCGCCCGCACGTGCTGCGCGAGATGATCTACGTGTGCCGGCCGGCCGGGACGATCTCGGTGCCGGGGGTCTACGGGGGCCTCGTCGACAAGATCCCGTTCGGTGCGTTGATGAACAAGGGCCTGACGCTGCGCACCGGGCAGACCCACGTGAACCGCTGGACCGACGACCTGCTGCGGCGCATTGAGGACGGGCAGATCGACCCGTCCTTCGTCATCACACACCGCGCCACGCTGCAGGACGGACCGCAGATGTACCGGACCTTCCGCGCCAAGGAGGACGGCTGCGTGAAGGTCGTCATGCGCCCTTGAAACACGCCAGCCCCACAGGTGCAACCATGGATCCGCTTCCCCGCAACCCCTTTCCCCGCCGGCCGTCGGCCCGTGCGGTGGCGCGCGGCCTCGGCCTGTTCAGCCTCGCGCTGGGCGCGGCCGAGGTGCTGATGCCGCAGGCGATCGCGCGTGCACTCGGCATGCCTGGCCGCGCCGGCCTGGTGCGTGCCTTCGGTTGGCGCGAGATCGTCGCCGGCGCCGGCCTGCTGATCGCCGGCACCCCCCGCTTCTGGGTCTGGAAGCGGGTCGCCGGCGACGCGCTGGACCTGTCGGTGCTGGCGGGGGCGGTGCATGCGGCGAACCCGCACCGCGCCACGGCGCTGGCCGCGTTCGCCGCGGTGGCGGGCGTCGCCGCGCTCGACCTCGGCTGCGCCCGGGCCCTGCAGGCCGAGGAGCGTCGTCGCACGATGCGCTGGGCCGACTACGGCGACCGCAGCGGCTGGCCGCGCGAGGCCGAGGCGATGCGCGGCGCCGCGGCCGGCTTCGAGACCCCGCGCGACATGCGCGCGCCGCAGGCGCTGCGGCCGTACGGCACGCTGCACTGAACTGAAGCGGCCGACCCCTTCGCGGGGTCGGTGTGAGCGCTTCCTTCGAGGGCATCGACGGAAGGCCGACCGGCGTTTCCGCGGGTTCCCCTGCTCCTTGCGCGCGCGGGGTTTCCACCATAATCCCCGGCATCACGCCTGGAGGGAAGACCGAGATGGCCCATCGCGCAAACCGGGCTCAGCGGCTGGTGGCGCTGTTCCTGCTCGGCTGCCTGCTGTTCAGCTACCCGCTGCTGTCGATCTTCAATTCCGACGGCACGGTGTTCGGCATCCCCGTCCTGTATGCCTATCTCTTCGGCGCGTGGGCGCTGCTGATCGTGCTCGCGATCCTGATCGTCGAGCGGCACAGCTGAGATGACATGCTGCTCGGTGGTGTCATCCTCCTGACGTCGTTCGCCTACCTGGGCATCCTGTTCGCGATCGCGTACTGGGGCGACAAGCGGGCCGACGCCGGGCGCTCGATCATCGCCAACCCGTACATCTACGCGCTGTCGATGGCGGTCTACGCGACCTCGTGGACCTTCTATGGCAGCGTCGGGCGCGCCGCGGCCAGCGGGGTCGGCTTCCTGCCGATCTACCTCGGGCCGACGCTGATGGCGGCGCTGTGGTGGGTGGTGCTGCGCAAGATGATCCGCATCAGCAAGGCCAACCGGATCACCTCGATCGCCGACTTCATCGCCGCGCGCTACGGCAAGAGCACGGTGCTCGGCGGGCTGGTCACGGTGATCGCGGTGGTGGGCGTGATCCCGTACATCGCGCTGCAGCTCAAGGCCGTGTCGACCAGCTTCCTGATCCTGCTGCAGTATCCCGAGGTGGTGATGCCGCCCAAGGGGCAGGCCGTGGACCTGTTCAAGGACACGGCGCTGTACGTGGCGCTGCTGCTGGCCGCGTTCACGCTGCTGTTCGGCACGCGCCACCTCGACGCCACCGAGCGGCACGAGGGCATGGTCGCGGCGATCGCCTTCGAGTCGGTGGTCAAGCTGCTGTCGTTCCTCGCCGTCGGCGCCTTCGTGACCTTCTGGCTCTACGACGGGTTCGCCGACGTGTTCGCCCAGGCGCGCACGCTGCCCGACATCGAGGAGCTGCTGACGCTGGGCGGCGTGGCCGGCACCTACGGGTCCTGGGCCTCGCTGATCTTCCTGTCGATGCTCTCCATCCTGTTCCTGCCGCGACAGTTCCAGATCAGCGTGGTCGAGAACGTCAACGAGAACCACCTGGCCAAGGCGATCTGGCTGTTCCCGGCCTACCTGTTCGCGATCAACGTCTTCGTGCTGCCGATCACCTTCGCGGGGCTGATGCAGTTCGGCGACGGGCAGATCGATGCCGACACCTTCGTGCTGACGCTGCCGATGGTGCACGGGCGCGAGGCGCTGGCGCTGTTCGTGTTCATCGGCGGCCTGTCGGCCGCCACCGGCATGGTGATCGTCGAGACCATCGCGCTGTCGACGATGATCTGCAACGATCTGGTGATGCCGGTGCTGCTGCGCTGGAAACGGCTCGCGCTGGCGCAGCGCGCCGACCTGTCCGGGCTGCTGCTGGGCATCCGGCGCGGCGCGATCGTGCTGCTGATGATGCTGGGCTACGCCTACTACCGGCTCGCCGGCGAGGCGTACGCGCTGGTGTCGATCGGGCTGGTGTCGTTCGCCGCGGTGGCGCAGTTCGCGCCGGCCATGCTGGGCGGCATGTACTGGAAGCAGGGCACGCAGGCCGGCGCACTGACCGGCCTGACGCTGGGCTTCGCGCTGTGGGTGTACACGCTGCTGCTGCCCTCGTTCGCCAAGTCGGGCTGGCTGCCGATCTCCTTCGTCGAGGACGGTCCCTGGGGCATCGCCTGGCTCAAGCCGCTGGCGCTGTTCGGGCTGGAAGGGCTGGACGACATCAGCCACTCGCTGTTCTGGAGCCTGCTGGCCAACGTGGGCGGCTACGTGACCGTCTCGCTGCTCGGGCAGCAGAGCATCCGCGAGCATGCGCAGGCGCTGCTGTTCGTCGACGTCTTCAAGGTCGCCGGCGGCAGCTCGGGGCTGTGGCGCGGCAGCGCCTCGGTGCAGGACATCGTGACCCTGGTGGGCCGCTTCATCGGCCCGGCCCGGGCGGCCGAGGCCTTCAACGGCTACGCGATGCGCCAGGGCCTGGGCTCGGTGGCCGCGCTGACCCCGGACGCGGCCTTCGTGCACTTCGCCGAGAGGCTGCTGGCCGGTGCGATCGGCGCGGCCTCGGCGCGGGTGATGATCGCCTCGGTCGCGAAGGAGGAGCCGCTCAGCATGGAGGAGGTGCTCGGCATCCTCGACGAGGCCTCGCAGCTGATCGCCTACAGCCGCAAGCTCGAGCAGAAGTCGCGCGAGCTGGAGGCCGCCACCGCCGAGCTGCGCGAGGCCAACGAGCGGCTGCAGGAGCTGGACCGCCTGAAGGACGACTTCATCAGCACCGTCACGCACGAGCTGCGCACGCCGCTGACCTCGATCCGCGCGTTCTCCGAGATCCTGCAGGGCCAGCCGGACATCGATCCGGAGCGCCGCCAGCAGTTCATCACCATCATCGTCAAGGAAAGCGAGCGGCTCACGCGCCTGATCAACCAGGTGCTGGACCTGGCCAAGCTGGAATCGGGCAAGGCCGAATGGCACACCAGCGAGCTGGACGTGCGGCAGGTGATCGAGGATGCGGTCTCGGCCACCAGCGCGCTGATGCGCGAGCACGGCGTGACCCTGTCGCTGCGCCTGCCCGAGCAGGTGCCGCCGGTGATGGCCGACCGCGACCGGCTGATGCAGGTGATGGTCAACCTGATCGCCAACGGCGTGAAGTTCTGCGACCGCAGCGACGGGCGCATCGAGATCGCGCTGCACGTGCTCAGCGACCGGTTGCGGGTGGACGTGCACGACAACGGGCCGGGCATCGACCCGGCACACCACGAGAGCATCTTCGAGAAGTTCCACCAGGTCGGCGACACGCTCACCGGCAAGCCCCAGGGCACGGGCCTGGGCCTGCCGATCAGCCGGCAGATCATCCAGCACCTGGGCGGCACCCTCTGGGTGGACAGCGTCCCCGGGCAAGGCGCGACCTTTTCGTTCACACTACCGCTGGACGCGCACCGGGCGCGCCCGCCGTCGACGGCACCGCAGGAGACAGGCATTTCATGAACAACACGGTGTCCCAGAAGACCATCCTCATCGTCGATGACGAACCGAACATCGTCATCTCGCTGGAGTACCTGCTGGAGCAGGCGGGCTACCGCGTGCTGGTCGCCCGCGACGGCCAGGAGGCCCTCGAAACCATCACCCGCGAACGGCCCGACCTGGTCCTGCTGGACGTGATGCTGCCGCGCCTGAGCGGCTTCGACGTGTGCCAGAAGGTGCGCGAGAACCCCGCGCTGCAGATGGTGCGCGTGCTGATGCTCACGGCCAAGGGCCGGGAGGTGGAGATCAGCAAGGGGCTGGCCCTCGGGGCCGATGCCTACATCACCAAGCCGTTTTCCACCAGGGAGCTGCTGGCGCAGATCGCCGAGCAGCTCGGCACGACGCCCGGGCCATGAGGTTGCGCACCCGTTTTGCCCTGTGGCTCGCCGTGTGGTATGGCGGGGTGCTGCTGGCGGTCGGGCTGACCGCGGCAGCCTTCTGGGCCGACCTGGCAGGCTGGGAGCGCGACACCCTGTGGCCCATGGTCGAGGCGCGCCTGACGCTGCTGGTGCTGGCGGCGCTGCTGCTGCCGTTCGCGCTGGCCGTGCTGCTGCGGCTGTGGTTCGCCGACTATCCGGTCGCCGCCCGCCGGCTGGCCGAGGAGGTGCGCGTGCTGCGCACCGTCAACCCGCAGTACCGCGTCAAGGCCCAGGGCGGGCCGGAGCTGGCCGAGCTGGCCGGCGAGGTCAACGCGCTGGCCGAGGCGCTCGAGGCACTGCGCGCCGGCGTCGAGGAGCGCGTCGAGGAGTCCAACCGGCGCCTGGAGCGCGAGAAGAACCGGCTTGCCGCGCTGATGTCCGAGCTGGCGCAGAGCGTGCTCGTGTGCAATGCCGAAGGGCGCATCCTGCTCTACAACGCGCGGGCCACCGAGCTGCTCGGGCCGCCCGACAACGCCCAGGGCGGCTCGCCGGTCGGCCTCGGGCGCTCGGTGTTCGGCGTGCTCGACAAGGGGGTGGTCGAGCACGCGCTGGAGAAGCTGCGCCGCCGCCTGAGCCAGCCGTCGGTCCATTCCAGCGCGCACTTCATCACCTCGCGCGGGCCGCGCCTGCTGCGCGCGCAGATGGCGCCCGTGCTCGACGCCTCCGGCGGGCTGGACGGCTTCGTGCTGGTGCTCGAGGACGTCACGCGCATGATGCAGCTGGCCGGGCGCCGCGACGTGGTGCTGCAGATGCTCACCGAAGGCACGCGCGCCTCGCTGGCCAACATCCGCGCCGCGGTCGAGACGGTGCGCGAGTTCCCGCAGATGGACGCCGGGCGGCGGGCGCGGCTGATCGAGGTGATCGAGGACGAGGCGCAGCGCCTGTCCGAGCGACTCGACGAGACCATGCTGCACCACGGCGAGACGCTGCGCGCGCCCTGGCCGCGCGAGGACATGCAGGCCTCGGACCTGGTGCTGACGCTGCAGCGCAGCGTGGAGACCTCGCTGGGCCTGACCGCGCGCGTCGCGGGCGGCGGCGAACCGCTGTGGCTGAGCGTGGACAGCCATGCGCTGGTGCAGGCGCTGACCTTCATCGCCGGGCGGGTGCAGGCGCACGCCGGCGTGCAGGAGGTGACCCTGGAGCTGGCCGAGCAGGGGCACCACGCGGTGCTGTCGCTGCGCTGGGAAGGCGAGCCGCTGGACCCCGCGGTGCTGCACGACTGGGAGGAGCAGCCCTGGGCGCCCCCCGCCGAAGGCCGGCCCTCGACGCTGCGCGACGTGCTGCACCGCCACGACGGCGAGATCTGGTGCCAGAGCGACCGCCTGATGGGGGTGAACCGCATCTCGCTGCAGCTGCCGGTCACGCAGCCGGACCGCACGGCGATCCTGCCGACCGGCGGCGAGCAGGGGCGCCCGGTCTACTACGACTTCGACCTGTTCAACCAGCCGGGCCAGACCCCCGAGCTGGACGAGCGGCCGCTGGCGGAACTCTCCTACACCGTGTTCGACACCGAGACCACCGGGCTGTCCCCCTCCGAGGGCGACGAGATCATCTCGATCGGCGCGGTGCGCATCGTCAACGGCCGGCTGCTGCGCCAGGAGTTCTACGAACAGCTGGTCGACCCGCGCCGGCCGATCCGCAAGGAGTCGCAGGCGGTGCATGGCATCACCGAGCAGATGCTGGCCGGCCAGCCCACCATCGACCAGGTGCTGCCGGTGTTCCACCGCTTTGCCGAGGACACGGTGCTGGTGGCGCACAACGCGGCGTTCGACATGCGCTTCCTGCAGCTCAAGGAGGCCGCCACCGGGGTGCGCTTCATCCAGCCGGTGCTGGACACGCTGCTGCTGTCGGCGCTGGTGCACCCCGGCCATCCCGAGGAGGAACACCGCTTGGAGCGCATCGCCGCGCGGCTGGGCGTGCCGGTGGTCGGGCGGCACACGGCGCTGGGCGACGCGATCGTCACCGGCGAGGTCTTCCTCAAGCTGCTGCCGCTGCTGGCCGAGCGCGGCATCCACACGCTGCGCCAGGCGCGCGAGGCCTCGCAGACCACGCTGTACGCCAAGGTGCGCTACTGAGGCGCCGCCAGGCCGGGCGGCGCTCGGCGTAGGGCAGGCCGAGTTCCTCCAGCGCCCAGCGCATGCGCATGTCGCGCGCCAGGCCCCGGCCGCCGTCGGGCGAGCGTGCGAAGGCGGTGATCGTGGCGGTCATGGCGGCCTCCTGTCAGCGGCGCACACGAGTCACGACGATCCGCACGGCGGACCTCGACGCGGTGGTCCGTCGTTCTTGACACAGATCGAGCCCGATGCCGCGCTGTGCGGCATGTGCGTATTGCACGAAGTTCACATGTGCAGGGACCGGGCAGTGGTGGGACACTAGCGGGCTGCCGGGCCCGCGGCCGGAAGCCGCGCGCCCCCATCCTTGCAGAGGTTCCGATTGGCGAATCCGTCTCCTTCCACCCCACCGGTCGGCAAGTCGTCGAAGCTGGGCGACACCGCCCTGGCGCCGTTGCGCCTTCCCGTGTTCCGCATGCTGTGGGGCGCCTGGCTCACGGCCAACATCTGCATGTGGATGAACGACGTGGCGGCGGCCTGGCTGATGACCTCGCTGACCACCTCGGCGGTGATGGTGGCGCTGGTGCAGTCCGCCTCGACGTTGCCGGTGTTCCTGCTCGGGCTGCCCAGCGGGGCGCTGGCCGACATCCTGGACCGGCGGCGCTACTTCATCGTGACGCAGTTCTGGGTCGCGGCGGTCGCGCTGGTGACCTGCGTGGTGCTGCTGTCAGGGGCCATGACCGCGCCGCTGCTGCTGGCGCTGACCTTCGCCAACGGCATCGGCCTGGCGATGCGCTGGCCGGTGTTCGCGGCGGTGGTGCCGGAGCTGGTGCCGCGCCCGCAGCTGCCGGCCGCGCTCGCGCTCAACGGCGTGGCGATGAACGCCTCGCGCATCATCGGCCCGCTGGTGGCCGGCGCGGTGATCGCCGGCGCGGGCAGCGCCTACGTGTTCGTGCTGAACGCGGTGATGTCGGTGCTGGCCGGCTTCGCGATCATGCGCTGGAAGCGCGAGCAGAAACCCAGCGCGCTGCCCGGCGAGCGCTTCGTCGGCGCGATGCGGGTGGGCCTGCAGCATGTCTGGCAGTCCAACCCGATGCGCACGGTGCTGCTGCGCGTGGCGGTGTTCTTCCTGCAATCCACCGGGCTGCTGGCGCTGCTGCCGCTGATCGCCCGCGGCCTGCCGGACGGCGGCGCCGGCACCTTCACGCTGCTGCTGGCCTCGCTCGGGGGCGGCTCCATCGCCGCCGCGCTGGCGCTGCCGCGCCTGCGGCGCTACGCGAACCGCGACCAGCTGCTCAACCGCGGCACCCTGGTGGTCGCCGCGGCGTCCGTGGTGGTGGCGTTCGCGCCCAACGTCTGGGTCGCGATGCCGGCCATGGTGATCGCCGGCATGGCCTGGATCTCGGCGGCCAACTCGCTGGTGGTCTCGGCCCAGCTGGCGCTGCCCAACTGGGTGCGCGCACGCGGCATGTCGATCTACCAGATGGCGCTGATGGGCGGCAGCGCGTTCGGCGCCGCGCTGTGGGGGCAGGTGTCCAGCCTGACCGACGTGCGCACCGGGCTGCTCGCCTCGGCCGCCTTCGGGGTGGTGGTGCTGGGGTGGATCCGCCGCTACCGGCTCGAGACGCAGGCCGAGGAAGACTTCACCCCCTCGCCGCGGCCGCTGCCGCCGGAGATGCACGTCCCGGTCGATCCCGATGCGGGGCCGGTGCTGATCACCGTCGAATACCGGATCGACCCGGCGCAGGCCGAGGCCTTCCTCGAGGTGATGGAGGAGACGCGCCGCGCGCGGCTGCGCCAGGGCGCGCTGTCGTGGGAGCTGTTCCGCGACACGGTGGACCCGTCGCGCTACATCGAGTACCTGGTCGACGAGTCCTGGGTCGAGCACCTGCGCCGCTTCGACCGCTACACCGCGGCCGACGAGGCGCTGCGCGAGAAGCGGCTGCGCTTCCACATCGGCGACGAGCCGCCGGTGGTGCGGCGCTGCATCGCGCAGCCGACCCGGCGCTGACCGTGCGCTGCGCGCGCGAAGATGCCCGAAAACGTGCGATGCCCGGGCAGGTGGCCCTGCGATGCACCCGGTTGAGGCGCGGTGCGGCGTGGACGCTGGTATCGTTCGCGGGTCATGTCTCCCACGATACCGAACCTCCTGCTGGCCGCGACGATGCTGGCCGGCGCCAGCGCAGCCGTGGCGCAGTCACCCGGCTCCACCGTCCCCGACACCATTGCCGAGCGCGTGCGCGCCTGCACCGCCTGCCACGGCAAGGAGGGCCGCGCCACCAACGAAGGCTATTTCCCGCGCATCGCGGGCAAGCCGGCCGGCTACCTGTACCAGCAGCTGCTGAACTTCCGCGAAGGCCGTCGCCATTACGGCCTGATGACCTACCTCGTCGAGCACCTGAGCGACGAGTACCTGATGGAGATGGCGCAGTACTTCGCGTCGCTGGACCTGCCGTACCCGCCACCGCAGACCACTGCCGCACCGCCTGCCGTGCTGGAGCGCGGGCAGGCGCTGGTGCGCCAGGGTGACCCGGCGCGCCAGCTGCCCGCCTGTGCGCAATGCCACGGCGAGGCGCTGACCGGCGTCGCGCCGTCGATCCCGGGCCTGCTGGGCCTGCCGCGCGACTACATCAACGGCCAGCTGGGGGCCTGGAAGACCGGCCAGCGCCGTGCCGCCGCGCCGGACTGCATGGCCCAGGTCGCCGCGGCGCTGACCCCTGACGAGATCGCTGCCGTGTCCACCTGGCTGTCCGCACAGCCCGTGCCGGCCGATTCCAGGCCGGCCGCGGGCCTGCCGGGGCCGCTGCCCGTGCCGTGCGGCGGCGTGACCGACCAGGAGGTGGCGCAATGAAACCCTGGTTGCGCAAGAGCCTGGCCGGCGTCGGGCTGGTCGTCGTGGTCGCGGCGGCCGTGGTGTGGGCGCTCAACCGCCGCGGCGAGGCGCCCATCCGCGAGGACGTCACCTTCACGCCGACGCCGCAGCAGATCGAACGCGGTCGTTATCTCGCCCAGGTCGGCAACTGCATCGCCTGCCACACCACCCGCGGCGGCGCGCCGTTCGCCGGCGGGCGGGGCATCGAGACGCCGTTCGGCACCATCTACGCGAGCAACCTGACACCCGACGCCGAGACCGGCCTGGGGCGCTGGACGCCGGACCACTTCTGGCGTGCGATGCACAACGGACGCTCGCGTGACGGGCGGTTGCTGTACCCGGCCTTCCCGTACCCGAACTACACGCTGGTGACGCGCGAGGATGCGGACGCGCTGTTCGCCTACCTGCAAAGCCTGCCGCCGGTGCGCCAGGAGAACCGCCCGCACGCGCTGCGCTTCCCGTACAACACGCAGGCCGCGCTGGCGGTGTGGCGCGCGCTGTTCTTCTCGCCCGGCGAGTTCCAGCCGCAGGCCGGCAAGTCGGCGCAGTGGAACCGTGGCGCCTACCTGACGCGCGGCCTGGGCCACTGCACGGCCTGCCACGGCGCGCGCAACTTCCTGGGCGCGACCAGCGGCGGCCTGGAGCTGGGCGGCGGCCTGATCCCGATGCAGAACTGGTACGCGCCGTCGCTGGCGGCGGCCCACGAGGCCAGCGTGGCCGACTGGGACGAGGCCGACGTGGTGCGCCTGCTCAAGACCGGGGTGAACCGCCGGGCCTCGGTGATGGGGCCGATGGCCGAGGTGGTGTTCCGCAGCACGCAGTACCTGAGCGACGAGGACGCGCATGCGATGGCGGTGTTCCTGAAGGACCTGCCGCAGGCACCGCTGCCCGCGCCGCGCGACGAGCCGATCCGGCGCGACGCGCAGCAGATGGCGCTGGGCGGGCGCATCTACGAGGAGCACTGCGCGCAATGCCACGGCAAGCAGGGCGAGGGGGCCGCGGGCGGCTACCCGGCGCTGGCGGGCAACCGCGCGGTGACGATGCCGGTGCCGGCCAACCTGATCCGCGTGGTGCTGAGCGGCGGCTATCCGCCCTCGACCGCCGGCAACCCGCGTCCCTATGGCATGCCGCCGTTCAGCCACCTGCTGAGCGACGTGGAGGTGGCAGCCGTCACCACCTACATCCGCGGCGCCTGGGGCAACGACGCCGAGCCGGTGTCGCACTTCGACGTGCACCACTACCGCCGCGGCGGCCGCTGAACGCCGGGGCGGCCGGCACGCCGCCGGCCGCCTGGCGCTAGGATGCGGCGTTCGTCCACCTCCGAGGAACGCCGCACGATGACTCTCCCTGCCATGAAGATCGCCGTGATGGGCGCCGGCGCGGTCGGTTGCTACTACGGCGGCATGCTCGCGCGCGCCGGCCACGAGGTCGTGCTCGTCGGCCGGCCCCTGCATGTCGATGCGGTGCGGCGCGACGGCCTGCGCCTGCAGGCCCTGGCCTTCGACGAACGCCTGCCGGTGCAGGCCAGCACCGACGCCGCGGCGCTGCAGGGGGCGCGGCTGGTGCTGTGCTGCGTCAAGTCCGGCGACACCGAGACGGCGGCCGCGCAGATGCGGCCGCACCTGGCGCCCGACGCGCTGGTGCTGAGCCTGCAGAACGGCGTCGACAACGCCGAGCGGCTGCGCCGGGTGCTGCCGCAGGAGGTGGTCGCCGCGGTGGTCTACGTCGCCGCCGAGATGGCCGGGCCCGGGCATGTGCGCCACCACGGCCGCGGCGAGCTGGTCCTCGGGCAGTGCAGCCGCGGCGAGGAGCTGGTGCAGCTGCTGGCTGCCGCCGGCGTGCCGGCCGAGGTGCACCCCGACGTGCGCGGGGTGCTGTGGGGCAAGCTGATCATCAACTGCGCGTACAACGCGATGTCGGCGCTGGCCCAGCGGCCCTACGGCGAGCTGGTGCAGGGGCAGGGCGTCACCGCGGTGATGCGCGACGTGGTCGCCGAATGCCTGGCGGTGGCCGCGGCCGACGGCGTGCCGGTGCCGGCCGACATCGAGGCCACGGTGCTGCGCCTGGCCGCGACCATGCCGACGCAGCATTCCTCCACCGCGCAGGACCTGGCGCGCGGCAAGCCTACCGAGATCGACCACCTCAACGGCTACGTGGTGCGCCGCGGCGAGGCGCTGGGCGTGCCGACCCCGGCCAACCGGGTGCTGCACACCTTGGTGAAGCTGGTCGAGGGCCGCGGCCCGGACGGCTGAGCGGCCGGTCTGTCCTCTCCGTTTCACCCTTGTTGCCTGGGACCGCAGGGCGGCGCCAGCCGTGCCTTGGGGGCCGCCCACGCCTCTGTTACGTCTGTTTGCAAACGTTTTCCCACGCTTCAAGGTAAACCCTGAAGGCAAAAAATTTCGCCTAAATAGAATGGTCCAATCAAATTGAGTCGTGTATGGCCCGTTTGCAGTCCCGACAGATCTCCCACCTGCACCAGTACCAGGTGCTGCACACCGTCCGGCTGGCCGGCGCACCCGTCTCGCGTGCCGAGATCGCCGAAGCCACCGGCCTCAGCCAGCCGGCGGTGTCCTCGCTGACGCGCCGGCTGATCGAGACCGGCGCGCTCAAGGAAGCGGGGGCACGGCCGTCCAACGGCATCGGCCGGCGCGAGCGCGAGCTGGAGATCAACGGCGACTTCGCCTGGGTCATCGGCGTCAAGCTCTCGATGGACCACTTCACGATCACCGTCACCGACTTCGCCGGGCGCATGCGCCGCAGCGAGGACGTGGCCTGGAACACGCCGGTGGCCACCGCGGGGCTGCTCGACGCGCTGGCCGCGGCGGTGCAGCGCTGCCTGGAGGCGACGCCGGAGCTGGAGCGCAGCCGCCTGGCCGGCGTCGGGGTGGCGGTGCCGGGCTTCGTCGACTCCATCCACGGCCGCGTGCTGTGGTCGCCGGTGCTCACGCCCGAGAGCACCGGGCCGCATACCCCGGCGCTGGACCAGGCGCTGGCCGCGCGCCTGGGCGTGCCGGTGTTCGTCGAGAACGACGCCAACATGCTGGCGCTGGCCGACCAGTGGTACGGGCGCTCGGGCCATGCCTCGCACGTCGCGGTGGTGACGCTGGAGCACGGGCTCGGCCTGGGCCTGGTGGTCAACGGCGAGCTCTACCGCGGCCACTCGGGGCTGGCGGCCGAACTGGGCCACGTGCAGATCGAGCCCGAGGGGCGCGCCTGCCGCTGCGGCAAGCGCGGCTGCCTGGAGGCCTACGTCGCCCACTACGCGGTGGCCGCGGCCGGCGCCGAGGCCGGGCTGATCCCGCGCTGCGAGCCGGCCAGCGGGGCGCCGGAGCGCGCCTACTTCGAGCTGGCGCAGCTCGCGCATGCCGGCAATGCGCGGGCGCGCGAGATCTTCGAGAAGCAGGGGCGCCTGCTCGGCCAGTGGATCGGCAACGTCGTGAACCTGATGTCACCGCAGCTGGTGATCCTGTGCGGCGGCCCGCCGCTGGCCTCGGACCTGTTCCTGCCCAGCCTGCGCCAGGCCATGGAGCAGGCCATGGCGCTGCCGCATCGCGGCGAGGTGCCGCTGGTGATCGACCACCAGGGCGACGAGATCTGGGCGCGCGGCGCGGCTTCGCTGGTGCTGCAGCGCGTGGACGAATCGGCGGAAATCATCGAGTCGGTGGCGCGCCACGCCTTCGACAGCCTCAACCACGGGAGACGGCCCGCTTTGTGAACCTTGCCGTCGGTCCGTTTGCCGCCGGCACATACCTAGATCGACCAGGAGACAAGCATCATGTGGAACAAGACCCGGGTGGCTGCGGCCCTGCTGGTGGCCGGCCTGAGTGGCGCACTTCATGCGCAGACGGTGGTGGGGGTGAGCTGGTCGAACTTCCAGGAGGAGCGCTGGAAGACCGACGAGAAGGCCGTGAAGGAGGAGCTCGCGCGGCTGGGGGCCACCTATGTCAGCGCCGACGCGGGCGGCTCGCCCGAGAAGCAGCTGGCCGACATCGACGGCCTGATCGCCAAGGGCGCCAAGGCGCTGATCATCCTCGCGATGGACAAGGACGCCATCGTGCCCGCGGTCGCCAAGGCGCGCGCGCGCAAGATCCCGGTGGTCGCGTACGACCGCCTGATCGAGGAGCCGGGGGTGTTCTACATCACCTTCGACAACCGCGAGGTCGGCCGCATGCAGGCGCGCGAGGTGTTCAAGGTGCGCCCCAAGGGCAACTACGTGATGATCAAGGGCTCGCCGACCGACCCGAACGCCGACTTCCTGCGCGCCGGCCAGCAGGACGTGCTGGAAGACGCGATCAAGCGCGGTGACATCCGCATCGTCGGCGAGGAGTACACCGAAGGCTGGAAGCCGGAGGTCGCGCAGAAGAACATGGAGCAGATCCTCACCCGCAACGGCAACAAGGTCGATGCGGTGGTGGCCTCCAACGACGGCACCGCGGGCGGCGTGGTGGCGGCGCTGTCCGCGCGCGGCCTCAAGGGCGTGCCGGTGTCGGGCCAGGACGGCGACCATGCGGCGCTGCGGCGCGTGGCGATGGGCACGCAGACCGTCTCGGTGTGGAAGGACGCGCGCGAGCTGGGCCGCAAGGCTGCCAATGCGGCGGTGGCGCTGGCCGCCGGCAAGCCGGTCGAGGGCGCGACCACCTGGTCCGAGGGCGAGAAGAAGGTGCCGATGCAGGCCATCTTCCTGAAGGCCGTGCCGATCACGCGCGACAACCTGCACGTCGTGGTCGAGGCCGGGCACATCAGCAAGGAAGAGCTGTGCCGCGGGGTCGACAAGGCCACCGGGCCGGCCGTGTGCAAGTGATCATGGCCCCCGGCCGCACCGCGTCGGACGTCGCGCCGGCCGCCGCCGGCGCGGCGCCGGAGGCGCCGTCGCTGCAGATCAGCGTGCAGGACCTGCGCCTGGCCATCATGGCCGGCGTGCTGGTGGTGATGGCGCTGGTGTTCCACTTCGCCACCGACCGCTTCCTCACGCCCGAGAACCTCTACAACATCGCGCAGCAGACGGCGGTGGTCGGCATCGTCTCGACCGCGGTGGCGCTGGTCATCGTCGCGCGCCAGATCGACCTGTCGGTCGGCTCGGTGATGGGCGTGGTGGGCGTGCTGATCGCCTTCATGATGTACACGCACGGCTGGCACTGGACGGCCGCGTCGCTGGCGGGACTGGCGCTCGCGCTGTGCATCGGGCTGTACCAGGGCTGGCTGACGGCCTACGTCGGCGTGCCGTCCTTCGTCGTCACGCTGGGCGGGCTGATGTCGTTCCGCGGCGCGGCCTTCCTGGTCGCCGACGGCAAGACCCAGCCGATCAGCGACCCGGTGTTCCTGATGCTGGGCGGCGGCATCGACGGCGCGCTCGGCCCCACGCTGTCCTGGGTGCTGGGCTTCGCGCTGGCCGCGCTGCTCGTGTGGCGCATCGCCGGGCGCCGGCGCAGCGCGCGCGAGCATGGTTTCCCGCAGCGCCCGCTGTGGTGGGACGTCGCGGTGGGCGGCTTCTTCGTCGCGCTGCTGCTCGGGCTGGTGGCCACGCTCAACGCCTACCGCATCACCGACGACATGCCGGGGCAGGGCGTACCGATCCCGGTGGTGATCTGGGCGGCGGTGGTGATGATCGTGGCCTTCCTGGTGCGCCGCACCCGCTTCGGGCGCTACGTCTACGCGATCGGCGGCAACCCGGAAGCGGCGCTGCTGGTGGGCATCCCGGTGCGGCGGGTGATGCTGAAGCTGTTCCTGCTGCTGTCGGTGCTGGTGACGGTGGCGGCCATCGTCTCGGTGGCGCGGCTCAACGCCGGTACCAACTCGCTGGGCACGAACATGGAGCTGTACGTCATTGCCGCGGCGGTGATCGGCGGCGTGGCGCTCAGCGGCGGCAGCGGCAGCGTGCTCGGCTCGGTGCTGGGCGCGCTGATCATCCAGTTCCTCGACAGCGGCCTGCTGCTGATGGACGTCAGCATCGGCAAGCGCATGGTCATCATCGGCCAGGTGCTGATCGCCGCGGTCGTGTTCGACGTGCTGTACCGGCGCTGGAGCGGAGAGCGCGTGGCATGAGCAACAACCCGGTTCCATTGGTGGAGATCCGCGGGGTCTCCAAGGCCTTCGGCGGCGTGCAGGCGGTGGCCGACGTGCACCTCAAGCTCTACCCGGGCGAGGTGGTCGCGGTGCTGGGCCACAACGGCGCGGGCAAGTCCACGCTGATGAAGATGCTCGCCGGCGCCTGCCCGGTCGACAGCGGCGAGATCCGCGTCGACGGCAAGCCGGTGCGCATCGACACGCCGGCGACGTCGCAGGCGCTGGGCATCGAGACCATCCACCAGACCCTGGCGCTGGCCGACAACCTCGACGCGGTGGCCAACCTGTTCCTCGGGCGCGAGTACGTGACGCGCTGGGGCACGCTGGACGAGTACGCGATGGAGGCCAAGGCCCGCGAGGTGTTCCGCCGCCTCAACCCCAACTTCCGCAACATCCGCGTGCCGGTGCGTTCGCTGTCGGGCGGGCAGCGCCAGGTGGTGGCGATCTCGCGCGCGCTGACCTTCAACGCCCGCGTGCTGATCATGGACGAGCCCTGCGCGGCGCTCGGCCCGGAGGAGACTCGCATGGTGCACGACCTGGTGCGCACGCTGAAGGCCTCGGGCGTGGGCATCTTCCTGATCACGCACGACATGCCGGACGTGTTCGCGCTGGCCGACCGGCTGTGCGTGATGAAGAACGGTCGCACCGTCGGCACCTACCGCACCGCCGACGTCAACGAGGACGAGGTGCTGGCCATGATCATCGGCGGCCGGCCGGTGAGCCGGGTCGAGCAGTGCCACGAGGCGATGGTGCCGGCATGAGCACGCAGTCCCTCTCGACCGAGGCGGTGATCGGGCTGGACCTCGGCACCTCGGGGGTCAAGGCGGTGCTGCTGACCGCCGCCGGCGAACTGGTCGCCGAGGCCGGCGCGCCGCTGGAGGTGTCGCGGCCGCAGCCGCTGTGGTCCGAGCAGGCGCCGGCCGACTGGTGGCAGGCGATCGATGCCGCGCTGCTGCGCCTGCGCGAGTCCGCGGGGCCGCACTGGTCGCAGGTGCGTGCGCTGGCGGTGGCCGGGCAGATGCACGGCGCGGTGCTGCTCGACGCCGCGGGCGGGGTGCTGCGTCCGGCCATCCTGTGGAACGACGGGCGCAGCCAGGCCGAATGCGACGAGCTCGAAGCCCGCGAGCCGGCCACGCGACGCATCACCGCCAACCGCGCGATGGCCGGCTTCACGGCGCCCAAGCTGCTGTGGGTCGCGAAGCACGAGCCGGACGTGTTCGCGCGCACGGCCAAGGTGCTGCTGCCCAAGGACTGGCTGGTCTGGCGACTGTGCGGCCAGATGAGCACCGACACCTCGGATGCGGCCGGCACGCTGTGGCTGGACGTGGCGCGCCGCCAGTGGAGCGAGGCGATGCTCGCTGCCTGCGGCATGCGCGTGCAGCAGATGCCGGCGCTGCACGAGGGCCCGGAGCCGGTCGGCACGCTGCGTGACGAGTGGGCGAGCCGCTGGGAGCTGCCCCGGGGCGTGCAGGTCGCGGCCGGTGCCGGCGACAACGCGGCCGGCGCGATCGGCGTCGGCGTGGTGCGCCCGGGGCAGGCGCTGCTGTCGCTGGGGACCTCGGGCGTGATCTTCACGCCGGTGGCCGAGCCGCTGGCGGCACCCGAGCGGGGCGTGCACACCTTCTGCCATGCGCTGCCCGGGGTGTGGCACCAGATGGCCGTGATGCTCAACGCAGCGAGCGCGCTGGCCTGGTGGAGCCGCATCACCGGCGCCGAGCCGGCCTCGCTGCTGGCCGAGCTGCCCGACGCGCCTGCGCGCGAGGCGGCGCCGCTGTTCCTGCCGTACCTGAGCGGCGAGCGCACGCCGCATGCCGATCCGGGCGCGACCGCGACGTTCCTGGGGCTGACCGCGGCGCACGACCGGCCGGCGATGAGCTACGCGGTGATCGAAGGCGTGGCCCACGTGTTCGCCGACGGCCTGGCGGCGCTGCAGGCCGCGGGCAGCCGGCCCGAGCGGCTGCTCGCGATCGGCGGCGGTGCGCGCTCGCCGGCCTGGCTGCAGCTGATCGCCGACACCCTGCAGCTGCCGGTCGACCAGCCGGCCGGGGCCGAAATGGGGCCGGCGCTGGGCGCGGCGCGCCTGGCGCTGCTGGCGCTCGGCCATCCGTTCGAGGCGGTGGTGCAGCCGCCGCGCATCGCGTGCAGCTACATGCCCGATGCGCAGCGCGTGCCGGCCTGCCAGCGCCGCCTGCAACGCTTCCGTGCGGCCTGGGCGCCGTTGCGCGCGCTGTCCTGAGCCGCTTCCCTTCCACCTCACACACCCTCAACGAAAGCCAGCCATGACCTCCGTCTTTTCGGGCTTCGGGCCCATCCGCTACGAGGGGCCCGACAGCCGCAATCCCCTGGCCTACCGCTGGTACGACGCCAAGCGCGTCGTGCTGGGCAAGACGCTCGAAGAACACCTGCGCCCGGCGGTGTGCTACTGGCACAGCTTCTGCTGGCGCGGCGAGGACCCGTTCGCGCTGGCCACGCCGCTGTTCCGCAGGCCCTGGTTCGACGAGCCCGACCCGATGCAGGCCGCACGGCTCAAGATGGATGCGGCGTTCGACCTGTTCACCTGCCTGGGCGTGCCGTTCTGGTGCTTCCACGACCGCGACGTCGCGCCGGAAGGCACGACGCTGCGCGAATCGAACGCTCGGCTGGACCAGATGCTGGAACTGGCCGCACGCAAGATGCAGGACAGCGGCGTGCGCCTGCTGTGGGGCACGGCCAACCTGTTCACGAACCCGCGCTACATGGCCGGTGCCGCCACCAACCCGGACCCCGAGGTGTACGCCTATGCCGCCGCCCAGGTGAAGCACGTGCTCGAATGGACGCACCGGCTGGGCGGCGCCAACTACGTGCTGTGGGGCGGGCGCGAGGGCTACGAGACCCTGCTCAACACCGACCTGAAGCGCGACCTGGACCATTACGGCCGCTTCCTCGCGGCAGTGGTCGAGCACAAGCACAAGATCGGCTTCAAGGGCACGATCCTGGTCGAACCCAAACCGCAGGAGCCGACCAAGCACCAGTACGACTACGACACCGCCACCGTCTACGGCTTCCTGAAGCGCTACGGGCTGGAGGACGAGGTCAAGGTCAACATCGAGGTCAACCACGCGACGCTGGCCGGCCACAGCTTCGAGCACGAGGTGGCCGTGGCCTGCGCGCTGGGCATCTTCGGCTCGATCGACGCCAACCGCGGCGACGAGCAGCTGGGCTGGGACACCGACCAGTTCCCCAACAACCATGTCGCGCTGGTGCCGGCGCTGCTCGAGATCCTGCGCGCCGGCGGCTTCACCACCGGCGGGATGAACTTCGACGCCAAGGTGCGCCGCCAGAGCATCGACCCGCAGGACCTGATCGAGGCGCACATTGGCGGGCTGGACACGCTGGCGCGCGCGCTGCTGTCGGCCGCGGCGCTGTACGAATCACAGGAACTGTGCGACGCACGCCGCCAGCGCTATGCCGGCTGGGACGGCGAGCTCGGCCGGCGCATCGAGGCCGGTGCCGGCCTCGACGAGCTGGCGGCGCTGGTGCATGCGCAGTCGCTGGATCCGCAGCCGGTCTCGGGCCGGCAGGAGCGGCTGGAAAACCTGGTCAACCGCTACGTCTGATGTCGTCCGAGGTCATCCGGCTGCACCGCCCGCAGGGCCTGGAGGTCGAGCTGTGCACGCTGGGCGCGGCGTGGCTCGGCTGCCATGTCCCGATGCCCGACGGCTCGCGGCGCAACGTGGTGCTCGGCTGCCCGACGCTGGCGCAGCAGGCCGCGCAGCGCGCCTACCTGGGGGCCACGGTCGGCCGTTTCGCCAACCGCATCCGCGAGGCGCGCTACCGGCGCGGCGGGCGCGAGGTGCGGCTGGCGCCCAATGCCGGCTCGCCCCACCAGCTGCACGGCGGCGACGGCGGTTTCCACGCGCGGACGTGGACGCTCGAGGCCTGCGACGACACCTGCGTCGTCATGTCGCTGGTGTCGGCGGACGGGGACCAGGGCTATCCCGGCGAGCTGCAGGTGCGCGTGACCTACGCGCTGGTCGAGCCGATGGCGCTGGAGGTCCGCTTCGAGGCGACCACCACGGCCGAGACCCCGGTGAGCCTCAGCCAGCACGCCTACTTCAACCTGGACGGCGACGCGCTCGACATCCGGCACCACCGGCTGCGCATCGCCGCGCAGCACTACCTGCCGGTCGACCGCGACCTGCTGCCGCTCGGCTGGCTGGCCCCCGTGGCGCACACCAGCTACGACTTCCGCACGCCCAAGCCGATCGGGCAGGACTGGCTCGCCGACGCGGGGCAGGTGGCGGGCCGCGGCTACGACCATGCCTTCCTGCTCGAGCCGCACTGCGCCGCGGCCGCCGAGCCGGCGGTCGAGCTGACCTCTGCGGACGGCGCCCTGTCGATGACGCTGGCGACCAGCCTGCCGGCCCTGCAGTTCTACGGGGGCCAGCTGCTGCGCGACATCCCGTCGCGCCACGGCGGGGTCTACGGCCCCTGCGCCGGCGTCGCGCTCGAGCCGCAGTTCCTGCCCGACAGCCCCAACCACCCGGAATGGCCGCAGCCCTCGTGCTGGCTGCGCCCCGGCGAGGTGTGGCGGCACCTCATCCGCTACCGCTTCGGCGTGCGCTGAGCGCGAGGCCGGCGCAGCAGGGCGCGCCCTGCGGCATCGTCAGTAGTGCATCGTGGCCGGTGCCCGGGCCTCGGCCGGCACGATGCCCGCCAGCGGCGCGCTGCGCAGGCTTTCCATGTCGCGCCGCGGCGGCACGCCGAACAGGCGCTTGTACTCGCGGCTGAACTGCGAGGGGCTCTCGTAGCCGACCCGCGCGGCGGCGGTCGAGGCATCGCGGCCTTCGACCAGCATCAGCCGGCGCGCCTCGTTGAGCCGCAGCCACTTCTGGTACTGCAGCGGGCTCATCGAGGTGAGCTGGCGGAAGTGGAGGTGGAAGCTGGAGACGCTCATCTGCACCCGCGCGGCGAGTTCCTGCACGCGCAGCGGCTCGGCGTAGTGCGCCTTGATCCAGTCGATCGCGCGCGCGACGCGGTGCCCGTGGCTGCCGGCCGAGGCGATGTGGCGCAGCCGCGCCCCCTGGTCGCTCATCAGCAGGCGGTAGATGATCTCGCGCTGCACGAGCGGGGCCATCACCGCGATGTCCTGCGGGGCATCGAGCAGCGACAGCAGGCGGTGGAAGGCGTCCAGCAGGGCCGCGTCGGCGTGGCCGACCTCCAGGCCGCGCCCGCCCGGCTGCTGGGTGCGCTGCTGCACCTGCCGGCTGTCCAGCACCATCTCGGCCACGCTGCGCAGGTCCAGCCCGAGCCGCATGCCCAGGCACGGCCGCTCCGGGCTGGCCTCGACCACCTGGCTGAGCGCCGGCAGGTCCAGCGAGGTGATCACGAACTGGTGCGCGCGGTAGTCGTAGCACTCGTCGCCCAGCAGCACCCGCTTGGCCCCTTGCAGCACCAGCGCGACGCCGGGCTCGTACATGCAGTTGATCGGCCGGGTCGGGGCGTCCTGGCGGAACAGGAACAGCCCGGGAATGTCCGTTGCGACCACCTCGCGGTCCAGGGTGTGCCGCATCGCCAGCCGCACCAGCGAGGCCTGCAGGTCCCGCACGCGTTCGGTCCCCGGGGGTGTCAAGTTCGCGATCCGTGTGTCCAAAGCGCGACTCCCTGTGTGTGGCTGCAACGGTAAACCAGCGGCAAAGCCATCGTCCAGCGCCGCGGAGGATCAGGCAAGAAATCGAGAGGACTGGTCTACCCGGGGTCCACGGCGCGCGGGAAGAATCTGCAGTCACCGGCTGCCGTAGACCGCCGGGCCTGCACACCATGGAAGGAGTGTCCCGCGATGATCAGCCTGAACGTCAATGGCCACACGCACCGCGTGGAGGCCGACCCCGACACCCCGCTGCTGTGGGTGTTGCGCGACCACCTGCACCTGACCGGCACCAAGTACGGTTGCGGCATGGCGATGTGCGGTGCCTGCACCGTGCACCTGGATGGCCAGGCGGTGCGCTCGTGCAGCCTGCCCGTTTCCGCCGCCGCGGGGCGGCGCATCACCACCATCGAAGGCGTGGCCTCGGCGCGCGTCGGCCAGGCGGTGCAGGACGCCTGGCGCCGGCTGGACGTGGTGCAGTGCGGCTACTGCCAGTCCGGCCAGATCATGAGCGCGGTGGCGCTGCTGGAAAGCAACCCGCGCCCCAGCGACGCCGACATCGACGCGGCGATGGGCGGCAACCTGTGCCGCTGCGCGACCTACCTGCGCATCCGCGCAGCCATCCACGAGGCCGCCCGCGCGCTGGCCTGAGGGGAGACCGCCATGAGCACGACCACACTCGAGAACCCCGCGCGCCGGCGCGTGCTGCAAGCCGGCGCCGGGCTGACGCTGGCGCTGTACCTGCCGGTGCACGCGGCCCGGGCGGCCGCCGGGGGGCAGGAGGCCGCCACGCCCTTCGTGCCGAACGCCTTCCTGCGCATCGGCGAGGACAACCGCGTCACCGTGATCGCCAAGCACCTGGAAATGGGGCAGGGCAGCTACACCGGGCTGGCCACCATCGTCGCCGAGGAGCTGGACGCCGCCTGGTCGCAGGTGCAGGTCGAAGGCGCACCCGCCGATGCGCGGCGCTACAACAACCTCGGCTGGGGGCCGGTGCAGGGCACCGGCGGCAGCACCGCGATCGCCAATTCGTGGCAGCAGCTGCGCGAGGCGGGCGCCACCGCGCGCGCGATGCTGGTCGCCGCCGCAGCGGCGCAATGGGGCGTGCCGGCTGGCGAGGTCACCGTCTCGGAAGGCGAGGTGATCCACGCCGCCTCGGGTCGCAAGGCCAGCTTCGGGCAGCTGGCACGTGCCGCGGCGCAGCAGCCGGTGCCGCAGCAGGTGCGGCTGAAGGACCCCAAGGACTTCAGGCTGATCGGCAAGCGCGTGCCGCGCGTCGACGGCGCGGGCAAGACCGACGGCTCGGCCCGCTTCACGCAGGACGTGCAGCTGCCCGGCATGCTGGTCGCGGTGGTTGCCCACCCGCCGCGCTTCGGCGCGACGCTCAAGTCGGTGGACGACCGCAAGGCCCGCGCGGTGCGGGGCGTGGTCGACGTGGTGCGCATCCCGAGCGGGGTGGCGGTGCTGGCGCGCGACACCTGGAGCGCGAAGAAGGGCCGCGACGCACTGGAGATCGAATGGGATGACAGCCGGGCGTTCCGGCTCGGCTCCGCGGAGATCCTCGCGCGCTACCGCGAGCTGGCCGCCACGCCCGGCGTGGTGGCGCGCCGCGAGGGCGACCCGGACCGTGCGCTGGCGAACGCGGCGCGCACGCTGGAGGCGGCCTACGACTTCCCGTACCTGGCGCATGCCGCGATGGAACCGATGAACTGCGTGATCCGGCTGGATGCCGATGGCTGCGAGGTCTGGAACGGCGAGCAGTTCCAGACCGTCGACCAGGCGGCCGTGGCCCAGGTGCTGGGCCTCAGGCCCGAGCAGGTGCGGCTGCACATGCTGTACGCTGGCGGCAGCTTCGGGCGGCGTGCCAGCAAGACGTCCGACTACCTGGTGGAGGCCGCGCACATCGTCAAGGCGATCGGCGGTCGTGCGCCGGTCAAGCTGGTCTGGCTGCGCGAGGACGACATGCGCGCCGGCTACTACCGGCCGGCCTTCCACCACCGGCTGTGGGCCGGGCTGGACGCCCGGGGGCGCCTGGTCGGCTGGCGGCACCGGCTGGTCGGCCAGTCGATCCTCGCCGGCTCGCCGTTCGAGCCGATGATGGTCAAGGACGGCATCGACCCGGTCTCGGTCGAGGGGGCGGCCAACCTGCCTTACGCGATCCCGAACCTGGTGGTGGACCTGCATTCCCCGCAGGACATCGGGGTGCCGGTGCTGTGGTGGCGCTCGGTCGGCTCCACGCATACCGCGTTCTCGACCGAATGCTTCATCGACGAGCTGGCGCAGGCGGCGGGCCAGGACCCGGTGGCCTGGCGGCTGGCGCTGCTGGCGCAGCACCCGCGCCATGCCGGCGTGTTGCGGCTGGCGGCCGAGCGCGCCGGCTGGGGGCGGCCGCTGGCACCCGGGGCGGCGGGCGAGCGGCGTGGCCGCGGCGTGGCGGTGCACGAGTCGTTCCACAGCTACGTCGCGCAGGTGGCCGAGGTCACGGTGCGCGAGGATGGCAGCTACCGGGTCGACCGGGTGGTCTGCGCGGTCGACTGCGGCATCGCGGTCAACCCGGACGTGATCCGCGCCCAGGTCGAGGGTTCCATCGGCTTCGCGCTGTCGACCGTGCTCCACGGCGAGATCACGCTGCGCGATGGCGAGGTGCAGCAGTCGAACTTCCACGACTACCTGGTCGCGCGCATCACCGACATGCCGCAGGTGGAAGTGCACATCGTGCCCTCGGCCGCCAACCCGACCGGCATCGGCGAGCCGGCCGTGCCGCCGTTGGCCCCGGCGGTGGCCAACGCGCTGGCCGCGGCCACCGGACGGCGCCTGCGCCAGCTGCCGATCCGCCCCGAGCTGCTCAGGGCCTGAACGCGGCGCCGGTGCGGCCGGACGCACCGGCGCCTGCGCTGCATCAGCAAACTTGCGGAAGTTACGAACGGGTTGCGGCGGAACGGGCTCTAGAATCGCCCGCCATGTCCCTGTTCGTCCTTCTGGCCCTGCCATTTCTCGGCAGCCTCGTCGCTGCGCTCCTGCCGACCACCGCGCGCAACCTCGAATCGCTGTGGGCGGCGGGCATCGCCGCCGCGATCGCGGTCCCGGTCGCCCTGGCGTTCCCGGAGGTGCGTGACGGCGTCGTCCTGACCGAGCGGCTCGCGTGGATGCCCAGCCTCGGCATCGACCTGGTGCTGCGGCTGGACGGGTTCGCGTGGATGTTCGCGATGCTGGTCAGCGGCATGGGGCTGCTGGTCATCATCTACGCACGCTATTACCTTTCGCCCGACGACCCGGCGGCGCGCTTCTACTCGCTGCTGCTCGGCTTCATGGGCGCGATGTTCGGCGTCGTGACCGCCGGCAACCTGATCCAGCTGGTGGTGTTCTGGGAGCTGACCAGCGTGTTCTCCTTCCTGCTGATCGGCTACTGGACGCACCGCAAGGACGCCCGGCGCGGGGCGCGCATGGCCTTCACGGTCACGGCCACCGGCGGGCTGGCGCTGCTGGCCGGCATGCTGCTGCTCGGGCACATGGTCGGCAGCTTCGAGCTGGAGGCCGTGCTGCAGTCGCGCGAGCGCATCGTCGGCCACGCGCTGTACCCGGTGATGCTGGTGCTGGTGCTGCTGGGGGCGCTGACCAAGAGCGCGCAGTTCCCGTTCCAGTTCTGGCTGCCGCACGCGATGACCGCGCCGACCCCGGCGTCGGCCTACCTGCACTCGGCCACCATGGTGAAGGCCGGCGTGTTCCTGATGGCCCGGCTGTGGCCGGTGCTGGCCGACACCGACCTGTGGTTCTGGATCGTCGGCGGGGCCGGGGCGATCACGCTGCTGCTGGGCGCCTACGCGGCGATGTTCCAGCATGACCTCAAGGGCCTGCTGGCCTACTCGACGATCAGCCACCTGGGCCTGGTCACGCTACTGCTGGGCATGAACAGCCCGCTGGCGGCGGTGGCGGCGGTGTTCCACATGATGAATCACGCGACCTTCAAGGCCTCGCTGTTCATGTCGGTGGGCATCATCGACCACGAGACCGGCACGCGCGACATGCGGCGGCTCAACGGGCTGTACCGCCACATGCCGATGACCGCCAACCTGGCCATCGTCGCCTGCGCCGCGATGGCGGGGGTGCCGCTGCTCAACGGGTTCCTCTCGAAGGAGATGTTCTTCGCCGAGACCGTGTTCGTGAGCGCCAGCCCCGCGGTCGAGTACGGGCTGCCGGCCATCGCGACCATCGCCGGCCTGTTCGCGGTGGTCTACTCGCTGCGCTTCGGCCACGACGTGTTCTTCGACAAGGCGCCGCTGGAGACGCCGCGCAAGCCGCACGAGCCGGTGCACTGGATGCGCGTGCCGATCGAGCTGCTGGTGCTGGCCTGCCTGGTGGTGGGCATCTTCCCCGAGTGGTCCATCGGCCCGATGCTGGCCACGGCCGCGGGCCCGGTGGTCGGCGGCGAACTGCCCGAGTACAGCCTGGCGATCTGGCACGGCTTCAACACGCCGCTGGCGATGAGCCTGGTCGCGATGCTGGGCGGCATCGCCGTCTACATGTTGTTCGGCCACCGGCTGAAATACCGCGCGCGCCGCGGCACGCCGGTGATCCGCCTGTTCGACGGGCGCCGCATCTTCGAGGCCGCGCTGACGCTCTGCACCGCGTTCGCCCGCCTGATGCTGCGCTGGTTCGGCACGCGGCGCCTGCAGGCGCAGATGCTGTGCCTGGTGGTGATCGCCGGGCTGGCGGGGCTGGCCTCCGCGCTGATCGTGCCGCTGGCCTGGGGCGACCGGGCCCGGGTGCCGGTCACGCCCGAGTTCGTCGTGCTGTGGGTGCTGGGCGGCGTCTGCGCGATCGGTGCGGCGTGGCAGGCCAAGTTCCACCGGCTGGCCGCGCTGACCATGCTGAGCGTGGTCGGCCTGGTGCTGTGCATCACCTTCGCGTGGTTCTCGGCGCCGGACCTGGCGCTGACCCAGCTGGCCGTCGAGGTGGTGACCATGGTGCTGTTCCTGCTCGGCCTGCGCTGGCTGCCCAAGCGCGTCGAGCAGGACGCGCCGGCGGTCGCGCTGCGCGCCTGGTGGCGCCGCCGGCGCGACCTGCTGCTGGCCGTGGCGATCGGCGTGGGGCTGGCCGCGCTGTCGTACGCGCTGCTGACGCGCAACGCCCCGCAGTCGATCTCGCCGTTCTTCATCGAGCACGCCCTGCCGCAGGGCGGTGGCACCAACATCGTCAACGTGATGCTGGTCGACTTCCGGGCCTTCGACACGCTGGGCGAGATCACCGTGCTCGGCGTGGTCGGCGTCACCGTCTACGCGCTGCTGCGGCGTTTCCGGCCGCCGCGCGAGGTGATCGACCGCCCGGCCCAGCAGCACGTGGTGCCGGAGGGCGTGTGGAGTGACCTGATGAGCCGCGAGGGCGAGAACCAGGTGCAGCGCTTCCTGGAGGTGCCGGCGGTGCTGGTGCGCCTGCTGCTGCCGCTGGCCGGCGTGTTCGCCTTCCACCTGTTCATGCGCGGCCACAACGAGCCGGGCGGCGGCTTCGTCGCCGGGCTGGTGGTCGCGATCGCGTTCATCGCGCAGTACATGGTCAGCGGCACGCGCTGGGTCGAGACGCGCATGCACCTCCTGCCGCCGAAGTGGATCGCCGTGGGCCTGATGATCGCGCTGCTCACCGGTGCAGGGGCCATGGCGGTGGGCCATCCCTTCCTGACCACGCACACCGCGCACGTCGAGCTGCCGCTGGTCGGCGAGGTGCACCTGCCCAGCGCCGCGCTGTTCGACCTCGGGGTGTTCTCGGTGGTGGTCGGGTCGACCCTGCTGCTGCTGACCGCCATCGCGCACCAGTCGCTGCGCGCGCGCCGCCGTCCGGCGGACGAGCATCAACATGGAGAGCATTGAATGGAAGTGGTGGTGTCCATCGCCATCGGCGTGATGGCCGGAGCCGGGATCTACCTGGTGCTGCGTCCGCGGACGTTCCAGGTGCTGATCGGGCTGTCGCTGCTGTCCTACGCGGTGAACCTGTTCATCTTCAGCGTCGGCAGCCTCTCGATCGGCAAGGAGCCGATCTACAAGCCCGGCCTGCCGACCGACCTGGCCCACTATGCCGACCCGCTGCCGCAGTCGCTGGTGCTCACGGCCATCGTGATCGGCTTCGCGACCACCGCGCTGTTCCTCGTGGTGCTGCTGGCGCTGCGCGGCCTGTCGGGCAGCGACCATGTCGACGGCCGGGAGGAGCGTGCATGACGCCGGACCACCTGGTCGTCGCCCCCATCCTGCTCGCGCTCGGCACCGCGGCGCTGATGCTGCTGCTCGGCGAAGGTCGCCGGGAACTCAAGTCGGTGCTCAATGTCGTCTCCACGGCCACCGGCCTGGGGCTGGCGATCGCGCTGCTGCGCGCGGTCGACGCCAGCGACGCGCCGGCCGCGTTCAGCGTCTACCTGCCCGGCAACTGGCCGGTGCCGTTCGGCATCGTGCTGCTGGCCGACCGGCTCTCGGCCATGATGCTGGTGCTGGCCGCCAGCCTGGGGCTGGCCTCGCTGCTGTACGCGCTGGCGCGCTGGCAGCACGCCGGGGTGTACTTCCATCTGCTGTTCCAGCTGCAGCTGATGGGCCTGTACGGGGCCTTCCTGACCGCCGACCTGTTCAACCTGTTCGTGTTCTTCGAGGTGCTGCTGGCGGCCAGCTACGGCCTGCTGCTGCACGGCGGCGGGCTGGCACGCGTGCGCGCGGGGCTGCACTACATCTCGGTCAACCTGTTCGCCTCGGTGCTGTTCCTGATCGGCGTGGCCATCCTCTACGGCGTGACCGGCACGCTCAACATGGCCGACATCGCCCAGAAGCTGCCCGACGTGCCGGTCGCCGACCGCGGCCTGCTGCATGCCGGGGCGGCGATCCTCGCGATTGCCTTCCTTGCCAAGGCGGCGGTGTGGCCGCTCAACTTCTGGCTGCCACCGGCCTACGCCTCGGCCAGCGCGCCGGCGGCCGCCTTGTTCGCCATCCTCACCAAGGTCGGCGTCTACGCGATCCTGCGGCTGTGGACGCTGTGCTTCCCGGCCACCGCCGGTGCCTCGGCACACTTCGGCAGCGACGTGCTCGTGTGGGGCGGCATGGCGACGATGATGTTCGGCGCCTTCGGGATGATGGCCTCGCAGCAGGTGGCCCGGCTGGCCGGCTTCAGCGTGATCACCTCGTCGGGCACGCTGATCGCGGCGATCGGCTTCGATGCCGAGGCGCTCAGCGCCGGCGCGTTGTTCTACCTGGCCAGCTCGACGCTGGCCGGCGGGGCGATCTTCCTGCTGGTCGAGCTGATGGAGCGCGCCCGCGACGTCGAGATGGGCCCCGAGGAGATCGACGACGGCAAGGATGCGCTGCCCGCGTTCATCGACGGCGAGCCGCTGCCCGGCACCAACCTGGACGACGACGAGGAGGCGCTGATCGGCCGCGCGATCCCCGCCGCGGTGGCCTTCCTGGGCGTGTCCTTCGCGATGTGCGCGATGATCATCGCGGGGCTGCCGCCGATGTCCGGCTTCGTCGGCAAGGTCGCGATGCTGTCGGCGCTGCTGGAGCTGGAAGGCACGGCCGCGTGGAGCATGTTCGTGGTGCTGATCGTCTCCGGGCTGCTCGCCGCCACCGGACTGGTGCGCGTGGGCATCCGCCATTTCTGGACCTCGCAGGACCGGCCGGCGCCGCGGCTGCGGGTCGTCGAATGCCTGCCCATCGCCGGCCTGCTGGTGGCGGCTGCGGTGATGGTGTTCCAGGCCGAGGCGGTGCTCGGCTACGGCCGCACCACGGCCCGCGGCCTGCATGAGCCGACGCTGTACATCGAGGCCGTGACGGGCACGAAACCCGTCGAACCCATGACGAAAGGCACGCCGTGAGAAAGAAGCTGCTGCCCTCGCCGGGCCTGTCGTTCGGCATCTTCTGCGGCTGGCTGCTGCTGGCGCGCAGCCAGAGTGCCGGCCACATCGTGCTGGCCGCGCTGCTGGCGGTCGTGATGCCGTTGCTGATGTCGCCGCTGCGCCCCACGCCGGGCTCGATGCGCCACCTCGGGGTGCTGGTGCGTCTGATCCTGCGCGTCGGCGGCGAGGTGGTGCGCTCGGCGATCGACGTCGGGCAGGGCGTGCTCCAGTCGCGCCGGCAACCGCCGCGCGGCCGCTTCGTCGTGATCCCGCTGGAGCTGCGCGACGAGCACGCGCTGGCGGCGCTGGCGATGATCTCGGCGGTCATCCCGGGCACCGTGTGGTCCGAGCTGGCGCCCGACCGCAGCGCCTTGCTGATGCACGTGTTCGACCTGGACGACGAGGCGGAGTTCGTGCGCACCTTCAAGGCGCGCTTCGAGCATCCCCTGAAGGAGATCTTCGAATGAGCGAGATGCTGTCCATCGTCATCACGATCACGCTGATGATGTACGTCGCCGGCATGGCCATCGGCATGCTGCGGCTGTTCCACGGCCCCACCGCGCAGGACCGCGTGCTGGCGCTGGACTACCTGTACGTCGCCGGCATGCTGGTGATGCTGGTGCTGGCGATCCGCTACAACAGCGAGATGTATTTCGAAGGGGCGCTGCTGATGGTGCTGTTCGGCTTCGTCAGCTCGATGGCGCTGGCGAAGTTCCTGCTGCGAGGCGAGGTGATCGAGTGATGCCGCCCTGGACCGAATTCGTCGTCGCGGCCCTGCTGCTGGCCAGCGGGGTGATGGTGCTGCTGTCGGGGCTGGGCCTGGCGCGGCTGCGCGACTTCTTCCTGCGCATGCACGCGCCGGCGCTGACCTCGACGCTGGGCGCCTGGCTGGTCACCTTCGCGTCGATCACCCACTTCAGCTCCACGGGCCAGGGCCTGAAGCTGCACGTGTGGCTGATCATCATCGTGCTGTCGATCTCGGCGCCGGTGACCACCGTGGTGCTGGCGCGCGCCGCGCTGTTCCGCCGCCGCCAGGCCGGCGACCCCCTGCCGCCGCCGCTCTACGAGCGCGCGCGCGGGCCGGAGAAGGGGTAGGGCGCCCCTGGCGCCTGGCCGGGGCCCGCGGGCACCGGCCGCCAACACGGCCAGCAGCCAACAAAAAAGCCAGGCAGCTGGCTGCCTGGCTTTCGTGATTCTGGTGGAGACGAGGAGGATCGAACTCCCGACCTTCGCATTGCGAACGCGACGCTCTCCCAGCTGAGCTACGTCCCCGGAAAGATCGCCATTCTAGCGCATTTTTTTGGCGTTTGACCAGGGGGTCAGCGCATCCCGTTGCGGCGCGCCAGCTCGCGGAACAGGCCGCTGTGGTCCAGCTCGCCGAAGCCGTGTTCGGCGGCGCTCGCGTAGAGCGCCTCGAACAGGCCGGTGATCGGCGCCTCGAAGCCCAGCTCCCGCGCGGTGTCCAGCGCGTTGCGCATGTCCTTGAGCTGCACGGTGAGGGCGGCCCGCTTGGCGAAGTCGCGCTCGACCATGCGCTGGCCGTGCACTTCCAGGATGCGGCTTTCGGCGAAGCCGCCGCGGATCGCCTCGCGCACCTTGGCCATGTCGGCGCCGCCCTTTTCGGCCAGCAGCAGGGCCTCGCTGACCGCGCCGATCGTGATGCCGACGATCATCTGGTTGGCCAGCTTGGCGAGCTGCCCGGCACCGTGCGGGCCGACATGGGTGGCGCGGCCCAGCGGCGCGAAGACCGGCTGCGCGCGCTCGAAGTCGGCCGCCTCGCCGCCGGCCATGATCGCCAGCGTGCCGGCCTCGGCGCCGACCGTGCCGCCCGAGACCGGCGCGTCCAGGTGCGCGACGCCGCGTTCGGCCAGGCGCTGCGCGTGGCTGCGTGCCTGCGAGGGCTTGATCGAGCTCATGTCGATCACCAGGCAGCCGGGCTTGAGCGCGGCGTCCACGCCGTGGCCGAACAGCACGCTTTCGACCACGTCGCCGTTTTCCAGCATCGTGATGACGACGTCGGCGTCGTGCACCGCCTGCGTGGCGGTGTGGGCGACGCGCGCGCCGTGCGAGGCCAGCCGCAGCGCCTTCTCCAGCGTGCGGTTCCAGGCGGTGACTTCGAAGCCTGCTTCGCGCAGGCGCTTGGCGATGGGCAGGCCCATCATCCCGATCCCGAGGACGGAGACGTGCATCGTGGGTGTACCTCTGGCGCAGACGAGACCGGCAGTATAGAAACCGTGGCTGGACCCCACCATCACCGTTGGAGATCGCCGCATGTCGACTTCCCTGCAGGATCCGGCCTGGCTCGACGCGCAGTACAACAACCGAGCGCGCATTCCCGAACACCCGCAGATCTTCGCCCGCTGGGCCAAGGCCTCGCGCGAGGCCCGGCAGGCGTTGGAGCCGCTGCTGGACCTGCGCTACGGCCCGGCCGAGGAGGAGACGCTGGACCTGTTCCCGGCCCCCGGCCCGCGTGCCCCGGTGCTGGTGTTCATCCACGGCGGCTGGTGGCGCTCGCTGGACAAGTCCGACCATTCCTTCATCGCGCCGGCCTTCGTGCGGCGCGGCGTGACGGTCGTGGTGCCGAACTACACGCTGTGCCCGAAGGCGAGCATCGCCGAGATCGCGCTGCAGATGGTGCGCGCGGTGGCCTGGACCGCGCGCCACGTCGAAGGCCTGGGCGGCGACCCGCGGCGCATCGTCGTTGCCGGCCACTCGGCCGGCGGGCACCTGGCGGCCATGCTGGCCTGCTGCCGCTGGCGCGAGGTCGGCCCCGACCTGCACGAGCGCACCGTGCAGGGGGTGCTGTCGATCTCGGGCCTGTACGACCTGGAGCCGGTCAGCCGCACGCCGTTCCTGAAGGCCGACCTGAGGCTCACGCCGCAGGACGTGCTGCGCCTGAGCCCCGCCGGCTTCCCGGCCCCGGCGGTGCCGCTCGCGGCCGTGGTCGGTGCCGACGAGAGCGAGGAGTTCCGGCGCCAGAACGCGCTGATCCGCTCGGCCTGGGGGCCGCGGGCGGTGCCGGTGTGCGAGGAGATCCCCGGGCGCCACCACCTGGACGTGCTCGACACGCTGGCCGACCCGGCCGGGCGGCTGCACGCCCTGGCGCTCGAGCTGCTCGGCGTGCGCTGAGGTGCTGCCGCGCCAGCCGCCCCCGACGCGCCGCGGCACGCCGGGCGATCGCTCCCGCACGAAAGGTGCGTCGGCCGCAGGCGCCGAGTGCAGCCACTGGCAATGGGGTCATTGGTCGCAAGCCGCGTGAAACGTGTCACGCTTGTCCCGAGCCTTCTCCTTCAATCTCTTCCTTCTGCCCTCAGGAAAGGAGTCGTGGATGAAAACCATCGGTGACAAGCTTGAGCCTTTCTCCGTGGTCGGCGTGAAGCCCGGTTTCAACCACCACGAGGAAAACGGCGAGTCCGCGTTCGAGACGATCACGGAGACGTCGTTTCCGGGCAAGTGGAAGGTCATCTACTTCTATCCGAAGGACTTCACCTTCGTCTGCCCGACCGAGATCGTCGGTTTCGCGAAGCTGCAGAGGGATTTCGCCGACCGCGACGCGGTGCTGATGGGCGGCTCGACCGACAACGAGTTCTGCAAGCTCGGCTGGCGCCGCGAGCACAAGGACCTGTCCAAGCTGAACCACTACCAGTTCGCCGACACCACCGGGTCGCTGGTCGACCAGCTGGGCATACGCGACAAGGAAGCCGGGGTGGCGCTGCGCGCGACCTTCATCGTCGACCCGGACAACACCATCCAGCATGTCTCGGTGAACAACCTGAACGTCGGCCGCTCGCCGGAGGAGATCCTGCGGCTGCTCGACGGCCTGCAGACCGACGAGCTGTGCCCGTGCAACCGCTCGGTCGGTGGTGAAACGCTGAAGTGACCCGACCTCCCGACCCGCTGCGGCGGGTTTTTTCGGCGCGGGTATTTAGGAGGAATCTATGGAGTTTCTGGACTCTATCAAGGACCTGATTCCGGACTACGCGAAGGACATCCGCCTGAACCTGGATGCGGTGATCGCCCGCTCCAGCCTGCCGCCGGAGGATGCGCTGGGTTGCGCGCTGGCCGCGGCGTTCGCGGCGCGCAGCAAGCCGCTGGTCGAGGTGCTCCAGGCCCATGCGCCGCAGGCCGAAGCCCAGGCGGCGCTGACCGCGGCGGCCCTGATGGGGATGAACAACGTCTGGTATCCGTACGTCGAGATGGCTGCGGACGACGAGCTCAAGACCATGCGCGCGGAGCTGCGCATGAACGCCTACGCGAGCAGCGGCGGGGTGGAGAAGAAGAAGTTCGAGGCCTATGCGCTTGCCGCGTCCGCCATCGGCAAGTGCCATTTCTGCGTGCGTTCGCACTACGACCTGCTGAAGAAGGAGGGCTACACCGTGCAGCAGCTGCGCGACATCGGCCGCATCGCGGCGGTGGTCAACGCGGCCGCGCAGGTGCTCGCGGCACGGTGACCGGCTGCGCGCTGTTCGCGCGCGGAAGGGGTCGGGCTAGGGGTTTACCCTGGTTTTCGACCCCTTCGGCCGTGGTGGGGTAGGGATTGAAAGCGATCGGAAAGGACGGCTTCCGTAGTCTGCCCGCCAGCCGTGCTGACGGCTCGCCGGCGGGTGCCGGCGCCCTGCATCCACAGGAGACACACGCATGATCAAACGCACCGTCCTGCGCCTGGGCGCAGCCACGCTGGCCGCCACCGGGCTTCTCGCTTTCGCGCCGGCGAGCCTGGCCGAGCCGCCGCGTCCCGAATGCATCGCGCCCGCCAAGCCCGGCGGCGGCTTCGACCTGACCTGCCGCCTGGCGCAGACCGCGCTGAAGGAAAGCGGCGCGCTGAAGGATCCGCTGCGCATCGTCTACATGCCCGGCGGCATCGGCGCGGTGGCCTACAACCACATCGTCGCGCAGCGCCCGGGCGAGCCCGGCACCATCGTCGCCTACTCGGGCGGCTCGCTGCTCAACCTGGCCCAGGGCAAGTTCGGCAAGTACACCGTCAACGACGTGCGCTGGGTGGCCTCGATCGGCGCCGACTACGGCGTGGCCGTCGTGCGGGCCGACTCGCCGTACAAGGACCTCAAGAGCCTGATGGAGGCCTTCAAGCAGGACCCGACGAAGATCGTGCTGGGTGCCGGCGGCTCCATCGGCAGCCAGGACTGGATGAAGGCGGCGCTGACCGCGCGCGCGGCCGGCGTGGACTACAAGCGCATGCGCTTCGTGGCCTTCGAAGGCGGCGGCGAGGCCGTGACCGCGCTGCGCGGCGGCCACATCCAGGCCTACATGGGCGATGCGGCCGAGGCGGCGACGATGCTCGAAGGCGGCGCGCCGATCCGCGTGCTGGCCGTCTATCACAAGGAACGCCTGCCGGGCAAGCTGGCCGACGTGCCGACCGCGGCGGAGCAGGGCTACGACATCCAGTGGCCCATCATCCGCGGCTTCTACGTCGGCCCCAAGGTCAGCGATGCCGACTACCAGTGGTGGGTCGAAGCGTTCAACAAGACCATGGCCCACCCGGCCTTCGCGAAGCTGCAACAGCAGCAGGGCCTGTTCCCGTTCAACATGACCGGCCCCGAGCTGGAGGCCTACGTCAGGGAACGCACCAAGTTCTACGGCGAGCTGGCGCAATCCTTCGGCCTGGTGAAGTAACCGCATTCCCGCGTCGCCACCGCGCTGGCGACCCCGGCCCGCGGCATGCCTGACGTGCCCCGGGCCGTTTCCCGATCGAGCATTCCTCTGGTGTGTGCGGTGCCCGTCGTGGGCACGGCCTGGAGATCCCCATGACACTCAATGACCGCCTGCTGGGCGTGGCGGCGCTGCTGCTGGCCGCCTTCCTGACCTGGAAGGGCTGGGGGCTGGAGGCACCCTTCGCCTACGAACCCGTCGGCCCGAAGGCCTTTCCGCTGCTGCTGGCCGCGGTGATCGGCCTGTGCGGCGCCTGGCTGCTCCTCAAGGGCGGTGATGCGGCCGGGCCCAACCCGCCCGGCGCCAACGCGCGCATCGTGCTGCTCGTCGGCCTGCTGGCCGCCTACGCGCTGCTGTTCCAGTGGCTGGGCTTCGTGATGGCGACCGCGCTGATGGTGGTGGCCGTGGGCCGCCTGTTCGGCGGCAGCTGGCGCCAGTGCGTGACCGGCGGCATCGCGATGGGCGTGCTGTTCTTCCTGTTGTTCGACAAGGTGCTGGACGTGGTGCTGCCGCCCGGCATCCTGGGAGGCCTGCTGTGAACGTGCTGGAACACCTGGGCCTGGGCTTCGGCGTCGCCCTGGCCCCGATCAACCTGCTGGTGGCGGCGCTGGGCGCCTTCTTCGGCACCATCGTCGGCGTGCTGCCGGGCCTCGGGCCCATCAACGGCGTGGCGATGCTGGTGCCCATCGCCTTCGCGATGGGCCTGCCGCCCGAGACCGCGCTGATCCTGCTCGCGGCGGTGTACGTCGGCGCCGAGTATGGCGGGCGCATCACCTCGATCCTGCTCAACGTGCCGGGCGAGGCGGCCGCGGTGATGACCACGCTGGACGGCTACCCGCTCGCGCGCCAGGGCCTGGCCAGCGTGGCATTGTCGCTGTCGGCCTGGGCCTCGTTCGTCGGCTCGACCATCGCGACGCTGGGCATCATCCTGCTTGCGCCGATGCTCGCGAGATGGGCCATCGCCTTCGGGCCGGCCGAGTACTTCGTGCTGATGGTGTTCGCCTTCTGCGCGCTGACCAGCCTGCTGGGCGACAAGCCGGTCAAGGGCGTGCTGGCCGCGGCGATCGGCCTGGCCATCTCGACGGTCGGCGTGGACGCCAACTCGGGCGTGTACCGCTACACCTTCGACCTGCCCGAGCTGGCCGACGGCATCGACTTCGTCGTGGTGGTGATCGGCCTGTTCGCGATCGCCGAGATGATGCAGATGCTGGAAAACCTGCTGACCGGGCAGAAGGTCGAGGTGCCGCCCAGCCAGCGCAAGCTGTTCAACTTCCGGGAAGTGCTGTTCACCTGGTGGAGCACGCTGCGCAGCGGCGTGATGGGCTTCTTCATCGGCGTGCTGCCGGGGGCGGGTGCCAGCGTGGCCTCGGCCGTGGCCTATGCCAACGAGAAGCGCCTGTGCGAGGGCAGAGACCCGGATGCGAAGTTCGGCCGCGGCGACATGCGCGGCCTGGTGGCGCCGGAGTCGGCCAACAACAGCGCGGCCACCGGCTCGTTCATCCCGATGCTGACGCTGGGCGTGCCGGGCTCCGGCACCACCGCGGTGATGATGGGCGCGCTCACGCTCTACAACATCACGCCCGGCCCGGCGCTGTTCGACGCCCAGCCGCAGCTGGTGTGGGGCCTGATTGCCTCGCTGTTCGTCGCCAACGTGCTGCTGTTCGTGATGAACGTGCCGATGGTGCGCGTGTTCGCGGCCATGCTGTCGATCCCCGGCTGGCTGCTGGTGCCGGGCATCCTGTGCATCAGCTTCATCGGCGTCTACGCGATCAGCGCCTCGACCTTCGACCTGCTGTTGACGGTGGGCATCGGCGTGATCGGCTACTTCCTGCGCAAGCTCGACGTGCCGATGGCGCCGATGGTGCTCGGCGTGGTGCTGGGCGACATGATGGAGCAGAACCTGCGCCGCGCGCTGTCGATGACCGACGGCGAGCTGCATATCCTCTGGTCCAGCCCGGTCACCGTGGCGCTGTGGCTGCTGGCCGCAGCCGTGGTGGTGGTGCCGGCGCTGCTGCGCCGCCTGCGTGCCGCGCGCCCGGCTACGGCGTGAGGCCGGGTTCGGCCCGGTCCCAGCGCCAGCCGGGCAGGGCGCACAGCCGGCGCCAGTGGGCGTCCGGCGGCGCCTCGATGCGCAGCGGCTGCCCGCTCCACGGGTGCGGCAGCTCCAGCCGCTGCGCATGCAGCCACAGCCGCGCGATCCCCAGCTGCCGCGCCCACCAGCGGTTGTGGTCGCCCTTGCCGTAGGTGGCGTCACCGATGATGGGGTGGCTGGCGTGCTTCAGGTGCCGGCGCAGCTGGTGCTGCCGGCCGGTCTCGGGCACCAGCGACAGCAGCGCGTAGCGGCTGGTCGGGTGCGGGCCCAGGCCGTTTTCCACTTCCAGCGTCGCGAGGCGCTCGTAGCGCGTCAGCGCCGGCTGCGGGGTCGTCACGACGCCGCGGTCGGTCTGCGGGGGCGGCTCCTCGTCCAGGCGGCTGAGCGGGTGGTCGATCCGGCCGGCCGCGTCGGTCCAGCCGCGCACCAGCGCGAGGTAGCGCTTGTGCGTCTCGCGCGCGGCAAAGCGTCCGGTCAGGCGGTGCGCCGTGTCGGCATCCAGCGCGAACAGCAGCACGCCGGAAGTGCCCCGGTCCAGCCGGTGCACCGGGTAGACGTGGCGGCCCAGCTGGTCGCGCAGCGTCTGCAGCACGAAGCGCTCGTCGCGCCCGGCCAGCGGCGTGCGGTGCACGAGCATGCCGGGCGGCTTGTCGACCGCGACCAGGTGCTCGTCGTGCAGGAGTATCGGCAACAGATCCATGTCGGGGCGCATTGTGACGGTGCGCGTCCGGTTTACAGTGCAAGGTCGAAGCTGTGATGATGGGACCCACCGCAATGCGCATTCTGCTGGCAGAGGACGAACATGCCCTGGGCGTGTGGCTGTCCAAGGCCCTGGAGCAGGCCGGTTTCCGGGTCGTGTGGGTGGACGACGGGCGGCTCGCCGAGCGCTCGCTGGCCGAGCACGACTTCGACGCGATGATCCTCGACCTGGGCCTGCCGGGCCGCGACGGCCACGAGCTGCTGCAGCGCCTGCGTGCCCAGGACAAGCGCCTGCCGGTGCTGATCCTCACCGCGCGCGATTCGCTGGCCGAGCGGGTCAGCACCCTCAACGAGGGCGCCGACGACTTCCTCGCCAAGCCGTTCGCGATCGAGGAACTGGAGGCTCGCCTGGTCGCGCTGGTGCGGCGTGCGCGCGGCGTGGAGCACCCGCGCTTTGCCTGCGGGCCGCTGGTGTTCGACACCGTCACGCGCCAGTTCACCCTGCACCAGGAGCCGCTCGCGCTGTCGCCGCGCGAGCAGGCGGTGCTCAAGACGCTGATCCAGCGCAGCGGCGAGCCGCTGTCCAAGCAGCAGATCCTCGACCGCGTGTTCTCCGACGACGAGGACGTGCAGCCCGAGGCGGTCGAGGTGCTGATCCACCGCCTGCGCAAGCGCCTGGAGAACACCGGGGTGCGCATCGTCACGCTGCGCGGGCTGGGTTACGTGCTGGAAGGCTGATGCGGCTGCGGCTGAGCCTCAAGCAGAGCCTGTTGCTGCTGCTGGTGCCCACGCTGGCGGCGGTGGCGACGGTGGAGCTGTGGCTGACGCGGCGCCACGCGCTGGAAGCCGCCAACGCCGCCTACGACCGCTCGCTGCTCGGTGCGATCAAGTCCATCGACGCCAACGTCTCGACCGCCTCGGGCGGGCTGTCGGTGGAGCTGCCGTACGCGCAGCTGGAGTTCTTCCAGCTCACCGCCAGCGGCTCGGTGTACTTCCGCGTCGCCACCACCGACGGGCTGGTCGAGGTCGGCAACGCCGACCTGCCGCTGCCGCCGGCCCCGCTGGCGCTGGGCGTGCCGGTGTTCTACGACGCGGACTACTTCGGCGAGCCGCTGCGCCTGGGCGCCTACATGCGCCCGCTGGAGCGGTCGCTGTCCAGCAGCGGCGCGCAGCACCTGGTGATCCAGGTGGCCGAGGGCACGCTCTCGCGCGAGGAGTTCACGCGCAGCTTCGTCGCGCGTGCGGCGTTGCGCGACGGGCTGGCACTGGTGCTGACCGCGATCGCGATCGCGGCGATGGTGGCGCTGGCGCTGCGGCCGGTGTCACGCCTGGCGGAGCAGGTGCGCAGCCGCAAGCCCACCGACCTGACGCCGCTGGAGGCGCGCGGCCTGCCGGCGGACATCCAGCCGCTGGTCGACGCGATCAACCAGCAGCTGGAGCGCACCCAGGAGCTGATGCGCCAGCAGCGCGTGTTCTTCGACGACGCCTCGCACCAGCTGCGCACGCCGCTGGCGACGCTGCGCACCCAGGTGGACTACGCGCTGCGCGAGTCCGACCCGGCGCGGGTGCGCGAGACCCTGCAGGCGCTGTCGCGCCAGATCGACCACGCCACCCGCGCCACCAACCAGCTGCTGACGCTGGCGCGCAGCGACACGGCGCACCTGCAGCGCGTCGAGTTCGACGCCGTCGAGCTGGTGCGCGAGGTGGCGATGGATCTGCTGCCGCGCGCGCGGGCCCGCGCCCAGGACTTCGGCATCGACGTGCCGGGCGAGCCGGTACGGGTGCTGGGCGACCGGCAGCTGCTGCGCGAGGCGCTGGCCAACCTGGCCGACAACGCGATCCGCCACACGCCGGAAGGCGGCGTGGTGACGCTGGGCCTGGCCGCGGACCGGCTCGGCTGCAGCATCACCGTGGTCGACACCGGTCCCGGCGTGCCGGAGGCGGAGCTCGCGCGCCTGGGGCAGCGCTTCGTGCGCGGCCGCCACAGCACCGGCTCGGGCCTGGGGCTGGCGATCGCGCGCGGCATCATCGAGCGGCACGGCGGGGCGCTGCGCATCGAGCGCTGCAGCCCCGGTCCCGGACTGCGGGTGGCCCTGTGGTGGCCCGGCGTCGTGCCCGAAACTGCCTGATCTTCCTCAAAAGCCCAGGTCTGCCCGGGTGGCAAAGCGCCCGCGCCCACCGCACAATACACCTACGTCAACTAGGGAATTCGCGCGTGGCCGATCGACGGTGGCTTGCTGCGCTGTGGTGGCTGGGGGTCCTGTTCCTGGTGCAGGGGCTGGGGGGGCCGCGCGCGCAGGCGCTGCCGACGCCGCCGGCCGCCTCGGAACTGGTGCTCGATGCGGAGTTCCTCGCCTGGCGTGACGCCCGCGCGGCGGTGCGCGTCGGCGTCAGCCGCGACTGGCGCCCCATCGACGTGCTCGACGAGCAGGGGCGCTACACCGGCCTGTCCGGCGACCTGCTGCGCACCCTGGCCGGCATGCTCGGCCTGCGCACCGAGGTGCGCGGCTTCGGGGACTACAGCGAGCTGATGGCCGCGGCGCGCCGCGGCGAGATCGACCTGCTGCCCTCGATGGCGCGCTCGCCCCAGCGCGAGGGCGAGCTGCTGTTCACCGACAGCTACGTCGAACTGCCGGTGGCCTACGTCGGCCGGCGCGGCGTGACCGACTTCTCGGTCGAGCACGGCTTCGGCGGGCGGCGGGTCGCGGTCGAGCGCGGCAGCCCCGTCCACGAGCTGCTGCGCACCCGGTATCCCGATGCCGAGCTGCTGGTAGTGTCGGACACCGCCACCGCGCTCAAGGCCGTCTCGATCGGCGAGGCCGACGTCTATCTCGGCGCGCTGCCACCGACGCATCATGCGGTCGAGGCGCTGCGGCTGGACAACCTCGAGGTGCTGGAGACCACCACGTCGGAACTGGGCCGGCTGCATTTCGCCGTGTCGCCGGCGGCCGCCCCGTTGCGCGATGCGCTGGATGCCGCGCTGCGCCGCCTCGACCCGCAGTGGCTGGCCCAGCTGGCGGCCGCCTGGCAGCCGCGCTACCTGTTGCTGTCGCCGCAGCGCGCTTCCGGCGAGGCGCTGTCACCGGCGCAGCGGGCCGAGGTCGCCCGGCTCGGGGAGCTGCGCGTCGGCTTCGACCAGGGCTTCAGCCCGATCAACGCGGTCGGCGCCGACGGCCAGCCCGCGGGTTTCGCGATCGAGCTGTTCCGCCGCGCGGCCGGACATGCGGGGGTGCGCTACCGCTTCGAGCCGCAGTCCACCTTCGCGGCCGGGCTGGAGGCGGTGCGCCAGGGGCGCCTGGACGTGATGCTGTCGGCGGTGCGCACCGACGATCGGCTGCAGTTCGCACGCTTCGTCGGGCCGTACTACTCGGCGCCGTCGGTGCTGGTGACGCGCCTGGAAGACGGCTGGTCCACGCTGGAGGCACTGGCGGGGCGCACGCTCGCGATCGACCGCGCGCACTACCTGATTCCCGCGATCCGGCGCGAGATGCCGTCGGTGCAGGTGCGCGAGGTGGACAGCGTCGAGGCCGCGTTGGAGGAGGTCGCGCAGCGGCGCGCCGAGGCGATGATCACCAACCTCGAAGTGGCGGCCAGCTACATCAACCGCAGCTACCTCGGGCAGCTGCAGGTGTCCGGCACGGTGCCCGGCCGCCCCAGCGAGCTGTACTTCATGGTGCGGCAGGACCTGCCGCTGGTGGCGCAGGCGCTGCGCGCCGGGCTGGACGCGATCCCCGAGAACGAGCGGGCCATGCTGGCCAACGCCTGGCTGCGCGTGCAATACCGCAGCGGCCTGGACTGGCGCGACATCGCGGTGGTGGTGGGGCCGGGCCTGCTGTTGCTGGTGGCGGTGCTGGCATTCAGCCTGTTCTACAACGCCCGCCTGCAGGCGCTGGTGCGCGCGCGCCGCCAGGCCGAGCGGATGCTGCAGCTGGAGCGCGATGCCGCACGCGCGGCCACCGCGGCCAAGGCCGACTTCCTGGCCGAGATGGGGCACGAGATCCGCACGCCGGTGTCGGCCATCGCCGGCGGCCTGGAGCTGCTGCAGCGCGAGCCGCTGCCCGCGCACGCGCGCGACCTGGTGCGCGCCATCGGCCGTGCGGCGGACCGGCTGGTCGAGCTGCTCAACAACCTGCTCGACATGGCCAAGCTCGAGGCGCACAAGATCGCGCTGCACCCCGCACCGACCGACCTGGGCGCGCTGGTGCGCGACCTGGCCGAGGAGTTTGCGCCGGCGGCGCGCGCCAAGCAGGTCGCGCTGGTCGCGCGCGGCACCGAGCACTGGCGGCGCCCGGTGATGGCCGACGCGATGCGCGTGCGCCAGGTGCTCGGCAACCTGCTGTCCAACGCGATCAAGTTCACCGCGCACGGCAGCGTCGAGGTGCGCATGCTGCCGCCGGAACACGTCAGCGACGGCGTGCGCAAGCTGGTGCTGCAGGTGCAGGACACCGGCCGGGGCATGTCGGCCGACGTGACGGCGCGCCTGTTCACCCGCTTCGAGCAGGCCCCCGGCACCGCGACGCACTACGGCGGCACCGGCCTGGGCCTGACCATCGTGCGCGAGCTGCTCGGCCTGATGGGCGGGCAGGTCTCGGTGCACAGCGTCCCGGGCCAGGGCAGCTGCTTCACGGTCGAGATCCCGCTCGTGCTGGCGCCATCGGCAGGGGAGCCGGGGGCCGCGGAGCGCCGGCCCGTCGCGCGCCTGCTGCTGGTCGAGGATGGCGAGGTCAACCAGCTGCTGTACGCCGAGCAGCTGCGCCAGCGCGGCTTCGACACCGCGGTGTGCAGCTCGGCCGAGGCGGCCTACGAGCTGCTCGAGCGCGAGCCGGCCGACCTGGTCATCACCGACATCCACCTGCCCGGCATGTCGGGGCAGCAGTTCGCCCTCGCGCTGCGCGGGCGCTGGCCGGACCTGGCCGTGGTGGCCTTCACCGCCGAGGACGACCCGGACCTGCATGCGGCCTGGGCGGCGGATTTCGAGATGGTGCTGGACAAACCTCAGCGCGTCGACGACACGCACTGGATCGACATGCTGTGCGAACGCTTCGAGCCGGCGCCGCGTTCGCCGGCGGCCACGGCGCCGCGCGCGGCGGTCAGCGTGTGGGGCGAGCTGGATGCGGCCGCCGGCTAGCTGCGGGGCGCGGCGTCAGCGGATGTCGCCATCGACGTAGTACCAGCGCCCGTGCTCGCGCACGAAGCGGCTGCGCTCGTGCAGGCGGTGGGCGCGGCCGCCCAGCTTGCTGCGCGCGACGAACTCCACCGTCGCGTGGTCGGCGTCCTGCTGCTCGTGGCGCTTCACGTCCAGGCCCAGCCAGCGCAGGCCCGGTTCGGAGGGCTCCAGCGTCGCCGGCCGCGTGCTCGGGTGCCAGGTGTCGAGCAGGTAGTCCCGCAGTCCCAGCACGAAGGCCGCGTAGCGCGAGCGCATCAGCGCCTCGGCGGTCGGGGCCTGCAGCCGGGTCGCGCCGGCGTGCCAGCGGCCGCAGCAGTGGGCATAGGGCCGCGCAGAGCCGCACGGGCAGTCGGCAGGAACAGGGGCGGGCGTGTCCATCAGGGCCGCCATGTTAGCGGAGCGCAAGGCGCGAGGCCGAAGCCCGTCGCGTTCCGTCCGCGGCGTCCCGCTGGTAACCTTGGGCTGTTTGACCCCCACGCACGTCCATGCTGTTCCTCCTGTCTCCTGCCAAGACCCTCGACTACGACACCCCGGCGCACGTCGCCACCCACACCAAGCCGCTGTTCGTCAAGCAGTCCGCCGAGCTGATCGAGGTGCTGCGGCAGAAGACCCCGGCCGAAATCGCCAGCCTGATGGGCATCAGCGACGCGCTCGCGCAGCTCAACGTCGCGCGCTACGCCGCCTGGTCGCCGCGCTTCACCGCCGGCAACTCCAAGCAGGCCGTGCTGGCCTTCAACGGCGATGTCTACGAAGGGCTGGATGCGCGCAGCCTGAGCGCCGAGCAGCTCGACTGGGCACAGCAGCACCTCGTGATCCTGAGCGGCCTGTACGGCGCGCTGCGCCCGCTGGACTGGATGCAGCCGTACCGGCTGGAAATGGGCACGAAGCTCGCCAACGCGCGCGGCAAGGACCTGTACGCCTACTGGGGCAGCACGATCGCTGCCTACCTCAACGAGCGCCTGGCCGAGGACGCCACCCCGGTGGTGGTCAACCTCGCGTCGGAGGAGTACTTCAAGGCCGTGGACCGCAAGACGCTCAAGGCACGTGTGATCCAGTGCGTGTTCGAGGACTGGAAGGGCGGCGCCTACAAGGTCATCAGCTTCCACGCCAAGCGCGCGCGCGGCCTGATGGCGCGCTACGCGATCGAGCAGCGCGTCACCTTGCCCGCGCAGCTCGAGCAGTTCGCCAGCGAAGGGTACGCTTACGATGCCGGCGCTTCGGCACCGGACCGGCTCGTGTTCCGCCGGCACGCGGACTGAGGCGGCTTTCCATTCCGGCACCACCGCGATCGATCGAGCGACGACGACCATGAGCACGCAGCAGATCACTCCGGAACTTCGACAGTGGATCATCGAGCAGGCCACCGCCGGGCATTCGGCGCATGCCCTGCTCAAGGCCATGGTGGAACGCGGCTGGGACGAGGACGTGGCCACCGACGCGATGGAGGAGGTGCTGCAGGCCTACCTGCGCGAACGCGGCCTGACCGTGCCGGCGGTGCCTGCCGCGACCCAGCCGCCGCCGGCGAGCCTGGTGCCCGAGCCCGACCTTGCCGGTTCGCCGAGCACGGTGTGGGCCGGCGACCGCGAGGTGCAGGTCGTGATGTCCATGCATGACCCGCGCGTGGTGGTGTTCGGCGGCTTCCTCAGCGACGAGGAATGCGACGAGCTGATGGCGCTGGCCGCACCGCGCCTGGTGCGCTCGGAGACGGTCAAGACCGACACCGGCACCAGCGAGGTCAACGAGGCCCGCACCAGCGACGGCATGTTCTTCCGGCGCGGCGAGAACGCGCTGTGCGAGTGCATCGAGCAGCGCATCGCGACCCTGCTGCGCTGGCCGGTGGAAAACGGCGAGGGGCTGCAGGTGCTGCGCTACCGGCCCGGCGCGGAGTACAAGCCCCACTACGACTACTTCGACCCCGCCCAGCCCGGCACGCCGACCATCCTGCGCCGCGGCGGGCAGCGCGTGGGCACGCTGGTGATGTACCTCAACACGCCGGCCAGGGGGGGCGGCACCACCTTCCCGGACGCCAGGCTCGAGGTCGCGCCGGTCAAGGGCCACGCGGTGTTCTTCAGCTACGCCCGCCCGCACCCGTCGACGCGCACCCTGCACGGCGGCGCGCCGGTGCTCGAAGGCGAGAAGTGGGTCGCGACCAAATGGCTGCGCGCCGGCCGCTTCGAATGAGCCGCTGCCGCCCATGCCGATGAGTACGCCGCCATCCGGGGATGACCTGCCGCTGGCCGGCGTGCGGGTGCTCGACCTGACGCGCCTGCTGCCCGGCCCGTTCGCGACCCTGCACCTGCGCCGCATGGGGGCCGACGTGCTGAAGATCGAGGACCCGGGCGAGGGCGACTACGCCCGCACGCTGCTGCGCACCCCGGCCGAGGCCGCGCAGGGCGAGCCCAGCCTGTTCTTCCGCCTGCTCAACGAGGGCAAGCGCCTGCACCGCATCGACCTCACGCAGGCGGCCGGCCGCGACGAGCTGCTCTCGCTGGCGCGCGACGCCGACGTGCTGGTCGAGGGCTTCCGCCCCGGCGTGATGGACCGGCTGGGCGTGGGCTGGGACGCGCTGCACGCCGCCCACCCGCGCCTGGTGATGTGCTCGATCAGCGGCTATGGCCAGACCGGCCCGTATGCGCGCATGGCCGGGCACGACATCAACTACGTCGGCTATGCGGGCGTGCTCGAGCAGATCGCCACCCGCGACGGGCAGCCGGTGATCCCCAACTTCCAGATCGGCGACCTGTTCGGCGGCACGCAGGCGGCCGTCAGCGGCATCCTCGCCGGGCTGTATGCCGCGCAGCGCACCGGCCGCGGCCGGCATGTGGACGTGTCGATGACGCACGTCGTGCACGAGCACAACTTCCTCGCCCGCCTGGCGGTGGCCCGCGACGGCCACAGCCCGCCGCCCGCGCGCTCGCTGCTGACGGGCGGCGTGCCCTGCTACAACGTCTACCGCACCCGCGACGACCGTTGGATGGCCGTCGGCGCGCTGGAGCTGAAGTTCTGGCGCAAGTGCTGCGAGGTGCTGGGCCACCCCGAATGGGGCGAGCGGCACTGGATGCTGGGGCAGGAGATCGGCGGTGCCGACGCGCTGGCCCTGCAGGCCGAGGTGGCGGCGGTCTTCGCGCAGCAGACGCAGGCGCACTGGACCGCGCGGTTCGAGCCGGCGGACTGCTGCGTCACGCCGGTGCTGAGGATGGAAGAGGCGATGCGGCATCCGCTGTTCGCCGGGGGCTGACGCCGGCGCCTGCTCCGGCGTGGCCCTGTTCCCGGGGTCTGGCGGGCACAAAAAAGCCGGCGTGTGGCCGGCTTCTTTCATGGTGCGCACGGGCCTTGCGGCCCGCACGGGGCGTCAGCCCTCGCGCCGCTTGCCGCCGAACTTCGCGCCCGCAGCGGCAGGCTTGCCGAACTTCTTTGGTGCGCCCGGGCGGCCGTGGCGGTCACCCTGGGGCTTGCCGCCGAAGCCGGCCTTGGGGCCGTGGCCGCGGGCCGCGTCGCGGCCGTGCGTGGCGGCCTCGAAGCTGCGCACCGGCTCGAACCAGTTCTCGTCGCGCTGGCGGCGTGGGGCCTGCGCGCGGGCCTCGAAGGGGCTGCGGTCGCGCGGGGCGCCGCTGCCGGAGGGCGAGCGGTCGCCGTCGGGGCGCGGGCCACGCGCGCCGAAGTCGCGGCGCGGCTTGAAGCCGGGCTTGCCCTTGCCGCCACCCATGCCGGGCTTCCAGCCGTCGGCCTTCTTGCGCTCGGTCGGGGCCGGGGCCTTGGGTTCCAGGCCGGCGATCGTCGCGGCGGGGATGCGCTGCGTCGTGAAGCGCTCGATGCGGCGGATCATCGGCACGTCGCGGCGCTCGGCCAGCGTGATCGCCAGGCCGTCGCGCCCGGCGCGGCCGGTGCGGCCGATGCGGTGCACGTAGTCCTCGGCCTTCATCGGCATGCCGTAGTTGATCACGTGCGTGATGGTCGGCACGTCGATGCCCCGCGCGGCGACGTCGGTGGCCACCAGCACGCGCAGCTGGCGCTGGCGCAGGCCCTGCAGCACGCGGTTGCGGCGGCCCTGCGGCATGCCGCCATGCAGCGCAGCGACCGCGTGGCCCAGCTCGGCCAGGTGGTCGGCCAGCCAGTCGGCGTCGCGCTGGGTGCTGGTGAACACGACCGCCTGGTCCAGCTCGCGCTCGGCCAGGATGTGCTCGAGCAGCGAGTTCTTGTGGCCGGGGTTGTCGGCCCAGTGCAGGCGCTGCTCGATGTGGGCGTGCGTGTCGGTGTGCGAGGCGACGTCGATGCGTTGCGGCTCGCGCGTCAGGCGCTGGGCGAGCCCGCCCACGTGCCCGGCGAAGGTGGCGCTGTACATCACGGTCTGGCGCTGCTCGGGCAGGGCCTCGGCGATCGCGGTGATGTCGTCGATGAAGCCCATGTCGAGCATGCGGTCGGCCTCGTCCAGCACCAGCATCTCGACGTGGTCCAGCACGGCCGCGCCGGTGCCCAGGTGGTCGAGCAGGCGGCCCGGGGTGGCGATCAGCACGTCCAGCGGGCCGCGCAGCGCCTTCAGCTGCGCGCCGTAGGGCACGCCGCCGACCACGGTGGCCACGCGCAGGCCCTGCACGTGGCGGCCGTAGGTGATGCACGAGCGCGAGACCTGGATCGCCAGTTCGCGCGTGGGCGCCAGCACCAGGATGCGCGGGCCGTGCACCACGCCCTTGGCGCGGCGCTTGGTGTTGTCGCCGCGCGCGGCGAGGATGCGCTCCAGTGCGGGCAGCACGAACGAGGCGGTCTTGCCGCTGCCGGTGCTGGAGGAGACCATCAGGTCATGGCCCTCGAGCGCGGCCGGGATGGCGCGCGCCTGCACGGGCGTCGGTTCGGTGTAGCCGGCGGCCTCGACGGCCTGCAGGATGGCGGGGGCAAGGCCCAGGGAAGCAAAAGTCATCAGGATCTTTCGTCAGGCAAACGAACGGCGCCCGTTGGCCGGATGTGGAGGCCACGGCAAGGCACCGCTTGCGCCACCGGCCGGCACGAAGCCGGCGCCGGAGCGCGGGGTGGGGTCGCTTGATCGAGGAAGGCCGCGAGGACGGACCGAGATGAACTGGGCACCCGGTGCACTCGCCAGACCGCGTCGGTGGCGCGACGGCATCGCCGCCAACCGGGACTCAAGATGCGGTGGGAATGCAGCCCGCCGTGGGGATGCCCGCCTTGAAAGGGTCAGAGGGGATGAACGACAGGCGTTCTTCCGTTTCGGGAATCAGCGCCTGGAAAACCCGCCATTGTGCCCGAAATCCGGCCCTGTTGCCAGCAAGGGTGTTCCGGCGTCGCTTCAGCGCCCGCCGTGCGCCTCGATCAGCCGGGCCAGTTCGTCCTGCCCGCGCCGGCGGGCGTGCTGCAGCGGAGTGACCCCGTCGGCATCCGCGGCATTGGGGTCGGCGCCGGCTTCGAGCAGCAGGCGCGCCACTTCGACCTGATCCGGGCGGCCGTCGCCCTGCAGCACCAGCGCGAGCAGCGCGGTGCGGCCCCGCGCGTCGCGCGCGTCGGCGGCGGCGCCGGCATCGAGCAGCGCGCGCACCCGCTCGACCTCGCCGCGCAGCGCGGCCTGTTGCAGCCGGGGTACTGCAGGCCGGGGCGGTGCGGCGGCCAGCGGCGCCGCCTCGGGGGCGCTCGCCCTGAGCGGCGGCACGTCCTGCGTGGCCGCAGCGCCGCCGGGCGGTGCGGTGGCCGCTTCCGGCAGGCTCGCCGCAGGGCGGGCCATGTGCGGCGCCGGGGCGGCGGCCGGCCGCGGCGGCTCGCGCAGCGCGCGCTCGGCGCGGGCGCGTTCCCGTGCCCGCTCCGCCTCCCGGCGGGCAACCGTTTGGGGCGGCGGTGCCGCGCGGGCGGTGGCATCGGCAGCCGGTGCTGCGGGCGCCGGCATCGGCGCGGCGGCGGGGGCCGGCGTCGGCGAGGGGGCCAGCGCCACGGTGGGGCCATCGCTGCCGTCGTCGGCCCGCTCGACCTGCCAGGCGAGCAGGGCCACGAAGCCGACCAGCAGCACCGAGGCGACGGCGCGCCAGCGCCAGCGCCCGTCGTTGGCGGCGGGCCGGTAACCGGGTGCGACCTGCTGCACCGGCTCGGCTTGGCGGGCACGGGCCTGGTCGGCCGCATGGGCGAGGATCGCCGCCCGGGTCGCGTCGGCCGGGCGCGCGTCCTCGCCGGCCAGGCGCACCGCGTCCCGGTAGCGGCGGGCCAGCGCGTCGTCGATGGGGGTGGGCGGATCGCTCTTCACGGCAGGGTCCTTCAGGATGACCAGGCGGCCAAGGCCTGGCGCAGCTTGGCGCGCGCGTAGCGCAGCCGGCTCTTGACGGTTTCCGCGCCGACGCCGGTGGCGGCCGCGATCTCCTCCAGGCTCAGCCCGGCCTCGGCCTGCAGCAGGAACGCCTCGCGCTGCTCGGGCGGCAGCTGCTCGACGGCGTGCAGGAAGGCCCGCGCCTGCTCGCGCGTCTCCAGCTGGCGCAGCGGCTCGTGCACCTCGGCGGCGGGCAGGTCCTGCACCGGCGAGCCGCCCTCGGCGTCCTCGTCCAGCGAGCGCATCGCGCCGCCCGCGCCCTGCTGGCGGCGCACGTGGTCGATCACCCGGCTGCGGGCGATGGTGTAGAGCCAGGTCGTGAAGCGCGCGGTGGGCTGGTAGTGCGCCGCCTGGCGCGCCACCGCGAACCAGGTGTCCTGGTGCAGCTCCTCGGCCACGCCGTCGCCGGCCTGGTGGGCGATGCAGCGGCGGATGAAGCGGAACACGCCGCCTTCGTGCCGCTCGTACAGCTGAGCGAAGGCCTGCACGTCGCCGCGCGCATAGGCCAGCATCAGCGCCTCGTCGGTCGGGGCGCTGGCGTGCGGTGCGGCGGGGGCCCGGGGTTCGCGCATGGGGCGCCATTGTGCGCGCAGCACGGCGTCCGCGGGGGCGAGGGTGCAGGTTCCGTTCATCGGCAGCGTCCGCGGTCCATGCCGTTGTCAACGCAGCCGGGCCGCCGGCGGGGTTGCGATGCCCGTGCGCATTCCCGTGACAACCGGCCGGAGTGACAATCACGGGATGTCCCAGGATCCCGTCCCAGACGACCAGACGCCGCACCCCGGCCAGCTCGGGGTGCAGGAGTTCGCCCAATACGCGCGCGTGATCGATGCGCGCTCGCCGCACGAGTACGAGGAAGACCACATCCCCGGCGCGATCAACCTGCCGGTGGTCGACGACGCCGAGTACGCCGAGGTCGGCACGCTGCACCGCACCGACCCGCACGCGGCCTACCTGATCGGTTCGCAGTACGCGCTGCGCAACATCGCGCGCCACGTCGGCGAGGTGATCGCCCGGCATCGGCCGAGCGACCGGCTGCTCGTGTACTGCTTCCGCGGCGGCAAGCGCAGCCGGATCTGGGCCGAGACGCTGCGCACCATCGGCTTTCGGGTCGACGTGCTGCCCGGCGGCTGGAAGAACTACCGCCGCTGGGTGCGCGAGAGCCTGGAGCAGCTGCCCGCACGGCTGCGCTTCCAGGTGATCTCGGGGCCGACCGGCTGCGGCAAGACCCGCCTGCTGCATGCGCTGCGCGACCAGGGGGCGCAGGTGCTGGACCTCGAAGGCCTGGCACACCACCGCGGCTCGCTGCTGGGCGCGCTGCCGGGCGACCCGCAGCCGAGCCAGAAGTGGTTCGACAGCCAGCTGCTGGACGTGTTGCGCCGTTTCGACCCGGCCCGCCCGGTGTGGGTCGAGGCCGAGAGCAAGAAGATCGGCAACCTGCAGCTGCCGCAGGCGCTGCACGACGCGATGCACCGCACCGTGCCGCTGCAGGTGCTGGCACCGATGGCCGCGCGCGTGCAACTGCTCAAGGAGGATTACCCGCACTATGCGGCCGACCCGCTGGCGATGGTCGCGCGCCTGCAGCCGCTCAAGCCGCTGGTGGGCGGCGAGGAGCTGGCGCGCTGGCAGGCGCTGGCGGAGCAGCACCGGGTCGACGAACTCTTCGAGCGCGTGATGGTGGCGCACTACGACCCGTGCTACGCGCGCTCGACGCGCCGGCACTACGCGCAGGACGACGGTGCGCCGCCGTTCGAGCTGGAGGGGCTGGACGCGGACAGCCTCGCCGAGGCCGCACGCACGCTGATGACCCGCTCAGAGCGGTGAGGGCGGCAGCGCGACCCGCAGCAGGGCGCGCACGAAGCCGAGGTCCGAGCGCTCCCGCTCGCGCCCTTCGTGCCGGTGGCCGTCGACGCGCTCGACGCGTCGCACGTCGCCGTGTGCCGGTCGTCAGGACAGCGTGCCCATCACCGCGGCGACCGCCCAGGCCCACAGCGTGCTGGCCAGCAGGCTGGCGCCGACCGCGGCGGCATAGCGCGGGCCGCCGGCCACCGCCGCGACCACGGTGCGCGAGCCGGCGTTGCAGCTGAGCGCGAGCAGCACGCACAGCACCAGCGTGGCGGCCCCGATGCTGCCGGCGCCGAACAGCGCGGCGGTGGAGGCCACCGGCGCGTGGGCGTCGGCCAAGGCCGCCAGCGCGATGCTGGCATACAGGCCCGAGGCGCCGAAGTGCTCCTGCGCCCACGACACGAGCAGCGCGACCAGCGACAGCAGCCCGGCGACCACCAGCGCCTCGCGCAGGCGCAGCGCCTGGCTCTCGACCGGCACTGCCTCCAGCTTGCCGTGCCCGGCGTGGCGCATCAGCAGCAGGCCGCCGGCCAGGGCTGCGACCGCGCCGGCCGCGCACACCGGCGCCAGCAGCGGCACCGCGCCCGGGGCGATGGCTGCCGTCATCACCAGCGCCTGCACCCACGTGGCGGCGGTCGACATCACGCCCGCGGCCGCGTAGGGCCAGGGGTGGTCGGGCTGTGCGCGTGCCTTGGTGCCCATGGTCGCCACGGTCGCGGTGCTCGAGACGAAGCCCGAGAAGAAGCCCGCCGCGGCGAGCCCGGGGTGCTGGCCCAGCCAGCGCGTCGCCACGTGCCCGGCGCCCTGCAGCGCCAGGATCAGCACGACCAGCACCGCGAGCGAGCGCAGGTTCATGTGGCCCAGCCAGGGCATGGCGCGGTCGGGCACCAGCGGCACGACCACCAGCGCCAGCGCGGCCAGCATCACGATGTCGCGGACCTCGCGGTCGCTGAGCAGCTCGGTGCTGAGCCGGTGCAGGCGCTCGCGCGAGGCGAGCAGCGCCGCCACGGCTGCCGCGCAGCCGGCGCCCAGCGCCGGCGAGCGCACCGCCAGCACGCCGATCAGGTAGGTGGCGAACAGGCTCAGCTCGGTGATCAAGCCCGGGTCCTGGGTGTAGCTGCGCCAGTAGGCGATGGCGGCCAGCATCAGCACCGACAGCGCGCCGATCGCCACCACCAGCGCATCGCCCTGCGTCTGCGCCATCGCGCCGGCCAGCGCGGCCAGCGTGAAGCTGCGGATGCCGGCCGGCTCCTGGTGGCCGCCCTGGTCCTTGTCGCGTTCGCGGTCGATCCCGATCAGCATCCCGCTGCCGAAGGCCACCGCGAGGCCGGCCCAGACTTCTTCCAGCATCTCAGACCCTCACTGTCGAACGGTGTTCGGGCACGTGCACGTGCGGCCAGCCCAGTTCCTCCTGGATGCGCCGGCGCAGCGCGTCGGCCGCCTGCGGCTCGCCGTGCACGACGAAGGTGTGTCGTGGCGGGCGCCCGAAGCTGCGCAGCCACTGCATCAGCTCGTCCGCATCGGCGTGGCCGGAAAAGCCCTCCAGGTGGCTGACGCGCGCGCGCACCGGCACGTAGCTGCCGTGGATCTTCACCTCGCGCGCGCCGCCCACCAGCGCCGCGCCGCGGCTGCCCGGCACCTGGAAGCCGGGAAACACGATGTGGTGCTTCGCGTGCGGCGCCATCGCCTTGAGGTGGTGCAGCACCCGCCCGCCGGTGGCCATGCCGCTGGACGACAGGATGATGCGCGGGTAGTGCGAACGGGTGAGTTCTTCCGAGGCTTCCGGCGCGGTGACCATCGTGACGCCTTCGCACATCGCCTGCACCTCGTCGGGGGAGACGCGCAGCAGGTCCTGGTGCCCGGCGTAGACGCGGGTGGCCTCGGCGGCCATCGGGCTGTCCAGGTACACCGGCACCTGGCGCGGGATGCGCCCGGCCTGCTTGAGCCGGTGCAGCGCCAGCATCAGAGCCTGCGCGCGCGCCACCGCGAAGGTGGGCAGCAGCACGCTGCCGCCGTGGTCCAGGGTGCCGGTGATGATCGCGGCCAGCTGCTGCATCGGGTCGTCGTCCGGGTGCAGCCGGTCGCCGTAGGTCGATTCGACCAGCAGCACGTCGGCCTGGCCGATGCGCTCCGGCGGGGCCATCAGCAGGTCGCCCTGGCGGCCGAGGTCGCCGGAGAACACCAGCGTGCGCTCGCCCACCGTCAGCCGCACGCTGGCCGCGCCGAGCAGGTGGCCGGCGGGGATGAACTCGAGCGTGGTGCGCTCGTCCAGCGCGAGCGGCTGGTGGAACGCACGCGGGCGGAAGCGCTGCAGCGCGCGGCGTGCGTCTTCCACCGTGTACAGGGGCCGGGCCGGACGGTGTTTGGAATAGCCGTGCGCGTTGGCGTGGCGCGCGTCCTCTTCCTGGATGTGCGCGCTGTCGAGCAGCAGCAGTTCGGCCAGGTCGCAGGTGGCCGGCGTGGCATGGACGTGGCCGCGAAAGCCCTGCCTGACCAGTGCGGGCAGGTAGCCGCTGTGGTCCAGGTGCGCGTGGCTGAGCACCACCGCATCGATCTCGCGCGCGGGCACCGGCAGCGGGGCCCAGTTGCGCTCGCGCAGCTGCTTGTAGCCCTGGAACAGCCCGCAGTCGAGCAGGATGCGGCTCGAGCCGGTATCGATCAGGTGCCTGGAGCCGGTGACGGCATCGGCCGCACCGAGGAAGGTGATCTGCATGACGCCTCCTGTGAGGCGCCATGCTAGCCGAAGGGCAGGGCCCTCCGGGGTGCGGTCCGCCTCAGCGGCGCGGCTTGCCGCCCAGCAGGGCGGCCCCTTGCGCGCCCTGGCGTGCGCCCGGCGTGCCGTGCTGCGGATGGCCGTGCGCAGGCCGCGCGTTCGCGGGCCGGCCGTCGTGGGCCTTGCGCTGCGGCGCGGCCGCGGCGGGCTGCTGCGGGCGCGGGGCGCGGGCCTGCGACGGCTGCTGCTGCGCCTTGCCTTGGCCCTGGCGTGCGCCGCCTTGCGACGGGCGCGACGCACCGCCACGGCCCTTGCCGCCGGCGTTGAGGCCGCCGTGCAGGGTCATGCGGCCGAGCTTGATCGGCTCGGGCCGGGCGTTCGGGTCGGGCTCGAAGCCGGGGACCACCTCGCGCGGGATCTCGCGCTTGATGAGCTTCTCGATGTCGCGCAGGAACCCTTCCTCGTCGACGCACACCAGCGAGACCGCCTCGCCGCGCGCGCCCGCGCGGCCGGTGCGGCCGATGCGGTGCACGTAGTCCTCCGGCACGTTGGGCAGCTCGTAGTTGACCACGTGCGGCAGCTGGTCGATGTCGATGCCGCGCGCCGCGATGTCGGTGGCCACCAGCACCTGCAGCTCGCCGCTCTTGAACTCCGACAGCGCCTTCGTGCGTGCGCCCTGGCTCTTGTTGCCGTGGATCGCCATCGCGGTGATGCCTTCCTTGAGCAGGAACTCGACCAGCCGGTTGGCGCCGTGCTTCATGCGCGTGAACACCAGCACCTGGTGCCAGTCGTTGCCCTTGATCAGGTGCGCGAGCAGTTCCTTCTTGCGGTCGCGGTCCACCGGATGGACCTTCTGCGCGATGGTCTCCGCGGTGGTGTTGCGGCGCGCCACCTCGATCACCTGCGGCTTGTTCAGCAGGCGTTCGGCCAGCGCCTTGATGTCGTCGGAGAAGGTCGCCGAGAACAGCAGGCTCTGCTTCTGCGCCGGCACGATGGCCAGCACCTTCTTGATGTCGTGGATGAAGCCCATGTCCAGCATGCGGTCGGCCTCGTCGAGCACGAAGTACTGGACATGGCTGAGGTCCAGCGTGCCCTGCTGGTGGTGGTCCAGCAGGCGGCCGGGCGTGGCGACCAGGATGTCCACGCCGCGCCGCAGCGCGTCGATCTGCGGCTGCATGCCCACGCCGCCGAACATCACCATGGACTTCAGCGGCAGGTACTTGCCGTAGGTGCGCACGCTTTCCTCGACCTGGGCGGCGAGTTCGCGCGTGGGGGTGAGGATGAGGGCGCGGATCGCGACGCGGCCCTTGGCGTCGCGCGCCGGCTTGGCCGCGGCCAGCTTGTGCAGCAACGGCAGCGTGAAGCCGGCGGTCTTGCCGGTGCCGGTCTGCGCGCCGGCCAGCAGGTCGCCGCCGCCGAGCACGGCCGGGATGGCTTGCGCCTGGATGGGGGTGGGGGAGACGTAGCCCTGCTCGCGCACGGCACGGACGATGGGCTCGGCAAGGCCGAGTTCAGCAAAAGTCATGTGGGAGTCGCTCCTGCCAGGGAGCGCAAGATCGGCCTGCTGCCGCTCGCGTCGAGGGCACCAGTCGTAGGCAGACGGTTCGGGAAAGAGGTCGGAAACGACTGCGGCGCCACGACTGGAAGCGGCGCCGCAAGGACCATTCTACGCGCATTTGCCGTCGCGTCCCACGAAAGGGTCGCGACGGCGGCACGGGGCGGTCAGCGCCGCAGGATCGCCGCGTGGTGCGCGAGGTGGTCCTCGACGAAGCTGGCGACGAAGTAGTAGCCGTGGTCGTAGCCCTCGTGCCGGCGCAGCGTCAGCGGCTGGCCGACGGCCGCGCAGGCCGCCTCGAACAGGTGCGGGTGCAGCTGCTCCTCGAGGAACCTGTCTGCCAGCCCCTGGTCGACCAGGATGCCGTCGGGGTAGGGCGGCTGCGCCTGGCGCGACATCAGCTCGGTGGCATCGTGCGCGGCCCAGCCGTTGCGGTCCTCGCCCAGGTAGCCGGCAAACGCCTTCTCGCCCCAGGGGCAGCGCGTGGGCGCGCAGATCGGCGCGAAGGCCGACAGCGAGCGGAAGCGCCCGGGATGGCGCAGCGCCAGCGTCAGCGCCCCGTGCCCGCCCATCGAGTGGCCGAACAGCCCGCAGCGGTCGCCGTCGAGCGGCAGCTGCGCCACCGCGCCGGGCAGCAGCTCGTCGAGCAGGTAGCTCTCCATGCGCCAGTGCCGTTGCCACGGCTCGCGCGTCGCATCGAGGTAGAAGCCTGCGCCGACGCCGAAGTCCCAGGCATCGGCCTCGCCCGGCAGGTCCGCGCCCCGCGGGCTGGTGTCGGGCGTCAGCAGCGCCAGCCCCAGCTGCGCCGCGACGCGCTGCGCCCCGGCCTTGATCGCGAAGGTTTCCTCCGTGCAGGTCAGCCCGGCCAGGTACACCAGCCATGGCACCGGCCCGGACGCTGCCTGCGGCGGCAGGTACACGCCGAAGCGCATCGGCAGGCCGACGACCCGCGACGCATGCCGGTAGAAGCGCTGCACCCCGCCGAAGCAGCGGTGCTCGCTGATCAGTTCAAGTTCGTCCATCGTGTTCGCTCCATGTCGATCAGGCGCCGCATGCGGCCGTGCCGGCCCGGCGGCCGCGGTGGCCCCGGCTGCGCCGGCCCGCTCGCGGCGCCCCTTGCTCCGGAGGGCCGGCAGCCGCCGGCAGCGGGAGGGTCAAAACACCACGACGGATCGGATCGACTCCCCGCGCTTCATCAGCTCGAAGCCCTCGTTGATCTGCTCCAGCTTCAGCGTGTGGGTGATCAGGTCGTCGATGTTGATCTTGCCTTCCATGTACCAGTCGACGATCTTCGGCACGTCGGTGCGGCCGCGCGCGCCGCCGAAGGCCGAGCCCTTCCAGACCCGGCCGGTGACCAGCTGGAACGGCCGCGTGCTGATCTCGGCGCCGGCCTCGGCCACGCCGATGATGATGCTCTGGCCCCAGCCCTTGTGGCAGCACTCCAGCGCCTGGCGCATGGTCGTCGTGTTGCCGATGCACTCGAAGCTGTAGTCGGCGCCGCCGTCGGTCAGCTGCACGATCGCGTCGACCACGTTGTCCACGTCCTTCGGGTTGATGAAGTGGGTCATCCCGAACTTGCGCGCCAGCGCCTCGCGTTCCGGGTTGATGTCGATGCCGATGATCTTGTCGGCGCCGACCATCTTCGCGCCCTGGATCACGTTCAGGCCGATGCCGCCCAGGCCGAACACCACGACGTTGGCGCCGGCTTCCACCTTCGCGGTGAAGATCACTGCGCCGATGCCGGTGGTCACGCCGCAGCCGATGTAGCAGACCTTGTCGAACGGCGCGTCCTCGCGGATCTTCGCCATCGCGATCTCGGGCGCCACGATGTGGTTCGAGAAGGTCGAGGTGCCCATGTAGTGGAACAGCGGCTTGCCGTCCAGCGAGAAGCGGCTGGTGCCGTCGGGCATCAGGCCCTTGCCCTGGGTGGCGCGGATCGCCTGGCACAGGTTGGTCTTGCGCGACAGGCAGAACTTGCACTGGCGGCACTCGGGCGTGTAGAGCGGGATCACGTGGTCGCCGGGCTTGAGCGTGGTCACGCCCGGTCCGACGTCGACCACGACGCCCGCGCCTTCATGGCCCAGGATGGCGGGGAAGATGCCTTCCGGGTCGGCGCCGGAGAGGGTGTAGTAGTCGGTGTGGCAGATGCCGGTGGCCTTGACTTCCACCAGCACTTCGCCGGCGCGCGGGCCGTCGAGCGTGACGTCTTCGATGGTCAGCGGCTGGCCGGCCTTCCAGGCCACGGCGGCACGGGTCTTCATGGGGGACTCCTCGGTGATGTGGGGATGCGGCATTGTTCCCACTCGGCGCCGGGCCGGCCCGCATAACCCCTGAAGGCGTCGGTCTTGGGGCGCTGTGCGCGCATGGCCGGGCCGTTCATGCACGATTGGCGATAATCCCGCTCTTTGGCGACGCACCGTCGCTGCGGGCCGGTGTCCCCCACCGCCCATCCCACCACACTCAGGACACGCGATGGCTCAATACGTCTACACGATGAACCGCGTGAGCAAGATCGTCCCGCCCAAGCGGCAGATCCTCAAGGACATCTCGCTCAGCTTCTTCCCCGGCGCGAAGATCGGCGTGCTTGGCCTCAACGGCGCGGGCAAGTCCACGCTGCTCAAGATCATGGCCGGCATCGACAAGGATATCGAAGGCGAAGCCGTGCCCATGCCGGGCATCAAGATCGGCTACCTGCCGCAGGAGCCGCAGCTCGATCCCGAGCAGACCGTGCGCCAGGCGGTCGAGGAAGGCATCGGTGGCGTGCTGGCCGCCAAGAAGCGCCTCGAGGAGGTCTACGCTGCCTACGCCGAGCCCGATGCCGACTTCGACAAGCTGGCCGCCGAGCAGGCCGAGCTGGAGGCCATCATCGCCGCGGCCGGCAGCGAGAACACCGACCTGCAGCTGGAGCTGGCTGCCGACGCGCTGCGCCTGCCGCCCTGGGACGCGCAGATCAAGAACCTCTCCGGCGGCGAGAAGCGCCGCGTCGCGCTGTGCCGCCTGCTGCTGAGCCAGCCGGACATGCTGCTGCTGGACGAGCCGACCAACCACCTGGACGCGGAGTCGGTGGAATGGCTGGAGCAGTTCCTGCAGCGCTTCCCGGGCACCGTGGTGGCCGTGACCCACGACCGCTACTTCCTCGACAACGCCGCGGAGTGGATCCTGGAGCTCGACCGTGGCCATGGCATCCCCTGGAAGGGCAACTACAGCTCGTGGCTGGAGCAGAAGGAAAAGCGCCTGGAGCAGGAGCAGAAGGCCGAGGACGCGCGCATCAAGGCGATGAAGAAGGAGCTCGAGTGGGTGCGCCAGAACCCCAAGGGGCGCCAGGCCAAGAGCAAGGCGCGCCTGGCCCGCTTCGAGGAGCTGTCCGACGTCGAATACCAGAAGCGCAACGAGACCAACGAGATCTTCATCCCGGTGGCCGAGCGCCTGGGCAACGAGGTCATCGAGTTCCGGAACGTCACCAAGAGCTTCGGCGACCGCGTGCTGATCGACGACCTGAGCTTCAAGGTGCCGCCGGGCGCCATCGTCGGCATCATCGGCCCGAACGGTGCCGGCAAGTCCACGCTGTTCAAGCTGATCACCGGCAAGGAGCAGCCCGACTCGGGTGAGGTCATCATCGGCCCGACGGTGAAGATCTCCGCGGTCGACCAGACCCGCGAGAGCCTGGAAGGCGACAAGACCGTCTGGGAGGACGTCTCGGGCGGGCTGGACAACCTGGTGGTCGGCAAGTTCGTGATGCCCTCGCGCGCCTACCTGGGCCGCTTCAACTTCAAGGGCAACGACCAGCAGAAGCTGGTGAAGAACCTCTCCGGCGGCGAGCGCGGGCGCCTGCACCTGGCCAAGATGCTGGCCACCGGCGGCAACGTGCTGCTGCTCGACGAGCCCTCGAACGACCTGGACGTCGAGACGCTGCGCGCGCTGGAGGAAGCCCTGCTGGAGTTCGCCGGTTCGGTGCTGGTGATCAGCCACGACCGCTGGTTCCTGGACCGCATCGCGACCCACATCCTGGCCGCCGAAGGCGACTCCAAGTGGGTCTTCTTCCACGGCAACTACCAGGAGTACGAGGCCGACAAGAAGAAGCGCCTGGGCGAGGAGGGCGCGCGCCCGCAACGCCTGCGCTACAAGCCGATCACGCGCTGAGCACGTGCCGCGGGCGCGGCCTCGACGCGCGCCCGAATCCGCCTGCACGGCGCCTTCGCGCCGCGGCCGGGCCGGCAGGCGCCGCCTCTGCCCGGCCCGGGCACCGCGGGGCTCACGCGACCCCGCGCGCCTCCACCTGATCCAGCCAGTCGGCCAGCTGGTCCAGCAGGTCCTGCTGGCTGAAGGAGCAGCTTTCCTCGCTGAACAGCGCGCTGGACTCGAGCTGCATCAGCACCGACTCGAGCACCTGGCCGAACCGCTCGGGCAGGCCTTCGAGCAGCGTTGCGTGCGAGCGGAACAAGGGCACCAGTTCGCCGACCGGCAGCTGGCGCAGGCTGGCGGCATCCAGGGCCTGGCGCATGGCCGCGATGCTGTCGTTCATGACCCGTCCTCCTGTGATGGTGACGCAGCGGGTGGTGCTTCCACCACCACGCGCGCATGACGCTGGAAGGTCCAGTATGCCCAAGCCCAGTCGACCAGCACCATCAGGCGATTGCGAAACCCGATCAGGAAGTAGATGTGCACGAACAGCCAGAACACCCAGGCCGGGTAGCCGCTGAGGCGCAGCTCGCCGAGCAGGGGCAGCTCGACCTGCGCGACCGCGGCCTTGCGGCCGATGGTGGCCAGCGACCCGTAGTCGACGTAGCGGAACGGCTGCGCGGGCTCGCCGCGCAGCCGGCGCTGCAGGTTGGCCGCCGCGTGCCGGCCCATCTGCTTGGCCGCCGGGCTGACGCCGGGCACGGGCGTCGGCTCGCCGTCGCGGGGGTGGCTTTTCGCTGCGGCCAGGTCGCCGATCACCTGGATCTCCGGATGCCCGGCGATGCCGAGGTCCGGCTCGACGACCACCCGGCCGGCGCGGTCCAGCGCGACGCCGGTGGTCGCGTGCAGGGCGCGTCCGAGTGGCGAGGCGGCCACGCCCGCGGCCCACACCACGGTGCGCGCGTGCAGCCGCCACGGGGCTTCCTGGCCTTGCACCTGCGCGGTGACGCCCTGCGCGTCGACGTGGGTCACGCGGCAGCCGGTGCGCACCTCCACGCCCAGCCGCTCCAGCTGGGCCTGCGCGCGTCGCGACAGGTCGGGCGGCAGCGCGCCCAGCACCCGGTCGGCGCCTTCGATCAGCACCACCCGCGCCTGGCGCGAGTCGATATGCCGGAATTCGTCGTGCAGCGTGTGGTGCGCGATCTCGGCCATCGTGCCGGCCATCTCGACGCCGGTCGGCCCGCCGCCGATCACCGCGAAGGTCAGCCACTCCTCGCGCTGCCCGGGGTGGCGCTCGGCATGCTCGAAGGCCTTGAGCACCCGGTTGCGCAGCTCGAAGGCGTCGGCCAGGGTCTTGAGCCCCGGCGCGTGGCGTGCCCACTCGTCATGGCCGAAGTAGCCGTGCGTCGCACCCGCGGCGACGATCAGGTGGTCGTAGGGCACGCGCGTGCCGTCGTCGAGCCGCACCTGGCGCCGTGCGGCATCGATGTCCTGCACCTCGGCCAGCAGCACGGTGAGCCGGCCGGCGGCGATCTGTCGCCGCAAAATATGGCGGATCGGCGCCGAGATCGCCGGGGCCGCCAGTCCCGCGGTGGCGACCTGGTACAGCAGCGGCTGGAACAGGTGGTGGTTCGTGCGGTCGATCAGCGTGATGTCGACGTCCGCGCGCGCCAGCGCCCGGGTGGCTTCCAGTCCGCCGAAGCCGCAACCGACGATCACGACGCGGGGACGATGGGCAATGTCGGGCATCCTGGGATCCTTGCTCGTTGTGGCCGGAGGAAGAACCGGGTACCTTGCGGCCTGGCTCGCCAGTGCTGTGCAGCGGGCGACGCGGTCAGGCGCCCGTGCGTACCCGGACCAGTGTAAACAGGCATCGAGCGGTCACGGAGGAGGGACAGCAAAGGACATGAGGCGAGGCGATGTGGGAACTCTGACACGGTCTGCCGCGGTGGCAGGCCTCTTCTGCAGTGGTGGCGGTGCTACAAAGAGCGCTGCCTGTGCCGCGTCCCGCCGGCGGCAGGGGAGTTCGCTGTCGTGACCGCTACGCAACCGTCCACCGTCGTGCCGATCGGGGCTCCCCCTTCGGCGTTGCCTCACGCGCCCGTGATGCGCGCGCTGGAGCACAGCCGCAGCCTGGTCCTGGTCACCGACGCCCACGGAAAGGTGGTGTGGCGCAACCGTGCCTGGGCCGCGGCGCCCGGCGTGTGCGACCCGCTGCACCGCGACTGGCGCGAGCTGCTGGTCTCGGTCGGGCAGCAGGAGCCGCCCGCCGAGGTGCTGGCCGCACTGGCGGCGCGCGAACATTTCAACGTCGACATCGAGCAGCAGCGCCCCGACGGCCTGCCCTGGTGGCTGCGCGTGGAGGCCACGCCGATGACCGACGATGCCGGTGCCTTCTGCGGCTACCTGGCCGTCTCCAACGACATCAGCGCGCTCAAGCTGGCCGAGGAGTCCGAACGCCACACCGCGCGCCGCTACTGGCGCGTGATGGAAAGCACCCACGACGGCATCTGGGAGCGCGACCTGATCACCAACGTCAGCTGGTACTCGCCGCGCTTCAAGCAGATCCTCGGCTACGCCGACCACGAGCTGCCCAACGACCGGGCGATGATGGAGGAGCGCATCCATCCCGAGGACCTGCCGGTGTTCCGGCATCGCTACCAGACCGCGGTCGAGGAGGGCGGCCAGTGGAGCTACCAGGTGCGCGTGCGGCACCGCAACGGCGAGTACCGCTGGGTGCGCGGGCGCGCTCGCGCCTGGCCGGGCGAGGACGGGCGGCCGGCGGTGCTGGTCGGCGCGGTGACCGACGCCCACGAGGAGATCCAGGCCGCCGAGGCGCTGCGCAACTACCAGGTGCACCTGGAGGACCTGGTGCGCGAGCGCACCGCCAAGCTGGAAGCGGCGCGCGAGGAGGCCGAGCGCGCCAACCGCGCCAAGTCGCTGTTCCTCGCCAACATGAGCCACGAGATCCGCACGCCGCTCAACGGCGTGATGGGCATGACCGAGCTCGCGTTGCGCGCGGCCACCACCGACACGCAGCGCCGCTACCTGGAGCTGGCGCAGAGCTCGGGCGCGACGCTGCTGGCCATCATCAACGACGTGCTCGACTTCGCGAAGGCCGAGGCCGGCAAGATCGCGCTCGAGTCGGTGGAGTTCGACCTCGGCGAGGTGCTCACGCTCACCGCGCGCGCGCTGATGCCCATGGCGCACGAGAAGGGCCTGGCGATGCTGTTCGACTACCGCGGCAACTGCTCGCAGGTGGTCGGCGACCCGGCGCGCCTGCGGCAGATCGTCACCAACCTGCTGTCCAACGCGATCAAGTTCACCGTGGCCGGCGAGGTCAGCCTGCTGGCCGACGTCCAGGCCGAGGGGCCGGACCGCTGCCGGGTCGTGATCCAGGTGGCCGACACCGGCATGGGCATGGACGAGGTCACCGCCGCGCGCGTGTTCAAGCCCTTCGAGCAGGGCGACCCGACCGTCTCGCGCCGTGTCGGTGGCACTGGGCTGGGCCTGTCCATCGTGCGCAGCCTGTGCGAGCTCATGGGCGGCAGCGTCTCGGTCGACAGCCGCCTGGGCGAAGGCTCGGTGTTCCGCGTCGAGCTGGTGCTGCCGCGCTCGGCGCCGGAGGGTGAGGTCGACGAGCCGGAGGCGCTGGCGCCGGGCCTGCCGGTGTGGCTGATCGCGGAATCGACCATGGGGCTGGACCTGCTGGGCCAGCGCTTCGCCCGCCAGGGCTGGCAGCCGCGGCTGTTCGATTCGTTCGACGCGGTGCGCGAGCATGTCGAGGCGCCGGACGAGGAGGGCGGGGAGCGCCCGGCGCTGGTGGTGGTGGTCGAGCAGTCGCCCATCGCGCAGGAACAGCTGCTCGAGCTGCGCAACTGGGTGCCGCGCGAGGCCGAGGTGATCCTGCTGGTCGACGCGCGTTCGCCGGTGTCGCCGCAGCGCAGCAGCGAGCTGGGCGTCAAGGTCTACGTCGCGCCGTTCAGCCCGGCCGACATGCGCCAGCTGGCGCTGACGCGCCGGCTGATGAAGCGCGAGCGCACCGGCAACACCGCGCCGGCACCGCTGAGCATGTCGCGCGGGCGGCGCTTCCTGGTGGTCGAGGACAACCCGGTCAACCAGCTGCTCGCCGAGGAGATGCTGCGCATGCTGGGCTTCGAGGTCGCGGTGGCCGGCGGCGGCGAGGAGGCCATCGCCCACTGCCTGGAGGAGCCCCCCGACGCGGTGATGATGGACGTGCAGATGCCGGGCGTGGACGGCCTGGAAGCCACGCGCCGGCTGCGGGCGCTGCAGGCCGAGGGCGTGCTGCCGCCGTTCCCGATCATCGCGGCCACCGCGCACGCCAGCGAGTCCGACCGCGCCGCCTGCCTGGAGGCCGGCATGGACGGGTACATCTCCAAGCCGCTGGACCTGCGCGCGATGCGCTCGGAGATCCGCCGCGCGCTGCGCCGCGCCGACGGCGACCTGGCCGACGCGCACGAGACGCGCTATTGACCGGCTGCGGCGTCCCGCGCCGCGGGACGTCCTACACTGGCGGCATGTCCCCACTGCTCGATGATGACCGGGTGATCGCCGACACGCGCCGCTGGCTGGAGCGGGCGGTGATCGGCCTGAACCTCTGCCCGTTCGCCAAGTCGGTTTACGTCAAGGACCAGGTGCGCTACGCCGTCAGCCATGCGACCACGCCCGAGGCGCTGCGCGAGGACCTGGTGCGCGAGCTGCAGTGGCTCGCCGCCGAGGACCCGCAGCGCACCGACACCACGCTGCTGATCCACCCGCACGTGCTGCAGGACTTCCTCGACTACAACGACTTCCTCGACGTGGCCGATGCGGTGCTGGACGAGCTGGACCTCGAAGGCGTGCTGCAGGTCGCCAGCTTCCACCCGCACTACCAGTTCGCCGGCACCGCCGAGGACGACGTCGAGAACTGCACCAACCGCTCGCCGTACCCGACGCTGCACCTGCTGCGCGAGGACAGCATCGAGCGTGCGGTGCAGGCCTTCCCCGAGCCCGAGGCCATCTACGAGGCCAACATCCGCACCCTGCGTGCGCTCGGCCGCGAAGGCTTCGAGCGCCTGCTGAACGACGACGCCGCGCCCGGGCGGTAAGCTCGCCACCCATGACCCTGCTGCTCGATGCGTTCTGGCGCGCGGTGGCCTATTGCCTGCACCCGCGCGTGATCCTGCTGTCGCTGCTGCCGCTGGTGCTGATCGCCGGCGGCGCCTTCGTGCTGGGCTGGTTCTTCTGGGAACCGGCGGTCGACGCCGTGGCCGGCGCGCTGGTCGAGTGGGAGCTGCTGCGCACCGCGCGCCACTGGCTGGAACGCATCGGCGCCGCTGGCTTCTACGCGGTGCTGCCGCCGTTGATCGTCGTCGCGCTGGCGGTGCCGTTCATCGTGGTGGCCTCCCTGCTCGCGGTGGGCGTGCTGATGACGCCGGCCATCGTCAACCTGGTCGCGGCACGCCGCTTCCCGCGCCTGGCGCGCGAGCGCGGTGCGAGCTTCTGGCACAGCCTGGGCTGGATGCTGGCGTCCACCGCGGTCGCGCTGGTCGCGATCGTCCTGAGCATGCCGTTGTGGCTGATCCCGCCGCTGGCGCTGCTGTTGCCGCCGCTGATCTGGGGCTGGCTCACCTACCGGGTGATGGCCTACGACGCGCTGGCCGAGCACGCGAGCCGCGAGGAACGCCTGGCGCTGATGCGCACGCACCGCTGGCCGCTGGTCGCGATGGGCGTGCTCTCCGGTTATGCGGGCGCGGCGCCGTCGCTGGTGTGGGCGTTCGGCGCGGCCACGCTGATCCTTGCCCCGCTGCTGATCGTGGTCTCGGTGTGGCTGTACACGCTGGTGTTCGCGTTCTCCTCGCTGTGGTTCACGCACTATGCGCTCGCGGCGCTGCACGCACTGCGCGAGCGGCGCCGCGCCGAACAGCCGCTGCCGGGCGGCTATGCGCGCCACGAGCCGGCACCGCTGCTCGTCGAGCCCGAGCGGCCGGCCGCGTCCTCCTCCGACTGACTTTCCCGTTTGCCTCCATGCCCTCCTTCGGTCTCATCATCGTCGGCGACGAAATCCTGTCCGGCAAGCGCCAGGACAAGCACCTGCCCAAGGTCATCGAACTGCTCTCGGTGCGCGGGCTGGCGCTGGCCTGGGCGCGCTACGTCGGCGACGACCCGCCGCGCCTGGAAGCCGCGCTGCGCGACGCGCACGCCAGCGGCGACGTGGTGTTCTGCTGCGGCGGCATCGGCGCCACGCCCGACGACCACACGCGCCAGTGCGCCGCGCGGGCGCTGGGGCGCGAGCTGGTGCTGCACGAAGGGGCCAAGGCGCTCATCATGGAGCGCATGCAGGACATGGCGCGCGAGCGGGGCGAGGTGTTCGACCCGGAGCGCCCGGACAACGTGCACCGCCTCAACATGGGCGTCTTTCCTGCCGGCGCCGAGCTGATCCCCAACCCGTACAACAAGATCCCGGGCTTCTCGGTCGGCACCATGCACTTCCTGCCCGGTTTCCCGGTGATGGCCTGGCCGATGATCGAGTGGGTGCTGGAGCAGCGCTATGCCCACCTGTTCCACCAGGAAGGGCGAGCCGAGCGCTCGGTCATCGTCTACGGCTCGATCGAGGCGACGCTGACCCCGCTGATGGTGGAGGTCGAGGCCCGCTTCGCCGGGGTCAAGGTGTTCAGCCTGCCCAGCGTCGACCACCCCGAGCACGGCCGCCACATCGAGCTGGGGGTCAAGGGCCCGGCCGGGGCGGTGGCCGAGGCCTACGCCGTGCTGCTGGACGGGCTGCGCGGCCTGGGCGTGCCGCTGGGCCCCGAACTGGTGCGCTGAGCGCCGCGCAGATTCCCTGGATTGGTGCCAGCGTAGGCACTATATTGGTGCATTCATCCGGTGCACCGAGCCGGGTCGTCGGCTCACCCCCGATTTGTGCGCCGGGGGCCCCAATCGGCCGTGCGGGCCCACGCAGGTGCCTGCCTCGGTGCACGCGGGTCGCCCGGTTCCCGGTCGCTGGCATGGTTTCTGCTACATTGCAGTGCGTTTTTGGCGGCACCGGCCGCAAGGACCTCGGAAAAGGGCTGGCGCCGGGGCGTCACCCCAGTCATTCATCAATCACCACTACCGTCTGCTAGGAGCACCTGATGGCCAACAAGACCGTCGCCGACGTGATGAAGATGGTCAAGGACCACGAAGTGAAGTTCGTGGACTTCCGTTTCACCGACACCCGCGGCAAGGAACAGCACGTGACCGTGCCGATCTCCGCTTTCGATGAAGACAAGTTCACGTCGGGTCACGCGTTCGACGGTTCGTCCATCGCCGGCTGGAAGGGCATCGAAGCCTCGGACATGCTGCTGATGCCCGACCCCAACACGGCCAACATCGACCCGTTCTTCGAAGAGCCGACCCTGTTCCTGACCTGCGACGTCATCGAGCCGGGCGACGGCAAGCCCTACGACCGTGACCCGCGTTCGCTGGCCAAGCGCGCCGAGGCCTACCTGAAGTCCTCGGGCATCGGCGACGCCGCCTACTTCGGTCCGGAACCCGAGTTCTTCGTGTTCGACAGCGTGCGCTGGCAGGTCGACATGTCCGGCAGCTTCGTGAAGGTGGAATCCGAAGAGGCCGCCTGGAACACCGGCAAGGACTACGAGCACGGCAACACCGGCTACCGTCCCTCCGTCAAGGGCGGCTACTTCCCGGTGCCCCCGGTCGATTCCGGCCAGGACCTGCGCTCCGAGATGTGCCTGATCCTCGAGCAGCTGGGCATCCCGGTCGAAGTGCACCACCACGAGGTGGCCACCGCCGGCCAGATGGAAATCGGCACCAAGTTCTCGACGCTGGTGCAGCGCGCCGACTGGCTGCAGCTGCAGAAGTACGTGGTGCAGAACGTCGCGCACGCCTACGGCAAGACCGCGACCTTCATGCCCAAGCCCATCGTCGGCGACAACGGCTCGGGCATGCACGTGCACCAGTCGGTCTGGAAGGACGGCAAGAACCTGTTCGCCGGTGACGGCTACGCCGGCCTGTCCGAGTTCGCGCTGTACTACATCGGCGGCATCATCAAGCACGCCCGTGCGCTGAACGCGATCACCAACCCGACCACCAACAGCTACAAGCGCCTGGTGCCGGGCTTCGAAGCCCCGGTGAAGCTGGCCTACTCCAGCCGCAACCGCTCGGCCTCGATCCGCATCCCGTACGTGGCCAACCCGAAGGCTCGCCGCATCGAGGCGCGCTTCCCGGATCCCATGGCCAACCCGTACCTGTGCTTCGCCGCGCTGCTGATGGCGGGCCTGGACGGCGTGGAGAACAAGATCCACCCGGGCGAAGCCGCCACCAAGGACCTGTACCACCTGCCGCCGGAAGAGGACGCGAAGATCCCGACCGTCTGCCACAGCCTGGACCAGGCGCTCGAGTACCTGGACAAGGACCGCGCGTTCCTGACCAAGGGCGGCGTGTTCACGGACAGCTTCATCGACGCCTACATCGAGCTGAAGATGCAGGAAGTCACCCGCTTCCGCATGACGACCCACCCGGTCGAGTTCGACATGTACTACGCGCTCTGATCCTTCGGGGATCCGGCAAGGGAAGGGGACGGCCCGGGGCCGTCCCCTTTGCTTTTGGGCGCCCAAGCGTCGCGGCCGGAGCGTGCAGAATTGGCGCTTGGGCGGAATTGCTCGATACTCCCCCCTGTTTCCGGCGAACCGAGCCGGCCTTCCTGCGGTCCAATGGCGGCTGCTGGAACCACGAGCACCAACCCCATCATGCGCCGCTTGCAAGTCTTCATCGCTGCTGCTTTGAGCGTCATGGCCGCCGGCACTGCGCTGGCGCAGGGGCAGGTCTACCGCTGCCCCGGCAACAACTTCACCAACTCGATCACCGCCAAGGAAGCCGAGCAACGGGGCTGCAAGGTCGTCGAGGGCGGCAACGTCACCGTCGTGCAGTCGCCCCGCCTGCCGGTGGCCAAGGCCCCCGCGGCCGCACCTGCCGAGCGCCCGGCCGGCAGCCGGGTCAGCGATGCCGAACAGCGCGCGCGCGACAGCGACGCGCGCCGCATCCTCGAGAGCGAGCTGCAGCGCGAGGAGGAGCAGCTCGCCGCGCTGCAGAAGGAATACAACAACGGCCAGCCCGAGCGGCTGGGCAACGAGCGCAACTACCAGAAGTACCTCGACCGCGTGGCCGAGCTGAAGGCCAGCATCGCGCGCAAGGAAGCCGACATCGAGGCGATCCGGCGCGAGCTGGCGAAGCTGCCGCCGGCGCAGTAGGGGCGCTTTTCTTTCCGATTCGCAGGACGCCGCCTTGAGCATGTCGTCGCCGGAGCGCTTCGCGGCGTCTTCCCCTTACGTGGCCTTCGACCACCTCGCCACCATGGTGGCGCTGGTGCACGCCGACGGCACCTGCCTGTTCGTCAACTCGGCCTTCGAGAACGTGCTGGGGCTGTCGCGCCGCAGCATGCTGCGCGGCTCGCTGTTCGACTGGATGGTCGAACCGGCCACGCTGCGCGACGTGGTCGGCGCGGTGCTGCGCAACGAGTTCTCCATCAGCCGCTTCGAGGCCCAGCTGCGCCGTCCGCCCGGCAGCAGCGGCGACCCGCTGCCGGTGCACGTGATCGTCACGCAGACCGACGAGCCGGACCTGGCCCTGGTCGAGCTGGTCGAGATCGAGCAGCAGACCCGCCAGGACCGCGAGGAGCGGGCGCTCGACCAGGCGCAGGCGACCAAGGAACTGATCCGCAACCTGGCGCACGAGATCAAGAACCCGCTGGGCGGCATCCGCGGCGCGGCGCAGCTGCTGCAGATGGAGGTCGAGTCGCGCGGGCTGTCCGAGTACGCCCAGGTCATCATCAACGAGGCCGACCGCCTGCAGGCGCTGGTCGACCGGCTGCTCGCGCCGCACCGCAAGCCGCACGTGGTCGGCGACGTCAACATCCACGAGGTCTGCGAGCGGGTGCGTGCGCTGATCCTCGCGGAGTTCCCCAAGGGGCTGGCGGTGGTGCGCGACTACGACACCTCGATCCCCGAGTTCCGCGGCGACCGCGAGCAGCTGATCCAGGCGGTGCTGAACATCGCCCACAACGCGGCCCAGGCGCTGCATGAACGCATCCAGGCGGGCGATGCCTGCATCCGCCTGAAGACCCGCATCGCGCGCCAGGTGACGGTGGGCAAGCAGCGTTACCGTCTGGCATTGGAATTGCATATCCTGGACAACGGCCCGGGCATTCCGGAGTCGATCCGCGATCGCATCTTCTACCCGCTGGTGTCGGGGCGCGAGGGCGGGTCGGGTCTGGGACTGACGCTGGCGCAGACCTTCGTGCAGCAGCATCACGGCACGATCGAATGCGAGAGCGTGCCCGGAAACACGGACTTCAAGATCCTGATTCCGCTTCCATGAGGTGATCCCTCACCGGATGGGACGCAGGGGTCCGGGAGCACAAGGACTACAGGCGGCGCATGAAACCCATCTGGATCGTTGACGACGACCAATCCATCCGCTTCGTGCTGGAGAAGGCACTGGCTCGCGAAGACCTGCCGGTGCGCAGCTTCACCAACCCCAAGGACGTGCTGGCGGCGCTGGACGACGACGAGCCGCAGGTGCTGGTCTCCGACATCCGCATGCCCGGCGGCTCGGGCATCGACCTGCTGACCCGCGTCAAGGAGCGCCACCCGGGGCTGCCGGTCATCATCATGACCGCGTTCTCGGACCTCGACAGCGCGGTCTCGGCCTTCCAGGGCGGCGCCTTCGAATACCTGCCCAAGCCCTTCGACCTGCCCAAGGCGATCGAGCTGATCCGCCGCGCGGTCGAGGAGAGCGTGCGCGAGCAGGTGCGCGACGAGCGCATGGCGCAGATGCCCGAGATGCTGGGGCAGGCGCCGGCGATGCAGGACGTGTTCCGCGCCATCGGGCGCCTGAGCCAGAGCAACGTCACGGTGCTGATCACCGGCGAATCCGGCGCGGGCAAGGAACTGGTCGCGCGCGCGCTGCACAAGCACAGCCCGCGCGCCAGTGGACCCTTCGTCGCGATCAACACCGCGGCGATCCCCAAGGACCTGCTCGAGAGCGAGCTGTTCGGCCACGAGCGCGGCGCCTTCACCGGCGCGCAGACCATGCGGCGCGGCCGCTTCGAGCAGGCCGACGGCGGCACGCTCTTCCTCGACGAGATCGGCGACATGCCGTTCGACCTGCAGACCCGGCTGCTGCGCGTGCTGTCCGACGGCCAGTTCTACCGCGTCGGCGGCCACCAGCCGCTCAAGAGCAACGTGCGCGTGATCGCCGCGACGCACCAGAACCTCGAGGAGCGCGTCAAGCAGGGCCTGTTCCGCGAGGACCTGTTCCACCGCCTCAACGTGATCCGGCTGCGCCTGCCGCCGCTGCGCGAGCGGCGCGAGGACATCCCGGCGCTGGCGCGCTACTTCCTGCAAAAGAGCGCCAAGGAGCTGGGCGTGGAGGCCAAGCGCATCTCGGATTCGGCGCTGGCGCGCCTGTGCGCCTTCGACTTCCCCGGCAACGTGCGCCAGCTGGAAAACGTCTGCCACTGGCTGACGGTGATGGCCCCGGCACAGGTGATCGAGGAAAAGGACCTGCCGCCCGAACTGCTGGGCGGCGCGCCGGTGCTGTCCGCCAGCCCGGCGGCCCATGAGGCACCGGCCGCGCCCGAGCCGGCGGCGAGCTACTGGCCTGCCACGCCGGCGGTGCCGTCCTACGAGCCGCCGGCCTCGGTGGCCGATCCGCTGGCGGCGCTGTCGCTGCCGGCGGCGGTGTCCACCACCTGGGTGCAGGAACTGGAGCGCGAGGCCCGCGCCCTGCTCGAATCCGGCCAGCCGGAGGTGTGGGACACGCTGACGCGCCAGTTCGAGGCCTGCCTGATCCACACCGCGCTGGACCTCACGCGCGGGCGTCGCATCGAGGCGGCGATGAAGCTGGGCATCGGCCGCAACACCATCACGCGCAAGATCCAGGAACTGGGCCTGGACGACTGAGGCCCGCCGCGGCCGGCCCCGTCTGCGGGGCCGGTCAGTCCAGCGTGAGGATCACCGGCGCGTGGTCGCTCGGCTTGGGCCACTTGCGTGGCGCCCGGTCGATCGTGCAGGCGCTGACCTGCGGGCGCAGCGCCTCGCTGACCAGGATGTGGTCGATGCGCAGGCCCCGGTTCTTCTGGTAGCCGAGCATGCGGTAGTCCCACCACGAGAAGCTCTTCTCCGGCTGTTCGAACAGCCGGAAGCTGTCGACCAGGCCGAGCTGCAGCAGGGCACGGAAGTGCTCGCGCTCCGCGGTCGTGTGGTGGATGGTCTCGCGCAGGCCCTCGGGGTCGTAGGAGTCGCGGTCCTCCGGCGCGATGTTGAAGTCGCCCAGCAGCACCAGGCGCGGGTGTGCGGCCAGCTCGTCGCGCAGCCAGCGCTGCAGCCCCTCGAGCCAGCGCATCTTATAGTCGAACTTGGGCGAGCCCGGCTCCTGCCCGTTGACGAAGTAGCCGTTGACCAGGCGGATCGGCCCGCCCGGGCCGTCGACGGTGGCCGCGATCACGCGCGCGTGCTCGTCCTCGAAGCCGGGGATGTTGCGCACCACGTCGCGCACCGGCGTGCGGCTGAGCACGGCCACGCCGTTGTAGGTGCGCTGGCCGAAGGTGGCGGCCTCGTAGCCCGCGGCGCGCAGCGGCTCGTGCGGGAACTTGTCGTCGGTGAGCTTGAGCTCCTGCAGGCACAGCACGTCGACCGGATTGGCGGCCAGCCAGTCCAGCACGTGCTGCAGCCGGGCGGTGAGGGAGTTGATGTTCCAGGTCGCCAGTTTCATGGCGCGGGTTTCCTGCGGTGGTAGGTGACGAAGTGGTAGGTCCAGCCTGCGGGCGCCTGGTGCGTTTCGCGCGAGACCTCGTCGAACTCCTCACGGTTCCACTGCGGGAAATACGTGTCGCCCTCGAACTCGTGGTCGATTTCGGTCAGGATCATCTCGTCCACGAGCGGCAGCGCCTCGGCGTACACCTGGGCGCCACCGATGACGAACACCTTGCTCGCGTGCTTGAGCAGCTCCAGCGCGGCCGGCAGCGAAGGGGCTTCCTCGATGCCGGGGGCGGTCCAGTGCGGGTCGCGCGTGATCACGACATTGCGCCGGCCGGGCAGCGGCCGGCCGATCGACTCGTAGGTCTTGCGCCCCATCAGCACCGGGCAGCCGAGGGTGACGCGCTTGAAGTGTTTCAGGTCCTCCGGCAGGTGCCAGATCAGGCGGTTGTCGCGCCCGATCACGCCGTTGCGGGCGACGGCGGCGATGATGCTCAGCTGAGGCAGGTCGGGCGTGTCCATGGCGGTATTGTGGCGTGGTTGGCCGGGATGCGTGCGCGTTCGCCGCGCTGCCTTTCGGGGGCTAGCGCCGGGGCAGCAGGGCGCTGGCGATGGCGCCCATGATCAGCAGCGCCGCAGCCCAATCCTGCCACTGCGGCACCTCCCCGACGATCACCGTGGCAGCCAGCGTGCCGACCAGCGGCACCGCCATCACAGAAAAGGCGCTGGCGGCCGGCGGCAGGTCGCGCGCCATGCCGAACCAGATGATCTGCGCGAAGCCGTAGTTGATCGCCGCACCCCAGGCGAGCGAGGCCCACATCGGCGCGCTGAAGTGCCAGTGCGGCGCGGGCTCGGTGAGCGCGGCCAGCGTCCAGAACACCACCGAGCCCAGCAGCATCATCCACACCGTGAGTGCCTCGGTGGGCAGCTCGGTGCGGGTACGGCGCATCAGTAGGGTGCCCAGCGCCCAGGAGACGGCCGCGACCTGCATGTAGACCACGCCCACCGGCCGGCCCATCAGGGCGTTCAGCTCCTCGGCCACCAGCAGCGCGACCGCCGCGGCGCCGCACGCGACGCTGAGCCACACGCGGGCGTCCATGCGCTCGCGGAACAGCAGCGCGCCGGCGAGCACGGTCCAGATCGGCATCGTGAAGCCGAGGATCGCGGCGCGCCCGGAGGCCAGCTCGCGCACGCCCAGCACCGAGAACAGGTGCCAGCCGAGGATGTTGGGCAGGGCCAGCCATGCGACGGTGGCCAGCTCGCGGCCGCGCACCCGCACCGGCACGCCGCGCGCGAGGTAGAAGGCCAGCAGCATCAGCGCGCCGCCGCTCATCGTCGTGGCACGCAGGTACAGCGGCGTGATCTCGCGCAGCGAGAACTTCATCATGGGCCAGTTGGTGCCCCACATCAGCGTGAGCAGGGCGAGGCCCCAGAACTGGCGCCGGGTCAGCATGCGCCGCGTCAGACCGCCACGGGTGCCTTGATGTGCGGGTGGTGCCGGTAGTCGAGGATCTCGAAGTCCTCGTACTCGTAGTCGAAGATCGAGGGCGGACGCCGCTTGATGTTCAGCACCGGGTAGGGGTAGGGCTGGCGCGACAGCTGCAGCTCGACCTGCTCGAAGTGGTTGTTGTAGATGTGGCAGTCGCCGCCGGTCCAGACGAAGTCGCCCACCGCCAGGTCGCACTGCTGCGCGACCATGTGCGTCAGCAGCGCGTAGCTGGCGATGTTGAACGGCACGCCGAGGAAGATGTCGGCGCTGCGCTGGTAGAGCTGGCAGCTGAGCTTGCCGTCGGCCACGTAGAACTGGAACAGCGCGTGGCAGGGCGCCAGCGCCATCTTCGGCAGCTCGGCGACGTTCCAGGCACTGACGATGATGCGGCGCGAGTCCGGGTTGGTCTTCAGCGTGCGGATGACCTCGGCGATCTGGTCGACGTGGCCGCCGTCCGGCGTGGGCCAGGAGCGCCACTGCACGCCGTAGATCGGGCCCAGGTCGCCGTCCTCGCGCGCCCATTCGTCCCAGATCGTCACGCCGCGCTCCTGCAGCCACTTCACGTTGCTGTCGCCGCGCAGGAACCACAGCAGCTCGTAGATGATGGACTTCAGGTGCAGCTTCTTCGTCGTGACCAGCGGAAAGCCTTCGGACAGGTCGAAGCGCATCTGGTAGCCGAACACGCTGCGCGTGCCGGTGCCGGTGCGGTCGGTCTTGGCCGTGCCATGCTGGTAGACATGGCGCATGAAGTCTTCGTACTGGGAGCGGACCGGGCGGGGGCTGGCGGAGGTCATGAGGGTGATGCGGTGAACCAGGGGGGGATTATGCGGCGGCAGCCTGGGCGTCGAACTGCAGGGCCGCCAGCCGGGCGTACAGGCCGTCGCGGGCGATCAGCGCGGCGTGCGTGCCGGTCTCGACGATGCGGCCATGCTCCATCACGACGATGCGGTCGGCGCGCTGCACGGTGGCCAGGCGGTGCGCGATCACCAGCGTCGTGCGGTGCGCCATCGCGGCTTCCAGCGCGGCCTGCACCATGCGCTCGCTCTCGGCGTCCAGCGCGCTGGTGGCCTCGTCGAGCAGCAGCAGCGGCGGGTTCTTCAGCATCGCGCGCGCGATCGCGATGCGCTGGCGCTGGCCGCCGGACAGGCGCACGCCGCGCTCGCCGAGGTGGGTGTGGTAGCCCTGCGGCAGCGCCGCGATGAAGTCGTGCGCGAACGCGGCGCGCGCGGCGGCGACGACCTCGTCGTCCCTCGCGTCGGGGCGGCCGTAGCGGATGTTCTCCAGTGCCGAGGCCGAGAAGATCACGCTGTCCTGCGGCACGATGCCGATGCGCGCGCGCAGCTCGGCCAGGGACGCCTCGCGCACCGGCACGCCGTCGACCTCGACGCGCCCCGACTGCGCGTCGTAGAAGCGCAGCAGCAGCTGGAACACTGTGCTCTTGCCTGCGCCGCTCGGGCCGACCAGCGCGACGGTCTCGCCCGGGCGCACCTCGAGCGAGAAGTGCTGCAGGGCCGGCGCCTGCGGCCGCGAGGGGTAGCAGAACGTGACGTCGTCCAGGCGCACCGACGAGCCGCGCTCGACGCGGGGCAGCGGCCGCGGCTGCGCGGGGGAGGCGATGGGCGAGCGCGTGGCCAGCAGCTCCATCAGCCGCTCGGTGGCGCCCGCGGCGCGCAGCAGGTCGCCGTAGACCTCGGCCAGCACCGCGACGGAGCTGACCAGCAGGATCACGTAGACCACCGTCTGGCCCAGGTGGCCGGCGCTGATGTGCCCGGCCAGCACCGCCTGCGTGCCCTGGTACAGCCCCCACAGCAGCGCGCCGAAGGTGGCGCTGATCACGAAGGCGACCAGCACCGCGCGCATGCGCGTGCGGCGCACCGCGGTGGCGAAGGCCCGCTCGGTCGAGGCGTCGAAGCGCGCCGCCTCGTGGTCTTCCTGGGTGTAGCTCTGCACCACCGGCACCGCGTTGAGCACCTCGGCGGCGATCGCGCTGGAGTCGGCCACGCGGTCCTGGCTGGCGCGCGAGAGGCTGCGCACGCGCCGGCCGAACCACAGCGTGGGCAGCACCACCAGCACCAGGATGCCCAGCACCTGCGTCATCACGTAGGGGTTGGTGACCACCAGCATCACCAGCGCGCCCGTGCCCATCACCAAATTGCGCAGGCCCATCGAGAGGCTGGAGCCGACCACGGTCTGCACCAGCGTGGTGTCGGTGGTCAGGCGCGACAGCACCTCGCCGGTCTGGGTGGTCTCGAAGAACTCGGGGCTTTGCCGGATCACGTGGCGGTAGACCGCATCGCGCAGGTCGGCGGTGATGCGCTCGCCCAGCCACGAGACCATGTAGTAGCGCGCCGCCGAGAACACGCCCAGCGCCGCACCGACCGCGAACAGCGCGAGGAAGTGGCCGCGCAGCGCCAGCAGCCGTTCGCCCGGCTCGGCGGCCACCAGGCCCTGGTCGATCAGCCCGCGCAGCGCGAGCGGGAACGCCAGCGTGGTCAGTGCCGCCAGCACGAGGAACACGACGGCCAGCGCGATGCGGCCGCGGTAGGGCAGGAGGAACGGGCGCAGGCCGGACAGCGAACGCACCGAGCGCCCGCGCGCGCTCTCGCGGCGGGCGGCCAGGGCGGGGCCGGGAGGGGAGGGGGCGGGCATGGCGCGCAGTGTAGGCGAGGGGCCGCCGGCACACCGGGCGCAGGGCCGGGCGGCGGGTCGGCGCACCATTTCGGTGCCTTGACAATATTTGCCTGGGCAACTAGATTGCAGGTTTGCCGTCCGCGATCCTGCCATGTCCCAGCCCGATTCCGCGTCGCCCTGCGTCTTCTACAGCCCCGGCACCTACGGGCAGGAAGACAGCGTGGGCTTCCTGATGAAGCGGGCGCTCGGCCTGGTGCTGCAGGAGACCGACCGGCGCCTGGCGCCGCACGGGCTCACCAACGCGCAGTGGGGGCCGCTGTTCAAGATCCGCAAGCTGGGCACCACGACGGTGGCCGAGCTGGCGCGCCAGATGAACATGGATGCCGGGGCGATGACGCGCATGCTCGACCGGCTGGAAGCCAAGGAGCTGTGCCGGCGGGTGCGCTCGACGACCGACCGGCGCGTGGTGCGGATCGAGCTGACCCCGGAGGGCGAGCGCATCGCCGACGAGGTGCCGGCGGTGCTCTCGGACGTGATGAACGAGCTGCTCACCGGGTTCTCGGTCGACGAATGGGAGAACCTCAAGAGCTACCTGCGCCGCATGATCGCCAACGGCGAGCGCTTCCGCGGCGAGGGGGCGGGATGAGGCGGGCGCCAGGGCGCCCGTTTTTTGGTCTCATTTATTTGCCTAGGCAAATTTAGATGCAGCAAGATTTGACGACAATCAAGCGACGGTCCGCAGCGCGGCTCCTCGGGGCGCTGCCGGCGGCCGCGCTCGTGGCGGTGCTGGCCGGCTGCGCGAGCCCTGCGGGCATCGAGCCGCAGGCCCGGCCCCTGGAAGGGGCGGAGGTCGGGCTGGCCGGCACCGAGGCGGCTCCTGCCATCAGCCTCGAGTGGTGGCGCGAGCTGGGCGACGCGCAGCTGGACCGCCTGGTCGAGCGAGCCTTGCAGGACCATCCCGACCTGAAGGTGGCGCAGGCGCGGCTGGCGCGCGCCGCCGCCGGGGTGGAAGGCGCCGACGCGGCGCGCTGGCCGCAGGTCAATGGCTCGCTCGACCTGACCCGCCAGCGCTACACCGAGAACGGCGCCGTGCCCGCGCCGCTGGCCGGCTCGATCCGCAACAGCGCTACCCTGCAGCTGTCCGGCGGCTGGGAGCTGGACTTCTTTGGCCGCCACCGCGCCCAGCTGGAAGCCGCGCTCGGCGCACGGCGCGCCGCGCAGGCCGAGGTGGCCGCGGCGCGCGTGGTGCTGGCGGCCAACGTGGTGCGCCAGTACGTGCAGCTGGGCCGGTTGTTCGAGCAGCGTGCGATCGCCGAACGCACGCTGGCGCAGCGCCAGGAGATGCTGGAGCTGGTCCGCCAGCGCGTGGCCGCCGGCCTCGACACCCAGGTGGAACTGCGCCAGGGCGAGGGCGCGCTGCCGGAGATCCGCCAGCAGATCGAGAGCCTGGACGAACAGATCGCGTTGGCACGCCACGCGCTGGCGGCGCTGACGGCCCAGGCGCCCGGCGCGCTGGACGACCTGCGCCCGGCGTTGCCCGCGCTGCGCGACGTGCCGGTGCCGCAGCAGCTGCCGGCCGACCTGCTGGGCCGCCGCCCGGACGTGGAGGCGGCGCGCTGGCGTGTCGAAGCGGCCGTGCGCGACGTGCAGGTGGCCCGCACCGAGTTCTACCCCAACGTCAACCTGACTGCCTTCGTCGGCCTGTCGTCCATCGGGCTGGACCGCCTGCTCGAAGCCGGCAGCCGGCAGTACGGCGCCGGCCCGGCGCTGCGCTTGCCGGTCTTCGAGGCGGGCCGCCTGCGCGCCCAGCTGCGCGGGCGCACCGCCGACCTGGATGCCGCGATCGAGAGCTACAACGCCGCGGTGCTCGGCGCGGTGCGCGACGTGGCCGACCAGCTGGCCTCGCGCCGCTCGGTCGAGCGCCAGCTCCGCGAGCAGCAGCAGGCCCAGGCCGCGGCCGAGGCCGCCTACGACTATGCGGTGCAGCGCTACCGCGCCGGGCTGGGCAGCTACCTGACGGTGCTGACGGCCGAGCAGGCCGTGCTCGCGCAGCGCCGCCTCGGCGCCGACCTGAAGGCGCGCACCCTGGACACCCACATCGCGCTGATGCGCGCGCTCGGCGGCGGCCATGCGGCCGACGCGACGCTGGCACGGCGCTGAACGACCGGACTTCCTGCACAGGACGATTCCCACCATGAGCAACGAACAACCGACTCCCGCACCTGCCGCGACCTCGATGGGGGCGCGCCGCCGGAAAGGACTGACGCTGATCGCCGTGGCCGTGCTGCTGGCCGGCCTGGGCTACGGTGCCTGGCACGTGCTGCACGCCAGCCGCTACGAGACCACCGACAACGCCTACGTGCAGGCCGACCTGGTGCAGGTCACGCCGCAGGTGGGCGGCACGGTGCTCGCGGTGCACGTGAGCGACACCGACTTCGTGCGTGCCGGCCAGCCGCTGGTGCAGCTGGACCCGGCCGACGCGCGCGTCGCGCTGGAGCAGGCCGAGGCGCAGCTGGCGCAGACCGTGCGCGAGGTGCGCCAGCTGTTCGCCAGCCACGCCGCGCTGCGCGCCCAGGTGGCCGCGCGCGAGGCCGAGCTGGCGCGCGCGCAGGCCGAGGTGGCGCGCGCCCAGGACGACGTGCAGCGGCGCATGCCGCTGGTGCAGACCGGCGCGGTGGGCAAGGAAGAGTTCGAGCACGCCAACGCGCAGCTCGCGGCGGCGCGCAGCGCGGCGGCGGCGGCGCAGTCGGCGGTGCTGGCGGCACGCGAGCAGCTCGCGGCCAGCCAGGCGCTGACCGAGGGCACCACGGTCGAGCAGCACCCGAGCGTGCAGCGGGCCGCGGCGCGCGTGCGCGAGGCGTGGCTCGCGCTCAGGCGCGCCGAGCTGCCCGCGCCGGTGGACGGCTACGTGGCGCGCCGCAGCGTGCAGGTCGGCCAGCGCGTGGCCGCCGGCGCGCCGCTGATGGCCATCGTGCCGCTCAAGCAGGTCTGGGTGGACGCCAACTTCAAGGAAGGCCAGCTGCGGCGCCTGCGCATCGGCCAGCCGGTCGAGCTCAAGGCCGACGTCTACGGCGACGCGGTGACCTACCACGGCACCGTGGTCGGCCTGGGCGCGGGCACCGGCGCGGCGTTCTCGCTGCTGCCGGCGCAGAACGCCACCGGCAACTGGATCAAGGTGGTGCAGCGGGTGCCGGTGCGCATCGAGCTGGACCCGAAGGAGCTGGATGCGCATCCACTGCAGGTCGGGCTCTCGATGGAAGCGCGCGTGGACGTGCGCCGCCAGGACGGCAAGGTGCTGTCCGACGGCCCGCGCCGCAGCTCGGCGGTGCGCACCGAGGTGTTCGGCGACCTCGACCGCGAGGCGCAGGCGCATGTCGAGCGCATCATCTCGGCCCACCTGGGGCGGCCGCAGGCCGCGGCGCGCTCGTAAGAGGGCGGTGCAGGCATGAATGCTCCCGCTGCGCCCACGCCGGCGCCGATGCAGGGCCGGGCCCTGGCGCTCGGCACGCTGGCGCTGTCGCTGGCGACCTTCATGAACGTGCTCGACACGTCGATCGCGAACGTGTCGCTGCCGGCCATCGCGGGCGACCTGGGCGTCAGCCCCGACCAGGGCACCTGGGTCATCACCAGCTTCGGCGTGGCCAACGCGATCTCGGTGCCGCTGACCGGCTGGCTCACGCAGCGCTTCGGCGCGGTGCGGCTGTTCACCGCCAGCGTGCTGCTGTTCGTGCTGGCCTCGTGGCTGTGCGGGCTGGCGCCGTCGCTGGAGCTGCTGATCGCCTTCCGCGTGTTGCAGGGGCTCGTGGCCGGGCCGATGATTCCCCTGTCGCAGACGCTGCTGCTGTCGAGCTACCCGCGCTCGCGCGCCGGCTCGGCGCTGGCGATGTGGTCCATCACGACGCTGGTCGCGCCGGTGGTCGGCCCGCTGCTGGGCGGCTGGATCACCGACAACATCTCCTGGCCGTGGATCTTCTACATCAACGTGCCGGTCGGGCTGGTGGCCGCCGTCATCACCTGGGTGCTGTACCGCGACCGCGAGACGCCGACGCGGCGCCTGCCGATCGACACGGTGGGCCTGGGGCTGCTGGTGCTGTGGGTGGGCGCGCTGCAGGTCATGCTCGACAAGGGCAAGGAGCTGGACTGGTTCCACTCCGGCCAGATCGTCGCGCTGGCGGTGGTGTCGCTGATCGGCTTCGCGGTGTTCCTGGTCTGGGAACTGACCGAGAAGCACCCCATCGTCGACCTGCGCCTGTTCGCGCGACGCAACTTCGCGCTCGGCGCGGTGACGCTGGCGGTGGGCTACGGCCTGTTCTTCGGCAACGTCGTGCTGCTGCCGCTGTGGCTGCAGCAGTACATGGGCTACACCGCGACCGCGGCGGGCATGGCGCTCGCGCCGGTGGGCATCCTGGCGATCCTGCTGTCGCCGCTGGTGGGGCGCAGCGTCGGCCGCATGGACCCGCGCTGGCTGGCCACCACGGCGTTCGTGCTGTTCGCCGTCGTCCTGTGGATGCGTGCCAACTTCACGCCGCAGGCCGACCAGTGGAGCATCCTGCTGCCCACCATCGTGCAGGGCGCGGCGGTGGCGTTCTTCTTCATCCCGCTGATGAGCATCACGCTCTCGGGGCTGGGGCCGGAGCGCATCCCCGCGGCCTCGGGGCTGAGCAACTTCGTGCGCATCACCGCGGGCGCGTTCGGCACCTCGATCGCGACCACGATGTGGTCGGACCGCGCCGCGATGCACCACGCACACCTGGTCGAGCACCTCACGCCGGCCGACCCGGTGGCGATGGAGGCGCTGGGCCGGCTGACCGCCCAGGGCCTGACGCAGCAGCAGGCGCTGGAGTACCTCAACCGCATGGTCGACCTGCAGGCCTACACGCGGGCGGTGGACGACATCTTCCTCGCCTCGGCGCTGCTGTTCCTGGCCCTGGTCGGGATGGTGTGGCTCGCGCAGCGCCCGGCCCCGTCGGCCCCGAAGCCGGCCGATGGCGGCGGTGCGCACTGAACGCGGCTACAGCCGCAGCCGCGCCGCGTAGCCGGTCATCTCGAGGTAGCCGCGGCCGACACGGTGGCCGCCGGCGTCGAGCAGGTCGCTCAGGCCTTCCCAGTACACCGCGCCGCTCGAGGCGCGGCTGTCCAGTTCCTGCGCGTCGAGCCGGGCGCGCACCGCGAAGCGCCCGGCCGGCGTGTCGACCTGCCATTCGACCGGATAGGTCGCGCCGGTGGCCGGGCTGGTCCAGCGCCGCCCCGGCGTGAAGCGCACCTCGCCCGGCGCGAAGCTGCGCGCCGCCTGCCCGGGCACGCGGAAGCTGCCGCCGGCCCACAGCGCGCCGCCGTCGCGCCGGCGCAGCTGGAAGGCGGTCAGCGCGCTGCCGTCGTCCAGGTTCATGCCGATCCAGTCCCAGCCCAGCGCCTCGGCGTCGAGCAGCTCCTCGCTCCACTCATGGTCCAGCCAGGCACGGCCCTGCACGGCGTGCGCCTCGCTGCCGAGCAGCAGCCGTCCCTCGACGGCCAGCTGGGGCTGCGAGTAGTAGTAGCTGGCCTGCCCGGGGCGCGGGCCCTTGCGCGACCAGCCGGCCTCGCCCTGCAGCAGCACCGGCTGGGTCTCGCGCAGCGCGAAGTCCATCGCGAAGCCCTGCGCCGGCAGCTGCGCGAGGTAGCGGCTCGCCTCGGCGGGGCCTTCGCGGCGCAGGAACCAGTCGCGCAGGCTCACGTCGGTGTCGGCCTCGGCCGCCTGCGCGATGCCGAAGCCGGCGCGCGCGATGCGCTGGTCGTGCAGCAGCCGGCCCCCCTGCAGGTCGGTGACGGCGGCATGCGCGAACAGCAACTGGTGGGCCGCGAAGCGGCTCGGGTTGCCCTGCGCGGTGTCGATGCGCGAGCGGAAGAACGTGATCTGGAAGCCGAACTCGCGCTGCTGCGGCGTCTGCAGCGCGCCGGTGACGTACCACCACTCGGTGCGGTGGTCCGGGTGCGCGCCGAAGTCGCGCGGAAAGACGAGTGCTCGGCCCGGTTGCACCACCGGGGCGGCGCGCAGCGCGAGCGGCCAGGCCGCGGCCAGCAGCAGGAGCGGGCGCCTGCGCATCTTCATCACCAGTCCTCCTTGACGGCCAGCACGGCCGAGGGGCTGGCCGCCGCACGGCCGGCGAGGCAGGCGGTGACCGTGCCCGCGACGACCACCGCGGCAGCGAGCGCAAGCAGCCGGGCCCAGGGCAGCAGCAGGTCCATGCTCCAGTGGAAGCTCTGCGGGTTGACCACGTGCACCAGCACCACGCTCACCGCCAGGCCCAGCGTGACGCCCAGCAGCGCGCCGACCGCGGTCCAGGCCGCGCCTTCGCCGGCCACCACCGCCAGCACCTGCGCGCGGGTGAAGCCCAGGTGGCGCAGCAGGCCGAACTCCTTGCGGCGCGCCAGCACCTGCGCCGAGAAGCTCGCCGCCACGCCGAACAGGCCGATGCCGATGGCCACCGCCTGCAGCCAGTAGGTCACGGCGAAGCTGCGATCGAAGATCTGCAGCGAGCGCGCGCGGATCTCGCCGACCGAGGCGAAGTCGAGCAGCGCCGGATCGTCGGCCAGCGCGCGCAGCCCGGCCTGCACCGCGGCCAGGTCCGCATCGTCGGCCAGCCACAGCGCCAGCTCGTTGACGCGCCGGTCGCCGGTCAGGCGCACGAAGTCGTCGTGGTCCAGCACCACCGAGCCGTGCTGGCGCGCGTAGTCGCGCCAGACCCCGCGCACGTGGGCCGTCACCGGCGGGCGTCCGGGCACCAGCGGCAGCGCCAGCACGGTGCCGGGCCGGGCACCGTACAGGTCCACCATCGCCTCGCTGACGAACACCGCCAGCGCACCGGGCGGGGCCGGGCGCAGTTCGCCGGCCAGCGGCAGGCGGCGCTCCGGTTGGTCGAGCGGGCGCGCGATCAGCGCCACGCCCGGGCGGGCCGGGTCCAGCGCCAGGGTGGTCACGCGCAGCGCCTCGACCCGCGCGACGCCGGGCAGGGCGGTCGCCGCCTGCACCATCTCCGGCGGCAGGTGCACCGCATCGGCCGTGGCGCCGGCACTGGTGCGCACGTAGAGGTCGGCCGGCAGCACGGCGTCCAGCCAGCGCGAGACCGAATCGCGGAAGCTCGCGACCATCACGGTCAGCGCCACCGCGAGGCTGAGGCTGGCGACCACGCCGGCCACGGCCACCGTCGCGGTGTGGCGCATGCGCCGCGCCCGCTCCAGCGCGAGCAGCGCCTGCGCCGAGCGCGGCGCCGGCCACAGGCGCAGCAGCAGCGCCACGGCGTCGGGCACGCAGGCGATGCCGCCGATCAGCAGTGCCGCGACCGACAGGTACGCGAACACCGGCATGCCGGCCACCGGAGGCAGCAGGGCCAGGACCACGCCGGTGGCCAGCAGCGCCGCGCCCAGCCCGCGCCGGTTGGCCGCCGACAGCCGGCCGCCCAGTCCCTTGAGGGCCTGCGCCGGGGCGATGGCCTGCGCGGCGCGTGCCGGCACCCAGCCGCCCGCGAGTGCCGCGAGCAGCCCGAGCGCGCCGTAGGCCAGCGCCGCGGTGGCGGAGAACTGCAGCGACGGTGCCACGCCCGGGAAGTAACCTCCGCCCAGGTCGCCGCCCAGCAGGCGCAGCGCCAGCGCCGCCAGCGCGGTGCCGGCGGCCAGGCCCAGCGTGCTGCCCAGCAGCCCGACCAGCGCGGCTTCCGCGAGCACCAGCTTCAGGCGCTCGTGCGCGGCCAGCCCCAGCACGCCGAGCAGCGCGAGCTGCTGCTGGCGCCGCGCCACCGACAGCGACAGCACCGAGAACACCAGGAAGCCGCCGGTGAACAGCGCCACCAGCGACAGCACCGTCAGGTTGACACGGTAGGCGCGCGAAACGTTGGAGACACGCTGCGTCGCAGCATCCGGCTCGGCCGCGCGCACGTCGGCCGGCAGGTCCAGCGCGGCGAGCGCCTGCGCCGGGTCCGTTCCCGGCACGAAGCGCAGGTCCAGTCGCGAGAGGCGTCCCAGCCTGCCGAGCAGCCACTGCGCGGCGCCGATGTCCATCACACCGACCGGCGTGCCGGCCGCGCTGACGCTGCCGACCACGCGCAGGCGCCGCCATTGCAGGCCGACCTGCACCTCGACCGTCTCGCCCGGTGCGACGCCCAGCGCCTGCTGCGCGGCGGCGTTGAGCGAGATCGCGTCGTTGGCGAACAGGTCCAGCCGGTCCTGCCCGTCGGCCAGGCGCGGCACCAGGGCCGGGGCCAGCGGGCCGGCGGCCAGCGCGTCCACGCCCAGCAGGCGCAGGCGTTGCCGCTCCCCGCCCGGGCGGCGCGCCAGGGTGCCGGCCTCGATCACCGGGCTGGCGTGCTCGACGGCGGGATGCGCCGCGACGCGGGCGTAGAGGTCCTCGTCGAGGTCGCCGGCTGCGCCGCGCAGCTCGAGGTCGGGCTGGCCGTTGACCGAGCGCACCGCGGCGCTGAACTCGCTGAGCGCCGACTGGTTGATCAGGTGCACCGCGAACGACAGGGCCACGCCCAGCAGCACCGCCAGCACGGCCGTGGCGTGCCGCCAGGGATGCTGGCGCCATTCCCCGGCCGAGTAGACGCGCAACAGCGCGGCCAGCGGCATGCGGGGCGGGCGGTGGACGGACGCAAGGGACTTCATGGGCACACGGGTGAAAGCGCCATTGTGCGGGTCCAGGGCGTTCGCGTATGCTTGACCGTTTCGGTGTGGGGGCCCGGCCGGCCGCGTCGGCGCACCCCCACCGCATGGCTCGCGCCGCTCCTGTTCCCGGTCCCCCATCGTGAATCCTCCAGCCATCTCCGGCGGGACGTCTGCCCGTCGTGCCTCGTCGGGCGCCGTGCATGCATGGCTGCTCGGGCTGGGCCTCGAGCGCGCGCTGGCGGTGCTGATGCTCGTGGCCTGGGCCGCGGCGCTGCTCGTCACCTGCGCGGTGCTGACCTTCTCCTCGCAAGGCTCGCTCGCGCTCGGCCTGACGATCGCGTCGGTGTGCGTGCTGACGATCACGCCGGTGCTCGGCTACGTGGTGCTCAAGCTGGTCTACGAGCTGGAGGCCTCGCGCGAGCAGATCCGGCTGCTGGCCATCACCGACGACCTGACCGAGAGCTACAACCGGCGCCACTTCATGGACGTGGCCGAGGCCGAGTTCGTGCGCTCGCGCGTGCAGCGCCTGCCGATGGGGCTGCTGCTGATCGACGCGGACCACTTCAAGCGGGTCAACGACACCCACGGGCACCAGTGCGGCGACACGCTGCTGCGCGAGATCGCGCTGGCGTGCCGCGGCGCCCTGCGGGGCAGCGACGTCATCGCCCGCTTCGGCGGCGAGGAGCTGATCGTGCTGCTGCCGCACACCGACCTGGCCGGCGCGATGGCGATCGCCGAGCGCATCCGCCGGCGCGTGGCGCGGCTGTCGATCGACTGGCGGACCGAGCGGGTCGAGGCCACGGTGAGCCTCGGGGTGGCCGCGCTGCGGCCGGACACGCCGTCACTGGACGCGCTGATCCACGAGGCCGACCAGGCGCTCTACGACGCCAAGCGCAAGGGCCGCAACCAGGTGGCCAGCCGGCCGTCCGCCGTGCGCGAGGTGATCGAGGTTCAGGCGACCTGACGCAGCGTGGCGCGCGGCACGCGGTAGTGCTCGTCGGTCATCAGGTCGATGCCGCAGCTCAGGCCCTGCACCCACTCGATGAACTCCTGCACCGCCGCACCCTTCATCGGCGCGCCGTGCTGCGGGACGATCATGTCGATGCGCAGGTTGCGCACCATGTTGGCCCACAGGCGCAGGATCTTGTTCGACACCATCAGCCGGCGGTGGAACTTCTCCATGCGCGGGATGTGATCGGCCAGCGAGGTGACGAACTCGGCGGGCTTGACGTCCGTGCCGAGCGAGGCGCCCAGGTCGCCGGAGAACAGGATGCGGCTGATCGGGTCGTAGAACTGGAAGTTGCCCTCGGCGTGCATGAAGTGCGCGGGCAGCGCGATCAGGTGGGAACTGCCGATCGGGATGTACATGCCCTCGTCGGGGATGCCGATGATGCGGCCTTCGGTCTTGCCCGGCTTGCAGAAGTGCGGCGCGAAGCGTTCCCACACGCGCGAGATGTAGAGCGTGGCCTCGGTGCCGGTCATCCAGCGGTCCAGCGAGGCGATGATGTCCGGGTCGGCGTGCGAGGCCAGCAGCGCCGACAGGCGGCTGGGCGCGAAGTGGCGCGACATGCCCAGGTACAGCTCGCTGTAGGCGAGGTTCCCGCCCGGGTCGAGGATGGCGCCCGTGTCGTCGTTGACGATCAGGAACTGGTTGGCCTGCACGGCCTCTCCGCCCTCATGGGAGAGGTCGCTGAACATCAGGCATTTGTGGCCTTTGTGGTTATAGAGCTCGATGGGCATGGCGGCACACGTTTGAGATGGATCAGGCGATGGCCCCACTCTAGAGGCCTCGATCTGGTGCACCCTTGATGCCGATCAACGTGTCCGGGTCAGTGCGGCGCCCTTGCGACATCGTTCATGCCCGAAACCGTGAGTCCCATCACACGGTCGGCCACGCCGGCCGCGGCCCGCGAGTGCGTGACCAGCACGCAGGCCGCGCCGTGCTCGCGGGTCTGCTCGCGCAGCGCCTGCAGCACCTGGCGGGCACTGGCCGGGTCGAGGTTGCCGGTCGGCTCGTCGGCCAGCAGCAGCGCCGGGCGGTGGATCAGCGCGCGGGCGATCGCCACGCGCTGCACCTGTCCGCCCGAGAGCTGCTGCGGCAGGCGCGACCCGAGCCCGGCCAGCCCCACCGATCGCAGCGCCTGCTCGACGCGACCGTCGTCGGGCTCGCCCAGCAGCATCAGCGGCAGCGCGACGTTCTGCGCCACCGTCAGGTGCGGCAGCACATGGAAGGCCTGGAACACGAAACCCAGGTGCCGGCGGCGCCAGTGCGCCTGCTGCGCCTCGTCGGCATGGGTGACGTCGAAGCCCAGCACGCGCACCTCGCCTGCATCGGGCCGGTCCAGCCCGGCGATGCAGTTGAGCAGGGTGGACTTGCCCACGCCGGACTCGCCCAGGATCGCGACGAACTCCCCGCGCGACACCTGCAGGTCCACGCCCTGGAACACCGCCGCTTCGCCGTAGTGGCGCGCCAGCCCGCGCACGTCCAGCACGACCTCGCTCATGCCGCCTCCGCGGCGGCGCGCACGCGCTGCACCACCTGCTCGACCGCGTCGGGGGCGTCGCAGGCCACCACCTGCCGGTAGGGCATGCCGCGCAGCCAGGTCAGCTGCCGCTTGGCGAGCTGGCGCGTGGCGGCGATGCCGCGCTCGGGCAGCTCGTGCGGCGGGAACAGCCCGTCGAGCATCTCCCAGGCCTGCCGGTAGCCGACGCAGCGCATCGAGGGCATTACCAGCGACAGGTCGCCGCGCGCGCGCAGGCGCTGCACCTCGTCGACGAAGCCGGCGGCGAGCATCTGCTCGAAGCGCTGCGCGATGCGCCGGTGCAGCCAGGCCCGGTCGGCGGGTTCCAGCGAGACCAGGGTCACGCCCTCGGGGGCCGCGCGCGTGCCGCCGAAGCGGTCGGTGTGGAAGGCCGACAGCGGGCGCCCCGAGACGCGGTACACCTCCAGCGCGCGCTGGATGCGCTGCGCGTCGTTGGGCGACAGGCGCGCCGCGGTGACCGGGTCGACCTCGGCGAGGCGGGCGTGCAGCGCCGGCCAGCCCAGGCGGGCGGCCTCCGCGTCGAGCGCGGCGCGGATGGCCGGGTCGGCCGCCGGCAGGGCGTCGATGCCATCCAGCAGCGCCTTGAAGTACAGCATCGTGCCGCCCACGAGCAACGGCAGCCGGCCGCGCGCGCGGATCTCGCCGATCAGCCGTTGCGCGTCGGCGACGAACTGCGCAGCCGAGTAGGCCTCGTCCGGTTCGATGATGTCGATCAGGTGATGCGGCACCAGCGCGCGTTCCCCGGCGCTGGGCTTGGCGGTGCCGATGTCCATGCCGCGGTAGACCAGCGCCGAATCGACGCTGACGATCTCCACCGGCAGCTGGCGGGCCACCGCCAGCGCGGCGGCCGTCTTGCCCGAGGCGGTCGGCCCCGCGAGACAGACGTAGCGGGAACTCATGAGGCAGCAGAAGGCGTCGGTTCGCCGTGCCGGCGCACCAGCACCCACGCGGCGTAGCCGACCAGCAGCGACCAGAATGCGATGGTCAGCGCCAGCGGATAGACCGTGCCGTTGTGGCTCCAGCCGATCCAGCTGCTGACGCCGAACGCCAGCACCATGCACAGGAAGCCCGACAGCGCGGCCGCGGTGCCGGCGCGCGCCGGGAAGGGGCCCACCGCGCCGGTGTGGGCGCAGGGCTGGTGGATGCCGTGGGCCATCATGTAGACGAACTGCGGCACCAGCAGCGCCAGCGGGTGGCGCACGCCCGCCAGTGCCAGTGCCGCCATCGACAGCCCGCCGGCGAGCGACAGCCCGGCGGCCAGCCGCACGGTGCGCACCACGCCGCGGCGGGGAATCAGCCGCTGGCACCAGGACGAGCCGATCACGTAGCCCGAGACGACCAGCGAGAACGCCACGCCGAACTGCGCGCGCGTGTATCCCAGCACGTCGACCAGCACGAACGGCGATCCCGCGATGAAGGTGAACAGCCCGGCGTAGGTGCTGCCGGCCAGCACCGTGTAGGCGCGGAACGTCGGATGGCGCAGGATGTCGGCGCTGCTGCGCAGCAGCGGCGCCAGGCGCAGCGCATGCGGGTCGCGCTGCCCGAGGCTCTCGGGCACGCGCAGGCCGATGAACAGCAGCCCCGCGGCGCCGAACAGTGCCAGCACCGTGAACGTGCCGCGCCAGCCGAACGCGGTCTCGAGCAGGCCGCCCAGCATGGGGCCGAACAGCGGGATGACGCTCATCCAGGTCATCGCCTTGGCCAGCACCCGGGCGCCGTCCTGGGGCAGGTAGAAGTCCCGCAGCATGGCGCGCGCGCCGACCACGCAGGCGGCCATCGCGATGCCCTGCATGAAGCGGCAGGCCACCAGCCAGGCGATGTGCGTGGCCGGCAGGGCCAGCGCGCTGGCCGCGGTGTACAGCAGCAGCCCGCCCAGCAGCACCGGGCGGCGGCCGTAGCGGTCGGCCACCGGTCCCAGCACCAGCTGCGCCGCGCCGAAGCCGACCACCAGCGCGCTCAGGGTCAGCTGCACCGTGGCGATCGACACGCCGAAGATGCCGGGCAGCGACGGCAGCGAGGGCAGGTAGAAATCGGTCGACAGCGGCTGGGTGCCGAGCAGCAGCGTCAGCGCCAGCACGATGGTCTGGTTCCCCGGGCGGGACCGTTCGATCGGCGCAGCATCGGAAGGCGTGACGGTGGACGGCATCCCGTCAGCGTAGCAGACGCCCGCGCGCGTGCGTGCGTGCGTGCAGCGCACCGCCGGCCGCGTTTACGCTTGTACACAGTCGTGCGCGCCGAGCCCGGCGGCAGCCGCCGGTTTGCTTTCACAATGCAGTGCCGCCGCGGCGGCGCCGCTTGCCGGCCGGTCGCCGCGACCACCACCATCCACATCGCAGCAAGGAGAGCGTTCATGTCGTATCCGTTCCCCGTCTCGCGTTGGCTGCGCAGCATCGCCTGCGCCGTGTCGGTCTGCTTCGGCGCCTCGGCCTTCGCCCAGCCCGTGCAGGCCACCCTGATCACCACCGAGCAGGTCGCCCAGGAGGTCGCCCTGCAGGCGCGCACGGCCGAGGGGCAGGCGCATCGCGATGCGCTGGCCGCCCACCTGGACCGTCCGGAACTGCAGGCCAGGCTGCAGGAGTGGGGCGTCACGCCGGAGCAGGCGCGCGAGCGCGTGGCGGCGCTGACCGACGAGGAGGCCGCCGAGCTGGTGGCGCGCATCGACGCCGCGCCGGCCGGCGGCGACGTGATCGGTGCGATCATCTTCGTGTTCGTGCTGCTGCTGATCACCGACATCCTCGGCTTCACGAAGGTGTTCCCGTTCACCCGTTCCGTCCGTTGAATTGAACCCCTTGCCTTTTTCCTTCCCGGCGCGCTTCTCGCCGGGCCGCCGCCGCGCGCTCGCCGGCGTCGCCGCGCTGGGCGCCGGCGCGCTGGCCGGCTGCGCGACCCAGACCGCCGCGCTGCTCGAGGCGCCCGGTGCCGACCTGCCGCGGCGCGTCGAGCTGGCCGACACCCCGTTCTTCCCGCAGGACCAGCGCTTCCTCTGCGGGCCCGAATCGCTGGCGGCAGTGCTGCACGTGGCCGGCCGGCCGGTGACGCCGGCCGAGCTGGTCCCGCAGGTCTACCTGCCCGGGCGGCAGGGCTCGCTGCAGACCGAGATGCTGGCCGCGGCGCGCCGGCAGGGCGCGGTCGCGGTGCCGCTGCCGACGCGGCTGGAGGCGGTGTGCCGCGAGCTGGCCGCCGGCACCCCGGTGGTGGTGCTGCAGAACCTGGGGCTGTCGGTCTCGCCGGTCTGGCACTACGCGGTGGCGATCGGCTACGACCTGGACGAGCGGATCATGTTGCTGCGCTCGGGGCGCGAGCGGCGCGCGGTGATGCCGCTGCGCACCTTCGAGCACACCTGGGCCCGCTCGGGGCACTGGGCCTTCGTCGCGCTGGCGCCGGGGCGCCTGCCGGCCAGCGCCGGCGAGGCCGAGGTGACGCGCGCGCTGGTGGCCTTCGAGCGCGTCGCGCCGCCCGAGGCGGCCCTGCAGGGCTACCTCGCGGCGCTGCAGCGCTGGCCCGGCAACGTGACGCTCGCGATGGGGCGCGGCAACACGCTGTATGCGGCCGGGCGCAAGCGCGAGGCGGCGGAGGCGTTCCGCGCCATCGCGCAGACGCACCAGCACGGCGCGGCCTGGGTCAACCTGGGCTGGGTGCTGCTCGAGCTCGGCGAGGTGGCGCAGGCCGAGGAGGCGGCGCGCCAGGCGGTCGCGCTGGGCGGCCACTGGCGCGACCAGGCGCAGGCGCTGCTGCGCCGGGTCGAGGCGGCCAGGCAGCCGGCGTCGTGACCACAGGCGCGGGCGTGCGCCGCCTCAGAAGCGTTCGTCCGGCCCCAGGTAGCGCCACTGCCCGGGCGGCAGGTCACCGAGCAGCACGCGGCCGATGCGGATGCGCTTGAGGCCGATCACCTTCAGCCCGACCGCCTCGCACATGCGCCGGATCTGGCGCTTGCGGCCCTCGCGCAGCACGAAGCGCAGCTGGTCCTCGTTCTGCCACCAGACCTTGGCCGGCAGCAGCGGGTGGCCGTCCAGCGACAGGCCGTGGTTGAGCCGTTGCAGGTCCGCGGCCGGGAACCGGTCGCGCGGCGCGCCGGCATGGTCGCCGTACTGCACGCGCACCAGGTATTCCTTGTCGATTTCCGAGTCGTGGCCGATCAGCTGCTTCGCGACGCGGCCGTCCTGGGTCAGCACCAGCAGCCCGACCGAGTCGATGTCCAGCCGCCCGGCCGGCGCCAGCCCGCGCAGGTGCTCCCGCGCGAAGCGCACCCGGCTGCGGTCGCCGCTCCAGTGGTTCTGCGGCGTGACCAGCGTGACGGCCGGCTGGTAGCCGTCCTCGGCTTGGCCGCTGACGTAGCCGACCGGCTTGTGCAGCAGCACCGTGACGCGCTGCGCCTGCTGCTGGCGCGCCGCCGGGTCGATGGTGATGCGCTGCCCGGGATGCACGCGCGTGCCGAGCTCGCTGACCACCACGCCGTCGACCGACACCCAGCCGCGCGCGATCCACTCGTCGGCCTCGCGGCGCGAGGCAAGACCCAGTTCGCTGATGCGCTTGGACAGGCGGGGCAGGGCGTCCGGGTCGGACGGGGCCGGAGACGGCTTCGGACGGGCGGCGGCGGGAGGTGCGGCGGGAGCGGGCGGCGGCGCCTTGGGCAGCGCACGCGAGCGCGGCGCGCTGCCGGGGCCGCGCACCGGCGGCCGGTCGCGGCGCTTCTCGGCACGCTGGGCCGACGCGGGCAGGGACAGCTTGGGACGCGGGTTCATGATCGCCCGGATTGGACCACAGCGCCGGGGCTCACCGGGTCCAGCCGAACAAGTCCCTGAGCGCTTCCTCGTAATGTCCGAGCGCGATCGCGTTGGTGCTGTGGTGCGTGCCGCCCTCGACCAGCACCCAGCGCTTCGGCCCGGGCGCGCGCTCGTACAGCGCGCGGCCCAGCTCCGGCCGGATCAGGGTGTCCTCGCTGCCGTGCACCACCAGCACCGGCGCGCGCACGCGGCCGATGTGCTGCGCGGCGTCGAAGCGCTGCGTGATCAGCCAGCGCACCGGCAGCCAGCCCCAGCGCATGGTGGAGAACACGTCGGCCACCGAGGTGAAGCCGTTCTCGATCATCAGCCCGCGCACGCCGTCGGCCTCGGCGGCCAGGTGCACCGCGATCGCCGCGCCCAGCGAATGGCCAAACAGGTAGCGCGGCCGCCCCGGGTGATGCCGCGCCAGCCAGTCCCAGGCGGCACGGGCGTCCTCGAGCGCGAGGGCCTCCGAGGGCAGCGCCGGCGTGCTGCGGCCGAAGCCGCGGTAGTCCACCGCCAGCACCGAGAAGCCCAGCGACTGCATGCGCCGCATGCGCGGGGCGCTGCCGGTCACGCCCCAGCGCGCCCCGTGCAGGTACAGCAGCAGCGGCGCCTCCGGGTCGGGATGCGGATGCCACAACGCGTGCAGCCGCACCGGTTCGCCGGTGACCTGCGAGGTGAACTCGATCCAGGCGTCCTCCATGCCTTCGGCGGCGTACAGCCCGCCCTGCCAGGCTTGGGTCTGCGGCTGGAAGATCCAGCGGCGCTGCTGCTGGTCCAGCACGTGGCAGCCGCCCAGCAGCGCGAAGGCCAGCACGAGCAGCAGCGCGAGGCGCCAGCGATGGGCCAGGAGGAGCTTCATGGCATGCGATGACTCCCGGGCGCGGGAGAAAGTTTCAGCGGGGCGCGGCCGGCCATGCGTCGTCGATGCCGGGGCGCTCAGCGCCCGCGCAGGAACAGCGCATCCAGCTCGCGCAACGTCAGCTGCCGCCAGGTCGGGCGGCCGTGGTTGCACTGGTCGGCGCGTTCGGTGCGCTCCATGTCGCGCAACAGCGCGTTCATCTCGTCCAGCGTCAGGTGCCGGTTGGCGCGCACCGCGCCGTGGCAGGCCATGGTCGCGAGCAGCTCGTGCTGGGCGCGCTCGATCACGTTGCTGGCGTCGTATTGCGCCAGCTCGGCGAGCACGCTGCGCGCCAGCTCGACCACGTCGGCGTCGGCCAGCGCCGCGGGGCGCGAGCGCACCGCCAGCGTGCCCGGGCCGAGCGGCGTGACGTCCAGCCCCAGCGTCAGCAGCGCCTCGCGCTGCGCCTCGGCGGTGGCCACCTCCTGCGGCGTGGCGGCGAAGGTGGCCGGGATCAGCAGCGGCTGCGCCTCGATGCGCTGCGCCGCGAGGTTGCTCTTGAGCCGCTCGTAGACGATGCGCTCGTGCGCCGCGTGCATGTCGACGATCACCAGTCCGTGGGCATTCTCGGCCAGCACGTAGATGCCGCCGACCTGCGCGATCGCGCGGCCGAGCGGCCAGGCGTCCGGGTCGGACCAGCCGGGCTGCGGGGCTGCCGTGGCGGGGGCGGGCGCGGGGGACGCGGCAGCGCCCACGGCCCAGGCGGGCGGGGCCTCCTGCGCATACAGCAGCGCGGCCTGCTGCAGGCCCAGGCTGCCTTGCACGGCAGGCGGCGCCCAGGCCGCCTGCGGGGCGCGTCCCGGCGCGCCCGCAGGCTCGCCGCGGCCCGCGGGCCAGGCCAGGGTGGGTGCGGCGCTGCCGTCGCCGGCCGGCACCGCACGCGAGGCCGCCAGCGCGGCATCCACCGCATGGCGCACCGCCTGGTGCACCTCGCGCGACTCGCGGAAGCGCACCTCGATCTTGGTCGGGTGCACGTTGACGTCGACCCGCTCGGGCGGGATCTCGACGAACAGCACGTAGGTCGGCTGGCGGCTGCCGTGCAGCACGTCCTCGTAGGCCGAGCGCACGCCGTGCGCGAGCAGCTTGTCGCGCACGTAGCGGCCGTTGACGTAGCAGTACTGCTGGTCGGCGCGGGGGCGCGCGGCATCGGGCACGCCGGCGCGGCCGGTGATGCGCACCGGGCCGACCTGCGCGTCGACCGTGCGGCTCTGCGCGATGAAGTCCTCGCCAAGCACGTCCTTCAGGCGTTGCTCGGGGGTGCCGCGGCGCCATTGCTCGACCAGCTTGCCCTCGTGCCAGACGGCGAAGCTCACGTCCGGGCGCGCCAGGGCATGGCGGCGCACCGCCTCGATGCAGTGCGCCAGCTCGGTGGCCTCGGTCTTGAGGAACTTGCGCCGCGCCGGGGTGTTGAAGAACAGCTCGCGCACCTCCACGCTGGTGCCGCGCCCGCGCGCGGCCGGGCTCAGCTCGCCCGAGCGTGCATCGAGCCGCCAGGCGTGCGCGGCCTCGGCGGTGCGGCTGAGCAGCGCGACCTCGGCCACCGAGGCGATCGCCGCCAGTGCCTCGCCACGGAAGCCCATCGTGGCGACCGACTCCAGCTCGGGCAGCGAGGCGATCTTGCTGGTGGCGTGGCGGCGCAGTGCCATCGGCAGCTCGTCGGCCGGGATGCCGCAGCCGTCGTCCTCGACCACCACGCTGCGGATGCCGCCGGCCAGCAGCTTGACGGTCACCTCGGTCGCCCCGGCGTCGAGCGCGTTGTCGACCAGCTCGCGCACGACCGAGGCGGGACGCTCGACCACCTCGCCGGCGGCGATCTGGCTGATCAGCTCGTCGGGCAGTTCGCGGATCGGGCGGCGCGGGGCAGGGGCGGGGGCGGCAGACATGGCGGCATTCTAGAAAAGCGTTCCCCGCCCCCGGGCGGCAGGGGCTTGTCGGGGCGGACCGCGATAATCCGCCGGATGGAACTGGTTCTCTTCCTCGTCGATTTCATCCTGCATGTGGACCGGCACCTGGCCGAGTTCGTCCAGCAGTACGGCACCTGGGTGTACGCGCTGCTGTTCGCGGTCGTGTTCGTCGAGACCGGGCTGGTGGTGATGCCCTTCCTGCCGGGCGACTCGCTGCTGTTCGTGGTGGGCACGATGTGCGGGGCGGGGCACATGGACCTGCCGCTGTCGATCGGCCTGCTGCTGGCCGCGGCGATCCTGGGGGACCAGCTCAACTACAGCGTCGGCCGCTACTTCGGTCCCAAGGTGTTCCGCTGGGAGCAGTCGCGCTTCTTCAACAAGGCCGCGTTCGACCAGGCCCATGCCTTCTACGAGCGCTACGGTGGCATCACCATCGTGCTGGCGCGCTTCATGCCGTTCATCCGCACCTTCGCGCCCTTCGTGGCCGGCGTGGCCGAGATGACCCGCACCAAGTTCACGTTCTACAACGTGATGGGCGGCACGCTGTGGGTCGTGGGCCTGACGGTGGCAGGCTACCTGTTCGGCAACCTGCCGTTCGTGCAGCAGCACCTGAGCAAGATCATCTGGGGGCTGATCCTGATCCCCGGCCTGGTCGCGATCTTCGGCGCCTGGAAGAGCCGGCGCAGCGCGCCGCAGGCCTGAGCACCGCGGCGCCTCAGATCTGCCGGTTGCGCGCCAGCGGCGGGTTCTTCGAGAAGTAGCGCTTGATGCCGGTCATCATCGCGTCGACCAGCTGGTCCTGGTAGGCGGCGCTGCGCAGCTTGGCCTCTTCCTCCGGGTTCGAGATGAAGGCGGTCTCGACCAGGATGGAGGGGATGTCCGGGGCCTTGAGCACCGCGAAGCCGGCCTGCTCGACCTGCTTCTTGTGCAGCCGGCCGACCCGGCCGATCTGGCCGAGCACCTCGCTGCCGATGCGCAGGCTGTCGTTGATCTGCGCGGTGGTGGACATGTCCAGCAGCGCGCGCACCACGTGCTGGTCGGTGTGCTTGATGTTGACGCCGCCGACCAGGTCGGCCGCGTTCTCCTTGTTGGCGATCCAGCGTGCCGCGGTGCTGGTGGCGCCGCGCTCGGACAGCGCGTAGACCGAGGCGCCGCGCGCCTTGGGCGTGATGAAGGCGTCGGCGTGGATCGAGATGAACAGGTCGGCCTGCACCCGCCTGGCCTTCTGCACGCGCTGGTGCAGCGGCACGAAGAAGTCCGCGTCGCGGGTCATCATCGCGCGCATGTTGGGCTCGGCGTTGATGCGGTCGCGCAGCTTGCGCGCGATCGCCAGCACCACGTCCTTTTCCTTCAGGCCGCTCGGGCCGATCGCGCCCGGGTCCTCGCCGCCGTGGCCGGGGTCGAGCGCGACGATGATCAGGCGGTCGATCTTCTTCAGCGTGCCGGGGTCGACCTCGCTCTTGCGCGTGATCGGCGCAGCGGGCGCCGGGGTCGGCACCTCGGGCGCCGGCGCCGGGGCGGCGGCCACGGGCGGGGGGGCCGGGGCGCGCTCCATGCGATTGATGAAGTCGCCCAGGGCATCCTCCATCGCGGCGCGGGCCTGCTTCTCGGCCTGCTCCTTCTCGCGGATCAGCGCCAGCAGCGGGTCCGGCGGCACCAGCGGGTAGAGGTCGAACACCAGGCGGTGCTGGTAGTCGGCCACCGGCGCCAGCGTGAACACCTGCGGCGTGACGGCCTGCTTCAGGTCGATCACCAGGCGCACCACGCGCGGCTGGTTCTGGCCCACGCGCACGCCGGCGATGTGCGGGTCGTCGGGCTGCACCTTGCCGACGATGTCGCGCAGCGTCGGGCTCAGCTCCAGGCCGTCGATGTCGATCACGACCCGGTGCGGGTCGGCGATCACGAAGTGGCGCGCGGCCAGCTGGGTGTCGCTCTCGAGCGTGACGCGGGTGTAGTCGGTTGCGGGCCAGACGCGCACGGCCACGATGGTCGCGCCGTGGGCGATCCGGGGGGCGGTCAGCAGCAGCACCAGGCTGCCGGCGCCGTGCAGGAACGTGCGGCGCTTGAGCGTCGGCCTCGTCGTCATGGCAGCAACGCGGCTCCGGCGGGAGTCAGGGCAGTCAGGGTCACGTGGCGTTCGTCGCGGTCGCCCACCAGAAGTTCCATGCGCAGGTCCGGCGCCGGCAGCAGGTCGCCCACCTGTTCGGGCCATTCGGCCAGCTTCAGTCCCGGGCCGGCGAAGATGTCGCGCAGGCCCGCGTCTTCCCATTCGCGCGGGTCGTCGAAGCGGTAGAAGTCGAAGTGCCAGGCCTGCAGCGAGGGCAGTTCGTAAGGCTCCATCACCGCGTAGGTCGGGCTCTTGATGCGGCCGGTCGCGCCCAGCGCGCGCAGCAGGTGCCGCACGAAGGTGGTCTTGCCGGCCCCGAGCGCGCCGCGCAGCTCGATGAAGGCGTTGCGGATCTCCGGCCGGACGGCGAGCGCGCGCGCAAAGGCCGCGCAGTCGTCCTCGTCACGCCACTGCAGCTGCCGGGTTCCTAGAATCGGTGAATGCATCAATCCAAGGTCGTCGATCATGCGGCCCTGCTGGACGACATCCGCCAGTGGGCGCATGAGCTCGGATTCTCACAGATCGGGGTGTCGGGCGTCGACCTGCGCGAGGCAGAGCCCGGTCTGCTGGCATGGCTGGCCGCAGGGTTTCACGGCTCGATGGACTACATGGCGGCCCATGGCCTCAAGCGCGCGCGCCCCGCGGAGCTGGTGCCGGGCACCGTCAGCGTGATCACCGCGCGCATGGACTACCTGCCGCGCGGCACCCCGTCCGGCTGGCAGGCCGTCGAGCTCGCGCGCCTGCAGCGCCCCGGCGAGGCGGTGGTGTCGATCTACGCCCGCGGGCGCGACTACCACAAGGTGCTGCGCCAGCGCCTGCAGAAGCTGGCCGACCGCATCGCCGGGCGGCTCGGGCCGTTCGGTCACCGCGTGTTCACCGACTCGGCCCCCGTGCTGGAGGTGGAGCTGGCCAGCCGCAGCGGCCTCGGCTGGCGCGGCAAGCACACGCTGGCGCTGCACCGCGAGGCGGGTTCGATGTTCTTCCTCGGCGAGATCTACGTCGACCTCGCGCTGCCGGCCTCCGCAGCGACCACGGCCCACTGCGGCTCGTGCACGGCCTGCCTGCAGGCGTGCCCCACGCAGGCCATCGTCGCGCCGTACCGGTTGGATGCGAGGCGCTGCATCTCGTACCTGACCATCGAGCATGACGGGCCGATCCCGCCGGAGCTGCGCCCGCTGATCGGCAACCGCATCTACGGCTGCGACGACTGCCAGCTGGCCTGCCCGTGGAACAAGTACGCGCAGGTCGCGACGCTGCCCGACTTCGACGCCCGGCCGGCGCTCACCGGGCGCAGCCTGCTGGAGCTGTGGGCCTGGAGCGAGGCGGACTTCCTGCGCCACACCGAAGGCAGCGCGATCCGGCGCATCGGCTGGCGCCGCTGGCGGCGCAACCTCGCGGTGGCGCTGGGCAACGCGCTGCGCCATGAGCCGTCTGCGGCCATCGTGCAGGCCCTGCAGGCCGCCCGCGACGACGCCGACGCGCTGGTGCGCGAGCACGTCGAGTGGGCGCTCGCGCAGCGCGCGCAACCTCAGGCGAGCTGACGCAGCGCCGCGAGCCACAGCGGGATCGAGGCCATCCCGAGCAGCGTGGACACCGTGACCAGCCCGGCGACGTAGGGCCCGTTGCCGCCCATGCGCATCGCCAGCACGTAGGCGCTGGAGGCGGTGGGCAACGCGGCAAACGCGACCACCACCGGCTGCTGGGCCGGCGGCACGCGCAGCAGCTGCACCGCGGCCAGCGCCACCAGCGGCAGCAGCACGTGGCGGATGCCCAGCAGCCCGGCGGCCAGCCGGGGGCCGGCCCACAGCCCGCCGAGCTTGAGCCCGGCGCCCACCGCCATCAGGCCGAGCGGCAGGGCGGCCTGTCCGATGCGGGCAAGCGCCGGCGCGAGCGGGTCCACGATGCGGATGCCCAGCAGGTTGGCCACCAGCCCGGCCACGGTGCTGAGGATCAGCGGGTTGCGCAGGATCTCGCGCCAGAAGTGGTGGCCGCCGTGGCGCGCCAGCGGCCAGACCGCGGCGAAGTTGCACAGCGGCACGCACAGCGCCACCAGCAGCGCGGTCCAGGCCACGCCCTGGGTGCCGCCGAGCTTTTCCGCCAGCGCCAGCGCGACGTAGGAGTTGAAGCGGAACGCCACCTGTGCACCAGAAGCGTGCAGCGTCGGGTCCACCCCCGGGCAGCGCCGCAGCGCGTAGCTGGCGGCGATCCCGCAGCCGACGATGAGCAGGCCCGCGGCAGCCAGCGGCAGCGTCGCGCCGATGGCCAGCGGGCTGCGGATGATCGAGTTGAACAGCAGGACCGGGAACAGCAGGTAGTACACCAGCCGTTCCACCGCGTCCCACACCGGACGCCCCAGGGCGCTGTAGCGGCACAGCAGGAAGCCGAGGACGATCAGCAGGAAGTCGGGCAGCAACAGCAGGGCGTCGGACATCTGACTTGGCGCAAGGACACGTCCCGGAGTGTGCCAGCGCGGCAGGGGAATCCGTGCAGACCCGGGTGGTAATTCCCACAATCGCTGTACCGGGCCGGATGCTCGACCATTCCCGCGTCACCGCCCGTCCGGTCCTGGCGCCGTGCCACCCACGCGCCTGCTGCGGACGCGGTACCGACTCGTTCCAACCAGGAGAGAAGAAGATGCAGCGTAGACACTTGCTGGCCGCGGCAGCGGCCGTTCCTCTGGCCCTGGCCGCGGGCACGGGCTGGGCACAGCAGGCCTACCCGGCCAAGCCCGTACGCGTGATCGTGCCCTTTGCGCCGGGCGGCACCACCGACATCATCGCCCGCGTGGTGGCCGACAGGATTGCGGCCCACTTCGGGCAGCCGATGATCGTCGAGAACCGCGGCGGCGGCGGCGGCATCATCGGGGCAGCCGAAATCGCCAAGGCCAACCCGGACGGCTACACCCTCGGCGTGGCGACGGTCTCCACGACTGCATCGAATCCGGCGATCAATCCCAAGACGCCGTACAACCCGGTGACCGACTTCACGTCCATCATCAACATCGCGGCCACGCCCAACGTCATCGCGGTGCATCCGTCCTTCCCGGCGAAGGACTACAAGGGCTTCGTCGAAGAGCTCAAGCGCAACCCCGGCAAGTACAGCTATGCCAGCTCCGGCACCGGCGGCATCGGCCACCTGCAGATGGAGCTGTACAAGTCGCTGTCGGGCACCTTCGTCACCCACATCCCGTACCGTGGCGCCGGCCCGGCGCTCAACGACACGGTGGCCGGCCAGGTGCCGATCATCTTCGACAACCTGCCCTCGGCGCTGCCCTTCATCAAGGACGGCCGCCTGATCCCCATCGTCGTCGCCGCACCGCAGCGCCTGGAGGTGCTGCCCGACGTGCCGACCTTCAAGGAGGTCGGCCTGGAGCCGGTCAACCGCATGGCCTACTACGGCTTCCACGGTCCGAAGGGGCTGCCGCAGGAGGTCGTCAACAAGGTCTACGAGGCGACCAAGAAGACGCTGGAAGACCCGGACGTGCGCAAGCGCATCGAAGGCACCGGCTCGCTGATCGTGGCCAACACGCCGGACGAGTTCGCCGCGCAGACCCGCGCCGAGTTCGAGGTCTACAAGAAGGTGGTCGAGCAGCAGAAGCTCAAGCTCGAGTGATCGCAGGGGCCGCCTGCCAGGGCCGCCATGCCCGCGCACGCGGGTGGCGGCCTTTTTCGTTGCCCGGCCCGCATCCTGTCCGGGGCGAGGTGGCGGCGCGCCGGCTTCGGGTACGCTAGCGGCGGTTTTTCCGTGCCCGCCGCTTTCCGTGCATCCCGACAGCCAGGCTTCCATCGACCGCTTCATCGACGCCCTGTGGATCGAGGAGGGGCTGTCGCCCAACACGCTGGCCGCCTACCGGCGCGACCTGACGCTGTACGCGCAGTGGCTGGCCGAAAGCACCGGCAAGGCGCTGGACCAGACCGGCGAGCCGGATCTGCTCGCCTATGCGGTGGCGCGCGCGTCCACCAAGGCCACCTCGGCCAACCGGCGCCTCGCGGTGTTCCGGCGCTACTTCCGCTGGGCGCTGCGCGAGCGGCTGGTGAGCGCCGATCCCACCCTGCGGCTGAGCACCGCGCGCCAGCCGATGCGCGTGCCCGGCACGCTGAGCGAGGCGCAGGTGGAGGCGCTGCTGGCGGCGCCGGACGTGGACACGCCGCTCGGACTGCGCGACCGCACCATGCTGGAGCTGATGTACGCCAGCGGCCTGCGCGTGAGCGAGCTGGTGACGCTCAAGACCGTGCATGTCGGGCTGGACGAAGGCGTGCTGCGCGTGATGGGCAAGGGCAGCAAGGAGCGCCTGGTGCCGTTCGGCGAGGAAGCGCACGCCTGGCTGCGCCGCTACCTCGCGCAGGCGCGCGGCGAGATCCTCGGGCCGCGCACCGCCGAGGCGCTGTTCGTCACCCACCGCGGCGAAGGGATGACGCGGCAGATGTTCTGGACGCTGATCAAGAAGTACGCCCGTGCGGCCGGCATCACGACGCCGCTGTCGCCACACACGCTGCGCCACGCCTTCGCGACCCACCTGCTCAACCACGGCGCCGACCTGCGCGTGGTGCAGCTGCTGCTCGGGCATGCCGACATCTCGACCACGCAGATCTACACCCACGTGGCGCGCGAGCGCCTGAAGGACCTGCATGCCCGCCACCATCCGCGCGGGTGAGGGCGGCTGGCGCTACCGGGCAGGCCCTGCGGCCTGAGACAATCGGGCATGGACCATACCTTCCTGTCCGCCTTCATCCTGCTGCTGCTGGTGCTGGACCCGCTGGGCAGCCTGCCGATCTTCATCTCCATCCTGCGCAACGTCGCGCCCGAGCGCAAGCGGCGCGTCGCGGTGCGCGAGGTCACGCTGGCCTTCATCGTGCTGGCGGTGTTCATGGTCGCGGGCGATGCCTTCCTGGGGCTGATGCACCTGTCCGAGCGTTCGCTGGAAGTGGCCGGCGGCGTGATCCTGCTGATGATCGCGATCCGCATGATCTTCTCCTCCGGCGAGTCGATCTACGCCGCCGACGTCGAGCGCGAGCCGTTCATCTTCCCGCTGGCGGTGCCGCTGATGGCCGGCCCTTCGGCGATGGCCACCGTGCTGCTGCTGGCCTCGCGCCAGCCCGACCGCATGACCGAGTGGTTCGCCGCGCTGTTCTGCGCGATGCTGGTCTCCGGCGTCGTGCTGCTGGCGGCCGACCGGCTGCACCGCCTGCTTGGCGATTCGGTGGTCAGCGCGCTGGAGAAGCTGATGGGCCTGGTGCTGACGGCGATCGCGATCGAGATGATGCTGGCCGGCCTGAAGCGGTACTTCATCGGCGACCTGTGAAACGAACGTGAAGTGGCTGCCTGAACCCCGGACCTTCGACGCGCTCACCGAGCGCCACGGCGAGCGCTACAAGTGGCTGCTGCTGCTGGTGGTGGGCATCGGCACGGTGGCCGGGGTGCTGTCGACCTCCGTGTTCAACGTCGCGGTGGTGGCGCTGAGCAGCGAGTTCGGCCTGGGGCAGGACCGCGTGCAGTGGGCGATGACCGGCTTCATGGCCGCGATGACGCTGTCCATGCTGCCCGCGGCCTGGCTGCTCGACCGCATCGGCTTCAGGCGCACCTTCATCGGCTCCATCCTGCTGCTGGCTGCGGCGAGCCTGGCCGGCAGCCTGGCGACGGCGTTCTGGTTCGTCGTGGTCGCGCGAGTGTTGCAAGGGCTGGCCACCGGGGTGCTGCAGCCGCTGGCGATGCTGGTGGTGCTGCGCATGTTCCCGCCGCAGGTCCAGGGGCGTGCCTCGGGCGTGCTGGTGCTGGGCATCTCGAGCACGCCGGCGATCGCGCCGGCCATCGGCGGCGTGCTGGTCGACCGCTTCGGCTGGGAAGCCATCTTCCTGCTCAACCTGCCGTTCTGCGCCGTCGCGCTCGCGATGGGCCTGTTCCTGCTGCCGCTGCCACGCGAGATCAGGAAGGGGCGCTTCGACTTCCTGGGCGCGCTGCTGCTGTCGGTGGCGACGCTGGCGCTGGTCGAGGGCGTGGCCAGCCTGCAGGGCAACGGCCTGCTCGACCCGTGGACGCTGGGCCATTTCGCGGTGGCATTGGTGCTGACCGGCGGGTTCGCGGCCTATGCGCGGCGCGCCGAGGCCCCGCTGATCGACCTCAGCCTGTTCCGCCAGCGCACCTTCTCGATGGGGACCATCGTCGCGTTCAGCTACGGGTTCGGGCTGTTCGGCTCGACCTACCTGATCCCGGTGTACCTGCAGCACGCGCTCGGCTACTCGGCGGCGGCGGCTGGCGGCGCGCTGATCCCCAGCGGCATCGCGCTGACCGCGACCACGCCGGTGGCGGGCCGGCTGGCCGACCGTTTCCCTCCCAAGTGGATCACCACCATCGGGCTGGTGCTGTTCGGCAGTTCGTTCTTCCTGTTCTTCCTGTACGACGGGCGGGTCAGCTATGCCGAGCTGATCGCCATCACCCTGGTCGGGCGCATCGGTCTGGGCATGATCCTGCCGGCGCTGAACCTCGCGACGGTGCGCGAGCTGCCGGCGCACCGGCTGGCGCAGTCGACCGTGGTCGTCAGCTACGTGCGCCAGCTGGGCGGCGTGATCGGCATCGCCGCGATGGCGGTGTTCGTCGAATGGCGCGTCGCGGTGCTGGGGCCCTCGGCCGTCCTGCAGGCGTACGCGCAGAGCTTTTGCTTCCTGGGGCTGGTGATCCTGGCCTCGGTGGTGGCGGCCTGCCTGATGCAGCACCAGCCGGCCGAGCAGCGGCGCTGACCGCGGCACCGGCGGGGCGCCATGCCCCGCGTGCCGTCCTTCACCATCAGCATGTGACCCAGCGGTTGCGTCCGCCGCCCTTGGCCGCGTAGAGGGCTTCGTCGGCGCGCTTGAGCGCCGCGTGCACCGTTTCCTCCGGCCGGATGAAGGCCAGCCCGGCCGAGCAGGTGTAGCGGAACTGCGGCTGCTGCGGCAGCGGCGCGCTCGCGCGCACGGCCTGGAAGATGCGATCGAGGATGGGCTCGGCGGCCGCCGGCGTGGTGTCGCGCAGCAACAGCAGGAACTCCTCGCCGCCCCAGCGGCAGGCCAGGTCCTTCTGGCGCACCTCGCCCTGCAGCAGCCGGGCGAACTGCTTGAGCAGCAGGTCGCCCTGGTCGTGCCCGAGGGTGTCGTTGACGCGCTTGAAGTGGTCGATGTCCAGCAGCACGATGGCCGCCGGGTGCAGCTGCTGGCTGGCGTGCAGCGTGGCCAGTGTCTCGTGCATGTGCCGGCGGTTGCTGAGTCCGGTCAGCGGATCGGACAGCGCCGCGCGCAGCGCCAGGTCGCGCTGCTGGCGCAGCGTGCGCTCGTCCGCGCCCAGCTCGGTGATGTCGGTCAGCACGCACAGCATCCAGCCGTTGGGCAGGGTGGTCTCGGTGACGTGCACCCAGCGGCCGTCGTGCAGGTCCGCCTCGAAGGCGCGGAACGGCAGCTTGCCACGCCGCGACGCGGCCGAGGCCAGCCAATCGTCGAAGTCCTGCGTCTCGATGCGGGTGCCGCTCTGCTCGCGATGGTTGGCGCGCAGGATCTCCTTCCAGGTCGGGCGCCCGTCTTCCGGCACGTGCAGCAGCTCGCGGTAGAAGCAGTTGGCGTAGACCAGCGTGTCGGTCTCGTCGAAGATGCCGACGCCTTGCCGGGCCGAACCGATCAGTTCGAGCAGCCGGTCGGGCGACAGCGGCGGGGACGCGGGGGGCGAGGCAGCGGACATGGACGGGAACAGCCCGGCAACAGTCGGGGCGTCCACCCGCGGCTCCGGCGCGGCCGGCTTCGGGCGAGGCGCACCGGGGACTGGGCGCCGGCATCGGTGCCGGCGTGCCGTGGAAGGGCAATGACCTCAGGAAAGGGAACTGGAGCGGATTCTAGGCGGCCGGGCGGCGGCGTGCTCGACGGGAAGCCATCCGGACCCGGGCCGTGCGGCATGGTTGGCAGCCGGGCCGGCGCGCCTCCCGTGAATGAGGGGCGGGTCGGGGATCAGGCGTCGTCCAGCGCGTCCAGCTCGGCCTGGTCGAAGCCGGCAGCACGCCGCGCTTCGAGGTTGAACGGGCCGCGCAGCCTGGGCGCGCCGTACTGGCGCGCCAGCGTCGCGTAGGTCGCCACCGGCTCCAGCCCGCGCTGCGTGCACAGGTGCCGGAACCAGTGGTTGCCGATCGCGACGTGCCCGACCTCGTCGCGCAGGATCACGTCCAGGATCTCCACCGCACGCTGGTCGCCGGCCTTGCGCAGCTTGACCTGGATCAGCGGCGCGGCGTCCAGCCCGCGCGCCTCCAGCGTGCGCGGCACCAGCGCCATGCGCGCCAGGAGGTCGTCCTTGGTTTTCTCGGCCATCTCCCACAGCGCGTCGTGCGCGGGCAGGTCGCCGTAGTCGGCGCCCAGGCCCACCAGGTGCTCGCGCAGCAGCTGGTAGTGCAGGGCCTCCTCCTGGGCGACGCGCAGCCAGTGGCGGTAGTACAGGTCGGGCATCCCGGCGAAACGCCACACCGCATCCAGCGCGAGGTTGATCGCGTTGAGCTCGATGTGCGCCAGCGCGTGGATCAGCGCGATGCGCCCGGGCAGGGTGTGCACCGAGCGCTGCTTCAGCTCGGCCGGCGGCACCAGCGGCGGACGTTCCAGCCGCCCGGGCACGCCCGCGGGCTCCTCGTAGGTGCGGTCGGGGTCGCAGGGGGCGTGCGGGTCCAGCGCGCGCGCGGCCAGGGCTTTCTCGTTGGGGTCCCGGACCCGGATCACGTCCAGGGCCAGGGCACGCAGGTCTTGGGTCATGTCGGAATGATGGCGCAGCCGGGCCGCCAGGCGCGCCCCGTGCAGACGGTATATGATAGTTTGCATGCAAACTAACCTGTCGTCCGCGGGCGCCGGCGAGGTCGACCTCGACGTCGTGCGCTCGCGCTTCGGCTTGCTCGTGGCGGGTATCTACCGCAAGTGGCGACGGCAGGTGGATCACAGCTTCCGCGACCTGGGGCTGTCCGATGCCACGCGCACGCCCCTGCTCGCCCTGTACGCGCAGCCGGGCGGCATGCGGCAGAAGGACCTGGCCGAGGCGCTGTCGCTCGACACGTCGTCGCTGGTGCGCGTGCTGTCGCAGCTGCGCGAGCGCCGGCTGGTGGACTGGGCCTGCGACCCGGCCGACCGCCGCACCAAGTGCATCGCGCTGACCGCCGAAGGCCGGCGCATCGCCGCGCAGATCCTCCAGCGCAGCCTGGAGATCGAGCGCGCGCTGCTGGCCGACCTCGACCCGCAGGAGCTGGCCGTCACGCGCGCGGCGCTCGAGAAGATCTCGCAGCGCTTCGAGCAGCTGCCGCCCAGCGACGTGCAGCCGGGAGGACGGGCATGAAGCTGCGTCCGACCCCCTACGTCTGGGTCAGCTTCGCGATGATCGTCGGCGTGATGGGCACGGCGCTCATCAGCCCGCTGTACGGGCTGTACCGCGACGCCTGGGACCTCAAGCCGAGCGACGTGTCCATGATCTACGTCGTCTACATGTTCGGCGCGCTGTGCGGGCTGTTGACGCTGGGCCGCCTGGCGGACCGGCTGGGCTTCCGCCCGGTGATGACCGGCTCGCTGGTGCTGGTGCTGGTCGGCACGCTGATCAGCCTGGCTGCGCCGGACTTGGCGGTGCTGTCGGTCGGGCGCTTCATCGTCGGCGTGGCCTCGAGCATGATGACCACCTCGGCCACCGTGGGGCTCACCGCGCTGTCGCCGTTCGGGCGCCCGCAGCGCGCGGCAGTGATGGCCGGGCTGCTGATGGCGGTCGGCTTCGGACTCGGGCCGCTGCTGGGCGGCATCATGGGGCAGTGGGCCCCCGCACCGCTGGTGACGACCTACGTGCCCACGCTGGTGCTTGGCGCGCTGGGCCTGTGGGCCTTGCGGCGGGTGCCGCTGCCGGCAGAGGGGGGCGGGCCGTCGCGGCGCCTGCACTGGCGCGATCTGCTGCCGCACCTGACCTGGCCCGAGGCGAGCGCCTCCTCGACCTTCCTGCTCACCTGCATCCTGCCGTTCCTGGTGTTCGGCGTGTTCGGCCTGTACGCGGCGATGTCGCCGCTGTTCCTCGACAAGCTGGTGCCCCGGCACGGGCCGGTGGTCAGCGGCACGGCGATCGCGCTGATCCTGTTCATGTCCGCCGCGGTGCAGAACCTAGTCAGCCACATGAAGACCTACCGCTGCGGCTCGCGGGGCATGGCCGTGCTGGTGCTGAGCAACGCCCTGCTGATGGTCAACCTGTTCGTCGGCTCGGGGCTGCTGTTCGTGATCGGCGTGGTGTGCACCTCGATCGGCCACGGCATGGGCTCGGTGGCCGGCATGAGCGTGGTCACGCGCATCGCCGGGCCGCACAACCGCTCGGGGCTGGTCGCGACCTTCCTGCTGGTCGGCTACATCGGCAGCATGCTGCCGATGATGGCGATGGGCTGGATCGCCGACCACTGGGGCCTGCCGGTGGCGGTGTGCGCGTTCTGCTCGATGGTGATCGTGCTGGGCACCGTCGTCGGCGTGCTGTTCCACCGCCATCCGCGCATCCGCGCCGTCGCGGGCTGAACCCCGTGCTTCCCTGCATGGCCCCGCGCGCCGGACGGGCGCATGATTCTTCCTAGAATCACACGTTCTTCAGGAGTGCTGCATGGCGATCTACCAGCTCGGCGACATCCGCCCCGTCATCCATGAAACGGCCTGGGTGGCCGACAGCGCCGAGGTGATCGGCAACGTGGAGATCGGCGAGGACGCCAGCATCTGGTTCGGCACCGTGGTGCGCGGCGACACCGAATCGATCCGCATCGGGCGCGGCTCCAACGTGCAGGACAACTCGGTGCTGCACGCCGACTTCGGCAAGCCGCTGGTCATCGGCGAGAACGTCACCGTGGGCCACCAGGTGATGCTGCACGGCTGCACGATCGGCGACGGCTCGCTGATCGGCATCCAGGCCGTGGTGCTCAACGGCGCGAAGATCGGCCGCAACTGCGTGGTCGGCGCCGGCGCGGTGGTCACCGAGGGCAAGGAGTTCCCCGACGGCTCGATGATCCTCGGGGCGCCGGCGCGGGCGGTGAAGCAGCTCACCCCGGAGCAGATCGCCGCCTTCCAGTTCGGTGCGCGGCACTATGTCGAGAATGCCCGCCGATTCAAGGCCGAGCTGAAGAAGATCGGCTGACCCCCAACCTGGACCCATCTTGAGCGCAACTCTTTCCCACAGCGAACTGCACAAGTTCATCTTCGAAGGCCTGCCCGTGCGGGGCATGATCGTGCGCCTGACCGACGCCTGGCAGGACATCCTGCAGCGCCGCGAGCAGTCGGGCGGCTACGCGCGGCCGGTGCGCGAACTGCTCGGCGAGATGGCCGCCGCCGGCGTGCTGATGCAGTCGAACATCAAGTTCAACGGCGCGCTGGTGCTGCAGATCGCCGGCGACGGCCCCGTCAAGCTCGCGGTCGCCGAGGTGCAGCCGGACCTGAGCCTGCGCGCCACCGCGAAGGTGATCGGCGAGGTCGACGAGGCCGCGCAGCTCGAGGCACTGGTCAACGTGCACGGGCAGGGGCGTTGCGCGATCACGCTGGACCCGCGCGACCGCCTGCCGGGCCAGCAGCCCTACCAGGGCGTGGTGCCGCTGCACGGCCCGCAGCACGAGCCGCTGCAGCGCCTGAGCGACGTGCTGGAGCACTACATGCGGCAGTCCGAGCAGCTCGAGACCACGCTGGTGCTGGCCGCCAACGACACCGTGGCCGCGGGGTTGCTGATCCAGCGCCTGCCGGTCGAAGGCGAGGCCAACCTGGGCGGGCGGGCCGGCGAGGAGACCGCCGAGCTGGACGAGGCCTACCACCGCATCTCGCACCTGGCCGCGTCGCTGACCCGCGAGGAGCTGCTGACGCTGGACGTGGACACCATCCTGCGCCGCCTGTTCTGGGAAGAATCGCTGCGCCGCTTCGAGCCGCTGACCGGCGAGCACGGGCCGCGCTTTGCCTGCAGCTGCTCGCGCGAGCGTGTCGGGCAGATGCTCAGGGGCCTGGGCCGCGAGGAGGTCGACGGCATCATCGCCGAGCAGGGCCGGGTCGAGATCGGCTGCGACTTCTGCGGCGCGCTCTACCACTTCGACGCGGTCGACGTGGGCGGCCTGTTCACCGAAGAGCGCAATCAGCCGCCGTCCTCGTCGTCGATCCAGTGACCGCGGGGCACCTGGCGCGGCAGCCGGAACAGCCGGTGCTCGCATTCGGGCACCAGGCATTCCGGACAGCACCAGGGGCGCAGGCGAGGGGCCGACTCCGATGACGTCCCGGGACGCCGTGACGGGGGCGCGAGCAGGCGGCAGGCCGCCTCGAGGCGCTCGGCCGGGGTGCGGCCGTAGACCACGCCGTAGGACCATCCGGTGCGCTGCAGCGCCTCGCGCAGGCGCTGGTCCAGCGCCTCGGCCGCCGGGCGCTGTGCCGGCGGCAGCACGTCCAGGCCGGCGAGCAGGCAGCGGGCCGGCGCGGGCAGGGCGGCTGCCGCGCCCTCCAGCAGGGCCTCGGTGACGTCGAGCACCTGCCAGGCCGTGCCGGGTGCGAGCCGCTCGCGCAGGCCGGCGCACAGGGCCTGCACGTCGGCGCCGGTGGCCCCGGCCACCGCCAACGTGAAGCCGCCCGGCAGGGCCGGGCGGACGGGGGCAGGAGGAAGGGACGAAGCGCTCACCGCGGCGGCGGCGTCAGCTGCACGTAGATCTCGTCGGGCTTGATCATGCCGAGGTCGTAGCGGGCCTTTTCCTCGACCATCTCCAGCCCTTCCCTGAGGTCGCTGACCTCGGCCGCGAGCTGCTGGTTGCGCTCGCGGCTGCGGTCGTTCTTCGCCCGCTGTTCGGCCAGCCGTCCCTGCAGCTCCATCACGCGGTGCACCCCGTGCTTGCCGAACCACAGCTCGGCATGCACGAGCACCAGCAGCCCGGCGAGCACCAGCGTGAGGAGGCGGGCCGACATGGCGCCGATCAGCGCAGGTTGTAGAACGCGGCGCGGCCGGGGTAGCTGGCGACGTCGCCCAGGTCTTCCTCGATGCGCAGCAGCTGGTTGTACTTGGCGATGCGGTCCGAACGCGACATCGAGCCGGTCTTGATCTGGCCGGCGTTGGTGCCCACCGCGATGTCGGCGATGGTCGAGTCCTCGGTCTCGCCCGAGCGATGCGAGATCACCGCGGTGTAGCCGGCGCGCTTGGCCATCTCGATCGCGGCGAAGGTCTCGGTCAGCGTGCCGATCTGGTTGATCTTGATGAGGATGGAGTTGGCGATGCGCTTCTCGATGCCCTCACGCAGGATCCTGGTGTTGGTGACGAACAGGTCGTCGCCGACCAGCTGCACCTTCTGGCCCAGCGCCTGGGTCAGGTGGGCCCAGCCGTCCCAGTCGCCCTCGGCCATGCCATCCTCGATGCTGATGATCGGGTACTTGTCGCACCAGGTGGCCAGCACGTTGGTCCATTCCTCGGCCGTCAGCGTCAGGCCTTCGCCTTCGAGGTGGTACTTGCCGTCCTTGTAGAACTCGCTGGAGGCGCAGTCCAGGCCCAGCGCGACCTGCTCGCCCGGGGTGTAGCCGGCCTTCTCGATCGCTTCCAGGATCAGCTGGATCGCGGCCTCGTGGCTGGCGACGCTGGGGGCAAAGCCGCCTTCGTCGCCGACTGCGGTGCTCATGCCCTTGTCGTGGATGATCTTCTTCAGCGCGTGGAAGACCTCGGCGCCGTAGCGCACCGCCTCGCGGAAGCTGGGCGCGCCCACCGGCAGGATCATGAACTCCTGCAGGTCGAGGTTGTTGTTCGCGTGCGCGCCGCCGTTGATGACGTTCATCATCGGCACCGGCATCTGCATCGAGCCCGAACCGCCGAAGTAGCGGTACAGCGGCAGGCCGGATTCCTCGGCCGCGGCACGCGCCACCGCCATCGAGACCGCCAGCGTCGCGTTGGCGCCCAGGCGCGACTTGTTGTCGGTGCCGTCCAGGTCGATCAGCGTGCGGTCGAGGAAGGCCTGCTCGGAGGCGTCCAGGCCCAGCACGGCCTCGGAGATCTCGGTGTTGATGTGCTCGACGGCCTTGAGCACGCCCTTGCCCAGGTAGCGGTTCTTGTCGCCGTCGCGCAGCTCGATCGCCTCGCGCGAGCCGGTGGAGGCCCCCGACGGCACGGCCGCGCGGCCCATCACCCCGGATTCCAGCAGCACGTCGCACTCGACGGTCGGGTTGCCGCGGCTGTCCAGGATCTCGCGGCCGACGATGTCAACGATGGCACTCATGAAAGGTCCTCTTCCTTGAAGTCAATGAATCTGTCTGTCGTGGGGGCGGCAGGGCGTCGACCGCGGACGGCACCCCGCAGGCGGGGTGACCCCTGCCGGCGCCTCAGCTGAAGTTGTTCTCCAGGAACCCGTTGCGCTTGGTGATGCGGTCGAGCTCGACCAGCGTGGCCAGCAGGTCCTTCATGCGCTTGAGCGGCACGGCGTTGGGCCCGTCGCTGAGCGCCTTGCTCGGGTCGGGGTGGGTTTCCATGAACAGGCCCGCCACGCCGACGGCCACCGCGGCGCGCGAGAGCACCGGCACGAACTCGCGCTGGCCGCCGGAGCTGGTGCCCTGGCCGCCGGGCAGCTGCACCGAGTGGGTGGCGTCGAACACCACCGGGGCACCGGTCTCGCGCATGATCGCCAGCGACCGCATGTCGCTGACCAGGTTGTTGTAGCCGAAGCTGGCGCCGCGCTCGCAGGCCATGAAGTTGTCCTCGGGCAGGCCCTTCTCGCGCGCGGCGTCGCGGGCCTTCTGGATGACGTTCTTCATGTCGTGCGGCGCGAGGAACTGGCCCTTCTTGATGTTGACCGGCTTGCCCGACTGCGCCACGGCGCGGATGAAGTCGGTCTGGCGGCACAGGAAGGCGGGCGTCTGCAGCACGTCGACCACCTGGGCGACCACCGGGACCTCCTCCTCGGTGTGCACGTCGGTCAGCACCGGCACGCCCAGTTCGCGCTTGACCTTGGCGAGGATCTCCAGGCCTTTTTCCATGCCGGGGCCGCGGAACGAGCTGCCCGAGGAGCGGTTGGCCTTGTCGTAGCTGGACTTGAAGATGAACGGGATGCCCAGCTCCGAGGTGATCTCCTTGAGCGTGCCGGCAGTGTCCATCTGCAGTTGCTCGGACTCGACGACGCAGGGGCCGGAGATCAGGAAGAAGGGTTGGTCGAGACCGACCTGGAAGCCGCAAAGCTGCATGCTGTGACCTCGTGTTGCAAAAAAGCCGCGTCGCCGCGGCATCGGTTCAGCGTTCCGCTTTCTCGCCGCGGCGCTGCTGGTGGGCCAGCGCCGCCTTGATGAAGGAGGTGAACAGCGGATGCCCGCCCCATGGCGTGGACTTGAATTCCGGGTGGAACTGTACGCCCATGAACCACGGGTGCACGTCGCGCGGCAGCTCGACGATCTCGGTCAGCTTCTCGCGCTGCGTGATCGCCGAGATGACCAGGCCGGCATCCTCCAGCTGCTTGAGGTATTTTTCGTTGGCTTCGTAGCGGTGGCGGTGGCGTTCCGTGACGACGTCACCGTAGATCTCGTGCGCCAGCGTGCCGGGCTTGACGTCCGAGCTCTGCGCGCCCAGGCGCATCGTGCCGCCCAGGTCCGAGTTGGCGTCGCGGCGCTGGATCGTGCCGTCGGCGTCCTGCCATTCGTCGATCAGGGCGATCACCGGGTGCTCGGTGTGGGCGTCGAACTCGGTGCTGTTGGCGCCCTTGAGCCCGGCCATGTGGCGGGCGAACTCGATCGTCGCGACCTGCATGCCCAGGCAGATGCCCAGGTAGGGGATCTTGTTCTCGCGCGCGAACTTGGCCGCCAGGATCTTGCCTTCCACGCCGCGCTTGCCGAAGCCGCCCGGCACCAGGATGGCGTCGTACTTGCCGAGCCGGTCGACGTTCTCGGGCGTCAGTTCCTCGGAGTCGACATACTCGATCCTGACGCGCGCATGGTTGTGGATGCCGGCGTGGCGCAGCGCCTCGTTGAGCGACTTGTACGAGTCGCTCAGGTCGACGTACTTGCCGCACATCGCGATCGTGACCTCGTGCTGCGGGTGCTCCAGTTCGTAGACCAGCTTGTCCCAGCGCGACAGGTCGGCCGGCTTGGTCGACAGGTGCAGCTTGGTGCAGATCAGCTGGTCCAGGCCCTGCTCGTGCAGCATGCGCGGCACCTTGTAGATGGTGTCCACGTCCCACACCGAGATCACGCCGTACTCGGGCACGTTGGTGAACAGCGAGATCTTCTCGCGCTCGTCGTCCGGGATGCGGCGGTCGGCGCGGCACAGCAGCGCGTCGGGCTGGATGCCGATCTCGCGCAGCTTCTGCACCGTGTGCTGGGTCGGCTTGGTCTTGAGCTCGCCGGCCGCGGCGATCCACGGCACGTAGGTCAGGTGCACGAAGGCGGTGTTGGTGGGGCCGAGCTTCAGGCTCATCTGGCGCACTGCCTCGAGGAAGGGCAGCGACTCGATGTCGCCCACCGTGCCGCCGATCTCGACGATGGCAACGTCGACCTCGTCGGGCGTGCCGACACCGGCGCCGCGGCGCACGAATTCCTGGATCTCGTTGGTGATGTGCGGGATCACCTGCACCGTCTTGCCCAGATAGTCGCCGCGCCGCTCCTTCTCGAGCACGCTCTTGTAGATCTGGCCGGTGGTGAAGTTGTTGGTGCGCTTCATCTTGGTGGTGATGAAGCGCTCGTAGTGTCCGAGGTCCAGGTCGGTTTCGGCCCCGTCGTCGGTCACGAACACCTCGCCGTGCTGGAACGGGGACATCGTTCCAGGGTCGACGTTGATGTAGGGATCGAGCTTGATGAGGGTGACTTTGAGGCCGCGCGATTCGAGGATCGCGGCCAGGGAGGCCGAAGCGATGCCCTTGCCGAGGGAGGACACCACACCGCCAGTGACAAAGACGTACTTGGTCATTGTGTGCAGCGGCCGCTTAACGATCACGGCCGCTGTGGTGGTAAAGAGGCATTATATCGACGCCGCCTGCGCGGCGGCCTCGAAGCGCCGCAGCCAGTCGACGACCGCATCCACGGTCTCGTCGGGCTTCTCGAACGGGTACAGGTGGGTGCCCTCGATCCAGGAAATGCGGCCCTGGGTGAGGCGCTGCGTGGCGCGCATGCCGACCTGCCGCACCTCCTTGGACTGGGTGCCGCCGATGAAGGCGACCGGCCGCTGCGGCGGGCGACGGCGCAGCAGGCGCGGCAGGTGGTGCGGCAGCGAGTTGTAGATGTCGGTCTCCACCTCGCGCCGGAAGCTCAGCGCCTGGCCCTCGCCGGTGCTGTAGGTGCCGGCGGCGATGTAGTCGCGCAGCACGTCGGGCCGCCAGCGGGCGAACGCGGGCTTGGAGGCGAAGTGCGCATAGGCCTCCTCGGCGCTGGTCCAGACGTTGCGGCGCTGGCGCGAGATGCGGCCCGGCGAGACCTTGTGGATCCAGCCGGTGGCCTTGGCCAGCTGCACCGCGGTGGCCTTGAAGCCGTACAGCACCGGGGAGTCGAGCAGCACGACGCCGCGTACCAGCTCGGGCCGGGACAGGCAGGCCAGCAGGCTCAGGTAGCCGCCCAGCGAGTGCCCGACCAGCCAGGCCGGGCGGCCGGGCACCTCGGCCTCGATGAAGCGGACCAGCTGGTCGCGCAGGTAGGGCCAGTTGTCGGTGACCGGAAAGCGCGGGTCGTGGCCGAACTTCTCGACCGCATGGACCTCGTAGCCATGCTGGCGGAAGCGCTCGAACAGCACGCGGTAGGTGCCGGCCGGGAAGCCGTTCGCGTGCGAGAACACGATCGGGGCAGGGGAGGAGGTCGGCTCAGCCATCGGGCGCATGGATCTTGCGCAGGGGGGTGAGGGATTCCTGCAGCTGGGGGGCGGCGGCGTGCAGCGTCGGCTCGGCCGCGCCGGCGTCCCAGGTGGGGTTGGGCAGCGAGACGAACGCCTCGCGCAGCCGCTGGCCCCAGCTGTCGCGGATCTGGCGGAAATACGGGTCGCGCTCGTCGATGTGCACGATGCGCTGCGCGTGCAGCGTGTCGGCCTCGTAGACCAGCAGGTCCAGCGGCAGGCCGACCGAGAGGTTGGAGCGCAGCGTCGAGTCCATCGACACCAGCGCGCACTTGACGGCCTGGTCCAGCGGCGTGGCGGGGGTGACGATGCGGTCGATGATCGGCTTGCCGTACTTGGATTCGCCGATCTGGAAGTAGCACACGCCGTCCACGCCCGCCTCGACGAAGTTGCCGGCGGCGTAGACGTTGAACAGTCGCATCGGCTCGCCGCGGATCTGGCCGCCGAAGATCAGGTTGACGTTGAACTCGATGCCGAAGTTGCGCAGCGCCGCGGCGTCGCGCTCGTGGACCTTGCGCACGCAGGCGCCGACGATGCGCGCCGCGTCGTGCATGCTGCGGCAGTTCCAGATCGAGACGCTGCCGTCGTCGCCGTCGATGGTCTCGGTGCGCAGCAGCTGGCGCACCGCCTGGGTGATCGCGAGGTTGCCGGCCGACAGCAGCACCATGACCCGGTCGCCCGGCTGCTCGTAGACCGACATCTTGCGGAAGGTGCTGATCTGGTCCAGGCCGGCGTTGGTGCGGGAGTCGGACAGGAACACCATCCCGGCGTCCAGCCGCATGGCGACGCAGTAGGTCATGAGGCTTTCCCTTGCAGTTCCTTGAGCCGGTACAGCGCGTCCAGCGCCTCGCGCGGGGACATCGCGTCCGGCTGCAGGGCGGCGAGCGCCTCCTCCACCGGCGACGGGGCGCGCTGCTCCTCGGACGGCGGCGGGGGCGGGGCGAACAGGTCGATCTGCGCGTCGTGCGCGCGCTGCTGGGCTTCCAGCGCCTCCAGCGTCGCGCGCGCCTGGCGGATCAGCGCGGGCGGCATGCCGGCCAGGCGGGCGACCTGCACGCCGTAGCTGCGGCTGGCCGGCCCGGGCTGGATCTCGTGCAGGAACACGATGTCGTCGCCCGACTCGGCCGCCGAGACGTGCACGTTGATGGCCCGCTCGTGCTTCGCGGGGAACTCGGTCAGTTCGAAGTAGTGCGTCGCAAACAGCGTGAACGAGCGGTTGCGGTCGTGCAGGTGGGTGGCGATCGCGCTGGCCAGCGCCAGCCCGTCGAAGGTCGAGGTGCCGCGGCCGATCTCGTCCATCAGCACCAGCGACTGCTCGGTGGCGCCGTGGATGATGGCCGCCGCCTCGGTCATCTCCAGCATGAAGGTGGACTGCGCGTTGGCCAGGTCGTCGGCCGCGCCGATGCGGGTGTGGATGGCGTCGATCGGACCGAGGCGGCAGCTCCTGGCCGGCACGTAGGAGCCCATTGCCGCGAGCAGCACGATCAGCGCCACCTGGCGCATGAAGGTCGACTTGCCGCCCATGTTCGGGCCGGTGATGACCAGCATGCGGCGGTTGGCGTCGAGCCGGCAGTCGTTGGGCATGAACGGGCCGTTGCCGGTCTCCAGCAGGCGCGCCTCGACGACCGGGTGGCGGCCCTGCTCGATCTCGATGCAGGGCTCCTTGACGAACTGCGGCTGGCACCAGTTGAGCGTGGTGGCGCGCTCGGCCAGCGCCGCCAGCGCGTCCAGCCCGGCCAGCGCCCGTGCCAGCGCGGTCAGCGCCGGCAGGTGCGGCTGCAGCGCGTCGAGCAGCTGCTCGTAGAGCATCTTCTCGCGCGCCAGCGCACGGTCCTGCGCGGACAGGGCCTTGTCCTCGAAGGCCTTGAGCTCGGGCGTGATGAAGCGCTCGGCGTTCTTCAGCGTCTGGCGGCGCTGGTAGTCCAGCGGCACCTTGTCGAGCTGGCCCTGCGTGACCTCGATGTAGAAGCCGTGCACCTTGTTGAACTGCACGCGCAGGTTGGCGATGCCGGTGCGCGCCCGCTCGCGCGCCTCCAGGTCGATCAGGAAGGCGTCGCAGTTCTGGCTGATCGCGCGCAGCTCGTCCAGCTCGGCATCGAAGCCGGGGGCGATCACGCCGCCGTCGCGCACCATCACCGCCGGTTCCTCGGCCAGGGCGCGCTGCAGCTGGTCCAGGATCTCGGGCGGCGGGGTGAGGGCGGCGGACAGCTCGACCAGCAGCGGCGCGGCCTGCGCCGGCAGCGTCGCGCGCAGCGCGGGCAGCGCCTGCAGCGTGGTGCGCAGCCCGGCCAGCTCGCGCGGGCGCACCTGGCGCAGCGCCAGGCGAGCGGCGATGCGCTCGACGTCGCTGACCTGCTTGAGCGCGTCGCGCAAGGGCTCGAGGCCGTGCCCGATCAGCGCGGCGATCGCCTCGTGGCGCTGGCGCGCCTGGGTGCGCTCGCGCAGCGGGTAGACCAGCCAGCGGCGCAGCGCCCGGCTGCCCATGCCGGTGCGGCAGGTGTCCAGCACCGACAGCAGGGTGGGGCTGTCCTCGCCGCGCAGGGTCTGGGTCAGCTCCAGGTTGCGCTGGGTCGAGGGCGGCAGCTCGAGCAGGTCGCTGGCGCGCTCGACCGACAGCGTGCTCACGTGCGCCAGCGCACGGCCCTGGGTGTGTTCGGCGTAGCTCAGCAGCGCGGCCGCGGCGGCATGCGCGACCGCGAGGTCCTGCGCGTTGTAGCCGGCCAGGCTCGCCACGCGCAGCTGCTCGCACAGCTTGCGCGCCCCCAGCGCGCTGTCGAACTGCCAGGCCGGGCGCTTGGTGACGGCGGCGCGCGCCTGCTGCACCGCAGGCGGCAGCTCGTCGCCGCAGACCAGCAGCTCGGCCGCGTTCAGGCGGGCCAGCCAGGTGTCGAGCTCGCGCGCCGAGCATTCGGTCAGGCCCAGCTGTCCGCTGCTCAGGCCCAGCCAGGCCAGGCCGTAGGTGGCGCCCTTGTGGTGCAGCGCGACCAGCAGGGTGTCGCGCTTGTCGGCCAGCAGCTCGGTGTCGGTCACCGTGCCGGGGGTGACCACGCGCACCACCTTGCGCTCGACCGGGCCCTTGGCGGTGGCCACGTCGCCGACCTGCTCGGCGATCGCCACCGCCTCGCCGAGCTTGATCAGCTTGGCCAGGTAGGCCTCGACCGAGTGCACCGGCACGCCGGCCATCACCACCGGCTGGCCGGCGCTCTGGCCGCGCGTGGTGATCGTGATGTCGAGCAGCCGGTTCGCCTTGACGGCGTCGTCGTAGAACAGCTCGTAGAAGTCGCCCATCCGGTAGAAGACGAGCGTGTCCGGGAACGCCGCCTTGATGCGCAGGTACTGCTGCATCATCGGCGTGTGCTGGCTGAAGTCCTGCATGGGCTGAGCCGGGCGGTCCATCGCGGCAGGGGCGCAGGGTCAGCGTGCGGGGCCGGTGTCCTTGTCGCCGGCCAGGTCGGCCTTGCGGATGCGCACCGGGCCCTTCTTCTTGGCGGCCGGTTGCGCGCCGGCCTCGGGCTCGTCGGTGGCCGGGGCGGGCGCCGGGGCCGGTGCGGGTGCGGCGGGCTCGTCCACGTCCTTGATCACGCGGGTGAAGGGCGACAGCAGCTGCACCATCTGGCTGTAGATGCGCGGCGTGGCGGCCACCACCTCGCGCTGGTGCAGGAAGTCCGGCTCGCCGGTGAAGTTGCCGATCAGCCCGCCCGCCTCGGTGACGATCAGCGAGCCGGCGGCCACGTCCCAGGGGTTCAGGCCGGTCTCGAAGAAGCCGTCGTAGTAGCCGGCGGCCACGTAGCACAGGTCCAGCGCGGCCGCGCCCGGGCGGCGCAGGCCCGCGCACTGCGTCATCACCGCCTCGAACATCTTCATGTAGCGCTTGAAGTTGTCGCCCTTGCGGAACGGGAAGCCGGTGCCGATCAGGCTGTCGGACAGGCGGGTGCGCTTGGACACCCGGATGCGGCGGTCGTTCAGGAAGGCGCCGCGGCCCTTGGAGGCATAGAAAAGGTCGTTGCGCGCCGGATCGTAGACCACCGCCTGCTGGATCTGGCCGCGCACCTGCAGCGCGATCGACACCGCGTAGACCGGGAAGCCGTGGATGAAGTTGGTGGTGCCGTCCAGCGGATCGATGATCCACAGGTAGTCGCTGTTCTTCGCGCCGTGGGCGCGCCCCGATTCCTCCGCGAGGATGCCGTGGCCGGGATAGGCGGTCAGCAGGGTCTCGATGATGGCCTGCTCGGCGGCGTGGTCCACCTCGGTGACGAAGTCGTTGGTGGACTTGGCGGTCACGCGCAGCAGGTCCAGGTCCATCGAGGCGCGGTTGATGATGGCGCCGGCAGCGCGGGCGGCCTTGACGGCCGTGTTGAGCATCGGGTGAAGCGCTTGTTGGGACATGGCAATACCTGCGGCGATGGCGTACGGGGAGCTTGGCGGGGAGCAAGAGCGACGCGAGGCCAGCCGGATGGCGGGCCTCGCAAAGATAATGTCGGATTCTATCTGCCCGGGTGCGGCCGCGCTGGCCCCGGGGCGAGTGTCCCGACGCCAGGCCCGCCGTGGGCCGCACTTTTTCCCGCATGACCGCCGATCCGACCCGCTTCATCCTGCTCCACACCAGCCATCCCGGCAACGTCGGCGCCGTCGCCCGGGCGATGAAGGTGATGGGGTTCTCCGACCTGGTGCTGGTGGCGCCGCGCCACGCGGACGTGCTGGTGCAGGAGGAGGCCGTGGCCATGGCCAGCGGCGCGGCGGACATCCTGGTGCGCGCCCGCGTGGTGGGGACGCTGGCCGAGGCGCTGGACGGCGTCACCTACGCCTGCGCCACCGCGATGACGCCGCGCGACTTCGGCCCGCCGACCCACGCGCCGCACGAGCTGTTCGCGGGCTTGGCGGGCAGCCGTCACCGCGTGGGCTTCGTGTTCGGCTCCGAGCGCTACGGCATGAGCAACGAGGACGTCTATCGCTGCCACGCGACGCTTTCCATCCCGACCAACCCGGCTTACGGTTCGCTGAACCTGTCGCAGGCGGTGCAGGTGATCGCCTATGAATGGCGCCAGGCGCTGGGCGGCTACGGGGCGCCGGCGCGCGCGCCCGATCCGGCGCTGGCCAGCGCGCAGGCGGTTCAGGGGCTGCTGGCGCACTGGGAGCAGGCGCTGGTGGAGATCGGCTTCCTCGATCCGGCGGCGCCGAAGAAGCTGGTGCCGCGGCTGAACCAGCTGTTCAACCGCGCCCAGGTGACCGAGGAGGAGGTCCACCTGCTGCGCGGCATCGCCAAGGCCATGCAGCAGGCCGCCCGCAAGTAAGGCTTGCGGCGCGCCGTTACACTGCCCGCTTTTCCAACCGCCCTGGAGCCCTGCTGCATGTTCCGGCACCTGCGAGAAGACGTCGCCTGCATCCTGGAGCGCGATCCTGCGGCGCGCACGACCTGGGAGGTGCTGACCTGTTACCCCGGCCTGCACGCGCTGGTGATGCACCGCTGGGCGCACTGGTGCTGGACCCACGGCCTGCGCTGGCTGGGGCGCTTCATCTCGCATGTCAGCCGCTTCCTCACGGGCATCGAGATCCACCCGGGCGCGCGCATCGGCCGGCGCGTGTTCATCGACCACGGCATGGGCGTGGTGATCGGCGAGACCGCCGAGGTGGGCGACGACTGCACCATCTACCAGGGCGTCACGCTGGGCGGCACCTCGCTGAACCGGGGCGCCAAGCGGCATCCGACGCTGGGACGCGGCGTGATCGTCGGCGCCAACGCGCAGGTGCTGGGTGCCTTCACGGTGGGCGACGGCGCGCGCATCGGCTCCAACGCGGTGGTGGTCAAGGAGGTGCCGCCGGGGGCGACCGCGGTCGGCAACCCCGCGCGCATCATCCAGAAGGACAGCGACGCGCAGCGCGAGGCGGCCGCCGCGCGCATGGGCTTCTCGGCCTACGGGGTGACGCAGAGCGACGACCCGGTCTCGCAGGCGATCCGCGGGCTGGTCGACAACGCGGCCAGCCAGGAGCACCAGATCGCGCTGCTGTGGCAGGCGGTCGAGCGGCTGTCGCAGGGCACGGTGCCGACCGAGGCGCACACCACCGAGCAGTTCGACCCCGAGCCGCTGAACCGGCTGGTCAGGTAGCGGTGCGCGGCGGGCGCTGCGCAGACTTGGGCCGGAACGCCTTGCAGACCGACTCGTCGGTCTCGATGTAGGGGCCGCCGATCAGGTCGATGCAGTAGGGCACGGCGGCGAAGATGCCGTGCACCACCGGGTTGCCGTCGGCGTCCTTCAGGCCCTCGAGGGTTTCCGCGATCGACTTGGGCTGGCCGGGCAGGTTGATGATCAGCGCGCGGCCGCGGATCACGGCGACCTGGCGCGACAGGATCGCGGTGGGCACGAACTGCAGGCTGATCTGGCGCATCTGCTCGCCGAAGCCGGGCATGACCTTGTCGGCCACCGCCAGCGTCGCCTCGGGCGTGACGTCGCGCGGCGCCGGGCCGGTGCCGCCGGTAGTCAGCACCAGGTCGCAGCGGGCCTGGTCGACCAGCTCGCGCAGCGTCGCGCTGATGCGCTCCTGCTCGTCCGGCACCAGCCGGGTCTCCCAGTGGATCGGGTTGCGCACGGCGCGGCCCAGCCAGTCCTGGAGGGCGGGGATGCCCTTGTCCTCGTAGACACCGCTGGAGGCGCGGTCGCTGATCGAGACCACGCCGATGCGCACGGGGTCGAAGTCACTCATCCTGAGGCTCCTGAAGCAATGGCTTGATGAACTGGAACAGCTCGCGGTAGGCGCGCCCGTTGCGCTGCTCGGGCGAGGCGGCGGCGTCCTTGCGCGCCGCGCGCACCAGGCTGCGCAGCTGCTGCACGTCGCAGCCCGGGTGCTCGGCGATCCAGCGCGTCACCGCGTCGTCGCTGGCGATCAGCTCGGCCCGCCAGTGCTCGGCCTGGTGCAGCACCAGCGTGTCCATCGCATGGCCCAGGCGCATCTCGGCGATGGCCTCGCGGATCGGCTCCGGGTCGACGCGGCGCATCAGCTTGCCGATGTACTGCATCTGGCGGCGGCGCCCCTCGTGCGAGCGGGTGCGATGGTACTCGCGCAGCGCGTCGCGCAGGCTCTCGGGCAGCTCCAGCCGTTCGAGGCGCTCGTCGGGCATCTCGGCGAGGGCCTCGCCGAGCGCCTGCAGCTCGTGCATTTCCTTCTTGCGCTGGGTCTTGCTCGGCCGCGCGTCGCGGCCGTCGTCGTCGAAATCGTCGGTGAGGTCGGATGACATGGGAGGCAACGGGTCGCCGTCTGGCGTACAGGTCCCCTGGGCGACTTCGGCGGGCGCGGCGCGGCCGGGGAGCGCAGCCGTCGGGCTGGTGCGGGCCGACAGGCCGCGACATTGTTGCACAGCGCCACCGCGGCACCGCCCGGCCATGCCCCTGCATGCGGCGGCGCCGTGGCACGCTGCGGCGCCTTGCCATCGGGCAGGCCAGTATCATAGGTCCGCACTCCGGACCCACCAGATCGACACCCGTACATGCCCCACACTTCCAGTTCCACGCCCGCACAGGGATTCGCCTACACGCAGGACCAGTTCCGCGAACTCGTCGAGGAGGCGCTGGCGTGCGCCCGCCGGCTCGGCGCCAGCGATGCCGCCGTGGAGGTTTCCGAAGGGGCGGGGCTGTCGGTCTCGGTGCGCAAGGGCGACATCGAGAACGTCGAGCGCAACCGCGACAAGTCGCTCGGCGTGACGGTCTACATCGGCCAGCGGCGTGGCAACGCCAGCACCTCGGACTTCTCGCGCGCGGCGCTGGAGCAGACGGTGCAGGCCGCCTACGACATCGCGCGCTTCACCGCCGAGGACCCGGCCGCCGGCCTGCCCGACGAGCAGGACCTGGCGCTGGGCGAGGCCGCCACGCGCGACCTGGACCTGTTCCACCCCTGGGCCATCGAGGCCGCCGAAGCCGCCGAGCTGGCGATGCGCTGCGAGGCTGCGGCGCTGCAGACCGATGCGCGCATCACCAACTCCGAGGGCGCCGCGGTGTCGGCCCAGCAGTCGCACTTCTTCGCCGGCAACACGCGCGGCTTCCGCGGCGGCTATGCCAGCTCGCGCCATTCGCTGTCGGTGGCGCCGATCGCCGGGCGCGGCGACGACATGCAGCGCGACGCCTGGTACACCTCGATGCGCGACCCGCGCGACCTGGCCTCGCCCGAGGCGGTCGGCCGCTATGCCGCCGAGCGGGCGCTGTCGCGGCTGAAGTCGCGCAAGATCCCCACCTGCACCTGCCCGGTGCTGTTCGAGGCGCCGCTGGCCGCGGGCCTGCTCGGCAGCTTCGTGCAGGCCACTAGCGGCGGCGCGCTGTACCGCAAGGCCACCTTCCTGGCCGACAGCCTGGGCCAGCAGGTGTTCCCCGAGCATGTCGACATCCACGAGGACCCGCACCTGCCCAAGGGCAAGGGCAGCGCGCCGTTCGACGACGAAGGCGTGGTCACGCGCGCGCGCGACGTGGTGCGCGCCGGCCGGGTCGAGGGCTATTTCCTGTCCAGCTATTCGGCGCGCAAGCTGGGCATGCGCACCACCGGCCATGCGGGCGGCTCGCAGAACCTGTTCCTGACCAGCCGCCTGACCCGGCCCGAGGACGACCTGCCGGCCATGCTGCGCAAGCTGGGCCGGGGCCTGCTGGTGATCGAGCTGATGGGGCAGGGCGTCAACTACGTGACCGGCGACTATTCGCGCGGCGCGGCGGGGTTCTGGGTCGAGGACGGCCAGATCGCCTACCCGGTGCACGAGATCACCATCGCCGGCAACCTGCGCGAGATGTTCCGCCAGATCGTCGCGATCGGCGCGGACGCCTACACGCTCGGCTCCAAGACCACCGGCTCGGTGCTGGTCGAGCAGATGAAGGTGGCCGGCAGCTGAGCCTTTTCCCGTTCCCGCGACCGCCTGTGCGTACATCGAACCCGCAGGGGTGGCATGCGGACAATCCACAAGACCACGCCGAGCCGGCGCCGGGGAGAATCGGTGACTCTCCCGCGTCCTTGCAAGCGCGGCGAAGCCCTGAACACATTGGAGACCACAGTGATGGAACGTCGATCTTTTCTACGCAACACGGGCCTGGCCGGCGTGCTTGCCGCCGGGGCGGCTCCGGCGGTCGTGCACGCGCAGGCCAACGTGCGCTGGCGCCTGGCGTCCAGCTTCCCCAAGTCGCTCGACTCGCTGTACGGCGGGGCCGAGACGCTGGCGAAGAAGGTCGCCGACATGACCGGTGGCAAGTTCCAGATCTCGGTCCATGCCGCGGGCGAGCTGGTGCCGGCGCTGGGCATCGTCGACGCGCTGCAGAACAACACCATCGAGGCCGGCCACACGGTGGCCTACTACTACTTCGGCAAGGATGACGCCTGGGCGCTGGGCGCGGGCATCCCGTTCGGCCTGAACTCGCGCCAGATGACGGCGTGGATGTACGACGGCAACGGCCTGAAGCTGATGCGCGAGTTCTACTCGAACTACAACATCATCAACTTCCCGGGCGGCAACACGGGCGCCCAGATGGCCGGCTGGTTCCGCAAGGAAATCAAGTCCGTCAACGACCTCAAGGGCCTGAAGTTCCGCATCGGCGGCTTTGCCGGCCGCGTGATGGAACGCCTGGGCGTCGTGCCGCAGAACCTGCCGGCCGGCGAGGTCTACCAGGCGCTGGAGAAGGGCACGATCGACGCGGCCGAGTTCGTCGGCCCGTACGACGACCTGCGCCTGGGCCTGTACAAGGTGGCGCCGAACTACTACTACCCCGGCTGGTGGGAAGGCGGCCCGCAGGTCGACTTCTACATCAGCCAGAAGGCCTACGACTCGCTGTCGAGCGAGTACAAGGCCGTGCTGGAAGCCGCCGCGGCGCTGGTGCACTCCGAGATCCAGGCCAAGTACGACGCCCGCAACCCGGAAGCGCTCAAGCAGCTGGTGGCCCAGAAGGTCAAGCTGGTGTCCTTCCCGAAGTCGGTGATGGACCAGGGCTTCAAGGTCTGCCAGGACCTCTATGCCGAGCTGTCGGCCAAGAACCCGGCCTGGAAGAAGATCTACGGCGACCTGGAGAAATTCCGCCGCGACCTGTACCTCTGGTGGCGCTTCAACGAGGCCCAGTACGACCGCTACATGCAGGGCGTCAAGCTCTGACCGCCGCAGGCCCCGGCCTGCGAGCCACCAAGGAAAAGCCCCGCGCCGCGGGGCTTTTTTGTTGCCTGCCTTCAGGCGGCTGCACGGGCGGCCAGCAGGCGCCGCAGCAGGCGCTCGAGCGCCTGCTGGTCCTCCGGGGCAAGCGCGCCGGTCAGCGGGGCCAGCGCCTCGCGCCCCTGCGCGTGCAGGCGCCGCACGAGCTTCGTCCCTTCGGGCGTCAGGAACACGTCGGTGGCGCGGCCGTCGTCCGGATTCGGCGCACGTGCCACCCAGCCCTTCTTTTCCGCCCGGGCCACCAGGCCGGACAGCGTCTGCTTCTCCAGGCCGAGGTAGTCGGCCAGCTCGGTCATGCGCGGACGCCGGTCCGCGAGGATGCCCAGGAGCCGGACCATGGACAGCGAGAGGTCGTGCTCGGCCCCCAGCCGGCTGACGACGGCCATCGTGACGAAGGCGCTGGTCACCAGCGCGTCGGCCAGCCCGCCGTCCGGGGCCGAGGCATGGTTGATCGATCGGTGCTTCTGCATGGCGTGGCGATCTTGACATAGTTCGCATTACGAATCAAAAATAGATCGTAATGCGAACTTTATCGTCGCCTGTCCAGGGAGCATCCCCATGTCAGCTGCTGTCGTCACGTCGTTTCGCGTGCCGCCTCGCACGGGGCGGGGAGGGGGAGGTCTTCGCGGGCGGATCGCCGCAGGAGTGCTGGTCCTGCTGCTGGCTGCCTGCGCCGGCACGCCGCCGCAGGGGCCGGCGGCGGTCGATCTGCCCGAAGCCTGGCGCGCGCCGCTGCCGCACGGCGGCTCGGTCACCGCGCTGGCCGGCTGGTGGCGCGCCTTTGCCGATCCGCGGTTGGCCGCACTGATCGAGCGGGCGCAGGCCGCCAACCCGGACCTGCAGGCTGCTGCCGCCCGCCATCGCCAGGCGCGTGCCTGGGTCCGCGAAGCGCGTGCCGCCCTGTTGCCCCGGCTGGACGCGAGCGCGACGGCGAGCCGGGGGCGCAATCTCGACAACGTCCCCGGGGCCTCGGCCCAGTCGGACACCCGGCTCGAGGCCAGCTGGGAGATTGACCTGTTCAGCGCGCGGCGTGCCGCCGCGGACGAACAGGCGGCACAGGCCGAGGCCACTCGCCACGACTGGCATGCGGCGCGCGTGACGCTCGCGGCCGACGTGGCGGCGGCCTACGTGGACCTGCGGCTGGCCCAGGCGCGCGAGGAGGTGGCCGAGCTCGACGCGCGGCTCGCGGCCCGGCTGGCCGACTGGGGTCGCCAGCAGCAGGCGGCAGGCCTGGCGTCCGCCAGCGATGTCGCGCGACTGCAGGCCGAGGCGGCGCAGGCCGCGGCCCGCCGCAGCGTCGAGCATGCCGAGGCTGAAGTGGCCCTGCAGGCGCTGGCCTTGCTGCTCGGGGTGCCGGCGGCCACGCTCGCTGCCGAGCTGCAGGCACCGCCCCTGCCGGCCGACGACGGCCTGCCGCGTCGCGCGCTGCCGGAGGTGCCACCCTTTGCGGTGGAGACGCTGCCCGCGCGGCTGCTCGGCCAGCGGCCGGACGTGGCCGCGGCCCACCAGCGCTGGCTGGCCGCGGTGGCCCGCCAGCGCAGCGTCGATGCCGAGCGCTACCCGCAGCTGAGCTTCGGCGCGCTGGCGGGACAGGCGCGCGTGAGCGTCGGCGGGCAGACCGCGGTGAGTTCGCTGTGGTCGATCGGCCCCAGCCTGAGCCTGCCCCTGTTCGACGGCGGGGTCCGCCGCGCGCGCAACGAGGCGGCACTGGCGGCGATCGACGAAGCGGCCGCGACGTTGCAGGCGAAATGGCAGGCCGCGGTGGCGGAGGTCGAGGAGGCGCTGGAGCGCGTGCAGGCGACCCGCGAGCGACGGCACGCCGCGGCCGGGCAGGCGCAGGCGTGGCAGGGCATCGCGCGGCGCACCGAGCGGCAGGCGCAGGCGGGCCTGTCCAGCGGGCCGCAGCGGCTGGCGGCCTGGCGCGACGCGCTGGCCGCGTACGACGAGCAGCTGGCCGCGCAGGCCGCGCACGCGCAGGCCTGGATCGGCCTGTACCGCAGCCTGGGCGGCGGCTGGCAGGCCGAGGCCGCCGTCGTGGCCGGCGCGGGGGAGGGGCAGCGATGAAGCGCCGAGCCCTCCTGCTCGTCGCGGGCCTGGTCGTGGCGGCCGTCGCCGGCCTGGGGTGGTGGGCGGCCGGTCGCGAGGCGGCCCCTGCGACCACGTCCGAGGCCCCGGCGCCGGCCCTGGCGGTGCGGCCCGTGTGGCCCGCGCGCGAGTCCTGGCCCCAGGCCCTGCCGGCGGCGGGCAGCATCGCCGCCTGGGAAGAAGTCGTCATTGCCCCGGAGATCGGTGGCCTGCGCCTGGCGCAGCTGCACGTGTCGGTCGGCGACCGGGTCCGCAAGGGTCAGCTGCTCGCTCGGCTGAGCCCCGGCACGCTGGAGGCCGACGTGGCTGCCAGCCGGGCAGCGCTGCATGAAGCCGAGGCGGCCGCGGCCGAGGCCCGCCGTGCCGCCGGGCGCGCGCTGTCGCTGCAGGGCACCGAGGTGCTGTCCGCGCAGGCCATCGACCAGGCGGTGGCGGCGGCCCAGGCGGCCGAAGCGCGCCTGGCGGCTGCCCGGGCCCGCGCGCAGGGCGACGCGCTGCGCCTGGCCTACACCCGGGTGCAGGCGCCGGACGACGGCGTGATCAGTGCCCGCCCGGCGGTCGAGGGGGCGCTGGTGCAGGCCGGCGAGGAACTGATGCGCCTGCAGCGCCACGGCCGCCTCGAATGGCGTGCCGAGCTGCCCGGCCCGGACCTGGCGCAGGTGGAGCCCGGCCAGGCGGCCCGGGTCCTGGTGGGCGCGCAGGCCGTGTCCGGCCGCGTGCGCCAGGTGGCGCCGCAGGTCGACCTGCAACGCCGTACCGGCATCGTCCACGTCGAGCTCGATCCGGCCCCCGGGCTGCGCGCCGGCCTGTTCGCGCGCGGCGAGATCCTGGGCGCGCCGCGCCCGGTGCTGACGCTGCCCGACACTGCGCTGCTGCTGCGCGACGGGCAGGCCTACGTGTTCCGCATCGAGGGCGACACCGTGCGGCAGCAGAAGGTGACGCCGGGCGCACGACGCGGGGACCGTGTCGAGATTCGCGCCGGGCTGGCGCCGGATGCGGCGGTGGTCGAGTCCGGGGTCGGCTTCCTGGCCGACGGCATGACGGTGCGCGTGGTCGATGCACCACCCTCGTCGAAGGAGCGGCCATGAACGTCTCGGCCTGGTCGATCCGCCATCCGGTGCCGGCCCTGTTGCTGTTTGCCACGCTGACCGTCGTCGGCCTGTGGGCCTTCCTGCAGGCCCGGGTGCAGAACTTTCCGGACGTGGACCTGCCGCTCGTCACCGTCGAGGCCCGACTGCCCGGTACCGCGCCGGCGCAGATGGAAACCGAGGTGGCCCGCAAGCTCGAGAACGCGATGGCCACGCTGCAAGGGCTGCGGCACCTGCACACGGTGGTGCAGGACGGCGTGGCCACGGTCTCGGCCGAGTTCCACCTCGAGAAGTCGCCGCAGGAGGCACTGGACGACGTGCGCGCCGCAGTCGCCCGGGTCCGGTCGGACCTGCCCGCGGCCTTGCGCGACCCGGTGGTGCGCCGGATCGAGTTCAAGAACGATCCGATCCTGGCCTACACGGTGGCTTCGTCGCGCCTGGACGAGGAGGCGCTGTCCTGGTTCGTCGACGACCGCATCACGCGGCGCCTGCTCGCCGTGCCGGGGGTCGGGGCGGTCACGCGCGTCGGGGGGCTGGACCGCCAGGTGCGCGTCGAGCTGGACCCGGACCGCCTGCTGGCCTGGGGGCTGAGCGCGGCCGAGGTGTCGCGCCGTGTCGTGCAGGCGCAGCGCGAGGCGCCCGCCGGGCGCGTGCTGCTGGGCAGCGGCGAGCAGGCGGTGCGCACGGTGGTCGCCGCGCCGTCGGCCGAGGCCCTGGCGGCATTGGAGATCCCGCTGCCCGGCGGCCCGGTGCTGCGCCTGGACCAGCTGGCCACGGTGCACGACGGTCATGCCGAGCGCCGCAGCGCGGCGTTGCTCGACGGCCGGCCGGTGGTCGGCTTCGAGATCCGGCGCAGCACCGGCGCCAGCGACCTGGACGTGGCCGCAGGCGTGCGCCAGGCGCTGGCCGAGCTGCAGGCACTGCACCCGGAGCTGGAAATCTCCGAGGCCTGGAACGCGATCGACCCGGTGGTCGAGAACTTCGAGGGCAGCCTGTCGCTGCTGCTCGAAGGCGCGCTGCTGGCGGTGCTGGTGGTCGGCATCTTCCTGCGCGACGCGCGCGCCACCTTCATCAGTGCCGTGGCCCTGCCGCTGTCCATCCTGCCGACCTTCCTGGTGATGGAGTGGATGGGGTTCACGCTCAACCTGGTCACGCTGCTGAGCCTGTCGCTGGTGGTGGGCATCCTGGTCGACGATGCCATCGTCGAGATCGAGAACATCATGCGCCACCTGGCCCAGGGCAAGTCGCCGCTGGAGGCTGCGCGCGAGGCGGCCGACGAGATCGGCATGGCGGTGATCGCCACCACCTTCACGCTGATCGCGGTGTTCCTGCCCACCGCGTTCATGAAGGGGCTGGCGGGGCGCTATTTCGTGCAGTTCGGCTGGACGGCCTCGATCGCGGTGTTCTTCTCGCTGGTGGTGGCGCGCCTGCTGACCCCGATGATGGCGGCCTACCTGCTGCGCCGGCCGGCGCGGCCGCAGGCCGAGCCGTTCTGGATGCCGGCCTACCTGAAGGCCGCGCGCTGGGCCTTCACGCACAAGGGGGCCACGCTGGCGGCCACCGCGGCGTTCGGCGTGGCGTGCGCGCTGCCGCTGCTGGCGGGCGCGATCCGCGGCGACTTCATGCCGCCCGAGGACGGCCACCAGATCCGCATCGGGGTCGAGCTGCCGCCCGGGGCCACGCTGGCGCAGACGCAGGCCGTGGCCGAGGCGGTGCGCGCGGCGGTGGCCACGCACCCGCACGTGCGGCAGGTCCATGCCGCGATCGGCGGCGGCAGCCGCGACGACCCCCTGGGCGGGGCGGCGGAAAGCCGCACGGCCACGCTGACGCTGAGCCTCGTGCCGCGCCGGGAGCGTCGCGGCACGAGCCAGCAGCAGGTCGAGCAGGCGCTGCGGGCGCGCCTGCAGGACGTGCCGGGCGCCCGCATCACGCTCGCGGCGAGCGAGGCCTACACCTTCGCCCTGTCCGGCGAGGAGCCCGAGCTGCTGGCGCAGCATGCGGCGCGCATCGAGCAGGAGCTGCGCCGCCTGCCGGGCATCGGCCAGGTCGCGAGCAGCGCCAGCCTGCAGCGTCCGGAGCTGGTCGTGCGTGCCGATGCGGCGCGTGCGGCCGACCGGGGCGTGAGCGTCGAGGCAATCGCCGAGACGGTGCGCGTGGCGACGCTGGGCGACCACGAGCAGTTCCTGCCGCAGCTGAACCTGAGCCAGCGCCAGGTGCCCATCGTGGTCCGGCTGCCCGAGGCCGCCGCGCGCGACCCGGACCTGCTGGGCCAGCTGCCGGTGCCGGGCGAACGCGGCCCGGTGCCGCTGCGCGAGGTCGCCACGCTGGAGGTGGCCAGTGGCCCGGCGCGCATCCAGCGGCTCGACCGGTTGCGCACGGTGAGTTTCTCGGTCGAGCTCGACGGGCGGCCGATGGGCGAGGTGCAGCAGCGGGTCGCGGCGCTGCCCGGCCTGCAGCAGCTGCCGCCCGGGCTGTCGAAGCTGGACGTCGGCGAGGCGGAGACCTCCAACGAGCTCGGCCGCAGCTTCCTGCTCGCGATGGGCACCGGCGTGGCCTGCATCTACATGGTGCTGGTGCTGCTGTTCGGCGCCTGGGCGCAGCCGCTGACCATCCTGGGCGCGCTGCTGCTGTCCGTTCCCGGGGCGCTGCTGGCGCTGTACCTGACCGGCACCCACCTCAGCATGCCGGCGATGATCGGGATGATCATGCTGATGGGCATCGCGACCAAGAACTCCATCCTGCTGGTCGAATACGCCATCGTCGCGCAGCGCGAACGCGGCTTGCCGCGGCTGGATGCCTTGCTCGATGCCTGCCGCAAGCGCGCGCGCCCCATCGTGATGACCACGCTGGCGATGGGGGCGGGCATGCTGCCCATCGCGCTCGGCTTCGGCGCCGACCCGAGCTTCCGCGCGCCCATGGCCATCGTCGTGATCGGCGGCCTGCTCACCTCCACCGTGCTGAGCCTGCTGGTGATCCCGGTGCTTTACGAGGTGGTGGACGATGCCGTCGCGCGGTGCAGGCGAGGCCGCCGGCAGGAGGCCGCGTCATGAGCGATCCTGCCGCGGGGCCGCTTCCCGTGCGGGCAACAAAAAAGGGCCGCGAGGCCCTTTCTTGTTGGCGGACGATGCGCCGGGTCATTCGGCCGGCGGTTCGTCGAAGCCGCGCATCGGATCGTCCTCCTCGGGCGGCGCGACCTCCGGCGCCTGCATCTCCAGCCCCGCGCCCGGATCGGCCTCGGCATCGCCCGCGTTCGGGATCATCAGCTCGCGCATCACTTCCTCGTCGCTGAGCTTCTCGATCTTGCCGATGTTGCCCGTCACCAGGCCCGGGAAGGCGATGACCGCGGCCACCATCGTGAGCTGCAGGATGATGAAGGCGATCGAGCCCTTGTAGATCTGCGGCGTCGTGACGGCCGGGATCAGCTTGCCGGTGACGCGGTCCACGTAATCCTCGCGCGGCGCGACGCTGCGCAGGAAGAACAGCGCGAAGCCGAACGGCGGGGTCAGGAAGGACGTCTGCAGGTTCATCGCGACGATCACGCCGAACCAGATCAGGTCGATGTCCATCTTGGCCGCCACCGGTGCCAGCATCGGGATCACGATGAACGCGATCTCGAAGAAGTCGATGAACATGCCCAGGATGAACACCAGCACGTTCACGACGATCAGGAAGCCCAGCTGGCCGCCGGGCAGCTGGTCGAACAGGTGCTCGACCCAGATGTGGCCGTCGGCCGCGTTGAAGGTGAAGCTGAAGATCGTCGAGCCGATCAGGATGAACAGCACGAAGCACGACAGCTTCGCGGTGTTGTCCAGCGCCTGCTTCATCATCGCGAAGCTGAGCTTGCGGCGCGAGAGCGCCATCACCAGGGCCCCCACCGCGCCCATCGCGCCACCTTCGGTGGGCGTGGCCACGCCGAGGAAGATGGTGCCGAGCACCAGGAAGATCAGCACCAGCGGCGGGATCAGCACGAAGGTGACCCGTTCGGCCAGCCGCGACAGCAGGTTCAGGCGCAGCAGGCGGTTCAGCAAGGCCAGGGCCAGTGCCAGGAACGAGGCCACCGTCATCGACATGATGACGACCTCGTCGCCGGGCGAGGCGGTGGTGCGCTCGAGCATGGCCTTCATCGCGTCGTCGTGCACCTGCGACCAGGCGATGCCGGCGGCGGCGCAGATCGCCATCAGCACCAGCAGCGAGGCATGTCCGCTCGCGCCGTTGGCTTCGCGGTAGATGCGCGCCTCGGCCGGCAGCGCCGGCACCCACTTGGGGCGCACGATGGCCACCAGCACGATGAACAGCAGGTACAGGCCCACCAGCATCAGGCCGGGCACCAGGGCGCCGGCGTACATGTCGCCCACCGAGCGGCCGAGCTGGTCGGCCATCACGATCAGCACCAGCGAGGGCGGGATGGCCTGCGCCAGCGTGCCAGACGCTGTGATCGTGCCCATCGCGATGGTGCGGTTGTAGCCGTAGCGCAGCATGATGGGCAGCGAGATCAGGCCCATCGAGATCACCGCGGCGGCCACCACGCCGGTGGTGGCGGCCAGCAGCGCGCCGACCAGGATCACCGCGATCGCCAGGCCGCCGCGCACCGGGCCGAACACCTGGCCGATGGTCTCGAGCAGGTCCTCGGCCATGCCGCTGCGCTCCAGGATGATCCCCATGAAGGTGAAGAAGGGGATCGCCAGCAGCGTGTCGTTCATCATGATGCCGATCACGCGCAGCGGCAGGGCCTGGAACAGGTTGGAGCCGAACAGGCCCAGTTCCATGCCGAGGAAGCCGAACAGCAGCCCGGTCGCCGCCAGGCCGAACGCCACCGGGATGCCCGACAGCAGGAAGAACAGCAGTCCACCGAACAGGACGGGGACGAAGTTTTGGGTCAGGAATTCGGTCATTGCTTGGCGCCCGGCTGTTTCTGTTCGACTTCGCGGGCCAGTTCCTCGGCCAGCGCTTCAGCTTCGTTCTTCTCTTCGACGTGGCTGAACGGCTGGTCGCGCAGGCCGAGCAGGAAGGCGATGCGCTTGACCAGCTCGGACAGGCCCTGCAGCACCAGCAGCGCGAAGCCCACCGGCATCAGCAGGTACACCGGCCAGCGCACCAGGCCACCTGCGTTCTGCGACATCTCGCCGCTCTGGTAGGCGTTCATGAACACCGGCCAGGAGAGGTCGATCATGATCAGGCAGAAGGGCGCCAGGATCGCGACGATGCCGATGATGTCGATGATGGCGTTGGTGCGCCGGCTCAGCCGTGCGGAGATGAAGTCGATGCGCACGTGGGCATTGCGCAGCAGCACGTAGCCCGCGCCGAGCATGAAGACGCCGGCAAACAGGTACCACTGGATTTCGAGCAGGGCGTTCGAGCTGGTGTCGAAGGTCTTGCGCACGATCGCGTTGCCGGCGCTGATCAGCACCGAGCCCAGCACTAGCCACATGATCAACTTGCCTATGCGCTCGCTGATCCAGTCGATCGCGCTCGACAGCTTGAGTAGAGCAGACACGTTGTCTCCGATCGTTTCGTTCGTCCGAAGAGGCGCAGGGGTTGAAAGCTTACAGGCAGCTGAAAGTGCGTTCCAGGACGCTCGTTCCGGGACGTCCCCTCAGTCGGCTTTCATGGAGGGTCTCTGCGCATGGAGGGAGATGGACAGGCCGGGCGGGGAAGCCCGCCGCCGCTGCCCGGCGCACTGTACGTAACGCACGCTGAATTGCGGCTGAACAAAAGCCCCGGCCTAGGGAAAGTCCGGGGCTGATGCAGCGCAGTCGTGGCAATTGCACGGGGGCGGACGGGCCGCCGCCAGGGCCTCAGCCCTGCTGCAGGCCGGTGGCGGCCTGGTACAGCCGGGTGCTGCGCGCACCCGAACGGCAGAAGGCCAGCACGGGCTTGGGCAGGGTCTGCAGCAGCTCGGCAAAGCGCGCGATCTGCTCGGGGGTCTGCACCGCGGATTCGACCGGCAGGTGCACATAGGCCAGGCCCGCGGCCTTGGCGGCTGCCTCGATCTGGGCGCTGGTGGGCTGCTCCGGGCCGCCCTCGAAGTCGGGACGGTTGTTGATGACGCTCCTGAAGCCGGCGGCGGCGGCTTCCTGCATCGCCTCGGGCGTCAGCTGCGGCGCGACGCACACGTCGGGAGCGATTTGCCGGATCGGCAGACTCATGGCGGTTCTCCTTCAGGCTTTCTGGCTCAGCGCCTGCTTGACGGCGGTCGAGACCAGGCCCATGTCGGCCTTGCCGGCCAGGCGGGTCTTGGCCACGCCCATCACCTTGCCCATGTCGGCCGGGCTGCTGGCGCCGGTCTCGGCGACGATTTTCGCCACTTCGGCGGCGATCTCCCCGGCGCTCAGGCGCTGCGGCAGGTAGGCTTCCAGCACCTTGATCTCGGCGGCCTCCTTGGCGGCCAGGTCGGCGCGCCCGGCCTGCTCGTAGGCGGCGAGCGAATCCTTGCGCTGCTTGATCAGCTTGTCGACGATGCCGATCACGGCCGCGTCGTCCAGCGTCACGCGCTCGTCGACCTCCTTCTGCTTCATCGCCGCCATCAGCATGCGGATGGTCGACAGGCGGTCGGCGTCCTTGGCGCGCATGGCGCTCTTCATGTCTTCGGTGATCTGGTCTTTGAGGCTCATGATGTCCTGTGCAGAGGAGGGATCGGGAGATGGTACGGGCGGCCCGCCGCGCCGGCCGGAGACAACAAAGCCCGCGTGGGCGTCCCCAGGCGGGCTTGGTCGAAAAGTTCGCGGTGCAGATCCGCTGCGCGAGGCTCAGTAGAGCTTCTTCGGCAGCTGCATGGCGCGCACGCGCTTGTAGTGGCGCTTGATCGCAGCAGCCTTCTTGCGCTTGCGCTCGGCCGTCGGCTTTTCGTAGAACTCGCGGGCACGCAGCTCGGTCAGCAGGCCCAGCTTTTCGATGGTGCGCTTGAAGCGGCGCAGGGCCACGTCGAACGGCTCGTTTTCTTTGACGCGAATGGTAGTCATTGAGAAATGGGATCCTTCGTTCATCAGCAGCGCCGGGCCGAAGCTTGACGGATTCGCCTTCCGGCCCGGGCCCAGTTGTACGGGCTGGGCACCAGCGCTGCCAGGTGCTAGCAAAGACGGCGATTATAGACCGAAAATCGCACGATGCAACGGGCCGCACCCTAGGCCGGGCCGGAGCGCGGGGCCAGGGACGCGGCCAGGGCCCGGGCGCAGGCGGCGGCGCTGGCCCAGGCCCACTGGAAGTTGTAACCCCCCAGCCAGCCGGTCACGTCGACCACCTCGCCGATGAAGTGCAGGCCGGGCACCCGCCGGCTTTCCATGCTCTGCGAGCTGAGCTCGCGGGTGTCGACGCCGCCGGCGGTGACCTCGGCCTTGCGGTAGCCCTCGGTGCCGCCGGGCACCAGCTGCCAGCGGTGCAGCCGCTGGGCGAGCGTCTCCAGGTCCCGGTCCCTGGCTTCGGCCACCGGGCGCGCCGCCAGTTGCGGCACCGCCTCCAGCCAGGCTTCCGCGAGGCGCGCGGGCAGGGCGGCCGCCAGTTCGTTGCGCAGCAGCCGGCGCGAGCCGGCCGCCTTGGCCGTGCGCAGCACCTCGGCCAGCGCCCGCCTCGGCGACAGGTCGATCTCCACCGGCTGCCCGGGCGTCCAGTAACTGGACACCTGCAGCGTGGCCGGGCCGCTCAGCCCCCGGTGGGTGAACAGCAGGTCCTCGACGAAGGCAGCGCGGCCGCGCCCCTGGCCGCAGGCGATGCCCACCTCCAGCGACACCCCGGCCAGCGGCGCGAACGGCGCCCAGGTGGCGGCCTCGAAGGTCAGCGGCACCAGCGCCGGCCGGGTCTCGACGATGGCATGGCCGAACTGCCGCGCCAGCCGGTAGCCGAAGTCGCTGGCGCCGATCTGCGGGATCGACAGGCCGCCGGTGGCGACCACCAGCCGCGCGGCCCGGACCGGGCCGGCCGCGGTGTCCAGCTCGAAGCGGTCGCCCGCCTGGCGCACCCCGGCCACCGCGCACGGCTGCCAGCGCGTCACCCCGCCTTGCTCGCATTCGCGCAGCAGCATGCGGATGATGTCCTCGCTGGAGTCGTCGCAGAACAGCTGCCCCTTGTGCTTCTCGTGGAAGGGGATGCGGTGGCGCCGCACCAGCGCGACGAAATCCTGCGGCGTGTAGCGCGCCAGCGCCGAGCGGCAGAAGTTCGGGTTGCGCGACAGGAAGTTGGCCGGGCCCGCGTCGCGGTTGGTGAAGTTGCAGCGCCCGCCGCCGGAGATGCGGATCTTCTCCGCGACCTTCTTTGCATGGTCGAGCACCAGCACCTTGAGCCCCAGCTGGCCGGCCAAGCCGGCGCAGAACAGGCCGGCCGCGCCGGCCCCGATGATGACGACGTCGAACCGGTGCATGGGCGCGGATTATCCGCGTCCTCCGCGTCGGGCCTGTGGAATGCACATGAGGTTGCAGCACGCGAGCAGGCGTGTTCCTAGAATGTCCGCTGGTTGCGGCACGCCAGCCGCGGCACCTCCATCCTCCATTGCGCATCCCATGTCCCTGCCTGCCAGCGAGCCGCTTGCTCGCGACGAGCCGTCCTTGTCTGCCGCCCGTTGGGGCACGCGCACGCAGTTCTTCTGCAGCGGGTTCCTGTTCGCCACCTGGGGGGTGCACATCCCCACGGTGAAGGCGCATTACGCGATCAGCGAAGGGGCGCTGGGCCTGGCGCTGCTGGCCGCCGGCATCGGCGCGCTGCTCGGGCTGTCGCGCGCCGGCGTGCTGGTCGGGCGGTTCGGCGCGCGCGGCGTCGCGCTGATCTGCGGCCTGCTGGCCGCGCTGGTGCTGGGCCTGCTGCTCGGCCTGCCGGGCTACCCCGGGCTGCTGGCGGCGCTGGCCGTGTTCGGCGCGACCAGCAGCGTGTTCGACGTGGCGATCAACGCGGAAGCCTCGGAGATCGAGCGCCGCCAGGGCTACCCGATCATGAGTCACTTCCACGCGATGTTCAGCCTGGGTGGCATGGCCGGCGCGGCCGCCGGCAGCCTGCTGCTGGGTTGGCAGGTGGGGGCGGTGACGCACCTGGTGGGCGCGGCGCTGGCCGGGGCGCTGGCGATCGGCTGGGCCTGCCTGCAGATGCTGCCGCCGCAGCCGGCCGCGGGCGACGAGCCGGGCTTTCGCCTGCCGCGCGGCGTGCTGCTGCTGCTCGGGGTGCTGGCCGCGCTGGGGCTGATTTCCGAAGGCGCGATGTACGACTGGAGCGTGCTGTACCTGCAGAAGGAGCTGGGCAGCCCGCAGGACGTGGCCGCGCTCGCCTATGCCAGCTTCTCGGGCGCGATGGCGGCGGCTCGCTTCGGCGGCGACTGGGTGCGCGCACGCACCAGTCCGGTGATGCTGATGCGCGCGAGTGCCTCGCTGTCGGCCCTGGCCATGGCCGCCGTGCTGCTGGTCGGCCATCCGGTGGTGGCGCTGGTGGGCTTCGCGCTGGTCGGCATCGGGCTGGGCAACGTGGTGCCGGTGCTGTTCAGCGCCGCGGCCCGCGTGCCGGGCACCACGCCGGCGCACGGCATCGCGGCGGTGTCCTCGGTCGGCTACCTGGGGTTCATGGCCGGCCCGCCGCTGATCGGGGGGCTGGCGCAGGGGTCGTCGCTGACGGCGGCGCTGTTCGTCGTCGTCCTGTTCGCCGCCGTGCTGGCCGCGCTGTCGCGCCGGGCCCTGCCGGCGGGCTGAACGCAAGGAGCAACACATGGCATGGGACGTCTGGCTGGCGTATTTCTTCGCGGCCTGGGCGATCGCGCTGTCGCCCGGCTCGGGGGCGGTGCTGTCGATGAGCCACGGGCTGTCGTACGGCGTGCGCCGCACCACGGTCACGATCCTGGGGCTGCAGGTCGGGCTGCTGTTCGTGCTCGTCGTGGCCGGCGCCGGGCTCGGGGCGCTGCTGGTCGCCTCGGAGACCGCCTTCACGGCGGTCAAGGTGATCGGCGCGCTCTACCTGATCTGGCTCGGGGTGCAGCAGTGGCGTGACACCGGCACGGTGGCCGGCGCCGTGCAGGTGGCGCCGATGTCGGCCCGGCGGCGTTTCCTGGCCGGCATGCTGACCAATGCGACCAACCCCAAGGGCATCGTCTTCATGGTCGCGGTGCTGCCGCAGTTCATCGACCCGGCCCGGCCGCTGCTGGCGCAGCTGGCCATCCTCGCCGTGACGACCTGCTCGGTGGACCTGGTCGTGATGCACGGCTACGCGGCGCTGGCCGCGAACATGCAGCGCTGGCTGCGCGGCCCGCGCGTGGCGCGCTGGCAGAACCGCTTCTTCGGCGGCGTGCTGATGGTGATGGGTGCGCTGCTGTTCTTCGTCAGGCGGCAGCCGCACTGAGGCGCGCGGCCGGCTGCACCGCCTGCAGGCCGCGCAGCACGTTGCCGACGATGATGACCGCCGGGCTGCCCAGCCCTTCGCGCTGCAGCATGGCCTGCAGGTCCGCAAGCGGCGCGACCGCATGGCGCTGCTGCGGGAGGCTGGCGTGCTGGACCACCGCCACCGGCGTGTCCGGCGGCAGCCCTTCGAGCAGCCCGGCCTGGATCTGCGCCGCCTGGGCCACGCCCATGTAGATCACCAGCGTGTAGCCGTCGGCGGCCGTGGTCGCCAGGCGCCGCCAGTCCAGCGGCGTGCTGCCCGCGCGGGGGTGGCCGGTCACCAGGATCACGCCGTGCGCGTGGTCGCGGTGCGTCAGCGGCACGCCCAGTCCCGTGGCGGCGGCCAGGCCCGAGGTGATGCCGTTGATCACCTCGACCTCGATGCCGTGCGCGCGCAGGTGCTCCACCTCCTCGCCGCCGCGCCCGAACACGCCCGGGTCGCCGCCCTTGAGCCGCACGACACGTTCGCCCTTCAGGGCTTCGGTGGCCATCAGGCGTTCGATGAAGTCCTGCGGGGTGCTGCGGCAGCCGCCGCGCTTGCCGACGTCGACGATGCGTGCATGGCGGCGGGCGTAGCGCAGCACCTCACGGCCGACCAGGTCGTCGACCAGCAGCACGGTGGCGGCGCGGATCGCCCGGATCGCCTTGAGGGTCAGCAGCTCGGGGTCGCCCGGGCCGGCCCCGACCAGGGTGACACGCGGGCGCGGCGAGGGGGCGTCAGGCGGCGGGTTCATGGGGCGTGAGGGCAGCAGCGGGCAGGTGCTCCAGGGCTTGCAAGAGGCATTCCACCTGCTGCACCAGGGCGGCCGGGGCCGGCTTCTCGCCGCTGGCCACCGACTGGATGTACATCGCCGTCGTCGCCGCATCGCATTCGCGCGGCAGCAAGGGCATCTCGGTGAGCACGCCCTCGCGCGCCGCGACGCCGAGCGCCGGCTGCGGCACGCCGCCGAGGAACAGCTCCATCTTCGGCGTGCGCCGCGGGTCGGCCACCGGCTCGCCCTCGGTGCCGCGCATCAGCAGCGCGTTGGCGCGGGTGCGCTGCAGGAACTGGGTCAGCGTCTGGCCGTATTCCGGGTGGGTGTAGTTGACCACCCGCAGGGCCTGGCCGGGCGGGCAGGGGTCGAGCAGCTTGGCCACGGTGTGCGCCGGGTTGCGCAGGCCGATCACCCAGCGCGCGTCGAGCAGGCGCGCCAGCGGCGGGCACAGGTGCTCGGTGCGGATGAAGGCCGGCTCGCGCCGCCGCCAGGCCTGCTCGATGCCGGCGAGGTCGTGCACCACCGGCAGGCCGAGGCCGTGGAAGATCTGTGCGGTCGTCACGCGCCCGGGGTCGTGCGCCATGCCGTGCACCAGCACCGGCACGCCTTCCTGGGCGAGCATCTGCGCGAGCAGCGGGGTCAGGTTGGGCAGTTTGCGTGCGCCGTTGTAGGACGGCAGCACCACGGCGGGGCGCGGGCAGTCGACCGGCAGGCAGCGTTCGACGGTGGCGGCAAGGAAGCCTTCCAGCTCGTCGAGCGACTCGCCCTTGATGCGCATGGCGATCGCGAACGCGCCGATCTCCAGGTCCGAGACCTGCCCCTCGAGCACCTGTGTCATCAGGTCGTAGGCCTGTTCGCGGTCGAGCGAGCGGGCGCCTTCCCTGCCGCGCCCGATGTCCTTGATGTAGCGGGCAATGCTCATCGCGCGGCCACCTTGGCGGGACGGGTGGCGGGCGAAGGTTGCCGTCGTGCGTCGCGGTTCATGAGTCTCCTTCACAAGTCCCGCACCGCGGGGGCGGTGCTCCAGGTCGCTCAGGGAACCGCAATTCTCACGCCAGCCCGCCGCGAGGGGCAGGGTCCCTCCTGCCGTCATGCCGCGGCGAGCTGCAGGCGCACCAGCCGCTTGAGTTCGGGCCCGCAGGAACCGCACTGCGTGCCGCAGCGCAGCCGCTGCTGCAGTTGTGCGAGACGCGCATCGGCGTCGCCATCGCAGTGCGCGAGCACCTCCAGGATCTGCGGCTCGCGCACGTCGTGGCAGGTGCAGACCTGGCGGCCGGCGGCGGGCGGCGCGCCCGGTGGCTGCGCGCCCGGCGCGAGCAGCAGGTGCCCGTAGGACTGGGCCGGCAGGCGTTCCTGCAGCAGGGTGCGGATCCAGGTCCCGGCGCGGGTGTCGCCGGCGAGCAGGCAGGCCTCCAGCGTGCGCGTGCCGTCGGCGGCGCAGGCGAGCCGCATCGCCCGGTGCTGGCCGCGCCGCGCGTCGGCGTAGCGCAGCGTCTGCGGCCCGGCCAGCCCCAGGACCTGCTCGATCCCGGCGAGCAGCGCCGCCGGCGCGGGCTCGTGCGCGGCAGCGCGGAACAGCAGGCCGGTTCCTTGCGGTTCGCGCCCGAACGGCGTGCAGCTGGCGAACGCGAAGCGGCGCATCAGCACGCGCAGCTGCTCGCGCGCCTGGAGCGCCTCGTCCTGAGGCAGCCAGGCCAGGGCCAGCAGCTGCCAGGGCAGCTCGGCCTTGGCGATGCGCACCGCCGCGTGCTTGAGCTCGGGCTGTCTCGAATGGGGGCAGCAGGCCGGCGTGGTGAGTGCGTTGACACCGTAGACCGGCTCGCCGGACTCGCTGCACCCCGAGAGGAACTCCTCGCCCCAATGCATCGGGATCCACGCCTGGGCCGGGGCGACCTCGCCGCTCGTGCGCGCAGGCAGCACCAGTGCGCCGCGCCGCGAGGCCACCTGCACCAGGTCGCCGTCGCGCAGGCCCAGGCGCGCCATGTCGCGCGCGTGCAGCTCGACGGCCGGCTCGGCGACGTGGCCGAACAGCCGGCCCAGCATGCCGGTGCGGCTCATGCCGTGCCACTGGTCGCGCAGCCGGCCCGTGGTCAGGCTGAACGGGTAGCGCGCATCGCGCGGCTCGGCCACCGGCGCGTACTTCACGTCGGCAAAGCGCGCGCGCCCGTCGGGGGTCGGGAAGCGCCCGTCCTCGTACAGCCGGGCCCGGCCGTGCGAGGCGCCCTCGGGCAGCGGCCACTGCTGCGGCGCGCGCTCGAGCATCGCATAGCTCATGCCGGTGATGTCCAGGTCGCGGCCGCGGGTGGATTCGCGGTGCTCGTTCCAGATCGCTTCGGGCGTCTCGTAGGGAAACAGCGTGGCGCCGTCGGTGCGGCGGCGCGGCAGGCGCGCCTCGAGCCGGCGGGCGAAGTCGACCGCGACCTGCCAGTCGTGGCGTGCCTGCCCGGGCGGCGGCACGGCCGGGCGCACGCGCGAGATGCGCCGCTCGCTGTTGGTCACGGTGCCGTCCTTCTCGCCCCAGGTGGTGGCCGGCAGCAGCAGGTCGGCGTAGGAGGCCGTGGCGGTGCCGGCAAAGGCTTCCTGCACGACGACGAACTCGCAGCGCTCGAGCGCGCGGCGCACGGTGCGCTGGTCGGGCAGCGACTGCGCCGGGTTGGTGCAGGCGATCCACAGCGCCTTGATCTCGCCGCGCGCGGCGGCCTCGAACATCTCGACCGCGGTCCGGCCCGGCGTGGCCGGCACGTCGGGCACCCCCCACAGCCGGGCCACCTCGGCGCGGTGTTCGGGGTTGGCCTGGTCGCGGTGGGCGCTCAGCAGGTTGGCCAGTCCGCCGACCTCCCGGCCGCCCATGGCGTTGGGCTGCCCGGTCAGCGAGAACGGGCCCGCACCGGGCCGGCCGATCTGGCCGGTGGCCAGGTGCAGGTTGACCAGCGCGGCGTTCTTGGCGGTGCCGCTGGTGCTCTGGTTCAGCCCCTGGCAGTACAGCGACAGCGTGGCGCGCGAGGCGCCGAACCATTGCGCGGCCTGCACAAGCGCGGCTTCGTCGATGCCGCAGATGCGGGCCACCTCGCGCGGCGTGTAGTCGCGCACGGTGGCCTTGAGCGCCTCGAAGCCGTGCGTGTGGCGTTCGATGTAGCCGTGGTCGATGCGCCCGTCCCACAGCAGCAGGTGCAGCAGGCCGTGGAACAGCGCGACGTCGGTGCCGGGCAGCAGCGGCAGGTGCAGGTCGGCCATCGCGGCCGTCTCGGTGCGGCGCGGGTCGGCGACCACCAGCCTGAGCTGCGGATTGGCCCGGCGCGCGTCCTCGATGCGGCGAAACAGCACCGGGTGCGCATGGGCCGGGTTGGCGCCGGCGATGAAGATCAGCTCGGCGTGGTTCACGTCGTCGTAGCAGGCCGGCGGCGCATCTGCACCCAGCGTCTGCTTGTAGCCGGCCACCGCGCTGCTCATGCACAGCCGCGAGTTGGTGTCGATGTTGTTGGTGCCTATCAATCCCTTGGCCAGCTTGTTGAAGACGTAATAGTCCTCCGTCAGCAGCTGGCCCGAGACGTAGAACCCCACCGCGTCGGGCCCGTGGCGGCCGATGAGGTCCGCGAAGCGGTCGGCGGCCTCGTCCAGTGCCGCGTCCCAGCCCACGGGCTGTGGCGTCGCGCCGCGGTGCGCGCGGCGCTGGGGGCCGAGCAGGCGCGCCTGCCGGATGACCGGGGCGGCCGCGGTCAGGTGCAGGGTGCTGCCCTTGGTGCACAGCCGCCCGAAGTTGGCCGGGTGCTCGGGGTCGCCGCGCACGCCGGTGATCCGCGCACCATCGCTTTCGATGACGACGCCGCAGCCGACGCCGCAGTACGGGCAGGTCGATCGGGTCTCGCGCGCCGTCATGCGCACCCTCCGGGCAGGGGGCGCGGGCGGCGTGGCGTCCGGGCAGCGAAGCGCCGGCTCATGCGGCGTCCTTCACCGCGTCGACCGCGACCGTGCGCAGCTCGTCCAGGTCCAGGTAGACCTGGCCGGCCTCGACCTTCACGCTGAAGCTCGGGGTGCAGCCTTCGTCCGGGGCCTGCGCGCAGCCGCTGTCCAGGCCGATGGTCCAGTTGTGCAGTGGGCAGGCGACGCTGCGGCCGAACACGATGCCCTGCGACAGCGGCCCCCCCCTGTGCGGGCAGCGGTCCAGCAGCGCGAAGACCTGGTCCTCGGCATTGCGGAACACGGCAACGGGGTCGCCTTCCAGGCGCACGACGCGGCGTGCGCCGGTCACGGGGATGTCGTCGAGACGGCAGACGGCTTTCCAGGTGGTCATGGCGGGCTCCTTGCGGTCAGACGGTCAGCGGGTCGAACTGGCGCGTGTCGACGCGCGCCTTGTCGAACTCGGACCAGGGATCGGGCTCGCCGTCGAGCGCGAACTGCAGGCGCTCCCACAGCGCCTTGCGGCCCTCGTGGTCCTCGAGCACGCGCCGCTTGACGTAGTCCAGCCCCACGCGGGCAATGAAGTGCACGGTGCGTTCCAGGTACCAGCCTTCCTCGCGGTACAGCTGCAGGAAGGCGCCGCAGTACTCCAGCACCTCGGCGGGCGTCCGCACCTTGCAGAAGAACTGCGCCACCTCGGTCTTGATGCCGCCGTTGCCGCCGACGTGGATCTCCCAGCCCGAATCCACGCCGATCACGCCGACGTCCTTGATGCCGGCCTCGGCGCAGTTGCGCGGGCAACCGCTGACGGCCAGCTTGACCTTGTGCGGGGCGTACATGCGCCACAGCGCGCGTTCCAGGTCCTTGCCCATCTGCGTGCTGTCCTGGGTGCCGAAGCGGCACCATTCGCTGCCCACGCAGGTCTTCACGGTGCGCAGCGCCTTGGCGTAGGCGTGGCCCGAGGGCATGCCCAGGTCGCGCCAGACATGCACCAGGTCCTCCTTCTTCACGCCGAGCAGGTCGATGCGCTGGCCTCCGGTGACCTTGACCGTGGGGATGCGGTACTTCTCGACCACGTCGGCGATGCGACGCAGCTCGTCGGCCGTGGTCTCGCCGCCCCACATGCGCGGCACCACCGAGTAGCTGCCGTCCTTCTGGATGTTGGCGTGCGAGCGCTCGTTGATGAAGCGCGACTGCGGGTCGTCCTGCGCCTCCTTGGGCCAGGTGCTGATCAGGTAGTAGTTCACCGCGGGGCGGCAGCTCGCGCAGCCGTCGGGCGTGCGCCATTCGAGGAAGCGGTAGACGTCGGCGATGGTCAGCAGCCGGTGCTCGCGGATCGCCCGGCGCACCTCGTCGTGGCTGCGGTCGGTGCAGCCGCACATGGCCTTCTTCGTCGGAGTGGCGGAATAGTCGCCCCCGGCCGTGAACATCAGCAGCTGCTCGACCAGGCCGGAGCAGGAGCCGCACGAGGCGCTGGCCTTGGTGTGCCTGCGCACGTCCTCCAGCGTGAACAGGCCCTTCTCCTTGATCGCCTTGCAGATCGTGCCCTTGGTCACGCCGTTGCAGCCGCACACTTCGTCGCTGTCGGCCATCGCCGCGGCCCGGTTGTGGCCTTCGTGGCCGGCATCGCCGATGTGCGACTCGCCGAACATCAGCCGGTCGCGGATGTCGGCCACCTTGCGGCCCTCGCGCAGCAGCTTGAAGTACCAGGCGCCGTCGACCGTGTCGCCGTACAGGCAGGCGCCGACCAGCCGGTCGTCCTTGAGCACGAGCTTCTTGTACACGCCGCCGGCCGGATCGCTCATCACGATCTCCTCGGTGTCGGCGCTGCCCATGAAGTCGCCCGCCGAGAACAGGTCGATGCCGGTCACCTTCAGCTTGGTCGAGACCTGCGATCCGGTGTAGCGGCCGATGCCGAACTCGGCCAGGTGCGTCGCGCACACCTTGCCCTGCTCGAACAGCGGCGCGACCAGCCCGTAGGCGATGCCGCGGTGCGCCGCGCATTCGCCGACCGCGTAGATGCGCGGATCGGTGACGGTCTGCATCGTGTCGGTGACGACGACGCCGCGCTGGCAGTGCAGCCCGATCTTCTCGGCCAGTTCGGTGTTGGGCCGGATGCCCGCGGCCATCACCACCAGGTCGGCCGGCACTTCGCTGCCATCCTGGAAGCGTACCGCCTTCACGCGGCCGGCCAGGCCACCGTCGCGGTCGCCGATCAGCGCGGCCGTCTGCGTGCCCATGCGGAACTCCAGCCCGCGCGCCTCCAGCGACTGCTGCAGCAGTTTCGCGGCCGTCTCGTCGAGCTGGCGTTCCATCAGCCAGGCGTGCAGGTGCACCACCGTGACCTGCATGCCGCGCCGCAGCAGCCCGTTGGCCGCCTCCAGCCCCAGCAGGCCGCCGCCGATCACCACCGCGTGCCGGTACTTGCGCGCCGCCTCGATCATCGCGTGGGTGTCCTCGATGTCGCGGTAGGCCATCACGCCTTCGAGGTCCTTGCCCGGTACCGGCAGGATGAAAGGCGTGGACCCGGTGGCCAGCAGCAGCCGGTCGTACGCCGCCGTGGTGCCGTCTTCGGCGATGACGATGCGCTGGCGACGGTCCACGTCCACCACCTTCCTGCCCAGGTGCAGCGTGATGCCGTGCTCGTCGTACCAGGCGAGCGGGTTCAGCACGATCTCGTCCAGCGTCTGTTCGCCGGCCAGCACCGGCGACAGCAGGATGCGGTTGTAGTTGGGATGCGGTTCGGCGCCGAAGACGGTGATCTCGTAGAGGTCGGGTGCGATCTTCAGCAGTTCCTCGATCGTGCGCACGCCGGCCATGCCGTTGCCGACCATCACCAGTTTTCTGTTGTCCATATACGCTGAGCTCCAGATAGCGCGCGAGGCGCGTCATGCCATGCACGGTCCGGTGGCCCGCACATGCCATCCACGGGTCCTGCCCTTCCTCGCCGGGCGGCGGCCGGGGCAGGGGATCCAGGCCTGCGCACCGCGTTGTGCGCATGACCGGCGCAGCCGGTTGCCTGGTCGGGGTGCAGCGTCACACCCGGGGCGGTTCAAGCAACGTCCATGCCACCAACGCCCCATGCGGGCACATCCATGCGCTGCCGAGGGGCGGCCTGCGGGCGTGCCGTGCCGCGCTGGCGAGGCGCGCGCCGGCGACACACCGACCTGGTGCCGGGGCGTGCCGTGTCGTGGTGCAGCCTGGCCAAGGGGGTGGCGCCGTCGCACCGTCCTGGGTCGCGGTGTCGCGTGCAGCGCCGCTTGTGCGCTATGCGTAGCACACCCCTGGCCTGCGGGGGCAAAGCCCGTGCGTTTTTTGCGCCGCGGGCGGGGGGCGTGTGCGAATGCGGTGGCTTGGGGAGAAAATCACTGCCGATCATGCCCCACGATAGTGAACTCCTTCCGGACTGTGCGGCCGCCACGCGGACGCTGCGGACCTGCTGATCGACATGGAACAGCCGCTACGCCTCTCGCCCCACGAGGACGCACCGCACGGCGGTGGGGATGGCCGTTCCCGCGTTTCCGGCCTGCCTGATCAGGAGTTGCTCGGCGCCTTGCTGGCCGCTGCCGAACGGATCCCTTCCGGCATCTACGTGAAGGACGATCAGGGCCGCTACCTCTACGCCAATGCGGCGGCTGCCCGGCTGCTCGGCACCACGCCGGCACAGGTGCTGGGACGCACCGACGGCGAGCTGCTGCCCGACGAGCATGCCGTCGCGTTGCGGGCCGCCGACCAGGCGGCCCTGTCGCAGCAGCGGCTCGTGCTGCGCGACGACAAGCTGCCCGAAGCGGGCGGCGGCGTGCTGGAAGTGCAGGCGGCGCGCCTGCCGCTGGCCGACGGACGGCTGTGCGGCGTGTGGACCGACCTGACCGAGCTGCGGCGCGCCCAGGGCCAGCTGCGCCGCGCGCTGGACCAGCTCGAGACCCAGCAGCGCCAGAACGAGGAGCTGCGCCAGGAACTGCGCGACCAGGCCGTGCGCGATCCGCTCACGGGCGTCTACAACCGCCACCACTTCGACGAGCAGCTGCGTCGCGAGGTCGACCTGTCGATGCGCGAACACCGCGAGTTCGCGCTGGTCTACGTGCAGGTCGATGCCTATGCGGATTTCGTCGCCCGGCACGGCATGGCCGCGGGCGAGCGGGTGCTGCAGGCGGTGGGCCAGCTGCTGCGCAGCAACACGCGAGCGATGGACGCGCCGTGTCGCCTGGGCGAGGACCGCTTCGCGGTGCTGCTGTCGGGCGTCGGCCTGGCGACAGCGCACACCCGCATGGAGAGCGTGCGGCGCCAGTGCGAGGCGCACATCGTGATGCTGGAAGGCGCGGAGTTGCGCTTCACGGTCTCGATGGGCGTGGCGAGCTTCCCGCACACCACGCAGGACCGCGAAGCCTTGCTCAGGGCCGCCGAAGGCGCGCTCGAGCAGGCCCGGCGTCGCGGCAGCAACTGCGTGATGCCGGCGACGATCCCGTTCACTCAGCCGGCCAGGCCCTTGTAGAGCATGTAGGCGGCCAGCAGGTACAGCACGCAGGCGAAGGCGCGCTTGAGCTGCCTGACGTTCATCGCGTGCGCGGCCTTCGCCCCGAGCGGCGCGAACAGCACGCTGGCCACCACGATCACGCACAGCGCCGGCAGGTAGAGATAGCCCATCGCGCCGGGCAGGGGGCTGGGCAGGTTCCAGCCGCCCACCACGTAGCCGACGGTGTTGGCCAGCGCGATCGGGAAGCCCAGAGCCGCGCTGGTGGCCACGGCGTTGTGCATCGGCACGTTGCACCAGGTCATGAAAGGCACCGAGACGAACCCGCCGCCGGCACCCACCAGCCCGGACAGGAAGCCGATGCCGCTGCCCACCGCGGTCTGGCCGAGCGGTCCCGGCATCTGGCGCGACGGCGCCGGCTTCTTGTCGAGCAGCATCTGCGTGGCCGAGAAGCCCACGAACAGCGCGAACAGCAGGGCCAGCCACGCGCCCTTGAGTGCGGCAAACACGCCGGCGCCGGCGATCAGACCGCCGATCACGATGCCCGGGCCCATGCCGCGCACCAGGTCCCAGCGCACCGCACCGCGCTTGTGGTGCGCACGCACGCTGGAGATCGAGGTGAACAGGATGGTCGACATCGAGGTGGCGATGGCCATCTTGACCGCCAGTCCGTCGGCCACGCCGCGGTGGGACAGGATCAGCGTCAGGAACGGCACCATCAGCATGCCGCCACCGATGCCCAGCAGGCCGGCCAGGAAGCCGGTGAACGAACCGAGCACCAGCAGCTCGGCGACAAACTGCCATTCGAGATTCAAGCGGACTCCAGCAAGGACAGCACGGCACGCCATTCCTCGGGCGTGACCGGCGTGATCGACAGACGGTTGCCCGGGCGCAGCACCTGCATCGTGGCCAGCGCAGGCGTCGCACGCATTTCCTTGAGCGGCAGCAGCCGGGTCTTGCGCACCAGCTTCACGTCCACGTGCACCCAGCGCGGCGCTTCAGGCGACGACTTCGGGTCGTGGTAGGGACTGCCGGGATCGAACTGCGTGGCATCCGGATAGGCCGTGGAGGCGACCTCCGCGATGCCGGCAATGCCGGGCTCGGGGCAGGAGGAATGGTAGAACAGCACGCCGTCGCCGATGCGCATCGCATCGCGCATGAAGTTGCGCGCCTGGTAGTTGCGCACGCCGGTCCACGGCACCTGCTGGCCCGGGGCGCGTGCAAGATCGTCGATCGAGCACTCGTCGGGCTCGCTCTTCATCAACCAGTACCGGGGGGAGGGCATGCCAGGGAAACAGGTGTCCGTCACGAGCCGAGAGCCGCATTCCTGAACCCAGGGGTTCAGGTGGGCGAGGTCAGTCCGACTTCGGGTTCGTCTGACGCGAGACGATCGCACCAGAAGGACGATGTTCCAAGCCCTTGCTCACAGGAGCATCGGTTCAAGGAAATATAAAGCTCCCGCGAACGCGACGGACAGGATGCATTCTACGCCCGCGGGCGTCGCTCAGAGCAGTTGCCCGTCCTGCCCGAGGGCTTCGTCGATGCGACGGATCAGCGCCGCGATATCGTGCTGGGTGGTCGTGCCGGCCGCCGCGGTGTCCTGGGCCGGGGCCGGCGCGCGCGGCGGCGTGGGCCGCTCGGCCAGCTCGTAGGCGATGTTGAGCGCCGCCAGCACCGCGATGCGTTCGCGCGCCTTGACCTTGCCGGCATCGCGGATCGCGCACATCTCGCGGTCGACATGGTTGACCGCTTCCAGCAGGGCCGCCTCGCCTCCCTCGGCGCAGCCGAGGATGTAGCTCTGTCCCATGATCGTGACTTCGATCTGCTTCATCCGGCCTCCTTGTCGCTGGGATCGGGAACGGCGAGCGGCTCGGGCAGGCGCTCGAGCAGCGCGTCGATGCGGGCCCGCGCGGCGTTCAGGCGCGAGCGCAGGCTGTCCCGCTCGGCCGTCATGCCCGCGAGCTGCTGTTCCAGCAGGGCGTTGGTCCGCTGCAGTTCCTCGTAGCGCACCAGCAGGCGTTCCACGCGTTCCACGAGTTCGTCGATCTGTGACATGGCAGGCCGTCCTCTGCGGCCATTGTAGAGCGCGCTTTCCCGGCCCGGCCGTCGGGGCTCGCCCGCATGCCGGCCTGGCCCGACCGACGGCCCCGCCGACCGGACGGGCTCAGGCGTCGGGCGGCGGCGTCTTGGGCTTGAAGTCGCAGTAGCGCGCCACCTGGCATTTCCAGCACTGCGGCTTGCGCGCGAGGCAGACGTAGCGCCCGTGCAGGATCAGCCAGTGGTGCGCGTGCACCAGGTACTGGGGCGGCACGCGGCGCAGCAGCTTGAGCTCGACCTGCAGCGGCGTCTTGCCGGGCGCCAGCCCGGTGCGGTTGCTGACCCGGAAGATGTGGGTGTCCACCGCCATCGTCGGCTCGCTGAACGCGACGTTGAGCACCACGTTGGCGGTCTTGCGGCCCACGCCGGGCAGCGCCTCCAGCTCCTCGCGGGTGCGCGGCACCTCGCCGCCGTGTCGCTCGATCAGGATGCGGCAGGTCTCCAGCAGGTGCCTGGCCTTGCTGCGGTACAGCCCGATGGTCTTGATGTACTCGCACAGTCCGTCGTAGCCCAGCTCGAGGATCTGCTGCGGGGTGTTGGCCACCGGGAACAGCCGCCGCGTCGCCTTGTTGACGCCGACGTCGGTGGCCTGCGCCGACAGCAGCACCGCGGTGAGCAGCTCGAAGGGGGTGCTGTACTCGAGCTCGGTCCGGGGTTCGGGGTTCGCCGCCTGGAGCGTGGCGAAGAAGGGTTCGATGTCCTGCACGCGCATGGCCGCGCAGTGTAGCGGCGCTCAGCCGGCCTTGCGCATGCGCTCTCGTGCGCGGGCCAGCGCGGCCTCGATGACGGCGCGCTTGCGGTCCAGCTCCTGCGGGTCGGTGAGCTTCGATTCCTCCGCCAGGTGCTCCAGCTTGTGCTGCGCCTTGGCCGCCAGGCGCTCCTCGTGCTCGCGCCGGTCGCGTTCGACGCGCTGACGGTGGAAGGCGTAGCGCTCGCGGGCCTGCGCGGCCTGTTCCGGGCTCCAGGCCTGCCAGCCGGTGCGTCCGGGCGTCGCGTCCACCAGCGCGATGCAGTCGACCGGGCACACCGGCACGCACAGCTCGCAGCCGGTGCACAGCGGCCCGACGACGCTGTGCATCAGCTTGTTCGCGCCGACGATGGCGTCCACCGGGCAGGCCTTGATGCACAGCGTGCAGCCGATGCACCAGGCCTCGTCGATCACCGCCAGCTTGCGCGGGCCTTCCTGCCCGCATTCCGGGTCGAGGTCCGCGACGGGGCGCCCCGTCAGTGCCGCGAGCCGGGCGATGCCTTCCGCGCCGCCGGGCGGGCAGCGGTTGATCGCCGCCTGCCCCTGTGCGATGGCTTCGGCGTAGCTGCGGCAGTCGGGGTAGCCGCAGCGGGTGCACTGCGTCTGGGGCAGCAGGGCGTCGATCGCGTCGACGCTGACGGGAGGCTGGGACATCGGGAGGTTCTGAAACGACAAAGGCGCCACGACGGGCGCCAATGTACCGCGTCCGGGCCGCTCACCTGTCGTGTCGGGCGATGAAGTCGCGCACCACGGGGTAGACCTTCTCGCGCCAGCGCCGGCCGGAGAAGATGCCGTAGTGGCCGGCGCCTTCGACCACGTAGTGCGGCTGCTCCTTCTTCGGGATGCCGGTGCACAGGTCGTGCGCCGCGCGCGTCTGCCCCGCGCCGGAGATGTCGTCCAGCTCGCCCTCGATGGTCAGCAGCGCGGTGGCCTTGATGTCCTGGGGGCGCACCAGCTCGCCGCGCACGCGCCAGGTGCCGTTGACCAGCGCGAAGTCCTGGAACACCGTCTTGATGGTGTCGAGGTAGTACTCGGCCGGCATGTCGAGCACCGCGTTGTACTCGTCGTAGAACCTGCGGTGGGCCTCGGCGCTGTCGCCGTCGCCGCGCACCAGGTCGAGGAAATAGTCGTAGTGCGAGCTGACGTGCCGGTCCGGGTTCATCGCGACGAACCCGGTGTACTGCAGGAAGCCCGGGTAGACGCGCCGGCCGGCACCGGGGTAGTTCGGCGGCACCCGGTAGATCACGTTGTTCTCGAACCACTCGTAGCTGCGCGTCGTGGCCAGGTTGTTGACCGCGGTCGGGCTCCTGCGGGCGTCGATCGGCCCGCCCATCATGGTCATCGAGCGGGGCGTCTGCTCGCCGCGCGTGGCCATCAGCGAGATCGCGGCCAGCACCGGCACGGTGGGCTGGCACACCGACATCACGTGCACGTGCGGGCCGATGTGGCGGATGAACTCCTGCACGTACTCCACGTAGTCATCCAGGTGGAAGGGGCCGACCTCCGCCGGCACCATGCGCGCGTCGATCCAGTCGGTGATGTAGACCTTGTGGTCGCGCAGCAGCATGCGCACCGTGTCGCGCAGCAGGGTCGCGTGGTGTCCCGACAGCGGCGCCACCACCAGCACGGTGGGCTGGTCCTTCATCTTGGGCAGCAGCTTCGGGTCGTCGGTGAAGCGCTTGAAGCGCAGCAGCCGGCAGAAGGGCTTCTCCAGTGCGACGCGTTCCTGCACCGCCACGTCCACGCCGTTGACCTGCACCGAGGTGATGCCGAACGGCGGCTTCTCGTACTCCTTGGCCAGCCGGTGCAGCAGGTCGAAGCCCGCGGCGATGCGCTCGGCCCCGAAGGCGTGCGTGAAGGGCGACAGGGGGTGGCTGTAGAGCTTGGCCGAGGCGCTGGCGAACTCCGAGAACGGCGTCAGCAGCGCGCGCTGGGTTTCGTAGATCTGGTACAGCATCGTCGGTCCCTTTCCAGCCCCAGGGCTGCAGCACGGATTCGGGCTCATGCAAGACGCATGCGCGGCCCGTGTGCATTTGTTGCAATGCACCATTCTATGGAGGCTGCGGCCCCCGTGCACTCCGGGTCGGGCGCAGAAACCCGCGATTCCGGGAATTTCCCAGGGGGGATGGTGGCGGAGCGTCCGGGCATGAAAAATGGGGCCGAAGCCCCATTTCCCGATCCGGTGCGGTGCGCCGTGCTCAGCAGACCTTGGCGATCGCCTGGGCGACGTAGTCCAGGTTCTTGCTGTTGAGCGCCGCCACGCAGATGCGGCCGGAATCCACGCCGTAGACGCCGAACTCGCTGCGCAGGCGCTGCATCTGCTCCTTGGTCAGGCCCGAGTAGCTGAACATGCCCTTCTGCTGGGTGATGAAGCCCATGTCCTGCTTGACGCCGGCGGCCTTCAGCTTCTCGACCAGCGCCGCACGCATCTGCTTGATGCGCTGGCGCATGCCGGCCAGTTCCTCCTCCCACAGCTGGCGCAGCTCGGGAGTGGTCAGCACGGTGGCGACCACCTGGGCGCCGTGGGTCGGCGGGTTGGAGTAGTTGGTGCGGATCACGCGCTTGAGCTGGCTCAGCACGCGGTCGGCCTCTTCCTTGCTGGCTGCGACCACGCTCAGGGCGCCGACGCGCTCGCCGTACAGCGAGAAGCTCTTGGAGAACGAGGTCGAGACGAAGAAGTCCAGGCCGGCGTCCAGGAACAGGCCGATCACCGCGCCGTCTTCCGCGATGCCTTCGCCGAAGCCCTGGTAGGCCATGTCGAGGAAGGGCACCAGGTTGCGCGCCTTGATCGCCTCGACGACCTGCTTCCACTGCTCGGGGGTCAGGTCGTAGCCGGTGGGGTTGTGGCAGCAGGCGTGCAGCACGACGATGGTGCCGGCCGGCGCGGCGTTCAGCGCGGCCAGCATGCCTTCGAAGTTGATGCCGCGCTTGGCCGCGTCGTAGTAGGGGTAGGTGCCGACGGCAAAGCCCGCCGCCTCGAACAGCGCGCGGTGGTTTTCCCAGCTCGGGTCGCTGATCAGCACCTGCGCGCCGGGGTTGATCTTCTTGAGGAAGTCGGCCCCGACCTTCAGGCCGCCGGTGCCGCCCAGGCCCTGCACGGTGGCGATGCGGCCGCCCTTGACCGCCTCGCTGTCGGCGCCGAACACCAGGCCCTGCACGGCCTTGTCATAGGCGGCGATGCCGTCGATGGGCAGGTAGCCGCGCGCCTTGGGGGCTTCCAGCAGCTGCTTTTCGGCCGCGGCCACGCACTTGAGCAGCGGCAGCTTGCCGTTGTCGTCGTAATAGACGCCCACGCCCAGGTTCACCTTGTTGGGGTTGGGATCGGCGTTGAATTGTTCGTTCAGGCCCAGGATCGGGTCGCGAGGGGCCATTTCGACCGCGGCGAAAAGCGAGGCCATGGGTAGTCAGTCCTTGTCAGTGGAGTGGCGCGGGCAGTTGGGCTAATCTAGTCGGCTTCCCTTGCCGCCCGTGGGCAAGGGATAACCCGCATTTTAGGCGCATGCCCAGGACTCCATGACAGAAGCTCTGACGGAAGTCGTGTCACTGGACGAGAACAAGTTCGTCCGCTTCCCGGATTCACCGTTCCAGCTCTACCAGCCGTATCCGCCGGCCGGCGACCAGCCCACCGCGATCGAGCAGCTGGTCGAGGGGGTGCGCGACGGGCTGTCGTTCCAGACCCTGCTGGGCGTGACCGGCTCGGGCAAGACCTACACGATGGCCAACGTGATCGCCCGGCTGGGCCGTCCGGCCATCGTGTTCGCGCCGAACAAGACGCTCGCCGCGCAGCTGTACAGCGAGTTCCGCGAGTTCTTCCCGCGCAACGCGGTCGAGTACTTCGTCAGCTACTACGACTACTACCAGCCCGAGGCCTACGTCCCGCAGCGCGACCTGTTCATCGAGAAGGACAGCTCGATCAACGAGCACATCGAGCAGATGCGGCTGTCGGCGACCAAGAGCCTGCTGGAGCGCCGCGACGTGGTGATCGTGGCCACGGTCAGCGCGATCTACGGCATCGGCAAGCCCGAGGACTACACGCAGATGCGGCTGATCGTGCGCACCGGCGACCGCCTGGGGCAGCGCGACCTGATCGCCCAGCTGATCCGCATGCAGTACACCCGCAACGAGATGGACTTCGGACGCGGCACCTTCCGCGTGCGTGGCGACACCATCGACGTGTTCCCCGCCGAACACTCGGAGCTGGCGCTGCGCATCGAGCTGTTCGACGACGAGATCGAATCGCTGGCGCTGCTGGATCCGCTGACCGGGCGCATCGTGCAGAAGATCCCGCGCTTCGTGGTCTACCCGTCGAGCCACTACGTGACGCCGCGCGAGCAGGTGCTGCGCGCGATCGAGGGCATCAAGGAGGAGCTGCGCCAGCGCCTGGACGAGCTGGTCAAGGCCGGCAAGCTGGTCGAGGCGCAGCGTCTGGAGCAGCGCACCCGCTTCGACCTGGAGATGCTGCAGGAGGTGGGGCACTGCAAGGGCATCGAGAACTACTCCCGGCACCTCTCGGGTGCCAAGCCTGGCGAGCCGCCGCCGACCCTGGTGGACTACCTGCCGCCCGACGCGCTGATGTTCCTCGACGAAAGCCACGTGCTGATCGGCCAGCTGGGCGGCATGTACAACGGCGACCGGGCGCGCAAGGAGGTGCTGGTCGAGTACGGCTTCCGCCTGCCGTCGGCGCTGGACAACCGGCCGCTGAAGTTCGAGGAGTTCGAGCGCAAGATGCGCCAGGCGGTGTTCGTCTCCGCGACCCCGGGCGACTACGAGAAGCTGCACGCCGGGCAGGTGGTCGAGCAGGTGGTGCGCCCCACCGGCCTGGTCGACCCGGTGGTCGAGGTGCGCCCGGCCACTCACCAGGTGGACGACGTGCTGCAGGAGATCCGCGAGCGGGTCGAGGCCAACGAGCGGGTGCTGATCACCACGCTGACCAAGCGCATGGCCGAGCAGCTGACCGACTACCTGGCCGACAACGGGGTCAAGGTGCGCTACCTGCACTCGGACATCGACACCGTCGAGCGTGTCGAGATCATCCGCGACCTGCGCCTGGGCACCTTCGACGTGCTGGTGGGCATCAACCTGCTGCGCGAGGGCCTGGACATCCCCGAGGTCTCGCTGGTGGCCATCCTGGACGCCGACAAGGAAGGCTTCCTGCGCGCCGAGCGCTCGCTGATCCAGACCATCGGCCGGGCCGCGCGCAACGCCAACGGCAAGGCCATCCTGTACGCCGACCGCATCACCGACTCGATGCGCCGCGCGATCGAGGAGACCGAGCGCCGCCGCGCCAAGCAGCTGGCCTACAACCAGGCGCACGGCATCACCCCGCGCACCGTGCAGAAGCAGGTCAAGGAGCTGATCGACGGCGTCTACTCGCAGGACGCGTCCCGCGGAGCGGCCCGGGCGGCCGAGGAGGTGGCGCGGGTCGAGGCGCTGTCCGAGAAGGACCTGGGCAAGCGCATCAAGCAGCTCGAGAAGCAGATGCTCGAGTACGCGCGCAACCTGGAGTTCGAGAAGGCCGCCCGCGTGCGCGACCAGCTGGCCATGCTCAAGCAGCAGGCCTTCGGTGCGGGCGGCGGGGACAACGTCGCCGCCGCCGGTTGAGGCCGCCCCGCTCCGGCGCGGCCCCGCACCTGCCGGGCGCAGCGGCTGGCCCCTTGAACTCTGGCGTGGTTGCCTTACCTTGAAGGGTTGGACCGTCACGCGGTTCGCAGCCGCGCAGACCGGGGACGCCGATGAGGGCACCGCAGACGACCACGTCGGATTTGGCCCGTACGCCTGGCGCAGGGCGCCGGCAGCCTAGACTTGTGCCCCATGAAGTTGTTCAAGCCGTCTTCCCGCGTTTCCGTCCTGTTCGTCTGCATGGGCAACATCTGCCGCTCGCCGACCGCCGAAGGGGTGTTCCGGCGCCTGGTCGAGCAGGCAGGCCTGCGGTCGCAGGTGCTGGTCGATTCGGCCGGCACGCACGACTACCACGTCGGCGAGCCGCCGGACGAGCGGGCCCAGCAGCATGCGGCCCGGCGCGGGTACGACCTGCGCGGGCTGCGGGCCCGGCAGGTCTGCGCCCGGGACTTCGAACGCTTCGACCTGCTGCTGGCCATGGACTGGGCCAACCTGGCCGTCCTCGAAGCGGCCTGCCCGCCCGAGCACCGCCACAAGCTGCGCCGCCTGATGGAGTTCGCCACGCGGCACCGGCACGACGTGGTGCCCGACCCCTACTACGGGGGACCGCAGGGCTTCGAGACGGTGCTGGACTACCTCGAGGACGCCTGTGCCGGGCTGCTGACCCACCTGCTGGAACGCCGCGTGCTGGTCTCAGGAACTTCCTGACCAAAACTTGACCAAAAAACTAGGCTTCAGGTAAAATTCGAGTAAATCAGTCGGAAACAACCGAGGGTTCACCCGGGCCACAAGCTGTTTGGGTTCAACACTTCAGCGCGCAGCTGAAAGCTTTAAGGAGCTTGCCATGCGTCTCACCACCAAAGGCCGCTTTGCCGTCACCGCCATGATCGATCTAGCCCTGCGGGAGCATCAGGGGCCGGTGGCGCTGGCCGCGATCAGCCAGCGGCAACAGATTTCGCTGTCCTATCTCGAGCAGCTGTTCGGGAAGCTGCGTCGGCACGAGCTGGTGGAGAGCACCCGAGGTCCTGGCGGCGGGTATTCGCTGGGCCGCAAGGCCGAGGAGATCACCGTGGCCGACATCATCGTGGCGGTGGACGAGCCGATCGACGCCACCGGCTGCGGCGGCAAGGAAAACTGCATGAGCGACCAGGGTCGTTGCATGACGCACGACCTGTGGGCGAGCCTGAATGCCAAGATGATCGAGTACCTGGACTCCATCACGCTGAAGAAGCTGGTGGAGGACCAGCTGGCCCGCGGCATCTCGATCGAGGAGCAGCCGGTCAAGCGCGCGATTTCCAGCCAGCCGGTGGTCAAGCCGATCAAGGTCAACGCGCCGAACTCGGTGTTCGCGCTCGGCAACGCATTTTCCAAGTAAGGGCTCGCGGCGGTGCGATCCGCCGCGTGCCGTTTTCGGGTTTTCTGCTTTTCTGCCAGCCGGGGCCGCAAGGCTCCTGACGCAAGCAACATGGACATGACGCCTCACTTCCCCATCTACATGGACTACGGCGCCACCACGCCGGTCGATCCGCGCGTGGTCGACGCCATGATTCCCTGGTTGCGCGAGCATTTCGGCAACCCGGCCTCGCGCAGCCACGCCTGGGGATGGGAGGCGGAGGAAGCCGTCGAGAAGGCGCGTGCGCAGGTCGCCGACCTGATCGGCGCCGACCCGCGCGAGATCATCTGGACGTCCGGCGCCACCGAATCCGACAACCTGGCCCTGAAGGGGGCGGCGCACTTCTACAAGGGCAAGGGCAAGCACATCATCACGGTCAAGACCGAGCACAAGGCGGTGCTGGACACCTGCCGCGAGCTCGAGCGCCAGGGCTTCGAGGTCACCTACCTCGACGTCCAGGAAGACGGCCTGCTCGACCTCGACCGCTTCCGGGACGCGCTGCGCCCGGACACCATCCTGGTGTCGGTGATGTTCGTCAACAACGAGATCGGCGTGATCCAGGACATCGCGACGATCGGGGCGATGTGCCGCGAGCGCGGGATCATCTTCCACGTCGATGCGGCGCAGGCCACCGGCAAGGTCGAGATCGACCTGTCGAAGCTGCCGGTCGACCTGATGAGCCTGGCCTCGCACAAGACCTACGGCCCGAAGGGCATCGGCGCGCTGTACGTGCGCCGCAAGCCGCGCGTGCGCCTGGAACCGCAGATGCACGGCGGCGGCCACGAGCGCGGCCTGCGCTCGGGCACGCTGCCGACGCACCAGATCGTCGGCATGGGCGAGGCCTATCGCATCGCCAAGGAAGAGATGCACACCGAGCTGGAGCGCATCCGCGGCCTGCAGCGCCGCCTGCTGGACGGCATCATGGGCATCGAGCAGGTGTTCATCAACGGCAGCCTGGAACACCGCGTGCCGCACAACGTCAACGCGTCCTTCAACTTCGTCGAAGGCGAGTCCCTCATCATGGGCATCAAGGGCATCGCCGTCTCGTCCGGTTCGGCCTGTACCTCGGCCAGCCTGGAGCCCAGCTACGTGCTGCGCGCGCTCGGCCGCAGCGACGAACTGGCGCACTCGTCGCTGCGCATGACCATCGGCCGCTTCACGACCGCAGAGGAGATCGACTACGCCGTTGCCACGCTGAAGGACCGTGTTGCCAAGCTGCGCGAGCTCTCCCCGCTGTGGGAGATGTACAAGGACGGCATCGACCTGAACGCCATCCAGTGGACCGCGCACTGATCAAGCAGTAGTAGGAGATTGACATGGCATACAGCGAGAAGGTGATCGACCACTACGAGAACCCCCGCAACGTCGGTTCGTTCGACAAGAGCGACGACACCGTCGGGACCGGCATGGTGGGCGCGCCTGCGTGCGGCGACGTGATGAAGCTGCAGATCAAGGTGAATCCCGAGACCGGCGTCATCGAGGACGCCCGCTTCAAGACCTACGGTTGCGGGTCGGCGATCGCCTCCAGCTCCCTGGTGACCGAATGGGTCAAGGGCAAGACGCTGGACGAGGCGATGCAGATCAAGAACACGCAGATCGCCGAAGAGCTGGCCCTGCCGCCGGTGAAGATCCACTGCTCGATCCTGGCAGAGGACGCCATCAAGGCGGCCGTGCAGGACTACAAGGCCAAGAAGGCGGTCGCTTGATGAACGGGTCGGACGCCATGGCGGTGACATTGACCGAAGCGGCAGCGCGACATGTGCAGAAGTACCTCGCCAAGCGAGGCAGGGGCATCGGCGTGCGTCTGGGCGTGAAGACCACCGGCTGTTCCGGCCTGGCCTACAAGCTCGAGTACGCCGACGCCGTGGCGCCCGAGGACCATGTCTTCGAGGGCCACGGGGTCAAGGTGCTGGTCGATCCCAAGAGCCTGCCGTACCTCGACGGCACCGAACTCGATTTCGTGCGCGAAGGGCTGAACGAGGGCTTCCGCTTCAACAACCCGAACGAGAAGGACCGTTGCGGATGCGGCGAGTCGTTCCGCGTGTGAGGGGATGGGGCCGGCTGCTGCAGGAGCGGTCGTGACTGGCTCGCTCCGGCTCGATCTCGACGATTTCGAACTGTTCGACCTGCCGCGGCGCTTTGCCGTCGAGCCGGCGCTGCTGGACGAACGGTGGAAGGCGCTGCAGGCGCAGGTGCACCCGGACCGCTTCGCCGCGCAGGGCACGGCCGCCCAACGGGTGGCGATGCAATGGGCCGTGCGCGTCAACGAGGCCTACCAGCGGCTCAAGCACCCGCTCAAGCGCGCGGCGTACCTGTGCGAGCTGAACGGCGCGCCGGTGCAGGCCGAGAGCAACACCGCCATGCCGGCCGACTTCCTGATGCAGCAGATGGCCTGGCGCGAGGCCCTGGACGAGGCGCGGGACGAGGACGCCCTTGACGCGCTGGCCGCCCAGGTGCGCGCCCGGCGCCGCGAGATGCTCGAGGCCCTGCGCGAGTGCATCGACGAACGCCACGACTACGCGGCGGCGGTGCAGCAGGTCAGAGCCCTCATGTTCATCGAGCGCTTTGCCGAAGAGGTCGATCGCCGGCTCGACGCCCTGGGACAATGAAGCGGTAAGGACCCGGCCGGCCCCGGCCGCGCGAAGCACAAGATCATGGCATTGCTACAGATTTCCGAGCCCGGACAGTCGCCTGACCCGCACCAGCGGCGCATCGCGGTCGGCATCGACCTGGGCACCACCCATTCCCTCGTCGCGGCCATCCGCAACGGGGTGCCCGAGTGCCTGCCCGACGACCGCGGCCGCGTGATCCTGCCGTCCGCCGTGCGCTACCTGGGCGAGGGCCGGCGCCAGATCGGCTTCGACGCGCTCGCCGAGCAGGCCAACGACCCCGAGAACACCATCGTCTCGGTCAAGCGCTTCATGGGGCGCACCGTGGCCGACGTGCAGGGGCGCGAGCGCCTGCCGTACCGCTTCGTCGACGCACCGGGCATGCTGCAGATCGACACGCGCGAAGGGCCCAAGTCGCCGGTCGAGGTGTCGGCCGAGATCCTCGCGACGCTGCGCTACCGTGCCGAGGACACCTTCGGCGAGGACCTGTTCGGCGCGGTGATCACGGTGCCGGCCTACTTCGACGACGCGCAGCGCCAGGCGACCAAGGATGCGGCCCGGCTGGCCGGCCTGGAGGTGCTGCGGCTGATCAACGAACCTACCGCCGCGGCCATCGCCTACGGCCTGGAGAACGGCTCCGAGGGCCTCTATGCGGTGTACGACCTCGGCGGCGGCACCTTCGACATCTCGCTGCTGCGCCTGACCAAGGGCGTGTTCGAGGTGGTCGCCACCGGCGGCGACTCGGCGCTGGGCGGCGACGACTTCGACGCCGCGCTGGCCCAGTGGGCGCTGCAGCAGGCCGGCGTCGAGGTGCAGTCGCCCACCGACAAGCGCGCGGTGCTGGTGGCCGCGCGCGCCGTGAAGGAAGCACTGTCGTCCGCCACGTCCGCGCCGATGGCCTTCAGGATCGGCGAGCGTGACGTCGAGCTGACGGTCACGCGCCAGCAGTTCGAGCAGCTCACCGCGCCGCTGGTGCAGCGCACGCTGGCCGCGGTGCGGCGCGTGCTGCGCGACGCCCAGGTCGGGCGCGACGAGGTGCAGGGCGTCGTGATGGTCGGCGGCTCGACCCGCATGCCCTGCGTGCAGGTGGCGGTCGGCGAGTTCTTCGGCCGCGAGCCGCTCACCAATCTCGACCCGGACCAGGTCGTCGCGCTCGGCGCGGCGGTGCAGGCCAACGCGCTGGCCGGCAACAAGGAAAACGGGGAGCTGCTGCTGCTCGACGTGATCCCGCTGTCGCTGGGGCTGGAGACCATGGGCGGGCTGGTCGAGCGCATCGTGCCGCGCAACAGCACGATCCCGACCGCGCGTGCGCAGGACTTCACGACCTACCAGGACGGCCAGACCGCGATGGCGATCCACGTCGTGCAGGGCGAGCGCGAGCTGGTGTCCGACTGCCGTTCGCTGGCGCGCTTCGAGCTGCGCGGCATCCCGCCGATGGCCGCCGGCGCGGCGCGCGTGCGGGTCACCTTCCAGGTCGATGCCGACGGGCTGCTCAACGTCTCGGCGCGCGAGCTGACCTCCGGCGTCGAGGCCTCGGTGGCGGTCAAGCCGAGCTACGGACTGAGCGACGAGGAGATCGCCCGCATGCTGCAGGACAGCTTCTCGACCGCCGAGGAGGACATGAAGACGCGCGCGCTGCGCGAGGCGAGGGTGGAGGCCGACCGCCTGCTGCTGGCCACGCGCACCGCGCTGGAGCGCGACGGCGACCTGCTCACGCTCGAGGAGCGGCACAAGATCGACCGGCTGATGGAAGAGCTGGGTGCGCTGGCGGGCCAGGACGACCACCGGGCCATCGAGGCGGCCACCGAGCGGCTGGCCAAGGGCACGGAAGCGTTTGCGGCCGAGCGCATGAACCGCAGCATCCGGCAGGCCCTGGCCGGCCGCCGCGTCGAAGAAGTCTGAGGCGCCAGGCCACGCACGCCGCGGCGCGATCCACGAGAACCCCACATGCCCAAGATCAAGATCCTGCCTCACAGCGAGTACTGCCCGCAGGGCGCGGAGATCGAAGCTCCGGCCGGCACCTCGATCTGCGAGGCGCTGCTCGACCACGACATCGAGATCGAGCACGCCTGCGAGATGAGCTGCGCGTGCACCACCTGCCACGTGATCGTGCGCCAGGGCTATGAGTCGCTGAACGAGCCCGACGAGAACGAGGAGGACATGCTCGACCGCGCCTGGGGGCTGGAGCCGCAGTCGCGCCTGTCGTGCCAGGCCATCCTGGCCAACCAGGACGTGACGATCGAGATTCCCAAGTACTCGATCAACCACGCCAAGGAAAAGCACTGAGCCGCGCCGCCCGCACCCGATAATCGCGCCATGACGCGACAGATCTTTTTCGACACCGAAACCACCGGCCTGAGCCCCGAAGGGGGTGACCGCATCGTCGAGATCGGTTGTGTCGAGATGGTGGACCGGCGCCTGACCGGCAACAACAAGCACTACTACCTGAATCCGGAGCGGCCCAACAGCGAGGACGCGGTGAAGATCCACGGCCTGACCGACGAATTCCTGGCCGACAAGCCGGTGTTCGCGGCGATCGCCGACGAGCTGCTCGAGTACCTGGCCGGCGCCGAGATCATCATCCACAACGCGAGCTTCGACGTCGGCTTCCTGGACGCCGAGCTCAGGCGCCTGGGCAAGCCCAAGTTCGAGACCTACGTCGCGGGCATCACCGACAGCCTGCTGATGGCCCGCGAGATGTTCCCGGGCAAGTCGAACTCGCTGGACGCGCTGTGCAAGCGGCTGGAGGTCGACAACTCCAACCGCACGCTGCACGGCGCGCTGCTGGACGCGGGACTGCTGGCCGAGGTCTACATCAAGATGACCCGCGGGCAGGAGTCGCTGGTCATCGAGGCCGAGGAAGACGCCACCCAGGAAATCGTGGTGGAGAAGATCGACCTCACGCAGTTCAGCCTGCCGGTGCTGTGCGCGAGCGACGCCGAGGTGCAGGCCCACGAGGCGGTGCTGGCGGACCTGGACAAGTCCTCCGGCGGCAAGACACTGTGGAGGCAGTTGCCGAGCGAAAAAGTTATGGCATAATCTTGGTTTTCCTGATCTGTGCGACGACGTAATCGTCGCCGAACGGAAAACCGGATCAGGGTGGTTAGCTCAGTGGTAGAGCACTGCCTTCACACGGCAGGGGTCGCAGGTTCGAACCCTGCACCACCCACCAACAAGATCAAGCACTTGGACGGCCCTTCGGGGCCGTTTTTGTTTGCTGGTGCAAATCCTGGTGCATGGCACCGAGGCGCTCACGTGGGCGCCGAGCCCGATCGCCTCGGGGAATGCCAATCAGGGGGGCGGGTGCGCGCGCGCTGCAGGCACGCCGCCGCTGTACAGGTGGCGGGCGGTGACCACGTCGCGCAGGGTGACGCGGCGGACGTCGGAAGTGCTGTACAGGTCAGGTGGGCGTTGATCGCCGGCGCGACGGCCAGCCGGTCGGCCGGCATCGTGCGGACTTGCTCGGCAGGTGAGTGACGACGCACCTTTGTCTCCTTTCGGGGTGTCGGATCGCTTTAAACGCCGTGTTTGTCAGCAAGTCAACACAGTGTGTACATTTGGTGCGGCAGCGAGGCGTCCATAGAATCCCGTGACGACCGTGTGCGCCTTGCGCCCGGCGTCGTAAAGGAGGGTCCATGCGCCGACTGCTGATGTGCGCCAGCGCTGTGTTGGCATCGCTGATGATGGCCGCCTGCGGTGGCGGCGATGACTGCGAGGCGGGCACCCCGCCTTTTGCCAGCGTGGACCCGCCGGTCTGCGATGGTGGTGACAGTGGTGGTGGCGGTGGCGGCGGATCGTCGCAGTCTGCCGAGGGCTTCTGGGTGGGGAACGCCGGGCAGTACGCCTTCCGGGCGCTGGTCACCGAGGACCGCCAGATCTGGGCCTTCTACGCGCGCGGCGGTGTCGTCGAGGGCGTGGTTCAGGGGACGGTGACCTACTCGCCAAGCGGCTTCTCGGGCAACGGTTTCGACTACAACCTGCCCCTGGTGGCGCGTACAGGCGTGACGATCTCAGGCACGGCGCGCGAGCGGCAGAGCATGGAAGGCGCGGTGCGGCTGCCGAGCTCGACGATCACCTTCTCGGGCTCCTACGACAGCAGCTACGACTCGCCGCCGGCCGATGCCACAGGCACCTGGCAGGTCCGCGCGGCCTCGGCGTCCGGCACCGTGACGACGACGGTGACGGTCGGCTCGGATGGCTCGGTCAGCGCGACGACGCCGTACTGCTCAGGCACGGGCACGCTCACGGTGCGCAGCTCGGGCAAGGGGGTGTACAACCTGGCGGTGACCTTCGACGGCGCGTCGTGCGAGTTCGATGGCCAGACGCTCGGTGGCGTGGTGGTCGTGCGCAACACCGGATCGGGACAGGAGATGGTCGCCGCGGCGCTGCTGCCTGATCGATCCACCGGCTTCTTCGCGATCGGCACCCGCTGATCGCATCTGCCGCCGCGGTTCTCAGCGCCTGGCGCGTGGCGCTTCGCGCTGCGTGCAGGCTTCGTGCGCCTCGGCGAGCTTGTCGAGTGCGGCCAGAAACCTGTCTCGCCGCGCCGAGATGTGTGGGCCGGTGGCGCGCTCGATCTTGTAGCGGATGTACTCAAGCACCTCGTGCCTGGCCTCCGGTCCGAGGCTGCGCAGTGCTTCGTCAATGACCAGCGCCTGACCTGCCAGCGGCTGGGCCGTCGACGCGTGCGCATCGCCTTCCCCGGTCAAGATCCACTGCGCCGAGCACCCAAAGGCAGCCTCGGCTTGCAGGGCGCCTTCCTTGGACACGCCGCGGCGCTTCCAGTTGGTGAGCGTCTGCCTTGACACGCCCATGCGGCGGACCAGGCCAGCAAAGTCGATCACCGGTTGTTGATCGAACTGCGTGACCTGACGCGCGTACTCGAGCAGCCGCTTCACGGATTCGTGCATGCCCGGGATTGTTCTCCATCTGAACAGTCAACAGCTTGTTTATACACGCCATGTTTACAACCGCATAAACGCCGTGTTTAGATTGTGGGGAGCGTGACCACGCAGCACTCATCGATCGGCTGAGCGGCCCCGCCAAGGTCGCAGAGGCGCTCGGCCTGGACAAGCGGAGAGGGGCGGGGTACCCAGCGCGTGGTCAACTGGAAGGTCCGGAGCATCCCTGCACGGGTCAAGCTCGAGCCCCCGACCTGTTCCTGGTGACCAAGGACGCGCCCGCTGACCATGCGGCGGTAGTCCAGCCTGCACATGCGGAGTGAGCGCGTCATGTGCATGTCCGCAGGTCAACTCGCTGCCAGCCGGGCGCGCACGGCGTGCCGAGCCGATGCGCTCGCGCCACACCTCGACGCGCCGTTCGGTCGGGTTCGGCCACTCATGGATGACCGTGATCACGGCCCACGCGGACGTGCTGGCGGCAGGTAGCTGGTGCTCGATGGCGCCGCGGCAGGAAACGTCGCTGCACCACCCGCCAGACACCTCAGCACGAACGGCCCGCAACAGCGGGCCGTTCGTCCTTCTGCGGCGGGCGTTGGCCGGCACCTGGCGACACCCGGGTGCGTTCGAATCGCGTCTCCTTCCTTTTGCGGATCGCGACGGTGTGCGCCAGGCGCCGGCGTCCCGCGTCGCGGGCAGCGGGGTGACGCACCATCGGCCCTGCGCAGGTGCAGTGCTGGTGCGGGCTGAGGGGCCATGGCCGGCGCACGGGCGCGTCCTTGGCGCGATGGAGAACCCCTTACCTGAGGGGGGCACTACACCCATTCGCAGGATTGTCCCTCCTGACCGGATAGGCAGAATCAGTTGCATCGGTTGCACCTGTTTACCAGGTGAGTACGCGCTATCCGCCATATCCCGGGAGGACACGATGAAGGTGTTCCGGCTCTTTCATCACCACGTTGCCCTGTCCACGCTGTTGGAGCTGTTTGCCGACAGCCTGCTGTGTTTTCTGGCGGCGCTGTTCATCGCGTCCGCCCTGCACATGGTGCCCAACGGTGGTGATGCCCTGGCCCAGTCCGGCATGGTCTGGCTGGCCGGCGGGTTTGCCGCGGTGATGCTGCTGCTGTATGCGTCGGTCGGCCTGTATCGTCGCGGCACCCGCTCGATGGGCCTGGGCACGCTGATCCAGCGCGCCATGCTCGCCATCGCCCTGGGGGCCTGCATCACCTACCTCCTGTTCGATTCGGTGGCCAGCGAGGCGTCGCCGGGCTACGTGGTCGGCCTGGCCATGGTGTACCTGCTGGGGGGCCTGGTCGTCGTGCGGGCCGTGATCTACATGGTGCAGAAGGCCGTCGGCGTGCCGCGCGTGCTGATCATCGGCACCGGCGAGGATGCCCAGGCCGTGGCGCGCGACCTGGCGACCCACAGCCGCATCGAACGCCAGGTCGTCGGCTTCTATCCGACCACCGAACGCACCGAAGGCATGCGCCCCGACCAGCGCGTGTTCTCGCGCGACCGTTCGATCGAGGAGATCGTTGCCGAGCACGACATCGACGAGATCATCGTCGCGGTGCGTGAGCAGCGCGGTGGCGCGCTGCCGATGGACCAGCTGCTGGCCTGCCGCATCGCCGGCACGCCGATCCTGGACCTGGCCGGCTTCTACGAACGCGCCCGTGCCGAAGTGCCCATCGACAGCCTCAAGGCCAGCTGGCTGATCTACAGCCAGGGCTTCGTGCAGGGGCCGGCGCGTCGCTTCGCCAAGCGCGCGTTCGACATCGTCACCTCGGCGACGCTGCTGCTGCTGACCTCGCCCATCATGCTGCTGACGGCGATCGCGATCCGCCTGGACAGCCCGGGACCGATCATCTACCGCCAGGAGCGTGTCGGCCTGGGCGGCCGCACCTTCATGTGCCTGAAGTTCCGCAGCATGACGGTCGACGCCGAAAAGGACGGCGTGGCGCGCTGGGCCTCGCAGAACGACTCGCGGGTCACGCGCGTGGGCGCCTTCATCCGCAAGACCCGCATCGACGAGTTGCCCCAGCTGCTGAGCGTGCTCAAGGGCGAAATGAGCATGGTCGGTCCGCGCCCTGAGCGTCCCAGCTTCGTGCAGCAGCTGCGCGAGCAGATCCCCTTCTACGACCTGCGTCACAGCGTCAAGCCGGGCGTGACGGGCTGGGCCCAGGTGCGCTACAGCTACGGCGCTTCGGTGGAGGACGCGCGCCGCAAGCACCAGTACGACTTGTACTACGTGAAGAACAACTCGCTGTTCCTCGACATCCTGGTGCTGATCGAAACGGTCAGCGTGGTGCTGTTCCGCGAAGGGTCGCGCTGATCGCGACGCCCGCGTGACGGTTGCGACGTACAGGCTCCGGCTCAGAAAGGTTGCTTTCCCATGGTTACCCCACAACGTTCACTGACTTCCATGCGTGCAGGTCTCATCGCTGTTCTTGCTGCCTTCATCGCCCTGCTTGCCGGCTGCGGCAGCATCGGCAACTACCCGCCGGCGCCCGCCGTCGTCGATGCGCCCGATCATCGCTACAAGATCGGTGCGCTGGACACGCTCAACATCGTGGTCTGGCGCAACCCCGAGCTGTCGACCACGGTCACCGTACGTCCGGACGGCCGCATCTCGACGCCGCTGGTCGAGGACGTGATGGCGGCCGGCCGCGACCCGGCCGACCTGGCGCGCGAGCTCGAGAAGGTGCTGTCGAAGTACATCCGTGACCCGGTCGTGACCATCGTCGTCAGCGGCTTCCAGGGCACGTTCTCCGAGCAGATCCGCATCGTCGGCGAGGCGGCGCGTCCGCAGGCCGTGCCGTACCGCCAGAACATGACCATCCTGGACGTGATGATCCAGGCCGGCGGGCTGACCGACTTTGCCGACGGCAACGGGGCGGTGCTGGTGCGCGGCGCCGAAGGCGGCAAGCAGTACAGCCTGCGCCTGAACGACCTGCTCAAGCGCGGTGACATCTCGGCCAACGTCGGCGTGATGCCGGGCGACATCATCATCGTGCCGCAAAGCTGGTTCTGAAGGCGGTACGGCGGCATGCACCGCAACGGCGATGCCGAGTGCCTTGCGGGCCGTCTCCTGCCGGGACCGGCACGCCGGTCCCGTTGCGTTTGTGGCAGGCGCAGCGCAGCCGCCGGTGCGGCTGGCGCGGCAGCGCCTCGGGGTGAATGAACAAGGCCGCCATGACGGGCGGAACCAGGATGGATACGACTGAGCTTCTACGCCAGATCAGGACGATACTGCGGGGCATGTGGCGCCGGCGCTGGTGGGGCCTGGCCGCTGCGTGCGTCACGGCCGTGCTCGGTGGCGTGGTGGTGGCGGTCATTCAGGACCGCTACGAGGCCAGCTCGCGCGTCTACGTGGACACGCAGTCGGTGCTCAAGCCGCTGATGGCCGGGCTCGCCTTCCAGCCGGACATCGACCAGCAGGTGCGCATGCTGGCACGCACGCTGGTGTCGCGTCCGAACGTGGAGCGCCTGATGGACTCGCCGGAGATCGGCCTGGCACCGGCGGACCCGCGCGACCGGGAAAAGGTGCTGATGCGGCTGATGGACCGGATCAAGGTCAACCCAAGCGGTGGCGGCAACCTCTACACGATCAGCTACCGCGACACCAGTCCTGAACGGGCACGGCGCCTGGTCGAGGGCTTGGTGAACCTGTTCATGGAGTCCAGCATCGACAGCAAGGCGCGCGACTCCCAGGAGGCCAGCCGCTTCATCGACGAGCAGATCGCCGACTACGAGCGCAAGCTGGTCGAGGCGGAGAACCGCCTGAAGGACTTCAAGCTGCGCAACTTCGGCATGACCGGGGTGTCCAACCAGGATTACTTCGCGCGCATCTCCGAGCTGTCCGACCAGGTGAGCAAGCTGCGCATCGAGCTGAGCGCTGCCGAGCAGTCGCGCGACGCGTTGCGGCGAGAGCTGGCCTCCGAGGAGCCCCAGCTGCCCCCGGATGCACTGCCGGCGACCGGCGGTGCGGCGATGCTGTCAGAGCTGGACACCCGCCTGGAGGCGCAGAAGCGTCAGCTCGACGAGCTGCTGCGACGCTACACCGAGGAGCACCCGGACGTGGTGGCGACGCGCCGCACGATCGCGCAGATCGAGGAGCAGCGTCTGCGCGAGGCCCAGGCCCGCGGCGACAAGCGCGGCGCGGCGACCAACCCGGTGTTCCAGCGCATCCGCATGGCGCTGGCCGAGGCCGAGGCCAACGTCGCGTCGCTGCGCACCCGGCTGGCGGCGCAGCAGGCCCAGCTGGACCAGATCCGTGCGCGGGCCTCGCGCATCCCGCAGGTCGAGGCGGAGCTGGCACAGCTGAACCGGGACTACGACGTGATCCGGCGCAACTACGAACAGCTCGTGGCCCGCCGGGAGGCCGCCTCGCTCGGGGTGAAGATCGACCAGAGCTCCCCGCTGACCGATTTCCGGCTCGTCGAGCCGGCCCGGGTCGCGCCGACCCCGGTGTTCCCCAGCCGCAAGGTGCTGGCGGTGCTGGTGGTGCTGGCGGCGATCGGCGCGGGCGTGGCCGCGACCTTCGGCCTGTCGCAACTGAGCCCGTCGTTCGACAACGAACGCACGCTGCGTGAACTGTCCGGCCGCCCGGTGCTGGGCACGGTGTCGCTGGTGCTGAGCAACGCGGCCCGGGTACAGCAGCGCCGCGCGTTGGTCGGCTTTGCCGGTGCGGTGGCGTTGTTCTTCGTGGCCAATGCGGGGTGGGTGGCCTGGGTCGCCTTCCAGAGCCGCGTGTGAGAAAGGAAGCGTCGATGAGCATCATCGAACAGGCTGCCAAGCGACTGGAGGAGCTCCGGCGCGCGGGGGTCGAGGTGCCGTGGGCGGCCGCCGGGCTGAGCCGGCAGGAGTACGACCAGCTGGTGGAGGCCGGCCAGAAGGGCGGGCAGGGCGTCGCGCTGCGGGCGGTGGCCGGTACCGCGGAAAGCCTGGCGGAGCCGCCGGGCGTGCACCGCCTCGCGGAGTCCGACCGGCGCTCGCGCAAGGTCGACCTGCCGCTCGGGATGCTGGGGCAGGCCGGCTACCTCGTGCCGGACCAGCCGCGTACCAGCCTGGCCGACGAGTTCCGCGTGATCAAGCGTCCGCTGCTGAAGAACGTGCAGGGCGAGTCGGCCGCCCCGGTGGAGCGCGCCAACCTGATCCTGGTCACCAGCGCGATGCCCGGCGAGGGCAAGACCTTCACCGCGATCAACCTGGCCCTGAGCATCGCGATGGAGGTCGACAAGACCGTGCTGCTGGTCGACGCGGACGTGGTGCGCCCGTCGCTGATGTCGCGCCTGGGGCTGGACGAGCCGGCCAAGGGCCTGCTCGACGTGCTGAACGACCCGTCGCTGGACCTGGCCGACGTGCTGCTGCGCACCAACGTGCCCAAGCTCACGCTGCTGCCCGCCGGCACGCCGTGTCCCAATTCGACCGAACTGCTCGCCAGCGCGGCGATGGAGCAGCTGTTGCAGGAGCTGGCCACGCGCTATTCGGACCGCGTCGTCGTGTTCGACGCGCCGCCGCTGCTGCCGACCACCGAGTCGCGCGTGCTGGCGTCCCGTGCCGGGCAGGTGGTGATGGTGGTCGAGGCCGACCACACCTCGCGCAACACGGTGGCCAAGGCGTTTGCCACCGTGGAGAGCTGTCCGGTCGTGATGTCGGTGCTCAACAAGTGTTCGAATCCTGCGGGAACCTACCGCTATGGCTACTACTGAGCGTTCCGGTGCCCCCCTGCGGCGGGTGAAGCCGCTGGCCTGGTTGATTGCCATGATCTGGGCGTCGGTGGCCCAGGCCCAGCAGCCCGCCGTCCAGCAGGAGCCCGTCCAGCCGGCGCAGACCGAGCCGTTGCAGCGCCCGCCGCGCACGACGGTCTGGGCGGTGCCGTTCGACGCCGAGCAGGCCGGCGTGCCCCGTGCCTGGCGCCTGGATGCCGGCGTGTCGGCCACGCTGACCGCGACCAGCAACAGCGGGTACACCGACCGGCAGCAGTCCCGCAGCGACAGGATCCTGAACCTGGAGCCCCGGCTGTCGTTCGCGCGGCGCGGCGGGCGGGTGCGTCTGGCGGGCGACCTGTCGGCCAGCGCGCTGCACTACTTCGACGACACGCAGCCCGACCGGGTGCTGCCCCGGGCGTCGCTGAACCTGGAGTCGATGCTGGTGGACCGCTGGGTCTACCTGGACGCCTCGGCCGAGGTGGACCAGACGGCCTCCGACCCGTATGCCTCGCGCCCGGACGGTCGCTCGGCGTTCAACCAGATCACCACCCGGCGCTTCCTGGTCAGCCCGCGCATCGACCACTGGTTCACGCCGTCCCTGTCGCTGCTGGCGCGCAGCGACTTCGCCTGGACCCGCCGCAACGGCGACTACGCCGCCGACGATCCGCGACGCGACTCGCGCGAGCAGCAGCATTTCGTGCGCCTCGAGCAGCAGCCCCTGCCGCTGGGCGGCTCGCTGGAGTACGTGCACCAGGACACCCGCTATGACGGCGACGTCGATTCGGTGCTCACGCTCGACACGCTGCGTGCCGTGGTCAGCTACGCGATCACGCCGCAGCTGTCGGTCGGCATCGTGGGGGGACGCGAGCACAGCGAGTTCTCGCTGAGCGAGCACACCGACAGCCTCTACGGCGTGCGCCTGCGCTGGCAGCCGACCGAGCGCACGCTGCTGACCGGCGCGGTGGAAGACCGCTTCTTCGGCACCGGCTGGGACCTGCAGTTCACCCACCGCATGCCGTTCCTCGCGGTGCATTTCCGCTCGTTCCGCGAGCCGACCGCGCAGCCGAGCTCGCAGATCCTGGAGCCGGGTGGCGGCTCGGTGCGCAACCTGCTCGATGCCATCCTGACCACGCGGTATCCGGATCCGGTGGCGCGCGAGGAGCTGGTGCGCCGCATCATCCGCGACCTGAACCTGCCCGAGACGCTGCGCGGGCCCATCGAGGTGTTCGCCGACTACGCGCAGCTGCTGCGCGGCAACCACCTGAGCGTCGCGCTCCTGGGGCGGCGCACCACGGTGGCCGTGAACCTGTACCAGCGCCGCTACTGGCAGCTGACGCGCGAGGACGACGTGCTCGCCCCCGACCCGTCGTTCGCGTCCGACCACGAGCAGGTGGGTGCGGCGCTGGACGTGACGCGCCGCCTGACGCCGCAGACCTCGCTGGGGCTGCTGCTGCAGTATTCCCGGATCGAGGGGCTGGGTTCGCGCGAAGACGACTTCAGCCGCGAGCGCATCGTCCGCGTCACGCTGCAGCACCAGCTCTCGCCGGACACCGCCGTCACGCTCGGGGCGCGGCGACAGCTGCTGCGTTCCAACGTGTCGTCCTCGGCACGGGAGGCGGCCGCCTTCGTCGGGGTGAGCCACAGTTTCTGAGCAGACGATGTACGAATCCCACTTCGGGCTCAGCGGCCCGCCGTTCCAGCTCAATCCTGATCCGGCCTTCTACTTCGACAGCCGGGGGCACAGCAACGCGCTGGCCTACCTGAAGTTCGGCGTCTACCAGGGCGAGGGCTTCATCGTCGTCACCGGCGAGATCGGTGCGGGCAAGACCACGCTCGTGCGCACGCTGCTCGAAGGCCTGAACCCGGACCAGGTCGTGGCCGCCCAGGTGGTCAGCACGCAGCTGGAATCGGGCGACCTGCTGCGCTCCATCATCACGGCCTTCGGCATCCCGCCGCTGGGCACGACCAAGGCCCACCTGATCGCGACGCTGGAAGGCTTCCTGACCGCGCTGGCCACCAAGAACCGGCGTGCACTGCTGATCGTCGACGAAGCGCAGAACCTCAGCCTGGAGGCCATCGAGGAGCTGCGCATGCTGTCCAACTTCCAGCTGGGCAAGCATGCGCTGCTGCAGAGCTTCCTCGTCGGGCAACCCGAGCTGCGCACCCTGCTCGAGTCCAAGTCGATGGAGCAGTTCCGCCAGCGCGTCATCGCCTCGTGCCACCTGGGGCCGCTGGACGACCTGGAAACCCGGGCCTACATCGAGCACCGCATGCGCCGTGTCGGCTGGAAGGATCAGCCGCACTTCGAGCCCGACGCGTTCGCGGCGATCCACCGTTGGACCGGAGGCATCCCGCGCCGCATCAACCTGCTGTGCAACCGGCTGCTGCTGGCCTGCTTCCTGAACGGCGAGAACGACATCAGCGCCGCGCAGGTGGAGCAGACGGCACGCGAGCTGCGCGGCGAGGTGGGCGAACCGACCGTGCTGCCGCAGACCAGCCCGTCGGCGGCCAGGGTGCAGCCCGAGCCGGGGCCCGAGACCGCGCCGGCGGGGGCCGAGCCGGTGCCCGCCGTCGACCGGGAGCGTGCCTTGTCCGAGGTGGTGCGCTATCAGCTGGGGCCGGCGGGGCCGTTGCATGCGCCCCTGGTCTGCCTGATCGACGGGCCCGTGGGCTACATGAAGGCCGGTGCGCTGGCGCAGGCGCTGCGCGAGCAGGCCGAGTTGCCGGTGCTGGTGGCGGTCAACCCCGGGCCGGAATCGGCGGTCTCGGCGGCCAAGGCCCTCGACGGCGCCTTGCCGCTGCCGGCGGTCGAGATGCACCTGGGTGCCGCACCGCAGGGGTATGCCGCGATGGCCGCGCAGGCGCAGGTCCGCTTCGACGCGCTGCTGGACGAGCTGCAACCGTGCGCCGTGCTCGCGCTGGGTGCGGGCGACGCGGTGCTGGCCTGCAGCCTGGTGGCGGTCAAGCGCGGCCTGCCGCTGCTGCGCGTCGATGCCGGGGTGCGGGGCACGCACCGTCCGGCGACCGACGAGCTGAACGCGGTGCTGATGGACCGCATCGCCGAGGTGCTGTTCACGAGCAAGCTGACCGCGCACTACACGCTGTACCGGGAAGGCATCGCGTCCAGCCGCGTGCACTGCGTCGGCAGCCTGATGGAGAACGTGCTGCACGTGGCGCTCGAGCGCGCGATGTCGCCGGAGCAGGCGCTGGCCAGCGCCGCGGTGCCGGACGACTGCCTGCGTCAGCCGCAGGGCTACCTGCTGGTCACGCTGGGCCTGTCGGGGCCTGACCCGGCGCGCGAGCTGCGCGAGGTGCTGCAGGTGCTGACGCTGCTCAAGGGCGAGATCCCGGTGCTGTGGCCGGCCGATGCCTCGGTGCTGGCGACGCTGCAATCGGCCGGGATGGAGAAGCAGCTGCGCAAGTCCGGGGTCGTGCTGTTGCCCGCGTTCGGCTACCTCGAGATGGCCGCCTTGGTCCGCCAGGCCACCTGCGTGGCGCAGGGGCCGGAGGCGCGCTGGCAGGAGGAGTGTGCGACGCTGGACGTGCCGAGCTTCGTGCTGGCGGTGCGCGCCGGCCAGGACCATACGGCCGAGGAGGCCGCGGGGCTGCCGGTGGCACGCAATGCCGACCAGGCCGTGCGCGCGGTGCAGGAGGCCATCCGCATGCGCAGCCTCAAGGAAGAACAGGTCGAGGCGTACTGGGACGGTGGTCCGGCCTTGCGCATCGTGCAGCACCTGCGCAGCGTGCTGCCCCGGCAGAGCGCGGTGGTGGACGACGGCGGCGTGACCTGGTCTGCCGTCTCGTGAGCACTGCATGGGCGACCGGCATGACGACAAGGAGGCGGGAACCGGGTCGGCCAGGCGCCTGAGCGCCGCACGCCGTGCCGCACGGGCGGCGCTGCCGTGGGCCCTGGAGCCCGCGGCAGCCACCAGCGTCCCACGTACACCATGTTGAAGCGCCTGATCGTTCACGTCACCAACTATTCGGCCGGCAGCCTGCTGGTGACGCTGGCGAGCATCGTCTCGTTTCCCATCCTGACCCGCCTGCTGAGCGTCGACGAGTACGGCGTGATGAACCTCATCGCCACCGCGCTGTCGCTGCTGGTGGGCATCGCCAAGCTGGGCGTGCAGCACTCGGCGGTGCGCTTCTACAGCGAGGTGCGCACCGGCAAGCGTCCCGGCGTCGACATGGACGGGTATGCGGCCACCGTGGTGTACGGGATGGGCGCGCTCGGGTTGATCGCCACGCTGCTGTGGGCGGCGGCCAGCCAGCTGGTGCCCGACGCCTTCTGGAACGACGAGCGGCTCAAGCCGCTGATGCTGTTGACGGCCTGCCTGGTCTTCGTGCGCGTGGTCGACAGCGCCTTCATCAACCAGCTGCGCGCCGAGGAGCGCAGCCGCGAGATCACGGTCTACAGCGTGATCCGGCGCTATGCGGGGCTGGCCCTGCTGCTGTTCGTGCTGTTCTTCGTGGCGCGCAACCTGTGGGGCTTCTACGTCGCGACCATCGTCGGCGAAGCGCTGGCGACGCTGGGGCTGGTGGCGTGGATGTGGAAGCGGCTGCAACCCCGGCCACGCGATTTCGATGCGCCGCTGTTCAAGGCCATGCTGGCGTTCGGCATCCCGATGATCGGCTACGAGCTGGCGTCGATCGTGCTGTCGATGGGGGATCGCTACGTGATCCAGGCCATGATGGGCGCGGAGCCGCTGGGTTACTACTCGGCGGCCTACAACCTGTGCGACTACGTGCGCGCGATCTTCCTGGCCTCCTTCGGTGCCGCAGTGCTGCCGATGTACGTGCGGCTGTGGGAGGAGAAGGGGCGCGACGAGACCGCGGCCTTCCTGCGCCGCTTCATGCACGTCTACGTGATGGTCGCCATGCTGGTGGTGGCCGGGCTGTCGGCGGTGGGCCCGGAGCTGATCGCGTTGCTGGCCTCGGACAAGTACCGCGCCGGTGCGCAGGTCGTGCCCTACGTGATCGGCGGCATGGCGCTCGACGGGCTGGTGATGGTCGCGGGCGCGGGCCTGTACATCGAGAAGCGGACCCGGACTGCCGCCTTGCTGGTGATGGGCACGGCCGTGCTCAACATCGCCCTCAACGTCGTGCTGATCCCGTCCTGGGGGCTGGTCGGCGCGGCGCTGGCGACGCTGGTGGCCTATGCCGTGCTGCTGGGGCTGTCGATGTGGGCCGGGCGGCGCTGCCTGGCCGTCTCGTTGCCGCCGCTGTCGCTGCTCAAGTTCGGCGGCATCGCGCTGCTGATGTATGCCGCCCTGATGCGGATCGCGGTGAGTGGCGACTTCGCGACGCTGGTGCTGCGCATGGCTGCCGGCGCGCTGATCTACGTCTCGCTGACGCTGGCCGTCGACGCGCCGGCGCGTCAGCTGGTCGTCCAGGGCTGGCAGCGGCTGCGCCACGGCGGCGCAGCGCCTGCCGCCGCGGTCCATACGGAGGCACCATGAACCGCAGCGTGACCGTCCTGATGTACCACGCGGTGAGCGATGCGCCGGCACGTGACGCCGGGGCCGACCCGCACTACGCGGTGTCGCGCGAGCAGTTCCGCCGGCACCTGCAGGTGGTGGCCGCAGCCGGCGCGCGTGCGGCCAGCGTGCTGGAGCTGCTCGAGCAGCCGCAGGTGCGCCAGCGGCGTGTCGCCTTCACCTTCGACGACGGGCACGTCAGCAATGCCGACGCCGCGGCCGACCTGCTCGCGCACGGCGGCGCGGCGGACTTCTTCGTCAACCCGAGCACGGTCGGCACGCGCCACCACCTGAGCTGGGCCGCGCTGCGCGACATGGCCGAGGCCGGGATGTCGATCCAGTCGCACGGTCAGCACCATCGCTACCTGGACGAGCTCTCGCCGCGCGAGGTCGAGGCCGAGCTGGCCGAATCCAAGCGCGAGATCGAGGACCGGCTGGGCCGTCCGGTGACGCTGTTCGCGCCGCCTGGCGGCCGGGTCGCGCCGGGGCTGGGCGCACTGGCCGAGCGGCTCGGCTACCGCGCCGTCTGCAGCTCCCGCGTGGGGCTGTGGCAACCTGGCCGCGGCAGCTGGGACGTGCCGCGGCTGGCGGTGCTGGCCACCACCTCGACGGCGCAGCTGCGCCGCTGGGTCGAGCAAAGCGGCTGGGAGCTCGCGGTGCGCCAGCTGCGCTATCAGGTGCTGGCTGCCGCCAAGCGCACGCTCGGCAACGGAGGCTACGAGCGCCTGCGCCGGGTGCTGCTGGGCGGCGCGGGGGAGGGGGGGCGATGAGCGAGGTGCTGTTCTGGCTTGCGCTGGTCGTGCTGGCATACACCTACGCCGGTTACCCGGTGCTCGTCTGGCTGTGGGGCCGCCTGGCCCCGAAGCCGGTGGCTCGCGCGGACGTGCGCCCCTCGGTCGCGATCGTCGTGGTGGCGCACAACGAGGCCGCACGCATGCGCGACAAGCTCGAGACCTGCCTGGCGCAGGACTACGCCGGGCCGATGCGCGTCGTGGTGGCCTCGGACGGATCCACCGACGGCATGAACGAGCTGGTCGAGTCCTTCCGTGACCGCGGCGTCACCCTGCTGCCGTTCCCGCAGCGGCGCGGCAAGACGGCTTGCCTGAACGATGCGGTGGCCGCCTGCGACGAGGAGGTGATCGTCTTCACCGACGCCCGCCAGCGCCTCAACCCGCAGGCCGTGCGCTGCCTGGTCGAGAACCTGGCCGATCCCGGGGTGGGGGCGGTCAGTGGCGAGCTGGTGTTCGTCTCCGACGACATGACGCCGTTCGCCGAAGGGGTGGATGCCTACTGGCGCTACGAGAAGTTCATTCGCCGTCAGGAAGCCCGGTCGCATTCGGTGGTGGGCGTGACCGGCGCGCTCTATGCGCTGCGCCGCGCGAACTTCCGGCCGATCCCGCCGCAGGCGGTGCTGGACGACGTCGCCATTCCCATGCAGGTGGTCGCACAGGGGCTGCGCGTGGTGTTCGAGCCGCGCGCCCACGCCTACGACCGGCCATCGCGCGCACCGCAGCAGGAACGGCTGCGCAAGGTGCGCACGCTGGCCGGGAACTTCCAGCTGATGGCGTTGTACCCGCAGCTGCTGCTGCCCTGGCGCAACCCGATCTGGTGGCAGTTCGTCTCGCACAAGCTGATGCGCCTGGTCGCGCCGCTGGAGATGCTGGTGCTGCTGCTGGCGAACCTCGCGCTGCTGCCGGCCGGGCGCTTCTACCAGGCGTGCTTCGCGCTGCAGCTGCTGGGCTACGCGCTGCCGCTGCTGGGGGCGCTCGTCCCGGCGGTCGGGCGCTGGAAGCCGACCAAGATCGCGCGCGCCTTCCTGCTGCTGAACTGGTGCGTGGTGCTCGGTGCGCGCGAGTTCCTGTTCAACAAGAACGCGCACCTGTGGCATTCGCGGCCGCAGGCCGGCAGCGCGACGTCGACCGGCATGCAACCGCCGAGGTGAGGGTGAGGTGAGAGTCGTCTACTTCGTGTCGCTGTTTCCCTGCTGGTCGGAGACGTTCATCGTGCGCGAGCTGCACGAGCTGATGCGGCTCGGCGTGGACGTGCGCATCGTCTCGCTGAAGGACCCGGAGGAAAAGCTGGTCCAGTCCGACGCGCAGGCGCTGCTGGATCGCGTCAGCTACCCGGTGCGGGGCTGGCGTGGGGCGTGGAACGTGCTGCGCGCGGTCGCGGGCCGGCCGTGGCAGACGCTCAAGGAACTGGCAGCCATCGTCGGCCAGCTGATCGGACGCCCGGAGGAACTGGCGAAGAGCCTGGTGGTGTGGTGGCGTGCGCTGGCGCTGGCACCGGTGGTGCGCGGGCTGCGCCCCGATCACCTGCACGCGCACTGGGCCACCTATCCGTCGACCGCGGCGATGTTCGTCTCGCAGCGCATCGGTGTGCCGTTCAGCTTCACCGCGCATGCGCACGACATCTTCCTGCATGACCACCTGCTCGCGCGGAAGATCCGCACCGCGGCGTTCGGGGTGACGATCTCCGAGTTCAACGTGCGGTTCCTCGCCGAGCGCCTGCGGGCGCCGGTGCACGAGCGCCTGCGCATCGTGCACTGCGGCGTCACGCCGGCCGAGATCCCGTTTCGGCCGGACGGGCGCGAACCGGGGCTGATCCTTGCGGTCGGCCGGCTCGACGAGATCAAGGGCTTCAGGCACCTGGTCGATGCCTGCGTCCTGCTGCAGGCCTGGGGCGTGCCGTTCCAGTGCCTGGTGATCGGGGAAGGGCGGCTGCGCGGGGCGCTGGAGCAGCAGATCGCTGCGCACGGGCTGCAGGAGCGCGTGCACCTGCCCGGCGCCTGCCGGCAGGAGGAGGTGCGTGAGCACCTCTACCGCGCCAGCGTGTTCGCGCTGCCGTCGGTGGTGACCGACCGCGGCGACCGCGACGGCATCCCCGTCGCCTTGATGGAGGCCATGGCCAGTGGCACGCCGGTGGTGTCGACGCGGGTGTCGGGCATCCCCGAGCTGGTCGAGCACGAGGTCAGCGGCCTGCTGGTGCCGCCCGGCGATGCCGAGAGCCTGGCGCGCGCACTGCAGCGGCTGCTGACCGAGCCGGCGCTCGGTGCGCGGCTGGCGCACCACGCCCGCCAGACCGTCGAGCGGGATTTCGATGTCGCGAAGGAGGCGCGCAAGCTCTATGAAGCCTTCGCCTGAACGCCTGGCTGGCGGCATCGAGCGCCTGCGCGTGCTGCTGCTGACCGACGAGATGGAGGTCGGCGGCACCCAGCGGCAGATCGTCCACCTCGCGAAGGGCCTGGACCGTCGGCGCTTCGATCCGACGGTGCTGTACTTCCGCAACCGGTCGTTCTTCGTCGACGACCTGGAAGCGGCCGGCGTGCCGGTGATCCAGGTCGAGAAGCGCGGTCGCGTCGACCTGCGCTTCGTGCACGAGCTGGCGGCGCGACTGCGGGCAGGGCGCTACGACGTGCTGCACTGCTTCGCGTTTTCCGGTGAGCTGTGGGGCGCGGTGGCGCGCCGGCTGCTGCCCCGCGCGCAGCGGCCCGCGCTGCTGTCGTCGGTGCGCGGCACCTACGAGTGGTACCGGCCGCTGCACTGGCGCATCAAGCGCTGGGTGTCCGCGCAGTCGTGTGCGGTCGTGGCGAACTCGGTCGCCGGGGCTGCCTACGCGCGCGAGCGCATGTCGCTGGCCGAGGACGCGATCGACGTGATCTACAACGGCGTCGAGGTGCCGGCCGGGGCGGAAGACGCGGCCCAGGCGCTGCGGCGCGAGCTGGCGGGCGAGGGCGAGGCGCTGGGGCTGTTCGTCGGGCGCCTGGTCGAGCACAAGAACCTGCCGACGCTGCTGCGCGCCTGCGCGCTGCTGCGCGAGCGCGGCGTCATGCTGCGCGTGGCCCTGGCCGGCGACGGGCCGTTGCGCGCGCAGCTCGAGGAGGACATCCGTGCCGCCGGCCTGGAGGGGCGCGTGCGGCTGCTCGGCCAGCGTTCCGACGTCGCGGCCCTGATGCGTGCGGCCGACTTCGTGGTGCTGCCCTCCCTACGTGAGGGGCTGTCGAACGTCATTCTCGAAGCCATGATGTGCGGCAAGCCGGTGATCGCCTCGCGCGCGGGCGGCAACGTGGAGCTGGTCGAACACGACCGCACCGGGTTGCTGTTCGAGACCACCAGCGCCGAGGCGCTGGCCGACGCGATGCAGTCGCTGGTCGAGGATCCCGCACGGCGGCAGCGGCTGGCCGAGGCGGGCCGGGCGCGCGCCGAGGAACGCTACAGCGTGCCCGCGATGGTGCGCGCCTACGAGCAACAGTATGTCGAGGCCGCCGCGCTGCGCGGGGCGGCTGCGGCGTGGTCATCAAGAACAACGCTGGGGTGAGGACATGTCAGGGCCTTTGGGGGAATTCCTGGTTTGCGTGAGCATGGCGTCGGCGACGCCGGCGCTGGACCGCTTGCGAGATCCCGCGCGCTGGCCGTCGTGGCAAGGCGCGCCGTCGGACATCCGCTTCAGCGCTCCGGCACCCGGGGTGTCGGTGTGGACGCGCGGGGAGGTGCGCGAGTCGCTGGAGGGCTCGCGCGGCGGCATCGGGCTGGCCATCGAGCCCGGCGGCGCCGGCGATCCGGCGGGCGCGGCGCTGCAGCGCTGGCGTGGCGAGGCGCGCTGGAGCAATGCCGGCTTGCGCGGGCGGTACGCCTACGTGCTGTGGGATGCCGATGCGCGGCGCGTGCACGCCTGCGTCGACCCGTTCCGCACCTATCCGATCTACCACGCCACGGTCGGCGACTGCCTGCTGCTGGCCAGCGACCTGCGGCTGATCCTGGCCACGGGCCTGCTGGAGGCGCGGGTCTCGGTGGGGGCGCTGTACCACTACCTGAACTTCTCCTACATCCCGGCGCCGTACTGTGCGATCGAGGGCGTGGCCAAGCTCCCGGCCGGGCATGCCCTCGAAGGGCGGCCCGGCGCGACGCGCGTCTTCAAGCATTGGGACGCGGTCTACCCGGCCGACCTGCGCGGCAGCGACGAGGAGCGCGCGGCCGAACTGCGGCAGCGCATGATCGAGGCCGTGTCCGGCTTCCGCCCGGCGGGCGAGACGAGCTGGGGCACCTTCCTCAGCGGGGGGACCGACAGCTCCAGCATCGCCAGCATCCTGTCGCGCAGCGCCGCACCGCAGAAGGTGACGAGCTTCTCGATCGGCTTCGCCGAGGAAGGCTATGACGAGCTGGGCTATTCGCGCCTGGCTGCGCAGTGTTTCGGGCTGGACGCGCGCGAGCGCAAGGTCGGCGAGGCCGACGCGCTGGAAGCGATCCCGCGCCTGGTCGAGGCCTTCGACGAGCCGTTCGGCAACTCCTCGGCCATTCCCACCTACTACTGTGCCGACCTGGCGGCGCAGCACGGGGTGCGCCTGCTGGTGGCGGGCGATGGCGGCGACGAGATCTACGGCGGCAACGAGCGCTACCGCAAGGACCAGATCTTCGAGTGGTTCCACCGCGCCCCCGGCATCGTCCGCGGCGCCGGCCGCGTGGTGGCCGGGGCGCTCAAGGGCGTGGACACGCGCCTTGCGAACCGCATCAAGAACTTCGTCTACCGCGGCTCGCTGCCCAACCCGGACCGCTTCTACAGCGACGACTCCTTTGCCTCCGACCACTTCGACGCGCTGCTGAGCGACGGCTTCCGCGCCCAGGTCGGGCGCGAGGACTCGCTGGACGTGCAGCGCGAGATCTACCGCGCCGCGCAGGCCGACTGCAACCTGCACCGCCTGATGTACCTGGACCTGAAGATGACGATCGCGGACAACGACGTCGTCAAGGTGGTGCGCTCGTCGCGGCTGAGCGGCACGCAGGTGGTGTTCCCCTACCTGGACCCGACGTTGATCGAGTTCACCGGCCGCCTGCCCGGCAGCGACAAGGTGCGGGGGCTGGAGAAGCGCTACCTGTTCAAGCGCGCGACCGAGGACATCCTGCCGGTGGAGATCCGGCAGAAGAAGAAGCAGGGCTTCGGCCTGCCGGTCAGCGTGTGGATGCGCCGTCCCGGACCGTTCCGCGACATGGTCCACGACATCCTGTTTTCGCCGCGGGCCACCGGCCGCGGGTATTTCCAGCCGGGGCACGTGGAGCACCTGATGAAGCGCCACGAGCGAGGTGCGTGGGACCACGCCTCCGAGCTCTACATCCTCCTGATGCTCGAGCTGTGGCATCGGCACTACATCGATGGTCAACATGGATAAGGCCGGCGCTTCCGTGCTGATGGTGCTGGAGAGCGTGTTCCCGAGCCAGGGCGGGGGCGGGGCCGAGTCGCAGGTCCGTACGCTCGGCCGGCACATGATGGGCCATCGCCTCGACGTGTCGGTGGTCGTGCCGATGGTGTCCTACGGGCCGCAACGCGAGCAGGACCACGTCGACGGCATCGCCGTGGTGCGCCTGGCGTACCCGAAGCTGCCGATCCTGGGCGCGCTGTCGATGCTGGGCAAGCTGTGCTGGTTGCTGTACCGGCGCCGCCGCGAGTACGCGGTGATCCATGCCCACATCGCCGGCAACATGGCTGCGGTCAGCTGCCTGATGGGGCGCCTGCTCGGCAAGCCGGTGGTCGTCAAGCTGACCGGCATGACCGAGATGCAGGGCGGCATCCTCGACCCGCGGCCGTCGTGCGTGACGCGGCTGAAGAAGCTGGCGCTGCGCTGTGCCAGCTACTACCAGGCCACCAGCTCGCGCATCGGCCGCATGCTGGTCGACAGCGGCTTCGACCACGCCAAGGTGCGCCTGATCCCGAACGCGGTGGACACCGACCGCTTCGCGCGGGTCGAGCGGGACTTCGACCTGCGGCAGCAGCTGTGCGGCGACCGGCCGCTGGCCGGCATCTACGTCGGCCGGCTGGTGCCGGAGAAGGGGCTGGAGCTGCTGCTCGACGGCTGGGCGCGCGTGTTCCGGGACCGTCGCGATGCCACGCTGATCCTGGTCGGCGACGGCCGGCTGCGCGGGCCGCTGGCCGAGCGCGCCCAGACGCTGGGCATTGGCGACCAGGTGCGCTTCGTCGGGCCGAGCGACTCGGTCGAGCGTTACCTGGCGGTGGCCGATTTCGGCGTGCTGACCTCGCTCAGCGAAGGCCTGTCCAACACCCTGCTCGAGTACATGGCCGCCGGCTTGCCGGTGGTCGGGTCGCGGGTCAGCGGCACCGAGGACTTCGTCAAGCCGGGCGAGACCGGCTGGCTGTTCGAGCCGGGCGACCTCGACGACTTCGAGCGGGCGATGAGTGCCGTCGCCGACGCACCGGCCGGGGTGCTCGCCCACATGGGCGAGGAGGCCCGCAAGCTGGTGGTCTCGCGGGCGTCGATCGCCGCGGTGGTGGACCAGCTCACCCACCTTTACGGAATGTTTCCAATTGCCTGAAGCCGGGAAGACGGGGACGATGATGGCAAGGAGTACTGCATGTGCGGCATAGCTGGGCTGTATACGCTGGATGAGACCCGTCCGGCCGACCCGTCGATCGTCGACGCGATGTGCCGCATGATCGTGCACCGCGGGCCGGACGACCAGGGGGTGCACGTGCACGGCGGGGCCCAGATCGGCATGCGGCGCCTGAGCATCATCGACCTGGCCAGCGGCCACCAGCCCATCCACAACGAGGAGCGCACCGTCTGGGTGGTCTTCAACGGCGAGATCTACAACTTCCGCGAGCTGCGCCGCGAGCTGGAGGCGCTGGGCCACCGCTTCTACACGCAGACCGACACCGAGTGCATCGTGCATGCCTACGAGCAGTACGGCGAGGACTGCTTCCGTCGGCTGCGCGGCATGTTCGGCATCGCGATCCTCGACCTGCGCGAGCGCAAGCTGGTGCTGGCGCGCGACCGCCTGGGCAAGAAGCCGTTGTACTACACGACGACGCCCGACGGCACGCTGGCCTTCGCGTCGGAGCTCAAGTGCCTGTATGCGGTGCCGGGCTTCTGGCCGCGCATCTCGGCGGAGGCCACGCACGATTACTTCGCGCTCGGCTACGTGCCGGCGCCGGCGTCGATCTACGAGGGGGTGCACAAGCTGCCCCCGGCGCATTACCTGGTCGTGCGGCAGGGGCAGGTGTCGGTGCAGCGCTACTGGCAGCTCGACTTCGGGCCGAAATGGCAGGCCGGCGAGGCCGAGCTGAAGGGCCAGCTGCTCGAGAAGCTGGAGGACGCGGTGCGCGCCCGCCTGGTCAGCGACGTGCCGTTCGGCGCGTTCCTGAGCGGCGGCATCGACTCGAGCGTGGTGGCGGTGCTGATGGCGCGCAACCTCGCCGCACCGGTCAAGACCTTCACGATCGGCTTCAAGGAGGCTGCCTTCAACGAGCTGCCCGATGCGCGTTCGGTGGCGACCCACATCGGTGCGGACCACCATGAGCTGATCGTCGAAGCCGACGCGGTCGGCCTGCTCAAGGACCTGGTCTGGTACTTCGACGAGCCGTTCGGCGACTCGTCCGCGATCCCGACCTACCTCGTCTCGCGGCTGGCGGCGCAGCACGTGAAGATGGTGTTGTCCGGCGACGGGGGCGACGAACTGTTCGCCGGCTACGAGCGCTACCGCAGGTTCCAGCGCCTGGACGCCTTCGCGCGCGGCACGCTGGGCCTGGGCGGCACGGCCCTGCGCGCCGCCTCGTTCGTTGCGGGCAAGGCGCGCGGCGTGCGGCTGCGGCGCATTGCCGACCGGGTCGACCAGCCGTACCCGCAGCGCTACCTCTCGGGCGTGGCACTCAACACCGCGGCCGACCTGCGCATGCTGCTGGTCCCGGAGGTGGCCGGCAACGACCCGTTCGTGCGCGTCAGCGACCGCTTCACGCGTGCCGACATCGCCGACCCGATGGAGAAGATCCTCGCCGGCGACATCGACACCTACCTGGCCGACGACATCCTGGTCAAGGTCGACCGCATGACGATGGCCAACTCGCTCGAAGCCCGCTCGCCGCTGCTGGACCACGAACTGCTCGAGTTCGCCGCGCGCCTGCCGTTGGACCTCAAGCTGCGCAACGGTTCGGGCAAGTACCTGCTCAAGCAGGTCGCCCGCGACCTGCTGCCGGCGGCGGTGCTCGACAAGCCCAAGCAGGGCTTCGCGATCCCGGTGGCCAAATGGTTCCGGGAGGACCTGCGCGAGCTGATGCTGGACACGCTGGCCGACCGGCGCTTCCGTGAGCGGGGCATCTTCAACACGGCCGGGGTGCGGCGCTGCATGGAGCTGCACCTGGCCGGCTCGCACGACTACAGCGAGCCTTTGTGGCTGCTGCTCACCTACGAGATGTGGGCGCGACGGTTCATCGACGGCGGCGTGCAGGCCCGGCCGGTGCCGGTGGCCGCCTGACAGGCACAGCAAGCGATCGGAGAGGGTTGGAGGTCCAGATGCTGGCGCGGTATGCGAAGACGTTCGTGAAGGCCACGGTGCCGCCGGTGGTCGATGCATTGGGGGTGTACGACCGCCGCATCGCTGCCGCCGCCGGAGGTGCCGGGCACTGGACGATCCTGATGTACCACCGCGTCATCGCCGACCCGGCCGCTGATCCCTTCCGGCTCGGCATGTGCGTGCGCCGCGACCGCTTCGAAGCGCAGATCGCCTGGCTGCGGCGCCACTTCAACGTCATCGGGCTGCGCGAGGCGGTCGACCGGCTGGAACGCGGCGAACCCTTGCCCGAGCGGGCCCTGTCGGTCACCTTCGACGACGGCTACCGGGACAACCTGGACGTCGCGCTGCCCATCCTGGAGGCGCACGGCGTGCCGTTCACGCTGTTCGTGCCGACCGGCGGGCTGGACACCGACGAGCAGCTGTGGTGGGACCGCGTCATCGCCGCGCTGGCCGGCACCGGGCGCGAGACGCTGGACACCGGGGCGCTGGACCTGCCCGGGCAGCCCGTGCGGCTGTCGCTGTCGTCCTGGCGCCGTGCGATCACTGCCGAGGAGGTGCTGCAGCGCCTCTGGACGCTGCCGATCGACGAGACCCTGGCCGCGGTGGAGCGCATCGAGCGGGTGCTCGGCCCGGCGGTGCGGCCGGTGGTGCGCGCGCAGCGGCTGAGTTCGGCGCAGATCCGGGAGATGCACCGCCGCGGCGTGGAGATCGGCGCCCACTCGGTGCGCCATCCCAACCTGCAGCTGGTGTCCTGCGTCCACGAGCTGCAGCGCGAGATGACGGTCTCGCGCCAGCAGCTGGAAGCCCTGTGCCAGGCGCCGATCGACGGCTTCGCCTATCCCGGCGGCCGCATGAACGCGGACACGGTGGCGGCCGCACGTGCGGTGGGCTTCCGCTACGCCGTGGCCACGATCAGCGCCGTCAACCGGGCGCCGTACGACCGCTTCCAGCTGTGCCGCATCGGGATGCCCGATGCGCCGCTGGCGGATTTCAAGCGCGCCTTCAGTACCAGCATGACGCGCCAGGAGGCAGGGCGGCATGCCTTCACGGCCTGAGTACGGAGACTGTGCATGACGGCATTGCGCCTGCTGCTGGCGGCGATCATCGTCTACCTGCCCAACCAGCAGCTGTTCAGGTTCGAGTTCACGGTCAAGGGGCTGAACGTCCTGAACATGCTGTTCCTGCTGTCGCTGCTGCTGATGCTGGCCTTCAAGCCGAAGACCCGCACCCCGGCGCCGCTCAAGGGGCCGTTCTGCTTCTTCTTCACGGTGCTGGTCTGGGCCTTCCTGGTCGGGATCGTCAGCGACCCGTCCGAGTGGGTGAACGACCTCACGGTGCTGAAGAACAGCATCTTCTACATGCTGCTGTTCTTCCTCTTCTACCACGGCGCCAACGACATGAAGACGGTGCGCTTCCTGTTCGCCGTCGTGCTGTTCGTGACCTTCATGGCCTCGTTCCAGGGGCTGCGGCAGGCACTGGACTACGGCATCACGACCTACAACGAGACGCGCCGCGTCTCGGCGCCGTTCGGCTGGCACTACAGCAACGCGAACCGCGCGGCCATCTTCTTCGTGATCTTCCTGCCGATGTTCGCCTCGGTGGCACTGTTCTACCGGTCGAAGCCGCTGTACCGGCTGGTCGCGGCCGGTTGCCTGGCGCTCGGGGTGTTCGTCGTGTTCTTCACCTATTCGCGCCAGGCCTACTTCATCCTCGCCCTGGTGGCCTTTCTGCTGTCCGTGCGCCGCAGCCTGTTCATCGCGGCCATGATCGCGGTCGCCGTCCTGACCTTCGAGTCGTGGGCACCGGAAACCGCGGTGGAGCGGGTCCAGTCGACCACGCAGCAGGGGGCCGACCGTCCCCCGCGGCCGGACGCCGAGCGCGAGCAGGCGTTCGACGAGAGCACCGAGAGCCGCTTCATCATCTGGAGCGGCGCCGCGCAGCTGTTCCTGGAGCGTCCGTGGGGCATCGGCCTGAACCATTTCAAGCGGGAGATCGGCGCCTACGTGCCGCAGTACCGCAACATGGACGCGCACAACTTCTACGTGCTGATCAACACCGAAGCCGGCTTCCTGGGGCCGGTGGCCACGCTGGTGCTGCTGTTCTCGCTGTGGCGGCTGGGACGGCGCGTGGAGAAGGTCGACGACAGCCCCGAGTCCCGCGTGCTCGGGGTGGGCTTCTCGATGGCGGTGGTCGCTGTGGTGTTCGGCAACATCTATGGCAGCCGCTTCCTCGACGGCGACGTGATGGGCAACTTCTGGATCCTGGCCGGCATCGTGGCGCGCTACTACACGCTGGTGCGGGAAACCCAGGCCGAGGCGGCACGCGCGACCGCCCCGTCCGCCGCCTCGCCGTCCCGCGCGAGCGCCCCACCAGCCTGGGAGGCCGGGTCTGCCGGCGCGAAATAACGCACGCCGGTCGTGTCAGACTCCTTCGAACATGTAACAGACCCTGCCACCGGCTTCGCGCGTCGGGCAGGGCGGAGCCGCCATCCGTTCCGACGGACGGACCCTCGCATCTCCGGGTTTGTGCGGATGGTGGACAGGCCGGAGCAGGTTTCGTTTGGTTACATCGATTGGTGCGGCGCGGGCACCATCGCGGCTGAAGGGGGGACGGCGCAGCCTGCTGCACGCCGGGGTCGCGTGTCGTGACGTGGCCTGCAAGGCGAGGGTCTCCCACCACCATGCCATGTCGTTGATCACTGCTGCCATCCGTTCGGCCAGTCTCGCTGCTTTGCTCCTCGGCCTCGCCGCCTGCGGCGGGGGCGGTGGTGCGTCGGCGGATGCGGGAGGGCCCGGGGAGGGCCGTGCGGCGGCGCTGGACGTGCAGGTCCAGGGTGGCGGCACCGTGTCCGTGCAGCCGGGGGGTGTGTCCTGCGACGACGGCAGCGCCTGCCACGAGGAGTACGAGCCCGGCACCGAGGTCACGTTGACTGCCCGCGCGCAGCCCGGCTACCAGCTGGCCGGCTGGACCGGGGTGCCTTGTCCCGCTTCGTCGACGACCTGCACCGTGGCGCTCGAGCAGCCCGCGTCGGTGACCGTCCGGTTCGCGCCGCAGGCCACCGCGCGCAGTGCCTGCGCGGACATCTACAAGGCCGGCTTCAACCTGGTCAGCGGGACCGCCGTGCACGCCGTTCCGTCACTGCCGCGTCCGGCCAAGGGCCAGCCCTTTGCCGATCCCACCTACAAGACCTGCGTGGTGCGCGTGACCGACCACGCCAGGGAGCCCCCGCAGGACTTTGCCCGCAACGACTACTCGCGCCGGCAGGCCTTCAACGCGGACGGCAGCCGGCTGATCGTCTACGCCTACGACGGATCCTGGCATCTCTACGACGCCAACAGCTACGCGCACCTGCGCCGCCTCGACGGTCCGGCCGGCGACGCCGAGCCGCAATGGCATCCGACCAATCCGGACCTGCTGTACTACCTCCCGACCAACGGCGGGCTGACGGTGCACGAACTGAACGTGTCGACCAACACCAGCCGCGTGGTGGGCAACCTGCGCGGGCGGCTGCCCTGGCCGGACGTGGCGCGCCTGTGGACCAAGTCGGAGGGCTCACCCTCGGCCGACGCGCGCTACTGGGCGTTCATGGCCGAAACCTCGAACTTCGCCCCGCGCGGCATCGTGGTGTGGGACCGGGTGACGGACACCATCGTCGCGACGATGGACAACAACGAGCGCCCGGACCACCTGAGCATGAGCCCGTCGGGCAACCACGTGGTGGTGTCGTGGCTGAACCGGGTGGTGGCGTACGACCGCAACCTGAAGAATCCCCGGACGCTGCAGGCCAGCAGCGAGCATTCGGACATCGCGCTGGCTCCGAACGGCGACGACGTCTACGTGTCGGTGGACTACAAGGCCAACGACGGTGCGGTGTTCATGGTCAACCTGCGCACCGGCCAGCGGACGAACCTGTTCCCGAGCTACATCAGCGGCACCGCGACGGCGATGCATTTCTCCGGCAAGGCGTTCGACAAGCCGGGCTGGGTGCTGGTGTCGACCTACGGCAACTACGGCGGTGCATTGCAGTGGCTGCACCGCAAGATCTTTGCAGTCCAGCTGGCAGCCAACCCGAAGATTTACCAGATCGCCCACACGCACGTGGTCGACAACGGTTATTGGACGGAACCTCAGGCCTCTGTCAGTCGTGACTTCCGGAAAATTCTTTTTACTTCCAATTGGGAAGTCAATACAAACAAAGACGTGGATGCTTATATGATCGAACTGCCTGAGGGGGCATTGAAATAAATACGTTCGGCAGCTGCGGTGTGCGTCGCCGCAGCTGTGTCGGTGCTGATCCAGCGTAGCCGCACGACAGGCCACACAGGATGATGGCCACAGGCTTCATTTGCCTCATGCGGATTCCGGATCGGCGCAGCGTTTCCATCCGGATTCGCGGGACTTCTGGATACAAATGCACGGCAAAAGGTTACTTCAGGAGAGGTTGGTTTTTCCGAAAGAAAGAATGAGGGCCGAAAAGGCCTGGCTTCGGAAAAGCCGCAGCGGGATGGCGTGAGGGGCCGTTCTTTCGACCAATTCGATACTCGTTGGGAAACTCAAATGCGTAAACGTTCATACCTGGCACCGGCGGCCATCTGGCTCGCCCTGCTCGTCGCCGGTTGCGGCGGCGGGGGCGGCGGCTCCACGTCCGGCACCGAGAGCGCGGCTCCGGTGGATGCACCGACCGACATCGTCGACGAGCTGGATCCGCAGGAAGAGGCGGATGCCGCCAGCGCGGACATGGAAAGCGCGCAGCGCGTCCTCAGCTCGAACTACTACCGCAAGCGTCCTGTCAAGGTCACGGTGACCGGTTCGGGCACCGTGACGGGCGACCGCGGCGGCATCAACTGCAACGCCAGCGGCGGTCCCCAGTGCTCGGCCAGCTTCTCGCAGCTGACCTACGTGCGCCTGACGGCCAAGCCGGCCAGCGGCAGCAGGTTCACCGGCTGGTCCGGCGCCTGCGCTGGCACCAACACGGTGTGCCGCGTCTCCAACACGGTGGCCCGCAACGTCAAGGCCAACTTCAGCCGCGTCCAGTCGGCGCCGGTGAACTACACGCTCAACGTGTCGGTCTCCGGCAACGGCGGCGTGATCAGCAACCCGGGTGGCGTCAGCTGCGGCACCGCCGGCAGCAACTGCTCTGCGTCCTTCGCCAGCGGCACGACGGTCAAGCTGACGGCCCAGGTGCCGTCGGGCTACGTATTCCAGGGCTGGAGCGGTGCCTGCTCGGGCACGGCCTCGACCTGTCAGGTCACGATGTCGCAGGCGCGCAGCGTGAGCGCGGCGTTCGCGGTCGCGCAGCCGACCCGCTACTCGCTCGACGTGGCGGTCTCGGGTACCGGCAACGTGCGCAGCACCCCGTCCGGCATCGACTGCGGCAATTCGGCGACCAGCTGCAAGGCGTCCTACAACGCCGGCACCAGCGTCACGCTGACGGCCACGCCGGCGTCCGGCCAGGTGTTCAACGGCTGGGGCGGTGACTGCGCCGGCAGCGGCAGCAGCTGCACGGTCTCCCTGTCCGCCCAGCGTCGGGTGGAAGCGCGCTTCGTGGCTCAGCAGACCAGCCAGCCGGCGCCGGCTCCCGTGCCGCCGCAGCCTGCCCCGGGCATCGGCACGAGCGCGGGCCTGAGCCCGGCCTGCAGCGCGATCTATGGCTCGAGCAGCCTGTCGCTGAAGACCGGCAACTCGAACGACGCGATCCCGTCGCTGGCCAAGCCGGCCAAGGGCAAGGCGCTGTCCGAGCCGACCTACAAGACCTGCCTGGTGCGGGTGACGGATCACAACGTCGAGCCGCCGTCCGGCTTCGCGCGCAACGACTACTCGCGTCGCCAGGCGTTCAACGCCGACAGCAGCAAGCTCATCGTCTACGCGTATGACGGTCACTGGCACCTGTACGACGCCCAGACGTTCGCGCACCTGAAGACGCTGAACGGTCCCGCGGCCGACGCCGAGCCGCAATGGCACCCGACCGACCCGAACCTGCTGTACTACCTGCCGACCAATGGCGGCATGACGGTGCACGAGCTGAACGTCTCGACCAACACCAGCCGCGTGGTGGGCAACTTCAGCGGCCGCCTGCCGTGGTCCAACGTGGCGCGCCTGTGGACCAAGTCGGAGGGTTCGCCCTCGGCCGACGCCCGCTACTGGGCCTTCCAGGCGGAAACGTCGAACTTCGCGCCGGTGGGCATCGTGGTGTGGGATCGCGTGACGGACACCATCGTCGCGACGATGAACAACTCGGAGCGTCCGGACCACCTGAGCATGAGCCCGTCCGGCAACTATGTGGTGGTGTCGTGGCTGAACCGGGTGGTGGCGTATGACCGCAACCTGAAGAATCCGCGCACCCTGCAGAACAACAGCGAGCACTCCGACATCGCGCTCGACGCGAACGGCGATGACCAGTACGTTGCGGTCGACTACCAGTCGAACAACGGCGCGGTGTTCATGATCAACCTGCGCACCGGCCAGCGTACCGACCTGTTCGGCACCTACGTCAGCGGCACGGCCACCGCCCTGCACATCTCGGGCAAGGCGTTCAACAAGCCGGGTTGGGTGCTGGTGTCGACCTATGCCAACTACGGTGGCGCGCAGCAGTGGCTGCACAAGAAGATCATGGCGGTGCAGCTGAAGGCCAACCCGACCATCTACCACCTGGCGCACACCCGCGTGGTCGACAACGGGTACTGGACCGAGCCGCAGGCGTCCGTGAACCGCGACTTCACCAAGGTCCTGTTCACCTCGAACTGGGGCGTCAACAGCAGCATGGACGTCGACGCGTACATGATCGAGCTGCCGGCCGGCGCCATCAAGTAAGCCTTTCCGGACCTTCCGTCCGCCCATGACAGGCCCCCGCAGCGATGCGGGGGCCTTTTTCGTTGGGGCGCGTGTACGGGGAGGCCGTTGCCGGGCCGGGCGGGATGTCCTCCTCGCACCGGCCGGGACCGCGCAGGTCACTGCGCCTGCCCGCGCAGGCGGTACAGCCACAGCCCGGCGATCTCGTGCAGGGCCGCGGCAAAGCGTTCAGGGCCGCCGTTGTGCGGCAGCCAGGCGCGCCAGGTCGGGTCGGCGATCTGCCGGTAATCGACCGGCCAAGGGCGCACGTCGAGCTGCAGCCGTCGCGCGACGGCCAGCGCGCGTGGCATGTGGAGGGCGCTGGTCACCAGCCACACCGGCCCCGGATGACGCCGGATCTCGTCCTGCACCTGCGCCAGGTCCTCGTAGGTGTTGCGCGACCGCGGCGAGTGGCGGATCGCCTCGGCCGGCACGCCGAGCTCCCGGGCGATGCCGCCCATCAGCGCGGCAATCGAGCCGGTATCGTCGCCCGGCGGGCCGCCGGTGAACAGCACGGCCCCACCGGTCTGCCGCCACAGCGCGACGCCCGCGTGCAGCCGTTCCCAGCCATGCTCGTCGAGACGGACCAGGCGGGTGCCGTTGGGGGCCCACATCTGGCCGCTGCCCAGCACGATCACCAGGCTGCCGTCGTGACGCTCGACCACGGGCCGCGGCGCGTCCGGGGGGCCTTCCAGCTGGCGCACCAGCAGGTTGCCGAGCGCCGGCGTGCTGAACACCCAGGCCCACAGCGCGAGGGCGGCCAGCCAGGGACGCCAGCGCCGCAGGGCGGGCGCAGAGGTTCGCCAGGCGTACAGCGCCAGCAGCACGAGGCCGGCGACCAGGTGGAACACCCCGGGCAGCGGCAGCTCGATCGGTGCATTGAAGAACACGGCGGCGGTCTGCGCAGGCTCAGCGGGGCAGGGCGCCCGGCGGCGGGACGACCATGTAGGTGTCGACGTCGGTCTCGCTGTCGGTGCCCCAGTTCGAGTTGAACAGCAGCCGGGTGAAGTCGCGGTTGACGGTGGCCTGCGGCTCGGTCCAGTACTTGGCGTAGCGGCTGCGGTGGTGCGCGAGGTGCACGATGCGCGGGCGGGCCTTCAGCTCGACCGCGAACAGCCGCCGGTGCAGCCATTGCGGCCCGCCGCGGCCGTAGTCCGCGTAGGTCGACACCAGCACCCAGCCGGGCCGCCGGTAGGCCTTGCCCGAGATGTGCAGCGCCGTGGCCGTGCCGTTGACGTAGGTGGGGAACAGGTCGGTGCGCTGGCCGGTGCGCAGGTTGACCATGAACACCGCGCCGTCGCCCGCCTTGTAGTCGACCGCGACGTAGGCGTCGTCGCCGTCGGCGGTCAGCGCGATGTCCGAGTGCTCGCCGGTGCGCTGCAGCGGCCTCGGCTGGGTCAGCTCGCGGGTGAAGGCGACCGGTCCGTCATTCCACGACACGACCACGTAGCGGCCCGACGGGCTCATGCTGAGGTGGTCGGGACGCGACTTGCCGTGCGCGGCGAAGTCGTAGGTGGCGAGGACGCGGTCCTCGACCAGGTCGTAGGTGACGATGCCGAGTCCCTGCCACTGGTCGTCGTCGACCATGAAGGCCCAGTAGCGGCCGTCGGCCGACGGCGAGCCTTCCGAGCGGGTCCAGGCCGCGTGCGCCCGGGGCCAGCGCGCACGCAACCGGCTGGCAAGGTCGGCGACCTCGCGGGCGTGGCCGGTCTCGACGTTGAGCTCGTACAGTCGCATGCCCACCCCGTTGTTCGGCAGGTGGTACAGCCGCTCGGGATCGGTGGGGTGCCATTGGGGCTCGGCGTCGCCGGCCAGCCCGGGCAGCACCTTGAGGTGCTCCAGCGTGCGGGCGTCATACAGGTGCCAGTGGCCGTCCTGGGCGATCACCAGCAGCCGGCTGCCGTCGGCGTTGAAGGCCTGCCGGCGCGAGTAGTCGTGGCGGGCGAAGCCCTGCGGCGGTTCGTTGGCATGGTCGGTGACGCGCACGATGCAGCTGCCGTGCACCGGGTCCAGCAGCGGTCGTCCCTTGGGCGGACGCGGCAGGTCCGGGACCGGGGCAGGCACCATGCCGACCGGCGCCGGCCGGGGCTGGCCGGCCATCAGCGCAGCGCAGTCATCGGCCACCGGACGTGCCTGTGCCGTGCCTGCCATCGTGCAGGCGAGCAGCGTCGCGAGCCACGGGCCGAGGGGACGATGGCGCCGGGCGCTCATGCGGCGTTCCTCTGCGGCAGGGCCTGGACGCGCGAGGCGAGCGCGCGGGCCCAGTCGCCCACCAGTCGCAGCGTCTCGTGCTGGGCCGCCAGCGGCGTCACGGTGTGGTCGATGTCGGGCCGGAACTCGCAACGGATGCGTTGCGCGAAGGGATGGTGGCCGAACACGTCCTGGAACTGCTCGGGGTAGTTGTAGGTATTGAGCAGGCTGCCCGAGTACAGCATGACGATGTCGACGCCGCGGTCGACCAGCGCCTGCGTGGCGCGGGCGAAGTCGGCCGCCGGGGGCGTTTCCCGACCGTCGGACGTGTCCGGGGCGTCGCTGCGGCCGAGCAGCCGTGCCGGCAGGTCGGCGGCGCGCTGCACGGCCCAGCCGAGCGACGAGCGCCAGCCGCGTTCCTCGAACTTGCGCTGGTAGAGCAGCCAGCGCGTCTTGCGGGTCGGGTAGGCGTAGCCGTCCAGCATGAACAGGCCCACCAGGCGCTCGTCCTGCTGGGCGCAGGCCCAGCCGTGGTCGGCGCCCGAGCAGATGCCGAACACCGCGAAGCGCTGCACCCCGGTCATGCGCTCGAACTGGTCCATGGCTGCACGCAGGTCGGCCACGGCCTGCTCCCGGTAGGGGGCGGGGCTGCTGCTGGCCCGGCTGTCGCCTTGGCCGGAGAGGTCGAAGCGCAGGCTGGCGATGCCGAGCGAGGCCAGATGGCGTGCCAGCTTGACGTTGATGCGGTGCGGCCCGATGCGATGGATGACGCCGGCGTTGAACAGCAGGACGCTCACCGGTGCGGGTGGCGTGGCGCCGGGCAGCGTCAGCGTGCCGCACAGGTGCCGCTCTGTCCCGAACTGCGTGCAGATCTCGTTCATGGCGCGGTCTCGATGTGCGAGGCCAGCAGCTGTACCGCCTCGGACGGCACCAGCGCTGTGTTGATGGCTTCTTCCGAGGTCCAGTCGAACTGGTGGGTGAAGGCGACGACCTCCGGGACGTTGCCCTGCTCGCGCAGGGCCGCGGCCAGGTCGTCGGCGTGCGCGTCGCCGGGCGGCGCGACCAGGGTGACGCGGCTGCTGCGCGGCAGCGGCATGCGCCGCAGGTCCGCGGCGCGCAGCTGCTGCCGCAGGGCCGCGCCGAGCCCGAACCCGAGCGCTTCGTCATGGGTCTCGACCTGCAGCAGGACGGGCGGGACGATGCTGTAGCTTTCCGCAAGCGCCTGCCGGTGGCGTTGTGCGAGGTGGTCGAGGTAGTGCTGGCCGGAGACGACGGGCTCCCACAGCACGAGTGCGGTCGGGGGGCGGGGCGCGTCCGGGGCGGCCATCAGGGCCAGCGTGGCCCCGAGCCGTGCGCCCACCCAGACGCTGGCCGTGCAGCCCGAGCGTTGCAGCAGTTCCGCATGGGCCGTGCAGAGATCCTGGCGCCAGCCGAGCAGGTCGCCCTGCTCGTCGTCGCCGGCGGCTTCGCCGGTGCCGTAGTAGTCGAACCGCAGCACGTGGCGCCCGGCGCGGGCGAGCCGCTCGGCCAGGACGCGGAACATGCGATGCGTACGCACGGCTTCCTGGCCGAGCGGGTTGCAGATCAGCACCGCGGTGCTGCGCGGCTGCGATCCCATGGGCGGGTGGTGCACGCCGTAGAGCTGTCGGGAGGGGGCACCGAATCGGAAAGGCTGCATGGACGGGTGAATCAGGTCAGGAGGTGGCGGCCAGCGAGGCGGGCAGGGGACCGACGAGCTGCGCCAGCGCGCAGACCAGATCGGCGTCGACCGGTTCGGTCCACACGCGCACGCGAGCCGGGCTCGACGGGGTCGGGATGTTGACGTCGCGCTCGACCGGGGCGAGTCCGGCCTCGAAGGTCTCCGGCGTGATGCTGAGGCCGGAGCCGATGGCCTTCAGGCAGGCTTCCTTGCGGGTCCAGCCACGCAGGAAGGCCAGGTCGCGCCGTGCGGTGCCGGCGGCAGCCAGTTCCTGCTGCTCGGTCGCGGTGAAGTTGCGCCCGGCCAGCGCCTCGGCATCCGGCATCGCGTGCAGCACCTCGACGTCGACGCCGATCTCGCCCTCGGGCGCGAGCGCGATCACGGCCACGTCATCGCTGTGGCTCATGTTGAAGGCGCAGCGCGGCAGGTGGTCGGCCAACCGCGGCTTGCCGAACGGCCCCTCGGCGTAGGCGAGCGCGTGCGGCGGCATGTCCACGTACCGCGCCAGCACCCGGCGCAGCGCCACGTGGGCAGCCAGGTAGCGGCGCCGGTCGCGCTCGAAGCGAAAGCGTGCCGCGCGTGCACGCTCGGCGTCCGACAGCGTGGCGATGTCTTCGTCGTGCGGCGCCTGCCCGAGCGACGCGAGCCACAGCTGGAAGGGCGGACGCACGGGCAGGGCAACGAGGGCGGCGCTCATCGGCGGAACCCGGCCGCGGCGGCGAGGCCGGGCATCATCGGACGGACGGGCGCGGGGCACAAGGCAGGAGTACCGAGGGGAACTGCACGGGGTGTCGTCATGGTGCGTGTGGACGGCCGGGGGCGGTGCGGCGGCGGCACGTTCCGTCCCTGCAGCGGCACCGTCACATCGGCCGTTTTTGTTACGCGAGGTTAAGCGGCGCGGGCGCGTGCACCTACCCCTCGTCCGAGGGATGGCCGGCCCGGGGCCGTGCGCTGCGTCACGGCCCCGGGTGACGGCCGGGCGGGTGGCAAGTCCCCCGGGGCGCCTTCAGTCCTCGACGGACGCGCGTGCCCGCGCGCGACGGCTGCGAGGCAGGCGGTCCAGCCACGAGCGCCGGGGCGGCGGTGCGGCTTCGGGCGCCATGGAGGCCGTGATCTGCGCGAGGGTTTCGAAGATGAGGCGGCGCACGGGGATGCGGGAGCCGAGGGCGGCCTCCATTTCGCCGACGGCGCGCATGGCCAGCAGGGAGTGGCCGCCGAGGTCGAAGAAGTTGTCCGAGGGGCTCACGTGCTCGATGCCCAGCAGGCGCTTCCAGATCTCGGCCACGGCGGCCTCGGCCGGGGTGCGCGGTGCGGCCGCATCGCGCACGGGCGCCGAAGCGTCCGCGCTGGCCTCGGTGGGTGCGGGCAGCGCCTTGCGGTCGATCTTGCCGTTGGGCAGCAGCGGGATGGCCTGCAGCTGCACGTAGTGCTGCGGCAGCATGTACTCGGGCAGGCTCTGGCGCAGGTGCTCGCGCAGCGCCTGCGCGCCGGGCATCTCGTCGCGGGGCACGACGTAGGCCACCAGGCGCGCGTCGCCGGGGCGGTCCTCGCGCACGATCACGACGTTGCGCGCGACCTGCGGGTGCGTGGCCAGGTTGGCCTCGATCTCGCCGAGCTCGATGCGGTAGCCGCGCACCTTGACCTGGAAGTCCATGCGCCCGTGGTGCTCGAGCAGCCCGTCATGGCGCCAGCGGCCGCGGTCGCCGGTGCGGTACAGGCGGGCGCCGGGGCGCCACGGATCGTCGATGAAGCGCTCGGCGGTCAGCTCCGGGCGGCGCAGGTAGCCCAGCGTGACGCCGTCGCCGCCGATGCAGATCTCGCCGGGCACGCCGATGGGGCACGGCTGGCCGCGAGGGTCGAGGATGTGCACCTGGGTGTTGGCGATGGGTCGGCCGATGGTGATGTCGCGCGCATCGGTGATGCGCATGATGGTGGACCACACCGTGGTCTCGGTGGGGCCGTACATGTTCCACAGCTGGCCGCAGCGCTCGAGCAGCTGCGCGGCCAGGTCCGGCGGCAGGGGCTCGCCGCCGATGAGCGCCTTGAAGGCCGGGGAGCCGGCCCAGCCGGCCTCGACGAGCATGCGCCAGGTTGCCGGGGTGGCCTGCATGACGGTGGCCTGCGAGGACAGCAGCAGCGCGCACAGCGCCTGGCCGTCCATGGCCTCGTCGCGGCTGGCCAGCACGATCTGTGCGCCCACGCTCAGCGGCAGCAGCAGCTCCAGCACCGCGATGTCGAAGGACAGCGTGGTCACGGCCAGCAGGCGGTCCGAGGCGCTCAGGCCCGGCGCGCGGGCCATGCTCAGCAGGAAGTTGACCACGGCGCGGTGGGGCACGACCACGCCCTTGGGGCGGCCGGTGGAGCCGGAGGTGTAGATCACGTAGGCCGCGTCCTCGGGGCGGGCGGCGAGCTCGTCGGCGGGCGGGGGCGAGTCGGGCTGGGCGGCAAGGAGCGCGGCGTCGGCGTCGACGAGCAGGGTGCGCTCGCGCGGCCAGGGCAGCAGGCCGGTGAGCGAGGACTGGGTCAGCAGCAGGGCGAGCTGGGCGTCCTGGGCCATGTAGGCCAGGCGCTCGGCGGGGAAGGCCGGGTCGAGCGGGACGTAGGCGGCGCCGGCCTTGAGGATGGCCAGCTGGGCGACGAGCATCTCGGGGCTGCGCTCCAGGCACAGGCCGACGAGCTGGCCGCGGGAGATGCCGCGCGCGCGCAGGGCGTGGGCCAGGCGGTTGGACAGCGCCTCCAGCTCGGCGTAGGTGAGCGAGCGCGGCCCGCGGCGCAGGGCGACGGCCGCGGGGTGGCGCTGCACGGGGCCGGCCAGCAGCTGCGGGATCGTGGCCGCAGCAGGGTCGTAGCCCATGCCCGTGTCGTTCCAGCGCGCGAGCTGGGCCCGTTCGGCGTCGGTGCACAGGCGGTAGGCCGTCACCGGTTGCCCGGGGTCGGCCAGCACCTGTTCCAGCAGCAGGACGTAGTTGTCGAGCAGGCGCTGCGCGGTCTCGGGCAGGAACAGGTCGGTGCTGTATTCCAGGTAGGCCCGGCCGGTGACCTCGGTGTCGACGTGCAGCGACAGGTCGAACTGTGCCGAGCCGCGGTCGAAGTCGAACGGCTGCGGCGTGAGCCCGTCCAGGCGCAGCTGGCCCATCGGGGCGTTCAGTACGTTGAAGAGCACCGACACGTTGAGCGGATGCTCGCTCTGGCGGTTGCCTTCCAGCACCTCGACGAGATGGTCGAAGGCGATGTCCTGGTGGGCGTAGGCATCCAGTGCGGTCGAGCGCACGCGTGCCAGCAGCTCGGTGAAGCTGATGGGGTCGGCCAGCGAGGTGCGCATCACCAGGGTGTTGACCAGCGTGCCGATCAGGTGTTCGGACTGGTAGTGGGTGCGGTTCGCGATGGGCGTGCCGACCGCGATGTCGTCCCCGCCGGTGTAGCGCGCTAGCAGCAGCTGGAAGCAGGCCAGCAGCGTCATGAACGGCGTCGCCCCGTGGCGCGCGCTGAAGCGCTGCAGGGCGACCCGGGTCTGCGGCGACAGCTCGACCATCGCGTGGCTGCCGCGGAAGCTCGGTTGCGCCGGACGAGGGCGGTCGAAGGGCAGCGCCAGCGGCTCGATGCCGGCCAGCTGCCGGCGCCAGTACTCGAGCTGTCCGGCCAGGGCTGCGCCATCGAAGTGGCGGCGTTGCCAGACGGCGTAGTCGACGTAGCCGATCTCGGGCGCCGGCAGCTTCTGCAGCGTGGCCTTGCCGGGCTGGTACAAGGCGGCGAACTCGCGCAGCAGCACCATGCCGGACCACTGGTCGCCGATGGCGTGATGCGCCAGCCACATCATCACGTGGTCGTCCTCGTCCAGGCGGGCAAGGAAGGTCCGGTGCAGCGGGTAGCGGGCCAGGTCGAAGGGCACGCCGGCCTGCTCGCCCAGCCAGGCCGCGACCTGGCGTTCGCGCTGGTCGGCGGGCAGGTGGCTGAAGTCGGCCTCCGTGATGGCCACCGGTTGCGGCGGATGGATGAACTGCATCGGCTCGCTGCCGACCAGCTCCAGCGTGGTGCGGAAGGCTTCGTGGCGCTCGACCAGGGCGTCCAGGGCCCGCTGCAGTGCGGCGCGGTCGAGCCGGCCGCGCAGCCGCACCGCGCACGGCATGTTGTAGGCGGTGCTGTGCGGGGCCATCTGCTGGACCAGCCACATGCGGCGCTGCGAGAACGACACCGGCAGCGGGCCGTCGCGCGGCACGCGTTCGATCGCTGGCAACAGCGCCCGTGCACGTTCCGGGGCGTCCAGCAGCCGGGCGAGCCGGGCGATGGTGGGCGCTTCGAACAAGGCGCGCAGCGGCAGCTCGGCCTGCATCACCTGGCGCACGCGCGAGACCACCTGCGTGGCCTGCAGCGAATGCCCACCCAGCTCGAAGAAGCCGTCGTGCACCCCGAAGTCACCATGCCCCAGCACGTCGCGCCAGATGTCCCACAGGATCTGTTCGACGGGATTGCGCGGTGCCACGCGCGCCGCGTCTTCGGCCTGCGGCGCCGGCGCAGGCAGCGCGCGGCGGTTCAGCTTGCCGTTGGGCAGGCGGGGCAGGGCATCCAGGCCGACGAAGGCGGCCGGCACCATGTAGTGCGGCAGGCGGGCCTGCAGCCGCGCGCGCAGCGCGGCCGGGTCCACGCCCGGGGCGACCACGTAGGCCACCAGCTGGGGCTGTCCGGGGCGGTCCTCGCGCAGCACGACGGCGCTGTGCTGCACGCCCTCGCAGGCGTTCAGCGCGGCCTCCACCTCGCCCAGCTCGATGCGGAAGCCGCGCAGCTTGACCTGGGCGTCGAGGCGGCCGAGGAACTCGATGTGACCGTCGCGCAGGTAGCGCGCCCGGTCGCCGGTGCGGTACAGGCGTTCGCCCGGGTGGAAGGGATCCGGCACGAAGCGCTCGGCGGTGAGCGCCTCGCGTCCCAGGTACCCGCGGCCCACGCCGGCGCCGCCGATGTACAGCTCGCCGGGCACGCCGATCGGCACCGGCTGCCCGTGCGCGTCGAGGATGTGGCAGCGCACGTTGGCGATCGGCTTGCCGATGGGCACCAGGCCCGGGCCTTCCGGCGGCGCGGTCAGCTCGTAGTGGGTGGCGTCGTCGCTCGCTTCGCTGGGGCCGTAGAAGTTGCCCAGCGTCACGCCGGGCAGGCGCTGCAGGACCTCGCGCGCCAGCCCGCGTTCCAGCGCCTCGCCGCCGCTGATCAGGTGGCGCAGGCGGGTGCAGCGCGACAGCCCGGGCTCGTCCAGCAGCGCGCGCAGGGCCGACGGCACCATCTGCACGGCGGTGATCGACTCGGCTTCCAGGGTGCGCACCAGCGCACCGGTGTCGAGGTGCTCGCCCGGGCGGGCCAGCACGACGGCCGCGCCCGCGGCCAGTGGCGTGAAGAACTCCCAGATCGCCGCGTCGAAGCTGATCGAGGTTTTCTGCAGCACGCGGTCGCCGGCGTCCAGACGCAGCGTCTCGCGCAACCACAGGATGTGGTTGGTCAGCCCCTTGTGCGTCAGCAGGGCGCCCTTGGGCTGGCCGGTCGAGCCGGAGGTGTAGATCACGTAGGCCAGGTCGTCCGGCCGCGTGGTCACCGCCGGAGGCTGCGTCGGCTGGTCCTGCAGCAGTTGCCAGCCGTCCAGCACCACCGCGGGGATCGCGGTGGCCGGCAGGCGCTCGCGCGTGTGCGGCTGGGTCAGCAGGGCGCTCGGGGCGCTGTCCTGCAGCATGAAAGCTAGGCGCTCGGCGGGGTAGTCGGGGTCCAGCGGCACGAACGCGGCACCGGCCTTGAGCACGGCCATCAGCGCGACCACCAGCTCCAGCGAGCGCTCCATCGCCACGGCCACCAGGCTGCCGGGGGCCACGCCATGCGCGGCCAGCAGGTGGGCGGCCTGGTTGCTCAGGCGGTCGAGCTCCGCGTAGCTCAGCTCCTGGCCGTCGAAGCGGGCGGCGAGCGCGTGGGGATGCTCGCGGGCGATCTGCCCGAACAGCTGGTGCACGCCCAGCTCGAGCGGGTACGGCCGGGAGGTGGCGTTCCACTCGTGGACGATCTGGCGCCACTCCACCTCGTCCAGCAACGGCAGGCGCGAGACCGGCTGCGCGGGATCGCGCACGACGGCTTCCAGCAGGTGGCGGTAGTGCCGGGCCAGGCGCTCGATGGTGTCGGGCTCGAACAGGTCGCGGCTGTACTCGAACTCGCCGCGCAGGGCGCCGTCCGTCTCGAAGAACGAGGCCCACAGGTCGATCTTGGCCGTGCCGGTGTGCAGCGGCAGGGGCGACACCTTTGCGCCCTCGAGCGCCATGGCGAGGTCGGGCATGTTCTGCAGCGCGAAGGCCACCTGGTACAGCGCGTTGCGGCTCGGGTCGCGCGGCAGCCCCAGGGCGGCCACCAGCTTGTCCGAGGGCAGCGACTGGTGCGCGTAGGCGTCCAGCGCGGTCGCACGCACGCGGGCCAGCAGCTCGCGGAAACCGGGATCGCCGCCCAGGTCGGTGCGCAGCACCAGCGTGTTCGAGAAGAAGCCGACCGTGTCCTGGAACTCGGGCCGCAGCCGGGCCGCCACCGGCGAGCCCACCGCGATGTCGTCCTGTCCGGTGTAGCGCATCAGCAGCGTCTTGAACGCCGCGAGCAGCACCATGAACAGGCTGGCGCCCTCGTCGCGCGCCAGGGTGCGCAGCTGGCGCACCAGAGGCTCGGGCAGCTCCAGCGTCACCATGCCGCCGGCATGGCTCGGGCGCGGCGGGCGCGGGTGGTCGGTCGGCAGCTCCAGCGGCTGCAGGCCGGCCAGGCGCTCGCGCCAGTGCTCGATGTCGGCCAGGGCGGCGCCCTGGTCCAGGTGCTCACGCTGCCACCGGACGAAGGCGCCGTAGGGTGTCGCGGCAGGCAGGGACGGCACCTCGCCCTGCACATGGGCCGCGTACAGCCGGCCCAGTTCGCGCGCGATCACGCCCATCGACCAGCCGTCGGCCACCAGGTGGTGTACCACCAGCAGCAGCACGTGGCGACGGGCGTCCAGCCGGAACAGGCGAGCTCGCAGCAGCGGCGGCCAGGCGAGGTCGAACGGCTCGCGGGCGTGCTGCTCCAGGAGGCGCTGCAGCGCCTGCCCGGTGGTGTCGGGGGGCAGCTCGGTCACCGGCAGGGGCAGGTCGATCGCCGGGGTGACGGTTTGCGTCGGCGCGCCGTCGAGGTCCTGCAGGCCGGTGCGCAGCGCGTCGTGGCGCGCGACCAGGGCCTGCAGGCTGCGCTGCAAGGCCGCCATGTCGAGCGGGCCGTCGATGTGCAGTGCCTGGGCGATGTTGTACATCGCGCTGGGCCCGGCCAGCCGCTCGACGAACCACACGCCTTCCTGGGTGGCCGACAGCGGCTGCCGGGACGCGGGCGGCGCAAGGGGCGGCTCCGGACGGGCGGGTTCGGTCACCGGCGCCGGGGCTGCCAGGGCATGCGCCAGATGACCGAGGTTCGGTTGCTGCAGCAGCAGGCCCGGCGGCAGTTCGCGGTCGAGCAGCTGTTCGAGCTGGTGGGCCAGCCGGAAGGTGGACAGCGAGTCCAGGCCGGCCTCGAACAGGTTGGCGTCCAGCGGCACGTCCTGCGGGTCGCGACGCAGCAGGCGCGCCGCCAGGCGTCGGATGGCCCGGCCCAGGGCCGCCTCGCGGTCGGGGCTGGCCTCCACCTCGGCGCGTAGGGTCGCGAGCAGCGCGGCGTCATCCTGGTCGGGGGCGGCCTCGGCTTCGGCCTGCAGGTCCAGGTGCAGGATCTCCAGCCGGCCGGCGAGGTAGTCCTGCTTGCAGCTGGAGCGCCGGATCTTGCCGCTGGAGGTGCGTGGCACGCTGCCGCTGCGCACCAGGGCGATGGCATGGACCGGCAGGTCATGTTCCTCGGCGATCGCGCGGCGGATGCCGGCCGCGATGGCGGGCAGGTCCGGCGCCGCCACGCGGCGTTCCAGTTCCTGCACCAGCACCAGCCGCTCGCCGTTTTCTGCATCGGGTCCCTCGATCGCGAAGGCGGCGCCGTAGCCCTGGCGCAGCGCGGCGTGGGTGCGCTGTGCCGTCCACTCGATGTCCTGCGGGTAGTGGTTGCGCCCGCGGATGATGATCAGGTCCTTCAGTCGTCCGGTGACGAACAGCTCGCCATCGTCGACGAAGCCGAGGTCGCCGGTGCGCAGGAAGGGGCCTGCGCCTTTCGCGGTGCGCGCGTCGAAGCTGTTGGGGCCGTCCTGCGCCTGGCGCCAGTAGCCCCGGCCGACGCTGCTGCCGCGCACCCAGATCTCGCCGACCTGGCGCGCCGCGCATTCGCGCCGGGTCTTCGGGTCGACGATGCGCATCTCCATGCCGTCGATGGCGCGGCCGCAGCCCATCACCAGGCGCGCAGGCCGGCCCGGGCGGGCGGGTTCCGCGCGGCCGGCGGCCAGGGCCTCGGCGTCGCAGGCCTCGACGCGCTGCACTCCGTCGGCGGGCTTGAGGGTGACGGTCAGCACCGTCTCGGCCATGCCGTAGCCGGCCGCGAAGGCGGTGCGGCCCCAGCCGTGCGGACCGAACGCGGCCTCGAAGCGGCGGATGGTTTCGTGCTGGATCGGCTCGGCGCCGCAGGTGGCCGACAGCAGGCTGTCGAGCCGGCCCTGCCAGGACGGCGCCTGCTGCAGGGCCCGCGTGCACGCGGCATAGGCGAAGTTGGGCGCGCCGGTGTGCGTGATCCCGAAGTGCCCGATCGCGTCGAGCCAGCGCAGCGGGCGGCGCAGGAAGGTCAGCGGCGACATCAGGTAGCTGGCCGCACCGGCATGCAGGGGCCACAGCAGGCCCGAGACCAGGCCGTAGTCATGGTGCTGCGGCAGCCAGCACAGGGCGCGGCTGTCCCGGTCCATCGCCAGCGCGGCCACGGCGCCGCGGCACTGGGCCACCACGTTGGCGTGCGTGAGGATCGCCCCGCGTGGCGCGCTGGTCGAGCCGGAGGTGTATTGCAGGTAGGCCACGTCGTGCGGCGTGACGGCAGGATCCGCGTCCGCCTGCGGCAGGGGATCGAGTCCGTCCAGCGCGCACCAGGGCGTGGGGCCGGGCGCCTGCGCCGCGGCGGGCAGCAGGTCGGCCGTGGTCAGCACCAGGGTCGCCTCGGCATCGTCGATGATGGCCTGCAGTCGTGGCAGGCTGTTCTTCGCGCGCACCGGGTCGGGCGCCGGCACCGGCACCGCGATGCGGCCGCTCAGCACGCAGCCCCAGAAGTCACGGACGAAGGCGAGGCCCGCCGGGTGGGCCAGCAGGACCCGGTCGCCCGGGCGGGTGCGGGCGGCGATGTGGGCGGCGGCAGTGCGGGCCTGTTGCAGCAGTTCGGCGTAGGTCCAGCGCGCGTCCTGTTCGAGCGTGTCGCGTACGTAGGCGTAGGCCAGGTCGTGCGGGTGCTGCTCGCACCTCCAGAGCAGCAGGGCGGCGAGGGTGTCGACCTCGGGGGGCGGCAACGGACGGGAAGCAGATTGCATAAGTCCCAAAGGGGGCGGGCCGGGCCATGGCGCCGGAAACTCGCGTCGATCGGAGGTGTCGGCAGCGCCCGCATTGCAGGCCTGTGACACCGCGTTTCTACTTGTGACTGAAGGGTAGGCAGCCTCTGCAGCCGCCCCTATCCCCCGTCCGAGGGGTGTCTTGCAGGAGGCGTGAGGTTTCTCACGGGAACGCGGGACACGCGTCCTGCGGCGGGAGCCGGGCGGGGCTGGTGCGCCCCCGGGGCGGCCGGGCCCCGGGAGCGTGGGCAGGGTCAGCCGTTGCCGGCCGACGTGCGCATGCCGACGGCGTTCAGCAGCCGGTTGAACCAGGGCTTGCGTGGCGTGTCGGCAGTGCGTGCGTGCCGGGGGGGCTCGGTGGTCGTCGAGGTCTCGGCCAGCTGCGCGAGGCTTTCGAAGATGAGGCGGCGCACGGGGATGCGGGAGCCGAGGGCGGCCTCCATTTCGCCGACGGCGCGCATGGCCAGCAGGGAGTGGCCGCCGAGGTCGAAGAAGTTGTCCGAGGGGCTCACGTGCTCGATGCCCAGCAGGCGCTTCCAGATCTCGGCCACGGCGGCCTCGGCCGGGGTGCGCGGTGCGGCCGCATCGCGCACGGGCGCCGAAGCGTCCGCGCTGGCCTCGGTGGGTGCGGGCAGCGCCTTGCGGTCGATCTTGCCGTTGGGCAGCAGCGGGATGGCCTGCAGCTGCACGTAGTGCTGCGGCAGCATGTACTCGGGCAGGCTCTGGCGCAGGTGCTCGCGCAGCGCCTGCGCGCCGGGCATCTCGTCGCGGGGCACGACGTAGGCCACCAGGCGCGCGTCGCCGGGGCGGTCCTCGCGCACGATCACGACGTTGCGCGCGACCTGCGGGTGCGTGGCCAGGTTGGCCTCGATCTCGCCGAGCTCGATGCGGTAGCCGCGCACCTTGACCTGGAAGTCCATGCGCCCGTGGTGCTCGAGCAGCCCGTCATGGCGCCAGCGGCCGCGGTCGCCGGTGCGGTACAGGCGGGCGCCGGGGCGCCACGGATCGTCGATGAAGCGCTCGGCGGTCAGCTCCGGGCGGCGCAGGTAGCCCAGCGTGACGCCGTCGCCGCCGATGCAGATCTCGCCGGGCACGCCGATGGGGCACGGCTGGCCGCGAGGGTCGAGGATGTGCACCTGGGTGTTGGCGATGGGTCGGCCGATGGTGATGTCGCGCGCATCGGTGATGCGCATGATGGTGGACCACACCGTGGTCTCGGTGGGGCCGTACATGTTCCACAGCTGGCCGCAGCGCTCGAGCAGCTGCGCGGCCAGGTCCGGCGGCAGGGGCTCGCCGCCGATGAGCGCCTTGAAGGCCGGGGAGCCGGCCCAGCCGGCCTCGACGAGCATGCGCCAGGTTGCCGGGGTGGCCTGCATGACGGTGGCCTGCGAGGACAGCAGCAGCGCGCACAGCGCCTGGCCGTCCATGGCCTCGTCGCGGCTGGCCAGCACGATCTGTGCGCCCACGCTCAGCGGCAGCAGCAGCTCCAGCACCGCGATGTCGAAGGACAGCGTGGTCACGGCCAGCAGGCGGTCCGAGGCGCTCAGGCCCGGCGCGCGGGCCATGCTCAGCAGGAAGTTGACCACGGCGCGGTGGGGCACGACCACGCCCTTGGGGCGGCCGGTGGAGCCGGAGGTGTAGATCACGTAGGCCGCGTCCTCGGGGCGGGCGGCGAGCTCGTCGGCGGGCGGGGGCGAGTCGGGCTGGGCGGCAAGGAGCGCGGCGTCGGCGTCGACGAGCAGGGTGCGCTCGCGCGGCCAGGGCAGCAGGCCGGTGAGCGAGGACTGGGTCAGCAGCAGGGCGAGCTGGGCGTCCTGGGCCATGTAGGCCAGGCGCTCGGCGGGGAAGGCCGGGTCGAGCGGGACGTAGGCGGCGCCGGCCTTGAGGATGGCCAGCTGGGCGACGAGCATCTCGGGGCTGCGCTCCAGGCACAGGCCGACGAGCTGGCCGCGGGAGATGCCGCGCGCGCGCAGGGCGTGGGCCAGGCGGTTGGACAGCGCCTCCAGCTCGGCGTAGGTGAGCGAGCGCGGCCCGCGGCGCAGGGCGACGGCCGCGGGGTGGCGCTGCACGGGGCCGGCCAGCAGCTGCGGGATCGTGGCCGCAGCAGGGTCGTAGCCCATGCCCGTGTCGTTCCAGCGCGCGAGCTGGATGCGATCGGCCGGCGACAGCAGGGGGTATGCGGCCAGCGGGCGCTCGGCATCGGCCACGACCTGCTGCAGGATCTGCTCGAAGCCCGCGGCGAGGCGGACGATGCTGTCGTGCTCGAACAGGTCGGCCGCGTAGGTGAAGTTGCACTCCACCCCCGACGGGGTCTCGACGCACCACAGGCCGATGTCCTCGGCGGCGCTGTGCAGGCGGATGATGGCCCGCTCGTGCGACAGGTCGGCCCAGCGCAGCGGGCGTTCGCGCACGTCCTGGAACGAGAACAGGGCCTGAAACACCATCGGGCGGCTCGGGTCGCGCGGCACGTTGAGCTCGCGCACCAGGTGCTCGAGCGGCACGTCGGGGTAGGCGAAGGCGTCGACCACCACCTCGTGCACGCGCTCCAGCCAGTCGCGGAAGCGGGTCTCGGCCTGCGGCTGCAGGCGCAGCGGCAGCGCGTTGACGAAGAAGCCCATCAGCGGCTCGAGCTCGGGCTGCTCGCGGCCGCGCACCGGCGTGCCGATGACGAAGTCCTCTTGCTGCGTGACGCGGTACAGCAGCGCCGAATAGGCGGCCAGCAGCGTCGCAAACAGCGTGCGGCCCTGGCGCTGCGCGAGCGCATGCAGCCCGCGGGTCAGCTCCGGCGAGAGCAGGATGCAGTGCGAGGCCCCGCGGCCGGACATGCGCGGCGGGCGCGGGTGGTCGAGCGGCAGCTCCAGCGGCGCGGGCAAGGGACTCAGCCGTTCCTTCCAGTGGGCGGTCTGGCGCGCCAGTTCCTCGCCCTGCATCCAGTCGCGCTGCCAGGCGGCGTAGTCGCCGTAGCTGACCGGCAGCTCCGGCAGGCGCGGCGCGCGGCCTGCGCAGCAGGCCGCGTAAAGCTCGGCCAGCTCGACGTAGAACAGGTCGAACGACCAGCCGTCCCAGACGGCGTGGTGGACCATGAAGAACAGCACATGCTCCTGCGGCGCCATACGGAACAGGTGCACGCTGAACAGCGGCGCCTGCTCGAGCAAGAACGGGGTCGTGGCGAGTTCGTCGCACCTGGCCTGCATCGCGGCCTCGCGCTCGTCCTGCGGCAGGTGCTGCAGGTCGGTCAGCGGCAGCGGTCCGACGGTGAACCGATCCAGCACGCGCTGGACCGCGCCGTCCGGGGTCTTCTCGAAGCACGTGCGCAGGGCACTCTGGCGATCGACCAGCATCTGCAGCGCGCGCTCCAGGGCTTCCACGTTCATCGGGCCCTTGAGCCGGTGCGCCGACGGCAGGTTGTGGACCGCGGTGCCGGGCGTCAGCTGCTCGAGGAACCAGATGCGCTGCTGCATCAGCGACAGCGGCGCGCTGCGCTGGTCCTCGCGGGCCGGGATGCGTGCCACCGGCGCTGCCGGCGCGGCGGCCGACTGCGGGGCCAGTGCCGCGGCCAGCGCACGCGGGGTGGGGGCGTCGAACAGCACCTTCAGCCCGATGCGCCGTCCATGCTGCTGGCTCAGGCGCGCGGCCAGGCGGGCGGCGAGCAGCGAATGCCCGCCCAGCTCGAAGAAGTGATCGTCCGGCTGCAGGGGCGCGGTGCCCAGCACTTCGCCCATCAGCCGGGCGATCTCCTGCACCGCTGCATCCGGCGCTGCGGTCGCCGCCGGTGCGGGGGCCGGGGCAGGTGCCGGCACAGGCACCTGTGGCGTGGCCGTGGATGCCGCGGCGGGCGGCACCGGCAGCGCCTTGCGATCGATCTTGCCGTTGGGCAGCAAGGGCAGTTGCGCCATCGCGACGAACTGCGTCGGGACCATGTAGTCCGGCAGGTGCTTCTTCAGGTGGGCGCGCAGCGCGGCCGGCTCCAGCGCGGTGCCCGCGGCCGGCACGGCGTAGGCCACCAGGCGCACGTCGCCGGGCTGGTCCTCGCGCGTGACGACCACGCTGCGCGAGACGCCGGGGGCCGAGTCGAGCTGGGCCTCGATCTCGCCGAGCTCAATGCGGTAGCCGCGCACCTTGACCTGGTGGTCCAGCCGGCCCATGTGGTCGAGTCGCCCGTCCTCGCGCCAGCGGCCGAGGTCGCCGGTGCGGTACAGGCGCGCACCGGGCTCCTTGGCGAACGGGTCGGGGAAGAAGCGCTCGGCGGTCAGGTCGGGGCGGTTCCAGTAGCCGCCGGCTACGCCCGCGCCGCCGATGCAGATCTCGCCCGGCTCGCCGATGGGGCAGCAGCGGCCCTGCTCGTCGAGGATCCAGACCGTGGTGTTGGCGATCGGGCGGCCGATGGTGATGTCGTCGGCGCTCGTGATCGGCATGACGGTCGACCAGACGGTGGTCTCGGTCGGGCCGTACATGTTCCACAGCGTCACGCCGGCGTCGAGCAGGCGGCGCGCCAGCGCGGGCGGCAGCGCCTCGCCGCCGCACAGGGCACGGAAGCCGGCCGGTGCCTTCCAGCCTTCGTCGAGCAGCAGGTGCCAGGTGGTCGGCGTGGCCTGCATGATGGTGATGCCGTGCTGCGCGATCAGCGCGGCCAGCGCCTGGCCGTCCATCGCGTCCTCGCGCTGGGCCAGGATGGTGCGGGCGCCGGTGACCAGCGGCAGCAGCAGCTCGAGCACGGCGATGTCGAACGACAGCGTGGTCACGGCCAGCAGCCGGTCGTCCGGGCGCAGCCCCGGTTCGCGCTGCATGCTGGCGAGGAAGTTGACGACGCCGCGCTGCAGCACCACCACGCCCTTGGGCTTGCCGGTGGAGCCGGAGGTGTAGATCACGTAGGCCGGCGCGGCGGCGTCGGCCAAGGCGAGCAGCGGGGCGTCGGACGCCGCGGCGATCGATGCCTCGTCCTCGTCGACGCGCAGCTGCCGTTCGCGCGGCAGGTCGACCAGCTCGGCATGGCGGGACTCGGTGATCACCATGCCGAGGCCGGCGTCCTGCTGCATGTACTGCAGGCGCTCGCGCGGGAAGTTCGGATCCAGCGGCACATAGGCGGCACCGGTCTTCAGCACGGCCAGCAGCGCGGGCAGCAGGTCCACGCTGCGGCCCAGGCACAGGCCGACCCGCTGGCCGCTGCCGACGCCGCGCGCGTGCAGCAGCTGCGCGATGCGGTTGGCCCGGGATTCGAGCTCGCGGTAGGTGAGCTGGCGTCCCTGGGCCTCGACGGCGACGCGGTCCGGGGTCTGCGCGGCCTGGGCGCTGACCCACTGCTCGACGCGCGGATGCGGCGGCAGCGGCGCGGCGGTGGCGGCGTTCCACTCGAGCAGGCGCGCGTCGACGGCCGGTGCGGGGGCAGCAGCGACCGGCAGCTCCAGGCTGTCGGCCAGGGCGGTGCACACGGCCTGCAGCTCGCGCACCAGTTCGCCGGCGCGTTCGAGGCTGTAGTACTCGCTGCTGTGGTGCAGGTCCAGCGTCAGCCCGTCGGCCGTCTCGTAGAAGTTGAAGAACAGCTCGCTCAGCAGGCCGCGCTTGCGCCCTTCATGGGTGCGCGCTTCCAGCGGCGCGAAGCCCGACAGGTCGATGCGCGGATTGAGGTTGAAGAACACGCCGGAGAAGGCCGGGCGGTCGCCCTTGGCGGGAAGGTTCAGCGCGCGCGCGACGGTGCCCTGCGTGACCAGCGGGTGTTCCAGCGCGTCCATCAGGCGATCGCGCACGTGCGCCAGCAGGGTGCGGGCATCGTCGCCGGCCGACCAGCGCAGGCGCAGCGGCAGGTCGAGCACGCCGTCGGCGATCAGCGGGCCGTGGCGTTGCAGGCTCTGTCCGGCGTAGGGGATGCTGACGACGAAGTCCTGCTGGCCGCTGCGGCGCGCCAGCACGACGGACACCGCGGTCAGCAGCAGCTGGAACAGCGTCGCGTTGTGGCGCCGTGCCTGGGCCAGCAGGCGGCCGTGCAGGGCGGCGTCGAAGTGCGCGCGGACGGTGTCGGCGGCATAGCGGCGCGGCGCGGGCGGCGTGCGGTCGCCCAGGCTCAGCAGAGGCGGCGGATCGCGCAGCACCTCGCTCCAGTAGGCCAGGTCCTCGCGCCCGCGCGGGCTGTCCATGCGTGCCACTTCCTCGGCCGCGAAGCGGCGCGGCGATTCGGCGGCCGGCAGCACCGGCGGGTTGCCGGACAGGCGCGCGCGGTAGGCCTCGGCCAACTCGGCCAGCATCACGGTCGAGGCCCAGCCGTCGAACACCAGGTGGCTGGCGACCAGGTGCACGACCACGCGGCCGTCGAACAGCTGCAGCAGGCTCACCGCCGCCAGCGGGGCCTGGTCGAGCGGGAAGTCGTGCTCGCTCGCCTGGGTGCAGAAGGCATCCAGCGCGGCGTCGGCGTCGGGCTGCGAGCGCAGGTCGATCTTCTGCACCTCGAGGCGGGCCTGCGGGTCGAGGACCTGGCGCGGCTCGTCGAGGTCGAAGCGCAGCCGGAATGCCTCGTGCCGTCCGATCACGTCGCGCACCGCCTGCTCCAGGGCGGCGAGGTCGACGTCGCCGCGCAGCGTCAGGCACAGCGACTCGTTCAGCGCGCGCCGCGCGTGGGGATCGAAGCTGCCGGCCAGCCAGCGCTCGGTCTGGCCGGGCGTCAGCGGCCCGGATGCCTCGCTGCCGGACGACAGGCCACCTCCGGGCGGCGTGCTGCCGGGACGCGGCTTGATGAAGCCGAGCGCCATCAGCTCGTCCAGTGCAGAGGTGAACACCGTGAAGATGCGGTCCAGCTCGGCCTCGCCCATCGCGTCGGTCACGAAGTGGCCGAACTGTTCGTACAAGTGCAGGCCGTGGTAGCGCACCAGGTAGTAGAACAGGCTGACGTACTTCTGGCCGTCATCCCAGGCCAGCCGCCACAGCGAGGCGCAATGCACCGCCTTGACCGGCGCGCCGCGCACCGCGAAGGCGGTGTTGAGCCGGTCGATCAGCCGCTGGGTGCGCTCGTTGAGGCTGCGGTAGAGCTCGCGGCCGCCGCGCTTGAGGTGCAGCAGCGCGGCGCGGGCGGCGGCCAGCGCGAGCGGGTGGCGCACGAAGGTGCCGGCGAAGTAGGTGACGCCCGCCTCGGGGTAGGAGTCGTCGCCGTACTGCCAGTGGCCGCCGTCCAGGGCGTCCATCCAGTGCGAGCGGCCGGCGATCGCCGCGAAGGGCAGGCCGCCGCCGATCACCTTGCCGTAGGTGCAGATGTCGGCGCGCACGCCGTAGAACTCCTGCGCGCCGCCCGGCGCGACGCGGAAGCCCGTGACCACCTCGTCGAAGATCAGCGCGCAGCCCGAGGCATCGGCGATGCGGCGCAGCTCCTGCACGAACTCGCGCGGCTGCAGCGTCGGGCACTTGTTCTGGATCGGCTCGATCATGATGGCCGCCAGCTGCGGGCCGCGCTCGCGCAGCACGCGCAGCGACTCCTCGCTGGCGTAGTCGAGCACGAGCACGTTCTCGACCGCGTTGGCCAGGATGCCGGGCGCGGCGGAGATCGAGCGCAGCTGCCTGGTGCCGCGCACGATCACCTCGTCGAAGATGCCGTGGTACGAGTTGGTGAAGATCGCGATGGTCTTGCGGCCGGTGACGGTGCGGGCGATGCGCATCGCGCCCATCACGGCTTCCGAGCCGGTGTTGCAGAACGCGACGCGCTCGTGCCCGGTGAACTCCGAGATCAGCTGCGCGACCTCGGCGGCCAGCGGATGCTGCGGGCCGACCTCGATGCCGGCCTGGAGCTGCGCCATCATCGCCTCGACGATGTCGTCGGGCTGGTAGCCGAGCAGGTTCGCGCCGAAGCACGACAGCAGGTCGATGTACTCGTTGCCGTCGATGTCCCAGATGCGCGCGCCTTTGGAGCGGTCGGCGACGATGGGGTAGACCAGGTCCTTCCACAGCGGGTTGAAGCCGGTGACCACGCGCGGGTCGGCCATGAGCTTGCGGTGCTGCTGGCTGAAGGCCTTGGACTTGCCGGTCCTGGCGTTGTAGCGGGCGATGAAGTCTTCCAGCCAGCGGCGCTGCTCCGGCGTTTCCTCGTGCTGGGCATCCAGCGTGATGCGCGCGGCCGCGCCGAACGGCTTTTCGATCAGCGCCTTGATCGAGGGCTGCTCCGGCTCGGCCGGCTCCGCCGCGGGCTGGGCCGCCGGGGAGGCCGGGGCGACACCCGTGGTCGCGGACGCCGGCAGGGCCGGCGCTGCCGCCACCGCGGAGGGCTGCACGGCCGCGGGGGCGGTGGCGGCAAGCGGCTGTCCGGCCAGCAGCGCCAGCTGCTGCGACATCAGCTGCATCTGCTGCTGCAGCAGCAGGTGCAGGGCGTTGCCGCCGGCGTCGAGGCTGGCAGCCGGCTGCGGGGCGAGCGCCGTGACCACGGGCTGGACGGCAACGGCAGGGGCGGCCTGCACCGCAGCCACGGGGGCGACCGGCGCGGCCGCCGGCGCAGGGGCCGGCTCGGGGGCGAATCGGTCGGCCGGCAGCTCGCCATCGAGGAAGCGGGCGAGCTTGCCCGGGGTGTCCAGGTCTTCCAGCAGGCGACGGAAGCGCAGCTTCACGCCGAACACGCGCTCCAGTTCCAGCGTGGCCTGCGTCAGCGACAGCGAGTCGAGGCCCTGGTCGACGAAGCTGGCATCGGTGGCCATCTCCTCGGCCGGCACGCCGGAGACGTCGCTCAGGATGCGCTTCAGTTCGGTTTCGAGGCGGGGCAGTCGGCTCATGGCGGGCTTCACGTCGATGGCAGGAGGGGAAACAGGTGTCGCCGCGGTGGCGGTGCCTGTCGTGACGAGGGAGGCGGTGGCAGGGGTGGCCACGGCGGCAGCGGGGGGGCGGCGCTTGAACCAGTAGCGCTCACCCTGGAAGGGGTAGGTCGGCAGCGGGACGCGACGCGCGCCGGCGGCCACCGGCCAGGCGATCGCGACGCCGGTGCACCACAGCGCGCCCAGCGCCTTGAGCGCATGCAGTGCGGCATCGCCCGGATCGTTGGCCGGACCGAGCAGGGGCACGACCCGCGGCACCGCATTGGCGCGGGTACGGTGCTGGCGCAGCAGCGCGGTCAACGCCTGGCCGGAGCCGACCTCGATGAAGACGCTGTCTTCCGGGCGGTCCAGCTCGGCTTGCACGGCACGCGTGAACTGCACGGTCGCGCGCACCTGGCGCGCCCAGTAGGCCGGTTGCGTCGCTTCGTCGGCCTGCAGCGGGGCCCCGCTGACGCAGGAATACAGCAGGCGCTGCGGCGCGCGCAGCGGCGCGCGCGACAGGGCCGCTTCCACGGCGGGCAGCGCGCCCTCCATCGAGGCGCTGTGGAAGGCGTGCGAGACGCGCAGCCGCGTGGTGCCGATCTCGCGTGACTCCAGCAGCACCGCCGTCGCGTCGATCGCCGCGTGGTCGCCGGCCAGCACCGTCAGGCCCGGGGCGTTGCAGCCGGCGATCTCCACGCCGGCCGGCAGCAGGGGCAGCAGGGTGTCGACGCCGGCACGCGCGGCCAGCATCGCGCCGGGGGGCTGGGCGTACATCGCTGCGCCGCGCGCGATCACCGCGGCCATCGCATCCTCGACCGACAGCACGCCGGCATGGCAGGCGGCGGCGTACTCGCCGATGCTGTGGCCGATCATCGCGTCGGGCTGCACGCACAGGCTGTCCAGCCAGGCGGTCAGCGCGTACGACAGCGCGAACAGTGCCGGCTGTGCATGCCGGGTCTCGGCCAGGGCCGCGGCGGCCTCGGCATCGCCCGGTTCGGCGGCGACCATCCATTGCCGCAGGCGCGGGCCCAGCTCGGCCCCGGCCAGCTCGAAGCAGCGGTCGAGTGCGACGCGGAACGCCGGCGCCTCGTCGTAGAGCCGGCGCGCCATGCCGGGATGCTGCGAGCCCTGGCCGGGGAACAGGAACACGACGCGCGGCTTCGCCAGGGCGGCGACCGGGCTCTTGAGCGCGCGCAGCGCGGTGACGGCCGAGGCGGTGTCGCCGGCCACCGCGCACAGCCGCTGCGGCATCGGGCGGCGGCCGCGCATCAGCGTCGCGGCCACGTCGGCGAGCGCCAGTCCGGGATGCCGCTCGAGGTGGTCGGCCAGGTCGCGCGCACGTTGCAGCGCTGCGTCGGCGGTGCGTGCCGACAACGGCAGCAGGAACAGCCGTCCGTCGTCCTGCGCGGGCGCCGGAGCCGGCGCTTCCTCCAGCACCAGGTGCGCGTTGGTGCCGCCCACGCCGAAGGAGCTCACCGCCGCGCGGCGCGGCTCATGGCCGCGCGGCCAGGGGGTGTTGCTCGCGATCACCCGGAACGGCGTGGACGCGAAATCGATCTGGGGATTGGGACGGCGGAAATGCAGCGTCCCCGGGATCAGCTCGCGGTGCAGTGACAGCGCCGCCTTGATCAGCCCCAGCACGCCGGCGGCCGCGATGGTATGGCCCAGGTTGCTCTTGAGCGAGCCGATGCCACAGAACTGCACGTCCTGGGTGTCTTCCTGCCAGGCCCGGGTCAGCGCGGAGACCTCGATCGGGTCGCCCAGGGCCGTGCCGGTGCCGTGCGCCTCGACATAGCCGATGCTGCGCGCGCTGACGTTGGCGTGTTCCAGCGCCATGCGGATCGCACCGGCCTGGCCGGTGACGCTGGGTGCCGTGAAGCTGGCCTTGTCGCCGCCGTCGTTGTTGAGCCCGACGCCGCGGATCACCGCATAGATGGTGTCGCCGTCGGCCAGCGCATCCTCCAAGCGCTTGAGCACCACCACCGCGCCGCCGCTGGCGAACACCGTGCCGCTTGCGTCGGCGTCGAACGGGCGGCAGTGCCCGTCGGCTGACTCCATGCCGCCTTCGACATGCAGGTAGCCGCCTTCCTGCGGCACGATCACCGTGGCACCGCCGGCCAGCGCCACGTCGCACTGGCCGCCGGCCAGCGCGTGGGCGGCCAGCGCCACCGCCACGAGGCCGGTGGAGCAGGCGGTGTGCACGCTGACGGCCGGGCCGTCGAGGTTGAGCCGGTTGGCCACGCGCGTGGCCACGTAGTCCTTCTCGCTGGCCAGCATCGCGGCGAACTCGCCCATCTGCTGGATCAGCTCGGGCTGCTCCTGGCGCAGCGCGGTGATGTAGGTGTTGTTGGCCACGCCACCGTACACGCCGACGCGCTGCCCGGGCCCGGGGTCGATCGCCGCGTGTTCCAGCGCGCTCCAGCACAGTTCGAGGAACAGGCGCTGCTGCGGGTCGAGCACCGTCGCCTCGCGCGCCGGGATGCCGAAGAAGCCGGCATCGAAGCGCGCCACGTCGTCGAGCACGCCGCGCGCGGCGACGAAGTTGGACCGGCTGCGCAGCGACTCGGGGATGGAGGGGTCGAGCTCCTCGGGCCTGAAGTGGCGGATGCCTTCGCGCCCGGCGACGAGGTTGTCCCAGAACTCCTCGACGTTGCGCGCACCGGCGGTGCGGGTGGCCATGCCGACGATGGCGATGCCGCCCTGGCCCGAGGCCTGGCGGCCGGTGCGCGCGCGGCGGGCCTGGGGCCAACCTTCCAGCACCGAACGGATGCCGGCGATGGTGGGGCGGTCGTAGACGTCGGCCACCGACAGGCCTTGCACGCCCGCCTCGCGCAGGCGGGTCACGAAGCGCAGCACCAGCAACGACTTTGCGCCCAGCTCGAACAGGTTGGCGTCCTCCGGGATGCCGGGGACGCCGAGCAACTCCTCCCACAGGCGGTGCACCAGCGTGGCAGCGTCGGCCGGAGTGCCCGGGTCCACCTCGGGCAGCGGCAGGTGGCGGCGGTCGATCTTGCCGCTCGGCGTGGTGGGCAGGCGCTCCAGCACCATGTAGCGCACCGGCACCATGTATTCGGGCAGGCGTTCGCGCAGGTGGGCGCGCAGCGTGGCGGACAGCTGCGGCGTGTCGGCATGGCCCGGGCGCAGCACCAGGTGCGCCATCAGCTGCTTGCCGATGCCGGGCAGCTCGGGGGCGGTCACGACCGCTTCGCGCACCGCCTCGTGCGCCATCAGCACGACCTCGATCTCGCCCGGCTCGATGCGGAAGCCGTCGACCTTCAGCTGCTGGTCGGCACGGCCCAGGTAGGTGCAGGTGCCGTCGGCGTCGCGCTGTACCAGGTCGCCGGTGGTGTACCAGCGCCCGGACAGCCCGGGGATGTCGTCGCGGAAGCGCTCGCGGCTGAGGTCCTCGCGGCCGAGGTAGCCGTGCGCCAGCGTGTCGCCTCCGAGCAGCAGCTCGCCCGTGCCCGCTTCGGCGTCGATCAGCGCGCCGCCGTCGCCATCGCGCAGCGCCAGCTGCACGTGGGGCAGGGCGCGGCCGATCGGCGGGATCACCGGCCAGGTGTCGGGATCGCCGTGCAGTTCGTGCGCGGTGACCACGTGGCTTTCGGTGGGCCCGTAGTGGTTGTGCAGCACGGCGTCGGCGAGCTGCCCGAACAGCCAGCGGATCGCGGGCGTGACCTGCAGCTGCTCGCCGGCGCTGACCACGTCGCGCAGGTGGCGCGGCAGCACCTCGCGCGCCGCGTCGGCCAGCATCTGCAGCGCGACGTAGGGCAGGAAGATGCGCTCGACACGCTGTTCCAGCAGCACCTGGCACAGCCGGGCCGGGTCACGCCGGCGCGCGTCGTCCACCAGCACGAGCGTGCCGCCACAGGCCAGCGTCGAGAAGATCTCCTGGAAATGCACGTCGAAGGACAGCGGCGCGAACTGCAGCGTCACGGCCGGCTGCCCGAGCCGTGGATGCTCGGCGTGCCAGGCGATCAGGTGACGCAGCGGCCGCGCGCCCATGGCCACGCCCTTGGGCCGTCCGGTCGAGCCGGAGGTGAACAGCACATAGGTCAGGTCCGGTTCGGCGCCGAACGTCGCTAGGCCGGGCGGGGCCGGCGCCGCCAGCGTGGGCAGCTTCCCGGTGGCCGCTTCCAGGCGCGCGAGCGCCTCGGGCTCGCCCAGCACGGTGCGCGGGCGGGCGTCCTCCAGCATCGCGGCCAGGCGGTCGGCGGGATAGCCGAGGTCCAGCGGCACGTAGCCCACCCCGGCCTCGACCGCCGCCAGGATGTCGACCACGGTCGCGATCGAGCGCGTGGCCGCCAGCGCCACCCGATCACCCGCGCGCAGCCCGGCGGCGCTCATCTCGCGGGCGCGCGCGGTGACCGCCGCGGCGAGGGCCCGGTAGTCCAGCGTGTCACCGTCGACATGGACCAGGGCCGGGCGCTCGGGCCACCGCGTGGCGGCCTCATGCAGCCAGAGATGCAACGGCGGAGGTTCGGGCAAGGGGTCCGGACGGCTCCCCCCGGCAGGCAGGTGATGATTCATTGCGCTCTCCGTCAGGCAACGCGTCGTGTCGCCGTGTAGGGGTATGGACGGGCGGTCGGGGTGCGCGGGCGACGAGGACGACCAGGACCAGTGGCCGGGTTGCAACCACGGTTGCCGCCACTGTCTCCACCTGTTACCGATTATGCGAAGCGGTCCCTCCCTTGCCTGCCCCCCAAATGAGTGAGTGGGCGCCGCTGCCTTCCCCCTGAATGAGTGAGTGCGGCCGGACGGGGATGTCACAGATACTTACGCATGCCCCGATGGAGCCGACTTCTCTGTGGCCTGCTGACCTGCGTGGTCGTCGTGGCCGTGGGTGCGGCGGTCGCCATCGTGCAGCTGGATGCTGATGCGGGGCGCGACGTCGTGGAGGGCGCCATGTCGCAATGGGCCGTACCCTTGGCCGTGCTCGGGGACTCCGACAGCCATGCATACCACGATACGCTGCACTTCCCGCCCGGCTCGCCCGCGCGGGGCGGGCCGTATCGCGCGATCACGTTCCAGTGGACCGAGGTGCTGGCCCGTCTGCGGCCGGAGGCGATCGACCTGGGGCCTTGGGGGCGTTGGGGCATGCGCCGGTCGTGGGCGCGCGTGCTCGGCCGCCTGGGCCGGACGGTGCGCGCACCCCGCAAGGAAGACCACCGCCACAACTTCGCGGTGTCCGGCGCGCGTTGCGAGGACCTGCTCGATGGCTGGCGGCAGACGTACGCCCTGAAGCAGCTGATGGACGAGGACCCCGACCGCTGGGCACGCGGCGTGGTCGTCGTGCGCATCGGAATCAACAGCTTTGGCAGCGAGGCCGACCTGGATCGTCTGGCGCACGATCCCCGGGATCCGCAGGTCCAGGCGGAAGTCGCCCGCTGCCTCGATGCGATCGCTGCGAGCGTCGACCTGATCCGGGCGTCCCACCCCCGGACGCGCTTCGTGCTGGTCGGCATCTTCGACAACAGCCGTTGGGCCCGGGCGGACGTGCGATGGCAGGACCCGGTGGCGTTGCATCGCATCGCCAGTGGCCTGGACCGCTTCGACGACGGCTTGCGACGCCTGGCGCGCGAGCGCCGCGACGTCGCCTTCTTCGACGACCGGGCCTGGTTTGCCGCTCGCTGGGGGGGACGCGACCCCGAGGGCCGGCCTGCCTATCGCGACGTCATGCTGGGCGGTGTCCTGCGGGTGTCGAACACCGCCGGTGATGCGCCCCACAACGCGGTGCTTGCGGACAGGCACGCGGGCACCGTCTGGAACGGCTGGTGGGCAGCCGCGCTGGTCGAGCTGATGAACCAGCAGTTCGGCCTGGGCATCGCACCGATGACCGATTGCGAGATCGCGAGCCTGCTCGTCCAGGACGGCGAACCCGATCGCTTGGGAGCCTGCATGGCGGCCGACCCGGTCGATGGCGATGCCGCGACGCCGGCCTGTGTGCCTTCATGCCGCGGCGCCGAGCCCGGCGGCTCCATCGGCATGGCCGAGCCGGCACGATGATCGGCGCGCATCGACACCAACCCGTGAATCGGGGATATGCCGGAGCGGCCCGTTCTGGAACCATTCCGCGATCGCATGCATTGCGTCCGCACTGGGAAAACCGATGAAAACAGTTGCCGTCGTCGGACTGGGCTATGTCGGCCTGCCACTGGCCGTGGAGTTCGGCAAGAAGTTCCGCACGATCGGGCTCGACCTCTCCGCCGAGAAGATCGAGGCCTACAAGCGTCACGTGGATCCGACCGGTGAGGTCAGCACCGAGGAGCTGCAGGCTGCCCGGTTGCTGGAGCCCACCACCGACGCGAGCGCACTGAAGGAGGCGGACTTCATCGTCGTGGCCGTGCCCACGCCGGTCGATGACGCGCACATCCCGGACCTGTCGCCGCTGGTCGGCGCGAGCACCAGCGTGGGGCGCAACCTCAAGCCCGGCGCGATCGTGGTGTTCGAGTCCACCGTCTATCCCGGCGCGACCGAGGAGGTGTGCATTCCCATCATCGAGCGCGAGTCGGGCTTGAAGTGGAAGGAAGGCTTCTTCGTCGGCTACTCGCCCGAGCGCATCAACCCCGGCGACAAGAAGCACACGCTGACGACCATCGTGAAGGTGGTCTCCGGCGACACGCCCGAGACGCTGGAGCGGGTGGCCGAGATGTATGGCGCGATCGTCACCGCCGGCGTCTACAAGGCCAGCAGCATCAAGGTCGCCGAAGCGGCCAAGGTGATCGAGAACACCCAGCGCGACCTGAACATCGCGCTGGTCAACGAGCTGGCGCTGATCTTCCACCGCATCGGCATCGACACGATGGAGGTGCTGGAAGCCGCCGGCACGAAGTGGAACTTCCTGCCGTTCCGTCCCGGCCTGGTCGGTGGCCACTGCATCGGCGTGGACCCGTACTACCTGACCCACAAGGCCGAGCGCCTGGGCTACACGCCGCAGGTCATCCTGGCCGGCCGGCGCATCAACGACGGCATGGGCAAGTACATCGCCGAGCAGACCGTCAAGCAGCTGATCCAGGGCGGCAACCCGGTCAAGGGTGCGCACGTCATCGTGCTGGGCCTGACCTTCAAGGAAAACTGCCCGGACCTGCGCAACTCCAAGGTCATCGACGTGATCCACGAGCTGGAAAGCTACGGCGTCACGGTGCACGTGCACGACCCGCTGGCCTCGGCGCACGAGGCCTGGGAGGAGTACGGCATCGAGCTGGTGCAGTGGGAGCACCTGCCGCGCGCCAATGCCATCGTCGCGGCCGTGCCGCACAAGCGCCTGCTCGAGCGCAGCGTGGACGAGTACGTTGCCAAGCTGGCCCAGGGCGGCCTGTTCGTCGATGTCAAGTGCACCGCGGACGCGAAGGCGCTGCGGGAACGCGGGATCACCGTATGGCGGCTGTGATGATGCAGGAAGTGCTCGACCTCGTCGCCTCTCAGCGCCGCCGCTGGCTGGTCACCGGCAGCGCCGGGTTCATCGGATCGCACCTGCTCGAGGCGCTGCTGCGCGCCGGGCAGCAGGTGGTGAGCCTGGACAACTTCGCCACCGGGCATCGCGCCAACCTCGATGACGTGCGTGCGCGCGTCGGCGAGGAGGCCTGGGCGCGGCACGAATTCATCGAAGGCGACATCGCCGATCCCGAGACCTGCCGGCGCGTCTGCGAAGGCGTGGACATCGTGCTGCACGAGGCGGCGCTCGGTTCGGTGCCGCGCTCGATCAAGGATCCGCTCGCGACGCACCGGGCCAACGCGACCGGCTTCGTCAACATGCTGTTCGCCGCCTGCGAGGCCAACGTCAAGCGCTTCGTCTACGCGGCCTCCAGCTCGACCTATGGCGACTCGCCGACGCTGCCCAAGGTGGAGGACAAGATCGGCCGGCCGCTGTCGCCGTATGCGGTGACCAAGTACCTCAACGAGCTGTACGCGGACGTGTTCAGCCGCTGCTACGGCATCGAGACCATCGGGTTGCGCTACTTCAACGTGTTCGGCCCGCGCCAGGACCCGAACGGCGCCTATGCCGCGGTGATTCCGCGCTGGGTCAGCGAGATGCTGCGTGGCAAGCGCTGCGTGATCTACGGCGACGGCGAGACCTCGCGCGACTTCTGCTACGTGGCCAACGTGGTGCAGGCCAACCTGCGCGCGGCGCTGACCGACAACCCCGAGGCGGTGAACCAGGTCTACAACATCGCCGTGGGCGACCGCACCACGCTGAACCAGCTGCACGAATCCATCGCCCAGGCGCTGGGCAGCCAGCGCACCGACCTGCGCATCGAGACGCCCGAGTACGCCGACTTCCGTCCTGGCGACGTGCGCCATTCGCTGGCCGACATCGGCAAGGCGCGCCGCCTGCTCGGCTACGCGCCGACGCACAACGTCGGCGCCGGCCTGCGCGAGGCGATCGGCTGGTACGTGCAACGCGCGTCCCAACCGGCCTGACACCGTCTGCACTCAAGCGTTCATGGCCCGCTTTCGCGGGCCGCTTTTTTTCTTGGCCCTGCCGGGCTCGTCGGTTTCCACATCGGCGCGGGGGCGCGCATGGACCACAATCTGCAGGCATGCGATACGTCACCTGCCGTCCCGGCACCACGGCGCTGGTGCTGGATTCCCCGCACAGCGGGACCTGGTATCCCGAAGACTTCCGCCACGCCTGCGACCTGGCGACGCTGCGGCGGGCGGAAGACACGCACGTCGAGAAGCTCTACGACTTCGCGCCCGCGCTCGGCGTGGCGTGGATCGAGGCGCATTTCCCGCGCAGCTACCTGGACGCCAACCGCGACCTGACCGAACTCGACGTCAGCCTGCTGGCCGACCCATGGCCTGACCCGGTGGTCGATGGCCCCAAGGTGCGCCTCGGCAAGGGGCTGGTGTGGCGGCTCACCGATGACGGCGTGCCGCTGTACGACCGCCTGCTCACGGCCGAGGAAGTGCGCCTGCGCATCGAGCGCTGCTGGCGCCCGTACCACGAGGCCGTGGCGCAGGCAATCGACGCGGCGCACCGCCGCCACGGCCACGTGATCCACATCAACTGCCACTCGATGCCTGCCGTGGCCGGCTCGCATGCGACCGAGTTCCCGGGGATGGTGCATCCCGACTTCGTGATCGGCGACCGCGACGGCACCACCGCCGACCCGGCGCTCACCCGCTGGATCGCCGGCTTCCTCGAACAGCGCGGCTACTCGGTCAGCATCAACCATCCGTACAAGGGCGTGGAGCTGGTGCGCCGCTACGGCCGGCCCGCCGGGCAGCGCCACTCGATCCAGCTCGAGATCAACCGGCGCCTGTACATGGACGAGGCGACGCTGGAACTGCACGCGGGCTACGAGCGCCTCAAGCCGCACCTGCGCGAGCTGGTCGAGGCCTTGCTGGCGCTGGACCCGCGCGGCCTGCACGACGACTGAGCCCCCCGCACCGACACGCAACATGGACCGCGTCGACGCCGTCGTGATCGGGGCCGGAGTGGTGGGGCTGGCCGTGGCCCGCGCCCTGGCCCTGCGAGGACTCGAAACCGTGGTGCTGGAGGCGGAAACCGCCATTGGCACCGGCACCAGCTCGCGCAACAGCGAGGTCATCCACGCCGGGCTGTACTACCCGCAAGGCTCGTGGAAGGCCCGCCTGTGCGTGCAGGGCAGGCAGATGCTGTACCGGTATGCCGAGGAACGTGGCATCGCGTACCGCCGCTGCGGCAAGCTGGTCGTCGCGACCAGCAAGGCGCAGCTGCCCGCGCTGCGCCAAGTGATCGAGGCGGCCGGGCGCAACGGGGTGACCGACCTGCAGTGGCTGGAGGCCGACGCTGCGCACGCGCTCGAGCCCGCGCTGTCCTGCGTGGCCGCGGTGCTGTCGCCTTCGACGGGCATCATCGACAGCCACGGCTACATGCTGGCCCTGCAGGGCGACCTGGAGGCCGCGGGCGGCATGATCGCCTTCGCCTCGCCGGTCGAGCGGGTGCGCTGCGGGGCCGACGGGCATGTCGTCGAGGTGGGCGGCGAAGGGGCCGGCGAGCTGCAGGCCCGCGTGGTGGTCAACGCCGCCGGGCTGTGGGCGCCGGCGCTGGCGGGGCGCTTGGACGGGCTGGCGGCGCCGCATGTGCCGCGGGCGTATTTCGCCAAGGGCAACTACTACGCGCTGGCCGGGCGGGCGCCGTTCTCGCGCCTCATCTACCCGGTGCCCGAGGCCGCCGGCCTGGGCGTGCACCTGACGCTGGACCTGGGCGGGCAGGCACGTTTCGGTCCGGACGTCGAATGGATCGAGCCCGATGCGCAGGGGCGGCTGGACTACCGCGTCGACCCGCGCCGCGCCGAGCGCTTCTACGCCGAGATCCGCCGCTACTGGCCGGCGCTGCCCGATGAGGCCCTGCAGCCGGCCTACAGCGGCGTGCGCCCCAAGATCCAGGCGCCCGGCGAGCCGGCGCGCGACTTCGTCCTGCAGGGGCCGGCCGAGCACGGCGTGGCCGGGCTGGTCAACCTGTTCGGGATCGAGTCGCCCGGGCTCACCGCCGCGCTCGCGCTCGGCGAGGCGGTGGCCGGGATGGTCGCACCGGCCTGAGCGGTCAGCGGCGGCGCAGGGCCAGCGCGGCCTCGCGCACCAGCGCCGGGCCGCGGTAGATCAGGCCGGTGTAGAGCTGCACCAGGTCGGCGCCGGCGGCCACCTTGGCGCGGGCATCCTCGCCGCTCATCACGCCGCCCACCCCGATGATCGGGAAGCCTGGCCCGAGCGCAGCGCGCAGCAGGCGGATCACGCGGTTGCTGGCCTCGAACACCGGCCGGCCGCTCAGGCCGCCCGTTTCCTGGCCGTGCGGCAGGTGCTGCACGGCGTCGCGCGCGATCGTGGTGTTGGTCGCGATCACGCCGTCGATGCGGTGCTTCTGCAGGGTGGCGGCGATCACCCCGACCTGTGCGTCGTCCAGGTCCGGCGCGATCTTCACGAACATCGGCACGTTGCGGCCGTGCGTGGCGGCGAGCTGCGCGCGCCGTTCCTGCAGGGCGCCGAGCAGCGCGTCCAGCGCCTCGTCGGATTGCAGCGAGCGCAGGTTCTGCGTGTTGGGCGACGAGATGTTGACCGTCACGTAGTCGGCATGCGGGTACACGCCGTCCAGGCCGGCCAGGTAGTCGTCCACGGCGCGCTCGATCGGCGTCGTCGCGTTCTTGCCGATGTTCAGGCCCAGGATGCCGCCCTGCTCGCGGAAACGCGCCGAGCGCACGTTGGCGATGAAGGCCTCCAGGCCGTCGTTGTTGAAGCCGAGCCGGTTGATCAGCGCGCCGGCCTCGGGCAGGCGGAACATGCGCGGCTTGGGGTTGCCGGGCTGGGGCTTCGGCGTGACGGTGCCGACCTCGATGAAGCCGAAGCCCATCGCGGCCAGGCCGTCGATGCAGCGGCCGTTCTTGTCCAGGCCGGCGGCCAGGCCGACGCGGTTCGGGAAGCGCAGCCCGGCCACCGTGACCGGGTCGTCGACGCGGCGCTCGCCGTACAGGCAGGCCAGCGGCGTGCGCTGGACGCGTGCCAGCGTGTTGAGGGTCAGCTCGTGGGCCGTTTCAGGATCCAGCCCGAACAGGAACGGGCGGGCAAGGGAGTAGGGCAACAGGGACATGGGCGTCTTGGATAATCGCGGGATTGTCTCAAAAGAGGCCGGCAGGCCTTCGCTTCCCATGACACAGGATGAACTCAAGGCCCTCGTGGGCCGCGCGGCGATCGACTACGTGGTGCCCGGCACCGTGGTCGGCGTCGGGACCGGATCGACCGTCAACTGCTTCATCGACGAACTCGCACGCATCAAGGACCGCATTGCCGGCGCCGTGTCCAGTTCCGTCAAGAGCACCGAGCGACTGCAGGCACTGGGCATCCCGGTGCTGGATGCCAACGAGGTCGAGCGCCTGCCGGTCTACATCGACGGCGCCGACGAGATCGACCACGGCGGCTACATGATCAAGGGCGGCGGGGCGGCGCTGACGCGCGAGAAGATCGTCGCCGACATCGCCGAGCGCTTCATCTGCATCGCCGACGAGTCCAAGCTGGTGCAGACCCTGGGGCGCTTCCCGCTGCCGGTCGAGGTGATCCCGATGGCGCGCGCCCAGGTGGCGCGGCGCCTAGCCGCGCTCGGCGGCGAGCCGGTGTGGCGCGAAGGGGTCGTGACCGACAACGGCAACGTGATCCTGGACGTGCGGGGCCTGTCGATCACCGACCCGGCCGCGCTGGAGGCGGAGATCAACCAGTGGCCCGGGGTCGTGACCTGCGGCATCTTCGCCCGCAACAAGGCCAGCGTGTGCCTGCTCGGCACCGCGCAGGGCGTGCGGACGCTGACCTGGGCGTGAGGTGCGCCGGCGGCCGCGGGGCCGCCGTGCCGCATCAGAAGCGGAAACCGGGCGGGGCATTGCCCGCCGGCGGCGGGGGCGCCTCGGCGGCCCGTGCCGGGGCCGGCGCGGGGGCGGCCGGTTGGGCCGGCGCTGCCGGGGCGGGTTGCACGGCCACCAGCGGCGTGGCCGGCGCATGCACGTAGTTGGCGGGCAGCAGGGACTGCTTCGGGTAGCCGGCCGCGTCCAGGTAGGAGGACCACTCGGTCGACGAGAAGCCGCGCACCTGCTGCTGGCCGATCTGCAGCGTCGGCAGCTCGTTGCCACCGGTCAGCCGGGCCAGGGCCTTGGAGTCCTCGGCAGTCGAGACGGTGCGCTCGGTGTAGGGGATGCCCCGTTGGCGCAGCAGGGCGCGCCCGGCGTCGCAGGGCTGGCAGTCGCTGCTGGTGTACAGCGTCACCGGGTAACGCGCGACGACCTGGCGCAGCTCGTACGGCAGCGCCTGGCCGCCGCCCGTGCTGCCTGCGCCGGGGGCGGAAACCACCTGGGCCCGCCCGGCATCGGCCGGCGGCCGGTCGGTGTAGGTGACCTTGCCGTCCGGACCCACCACCTTGTACAGCGCCTGTGCGGGCAGGCTGGCGGCCAACGCGAGCAGGCCGGCCCCTGCGCCCAGCGCCCAGCGAGCTGTCTGTTTCATCCCGATTCCCTCAACTCGGTGCCGAAGCCCCGATGCTATCAGGCCATGCCGGAGTGGCGTAGCAGCGCATCGATGCGTGGTTCACGGCCGCGGAAGGCGCGGAAGCTCTCGTCGGCCGGACGGCTGCCGCCGGCTTCCAGGATCTCCCGGCGATAGCGCCGGCCGGTCTCGACGTTCAGCACCCCGGCTTCCTCGAAGGCGCTGTAGGCGTCGGCGGACAGCACCTCGGCCCACTTGTAGCTGTAGTAGCCGGCCGCGTAGCCGCCCGCGAAGATGTGCGAGAAGCTGTGCTGCATGCGGTTGAAGGCCGGCGGGATCACCACCGCGACCTCGTGCCGCACCTCGTCGACCACCTCCTGGATGCGCGCTTCGCTGCCCGGCTCGGCGTGCAGGCGCATGTCGATCAGCGCGAACTCGATCTGGCGCAGCATCTGCATGCCGCTCTGGAAGTTGCGCGCCGCGACCATCTTGTCGTACAGCTCGCGCGGCAACGGCTTGCCGGTGTCGACATGGGCGGTCATGTGCCTGAGCACGTCCCACTCCCAGCAGAAGTTCTCCATGAACTGGCTGGGCAGCTCGACCGCGTCCCATTCGACGCCGGAGATGCCGGCCACGCCGATCTCGTCGACCTGGGTCAGCAGGTGGTGCAGCCCGTGGCCGAACTCGTGGAACAGCGTGGTGACCTCGTCGTGCGTCAACAGTGCCGGCTTGCCTCCCACGCCCTCGGCGAAGTTGCACACCAGGTGCGCCACCGGGGTCTGCAGGCCGCCGTCGGGCCGGGCCCAGCGACTGCGCACGTCGTCCATCCAGGCGCCCGAGCGCTTGCCGGCGCGGGCGTACGGGTCCAGGTAGAACTGGCCGACCAGCTGGCCGCCGCGCTCGATGCGGAAGAAGCGCACGCTCGGGTGCCACACCGGCGCGGAGTCGGGCCGGATCTGGACCTCGAACAGCGTCTCGACGATGCGGAACAGGCCCTCCAGCACCTTGGGCTCGGTGAAGTACTGCTTCACCTCCTGGTCGCTGAAGGCGTAGCGCTTTTCCTTGAGCTTCTCGGAGGCGTAGGCCATGTCCCAGGCCTGCAGCTCCTCCAGGCCCAGCTCGGTGCGGGCGAACTCGCGCAGCTCGGCCAGGTCCTTCTCGGCGTAGGGGCGGGCGCGCCGGGCGAGGTCGCGCAGGAACGCCATCACCTGCTCGGGCGACTCGGCCATCTTGGGCACCAGCGAGACCTCGGCGTAGTTGCGATGGCCCAGCAGCCGGGCCTCCTCCTGGCGCAGCGCGAGCAGCTCGGCCATGATCCAGGAGTTGTCGAACTTCGGGTCGCCCAGCTCGGAGGCGCGCGTCGCGTAGGCGCGGTAGAGCTTCTCGCGCAGCGGGCGGTGGCTGCCGTACTGCATCACCGGGTAGTAGCTCGGGAACTGCAGCGTGATCTTGTAGCCGTCCTTGCCCTCGCGCTCGGCCGCCGCCCGGGCCGCGGCCCGGGTGTCCTCGGGCACGCCGGCCAGCTCCTCCTCGCTCGCGTAGTAGGCGAAGCTGTCGGTCGCGTCCAGCACGTGCTCGGAGAACTTCTGTGCCAGCTCGGCCTGCCTTTCCTGGATCTGGGCGAAGCGCTCCTTGGCCGCGCCCTGCAGCTCGGCGCCGGACAGGACGAAGTTGCGGATCGCGTTGGACAGCGCCTGGCGGCGCGCGGGCGGCTGCTGGGGCGCATCGGGCCGGGCCGCCAGCGCCTTGTACTTGGCGTACAGGCGTTCGTCGGCGCCGAGCCGCGTGTAGAACTGCGTGACCTTGGGCAGGTTCTCGTTGTAGACCGCACGCAGCTCGGGGCTGTCGGCCACCGCGTTGAGGTGGCTGACCATGCCCCAGGCGCGGCCGAGCCGCTCGGTGGCCACGTCCAGCACCGCGGCGATGGCGTCATGGTCGACCGGCACCGCGTCGCTGACCACCTGCTCCAGCGCGGCGTCCGCCGCGGCGAGCAGCTGGTCGATCGCGGGGCCGACGTGTTCGGGCCGCACCTCGGCAAAGCGGGGCAGGGCGGAGAAGTCGAGCAGCGGGTTGGTGACGGTCGGCGTGGTCATGGATCTCAGTTGGCGGCGCGTTCGGCCGATTCAATGGTGTTGACGAGCAACATTGTGATGGTCATCGGACCCACCCCGCCCGGAACAGGGGTGATCGCCGAGGCGACCTGGGAGACGCCCGGGAAGTCCACGTCGCCGCACAGCTTGCCCTCGTCGTTGCGGTTCATGCCGACGTCGATCACCACCGCCCCCGGCTTGACCATGTCGGCGGTGAGCACGTTGCGCTTGCCGACCGCGGCGACCACGATGTCCGCCTGGCGGGTGTGGTAGGCCAGGTCCGGCGTGGCGCTGTGGCAGATGGTCACGGTGGCGCTGGCCTGCAGCAGCATCATCGCCATCGGCTTGCCGACGATGTTGGAGCGGCCGATGACCACCGCGTGCTTGCCCTTCGGGTCGCAGCCGATCGACTCCAGCAGCTTCATGCAGCCGTAGGGCGTGCAGGGCTTGAAGCCGGGCTGGCCGACCATCAGCGCGCCGGCGCTGGCGACGTGGAAGCCGTCCACGTCCTTGGCCGGGGAAATGGTTTCGATGACCTTGTGGGCATCGATGTGCGGCGGCAGCGGCAGCTGCACCAGGATGCCGTGGATGGTCGGGTCGGCGTTCAGTGCCTCGATGCGCGCCAGCAGCTCGGCCTCGGTCAGCGTCGCGGGGTATTGCTCCAGCACCGAGTGCAGGCCGTTTTCCTGGCAGGCCTTGACCTTGTTGCGCACATAGACCTGCGAGGCCGGGTTGTCGCCGACCAGCAGCACGGCCAGGCCGGGTTTCACCCCGCGGGCGGTCAGCGCGGCGGCGCGTTGCGCCACTTCGGCGCGGATCTGTCGGGACACGGCGAGGCCGTCGATGATGCGTGCGGTCATGATGGGGTCCGAATGCGGGGTTCCGAAAACGAAAAGGGCCGCTTGCGTGAAGCGGCCCCGGGGGGATGCGGGCGGTCAGGCCTTGGCCTGCGCACCGAGGGCGATCTTGAGCAGGTCGGCCACGGTGTTGGCGTTGAGCTTTTCCATGATGTTGGCGCGGTGCGCCTCCACCGTCTTGATGCTGATGCCCAGGTCGTCGGCGATCTGCTTGTTCAGGCGGCCGGCGACGATGCGGTCCAGCACCTGGGCCTCGCGGGTGGTCAGGCGCGACAGCAGTGCGTCACGGCTGGCGGCTTCCTGCTGTTGCGAGAACAGGGTGCGCGCCTGCTCCAGCATGCGCTCGACCAGGGCGACGAGCTCGTCTTCCTTGAAGGGTTTCTCGATGAAGTCCATCGCTCCCTTCTTCATCGTGCTGACCGCCATCGGCACGTCGCCGTGGCCGGTGATGAAGACGATGGGCAGCGGGGACTTGCGTTCCAGCAGGCGGTCCTGCAGCTCCAGCCCGCTCATGCCGTCCATGCGGATGTCGGCGATCAGGCAGGCCACCTCGCGCGGGTCGAAACGGGAGAGGAAGGATTCGGCCGAGTCAAAGCACTTGACGCGGTAGTCCTTGCCTTCCAGCAACCATTGCAGTGAGTCGCGAACGGCCTCGTCATCGTCGACGACGTACACGGTGCCTTTCTTGGGAATCAAGCTCATGGGAGGTTCTCAATGGTTGGAGTGACTGGAAAGGTCCACCGGAAGCGTGAACGAGAACCGGCAACCGACCACGCTCGGCCCATTGTATAAGTTCTCGGCCCGGATCCGGCCACGGTGAGACTCGATGATCGAGCGGCACAGGCTGAGTCCGATGCCCAGCCCGTCCGACTTGGTCGAGAAGAACGCTTCGTACATCCGGTTGAGCACTTCCTCCTTCAGGCCGGGGCCATTGTCGGTGACGCTGAACTCGATCACGCCGCCTTCCTCGGGGGTGTGGCGGGGGATCACCCTCAACTCGATGTTGCGCCGCGACGGCGGCAGCTTGGCATTGTCGATCGCTTCGGCCGCATTTTTCAGCAGGTTGAGCAAAACCTGCTCGATCAGGATGGGGTCGACCATCAGCGAAGGCAGGCGCTGCGCGACGTAGGTGTGGATCTGGACGTTGCGCCGGCGCAGCTCGATCATGGCCAGCTCGACCGCGTCCTCGACGATGTCCCGGGCCTGGGCCGGCTGGCGCTGCGGCTCGCTCTTCTTGACGAACGCGCGGATGCGGTGGATCACCTGGCCGGCGCGCTGGGCCTGCTTGGCGGTCTTTTCCAGCGCGGCGATCAGGTCGTCGTCGCTGATCGAGCCGGACTTCAGGCGCGAGATGATGCCGTTGCAGTAGTTCGAGATGGCGGTCAGGGGCTGGTTCAGCTCGTGCGCCACCGAAGACGCCATCTCGCCCATGGTCACCAGGCGGCTGGTCACCTGCGCCTTCTCGGCCTGCAGCGCGGCCTGCTCCTCGGCGCGGCGGCGCGCCGTGATGTCGGTGGCGATCAGCATCTGGGCCAGCCGGCCGTCGGTCCATTGCAGGTAGCGCGCGCGCACGTCGAACCACTTGTCCAGCGACTCGATGTAGACCTCGCGCGGGGCCGAGGCCACGTCGGTCAGCTCCTGGGTCGGCAGCCCGCTCAGGTTGTCCACGCTGTCGTCGCCGTCGGGCAGCGGCACGTCGACCTCGGTCGGGTACTCGCCGGCCAGCTGGGCGTGCCCGCGCGCGTCCGCGCCGAACCACAGCCGGTAGGAGCGGTTGGCGAACAGCAGCTCGCCTTCCTGCACCGACAGCACCGAGACGGCCGCGTCCAGCCCCTCCAGCACGGTGGTGAAGCGCTCGTGCGAGGCCGACAGCTGGTCGCGGATGCGCTTGGCCTCGGTGATGTTGGTCATCGAGGTCATCCAGCCGGTCTGGTTGCCCTTGGCGTCGATCAGCGGCGAGACGTACATGCGCGCGTCGAAGATGGTGCCGTCCTTGCGCATCACCTTCACCTCGATGCCGCCGGGCGGGCTGCGCCCCTGCAGCTCCTGCTCGAACAGGCGCCGGTTTTCCTCCATGCGGTCCGGCGGCCAGTGCGGGAAGGGCGGCAGCTTGCCGATCAGCTCGGACTCCGAGAACCCGGTCATCGAGCAGTAGGCCGCATTGACATAAGTGATGCGGCCCTCCATGTCCATCGCCCGCATGCCGGTCAGCATGGAGTTTTCCATCGCCCGGCGGAAGTTGGTCTCGGCGATCAGCGCGTTCTGCACCTGCAGCCGGCGGCGCATGTGCCGCCAGGTGCCCAGCAGCATCCAGACGGTCAGCACGCTCAGCGCGGTCACCATCCAGAACAGCGTGTTGCCGATCAGGCCGGGCGAGGTGCGGTAGCCCAGTCCGCGCAGGATCAGCCCGTTGCCCACCGGCGCGACCGGGATCTCGTGGAAGATCGAGGGCCGCTCGCCCTTGGCTGCCACGCGCGAGATGGTGCTGGCCAGCACCCGGTCGTTGGCGTCCAGCAGCATCATCCCGTGCCGGTTGGCGACCTCGGTGGGCACGAAGTAGCGCAGCAACGCCTCGACCGAGTACTCGGCGACCACCGTGCCGACGAAGGCGCTGCGGTCGATCAGCGGCACCTGGACCTGGAACACGTACAGGCCGTTGGTGGTGGCGTAGGGGCGGGAGTAGACCGGCTGGCGCAGGTCGCGGGCCGCCTCGAAGGTCCATTCCGGCTCGCTCTTGGTGACCTTGGGGCCACCGGCGGCCGACGAGGCCACCGCCTCGGCGCCCGGCGCATAGCGGCTGCCGTTGAAGGTGTGGCTGGGCGACAGGTAGCTGACGCGCGGGCGGCGGCCGGCGTCCAGCCAGGTCAGGCTGACCACTTCCGGGCGCTCCCGGGCGAAGGTGGTGGCCTGGCCGAGGAACTCGTCCTGGTCGATCGCCCGGGTGGTGATCTCCCGCGCCACGCGCACCAGCTGTTCCTGGTTCTCGATCAGGCGCAGGCGGATCTGCTGCTGCGCGACCTCGGTGTCGCGCTTGACCGACTCCTGCTCGCGCTCCATTTCTTCCAGGCGCAGGTACCAGAAGGCGGTGATGATGGCCGCCAGGAACAGCAGGACGGAGACCAGCGGCCCCAGCGTCGCAAAGCGGTCCTGGCGGGCGGGGGATTGCCGGCGCCACCATTTGCCGAACAGACGACGGGGTCTGGGTGGCAATTCGTGGGTGCTGGAACGAAACTCGCTGGGGATACTGCTGGCCATATGTATCAGTGATTATCCAGTGCCCGGCCGTCGTGCGGGGCCGGACGGTGACGGGCGCGAGGGCGCAATGTAATTCATATTATGAAATTTGCTTGCGCTATTTGAAAAATGGGTGTTCTGTGCCAAACTCCGGGCCCGCAGCTGAACCTATGCGAGGAGACCCCATGTCTGCACTGCCGGATTCCTTCCCGGGCGCAGCGGCCAACGACGCCGACGCCCAAGAGACCCGCGAATGGCTGGACGCGCTGTCCGCCGTCATCGAAACCGAGGGCCGTGAGCGCGGCCACTTCCTGCTGGAGCAGCTGCTCGAACATGCCCGCCAGTCGGGCATCGACATGCCGTTCTCCGCGACCACGGGCTACGTCAACACGATCGAGCCCGAGGACGAGGAGCGCTGCCCCGGCAACCTCGAGATCGAGGAGCGCCTGCGCGCGTACATGCGCTGGAACGCGATGGCCATGGTGGTGCGCGCCAACCGCCTGAACCCGCCCGACGGCGGCGACCTGGGCGGCCACATCTCCAGCTTCGCCTCGCTGGCGACCATGCTGGGCACCGGCTTCAACCATTTCTGGCACGCCGACACGCCCGACCACGGCGGCGACCTGATCTACTTCCAGGGCCACAGCGCGCCCGGCATCTATGCGCGTGCCTTCCTGGAAGGCCGCATCACCGAGGAGCAGCTCAACCACTTCCGGCAGGAAGTCGACGGCAAGGGCCTGTCCAGCTACCCGCACCCCAAGCTGATGCCGGAGTTCTGGCAGTTCCCGACCGTCTCGATGGGCCTGGGCCCGCTGATGGCGATCTACCAGGCTCGCTTCCTGAAGTACCTGCATGCCCGCGGCATCGCCGACACCAGCAAGCGCAAGGTCTGGGTGTTCTGCGGTGACGGCGAGATGGACGAGCCCGAATCGCTGGGCGCCATCGGCATGGCCGCGCGCGAGAAGCTCGACAACCTGATCTTCGTCGTCAACTGCAACCTGCAGCGCCTGGACGGCCCGGTGCGCGGCAACGGCAAGATCGTGCAGGAGCTCGAGGGCGAGTTCCGCGGCGCGGGCTGGAACGTGATCAAGCTGCTGTGGGGCAGCTACTGGGATCCGCTGCTGGCGCGCGACAAGGAAGGCATCCTGCGCAAGATCATGATGGAGACCGTCGACGGCGACTACCAGGCCTGCAAGGCCAACGACGGTGCCTTCGTGCGCAAGCACTTCTTCGGCCGCCATCCCAAGGCGCTGGAGATGGTCGCCAAGATGAGCGACGACGACATCTGGCGCCTGCAGCGCGGCGGCCATGACCCGCAGAAGGTCTACGCGGCCTACCACCGTGCGGTCAACCACAAGGGCCAGCCGACCGTGATCCTGGTGAAGACCGTCAAGGGCTTCGGCATGGGCAAGAGCGGCGAGGCCCGCAACACCGCGCACCAGGTCAAGAAGCTGACGGACGACGACATCCGCGCGTTCCGCGATCGCTTCAACATCCCCATCCCGGACGACAAGATCCCCGAGGTGCCGTTCTACAAGCCGGACGACAGCACGCCGGAGATGCGCTACCTGCACGAGCGTCGCCAGGCGCTGGGCGGCTACCTGCCCAAGCGCCGCACCAAGGCCGACGAGCAGCTGCCGGTGCCCGAGCTGGGCACCTTCCAGGCCATCCTCGAGCCCACCGCGGAAGGCCGCGAGATCTCGACCACGCAGGCCTACGTGCGCTTCCTGACCCAGCTGCTGCGCGACAAGACGCTGGGCCCGCGCGTGGTGCCCATCCTGGTCGACGAGGCGCGCACCTTCGGCATGGAAGGCCTGTTCCGCCAGATCGGCATCTACAACCCGGAAGGCCAGAAGTACACCCCGGTCGACAAGGACCAGGTCATGTACTACAAGGAGGACAAGGCCGGCCAGATCCTGCAGGAAGGCATCAACGAAGCCGGCGGCCTGGCCTCGTGGATCGCTGCGGCGACGTCGTACTCGACGAACAACCGCATCATGATCCCGTTCTACGTCTACTACTCGATGTTCGGCTTCCAGCGCGTGGGCGACCTCGCCTGGGCGGCCGGGGACATGCAGGCGCGCGGCTTCCTGCTGGGTGGCACGTCTGGCCGCACGACCCTCAACGGCGAGGGCCTGCAGCACCAGGACGGCCACAGCCACATCCTGGCCGGCACGATCCCGAACTGCGTCTCCTACGACCCGACCTTCGCGCACGAGGTGGCGGTGATCATGCACGACGGCCTCAAGCGCATGGTCGAGCGCCAGGAGAACGTCTTCTACTACATCACCCTGCTCAACGAGAACTACGCGCACCCGGGCCTGAAGCCGGGCACCGAGGAGCAGATCATCAAGGGGATGTACCTGCTGGAAGAAGGCGCGAAGAAGACGCTGCGCGTCAACCTGCTGGGCTCCGGCTCGATCCTGCGCGAATCGATCTTCGCCAAGGAACTGCTCGAGAAGGACTGGGGCGTGGCCGCCAACGTGTGGAGCTGCCCGAGCTTCAACCAGCTGGCACGCGACGGCCAGGACTGCGAGCGCTGGAACCTGCTGCACCCGAGCGAGACGCCGCGCGTGCCGTTCGTGGCCCAGCAGCTCGAGAAGCACAAGGGCCCGGTGGTCGCCTCGACCGACTACATGAAGAACTACGCCGAGCAGATCCGTCCGTTCCTGCCCAAGGGCCGCACCTACAAGGTGCTGGGCACCGACGGCTTCGGTCGCAGCGACTTCCGCTACAAGCTGCGCGAGCACTTCGAGGTCAACCGCCACTACATCGTGGTTGCCGCGCTGAAGGCGCTGGCCGAGGAGGGCTCGGTGCCGATGAGCAAGGTGGCCGAGGCCATCCAGAAGTACGGCATCAACACCGAGAAGATCAACCCGCTGTACGCATAACAACGACGGGGACACGCAATGGCATTGGTGGAAGTGAAGGTCCCCGACATCGGGGATTTCAAGGACGTCGAGATCATCGAGGTGCTGGTGCAGCCCGGCGACACGATCAAGGCCGAGCAGTCGTTGGTCACCGTCGAGAGCGACAAGGCGTCGATGGAAATCCCCTCGTCGCATGCCGGGGTGGTCAAGGAGCTGAAGGTCAAGCTCGGTGACAAGGTCAGCGAGGGCAGCCTGCTGCTGCTGCTCGAGGCGGCCGATGCCGCTGCGGCGGCGCCGGCCCCGGCGGCTGCCGCGCCTGCGGCCGAGCCTGCACCCGCGCCGGCCCCGGCCGCTGCGGCCGCCCCGGCGCCGGCTGCCGCGGGCGGCACGGTCGAGGTGGTCGTGCCGGACATCGGCGACTTCAAGGACGTGGCGGTCATCGAGGTGCTGGTGCAGCCGGGTGACCGGGTGCAAGCGGAGCAGTCGCTGATCACCGTGGAAAGCGACAAGGCGTCGATGGAGATCCCGTCGTCGCATGCCGGCGTGGTCAAGGAGCTGAAGGTCAAGGTCGGCGACAAGGTCAGCCAGGGCAGCCTGATCGCCGTGGTCGAGGCCGAGGGGGCCGCAGCGCCGGCGCCGGCCGCCGCGGCACCGCAGCCTGCGCAGCCGCCGGCCGCGGCGGCCGGCCCCGCCGAGCTGGCCAGCCAGCCGGTGGCGCGTACCTCGCCGACGGCCGCACTGCCGGCGCACGAGCCGACCGCCCCGCGCGGCAAGCTGCCGCACGCCTCGCCGAGCATCCGCAAGCTGGCGCGCGAGCTGGGCGTGCCGCTGGAGGAAGTGCCGGGCACCGGCCCGAAGGGCCGCATCACCCAGGAGGACGTGCAGAACTTCGTCAAGAAGGTGATGGCCGGCGACGTGCAGACCCAGGCCCAGAAGGGCAAGGGCGCCGGCACCGCGGGCGGGGCGCTGCCCGGCCTGCTGCCCTGGCCGCAGGTGGACTTCGCCAAGTTCGGCCCGGTCGAGCGCAAGGACCTGTCGCGCATCAAGAAGATCAGCGGTGCCAACCTGCACCGCAACTGGGTGATGATCCCGCATGTCACCAACCACGAGGATGCGGACATCACCGAGCTGGAAGCCTTCCGCGTCTCGCTGAACAAGGAGTACGAGAAGGCGGGCGTGAAGGTCACGATGCTGGCCTTCCTGATCAAGGCCTGCGTCGCGGCGCTGAAGAAGTTCCCCGAGTTCAACGCCTCGCTGGACGGCGATACGCTGGTGCTCAAGAAGTACTACCACATCGGCTTTGCCGCCGACACGCCCAACGGGCTGGTGGTGCCGGTGATCAAGGACGCCGACAAGAAGGGTGTCCTCGAGATCGCCAAGGAAACCGCCGAGCTCGCCGCCAAGGCGCGCGAAGGCAAGCTGAGCCCGGCCGAGATGTCCGGTGGCTGCTTCTCGATCTCGTCGCTGGGCGGCATCGGCGGCACCTACTTCACGCCGATCATCAACGCGCCCGAAGTCGCGATCCTGGGCGTGTGCCGCTCGGCGATGAAGCCGGTGTGGGACGGCAAGCAGTTCCAGCCGCGCCTGATCCTGCCGCTGTCGCTGAGCTGGGACCACCGGGTCATCGACGGCGCGGCGGCGGCCCGCTTCAACACCTACCTGGCCAACGTGCTGGCGGACTTCCGCCGCGTGTTGCTGTAAGGAGCCTGCCGTGGCAGTGATCGAGATCAAGGTCCCGGACATCGGCGACTTCAAGGACGTGGCGGTGATCGAGGTGCTGGTGCAGCCGGGTGACCGGGTGCAGGCGGAGCAGTCGCTGATCACCGTGGAAAGCGACAAGGCGTCGATGGAGATCCCGTCGTCGCATGCCGGCGTGGTCAAGGAGCTGAAGGTCAAGGTCGGCGACAAGGTCAGCGAGGGCTCGGTGATCCTGACGCTGGACGCCGAGGCCGAAGGCGCCGCGGCGCCTGCGCCGGCTCCGGCCGCAGCCCCTGCGGCGGCCCCTGCCGTGACGGCGGCCGCGCCTGCGCCGGTGGCGGCGAGCTACGGCGGCGGTGCCGACCTCGAATGCGACATGCTGGTGCTGGGCGGCGGCCCGGGCGGCTACTCGGCCGCCTTCCGTGCCGCGGACCTCGGCATGAAGGTGGTGCTGGTCGAGCGCTACGCGACGCTGGGCGGCGTGTGCCTGAACGTGGGCTGCATCCCGTCCAAGGCGCTGCTGCACGTCGCGTCCGTGATGGACGAGGTGAAGCACTTCGCCGACCTGGGCGTGAGCTTCGGCGAGCCCACGGTGGACCTGGCCAAGCTGCTCGCGCACAAGAACAAGGTGGTCGGCAAGCTGACCGGCGGCCTGGCCGCGATGGCCAAGATGCGCAAGGTCACCGTGGTGCGCGGCTACGGCAGCTTCCTCGACCCGCACCACGTGCAGGTGGAGGAAACCACCGGCACCGGCCAGGACAAGACCGGCAAGACGCAGACCATCCGCTTCAAGCAGGCCATCATCGCGGCCGGCTCGCAGGCGGTGCGGTTGCCGTTCCTGCCCGACGACGAGCGTGTCATCGACTCGACCGGCGCGCTGGAGCTGCGCCGCATCCCGAAGCGCATGCTGATCATCGGCGGCGGCATCATCGGCCTGGAGATGGGCACGGTGTACTCGACGCTGGGCGCGCGGCTGGACGTGGTCGAGATGCTCGACGGCCTGATGCAGGGCGCCGACCGCGACCTGGTCAAGGTGTGGCAGAAGATGAACGCCTCGCGCTTCGACCACATCATGCTCAGGACGAAGACCGTCGGCGCCGAGGCGACCGCCGACGGCATCCTGGTGCGCTTCGAGGGCGAGGGGGCGCCGAAGGAGCCGCAGCTGTACGACCTGGTGCTGCAGGCGGTCGGCCGTGCGCCCAACGGCCGGAAGATCGGCGCCGACAAGGCCGGCCTGAACGTCACCGAGCGCGGCTTCATCCCGGTCGACATCCAGATGCGCACCAACGTGCCGCACATCTTCGCGATCGGCGACATCGTCGGCCAGCCCATGCTGGCGCACAAGGCCGTGCACGAGGCCCACGTGGCGGCAGAAGCCGCGGCGGGCGAGAAGGTGGCCTTCGAGGCGCGCGTGATCCCGAGCGTGGCCTACACCGACCCGGAAGTGGCCTGGGTGGGCCTGACCGAGGACCAGGCCAAGGCCGAGGGCCGCAAGGTGAAGAAGGGCCTGTTTCCCTGGACGGCCTCGGGCCGCGCGATCGCCAACGGCCGCGACGAGGGCTTCACCAAGCTGCTGTTCGACGAGGAGACGCACCGCATCGTCGGCGGCGGCATCGTCGGCACGCATGCAGGCGACATGATCGGCGAGATCGCGCTGGCCATCGAGATGGGCGCCGACGAGGTCGACATCGGCAAGACCATCCACCCGCACCCGACGCTGGGCGAATCCATCGGCATGGCCGCCGAGGTCGCGCACGGCACCTGCACCGACGTGCCGCCGCAGCGCAAGTGAGCCTGCGCGCCTGAAAGAAAAAACGCCCGCGATTGCGGGCGTTTTCCGTGGGTGAGGGCGTCAGCGCGAGGGCGATGCCTGCACCACCACCGCAGCCGGCGGTGACGCCGGCGCCTCGGCCTTCGCGGCCATGGTGCCGGGCAGCAGCGGCACGATCAGCAGCGCGACGATGTTGATGATCTTGATCAGCGGGTTGACCGCGGGGCCGGCCGTGTCCTTGTAGGGGTCGCCCACGGTGTCGCCGGTCACGGCCGCCTTGTGCGCCTCGCTGCCCTTGCCGCCGTGGTTGCCTTCCTCGATGTACTTCTTGGCGTTGTCCCAGGCGCCGCCGCCGGTGCACATCGAGATCGCGACGAACAGGCCGGTGACGATGGTGCCCATCAGCAGGCCGCCGAGCGCCGCCGGGCCGAGCAGCAGGCCGACCAGGATCGGCACCACCACCGGCAGCAGCGACGGGATCACCATCTCCTTGATCGCCGCACTGGTCAGCATGTCCACCGCGGTGCCGTACTCGGGCTTGCCGGTGCCTTCCATGATGCCGGGGATGGTCTTGAACTGCCGGCGCACTTCCTCGACCACGCTGCCCGCCGCGCGCCCGACGGCTTCCATCGCCATCGCGCCGAACAGGTAGGGGATCAGGCCGCCGATGAACAGGCCGACGATCACCTCATGGTTGGAGAGGTCGAAGCTGATGCTCATGCCCTGCGCCTCGAGCGCGTGGGTGTAGTCGGCAAACAGCACCAGCGCCGCCAGGCCCGCCGAGCCGATCGCATAGCCCTTGGTCACCGCCTTGGTGGTGTTGCCCACCGCATCCAGCGGGTCGGTGATGTCGCGCACGCTGTCGGGCAGCTCGGCCATCTCGGCGATGCCGCCCGCGTTGTCGGTGATCGGGCCGTAGGCGTCCAGCGCGACGATGATGCCTGCGAGGCTCAGCATCGAGGTGGCCGCCACCGCGATGCCGTACAGGCCGGCGAGCCAGTACGAGACGATGATCGCCGCGCACACGAACAGCACCGGCCAGGCGGTCGACTTCATGCTCACGCCCAGGCCGGCGATGATGTTGGTGCCGTGGCCGGTGGTCGAGGCCTGCGCGATGTGCTTGACGGGGCCGTAGTCGGTGCCGGTGTAGTACTCGGTGATCCACACCATCAGCGCGGTCAGCACCAGGCCCACCACCGCCGAGCCGAACAGGCGCAGCTGCGAGCCGCCGCTGCCCAGCGCGTCGTCGGGGATGACCCAGGTGGTGATCAAGTAGAAGCCGATCAGCGCGAGCACGCCCGAGACCACCAGGCCGCGGTACAGCGCCGGCATCACGTTGCGCATCTGCGGACTGGCCTTGACGACCATGCAGCCGATGATGGAGGCGATGATCGAGAAGCCGCCCAGCGCCAGCGGATACAAAGCCGCCGCCTCGGGGGCGGCGGTGACCATCAGGGCGCCCAGCACCATCGTCGCGATGAGCGTGACCGCATAGGTCTCGAACAGGTCCGCTGCCATGCCGGCGCAGTCGCCGACGTTGTCGCCCACGTTGTCGGCGATCACCGCCGGGTTGCGCGGGTCGTCCTCCGGGATGCCCGCCTCGACCTTGCCGACCAGGTCGGCGCCGACGTCGGCCCCCTTGGTGAAGATGCCGCCGCCCAGGCGCGCGAAGATGGAGATCAGCGAGGAGCCGAAGGCCAGGCCCAGCAGCGGCTTGAGCTGCGCCGCCAGCCCGCCGTCGGCCGCGCCGCTGGCAGTCAGCGCCCAGTAGAACACGCTCACGCCCAGCAGCCCGAGGCCCACCACCAGCAGGCCGGTGATCGCGCCGCCCTTGAACGCGACGTTGAGCGCTTCATTGATGCCCTGGGTGGCCGCCTGGGCGGTGCGCACGTTGGCGCGCACCGAAGTGTTCATGCCGATGAACCCGCAGGCCCCGGAGAGCACGGCCCCGACGACGAAGGCGACCGCCGTGACGACGTCGATGAAGATCGCGATCAGCACCGCCAGCACCACGCCGACGATCGCGATGGTCTTGTACTGTCGTGCCAGGTAGGCTGCGGCACCCTGCTGGATGGCCGAGGCGATCTCCTGCATGCGGGGATTCCCGGCGTCCTGCCTGAGGATCCAACTGCGTGACACGAAGCCGTACACGACGGCGGCAAGGCCGCACGCAAGCGCAAAGTAAAGCGCCAAAGAACTGGACATGAGGCTGTCTCCTTCCTCGTGGTGATCCGGAAATGAATCGACGCGCCCGGATCTTGGTGCCCGGGTCGCCGTTGCATGCTACGGGATGGCTACTGGCGCCGCAATCGAGCCCGCCCGGGGAAGGCCGCCACGTTGCAGGGGCGCCGCAGGGGCCGGCGTCAGGGCGCCGTCAGCGCAACCGCTACACTTCGGGTTTTCCCTCGCCAAATCTTCCCGAAACATCATGAGCCTGCATCACGTCACGCCGGGCAAGAACGCCCCGGAAGAGTTCAATGTGGTCATCGAAATCCCGATGAACTCCGACCCGATCAAGTACGAGGTCGACAAGGAGACCGGGGCGCTGTTCGTCGACCGCTTCATGACCACGGCGATGTACTACCCGTGCAACTACGGCTACGTCCCGCAGACCCTGTCGCAGGACGGCGATCCGGTCGACGTGCTGGTGATCACGCCGTTCCCGCTGTTCTCCGGCGTGGTGGTGACCTGCCGCCCGATCGGCATGCTGCAGATGGAGGACGAGGCGGGCGGCGACGCCAAGCTGCTGGCCGTGCCGACCACCAAGATCCTGCCGATCTATGACCACTGGAAGAAGCCGGAGGACATCAACCCGATGCGCCTGAAGGCGATCCAGCACTTCTTCGAGCACTACAAGGACCTCGAGTCCGGCAAGTGGGTCAAGGTCACCGGCTGGCAGGGCCCGGAGGCCGCCAAGAAGGAAATCATGGACGGCATCGCGAACTTCGCCGCCAACAAGAAGTGAGCCCGCGTTTCGCGCTCGCATCGGACGACAGGCCGGCTTTGCCGGCCTGTTTCTTTTCAGGAGCGAGCATGCCGCTTGCTCCATGCCCGGCATGAAGACCTCTTCCGCCATCCCCGGGAGGAACGTGCCTGCATCCGCCGCCTCGACCTGGCGCTGGGCGCGCCGCGTGGCCGTCCAGTGGCTGCGGCGCCGGCTGGGCCTGGCGGTGCGCCTCGACACCGACGACCGGCGCCTGCTCGAGCAATGCATCCTGCCGTACTACGCGGCGCGGGCGGACGTGCGCCGCGTGCTGTTCGTCGGGGTGGGCTGGTACACCGAAGCCTACGAGGCCCTGTTCGCGGGCCGTCGCTACGTGACGCTGGACATGGACCCGGGCGTCGCCCGTCACGGCAGCCGCCAGCACCATGTGGTCGGCTCGGCCGTCGAGGCGGGGCAGCTGTTCGGGCCGGGGGCGTTCGACCTCGTGGTGTTCAACGGCGTGTTCGGCTGGGGGCTGGACGAGCGCGCGGACGTCAATGCGGCGCTCGAAAGCTTCCACCACGTCCTGCGGCCGGGGGGCGAACTGGTGGTGGGCTGGAACGACGTCGCCTTGCGGCGCCCGTACGAGTTCTCGTCCAGCGAGGCGCTGCGGCATTTCGAGCCGGTGACGCTGCCGCCGCTGGGCGTGGCGCAGTTGCAGCTGGAGACCGACAACCGGCACCGCTTCGAGTTCTATCGCCGGCCTTGAAGACCGCGTGGGCGGCTGGCTACTGCTGCCGGTCGATCCGGCGGGCCGCATCGGGTACCGTGACGGTCACGCGGGCGCTGCCGTCGTCCGCATCCGGCGGGTACACACCGGCCGCGCCATGCCGGAGCATCACCTCGCGCACCCGCGTGGCCTGGGCCGCATCGTCGGCTTGCACGCACAGGGCCGTGCCACCGCCGCGCAGCGCCGCTTCGTACAGCTGTGTGTCGCTGCTCGATCCGCCGAAGTCGACGAACAGCGAGCGGACCAGGTCCTCGATCGATGCCTGCACCGACATGCTGCGCGCCACCGACCGGTCTTCGTCATCCGGCCCGCCGGCCAATGCGATCCGTTCGGGCGCGATGCCCAGTGCCAGCAGTTCCTGCCGGGCCTGCTGCGCCGCCTCGCGCCGGTCGAAGACGCCTGCCTGTACCTGATTCATCGCTCGCTCCTTGTCCCGGCCGGCCACCGGCCGTGTCTCCGACTTCGGCAAACGACGGTCCCGGTATGCAGGCGTGAGCAAGGCCTGCGAACCGAGAGCAGGTCGGCGTTTGTGTAACCCGCTGCGTCGCCTGCGGGCCGATCGGCAGGGCCGGCTAGCGATTGCTTACGGTGCCGGGTCCACAGCACCAAGAATCCCAAGACGCAGCGACGGCCTCTGCCGCCGGCCGCCTCCGTGCGACGAAGCCGCAGTGCTTCGCGCTTTGGGTCCATGCGTCGTTGGGATGTTCCGGGAGGTCCTCCATGCGTCGGTGCGCGGGTGGGCCTCCCCTTGCTTCATTGCAGGGGGCGGGTCGTGCCGTACGCGTGCCTCAGGCCCCGTAGTCGCCCGCGGCTTCCGGCTGGTACACGACCTCCAGCACCTGCGCGGTGTGCGGCTCGCCGGTGGGACCGGTCCAGCTGACGGTCTGCCCGGTCCGGGCGCCGAGCAGGCTCAGCCCCATCGGCGTCAGCACCGACACCGTGCCTTCAGGCGGCGGGCTGCCTTCCACCGGATAGGACAGGGTGAACTCGACGGGCGCCTCGCCGGTGCGGGCCACCCGCACCCGGGAGCGCATCGTCACCACGTCGGCGGCAATCTCCGTGGCCTCGACGACGTCGGCGAAATCCAGGATTTCCTCGGCCAGCGCCGCCAGCTTGGGGGGCAGGCCCGCACGCGAGCGGGCCAGCAACGAAGTGAGTCGGGCGTGGTCCAGTTTGGTGAGCACGCGCTCTTGGGTCAGTACCTCCATGCAGCACTCCTGAGTCTGGTGGGGAGGGCCCGGTTCAGGCGCCTCCATTGCGCGGGTGGGGGCCCGGCGACCTGGGTTTGCGCGAAGAGGAACGGGAAGAAGGGGGAGGGGTCGCCGGGCTCAGGGATGTGCGGCCAGTTCGGGCCGCAGGCCGGCGCTATCGTCACGTCGGTTCAACGGACGGCAGGCCACCCGCGGCATGGCCGCGCCGGCGCGAGGCGCGCAGGACGGATTGCGGTTCGGGTGGCACGTCATGGCTTCAATATACACCGGCGTGACGCGCCTCCGGCAAGACGCGCGCTGCATGTCGCAGTCGGTGGCCCGGTTTCTTGACAGGGGCCGGGCAGGGCGATGCCGTGCCGCACTGTCGCCTGCCTCGTCAGCCCATGGACGGCGATGCGGCGCACGGCCCTGCAGGCGGGGGCGCATGGCGCGCAGGCGAGGGGCCTTCGCATCGGTGCATGGGTCGTCGGTCTCGGGCCCGAGGACGCTGCTACAGAAAGTAGCAATCTGATCCGGCCCCAGGAAGGATGCGGGGTCGGGCAGGTTGCTCCGATCCGATGCACAGGGTTTTCCACAGCAACCGTGGATTTCCGAAGGGCCCTTCACGATCGCCTCGGTCTCGGCCCGGTGCGCGCCGCGCAACGATGGTGCGCCCTGCGTGCAGGGCGGGTGGGTGTCGGTGCGGTGCGCCAGGATGCCAGGCCCCCCGAGGCCGGCGTGCGCGTCGCGTGCTGCGTGTCGGCAGGAGACCTCGGCGGGCATGCGGCGTACCCCTGCTTCGCAAGCCGCGCGCGAGTGCATCTCTCGCCTGGGCGGGCAACCGCGTTGCACGGGCTTGCTGCGCTTCCGGCGGGCACGATTGACCGAGCGCAAAAGTTCTTCGCGGCAACCCCCTTGGGGGGATTGGCAGTGCGAAGGCTGACCGGCTAGTTTTCCGGGGCCGAATGACAGGAGGGTTCTATGTACGTGCGTATGGTTCCCTTGCCCACCAACAGAGGAACGGTCTACATCAATCCGCAGAACGTGGTTGCGGTGGAGCGAGCGTCCGACGACAGTTGTCGCATCCAGTTCGTCGGGGCGAGCGCGGCGCTCGATGTCCTGCTGCCACAGCACAAGGTCGTCGGAGAACTGGCCGGCAGCGAAGCGCCGAAAGGCGGTTGAGCGGACGTCGTCGACCACCCTTGCCGGGCCACGATCGTCGTGACCGACCCGGGCCGGCGTGGTCGTGGCCTAGTCAACGGCAACAAGCATGGGTCGCCTGGTGCAATGCCAGGCATCGGCTCCCATGCGCACCAAACCAACCGGTGGCAGCCGCGGCGACGCAGTGCAGGTCGCCGCGATCACGCTGTCGCAGGGGACGGCGGGCCGCGGCCGATCGATGCGCGCCGATGTCGCAAACCAAAAGAAAAGGGGCCGCCTGGACGGGCGGCCCCTCGTGTTTTTGGCTCCCCGACCTGGGCTCGAACCAGGGACCTACGGATTAACAGTCCGGCGCTCTACCGACTGAGCTATCGGGGAACAGAGCCTCGCATTATAGGACGTTTTTCAAACGATGTGCAAGTGGTCTTGCACTCAATCGTCGAACGTCGGCGTCTCGACCCCCAGCGCCTTGTGCAGCTTGGGGCTGGTGGTCGTGTACTGCAGGTGGATGGCCTTGCCCGGGAACACGTACGACGTCGCGCCGAATGCAGCCAGCGCGGCTTCGTGGAAGCCGCACAGGATCAGCTTCTTCTTGCCGGGATAGGTGTTGATGTCGCCCACCGCGAAGATGCCCGGGATGCTGGTCTCGAACTTCTCGGTGTCGACGACGACCTGCTTGCGCTCCAGCGCCAGGCCCCAGTCGGCGATCGGGCCGAGCTTGGGACTGAGGCCGAAGAACACCAGCAGCATGTCCAGCGGCACGACGCGCGTGACGCCGTCGCTGCCGGTGACCTTCACGCCGCTGAGGCGGCCGTCGGCTTCCTCGTAGCCGGTGACCTGGCCGACGAGGAACTGCATCTTCATCGCCTCGCACAGCTCGCGCATGCGCGCCACGGAGGCCGGCGCGGCGCGGAAGCCGTCGCGGCGGTGGATGAGGACCACGCTCGCAGCCTGGTGCGGGCCATCCTGCGCGAAGTGGTTCGCCCAGTCGAGCGCGGAATCGCCGCCGCCGACGATGACGAGGTGCTTGCCGGCAAACTGCGCCGGGTCCTTGACGCGGTAGAAGAGCTGCCGCTCCTCGTGCCGCTCGATCCCGTCGAGCTTGAGGCGCCGCGGCTGGAACGCGCCCACGCCGGCGGCGATGAACACCGTGCGGGCGAGGAAGCGCGTGCCGCGGGAGGTCTCGACGCGGAACCGGCCGTCGGCCTGCTTCTCGACCACGGTCACTTCCTGGCCGAGGTGGAAGGTCGGATGGAACGGCTCGACCTGCTTGAGCAGGTTGTCGGTCAGCTCGCGGCCGGTGCACACCGGCACGGCCGGAATGTCGTAGATCGGCTTGTCGGGATAGAGCTCGACGCACTGGCCGCCGGGATAGGGCAGGGCGTCGACGACGTGCGCCTTGATCTCCAGCAGCCCGAGCTCGAACACCTGGAACAGCCCGACGGGGCCGGCCCCGACGATGAGCGCGTCGGTGTCGATGACCTCCGCCTGCGGCTGCTGCGTCGGGGCGACGGACATGGCGGGCGTCAGCGGATCAGCTCGTCCAGCTTGCCGGTGCGGTTGCGCCACTCCTCGGCGTCAGGCAGCGGGTCCTTGCGCTTGGTGATGCTGGGCCACTTCTTGGCCAGCTCGGCGTTCAGCGCGATGAAGTGCTGCTGGTCGGCCGGCACGTCCTCTTCCGGCAGGATGGCATTGACCGGGCATTCCGGGATGCACACCGCGCAGTCGATGCACTCGTCGGGGTCGATGGCCAGGAAGTTGGGGCCTTCGCGGAAGCAGTCCACCGGGCAGACGTCGACACAGTCGGTGTACTTGCAGCGGATGCAGGCCTCGGTCACTACGTGGGTCATGGTGGGTCTCGTTGGGTTTGACGGTTGTCTCCGGTGCGCCGCGACGAGGCGAACATCAGGCGGCGAGCTGGGCCGTCGCGCTCGTGCACCGAACGCGTGATTCTAGGGCTTCAGGGTTTGTCCCAGCCCTTGATCGGGCGCAATGCCCTCCCTGCAGGCGGCAGATGCGGGTGCGACCGGCGCCCGCGCGGCGTCCACGGCGCGCGCACCGGCACCGACCACGACCACGGTCGGGCGGCCGGCGTGCAGCAGGCTGGCCTGGGCCAGGGTGTCCAGGGTGTGGTCGCTGTGCAGCTGGTCGGGCCAGCCGGCGCGCGAGACCACGCTGACCGGCGTGGCGGGGTCCCAGCCGGCCTCGCGCAGGCGCCGCGACAGGGGGCCCAGCTGCTTGCCGGCCATGTAGAAGACTTCGGTGTCGGCGCTGCGGCTGGCGTGCAGGTCGCCGGTGCGGGTCATCGCGGTGGTGAGGCTGACGCTGCGCCCGCTGCCGCGCCGCGTGAGCGGCCGCAGCGTGTCGGCGGCCGCGGCCAGCGCGGCGGTCACGCCGGGCACCACCTCGACTTCCAGGCCCGCCTCGGCGCAGGCCTGCAGTTCTTCCTCGAGGCGGCCGAAGACGCTCGGGTCGCCGCCCTTGAGGCGCACGACCAGCCCGTCTTCGCGCCCATGGCGCACGATCAGCGCGTTGATCGCGGCCTGCCCGGTGCTGTCGCAGAAGCCGCGCTTGCCGACGTGGATCCATTGCGCGCGCGGCGCGAGTTCGCGCAATGCCGGGTCGGTGAGCGCGTCGTGCAGCACCACGTCGGCCCGGGCCAGCAGGCGGGCGCCGCGCAGCGTGATCAGGTCCGCCGCGCCGGGGCCGGCTCCGATGAATGCGACCTTGCCCACGCCTGCCAGGCCTTCCTGCCTCAGGCCGCGGCCTTGACCAGCAGCGCGCCGCTGGTGCGGTTGCTGGCCGGGTCGACGATGATCAGCGCGCCGCCGACGCGGTTGTCCTCGTAGGGCTCGACCGGCAGCGGCTGCTGGGTTTCGACGATCACGTGGCCGATGTCGTTGACGGCCAGCTCCTGGGCCTCGGTGGCCTGCAGCGTGTGGATGTCCAGGCGGCTCTCGATCGCGGCGATGCGGGCCTGCACCCAGCGGTTGCCGTGGCGCACCCAGTACTTGCGGCCGACCACGGCCGGCTCGGTGTCCAGCCAGGCCAGCGTCGCGGAGAAGCGCTGCGTCGCCTGGACGGAGTGCGGCGTGGCAATCCAGTCGCCGCGCGAGACGTCGAGCTGGCGGTCCAGCACGATGCCGGCCGACTCGCCGGCCGAGCAGCTGTCCACCACCGAGCCGGCGCGACGCACCTCGGCCACCGTGGCGATCTCGCCGCTCGGGAAGATCTGCACCGTGTCGCCGGCCCGCACCTGGCCGTGCGCGATGCGGCCCCACAGCGTGCGCGGCTGGTTGCCGGTGCCTTCGCCTTCGCGGGCGACGTACTGCACGGGGATCAGCAGGTTGCCGGTCTTGCGTTCCTGCGTGGTGGGCAGCGACTCGAGCAGCTGCAGCAGCGACGGGCCCTGGTACCAGGGCGCATCCAGCGGTTGCGTGACGTTGTCGCCGCGCAGCGCCGACACCGGGATGATGCCGGCGACCTGCACGCCCGCGCGCTCGGCGAAGTCGAGCAGGGCGTTGCGCACCGCCTCGTAGGCGGCCTGCGGCTGCGCGACCGCATCCAGCTTGTTGACCGCGAACACGATGCTCGGCACGCGCAGCAGGTGCGCCAGCAGCGCATGGCGGCGCGTCTGCGGCAGCAGCTGCACCGGGCGGGCGCTGGTGTCGAGCTTGGTGATGTCGACCAGCACCACGGCGGCATCGCTGCCGGCCGCGGCCGTCACCATGTTGCGGGTGTACTGCTCGTGGCCCGGTGCGTCGGCGATGATGAACTTGCGCTGCTTGGTCGCGAAGTAGCGGTAGGCCACGTCGATCGTGATGCCCTGCTCGCGCTCGGCCTCCAGGCCGTCGGTCAGCAGCGACAGGTCGATCTGGTCGCCCACGGCACGCTTTTGCAGCGTGTCGAGCTGGTCGGCCAGGATCGCGCGGCTGTCATAGAGCAGCCGGCCGATCAGCGTGCTCTTGCCGTCGTCCACGCTGCCCGCGGTCAGGAAGCGCAGCGCGCGGTGGGGCGTTTGTTCCAGAGTCATCAGAAATACCCTTCCTTCTTGCGGCGTTCCATCGAGGCGTCGGAGGTGCGGTCGTCCATGCGGGTGGCACCGCGCTCGCTGATCGTGACCGTCAGCGTCTCGGCGACGATCTCGGCCGGCGTGGCGGCATCGCTTTCCACCGGGCAGGTGCAGGTCATGTCGCCGACGGTGCGGAAGCGCACCCGCGCGGTCTCGACGGTTTCGCCCGGCTGCACCGGGGTCACCTCGGTCACCGGCACCAGCAGGCCCTTGCGGCGCACCACCTGGCGGTCATGCGCGTAGTACAGGCTCGGCAGCGGGATGTTCTCGCGCGCGATGTACAGCCACACGTCCAGCTCGGTCCAGTTGCTGATCGGGAAGGCGCGCATGTGCTCGCCCGGCTTGATGCGGGTGTTGAACAGCGTCCAGAGTTCAGGGCGCTGCTCCTTGGGCTGCCACTGGCCGAAGCTGTCGCGGTGGCTGAAGATGCGTTCCTTCGCGCGCGCCTTTTCCTCGTCGCGGCGTGCGCCGCCGATCAGCACGTCGAAACGGTGCTCCTCGATGGCCTCGAGCAGCGTGACGGTCTGGTGGCCGTTGCGCGATTCCAGCGGATGCGCGAGGCGCACCGTGCCGCGCTTGATCGAGTCCTCCAGGTGGCCCACCACCAGGCGCTCGCCCATCTCGGCCACGCGGCGGTCGCGGAACTCGATCACTTCGGGGAAGTTGTGGCCGGTGTCCACGTGCAGCAGCGGGAAGGGCAGGCGGCCCCTGAACTGGCCGTTGCCCAGGCTGTTCTTGAACGCTTTCTCGGCCAGGCGCAGCACCACGCACGAGTCCTTGCCGCCGGAGAACAGCAGCGCCGGGCGCTCGAAGGCCGCGGCGGTCTCGCGCAGGATGAAGATGGCTTCTTCTTCCAGCCAGTCCAGGTGGCGATGGTCCAGTTCGGGCAACAGCTTGTCCACGCTCAGCGGGGCGTTCATGCTTGGGCTCCAGTGTTCGATGCGGCAGCGGGCGATGGCGCAGCGCGCTGGCCGCCGTTCCGTGTCTGATCCGGTTGCGACTTGACGTGCAGGCCGCACTCCTTGGCGTCCTCCGCCTCCCACCACCAGCGGCCGGCGCGGAAGTCCTCGCCCAGCGCGATGGCGCGGGTGCACGGCGCGCAGCCGATGCTGGGGTAGAAGCGGTCGTGCAGCGGGTTGTAGTCGACGCCTTCGGTGGCGATGTAGTGCCACACGTCGCCCCAGGTCCAGTTGGCCAGCGGGTTGTACTTGGTCAGCCCCTTGGTGGCCACCTCGCTGGTGTCGACCAGTCCCACGTTGGCGCGCGCCTGCGACTGCTCGCGGCGCAGGCCCGTGATCCAGCCGCGCTGCCCGGCCAGCGCGCGGCCCAGCGGCTCCATCTTGCGGATGGAGCAGCAGGCCTTGCGCAGCTCGATGCTGCGGTACATCGCGTCCTGGCCGTGGGTGCGGATGAACTGGATCACCGCTTCCTGCTGCGGCCGGTAGACCTTGACCGGCGCGCGCGAGGCGGCCTGGGTGCGTTCCAGCAGCGCCAGCGTCTCGTGGTGCAGCATGCCGGTCTCCAGCACGAACACCGGGATGTCCAGGCCCAGCGCGTTGATCAGGTGCGTGATCACCACGTCCTCGGCGCCCAGGCTGCTGGCCTGCGTCACGCCGCCTTCGGCCGCGGCGCGTTGCAGCAGCGCACGCGCCTCCTGCCGCTTGGCGTCGTGGTCGGCGCTCGGGCGGTCGTACAGCTGCGTGGCCTTCTGGGGCGCCGCGCCGCCGCCGGCCAGGGAGACGGCGGACACGCTCATGCGGCCCTCCGCGCGAAGCGAGGCAGCGGCTGCAATGCGTCGCCCTGGTAGAAGCCGGGGAAGCGGTCCAGCTGGCGGCGGCCCTCGGCCGGGTCCAGCCCGGGGCTGAGCACCGCGGAGTCGAAGCCGCAGCGCTGCATCTGCAGCAGCTGGTCGATCAGCACGTCGCCGGTGGCGCGGATCTCGCCCTTGAAGCCGTAGCGGCGGCGCAGCAGCACGGCCTGGCTGTAGGCGCGGCCGTCGGTGAACTTCGGGAAGCTCAGTTCGACGCGGTCCACGCCCTGCAGCGCGCCGCTGCGGGCCAGCTCGGGCAGGTCCGCATCGTTCGGGATCTGCAGCACCTTCGCGTCGGCGGGGTCGGCGGGAACGGCGTTGGCAGCAAAGATGTTCATGTCGTGGATCTCGTGGATCGGCGCCGGCCGGTCAGGCCGCGGCCAGGTGTTCGGTGCGGGCGTGGCGGGCGCCGTTGGCGGCGGCCTTGAACGGGTCGTGGCCCACGCGGCGCAGCGTGTCGATGAAGAGTTCGCCGGGCTGGCGCAGCTCGCGGTAGACCTCGAGGATGGCCTCGATGGCGTCGGGCACCTCGTCGGCACGGAACGAGGGGCCGACCACCTTGCCGGGCTGCGCCGGGCCGGACAGGTCGCTGCCGTCGGTGCCGCCCAGCGTGATCTGGTACCACTCCATGCCGTCCTTGTCGACGCCGAGGATGCCGATGTGGCCGCTGTGGTGATGGCCGCAGGAGTTGATGCAGCCGCTCATGTGCAGGTCGATCGGGCCCAGGTCGAACAGCTCGTCGAGGTCCTGGTAGCGCTCGGTGATCGCCGCCGCGATCGGCAGCGAGCGGGCGTTGGCCAGCGAGCAGAAGTCGCCGCCCGGGCAGGCGATCATGTCGGTCAGCAACCCGATGTTGGGCGTGGCCAGGCCCAGCGAGCGGGCCGTCTCGTACAGCGCGGGCAGGTCGGACTCGTGCACCCAGGGCAGCAGCAGGTTCTGCTCGTGCGTCAGGCGCGCCTCGCCGGCGCTGAACTGCTCGGCGAGTTGCGCGAGCGCATCCAGCGTGTCGGCATCGGCGTCGCCGGGGGCGAAGCCCACGCGCTTGAACGACAGCGTGACGGCCTTGAGGCCCGGCAGGCGGTGGTTGCGCACGTTCTGCTTCAGCCAGCGCTGGTAGAGCAGGCCGTTGGTGTCGACCTTGGACGGCAGGTTGGCCGGCTTGAGCTCGGGCACCGCGAAGCCCGCCTGCACGCGGTCCAGCTCGGCCTGGGTGATGGTGTGCGGGGCGCCGTCCTGCTCGACGATGGCCTTGTATTCGGCCTCGACCGCATCGATGAAGCGCTGGCCTTCGGCCTTGACCAGGATCTTGATGCGCGCCTTCCACTTGTTGTCGCGCCGGCCGTAGCCGTTGTAGACGCGGATGACGGCCTCGAAGTAGTTCAGCAGCTGGTGCCAGGGCAGGAACTCGCGCACCACGGTGCCGATGACGGGCGTGCGGCCCATGCCACCGCCGACGCGGACCTTGAAGCCGACCTCGCCGTCGTCGGTGCGCACGGCCTGCACGCCGATGTCATACCAGCCGGTGGCGGCGCGGTCCTCGCGGGCGCCGTTGAAGGCGATCTTGAACTTGCGTGGCAGGAAGGCGAACTCGGGATGCAGCGTGCTCCACTGGCGCGCGATCTCGGCGAACGGGCGCACGTCGACGATGGTGTCATCGGCGATCCCGGCATCGGCCTCGCAGGTGATGTTGCGGATCGCGTTGCCGCTGGTCTGGATGCCGTGCATGTTCACGCTGGCCAGCAGCTCCATGACTTCGGCGGCCTTGGCCAGCGGGATCCAGTTGAACTGCACGTTGGTGCGCGTCGTGAAGTGGCCGTAGCCGTACTTCAGCCGCGGCGCGGCGAGCTTCTGGCCGGGCTGGGCGGCCTGCAGCGCGTCCTGGGTGGCCTGGGCATGGGCCAGCAGCTCGGGGTCGGGGCGGTCGTACTCGCGCGCGATGCGGGCCAGCATGCGCAGCTGCTTGCTGTTGATCTCGCCGTAGGGCACGGCGATGCGGGCCATCGGGGCATAGCGCTGGATGTACCAGCCGTTCTGCAGGCGCAGCGGCAGCAGCTGCTCGTCGGTCAGTTCGCCGCGCTGCCAGCGCTCCAGCTGGTCGCGGAACTGCGCGGCACGCTGCCTGACGAACTGCTGGTCGAACTCGTTGTATTGATACATCGTGGCTTCTTCAGTGAATGTCCTTGCGGCCGGCCTCCGGGAACCTCCCGCGCCCCTCGGGGCGGACCATGCCGATCGCCGGCCGCACGGGGCCGAACGGCGACTGTAGAAGCCCTCTATATAAAAGAGAACTACAGTTTTGTTGGTTGTTTATCGAAGAACGTTATTTGAAAAGCGTCGGGTCCGACCGGCCCCGATAGAATGCGCAGCCATGCCTGACTGCATCCGTGTGGCGCCACGCCGCATCTTCCTGGCGCAGTCGCTGCGGCGCTGCGCCCTGTTGGCGGCGGGCGCGCTGCTGGCGGCATGCCAGACCCCGCCCAGCCCGCCGCCTGCCCCTCCGCAAGAGCCTCCACCGGTCGCCACCCCGGCGCCGCCACCCCGGCCGCCGCGCATCGGGCTGGCGCTCGGCGGCGGTGCCGCGCGCGGCTTCGCGCACGTGGGCGTGCTGCAGGTGCTGGAGGAGCACGGCATCCGGCCCGACCTGGTGGTCGGCACCTCCGCCGGCAGCCTGGTCGCGACGCTGTATGCCTCCGGCAAGAGCGGCCAGCAGCTCGCCGCGCTGGCCGACAGCATGGACGAGCTGATGATCACCGACTGGTCGTTCCCGTTCCGCGGCGTGCTGCGCGGCCAGGCGCTGGCGCGCTACGTGCGGCAGCACACCGGCGGCAAGCTGATCGAGCAGATGGCCATCCCGCTGGGCATCGTCGCCACCGACCTGCGCAGCGGGCAGGGCGTGCTGTTCCGGCGCGGCGACGCGGCCACCGCGGTACGCGCTTCCAGCGCCGTGCCGGCCGTGTTCCAGCCGGTCAGCATCCAGGGGCGCGAGTACGTGGACGGCGGGCTGGTCTCGCCGGTGCCGGTGCGCCATGCGCGCGAGATGGGCGCGGAGCTGGTGATCGCGGTCGACATCTCCGCGGTGCCCGAGGGCAACCCGGTGGGGGACGCGATGAGCATGCTGCTGCAGACCTTCGCGATCATGGGGCGCAGCATCAACCAGTGGGAGCTGCGCGACGCCGACATCGTGATCCGTCCGCGGCTGGCCGGCATCGCCGGCGCGGACTTCGCGGCGCGCCGCCGCGTGATCCAGGCCGGGCGCGAGGCGGCGCAGGCCGCCATCCCGGAGCTCAAGCGCAAGATCGCCGCGGCGACCCGCTGAACGCGGGCAAAAAAATGCCCGGTGGCAAGACCACCGGGCAAAGGTACCTTGAAAGAGGATTTCGAGAGGTACCGAGGAGACAACCTTTCAGGGAGACCGTGACGTCACGGTGCTCCGGAGAGTGGGGGCCGGTCCGGAAAGTTCAAGCCCCCGCACACATCCTGTTACGCAGGCTCAGGCCGCGGCGCCGCGCTTGCCCTTGGTGGCCTGTTGCGTGGCCTTGACCGCGGTGTTGGTCACGGCCTGGAAGTTCGCTTCGGCCACGTCGGCAGCCTGCTTGACGGCCTTCTGCATGCTTTCGAACGCGTTGTTGGCGGCGGCGACGGCCGACTTGACCAGCGCGACGGCGTTCTCGGTGCCGGCCGGCGCGTTCTTCACCGCGTTGTCGACCACGGCCATGAACTTGCGCTGGAATTCGGCGACCTGTTCCTCGACCAGCTTGCCGACTTCGGCATTGGTGCTGGCGGCGATGTCGTACACGTGGCGGCCGTAGGCGGCGGCCTTCTCGGCGCTGGGCTGCAGCAGGCCGGCCTGCAGGGCCATCAGCTCCTGGGCGTCCTTCACCGACAGCACGGCCTGGGCATGGCTGGCGGCCTCGTCCAGGGCGGTCTTCGCGACTTGCACGTTCAGCCCGATCAGCTTCTCGGCGCCTTCGAAGGCTTTCTGGGTCAGGCCGAAGAGGGCCTCGACGTTGGCTTTCTGGGCTTCGATGATTTGTTCGGCAGTCAACATGTTTACCTCCTGGTGGGCGGGTTGCTGGGCGCTGCATCATGTTGCGCTGCAGCATGGAAGGAAGTATAGGGACTGGGGCCGGGCTTGCAAGCCTTTTTTGCTGCAATGCAGCAATTTTAGGTGGGGTCCTCTAAAACCGGGCCGGGGGGGCGGTGTCGCGTTGCGGACAGCCGTCCGGCGCCGCGATGGAATAATCGTCTGCGCCATGTCCCGACCGCAGCCCGAGGCGCGCAGCGCCTACCGCCACTTCCTGCCGATCACCACCCGCTGGATGGACAACGACATCTACGGGCACGTCAACAACGTCGTCTACTACAGCTACTTCGACACGGTGGTGAACCAGTACCTGATAGCGCAAGGGGTGCTGGACATCCACGCCGGCGAGGTGATCGGACTGGTGGTCGAGACCCAGTGCAACTACTTTGCGCCGCTGGCCTTCCCGCAGACGGTGGAAGCCGGCCTGCGCGTGGCCCGCCTCGGCACGTCGAGCGTGCGCTACGAGGTGGGGTTGTTTGCCGAAGGCGAGCCGCTGACCGCGGCGCGCGGTCACTTCGTGCACGTGTATGTGGATCGCACCACGCGCCGGCCGGCACCGCTGCCGGCATCGCTGGTGCAGGCCTTGGAGAAGCTCCGATGACGGGACTGCCCGACACCGCCGCGATCGTCGATGCGGCCATCACCTCGCGCCGCTCGGTGCGCGCCTTCCTGCCCACGCCGGTGCCGCGGCGCGTGATCGAGGACATCCTGCGCGTGGCGTCGCGCGCCCCCTCGGGCACCAACACCCAGCCGTGGAAGGTCTACGTGCTGACCGGTGCGGCGCGCGAGGCGCTCAGCCGCAAGATCCTGGCCGCCCACGACGACCCGGCGGTGGCTGCGACGCACCGGGAGGAGTATCCCTATTACCCGCGCGAGTGGGTCTCGCCCTACGTCGACCGGCGTCGCAAGGTGGGCTGGGACCTGTACGGGCTGCTGGGCATCGCCAAGGGCGACAAGGCGCGCATGCACGCCCAGCACGGGCGCAACTACACGTTCTTCGACGCCCCGGTGGGGCTGATGTTCACGATCGACCGGGTGATGGAGCTGGGCAGCTGGCTGGACTACGGCATGTTCCTGCAGAACATCATGATCGCGGCGCGAGCCCGGGGGCTGGACACCTGCCCGCAGGCGGCGTTCACGCAGTTCCACCGCATCGTGATGGAGCACATCGGCGCGCCGGCCAACGAGATGCTGGTGTGCGGGATGTCGCTGGGCTACGCCGACCCCGAGGCGGTCGAGAATCGCCTGCAGACCGAGCGCGAGCCGGTCGAGGGCTTCACGACCTTCCTGGAATGACGCGATGGTGATGTCCGCGCTCGAGTGGGTGGCCGAGGAGCGCATCGCGCGCGCCGTGGCTGCCGGCGAGCTGTCCGGCCTGCCGGGCGAAGGCCGGCCGCTCGAGCTGGACGACGACCGCCTGGTCCCGGTGGAGCAGCGCGCTGCGCTGCGGGTGCTGAAGAACTCGGGCCACGTGCCCGAGGAGGTGCGCCTGCTCAAGGCCCTGCGCGAAGCCGAACGCGAGGCCGCCGATGCCGAGGGCGAGGCGCGCCTGGCCGCGCAGCGGCGCCTGCTGTCCTTGCGGGTGCGGCTGGAGGCGGCCGGCGTGCCATGTGGCAGTGGCACGGCCTGGGCCGAGTACGAGCCGCGCATCCGTGCACGGCTGGGACGCCAATCCGGCTGAACGGGCCATCGGTATTTTCCTGAGGCCGGGGCTTTCGGCAGTGAAGGTCCGCGTAAGGGACCCCTTCCTATAATCCGCCGCCATGCGGAGACCTCTGGAGACCACCCCCGCCCGCGAGCGCATCCTGGCGCGCATCCGGCGGCAGCAGCACCGCGACGAGGGCCAGCGGCCGGCGGAAGAACGGGAAGCGGACGAGTGGCTGCAAAGGCATCCGCGCGGTCCCTTGCCGGCGCTCGGTGCCGCACCCATCGAACGGTTCCGCGAGATGGCCCAGCGCATGCAGACCACGCTGGACGAAGTCGCCACGTGGGACGAGGCGCCGGCTGCGGTGGCGCGCTACCTCGCCGCACACGGGCTGCCCCCGGCGGCCGTCGCCTACGACAACCTGCAACACCTGCGCTGGCTGGAGGCGGGCCTCGCGGTGGAGCACCGCCCGCCGCGCGACGAGGACCTTGTCAGCATCACCGACTGCTTCTGCGCCGTGGCCGAGACCGGCTCGCTGGTGTTCGCGACCAGCCCGTCCACCTGGGCCACCGCCCACCTGCTGCCCGAGACGCACATCGTGCTGCTCGATGCGCGTCGCATCGTCAGCCACCAGGAAGACGCCTTCGACCTCATGCGCACCGAGCTGGGCGAGATCCCGCGCGGCTTCAACACCGTCTCGGGCCCATCCCGCACCGGTGACATCGAACAGACCATCGTGCTGGGCGCCCACGGCCCGTACCGGGTGCATGTCGTGATCGTCCGGACGCAGGGCTGAGCGCATGCGGTCCGGTCGCCCACCCACCCATCATTCGAGAGAAGAGAAGACGATGATCAGACACCTGCCGCGTCATGTGGCGCTGTTGTGCGCCGGCCTGCTCGCGCCGGGGCTGGCCCTGGCCGCCGACATCGATGGCGCCACGCTGTCGGTGTGGTGGGCCGTGCCGTTTGCCGGCATCCTGCTGTCGATCGCGATCGTGCCGCTGGTGGCGCCGTTCGTCTGGCACCACCACTACGGCAAGATCGCCGCCGGCTGGGCGCTCGCCTTCCTGATCCCGTTCGCGATCGTGTTCGGTCCGTCGACCGCGGCCGCCGGGTTGGTGCACGCGATGCTGGCCGAGTACATCCCGTTCATCATCCTGCTGACCGCGCTGTTCACGGTGGCCGGCGGCATCTTCGTGCGCGGCAACCTGCACGGCAGCCCGGCGCTGAACACCGGCCTGATGGCCATCGGCGCGTGCCTGGCCAGCGTGATGGGCACCACCGGCGCGTCGATGCTGCTGATCCGTCCGCTGATCCGTGCCAACGACAACCGCAAGCACGTCGCGCACGTCATCATCTTCTTCATCTTCATCGTCTCCAACATCGGCGGCTCGCTGACGCCGCTGGGGGATCCCCCGCTGTTCCTCGGCTTCCTGAAAGGGGTCGACTTCTTCTGGACGCTCCAGAACATCCTCCCTGAGACGCTGTTCCTGGTCGGTGCACTGCTGGTGATCTTCTACGTGCTCGACACCTGGTACTACCGGAAGGAGGGCGTGATCCCGCAGGACCCCACGCCCGACAGCCCGACCTTCGGCATCGAGGGCAAGGTGAACTTCGTGCTGCTGCTGGCCATCGTCGGCCTGGTGCTGATGAGCGGCATCTGGAACCCGGGCATCGAGTTCGACATCTGGGGCACGCACGTGGGCCTGCCCCAGGTGGTGCGCGACGTGGCGCTGGTGGCGATCACCTTCATCTCGCTGGTCGTCACGCCGCAGTCGGCGCGCGAGCAGAACCAGTTCGGCTGGGCGCCGATGGCCGAAGTGGCCAAGCTGTTCGCCGGCATCTTCCTGACCATCATCCCCGTGCTGGCGATGCTCAAGGCCGGCCTCGACGGCCCGTTCGCGCCGGTGGTGCAGCTGGTCACCTCGTCCGAAGGCCAGCCCATCCCGGCGATGTACTTCTGGGCCACGGGCCTGCTGTCGTCCTTCCTTGACAACGCCCCGACCTATCTGGTGTTCTTCAACCTGGCCGGCGGCGATCCGCAGGAGCTGATGACCACGCTGGCGCCGGTGCTGGTGGCCATCTCGGGCGGCGCGGTGTTCATGGGCGCGGTGACCTACATCGGCAACGCGCCGAACCTGATGGTCAAGGCGATCGCCGAGGACCGCGACATCCGCATGCCGAGCTTCTTCGGCTACATGCTGTGGTCGGTGGGCATCCTGATGCCGCTGTTCGTCATCACCACGTTGATCTGGCTGCGCTGAGACGCGCAAGGAGGTCCGGCATGAAACCCTCAGTCCTGGTGGCCCGCAAGGTGTTCCCGGAGGTGATCGAGCGCCTGCGGCAGTACTTCGACGTCGAGGTCAACGAGGAGGACCGGACCTGGACGCCCGAGGAGTTCATCGCCCGGCTGCAGGGCAAGCAGGGCGTGTACCTGACGCCGACCAACCGGATCGACGCGGCGCTGCTGGATGCCTGCCCCGAGCTCAAGGTGGTGGCCAACATGGCGGTGGGCTACAACCACATCGACGTGGCGGCCTGCACCGCGCGCGGCGTGCTGTGCACCAACACGCCCGACGTGCTGACCGAGACCACCGCCGACTTCGGCATGGCGCTGCTGCTGGCCACCGCCCGGCGCGTGACCGAGGGCGAACGCTTCCTGCGCAGCGGGCAGTGGAGCAGCTGGTCGTACGACATGCTGATGGGTCGCGATGTGCACGGCGCGACGCTCGGCGTGCTGGGCATGGGGCGCATCGGGCAGGCCATCGCGCGCCGCGCCGCGCACGGCTTCGGCATGCGCGTGATCTACCACAACCGCCGGCGCCTGGCGCCCGAGATCGAGGCGGCGTTGAACGCGCGTTACGTCGGCAAGGAGGAGCTGCTGCGCGAGTCGGACCACCTGATCCTGGTGCTGCCGTACTCCCCGCAGAGCCACCATGCGATCGGCGCGGCCGAACTGGCGCTGATGAAGCCGACCGCCACGCTGGTCAACATCGCGCGCGGGGGCATCGTCGACGACGCCGCGCTGGCCGAGGCGCTGCGCGAGCGGCGCATCAGCGCGGCCGGGCTGGACGTCTTCGAAGGCGAGCCGCAGGTGCATCCCGGCCTGCTGGACGTGCCCAACGTGGTGCTGACGCCGCACATCGCCAGCGCCACCGTCGCGACGCGGCTGGCGATGGCCAACCTCGCGGCCGACAACCTGATCGCCGGGCTCGGCTGCGGGCCCCAGGCCGGTCACCCGCCGACGCCGGTCAACCCCGAGGTGCTGGCCCGCCGCTGAGCGCCGATCGCGGCGCCCTGCGACAATCCGGGGCATGACGATCGAGCATTGGCTGGCCGCGCTGGGCGCGGCCAATCTGATTCTGCTGTTGTGGCTGCTGCTGCGCCTGCGCGAGCGCGCGCGGCCGGCCAGCATCGACGACCTGCAGCGCCTGGTGCACGGCCAGGCCGACGCGCTCGGGCGCCTGGAGCGCGAGTTCCGCGACGAGCTGGGCCGCACCAGCGTGGCCACGCGCCAGGAGCTGGGCGGCACGCTGGCGCACCTGCAGCAGACGCTGCTGACCCAGCAGGGCGACGTGGCCCGCACCCAGAACGAGCAGATCGACAGCTTCCGCATCCAGCTCGCGACCATGCAGCAGATGGTCGCCGACACCCTGCGCGAGACCACCTCGGCGCTGACCGCGCAGGCGCATGCCGCGCGCGAGGCGCAGGAGGCGGCGCTCAAGCGCTTCGCCGATGCGCAGGGCGAGCAGCTGCGCGCGCTGTCCGAGGCCAACGAGCGGCGCCTGCTGGAGGTGCGCAACACGGTCGAGCAGCGGCTCGCCGCGCTGGCCGCGGACAACGAGAGGAAGCTCGAGCAGATGCGCCAGACGGTGGACGAGAAGCTGCACGCCACGCTCGAGCAGCGCTTGGGCGAGAGCTTCAAGCAGGTGGCCGAGCGGCTCGAGCAGGTGCACCGCGGCCTGGGCGAGATGCAGACGCTGGCGCAGGGCGTGGGCGACCTCAAGCGCGTGCTGACCAACGTGAAGACGCGCGGCGTGTTCGGCGAGATGCAGCTCGCGGCACTGCTCGAGCAGGTGTTCACGCCCGAGCAGTATGCGGTCAACGTCGCGACCGTGCCGGGCAGCCGCGAGCGGGTCGAGTTCGCGATCCGCCTGCCCGGGCGCGGCGACGACGGCGCGCCGATGTGGCTGCCGTTGGACGCGAAGTTCCCGCGCGAGGACTACGAGCGCCTGCTCGACGCGCAGGAACGCGCCGACCGCGAGGGGGCCGAGGCCGCGGCCAGGGCGCTGGAGCAGCGCATCCGCGACGAGGCGCGCACGATCAGCGCCAAGTACCTCGCGCCGCCGCACACCACCGATTTCGGGGTGCTGTTCGTGCCCACCGAAGGCCTGTACGCCGAGCTGCTGCGCCGCCCGGGCCTGGTCGAGGCGCTGCAGCGCGAGCACCGCGTGACGCTGGCCGGCCCGACCACGCTGCTGGCCATGCTCAACAGCCTGCAGATGGGCTTCCGCACGCTGGCGCTGGAGCGCCGCTCGTCCGAGGTGTGGAAGGTGCTGGGCGCGGTCAAGACCGAGTTCGCCAAGTTCGGCGAGGTGCTCGCGAAGGTGCGCGACCAGACCCAGACCGTGCTCAACACGCTCGACAAGGCCGAGGTGCGCACGCGCCAGATGACACGCGCGCTCAAGACCGTCGAGGCGCTGCCCGAGGCCGATGCGGCCGGGCTGCTGCCGCATGACGCGGCGGGAGAGGAGCGCGACGGATCATGATCTCCCGGCCGCTGGTCGCGCTGATCGGCGGTCAGGTGTGCCTCCATGCATGCATGGCGGGCACGCGCATGGCCGCTCCGCTGCTGGCCCTGAACCAGGGCCATTCCACCTGGGCCGTCGGCATCCTGCTGGCACTGTTCGGGCTCGGGCCGGCGTGCGTGGCGCTGAGCGCCGGGCGCCTGGCCGACCGCCATGGCTACCACCGCCCGGTGGCGATCGGGGTCGCGATGGTGGTGTCGGGTGCGCTGCTGGCGCTGGTGTTCCAGCACTACCTCGCGCTGTGCGTCGCGGCGGTGCTGACCGGCGGCGGCACCACGCTGGGCGGGCTGTCGATCCAGCGCACTGCCGGGCGCAGCGCCTCGGACCCGACGCAGCTCAAGCGCATCTTCAGCTGGCTCGCGCTCGGGCCGGCGTTCTCCAACTTCTTCGGCCCGCTGGCCGCGGGCGTGCTGATCGACGCGGCGGGCTTCCGCGCGGCGTTCGCGTTCCTCGCCCTGCTGCCGCTGCTGACGCTGTGGTGGGCGCGCCAGGTGCCGCGCGAGCCGGTGACCCCGGCCGCGGGCGGGCGGCGCTCGACGCTGTCGGCCCTGGACCTGCTGCGCCACGCGCCGCTGCGGCGCCTGCTGGTGGTCAACTGGACCATGTCCACCTGCTGGGACGTGCACGCCTTCGTCGTGCCCATCCTCGGGCACGAGCGGGCGCTGAGCGCCTCGGCGATCGGCTCCATCCTGGGTGCGTTCGCGGTGGCGTCGGTCGGGGTGCGGCTGCTGATCCCGCTGGTCGCCCACCGCGTGAAGGAGTGGCAGGTGCTGCTGGGGGCGATGGCCGCCTCGGCGCTGGTGTTCGCGCTGTACCCCCTGTCGGTGGACGCCTGGACCATGGGCCTGTGCTCGGTGCTGCTGGGCACCTCGCTCGGCGCGGTGCAGCCGATGGTGATGGCCACGCTGCACCAGGTCACGCCGCACGACCGCCAGGGCCAGGCGCTCGGGCTGCGCAGCCTGACGATCCATGCCTCGGCGTCGGTGATGCCGATGCTGTTCGGCGCGGCCGGGGCGGCGATCGGCGCGGCCCCGCTGTTCTGGGCGGCCACGGCGCTGATCGGCGTGGGTGCCTCGCGCATCGGCGGGCTGCGCCGTGACCTGGAGGCGCCGTCGCTCAGCCCGGCGGCGCCGGACGCCGCACCGCGCGGCTGACGAAGCGCGCCGCGTCGAGCGCCTCGCGCAGGTCGGCCTCGAGCGGGCAGGGCGCGCCGTCGATGCCCGCGGCCAGCACCTGCGCGGCGAGCGCCGACCAGGTGATGCCGCGCGAGCCCAGGCCCGTGTAGACGTACAGCCCGGGCACCCGCGGCACGAAGCGCGGGTGGTCGAGTCGCTCGCCGGGCTGCTGCAGCGCGCTTTCGTCCGGCACCCCGCCCAGCACGGGCAGGCGGTCGTCGGCCACGCAGCGCCAGCCGACCCGGCCGGGCAGGGTGGCGGCGTCGACTTGCGGGCGGCTGCCGGTCAGGCGCTCGACCTGGGCCAGGTTGTGCAGGTGGTCGGCCTCGCGCAGCGCCGGGTCGGGGTCGTGGTGCAGCGTGGTCGCGCCGCACAGCACCTGGCCGTCGTGCGCCGGCAGCAGGTAGCCGGCCCCGGCCACCGGGCGCAGCGGCACGCGCAGTCCGGGCGTGCCGGCCGGCAGGAAGGTGGTCTGCCCGCGCACCGGCGCCAGCGGCCAGTGGCGCAGCCCGAGCAGCCGGGCCGCGTCGTTCGCGTTGGCCAGCACCACCACCGGCGCCTGGGCCAGCACCCGGCCGTGCGCATCCAGCAGCTGCCACCGTTCGCCGGCGCGCCGCAGGGCCTGCACCGCCAGGCCCGGGCGCCAGCGGATGCGCGGCTCGTCCTCGATCCAGGCGCGCGCCAGCTCGCCCGGGCGCAGCCAGCCGCCGCCCGGGTAGAACCAGGCCGGGCCGGGCAGGGGCAGGCCGCTCAGCGCGCGGGCTTCGGCCATGTCCACCGCGCGCACGTACTCGGGGGGCAGGCCGGTCGCGGCGATGGCCTGCTGCATGGCCTGCAGCGCCGCGTCCTCGCTGGGCCTGGGGGCCTGCAGGCGCAGCAGCCCGTCGAAGCCGCCGGCCAGCGGCCGTGTCGCGCGCAGCGCCTTCAGCATGCGTTCCAGGTGCAGGGCGGCGGCGCGGTTGAAGCGGGCGTGCGCGCCGTCCTGCGGGTTGACGATGCCGTGGAACAGCCCGCCCGGGTTGCCCGAGGCCTCCTGCGCCGGGGCCAGGTGGCGGTCGACCAGCTCGCAGTGCCAGCCGAGCGCGGCCAGCGCGTGCGCCGCGGCGCAGCCGGCCAGGCCGGCGCCGACGATCACCGCCTCGCGGGTCGCCGCTGCGGCCGGCTGCCAGCCGCGCGGGCCTTCGGCGCGGAAGCGCGGGGCATGGCGGGCCACGGTCATGTCCCGCTTGCCACCGAAGCCGGGGGCGCGCTCGACCTCGAAGCCCGCGGCAGCCAGCCCGTCGCGCACGCCGCGCGCGGCGCTCCAGGTGGCGGCGGTCGCGCCCGGGGCGGCCAGCCGCCCCAGCGCCTTGAGCACCTGGGGCGCCCACATCTGCCCGTTCTTCGCCGGGGCGAAGCCGTCGAGGTAGAAGGCGTCGACCGAGGCGGCCAGCTGGGGCAGCCAGTCGGCCACATCTCCCAGCGCCAGCAGCAGCGTCACGCGCCCGTCGTCGAAGCCGAGCGTGTGCAGGCCCGGCGCCAGCGGCGGCCAGGCGTCGACCAGCGCGCGGGCCAGCTCGGGCAGGGCGTGGCCGGCATGCACGCGTTCCAGGTCGGCGCGCCGCAGCGGGTGCTTCTCGACCGAGACGAAGTACAGGCGCTCGCAGCGCTGCGGATCCTCGCGCCAGGCAGCCCAGGTGGCGAGGAAGTTGTTGCCCAGGCCGAAGCCGGTCTCCAGCACCGTGAAGCGCTCGCGGCCCTGCCAGCGGCCCGGCAGCCCGTTGCCGCCGAGGAACACGTGCCGCGCCTGCGCCAGCGCGCCGGCGGCGGTGTGGTAGACGTCGCCGAACAGCGGCGACCAGGGCACGCCCTCGGGGGTGAATCCGATCTCGGCCGGTTGCAGGGGGGCGCTCTTCATCGCGGCTCAGAAACGCAAAAGGGCACCGGTCGGTGCCCTTCGCTTGCAGTCCATGGGAACAAGGCGCTCAGACGCGCTTCTTGTACTCGTGGGTGCGGGTGTCGATTTCGACCTTGTCGCCTTGCGAGACGAAGATCGGCACCTGGATCTCGAAGCCGGTGGCGATCTTGGCCGGCTTCAGCACCTTGCCCGAGGTGTCGCCCTTGACGGCGGGTTCGGTCCAGGTGATCTCGCGCACCACGGTGGTGGGCAGCTCGACCGAGATGGCCTTGCCTTCGTAGAAGACCACCTCGCACTCCATGCCATCCTCGAGGTAGTGGATGGCGTCGCCCATGTTCTCGGCCTCGACCTCGTACTGGTTGTACTCGCTGTCCATGAACACGTACATCGGGTCGGCGAAGTAGGAGTAGGTGCACTCCTTCTTGTCGAGGATGATCTGGTCCAGCTTGTCGTCGGCCTTGAAGACGACTTCGGTGCCCGAGTTGCTCAACAGGCTCTTGAGCTTCATGCGCACGGTCGCGGCGTTGCGGCCCCCGCGGCTGTACTCGGTCTTGAGAACGACCATCGGGTCCTTGCCCTGCATGATCACGTTGCCGGCGCGAATTTCCTGTGCAAGCTTCATAGCGGTCCCTTCAGCGGGTGTCTGGTACCTGTTCGAGTCCGTGGTAACGGAAAAAGTGTGGCGCGTCCTACCGGCGCAAGATGAAAGACATCAACAGTCGACGGGTGTGCGCCACCTGCATTCGGTTCCGCACCGACCCGGAAACCGCACAAACCCAGAACGCGCAAAGCCCTAGATTCTAGCCGGTTTGCCGGACGAACCGCAGCAACTGCGTCGCGAGGTCGGGTTGTGCGAGCAGTCCGTCGCGCCAGCGGCGCACCTGTGCCGCCCAGGCGTCGGCCGGCGGCCAGCTGGCCGGCAGCGCCGGGGCCATGCCGTTCCAGCCGTGCCACAGCGCCCGCAGCGGCGCGGCCAGCGCCGGGTCGGCGTCGGCCAGGAAGCGGTCCAGGAAGGCGTCCAGCTTGACCTCGTGTGCCGCGTCGCCTTGCGGGTAGATGTGCCAGACGAAGGGCTGCCCGGCCCACTGTGCGCGCACGAAGGAATCCTCGCCGCGCACGAAGTTCAGGTCGCAGGCCCACAGCAGCCGGTCGAAGCCGGTCTGCGGCAGCGGCGGCAGCCAGCCCAGGCGCAGGTTGCCTGCGACCGCCGTGCGACCCGGCTGCACCGGCAGGCCCAATGCCTCGGCCACCTGCTGCGCGGCCAGCCCCGGCGTGACCAGCAGCAGGGTGGGCGCCTGCGCGAGCTGCGCGAGCAGCGTCGGCAGCGCCGGGTTGCGGTAGCAGAAGAGGCTCGCGACCCGCTCGCCGGGCTGGCGGGCGAAGCCCAGCTGCGCCAGCCACGCGTCGCCGTCGAAGGCCGGCTGCTCGGCCATCAGCCCGGGCTCGCGCAGCAGGCCGCCGGTGCGCGGCGTGAAGCCCGGGTAGAAGAAGTGCTTGCGCAGTCCGGCGCCCGGGCCGCTGAACTGCGGCGACAGCAGGCCGTGGCAACGCTCGACGTAGTCCTCGGCGCTCAGGTACTCGAGGTTGATCCAGGCAGGCTGCGGCTGGCGCGCGGCCATGCCGGCGACGACCTCGGCGGGCAGCTCGCAGCCGAAGGCCTCGATCACCACGTCGCCCGGCGGCGGGAAGCGCGTCGCCGTGGTCCAGGCCTGCACCTCGACACCCGGCGCACCGTGCGGCGCCATCCAGTCCAGGGCGGAAAGGTCGTCGGCCCACAGCCGCACCTGCTCGCCGCGCGCGCCCAGGTCGGCCGCCAGCCGCCAGCACACGCCGATGTCGCCGTAGTTGTCGATGACCCGGCAGAAGATGTCCCAACGCATGCGGCGATTGTCGTGCAGCGGCGGCGTGTGCCGGCCTCGCGGCACAATTTCATCATGACCGATGCCGTTGAGTCCGTTCCCGCCGACCCGGCCCGCGAGAGGCTGCTCGCCGAAGTGGCCGCGCTGCCGGGCCTGCCGGGCGTCTACCGCTACTTCGATGCGCAGGGCAACGTCCTGTACGTGGGCAAGGCGCGCAACCTGAAGAAGCGGGTCTCGAGCTACTTCCACAAGAACCATGGCGGCACGCGCATCGGCCACATGGTGTCCAAGATCGCGCGCATGGAGACCACGGTGGTGCGCTCCGAGGCGGAGGCGCTGCTGCTCGAGAACAACCTGATCAAGACGCTCAACCCGCGCTACAACATCCTCTTCCGTGACGACAAGAGCTACCCGTACCTGAAGATCGCCTCGCACGAGTACCCGCGTATGGCCTACTACCGCGGGTCGGTGGACCGCAAGCATCGCTACTTCGGCCCGTACCCCAGCGCCTGGGCGGTGAAGGAGTCGATCCAGCTGCTGCAGAAGGTGTTCCGCCTGCGCACCTGCGAGGACACCGTGTTCAGCAACCGCACGCGGCCCTGCCTGCTGTACCAGATCAAGCGCTGCTCGGGCCCGTGTGTCGGGCTGATCGGCGCGCAGGACTACGCGCGCGACGTCGACAACGCGGTGCGCTTCCTGGAGGGCGAGCAGCAGGAGGTGATGGACGCGCTGCAGGCGCAGATGATGGCGCACGCCGAGAAGCTGGAGTTCGAGAAGGCGGCCGAGATCCGCAACCAGCTTGGCGCGCTGTCGCGCGTGCTGCACCAGCAGGCGGTGGACACCGGCTCGGACAAGGACGCCGACGTGCTGGCCGTCAAGGTGCTGGGCGGCCGGGCCTGCGTGAACCTGGCGATGGTGCGCGGCGGCCGGCACCTGGGGGACCGGGCCTACTTCCCGAAACACGTCGAGGAGGCCACCGCGCTGCCGACCGAGGAGGAAGACACCGCGCCCGAGGCGCCGGTGGAGGTGCAGGTGCTGGAGGCCTTTATCGCCCAGCACTACCTCGAAGGCGGCGCGCCGCCGCTGCTGGTGCTCAGCCACCCGGTCGACAAGGCGCTGATGGAGGCGCTGTCGCAGCAGTGCGGCGTGAAGATCACCGCGGTGCACCAGCCGCGCGAGCAGCGCCGTGCCTGGCTGGAGATGGCGGTCAAGGGGGCCGAGCTGGCGCTGGCGCGGCTGCTGGCCGAGGAAGGCTCGCAGCAGGCGCGCACCCGCGCGCTGGTCGAGGCGCTGCAGCTGCCGGTCGAGAACCTCGACGCCTTCCGCATCGAGTGCTTCGACGTCAGCCACACCGCGGGCGAGGCGACGCAGGCTTCCTGCGTCGTCTACGAGCAGCACCGGATGCAGCCCTCGCAGTACCGCCGCTACAACATCGAGGGCGTGACCGGCGGCGACGACTACGCGGCGATGCGCCAGGTGCTCACGCGCCGCTACGCCAAGCTCGCCGAGGCGGCGCAGCAGGGCGAGGCGCGCCTGCCGGACCTGGTGCTGGTCGACGGCGGCAAGGGGCAGGTGTCGGTGGCGCGCGAGGTGTTCGAGGAGCTGGGCCTGGACCTGGGCCTGATCGTCGGCGTCGAGAAGGGCGAGGGGCGCAAGGTCGGCCTCGAGGAACTGGTGTTCGCCGACGGGCGCGAGAAGGTCTACCTCGGCAAGGACTCGGCCGCGCTGATGCTGGTCGCGCAGATCCGCGACGAGGCGCACCGCTTCGCGATCACCGGGATGCGTGCGCGGCGCGCCTCGGTGCGCACCGGTGGCTCGAAGCTGGAGGACATTCCGGGCGTCGGCCCCAAGAAGCGGGCTAGACTCCTGCAGCGCTTCGGCGGCCTCAAGGGCGTGAGCAGCGCCGGCGTCGAGGACCTGGCCTCGGTCGACGGCATCTCCCGCGAGCTGGCCGAAGAGATCTACCGTGCATTGCACTGAACCACCAAGGTGAGCGGCACGCGCCCCGCGCGTGCGGAAGAGGGACACGAGATGGACAAGCAACGTGGCAAGGGCCGGGCATGGCGCCTGCCTGCCGCCGTGGCGACGCTGGGCGCGGCGGTCGCGGCGATCATGAGCGGCTGTGCGCAGAAGGGCCCGACGCCGGCGCCGTCCGCCGGACGGCCGGAAACCCCGCCCGCGACCCGGCCGGCGCCGCCGGCGCCCCAGCTGCCGGCGCGCAACTGGACGCAGTACAAGTTGCAGGCCGGGCAGCGCATTGCGGCGGCCAACGCCGACGCGGTGTACCTGGATGCGCCGCCGGACGTGCTGCTGGCGATCCCGGTGCTGGAAATCGAGCTCAACGCCAACGGCAGCGTGCGCCGCATCGAGGTGCTGCGCCACCCTCGCCAGGCCAGGGACACCACCCAGCTGGCGATCGACGCGGTGCGCCGCGCCGGCCCGTTCGCGAGCGTCGCGCACCTGCCCAAGCCCTGGAAGTTCACCGAGACCTTCCTGTTCCGCGACGACCGCAAGTTCAAGCCCCGTTCGCTCGACTGAACGCCCGGCCCTGGCCCGCCGGCGCCGTGGCTGCGCGCCAGCGGGGTGGGCCCGGTTTGCGCCACAATGGCCGCCATGTTCTTCAACCTTCCCACGTTGCTGACCTGGGCGCGCATCGTCGCCATCCCGCTGATCGTGGGCGTGTACTACCTGCCCCAGCTCGACGGGCCGACGCGCAACCTGATCGCGACAGTGCTGTTCATCGTGTTCGCGGCCACCGACTGGCTCGACGGCTGGCTGGCACGCCGCCTCAACCAGACCTCGTCGTTCGGCGCCTTCCTCGACCCGGTGGCGGACAAGTTCCTCGTCTGCGCGTCGCTGCTGATCCTGGTGCAGCTGGACCGGGTCAATGCGCTGGTGGCGCTGGTCATCATCGGCCGCGAGATCGCGATCTCGGCGCTGCGCGAGTGGATGGCACAGATCGGCGCGTCGCGCAGCGTGGCGGTGCACCTGCTGGGCAAGGCCAAGACCATGACCCAGATGGTCGCGATCCCGTTCCTGCTCTACGACGGGCTGCTGTTCGGCGTGCTCGACACCAAGATCTGGGGCACCGGCCTGATCTACATCGCCTGCATCCTGACCATCTGGTCGATGGTCTACTACCTGCGCAAGGCGCTGCCCGAAATCCGCGCGCGGTCGCGCTGAACCCCGCGGCCCGTACCGAGCAGCGCCATGCCCGCCGACCGGTCCGTCCTGCTGCGCGTGATGCCCTGGGTGTTCGTGCTGATCTGGAGCACGGGCTTCATCGTCGCGCGCTACGGCATGCCCTACGCGCCGCCCCTGGGGTTCCTGTGCTGGCGCTACGGGTTGTCGATCGCCTGCTTCCTGGTCTGGATCCGGCTCGCGCGCGCGCCCTGGCCGCAGGGCCGCGAGCAGTGGCTGCACCTGGCCGTCAGCGGCGCGCTGATGCACGGCACCTACCTCGGCGGCGTGTGGGCCGCGGTCAAGGCCGGCATGGGGGCGGGCACGGTGGCGCTGATCGTCGGCCTGCAGCCGGTGCTGACCGCGGTGTGGATCAACGCGACCGGCTCGACCCACGCCCGCGTCAGTCGCCGCCAGTGGACCGGGCTGCTGCTCGGCCTGCTGGGGCTGGTGCTGGTGGTGCAGCGCAAGCTGGGCGTCGGCGAGCTCAACCTGCACAACTTCGCGCTCGCGCTGCTGGCGCTGGCCGCGATCACGGTGGGTACGCTGTACCAGAAGCGCCACGTGCGCACCGGCGATGCGCGCACCGCGAACACGGTGCAGCTGCTCGCGGCGCTGGCGGTGTCGTTGCCGTTCGCGCTGCTCGAGAGCGAGCCGATCCAGCTGCACCCGCACTTCATCGGCGCGCTGGCCTGGTCGGTGTTCGGCCTGACGCTGGGCGGCAGCTCGCTGCTCTACATCCTGATCCAGCGCGGCGCCGCGACCATGGTGACCAGCCTGCTGTACCTCGTGCCGCCGTGCACCGCGGTGATGGCCTGGGTGCTGTTCGACGAGCCGCTGGGCTGGTCCACGCTGGCCGGGATGGCGCTCACCGCCTGCGGGGTGGGGTTGGTCGTGCGCTCGCCGGGCCAGCGCGCCGGCTGACGCCCTCGGTGGCCGTGCCCGGCAGCGGTTGCAGCCAGGGCGGGTCGGCCAGGTGCCGGGCCAGGTGCTCCTGCAGCAGGCGCAGCCGCAAGGGCACCGCGCTGCCCGGGCGGCGCGGCGGCAGCACCCAGTGCACGTCGGCATCCAGCATCGCGTACTCGGGCAGCACGTGCACCAGCCGGCCCTCGGCGAGCAGGGCGTGCACGTCCCACAGCGAGCGCAGCATGATGCCGTGGCCGGCCAGCGCCCAGTCGCGCGCCACCTCGCCGCTGTTGGTCGACAGCGCCCCGTGCACCTGCACCGTCACCGTCACCGGCCCGCCGCGCCGGCCGTCCACCGGGGCGAGCTTCCAGGCGGTGGACTTCGCCTCGTCCTCGCGGACCACCAGGCAGGCGTGCTGCGCCAGTTCCTGCGGGGTCCGCGGCAGGCCGTGGCGTTGCGCGTAGGCGGGCGCGGCCACCAGCACGCGCCGGTTCGACGCCAGCTTGCGCGTCACCGTGCTCGCGCGACGCGGCGACCACAGCCAGACCGCCGCGTCGAACCCGGCGGCGGCCAGGTCGGGCAGGCGTTCCATCAGGTGCAGCTGGATCTCCACGTGCGGGTGGGCGCGCTGGAACCCGGCCAGCGCGGGTGCGACCCAGCGCCGCCCGAAGCCGAACGAGGAGGCCAGGCGGACCGTGCCGCGCGCCTCGCCGACGCTGTCCTGCAGTTCCGACTCCAGCGACGCCAGCCCGGCCAGCAGCTCGCGCGCCCGCGCGCAGAACAGCTCGCCCTCGTCGGTCAGTGCCAGGCGCCGCGTGGTGCGGTGGAACAGGCGCACGCCCAGCCGCGATTCCAGCGCGGCGAGCCGCTTGGTGACGGCCGGCGGCTCCAGGTCCAGCGCGCGGGCGGCCGCGGCCAGGCTGCCCTGTTCGGCCGCCTGCACGACCAGCAGGAGTTCGTGGTGCTCGATCATCGTTTCCCGCGGAGAAGGAATCCCGGGGCGATTATTGACGGCAAGGTCGGCGCGCAAGTCCCATGCGGTGGTGCGGGCAGGCGCCGATGTCACACTGGTCGCGGCTGCTTCGTCTTGTGGGTGTCATCCCCAACCGTCAAGGAGAAGCAAGCCATGCAACAACGCATCGATGCCCTGCGTGTCGTTCCCGAGCTGATGCAAGCCATGGTGGCCCTGGAGGAACGCGTGGCCGCCGCCGGACTGGAGCCGGCGCTGCCTCACCTGGTCAAGACCCGCGCCTCGCAGATCAACGGCTGCGCCTTCTGCGTCCACATGCACACCCGCGAAGCGCGCCGGGACGGCGAAAGCGAGGAACGTCTCTACCTGCTGAGCGCCTGGCGCGAGTCGCCGCTCTACACCGAGCGCGAGCGCGCCGCGCTGGCCTGGACCGAGGCCGTCACGCGGGTGGCTGAAACCGGCGCACCGGATGCAGACTACGAGGCCATGCGACAGCATTTCGACGAGAAGGAAGCCGCGGCGCTGACATTCCTGATCGCGACGATCAACGCCTGGAACCGGCTGGGCATCGCCTTGCGCAAGGTGCACCCGGTGGGAAAGGAGGCCGCCTGACGTGACGACCACGGCGTTGCAGCCCTCCGCAGGCGCGGCCGAGAGCTTCCTGGCCCACCGGGGGCTGCTGTTCCGGCTGGCCTACCGCATGCTCGGCTCCGTCGCCGAAGCCGAGGACGTGGTGCAGGAGGCCTACCTGCGCTGGGAGGCGGCCGATCGCGCCCGCGTGCTGAATCCGCGCGCCTTCCTCGCGCGCACGGTGACCCACCTGTGCCTGGACCACCTCAAGTCGGCCCGCGTGCAGCGCGAGGAGTACGTCGGCCCCTGGCTCCCGGAGCCGCTGGTGGTCGACTGGGACACGGGCGTGGACACCACGCCGGCCGAGGACCTGTCGACCGCGCTGATGCTCGCGCTCGAGCGCCTGTCGCCGCTGGAGCGCGCGGTGTTCCTGCTGCACGACATCTTCGAGATGGATTTCCCGGAGATTGCCCAGCTGCTCGAGCGCAGTCCCGCCGCCTGCCGGCAGCTGGCCGTGCGCGCCCGCGCCAACCTGCGGCACGAGCGACCGCGCTTCCCGGTCTCGGTGGAGGAGGGGGCGGCCATCGTGTCCGCGTTCAACCGGGCGGCCCGCGAGGGCGACGTGGCGGCGCTGCGCGACCTGCTGGCCGAGAACGTGGTGCTGTATTCGGACGGCGGCGGGCGGCGCGCCGCCGCCTTGCGCCTGGTGAGCGGCTGGCAGAAGGTCGCGCGCTTCTACGCCGGCCTGGCACGCAAGGGGCTCATCGCGCCGGCGCGCGTGCAGCGCCTAGCCTGGGTCAACGGGTTGCCCGGCCTCGTGACCGTGGAGCCCGACGGATTGCCGCAGTGCCTGAGCCTGGACATCCGCGACGGACGTGTCCACGCGATCTACGTGGTGCGCAATCCGGACAAGCTGCGGCACCTGGGCCTCGCCCCGGCAGGCCAGGGCGACGCTTGAGCGAGCGGGGCGAGCCGGCCCGGGGATGGTTTCCCGGTGTTTCCTGCCGGGAAGGAATCGATTGCCTGATTGTTGCTTGTGGGCGCTGCGCCCCGGGCGCAGAATCCCGCGCATGTTCGCAGGCTTCGAATCCCGCACCATCGAACTGCCCGGCCGCCCCGGCGCCCATGTGTACGCGCGCATCGGCGGCCGCGGGCCGGCGCTGCTCCTGCTGCACGGCCATCCCCAGACCCACGTGATGTGGCACCGTGTGGCCGGGGCGCTGGCGCAGCGCCACACGGTGATCGCGATGGACCTGCCTGGCTACGGCGACTCCTGGCGGCCCGCACCGGACGAGCAGCACCTCAACCACAGCAAGCGGCACATGGCCGAAGCCGTCGACGACGCGATGCAGGTGCTCGGCCACGCGCGCTATGCGGTGTGCGCGCACGACCGCGGCGCGCGCGTCGCGCACCGGCTCGCGGTGGACCGCCCGCAGCGCGTCAGCCGCCTGATGCTGCTCGACATCGCACCGACGCTGGCGATGTACGAGCACACCAGCGATGCCTTCGCGCGCGCCTACTGGCACTGGTTCTTCCTGATCCAGCCGGCACCGCTGCCCGAGCGCCTGCTCGGGCACGACCCGGTGTTCTACCTGCGCAGCGTGCTGGGCCGCCGCTACGCGGGACTGGCCGCCTTCGACCCGCTGGCGATGCGCGAGTACGAGCGCTGCATCGCGCTGCCCGGCACCATCGCCTCGATCTGCGAGGACTACCGTGCCTCGGCCACCATCGACCTCGAGCACGACCGGGCCGACATGGCCGCCGGCCGGCGCGTGGAGCAGCCGCTGCGCGTGCTGTGGGGCGCGCGCGGCGTGGTGGGGGCGAACTTCGACGTGCTGGCGCTGTGGCGCGAACGCGCGCGCGAAGTCGACGGCCGCGCGCTCGACTGCGGCCATTACATTGCCGAGGAGCTGCCGCAGGCGCTGCTCGAAGAGATGCAGGACTTTTTTCCAGGAGTGACGGAATGACCCAGGCAGGCAGCAAGCTGCGCATCGCGGTGATCGCCGGTGACGGCATCGGCAAGGAAGTGATGCCCGAGGGGCTGCGGGTGCTCGACGCGGCCGCACGGCGCTTCGGCATCCCGCTGCACTTCGACGAGTTCGAATTTTCCAGCTGGGACTACTACGAGCGCCACGGCAAGATGCTGCCGGACGACTGGAAGGAGCAGATCGGCGGGCATGACGCGATCTACTTCGGCGCGGTCGGCTGGCCCGAGAAGATCCCCGACCACGTCTCGCTGTGGGGCTCGCTGCTGCGCTTCCGCCGCGAGTTCGACCAGTACGTCAACCTGCGCCCGGCGCGCCTGATGCCCGGCATCCGCTCGCCGCTGGTGCGGCGCGACGGCAGCGCGCGCCAGCCCGGCGAGATCGACATGGTGATCGTGCGCGAGAACACCGAAGGCGAGTACTCGAGCATCGGGGGGCGCATGTTCGAGGGCACCGACCGCGAGGTGGTGATCCAGGAAACCGTGATGACCCGCACCGGCGTGGACCGTGTGCTGAAGTTCGCGTTCGACCTGGCGCAGTCGCGCTCGAAGAAGCACCTGACCTCGGCCACCAAGTCCAACGGCATCTCGATCACGATGCCGTACTGGGACGAGCGCGTCGAGGCGATGGCGAAGTCGTATCCCGAGGTCCGCGTCGACAAGTTCCACATCGACATCCTCACGGCGCACTTCGTGCAGCGGCCGGAGCACTTCGACGTGGTGGTGGCGAGCAACCTGTTCGGTGACATCCTGAGCGACCTGGGCCCGGCGTGCACCGGCACCATCGGCATCGCGCCGTCGGCCAACCTCAACCCGGATCGCCGCTTCCCGTCGCTGTTCGAGCCGGTGCACGGCTCGGCGCCGGACATCGCCGGGCGGCACATCGCGAACCCGATCGGCCAGATCTGGTCCGGCGCGCTGATGCTCGACTTCCTCGGCCATCGGCAGGCGCACGATGCGATCCTTGCGGCCATCGAGACGGTGCTCGACCCGGCCAACGACGGGCCGCGCACGCCCGACCTGGGCGGCAAGGCGAGCACCAGCGACCTGGGGCGCGCGATCGAGGCGGCACTGGCCTGATCGTGCTGCGGTGCGGCAGGCCTCGCCCCTCGGTCCTGCCGCGCCTTCCCTCCGATGGGGGAGCCCGTGTCGCGCACGCATGCACCACCCTGGGCCTGCGTGAAATACGCATAGAATCCCGCGCTTGACACTGCGTAGGGCGATGGCTGTAATTGGTCGCGCAGTGACGGCGCTGCCTGCGGACCTTCCCGACGCGCTCTTGCACCGCGACCTCGCACAGAATCCATCCGTGAGACACCTTTGAGAGGGGGTATTTCGTGAACAAGACAGAACTGATCGAGCACATCGCCAAGCAGGCCGACATTTCCAAGGCTGCTGCCAGTCGCGCGCTCGAAGCCATGATCAGCGGCGTGCGCACCACGCTGAAGAAGGGCGGCACGGTTTCCCTGGTCGGCTTTGGAACCTTTGCCGTCAGCAAGCGTGCCTCCCGCACGGGCCGCAACCCCCGCACCGGCGCAGTCATCAAGATCAAGGCGGCCAAGGTGCCGAAGTTCCGTCCGGGCAAGGCGCTCAAGGACGCGGTCAACTGAGCGACGTATGATTGCGGATGCCGGGAGGGAGCGCATCCCTCCCGGCATCGTTCTGTCTCGGGTGCTTAGCTCAGCTGGTAGAGCGGCGCCCTTACAAGGCGTAGGTCGGCGGTTCGATCCCGTCAGCACCCACCACGAGACAGACATCGGCGATGCAGCGGGCCTGGAGCGATTCCGGGCCTTTTGTTTTTGCGGGCGCTGCACCGAAAGCGGGCATCGAGGTCGGCTAAACTAGCCGCTCGTCACGCCCGGGGGCGATCCGGCCAGGCCAGCCGGGCCCCGACATTCCAGGCAGCCCGTCACTCGCGACTGCAAGGTGAACAAGGCGAACCGCGGTTCGCCTTTTCTGCTTTTCTGACAGCAGCCTTACAGGCGCGGGCGTATCCGGTTGCCGGGCGGTCATCGAGTCAGAGGTCGAGGTTTCTTCATGTTCGATTTCGTTCGCAACAACACGCGCGTCCTGTTCTTCGTGTTGCTGTTGCTGATCATTCCTTCGTTCGTCTTCTTCGGCGTGCAGGGCTACACCCAGTTCCGCGAAGGGGCCAACGAAGTGGCCCGGGTGGCCGGCAAGCCCATCAGTGCCGCCGAGCTGGATGCCGCGCATCGCGAACAGATCGAGCGCATCCGCCAGCAGATGCCGGGCCTGGACATCAAGCTGCTCGACACGCCGGAGATGAAGCGCGAGACGCTGGAGGCCCTGGTGCGCCAGCGCGTGATGGCCGAAGCGATGGCCGACATGCACCTGGTCACCGACGACGTGCGCCTGCAGCGCCTGTTCCAGACCGATCCGCAGCTGGCCTTCCTGCGCAACGCCGACGGCACGCTCAACCGCGACCTGCTGGCCATGCGCGGCATGACGCCGGCCATGTTCACCGAAAGCCTGCGCCGCGAATACTCGCTGCGCCAGGTGATGCAGGGCGTCTCGCAGAGCACCGTCGCAGGCCAGGGCGTGACCGATGCCGCGCTGGATGCCTTCCTGCAGCAGCGCGAAATCCAGGTCGCGCTCTTCGATGCCAAGGAGTACACCGGCCGCATCGACCCGAGCGAGGAAGAGCTGAAGGCGTATTACGACAACCCGGCGAACGCGACGCTGTTCCAGCAGCCTGAGCAGGTCAGCATCGAATACGCCGTGCTCGACCTGGAAACCGTCAAGCGCGGCATCAGCGTGCCGGAAGACAAGCTGCGCGAGTACTACACGCAGAACGAGTCGCTCTACGCGACGCCGGAAGAACGCCACGCCAGCCACATCCTGGTGCAGTCCGCGGCCAGTGATCCGGCCGAGAAGCGCCAGGCCGCCAAGGCCAAGGCCGAACAGCTGCTGGCCGAGGTGAAGCAGAACCCGGCGCGCTTCGCCGAGGTTGCGAAGCAGCACTCCGACGATCCCGGCTCCAAGGGCAACGGCGGCGACCTGGGCTTCTTCGGCCGCAGCGCGATGGTCAAGCCGTTCGCCGACACCGTGTTCGCGATGAAGCCGGGCGAGATCAGCGACGTGGTCGAGACCGACTTCGGCTACCACATCATCCGCCTGCACGAAGTGCGCGGCGGCGACAAGAAGCCCTTCGAGGCGGTGCGCGCGCAGATCGAGGAGGACGTGCGCAAGCAGCTGGCCCAGCAGGAGTACGCCGAGGCGGCCGAGCAATTCAGCAACCTGGTCTACGAGCAGGACGACAGCCTTGCGCCGGTGGCCGAGAAGCTCAAGCTCGAGGTGCGCACCGCGCAGAACCTCACCCGCGAGCCCGGCGTCGACGCCCAGGGCCCGCTGGCCAACCCGCGCTTCCTGGAAGCCGTGTTCGACGAAGAGGCCGTGCGCAGCAAGCGCAACACCAAGGCCGTCGAGATCGGCCCGAACCAGCTGGCGGCTGCGCGCGTGCTCGAGCACGTGCCGGCGCGCACGCTGCCCTTCGAGGAGGTGAAGGACCGCGTGCGCGAGCGCGTGATCGCCCAGCAGGCCGCTGCCGCGGCGCGCCAGGACGGCGAGGGCCAGCTGGCCGCCTGGAAGGCCGCGCCGGACAGCGCCCAGTTGCGCTCGCCCGTCACCGTCTCGCGCGTGCAGCCGCAGCAGCTGCCGCGCCAGGTGATCGACGCCGCGCTGAAGGCCGATCCCGAACAGCTGCCCGCCTGGGTGGGCGTGGACCTGGGCGAGCAGGGCTACGCGGTCGTGAAGGTCAACAAGCTGGCCGGTCGCGCCGAGCTGCCCGGCGGCCGCAAGCTCGACGACGAGTACCGCCAGGCCTGGTCGGCCGTGGAGGCCGACGCCTACTACGAGATGCTGAAGAAGCGCTACAAGGTCGAGATCAGCTACCGCGGCGACGGCGCTTCGGTGCAGTGATCGCGCAAGCTTTCACGACGCTGGCACAACTTGAGGCAAGCACGCTATAATCTCTGACTCTTCGGTGGCTGTAGCTCAGTTGGTAGAGTCCCAGATTGTGATTCTGGTTGTCGTGGGTTCGAGTCCCATCAGCCACCCCAGATAACGAAGGCCCTCCTTGCGAGGGCCTTTTCTTTTGTCCTCGGCGCCGCGGCCTCGCGGGGCCCAATGGCTGCGGTGGATGGGTGCCCGCGGCACTGGCGCGGGATGTTCGTGTCGAGGGCGGCAGGACCGATTCGTGGTCTCAGGGCCTCAGGCGCCCAGGTACAGCTGCTTCGTGTGCGCAACGACCTTGAGCGTGTCGTCCCAGGAACCGTCGCCGCGGAACAGTTGCAGCTGCGCCAGCGTTGCCGCCGTGGCGCGCGCCCAGTCGTCGCGGATGTGTTCGGGCAGGCGCCGGGTGCGGTGGTCGAGGTACCAGCCCTGCTTCTCCCGCGTGAGCTGGCCCTGCTTGGCCATCGAGACCGCCGCGTAGGTGTACTTGAACAGCGCGTCGTCCATCTCGGCGGAGTGGCACGCGGCCTGGCGGCGCATGGCTTCATCTTCGGCCGGCTGGCAGCCTTGGAGCAAGGCGGCGAGGGGAAGGGCCAGCAGGGCGGACGTCGCCAGCCGGGCGAGGGGAGGACCAAACTGCATCGCGCGGATTTTGCGTCATTTTGTAAACGGCGCTCCTGCATGACGGGTGCCAGCCCAGCCTTTCCCCATGTCCGGCGTGCAGGCGGTCCGCTGGTGCCCGCTGCGGCGCGCTACAGGTCCAGCACCAGCCGCGGCGTCTTCGCGCGCGAGCAGCAGGGCGTGAACTGGTCGTTCGCCGCCTGTTCCTCGGGGGTGAGGTAGAGGTCGCGGTGGTCGGGGATGCCGTCGAGCACGCGCGTGAGGCAGGTGCCGCACACGCCCTGTTCGCAGGAGGTGGGCACGAAGATGCCGGCCGCGCTCAGCGCCTGCGTGACGGTCTGGTCGCCGGGCACCGCGATCACGCGGCCGGTGCGGGCGAGTTCCACCTCGAACGCGCCGTCGCCGGCCGAAGGCGCGACTTCGGCGCTGAAGTACTCGTGGTGCAGCCGGGACGCATCCCAGCCGCGCGCGCGGGCGAGCGCCAGGGCTTCGTCGATCAGGCGCAGCGGCCCGCAGACGTAGAGGTGCGTGTCGGTCGGCACGCGGGCGAGCAGGGCGCCAAGGTCCAGCCGCTGCGCCCCGGGGCCGCTGCTGTAGTGGAAGCGCACCTGCCCGGCAAAGCGCGAGGCGGCGATGCGTGCGGCAAACGCCGCGTGCGCGGGCGAGCGGGCGCAGTAGTGCAGCTCGAAGGGCTGGCCGTCGCGCGCCAGCTGCTCGGCCATCGCGAGCAGCGGCGTGATGCCGATGCCGCCGGCCAGCAGCAGGCTGGGACCGCCGTCCGCGGCCAGCGGAAAGCGGTTCCGCGGGGCGCTGACCGTGAGGCGGTCGCCGACCTGCACGCGCTCGTGCAGGGCCTGCGAGCCGCCGCGCGAGGCCGGCTCGCGCCGCACGGCGATCAGGTAGCGGTGGCGCTCGGCCGGGTCGTTGCACAGCGAGTAGGGCCGCACCAGGCCGGGGGCGATCTCGACCTCGACATGCGCGCCGGCCGTGAACGCGGGCAGCGTGCCGCCGTCGGCCGCGACCAGCTCGAAGCTGCAGATGTCCTGCGCCTCGACCGTCCGGGCCGCCACCCGCACCTGCAGGGTGGGCGTGGCCTCGCTCATGCAGCGGCCCCGGCCGTCGCGCCGGCGCGTTCGGCGGCGATCAGGCGCTCGATCACGCGGCGCGACTGCACGCCGCCGGCGTCGATGTTGAGCGCGAGCAGCTGGCGGTCGGGCCAGTGCTCGAGGTTGCGCTGCTGGCGCTCCAGCATCTCGAGGTCTTCGCTGAAGATCTTGCCCTGGCCCTTGCGGATGGCTTCGGTGAGCTCCGGATCGTCGGGCTTGAAGTGGCGCGCCATGCCCCAGAAGTACCACATCGTGTTCTCGGTCTCGGGGGTGAGGAAGTCCACCACGATGCTGTAGACCTTGTCCTTGTTGTCGGCGTGGTAGCCGCCGCGGCCGGCCAGCGCGACGCCGACCTCGATCATCACGTGGCTGGGCGGGCTGAAGCGGCAGATCTGCCAGCGGTCCACCGGCTGGTCCTCGGGCAGGCCTGCGCCGCGCAGCGCCATGCGCCAGAAGGGCGGGGCGCTGATGTTGTTCATGAAGCGGCTGGTGACGACCTCGTCGCCCTCGACGTGGGTGGTCGGCGTGGTCTCGTCGATCTCCTTCTGGCCGATGCTGTCGGCGTGCACGTAGGTCTCGTGCGTGAGGTCCATCAGGTTGTCGATCATGAGCCGGTAGTCGCAGCGGATGTGGTAGAGCCCGCCGCCGTAGGCCCACTCGGGGTGGCCGGCCCAGTGCAGGTGGTGGATCCTGGCCGGGTCGGCCTGCGCCGGGTCGCCGGGCCAGACCCAGATGAAGCCGTAGCGCTCGACGGCCGGGTAGCTGCGCACCGGCGGGAAGCCGCGTACGCGCTGGTTGGGCATGGCCACCGTGCGGCCGTCGCAGCCCATCTGCAGGCCGTGGTAGCCGCACACCAGCTTGCCGTCGACCACGCGGCCGAGCGACAGCGGCGCGCCCCGGTGCGGGCAGAAGTCCTCCAGCGCGACGACCTGGCCCTCCGGGCCGCGGAAGAAGACGATCGGTTCGTTGCAGATGGTGCGTCCCAGCGGCTTGCCGTCGATCTCGTCGGGCGTGCAGGCCACGTACCAGGCGTTCTTCGGGAACATCGGCTTGTCTCCTCTTCTCGTCATGTGGCGGGGTGCAGGCCGGCAGGCTTCAGCCGGCCGCCGGCTGCAGGCCCAGCAGGCGCGCCGCGTTGTCCTTCAGGATCAGCGGATGCACCTCGGGCCGGAAGCCGGCTTCCTGGAAGTCCTTCATCCAGCGGTCCGGCGTGATGAGCGGGAAGTCCGAGCCGAACAGCACGCGGTCCTTGAGCAGCGTGTTGGCGTACTGCACCAGCTGCGGCGGGAAGTACTTCGGGCTCCAGCCGGACAGGTCGATCCAGACGTTGGGCTTGTGCATGGCCACGGACAGCGCCTCGTCCTGCCAGGGCCAGGACGGGTGCGCGATGACGATCTGCATGTCGGGGAAGGCGATCGCCACGTCGTCCAGGTGCATCGGATTGGAGTACTCCAGGCGCAGCCCGCCGCCGCAGCGCATGCCCGAGCCGATGCCCGAGTGGCCACTGTGGAAGATGGCCGGCATCCGGTGTTCGGCGATCACCTCGTAGATGGGCCAGGCCATCCGGTCATAGGGGTAGAAGCCCTGCACCGTGGGGTGGAACTTGAAGCCCTTGACGCCGTACTCGGTGATCAGGCGGCGCGCCTCGCGTGCCCCCATCTTGCCCTTGTGCGGGTCGATGCTGGCGAAGGCCATCATCATGTCGCTGTTCTTCTGCGCGGCTTCGGCGATCTCCTCGTTGGGGATGCGGCGGCGGCCGATCTGTGCCTCGGCGTCGACCGTGAACATCACCAGGCCGATGCGGCGTTCGCGGTAGTACTGCACCGTCTCCTCGATCGTGGGGCGCCGGTTGGACTTGAAGTACTTGTCCGCGGCCCGGTCGAACTCCTCCCCGTAGTTGTCGAACGGGTTCCAGCACGACACCTCCGCGTGCGTGTGCATGTCGATGGCGATCAGGTTCTCGAGCTTCATGGGCGGCTCCGGGATGGCCGGTCGTTGCGATCTGCATTGATTAAATCATTTAACGGATATCGTGTCACCGCATCCCCTGGGCGGGACCCCGGTTTGACCCATGAAGTCAGGGTTTTACCTGACTCACCACGGAGGATCGTGCAAGCCTGCTGCGGGTTAGTCCCAGGTCCCTGGAATCGGCATTTACTTAATATCAATAACGATTCGCGCCGACTCCAAGCATCCATGAGCTCAATCTCCGACTTTCCTCACCGGTTCGACCTGCTGCAGATCCAGGTCGACGGCCCGGTGGCCCATGTCCGGCTGAACCGGCCCGCCAAGCGCAACGCGATCAACGACGACCTGATCGCGCAGCTGCACACCTGCTTCGTGAACCTGCCGCAGGAGATCTGCGCCGTGGTGCTGAGCGGCGCCGGGGAGCACTTCTGCGCGGGGCTGGACCTGTCCGAGCTGTCCGACCGCAGCGTCGCCGAGGGCATCGTGCATTCGCGCATGTGGCATGCGGCCTTCGACCAGATCCAGTTCGGCCGCGTGCCGGTGATCGCGGTGCTGCACGGCGCGGTGGTCGGCGGCGGGCTGGAGCTGGCCAGCTCGGCCCACATCCGCGTCGCCGAGGACAGCACCTACTACGCCCTGCCCGAGGGCCAGCGCGGCCTGTTCGTGGGCGGCGGCGGCTCGGCCCGGGTGCCGCGGCTGATCGGCGTGGCCCGCATGATGGACATGATGCTGACCGGGCGGGTGCTCGATGCCGACGAAGGCCAGCAGACCGGCCTGTCGCAGTACCGCGTGGGGGGCGGCCAGGGCGTGGCCAAGGCCATGGAGCTGGCGCACCGCATCGCGGGCAACGCGCCGCTGTCCAACTACGCGGTGCTGCACGCGTTGCCCCGCATCGCCGAAATGTCGCAGCCGGAAGGCCTGTTCGTCGAATCGTTGATGGCTGCCATTGCCCAGGGGGATCCGGCGGCGAAGGAGCGCATGCGCGCGTTCCTCGAGGGCAAGGCAGGCAAGGTCACCAAGTCGCAGCAGTCATGAGCACCGCACCGATCTATCGAGCCGCGCGTATCGGCGGCTGCCTGGAAGCCGTGGTCACCGAGCGTCCGGGAGGCATCTTCGAACTGCGCTCCACCGAGCCGCTGGGCGAGTACCCGCGGCGGCTCACCGACCGGCTGGAACACTGGGCCCGGGTCGCCCCGGACCGCACCTTTGCCGCACGACGCCACAAGGGCGGCGACTGGGTGCACATCAGCTACCGCGAGATGCTGCAGCGCGCGCAGGCGGTCGGCCAGGCGCTGCTCGAACGCGGCCTGTCGCCCGAGCGGCCGGTGGTGATCCTGTCCGAGAACGACCTGGAGCACCTGACCCTGGCGTTCGGGGCGATGTGGGCCGGCGTGCCGTTCGCGCCGATCTCGCCGGCGTACTCGCTGATCTCGCAGGACTTCGGCAAGCTGCGCCACATCATCGGGAAGCTCACCCCCGGTCTGGTGTTCGCGTCGCGCGGCGACGCCTATGCCCGCGCGATCGAGGCCTGCGTGGCGCCGGACGTCGAGGTGGTGCTGACCGAGGGCGAGGTGCCCGGCCGCCGCACGACGCCGTTCGAGGCGCTGCTCGCGACCCCGCCCGGCGCGGCGGTGCAGGCGGCGCACGAGCAGGTCGGGCCGGACACCATCGTCAAGTTCCTGTTCACCTCGGGCTCGACCAAGACGCCCAAGGGGGTGATCAACACGCACCGGATGATGTGCGCCAACCTGCAGATGCTGGCGCAGAGCCTGGCCTTCCTGACCGACGAGCCGCCGGTGCTGGTGGACTGGCTGCCCTGGAACCACACCTTCGGCGGCAACCACAACGTGGGCATCACGCTCTACAACGGCGGCACGCTCTACATCGACGACGGCCGGCCGACCCCGGCGGGCATCCACGAGACGCTGCGCAACCTGCGCGAGATCTCGCCGACGATCTACTTCAACGTGCCCAAGGGCTTCGAGGAGATCGCCGCGGCGATGGAGGAGGACCGCGTGCTGCGCGAGAGCCTGTTCCGGCGCGTCAAGGCCTTCTTCTATTCGGGAGCGGGGTTGTCGCAGCCGGTGTGGGACCAGCTGCACCGCCTGGCGGAGCAGACGGTGGGCGAGCGCATCCCGATGATGACCGGGCTGGGCATGACCGAGACCGCGCCGTCGTGCATGTTCGCGCTGCGTCCGGGCATCCAGTCGGGCCACATCGGCCTGCCGTGCCCGGGCGTGGAGGTCAAGCTGGTGCCGCTGGAAGGGAAGGTGGAGGTGCGCTTCCGCGGGCCGAACGTGATGCCGGGCTACTGGCGCGAGCCGCAGCTCACCGCCGAGGCTTTCGACGAGGAGGGCTACTACCGCACCGGCGATGCAGTGAAGTTCGTCGACCCGGCCGACCCGCAGAAGGGGCTGATGTTCGACGGCCGCATCGCCGAGGACTTCAAGCTGGCCACCGGCACCTTCGTCAGCGTGGGCCCGTTGCGCGCGAAGATCATCGCGATGGGCGCGCCGCTGGTGCAGGACGTGGTGATCACCGGCCTGAACCGCAACGAGGTGGGCATGCTGGTGTTCCCGCGCGTCGACGAATGCCGCAAGCGTGCCCGGATGGGGGCCGACGTGCCGGTGTCGCAGGTGCTGCAGCATCCCGAGGTGCGCGGCTTCTTCCAGGAACTGCTGGACCGGCTCTGGAACGAAGGCACCGGCAGCGCCAACCGGGTGGCCCGGGCCTGGGTGCTGGAGGAGCCGCCGTCGATCGACCGCGGCGAGATCACCGACAAGGGATCGATCAACCAGCGTGCGGTGCTGACGCATCGGGCAGCGGTCGTCGACGCGCTCTATGAGGGCGGCATCGGCAACCCGTCGGTGCTGCTGCCGCGTACGTCGGAGGTGCTGGCATGAACGTGCAGGGACGATCGGTCGTCGTGACCGGCGGCGGCTCCGGCCTGGGGGCCGAGACCGCACGCGAGCTGGCGCGCCTGGGTGCGCGCGTCGCGGTGCTCGACGTGAACGCGCAGGCGGCGCAGCAGGTCGCGGCCGAGGTCGGCGCACTGGCGCTGGCGTGCGACATCACCGACAGCGCGAGCGTGGAAAACGCCCTGGCCGCGGCGCGGGAGGCGCATGGCCCGCTGCGTGCCTTGCTGAACGTTGCGGGCATCGGCGGGGCGCGCCGGGTGGTCGGCAAGGACGGCAAGCCGATGCCGCTGGAGGACTTCAAGCGCATCATCGACGTCAATCTGGTGGGCACCTTCAACGTGATCCGCCTGGCGGCTGCCGAGATGGTCGCCACCGAGCCGCTGGAAGACGGCGAGCGCGGCGTGATCGTCTGCACCGCCTCGGTGGCGGCCTTCGACGGCCAGGTCGGCCAGGAGGCCTATGCCGCTTCGAAGGGCGGGCTGGTGTCGCTGACGCTGCCGCTGGCACGCGACCTGGCGCAGCACGGCGTGCGGGTGTGCACGATCGCGCCGGGGCTGTTCCTCACGCCGCTGCTGTACCAGCTGCCCGAGGAGGTGCAGCAGTCGCTGGCGGCATCGATCCCGTTCCCCAAACGCCTGGGCAAGCCGCAGGAGTTCGCACAGCTGGCGGCCCACATCCTTGCCAATCCCTCGCTCAACGGCGAGGTGATCCGGCTCGACGGCGCATTGCGCCTGCCGCCACGCTGAGCGGTTTCTTCTTCTTTTTCCAACGACAACCACGGAGACAAGCCATGAAGCGACCAGCCCTCAAGCAACTTGTCGTGACCCTGTTCGCCACGCTGGCGGCTGGTGTTGCGCATGCCGACCTCAACATCGGCGTCGTCCTGCCGCTGACCGGACCGGCCTCGGGCCTGGGCATTCCGGTGAACAACGGATTCAAGCTGTGGCCCGACACGATCGCCGGCGAGAAGGTCAAACTGACCGTGCTGGACGACGCGACCGACCCCGCCAACGGCGTCAAGAACGCGCGCCGGCTGGTCACCGAGGAGAAGGTGGACCTGATCATCGGCTCGGCGGCCACGCCGGTGGCGGTCGCGGTGGCCGACGTCGCGGCCGAGGCCCAGACGCCGCAGCTGGCGATGTCGCCGATCCCGCTGCCGCCCGGCAAGGACACCTGGTCGTTCCGCATGGCGCACTCGTCGGCCGTGATGGCCCACGCCATGGTCGAGCACATGAAGAAGCAGGGCGTCAAGACCGTGGGTTTCCTCGGCTACACCGACGCCTATGGCGAGACCTGGCTGAAGGACTTCACCGCCAAGGCCGAGCCGGCCGGCATCAAGCTGGTGGCGGTGGAGCGCTTCCAGCGTACCGACACCAGCGTCACCGGCCAGGCCCTGAAGCTGGTCTCGGCCAATCCGGACGCCATGCTGATCGTGGCCTCGGGTTCCGGCGCGGCGATGCCGCACCGCGCGGTGGTCGAGCGCGGCTACAAGGGCAAGATCTACCAGACCCACGCCGCCGCCTCTCGTGACCTGGTGCGCGTGGGCGGCAAGGACGTCGAGGGCGCTTTCGTCGTCTCCGGCCCCGCCACCGTGGCCGAGCAGCTGCCCGAGAGCCACCCGTCGAAGAAGGAAGCGCTGAAGTACGTGCAGGGCTACGAGAAGCTCTACGGCGCCGGCTCGCGCAACCAGTTCGGCGCCCACACCTACGACGCGCTGCTGATCCTGGAGCGCGCCGTGCCGGAGGCGTTGAAGAAGGCCAAGCCGGGCACCAAGGAGTTCCGCGCCGCGCTGCGCGACGCGATCGAGTCGGTCGGCCCGGTCGCCGCGTCGCAAGGGGTGCTGCACTTCAAGCCGGACGACCACTGGGGCTTCACCAACGACAGTGCCGTGGTCATGAAGGTGGTCAACGGCGACTGGAAGGTGGAGCAGTGACCGGGCGCAGCCGGCCGGTCGCCGGCGCCTGACCGCAGGCCGGTCAGGCGCGGCGCCGGGCACGCCCGCCGCGCGTCGGGGCGGGCGTCCCGGTGCGGCCGGCCGCACGAAGCCGGGCGCCCCGCCCGGCTCGTCGGTCGTGTCGGGGTGCCGCCTTGGGCGGGCCCGCAAGGATGAAAACGAACATGGACTTTTCGATCGCGAGCATCCTGTTGCTGGATGGCGTGACCAACGGAGCGATCTATGCGCTGCTGGCCATGGCCACGGTGCTGGTGTTCGCGGTCACGCGGGTGATCTACATCCCGCAGGGCGAGTACGTCGCGTTCGCGGCGCTGACGGTGGGCATGATGCAGCTCGGCCAGGTGCCGGGCACGGTGTGGTTCCTGCTGGCGATGGCCGTGGCGGTTGCCGTGCTCGACGCGGTGGACGGGGTGCGCGGCAGGCAGGGCATGCGGCGCATCGCCTTGCAGGCGCTGCGCACGCTTGCCTGGCCGGTGGCCGTGTCGCTGTTGACGCTGTGGCTGGCCCCGCAGCGCCCGTCGCTGCTGGTGCAGGCGCTGCTGACGCTGGCCCTGGTGACGCCGTTCGGGTCGCTGATCTACCGCCTGGCTTACCAGAGCCTGGCCGACGCGAGCGTGCTGGTGCTGCTGATCGTCTCGGTCGGCGTGCACTTCGCGCTCACCGGCCTGGGGCTGCTGTTCTTCGGTGCCGAGGGCTTCCGCAACCCGGGCTTCTGGGACGAGCGCTTCTCGCTCGGCGCGCTGAGCCTGAGCGGCCAGACCCTCATCATCTTCGCGGCCACCGCCGCGCTGATCGTCGGGCTGTGGCTGTTCTTCGAGCGCAGCCTGGCGGGCAAGGCCCTGCGCGCCACCGCGGTCAACCGGCTCGGGGCGCGGCTCATGGGCATCTCGAGCAACGGTGCCGGGCGGTTGTCGTTCACGATGGCGGCCTTCATCGGGGCGCTGTCCGGGCTGTTGATCGGGCCGACCACCACGATCTTCTATGACAGCGGCTTCCTGATCGGCCTCAAGGGCTTCGTGGCGGCGGTGTTCGCGGGGCTGGCGAGCTACCCGGCGGCGCTGGCCGGCGCGATGATCGTCGGCGTGCTCGAAGCCTTCAGCTCTTTCTGGGCCAGCGCGTTCAAGGAAGTGATCGTGTTCACCTTCATCCTGCCCGTGCTGCTGTGGCGCTCCTGGCGCGACCCCCACATCGAGGAAGAATGAGACCCGCGGAGCCTTCCATGTCCAGCCGTCCCGCCAGCGATCCCGTCACCACCGCAGCACCCGGTGCGCGTCGCTGGAGCCTGCAAAGCCTCGGCATCGCCGGCTTTGCTGTGGTGATGGCGGTGCTGCCCTTGCTGCCGATCCCCGAGTTCTGGGTCACGCAGCTCAACTACATCGGCCTGTATGCCACCGTGGTACTCGGCCTGGTGCTGCTCACCGGCGTGGGCGGCCTGACCTCGTTCGGGCAGGCGGCCTTCGTCGGCATCGGCGCCTACACCAGCGCCTACCTGACCACCGCCTGGGGCGTGTCGCCCTGGCTGACGCTGCTGGTGGGCCTGGCGCTGACCGCGCTGGGCGCACTGGTGCTCGGCTGGATCACGCTGCGCATGAGCGGCCACTACCTGCCGCTGGCCACCATCGCCTGGTGCCTGGCGCTGAACTACACGATGGCCAACATGGAGTGGCTGGGCAAGTACGACGGGCTGCTGGGCATTCCTTCGTTGCAGCTGTTCGGCTGGGACCTGGCCCCGGGGCGGCGGCTGTACTACCTCATCTGGGGCGTGGCCCTGCTGGGGGCGATCGGCGTGGTGAACCTGCTCGACTCGCGGCCCGGCCGCGCGATCCGCGCGCTCAAGGGCGCCACCACGATGGCCGAGGCGATGGGCGTGTCGACCTACCGCTACAAGGTCATCATCTTCCTGATCGCCGCGTTGTACGCCGGCGTGTCCGGCTGGCTGTTCGCGCACTTCCAGCGCACCGTCAACCCGTCGCCGTTCGGCATCAAGTGGGGCATCGAGTACCTGTTCATGGCCGTGGTCGGCGGGGTGGGCAGCGTCTGGGGCGCGTTCAGCGGTGCCGCGGTGGTCAAGCTGGTCGAGGACCAGCTGCAGGTGCTGCTGCCCAGGTTGATCGGCACCAGCGGCAACTACGAGATCATCGTGTTCGGCATCGTGCTGGTGCTGATGCTCAAGTACGCCCCGCAGGGCCTGTGGCCCAGCTTCGCGCGCTGGCTGCCGCGCGAGCCGCGCCGGCGCGACTGGGCCGACGCCGCGCCGCTGCCCGAGCGTCCCAAGCCCCGCCCGGGCGAGCCGTTGCTGGAGGTGCGTTCGGTGCGCAAGCAGTTCGGCGGCCTGGTGGCGGTCAACGACGTCAGCTTCGAGGTGCGCGCCGGCGAGATCGTCGGCCTGATCGGGCCGAACGGCGCGGGCAAGACCACCACCTTCAACCTGATCTCCGGCGTGCTGAGCCTGAGCGGCGGCGAGGTCTGGCTGTATGGGCAGCGTGTCGACGGCCTGCCCAGCCGCGAGATCGCGCGGCGCGGCATGTCGCGCACCTTCCAGCACGTGCGCATGGTGCCCGAGATGAGCGTGCTGGAGAACGTGGCCCTGGGCGGCTACCTGCGCAGCAGCGCCGGCTGCGCGCGCGCGATGCTGCGCCTGGACCGCGACGAGGAGCGCCGCCTGTTCAAGGAGGCAGAGCGCCAGCTGCAGCGCATCGGCATGGCCGCCCAGATGCACGAGCTGGCCGGCAACCTGCCGCTTGGCCAGCAGCGCCTGATGGAGATCGCCCGCGCGCTTGCCACGGACCCGACCCTGCTGCTGCTCGACGAACCGGCCGCCGGCCTTCGGCACCAGGAGAAGCAGGCACTGGCCAGCGTGCTGCGGCAGCTGCGCGCCGAAGGCATGAGCCTGCTGCTGGTCGAGCACGACATGGACTTCGTGATGAACCTGACCGAACGCATCGTCGTGATGGAGTTCGGCAACAAGCTGCTCGAGGGCACCCCCGCCGAAGTGCAGGCCAGTCCGCTGGTGCGCGCGGCCTACCTGGGCACCGAGCATTGAAGGACCGTCCGCCGGCGCCGCGGCCGTGACGGGCCGCCGCAGCGCCGCGGGCATGGAGAACGACGACGTGGAGACGTTGCTGCAAGTGCAGGGCCTGCATGCAGGCTACGGCAAGGCCGAGGTGCTGTCCGGGCTGACGCTCGAGGCGGCCCGCGGTTCGGTGGTGACCGTGATCGGCCCGAACGGGGCCGGCAAGTCGACGCTGCTCAACGCGCTGATGGGAGTGCTGCCCTCGCGCGGCTCGGTCCGCTATGCGGGCGAGGAAATCGGCGCGCTGAGCCTGGAACAGCGGGTGGAGCGCGGCATCGCCCTGGTGCCGGAAACCCGGGCCCTGTTCGCCAGCATGCCGGTGGAGGACAACCTGCGTCTGGGCAGCTGGCGGCTGCAGCAGGGCCTGCGCGGCGCGCTCGGCCCTGGGCGTGCCGACGCGGACCTGGAGCAGGTGTACGACATCTTCCCGCGCCTGAAGGAGCGCCGCATGCAGCTGGCCGGCACGCTGTCGGGCGGCGAGCGGCAGATGCTGGCGATCGGCCGCGCGCTGATGGGTCGGCCGCAGCTGCTGATGCTCGACGAGCCGAGCCTGGGGCTGGCACCGCTGATCGTCAAGGAGATCTTCCGCATCATCGAGCGGCTGCGTTCCACCGGCGTGACCATCCTGCTGGTCGAGCAGAACGCGCGCGCGGCGCTGGAGGTGGCCGACCACGGCTACGTGCTGGAGACCGGCGAGATCGTGCTCGAGGCCCCGGCGGCGCAACTGGCGCGCGACCCGCGCGTGGTGCAGACCTACCTCGGAGCCCGCCGATGAGCGGACTGCCGTACCGCGCCCCGCTGCGCGACATGCGCTTCGTGATCGAGGAGGTGCTGGACGCGCCCGCGGCCTGGCGCGAGACGCCGGTGTTTGCCGAGCTGGATGCCGGCACCGCTGCCCAGGTGCTCGAGCAGGCGGCCGCGTTCGCCAGCGAGGTGCTCGCGCCGCTCAACGCCGGGGGGGACCTGCAGGGCTGCCGCTGGGACGACGGGCGCGTGACGACGCCGTCCGGGTTCCGCGAGGCCTACCGCACCTTCGTCGATGGCGGCTGGCCGGCGCTGGCCTGCGACCCGGCCTGGGGCGGGCAGGGGCTGCCGCAGCTGCTCAACGTCGCGCTGTACGAGATGCTGCACGCGGCCAACCACGCCTGGGCCATGTACCCGGGCCTGGCGCACGGGGCGTACGAATGCCTCAAGGCCCATGGCAGCGCCGAGCTGCAGCAGCGCTACCTGCGGCACGTGGTCAGCGGCGAATGGCTGGCGACGATGTGCCTGACCGAGGCCCATGCCGGCTCGGACCTGGGCCTGCTGCGCACGAAGGCGGTGCCCCGGCCTGACGGCTCGGTGCAGGTGAGCGGCAGCAAGATCTTCATCTCCGGCGGCGAGCACGACCTGACCGACAACATCGTGCACCTGGTGTTGTGCCGGCTGCCCGACGCACCGCCTGGCACACGCGGGCTGTCGCTGGTGCTGGTGCCGAAGGTGCTGCCCGACGGCACGCCCAACCGCGTGCGCTGCGACGGCATCGAGAAGAAGATGGGCATCAAGGGCAGTGCCACCTGCATGATGCGCTTCGAGGGCGCGACCGGCTGGCTGGTCGGCGAGCCGCACCGGGGGCTGGCGGCGATGTTCGTGATGATGAACGCCGCACGCCTGCAGGTCGGGTTGCAGGGCCTGGGCCACCTGGAGATCGCGACGCAGAACGCGCTGCGCTACGCCCACGAGCGGCACCAGATGCGCGCGCCGCAGCGTTCCGCGCCGGATGCGGAGGCGGACCCGATCGCCGCCCACCCCGCGATGCGCCGCACCCTGTGGACGCTCGCGGCCTGGACCGAAGGCCTGCGCGTGCTGGGCTACTGGGCCGCACAGCTGCTCGACGAGAGCGAGCACCATCCCGACCCGGTGCGCCGTGAGCGCGCGGCGCGCCTGCTGCCGGTGCTGACGCCGGTGGTCAAGGCCCTGTTCACCCGGCTGGGCTTCGAGGGCAGCAGCCTGGCGCTGCAGGTCTGGGGCGGGCATGGCTACGTCCACGAGACGGGCATCGAGCAGCACGTGCGCGATGCCCGCATCGCGATGATTTACGAAGGCACCAACGAGATCCAGGCGATCGACCTGGTGGTGCGCAAGCTGTTGCCGGACGGGGCTGGCGCCGTCCAGGCCGTGGCAGGGATCGTGGAGGAGGAGCTCGCCGTCAGCCTGCCGCAACCCGCGCTCGCGACCCATGCGCGCGCGGTGCGGCAGGCCCTCGACGGCTGGTGCGACGCCACCCGCCGGCTGGCCGACGATGCCGGTTCCGATGCGGAGCTGCCCTGGCGAGTGGCCGAGGACCTGTTGCAGGCGACCGGCCTGTTGCTGCTGGGCTGGGCCTGGCTGCGCAGCGCCCGCGTCGCGCATGGACGCCAGGAGGCATGGTACGAACGCAAGCGGCGCTGCACCGGCTTCGGCCTGGACTGGTTGCTGCCCGACATCCACCCGGCGCTGGCCCGGGTCCAGACCCGCGGGGTGGCGCTGCCACCGCTGCCGCAGCCATGACGACCTTGCAAGGCCAGCCGGCCCTCCAGCCCCCGGTCCGCGAGGCGGACTACACTGGCGGCGCCATGCCGAACACCAAGTCCGATAGCGTCGCCCACGGGCTGGACCAGTCCAGCCTGAGCCACGTCCTGGGCTACCACCTGGCCCAGGCGGACGTGCCCATCAAGAAGGTCTTCTTCAAGTGCATCGGGCAGCCGCTGCAACTGCGGCCGGTCGAGTTCACCATCCTGATGCTGCTCAACAGCAACGAGAACGTCACGCAGAAGCAGCTCTCGCAGGCGCTCGCGGTGTCCGCGCCCAACATCACGATCCTGCTCGACCGCCTGGCCGAGCGGGGGCTGGTCACCCGGGTGCGCAGCGAAACCGACCGCCGCTCGCAGCATGTGCTGCTGACGCGCAAGGGCGCGATCCTGGCACGCAAGGCGCACGAGGTCTCGCTGACGATGGAGCACGAGGTGCTGCGGCACCTGAGCGACGGCGAGCGCGCGATACTGTTCGAGCTGCTGCAGAAGGTCGCCCGGCATCGTCGCGTCTGAGCGACGGGGGCGTCACCGGCTTGACCCAGCTCAAGGGCCGTCCTGTACTCCTCGCGCGTTCATCGCACGGCACCACGGCGCCAGCGAGGAATATTTCCGTTTGGTCCGGGCCTGCCCTGGGGCCTGAGGGATAACCCCTGAGCGACGACCGCTGCGCATCCCCAACACTCGATTTTGTTACTGGAAGTAATCAATGGAGAAGGTGACAAGGTGATGCGCAGACGTGCCTTTCTCGCCACTGCAGCGGCGGCCGCGGTGCTGCCGGTGACGGCTCGGGCCGAGCCGGGCGTGAGCGACAACGAGATCCTGCTGGGCCAGACCGGCATTCTCGAAGGGCCGCTGGGGGTACCGGTCAAGGTGTTCCTGTCCGGCGCCCAACTGGCGTTCAACGACGCCAACGAACAGGGTGGCATCCACGGGCGCAGGCTGCGACTCGTCTCCCTGGACGACGACCTGAAGCCCGACCGCGCGGTGGCGAACTACCGCAAGCTGCTCGACGAGCACAAGGTGTTTGCCTTCTTCGGCTGCGTGGGCTCGGGCACGACCGCGGCCGCGGCCGGCCTGCTGCGCGAAAGCGGGGCGCCGCTGGTCTCGCCCTACGCGGTGGCGGACTCGGCGCGCGCGCGCACCGAGGGCGTCGCGTACTACACCCGCGCCTCGCTGGGCCGGGAGGCCGAGGTGCTGGTGCGGCACCTGACCACCATCGGGATCACGCGCATCGCGGTGGCCCACCTCAACAACCCCGGCGGCACCGAGGTGCTGTCGCTGATCAACGCCGCGCTGGAGCGGCACGGGCACAAGGTGGTGTCGTCGGCGCCGATCCACGACGACGGCGGCAACGCGGCCGCTGCGGCGCGCACGCTGCTGGAGGGCCGGCCGCAGGCGGTGATCATGTACCTGGGCGGCACGCTGGCGGCCGAGGTGATGAAGGCGGTGTGGGCTGCGGGTGGCGTGGCCAGTTTCTACGGCATGTCCATCGTGCCGGGCGAGGTGACGGCCCGGGTGCTGGGCGAGCGCACGCGCGGCCTGGCGATCTCGCAGGTCACGCCCTACCCGTGGGGCGAGGTCGATCCGCTGCTGCGCCGCTACCAGCGAGCCGCGGCGGCGGCCAACGTGCCGGTCGGCTACCTCAGCATGGAAGGCTTCCTGGGCGGCCAGGTGATGGTCGAGGCGCTGCGGCGCTGCGGGCGGGACCTCACCCGCGCCAAGCTGCACGCGGCCTTGCGCAACCTCAGGATCCGCCTGGGCGGCATGGACATCGACTTCACGGGCGGCTACAACGGCTCGCGGTTCGTGGAGCTGGTGCAGGTGAGCTACGACGGGCGGTTCGTGCGTTGAGGGCGGGCCGCGTAGGACGCGGCTGACGGCTTCGGTGCCCGGCGCCGACACCGGTGGCCGGGCGGCCGGGCCAGCATGAAGACGTGGTGGACTCCACCGACTTCTTCTTGCGAGGCCGATCATGTTCAAGACCGCACAGGACCGCATCCTGTACAGCCAGGCTGTTGAGTACATCGAGCAGGGGCGCAGCGACCTGGTCCCGCCCCAGGCGCTGGACGACTACCTGCGCCAGGGCCTGCTGACCCGCGACGGCGGCGCGTTGGCGCTGAGCGAGGCGGGCCGCCGGGAATACAGGGTGGCCCGGGACGAGCGCACGGCCGAAGGCTGAGCGCGCGCACCCGGGCACTCACGTGCCCGCGGTGAGCATCCCGGCGTAGGCCTCCGGCGCGGGCATCCCCTGGAAGGCGCGCACCAGCGTCGCGCCGGAGGGCAGGGGGGCCCACCAGAGCGTGGCGCCGCGCAGGTAGTGGGTGGTCAGGTCGCGCGCCAGCGCGTCGATGGCCGTGCCCGGCCCGGGCACCGTGAGCGGGCGACCCTGCTGGAACACCTCGGCCCACGCGACGTTGACGCTGCCGTCGTCCAGCGCCTGCGCCAGGCCGGGCGGGGGCGGGGCGGCCGCCAGCAATTCCTCGAACTGCTCCTGCGTGAAGCGGGTGTCCAGCACCTGGGGCAGCGCCTGCTGCACGTAGGCGTACCAGGGCGTGCCCGTCTGCAGCTCGCGCAGCAGGCCGCGTGCATAGGGCACCTGGGTGTACACCGTGAGGGGAAAGTAGCGGCCGACGCGGTCGACGCTGGACATCAGCACGCCCGCGTACGGTGCGTCGCCGACCACCCCGGGAAAGAACGCGAAGCTCCACAGCGGCGCGCCGAGATAGGCGTGGGTCCAGTCGCCCTGCAGCTGCGCGCGGCTGGCGGTCATCGCGCGCTGCAGCCAGGCGTCGAGCAGGGCGTTGAACTGCTCGTTGCCGCGCCGGTGCGCGAAGTCGCCCAGCGCAGGCAGCTTGCCGTACCAGGCGGGCGCCTGCGACGGCGTGCCTCCGGTGCCCGTGGCCAGCCAGGCTTCCAGTCCGCTCATAGCTTGCCGGGGCAGCTGAAGCTGGACAGCTCGCTCATCCGGAACGGGTTGAGCACGCTGCTGGTGGTCACCTCGAACACCGCACGGCGTCCGTCGACGCTGAACACCGCGCGGAAGCGCTCGGGCTGCCCGGTGCCCTCGATCTGGACCCGGTCGAACATGCGGAACAGGGCCCAGGGGCCTTCGAACACCGCGCCGGACGAGCCCGACGCCGAGGGCGGCGACAGCTGGATGCGCACCTGCCCGCGCCCGCCGGTGCCGGGCCACTGCACGGTGGTCGGCACCGCCGGGCCGTGGGCGTAGCGCACGATCTGGCCGTCGACGTCGAGGATGAACTGGGTGATCGCGGCATCCATCTCGACCGGCTTGAACTCCAGGCGCAGGCCGGGCTGGTTGCCGCCGGCGCGGAAGAAGGTGTCGCGGATCGCCTGTGCGCGCTGGAACTGCGCCAGCGCCGCCGAATCGCGCGAGCCGCCCATCATGCCGCCGCCCACCTCGCGGAAACGCCACGGCCGCGTGCTGGTGTCGACGAAGGCGAGCAGGTTGCGCTGGAAGAAGTCGTCCAGCAGCCCGCCCGGCGCGAACAGGCGCGCGAAGTCGTCCTGCGTGACGTCGCGGTTGCTGCCGCGTGCGAACGGGTAGCGGCCTTCGATCGCCTGGCGGCAGAACTCGACGATGTTCGCCTGCATCTGGTTGCTCAGGTGGTCGCGGGTGGCGCCCAACGCCTGCGTGATGCCGGCCGTCACCGCCTGGTTCATCAGTGCGCGCACCGGTTCGGGCGCGCGGCCGGCTTCGGCGCGCACCTTGTTCGGCACGTCGCTGGGCGGCGGGGCGCCCCCACCGCGCACCGCGGTCTCGGTGGCGGTCATCAGCGTGTAGAGCTCGTTGAGCAGCTGCAGCGTGCCGTCCATCGGGGCCGGCTGGCCCTGGGCCGGGGCGAGCACGTAGCGGCGCAATGCCTCGAAGCGGTCGTCGACCAGGCTCTCGATGCGCTGCGGCAGGGCCGAGGCGCCGGGCTCCTGCCGGTCGCCACCCAGCAGGCGCGCCAGGCTCTCGCGGGTTTCCGAGACGCGGTCGCGCACGGTGCTGGTGGTGCGCTCCAGCGTGTTGCCGTCGATCTTCTCGCCAAGCGTGGTCTCCTTGACGATGGCGCGCAGCAGCGGCGGCAGCGGCGAGTCGGGCGCGGAGAGCGTGCGCACCAGCTGGATGGTGTCGGTCAGGGTGCCGCGGTTGGCCAGCCGGATGTCGTTGATGAAGAACTCCCAGACCCGGGCATAGTCTTCCAGGTACAGCCGCTTCACGTCGGACATCAGCCGCGCCAGGCCCTGCGCGTCGCGCAGCGTGGCGCTGCGCTGCTGCTCCGACAGCCCCAGCACCCAGCCTTCCTCCTCGAACAGCTGGCGCGCCACGCGGTCGGCCTGGGCCTGGAAGGCCTTGTGGTAGCCGTCGTAGGTGTACAGGCCCGGCACGCCCTTGGTCAGGGGCTCGCCGCTGGCACGGGTGAACACCAGCCCGGCGGCCGGCCCGGCGGCCTTGGTGATCTTGAACTCGGGGATGTCCGCGCCGACGCCCACGCGCTTGAGGCGGTTGTAGACGCGCTGGGCCAGCGACATGCGCTGCAGCGCGGCGCGCGACTGCTCCACCAGCGCCTTGTCCTGCGGCAGCGGCGACATCACCACGCCGCGGTCCAGCAGCACGTCGAGGTGGGCTTCCAGCTCGGCGCGCTGCTCGTTGCCGACCTCGCGCGGCAGGGTCGTTTCCCAGTCGGCCAGCACCAGGTCCTTGAGGTCGGCGGCCGAATAGTGCTCGCTGTCGTAGAGCATCACGTAGGCCTTGAGCGCCTCGTACATCAGCTCGGGGTTGCGGTTCTGCGCCGAGCGCAGCAGGTCCTCGATGCGGCGGGCCACCTTGGGCAGCATCGCGTCGTCGAGCAGGCGCTGGTAGGCGGCGCGGGCGGCGGCGTCGACCTTGTCGCCCTGGAACAGGCCGAACTGCATGCTGGCCGGCGCGCTCAGGTCCGGTCGCACCGGATCGACGATGGCCAGCCGGCGCAGCTCGTTGAGCGCCGGCAGCAGCTGCAGCACGTCCGCGCCGGTGCCCGGGTCGATGGCCTGCACGGTCTGCGCGGCCGGCGCGATGCGCTGCTCGACCGCGGCGAGGTACTGCCGGTTGTTGACGTAGCTGACGCCCCAGGCCGCCAGCAGCCCGACGCCCAGCACGGCGATCGCCACGTAGGCGGCGCGGTGCAGCCAGGTGCGCCGGCGTTCCCACTTCAGGTTGGTGCCGGCGAGCTCCGCCTCCTGGAAGATCACGCCCTTGAGCGTGCGGGTCAGGAAGTAGCTGCGCCCGGTGGACTTCTGCGGCGGCAACGCGCGGCGCTCGACCTTGAAGCTGCGCGCCAGCACGCCCATGATGCGGTCGATCGGGGAGTCTTCCTGCGTGCCGCTGGTGAAGTACACGCCGCGCAGCAGGATGGGCTGGTCGAACTTCGAGGCAGCGAAGGCGTTGACCAGGAACTCGCCCAGCACCTCGCGCAGCGCGGTGAACTGCTGCGGGAAGCTGTAGACCAGCGCGCGGCGCTGCGGGTCGCGTTCGGCCTCCAGGCGTTCCAGCGATCCCTCGAACAGGCGCTTGGACAGCAGGGCGAACTCGCTCTCGAAGGTCGTGCCGAGCGCCTCCTTCTCGAGGGCCGGGGCCTGGTCCTGGTAGGGCAGGGTGAAGCCCAGCACCTGCTGGCGCTCCTCCTTGCCGAGGTGGTCGAAGTACTCGATGAAGCCGGGCAGCAGGTCGGTCTTGGTCACCAGCAGGTAGACCGGGATGCGCACGCCCAGCTGCTGGTACAGCTCCTGCACGCGCTGGCGCACGGTCTGCGCGTAGCGCTCGCGCTCGGGTGCGGGGTGCGACAGCATGTCCGGGACGCTGATCGTCACCAGCACCCCGTTGATCGGCCGGCGCGGGCGATGGCGGCGCAGCAGCTGCAGGAAGCCGGTCCAGGCGGTGGCGTCGTCCTGCTGGCTGCTGTCCTGGGTGGTGTAGCGGCCGGCGGTGTCGAGCAGGATGGCCTCGTTGGTGAACCACCAGTCGCAGTTGCGCGTGCCGCCCACGCCGCGGATCGCTTCCTTGCCGAACTTGTCGGCCAGCGGGAACTCCAGCCCCGAGTTGATCAGCGCGGTGGTCTTGCCCGAGCCGGGCGCGCCGATGATCACGTACCAGGGCAGGTGGTACAGGTAGCCGCGGCCGAAGCGGCCGGCCTGGCCAGCCAGGCGGGATTTCCTCAGCGTCTCGAGCGCCTCCTTGAAGCGGCCTGCGATCACCTCGACTTCCTGCGCGCCGGCGCTGGGCGCGGGTGCCTGGGCGGCCTGCTGCGCGAAGCCCTGCACCAGCCGCTCGCTGGCCTTGCGCGCGCGCCAGGCCGTCCACGCCTGCTTGCCGACCACGAACAGGGCGACGAGCACGATCAGCCCGGCGCGCGCCAGCGTGCCCTCGAGCGGGTGCCAAGCGCCGATGGCCAGCAGCGGGCCGACGATCCAGATGACCGCGGCCAGGGCCAGCAGACCCAGCGCGAGCATCACCCAACGGTTGAAGATCCAGCCGAACAGCTTCTTCATGGGTCTTTCCTCGGCGCGGCAGGCTCAACCGGCCTGCTGGCTCACGAACACGGTGATCTCGACGCGCCGGTTCTTCGCGCGGTTGGCCGGCGTGTCGTTCGGCGCGACCGGCTCGCTCTCGGCCCGGCCTTCGGCCAGCAGGCGCTGCGGCTGGGTGATCTTGCGCGAGAGCAGGGCGGCGACCGACCTGGCCCGTTCCTGCGACAGGTGCCAGTTGGACGGAAAGCGCGCCGAGCGGATCGGCACGTTGTCGGTGTGGCCGGTGACCAGCACCTTGCCCTGCACCGAGTTGAGTGCATCGGCGATGCGCAGCATCAGCGGCTCGCGCTCCTCGGCCAGCGTCGCGCTGCCGGGGGCGAACAGGCCGTCGCCGCGCAAGGTGACGATGCTGCGGTCGTCGAAGTCGCGCACCTCGACCAGCCCCTGCTGGATTTCCGGTGCGAGGAACTGCGCCAGCCGTGGCCGCTGCGCGGGCACCGGGGCGGGCAGCTGCATCGGCCGTGCCTTGATCGCGGTGATCGACGAGAACAGCGGGTCGGAGCTGCGGTTGAGCGCGTAGCTGAAGCCGGTGTAGCCGGCCACCAGCACGATGCCGACCACCGCGGAGAAGATCCACAGCGGCATCGCGGTCGACCACTTGCGCTTGGGCAGCACCGCGGGGGCCCAGTGCTGAGACAGCGCCGGCTCGTAGTTGCCGCGCTGGCGGCGGATCAGCTGCGCCAGCCGCTCGCGCAGCACCTGCAGTTCGCTGCGGCCGTTCTCGATGACGCGGTAGCGGCCCTCGAAACCCAGCGTGATGCAGGTGTAGATCAGCTCCAGCAGGTCGAGATTGTCGCCCGGGTTCTGTGCCAGCCGGGTCAGCAGCTGGAACACCTTCTCGCCGCCCCAGGCCTCGTTGTGGAACATCACCAGCAGGCTGTGCCGGCCCCACACGCCCGAGCCGCCCCAGGGGGTGCTGGCGGCGGTCTCGTCCAGCACCGTGCACAGGATGTAGCGCGCGGCGATGACCTTCTCGTTGGCGATGCCGGCGGCGCGCGCCGCCTGCTCGAACTGGCGGATGCCCTGCGCGAGGTTGTCGCGCAGCCCGGCCACGTCCTGGTGGACCGTGATCGTGCGCATCTGCGGGATCAGGTTCAGCAGCGGGTTGGCCGCGGCGATCAGCGGGTTGAAGCCGCTCGGGTGGTAGGCGATGTCCTGCGCCGGTTCACGGTTGAAGCCGTGCAGTCCGGCCGGTGCGGCCACCGTCGGGCGCGCGCCCGGGGTGGGCATCACGAAGGTCTGTCCGGCATCGAATCCGGCGAAGGGGTCTTGGGAGGGGCTCATGTCGACTCACCTCGGATGGCGTCGTGCGGTGGCGGCAGCCGGACGCGGCGCGTGCTCAGCGCTCCCGGATGGCCCAGAACTCCAGTTGCAGGCCGGGGAACTCGCCGGCGATGTGCAGGGCCATCGCACCGGACTTCTTCAGCTGCTCCCACAGGTCGCCGTGGCGCTCCAGCTCGAAGTAGTGGAAGCCGGCGTGGTAGGGGATCTCGCGGGGCGCGACCGGCAGCCCGCGCAGGCCGATGCCGGGCAGCTGCAGGTTGACCAGGTCGCGGATGCGGTCCACCGGGCCCAGCTTGACCTGGGTGGGAAAGCGCGTGCGCAGCTGCTCGCCGGGCAGCTGGGCGTTGACCGCCAGCACCAGCGCCGCGTTGGCCAGCAGCTCGCGGTCGGCGAAGGTGGCGGTGCGCACCCCGTACTTGCGGTCCACCAGCTCGATCGGAATGGCGCGCTGCTCCAGCACCGTGCCCAGCAGCGCACGCAGCTCGGCCATGACCTCGCCGAAGCAGTGCTCCAGGTCGTCGTGCGCGTAGGCGGGCATCGGCCGCGGACGGCGCGTCGGGCTGCCGAAGACGGCCAGGTCACCGGCGGCTTCCAAGCAGGTGCGGTACAGCAGCTCGGGGTGCACCTGGTACAGCGTGGCGAGGTGGGAGAACACCGGCTCGTGGCGGTTGACGCATTGCAGCATCAGGAAGTCGGCGATCTCCGCGACGCCGCCGGCGCCCGGCTTGCCCAGGCGCGCGGCGAGCGCCTCGCCGCGCTGCGCCATCAGGGCCTGGACTTCCCGGGCGTAGCCGGCCAGGCGCGGCTGGCCGGCGATGGCCAGCATCGGCGGGATGTAGTTGCGGTCGACCAGCAGCTGGTTGTCGGCCTTGCGCTCGATGACGCGCACCACGCCGGCGGCCTGGTAGGCCTGGGTGGCGTCGCGCTGCAGCATCAGGCGCGCGTTGAGGTCGCCCACCTGGATGTCGGCCACGTTCTCCGCATCGCTGGTGCTGTCCTGCGCCTGCAGGTTGCGCGCGTGGTAGCGCAGCAGCGCGGCGTCGGCTTCGTCGTCATAGCCCGATTCCTGCACGCCGGGGCGCCGGCTCGGCAGCGCGAGCACGACCAGCGCGTCCTTGGCGTCGGCCGGCACGTCGAACGCCGGCGGCAGCGGGTCGTGGGCCGGCGCGTCGATCGGCGTGCCGTCGGGGAACACGCCGCGCACCTTCAGCAGCTGCACGCGTCCGAGCATCAGCGCGGCGTCGTCAAGTTCCAGGTCCAGCCAGCCCCAGCGGTAGGCGGCGCTGCTGGCCACGCGCTGTTCCACCCAGCGCTCGATGTGACGGTCCTGTTGCTGGAAGTGCTGCGGCTGGAGGAACATGCCCTCCGTCCACACGACCCGACGAAAACTCGACATGGATCCGGTCCCGGGTTGGTTGGTACTGCTCGTCACAGGCGGTCGTGCCCGATCACGCGATGGCGGATGCGGGGGCCTTCATTCGGGCACGGCCGAGATCTCGACCGCGCGCGCGCCCGCCCGGACCTGCACCACCTGGGCCTTGCCCGGATGCAGCGCCGTCACCGCGCGCCAGCGCGAGCGCTCCAGGTCGCGGTACGCGGCCAGCACCGCGAGGTAGCGCGTGTCCGGCCTGGCTTCGCGCTTCAAGGTCAACGACTGCCCGGGCTGCAGCACGAACTCGTCGCGTGCGTTCAGGTCGGCGGCGAGCGTTTCGCGGTCCTTGTCGAACAGGGAGAAGAAGTCGGCGGACTCGAAGGCCGCGGGCGTCTTGAGCTCGTACAGGCGCACCATCACCGGCGAGGGACGGTAGCGCGCGTCAGGGTTCACCTGCGTATCGCCGGACATGCGGATGTCCAGTCGCGCGGGCTTCGGGCTGCCGGCACAGCCCCACAGCGCTGCGGCACACGCCACGAGGGATATCCATTTCAGCAGGCCCGTTCGTTGTCGCATGGCAGAGGATCCCGTAGAGCAAGTAGGTCGGACGTCATGGCGGCATGCATGCCGCATGCATGTCGTGCGAGGCCGCCACTTCTGGGTGGGCGCCGCAGGATTATGGTTCGCGCATGCAGCGGAAGAAAGCGATGGAGGGGGCAAGCACCAAGAACTAGGGGGGAGGAACATCCCTCGTGTCAGGCCCACTCTCCAGAGGCTTCGCGAGAAGGACGTGCAGGGAGGAAGAACGCCGTGCAGTGCGTCACGTCGCGCTGCACCACGCCCCACGAGGACGGTGTCCCGATCCCTAACCCTTGGGGTGGCGACATCACCGGCGCACTCCTAGACTGCCCGCAATCCAACGTGAGACACGCACGTCCCGTGTCGCCGTTCGAGCTGAGGTTGCTGCCGTGATCGATGTCGATGCCCTGCTGGCTCCCGTGTCCGAGGCCTCTGCCTGCGGGGAGGACCTGGAGTACGACGCCGACTTCATGGCGCTGGAGCAGGCGGCGCGTGGCAAGGCCGAACAGCAGTTCGGCGACACCGTGGTCGCCGGCGAGGAGCCCGACTGGCCCGACGTGGTCGAACGTGCCGTGCGGCTGCTGGGGCGTACCAAGGACCTGCGGGTGGCCACCTATCTCGCGCGCGGGCTGGCGCGCACGGCCGGTCCCGCTGGCCTCGGACAGGGCCTGAAGCTGCTGCACGGCCTGTGCGAGACCTACTGGGACGAACTCCATCCGCAACTCGATCCGGAGGACAACTTCGATCCCGTCATGCGCATGAACGCGGTCGCGCCGCTGGCTCACCCCGAGGCGGGGCTGAAGGAGCTGCGTGACGCCGTGTTCCTGCGCTCGCGCGGCGGCAGCTACGCGGTCAAGCATGTGGAATATGCGCTGTCCCTCATCGAGCCGCCGGCCGGCCAGTCGGTGCCGTCCGAAGCGGAGCTGCTCGCGGCGATGCGCGATGCCTCGGCTTCCGATGCCGGCTTCGCGGAGGGCATCCGCGAGGCGCTGCGGCAGGCCAATGCGCTGCAGGACTGGCTCAACGAGAAGGTGGGCTCCGCCCAGGCGGTGGACCTGAGGCCGCTGCGCACCATCCTCAACGCGGTCGTCAAGCTGGTCGACCAGGTGGCGGCCGAAGCCGGCGAGGCGGTGGCCGGGGCGGAAGGCGAAGCGGTCGACGGCGCAGCGTCCGAGGCCCCGGTGTGCGCCGTCGTGGTCGGCGAGCTGCGCAGCCGCGAGGACGTCGTCCGCAGCCTGGACCGCATGATCGAGTTCCTCGAACGCACCGAACCGACCAACCCCGTGCCGCTGCTGCTGCGCCGCGCGCAGCGGCTGATGGCAATGAGCTTCCTCGAGATCATCGAGGACATGACCCCCGACAGCGTGAGCACGGTCCGCCAGCTGGCCGGCATCCGCGAATAAGGCAGTTCTGGATTCTTGATCGCACCCCGGACCGCAGCGGTTGCGCTCGGTACCGTCCGTCAACCGTAGGAGAGCACCATGGCCACCAGCAGCAGCCAGAAATTCATCGCCCGGAACCGGGCGCCGCGCGTCCAGATCGAGTACGACGTCGAGCTGTACGGCGCCGAGAAGAAGGTCCAGCTGCCCTTCGTGATGGGCGTGATGGCGGACCTGTCCGGCAAGCCGGTCGAGCCGCTGCCGCCGGTGGCCGACCGCAAGTTCCTCGAGATCGACGTCGACAACTTCGACTCGCGCATGAAGTCGATGAAGCCGCGGGTCGCGTTCCAGGTGCCCAACACGCTGACGGGCGAGGGCAACATCAGCGTGGACATCACCTTCGAGAGCATGGACGACTTCTCGCCGGCGGCGATCGCGCGCAAGGTCGACGCGCTCAACAAGCTGCTCGAGGCGCGTCAGCAGCTGGCGAACCTGGTGACCTACATGGACGGCAAGACCGGTGCCGAGGAGCTGATCGCCAAGGTGCTGAACGACCCCGCGCTGTTGCAGTCCCTGGCTGCCAGCAAGAAGCCCGAAGAAGACGGTGGTGCTGCCGCCTGACGCGGCGGTGGATTGAGTCAGGAGAACGCGATGGCCGAGACCCAACAGCAATCCCAACTCGAAGGCGTGGTCCTCGAGGGCAACGAACTGGCGGCGCTGCTGCAGAAGGAATTCAAGCCCAAGACCGAGGAAGCCAAGAGCGCCGTCGAGCAGGCGGTGCAGACCCTGGCGGCGCAGGCGCTGGCCCAGACGCAGCTGATCGGCAGCGACGTGGTCAAGACGATCGAGGCGATGATCGCCGAGATCGACCGCAAGCTCTCAGAGCAGATCAACCTGATCATGCATCACGAGGACTTCCAGAAGCTCGAAGGTGCATGGCGCGGCCTGCATTATCTGGTCAACAACACCGAGACCGACGAGCAGCTGAAGATCCGCGTGATGAACGTCTCCAAGCAGGAGCTGGGCAAGACGCTCAAGCGCTACAAGGGGACGGCCTGGGACCAGAGCCCGATCTTCAAGCGCATCTACGAGGAAGAGTACGGCCAGTTCGGCGGCGAGCCGTTCGGCTGCATGGTCGGCGACTACCACTTCGACCACAGCCCGCCCGACGTGGAGCTGCTGGGCGAGATGGCCAAGATCTGTGCCGCGGCCCACATGCCCTTCATTGCCGGGGCCTCGCCGACCATCATGCAGATGGAGAGCTGGCAGGAGCTGGCCAATCCGCGCGACCTGACCAAGATCTTCACGACGCCCGAGTACGCCCCCTGGCGTTCGCTGCGCGAATCCGAGGACGCCCGCTACATCGGCCTGACGATGCCGCGCTTCCTGGCGCGCCTGCCGTACGGGTCGCGCACCAACCCGGTCGAGGAGTTCGACTTCGAGGAAGACACCGGTTCGGCCGACCACAGCAAGTACACCTGGGCCAACTCGGCCTACGCGATGGCGGTCAACATCAACCGCTCGTTCAAGGAGTACGGCTGGTGCTCGCGCATCCGCGGCGTCGAGTCGGGCGGTGCGGTGCAGGGCCTGCCCACGCACACCTTCCCCACCGACGACGGGGGCGTGGACATGAAGTGCCCGACCGAGATCGCGATCTCCGACCGCCGCGAGGCCGAGCTTGCCAAGAACGGCTTCATGCCGCTGGTGCACCGCAAGAACAGCGACTTCGCTGCCTTCATCGGTGCGCAGTCGCTGCAGAAGCCGGCCGAGTACGACGACCCCGACGCCACCGCCAACGCCAACCTGGCCGCGCGCCTGCCCTACCTGTTCGCCACCTGCCGCTTCGCGCACTACCTGAAGTGCATCGTGCGCGACAAGATCGGCTCCTTCAAGGAGCGCGACGACATGCAGAAGTGGCTGCAGGACTGGATCATGCAGTACGTCGATGGCGACCCGGCCCATTCGTCCGAATCCACCAAGGCGCGCAAGCCACTGGCCGCCGCCGAGGTGGTGGTCGAGGAGGTGGAAGGCAACCCGGGCTACTACACGTCCAAGTTCTTCCTGCGTCCGCACTACCAGCTCGAGGGGCTGACCGTGTCCCTGCGGCTGGTGTCCAAGCTGCCGTCCGTCAAGGGAGCATGAGCCGCCGAGGGCAGGTGTTCATCCTGTGGAGTCCCAGCTTGTGGAGGGAGAGCCGGCTGCGTGCCTGCAGCCGGCATGACCGATTGGTTCATTTAACGCTGTCATAGCAGAAGGAGCGACCATGGCTGTTGACATGTTTCTGAAGATGGACGACATCAAGGGCGAGTCCGTCGATGCCAAGCACAAGGGCGAGATCGACGTCCTGGCGTGGTCCTGGGGATTGAGCCAGTCCGGCACGACCCACGTCGGCGGGGGAGGCGGCGCGGGCAAGGTGAGCGTGCAGGATCTGTCGTTCACCAAGTACGTCGACAAGTCGTCGCCGACGCTGATGCTGGCCTGCTGCAACGGCAAGCACTTCAAGGAGGCCGTGCTGGTGGTCCGCAAGGCCGGCGAGAAGCCGCTCGAGTACCTCAAGATCACGATGAAGGAGGTCCTCGTCTCGTCGATCAGCACGGGTGGTTCCGGCGGGGATGATCGCCTGGTCGAGAGCATCACGCTCAACTTCGCCGAGGTCAAGGTCGAGTACGTGCCGCAGAAACCCGACGGCACCGGCGACGCCGCCGTCGAGGCCGGCTGGAACATCGCCGAGAACATCAAGCTCTGACGCCGGCGGTGCGTGGCGTCGCAGGCCTGCGGGGCCGGCGGCGCCTCCAGGTCCTCGACGCCCGAGGAACCCGGTGCGGCCGGGCCGTCGGGCCACGGGACGGATCCCGTCCGGTGCATCGCCACCGGACGTTGCTCGGGGATGACACGCCATGTCTCTCGGCGACATGTTTCTCAAGGTCGAGGGCACGCGCTCCGGGATCATCCGGGGCGAGGCCAACGACCAGGCCCACCGCGACGAGATCGATGTGTTCAGCTGGTCCTGGGGCATGCGCTCGGCCAGCGCGATGGGCGGTGCCGGCGCGGCGGCGAAGACCACGGTCGAATCGCTTCAGCTGGCCAAGGAAGTGGACGCTGCCTCCACCGGCCTGATGGCGGTGATGCGCAACAACGAGCTGCTGAAGAAGGTGGTGCTGTCGGTGCGCAAGGCCGGCGGACAGCCCATCGACTACTTCGTCATCACGCTCGAGGACGCCCGCATCACGGCCTACGACGTCGGCACGGCGTCCGAGGGCAGCCCGCGGCTCGTCGAACGCCTGACGTTCTCGTTCAAGAAGATCAACGTCGAGTACGTGGGCCAGGACGAGAAGGGGCAGAAGAAGGGCGGCATGAACTTCGCTGCCGAGGTGAGCTGATGGGGGCCATTGCGCCGCCTCGGCCTGGCGCCCGTCGGGGCGCGGGCGTCTCCAGGCCGGCCGGGCCGGGATCAGGGTCCGCGATGGACGTGCGGCGAGGGCCGTGCGTGCGCATCGCTTGCAGGAGCATCTGACATGTCTGCCGCATTGCCTTCCGAAGACCACCTGCGCATGGGCGACCCGGTGCGCGCGCTCCAGGCCCTGCAGGACGAGGTGCGCGCACAGCCCGCGGACGCGAAGAAGCGCATCTTCCTGTTCCAGCTGCTGTGCGTGCTGGGGCAGTGGGAGCGCGCGCTCAACCAGCTGAACGTGGCCGCCGGCCTCGATGCGTCGGCGCTCGCGATGGCACAGACCTACCGCGAAGCCATCCAGTGCGAACTGCTGCGCGCCGAGGTGTTTGCCGGGCGGAAGGTGCCGATGCTGTTCGGCCATCCCGAGGCGTGGACGGCGCTGCTGATCGAGGCGCTGTTGCGCGAGGGGCAGGGCGCTCCCGAGGATGCGCGCCGCCTGCGCGACCATGCCTTCGAGCAGGCCCCCGAAGGGGCGGGCACGCTCAACGGCCAGCCGTTCGCCTGGGTGGCCGATGCCGACATGCGGCTCGGGCCGGTGCTGGAAGTGATCATCAACGGACGCTACTGCTGGGTGCCGTTCGCGCGCCTCACCGAACTCGTCGTCGAGGAGCCGGCCGACCTGCGCGACACGGTCTGGATGCCCGCGCACCTGAAGTTCGAGAACGGCGGCGAGACCGTCGGGCTGATCCCCACCCGCTACCCGGGCAGCGAGGCGAGCGACGACGGGTTGGTGCTGTTGTCGCGCAAGACCGAATGGCAGGAGTCGCAGCCCGGCTTCTACACCGGGCTGGGCCAGCGCATGCTGGCGACGGACACGGGCGACGTGTCGCTGATGGACGTGCGCACGATCGTGTGGAACGACCCGTCCCCGTCCGGTGACGGACAGACCTCTGGCGACGCATAAGCCGTGGCAGCGTTGACCCCCCAGGAACGCCTGCAGCCGGCCCTGCTGGACCGGCTGATCGACGACGATCCGTCGTCCACGGTCGAACCGCGCGAGCAGCGCGTGCTGACCAAGGCTCGGCTGCGCGAGGCGGTGCTGCGCGACCTGTCCTGGCTGTTCAACGCGACCCGGCCATCGGACGACATCGACTGGGAGCAGTGGCCCCATGCGGCGCAGTCGGTGCTCAACTACGGGCTGCCTGCGCTGTCCGGTGAAACCGCCTCGACGCTGGACATCGTGCAGCTCGAGAACGAGGTCAAGCGGACCATCCTGACGTTCGAGCCGCGCATCATGCCGGCGACGCTGAAGGTCGAGGCCCTCGTGTCCGAGCTGCAGATGGACCACCACAACGTCGTCAGCCTGCACATCAGCGGCCACCTGTGGGCACAGCCGGTGCCGCTGGAGTTCCTGCTGCGCACCGAACTCGACCTGGAGACCGGCCAGGTCCAGGTCCGCGAGCTGAGGGGCTAGGGCATGGATCCTCGCCTGCTTCGCTACTACAACCAGGAGCTGCAGCACCTGCGCGAGATGGGTGCGGAGTTCGCGCAGGCGTTCCCCAAGATCGCGGCGCGCCTGGGGATGGACGGCATCGAGGTCTCCGACCCCTACGTCGAGCGCCTGCTGGAGGGGTTCGCGTTCCTGGCCGCACGGGTGCAGCTCAAGCTGGACGCCGAGTTCCCGCGCTTCACGCAGCGGTTGCTCGAGATCGTCTACCCCAACTACGTCGCGCCGGTGCCGGCGATGGTGGTTGCCCAGTTCCGGCCCGACCTGAACGACGGCAACCTGGCGCGCGGCTTCCGCATCGCGCGCGGCAGCATGATGCGCAGCCAGCTCGGCAAGGGCGACGAGACGCCGTGCCAGTTCCGCACTGCGCAGGACGTGACGCTGTGGCCGGTCGAGATCGTCTCGGCCTCGTACTTCTCCTACGCGCCGGACCTGCCGCTGGCGCAGCTGCCGGTCGGCCGACGCGTCAAGGGCGGGGTGCGGCTCAAGCTGCGCGCAACCGCCGGGCTGCAGTTCCACCAGCTGCCGATGGAGGCGCTGCGCCTGTACCTGGCCGGCGGCGACGAGGTGGCCTACAAGCTGTACGAGCTGCTGCTGGGCAGCGCGCTCGGCGTGGTGGTGGTGCCGCCGCAGCGTCCGGTGCCGTGGCACGAGGTGCTGCCGGCGACCAGCGTCGCGCCGGTCGGCTTCTCGGACGACGAGGCACTGTTGCCGGTGGGCCTGCGCAACTTCCAGGGCTACCGGCTGCTGCAGGAGTACTACGCCTTCCCGCAGCGCTTCCTGATGTTCGACATCCAGGGGCTGCGGCCTGCGCTGCAGCGCTGCACCGGCGACGAGGTCGAGGTCGTCGTGCTGCTCGAACGCGGCGACGCGACGCTGGAGAACGTGGTCGACGCCGGCAACTTCGCACTCCACTGCACCCCGGCGATCAACCTGTTCGAGCGCCGCTGCGACCGCATCCACATCACGGCCAACCAGCACGACTACCACGTGGTGCCGGACCGCACCAAGCCGATGGACTTCGAGGTCTACGACGTCACCTCGGTGACCGGCTACGGCGTGGGCGCGGGCAGCGAACACCATTTCCTGCCGTTCTACGCCGCCTTCCACCACGAAGGCCACGGGCATGCGGCCTACTACAGCCTGCAGCGCGAGCCGCGCCTGCTGTCGGCCGAGCAGAAGCGCCGCGGCGCGCGCTCCAGCTACGTGGGCAGCGAGGTCTACATCTCGCTGGTCGACCCGGCGGAAGCCCCGTTCAGCGAGGACCTGCGCCAGCTCGCGGTCACCGCGACCTGCACCAACCGCGACCTGCCACTGCACATGCCACTCGGGGTGGGGCGGACCGACTTCGTGCTGGACATGGCCGCCCCGGTCGAGTCGGTGCGCGTGCTCAAGGGACCGACGCGGCCGTACTCCTCGCTGCGCGAGGGCGCGGTCAGCTGGAAGTTCATCCACCAGCTGTCGCTGAACTACCTCTCGCTGCTCGACGTCGACGAGCGCGAAGGCGCCGCGGCGCTGCGGGAGATCCTGACCCTGTATGCCCAGAGCGCGGACCACGGCCTGCTCAAGCAGATCGACGGCCTGCGCTCGGTGCGCACGCGTCCGACCGTGCGGCGCTTCCCGGCGCCCGGGCCGATCGCCTTCGGGCGCGGCGTCGAGGTCGACGTCGAGGTCGACGAGTTCGCCTTCCAGGGGGCGAGCGCCTTCCTGTTCGGCGCGGTGCTGGCGCAGTTCTTCACGCGCTACGTGTCGCTGAATTCCTTTGTCGAGACCTCGCTGCGGTCGACCAGCCGCGGCGAGCTGATGCGATGGGTGCCCCGATGCGGAAGCCGCGCGATCCTGTGAAGCTCTGGCAGGCGCTGGCGCAGGCGCCGTATCGCCACGACTTCTACTGGGCGATGCGCAGCATCGAGTGCTGCTTCCCGCACAAGCCGCGGCTCGGCACCGCGCAACGTCCGGTCGACGAGCCGGTGCGCCTGGGACAGGAGCCGGCGCTGGATTTCGCCCCGGCCTCGCTGTCCAGGTTCATGCCGCCCGAGGGCAGCCGGCCGGCGCGCATGGAGGTGCGCTTCTTCGGGCTGTTCGGGCCGAACGGGCCGCTGCCGTTGCACCTGACCGACCATGCGCGCGAGCGCATCCTGCACCACGACGACCGCAGCTTCGCGCGCTTCGCCGACGTCTTCCACCACCGCCTGCTGCTGCTGTTCTACCGGGCCTGGGCCCAGGCCCAGCCGACGGTCGGGCTGGACCGCCCCGAGGACGACCGTTTCGGCACCTACGTCGGCGCGCTGTTCGGGCTCGGGACGCCGGCGCTGCGCGGGCGCGACGCCTTGCCAGACCACGCCAAGCTGCACCACGCCGGCCTGCTGGTGCGCCAGGTGCGCAATGCCGAAGGCCTGCAGGCGCTGCTGCGCAGCTACTTCCGCCTGCCGGTGCGCGTCGAGCAGTTCGTCGGGCACTGGATGGCGCTGCCGCCGCACCAGCGCACGCGCCTGCAGCGCGATGCGGCTACCGGCAACCAGCTGGCCCGCGGGGCCGTCCTGGGCCGGCGCGTGTGGGACCGGCAGCACAAGTTCCGCATCCACGTCGGCCCGCTGACGTTGGCGCAGTACCTCGACTTCCTGCCGCCAGGTCGGGCCCTGCCGCCGTTGCTGGCCGCGGTGCGCCAGTACGTCGGGTTCGAGCTGGACTGGGACGTGCGGCTGGTGCTGGCCGCCGCCGAGGTGCCGCAGGCGCGCCTCGGCCGGCACAGCCGGCTCGGCTGGACCACCTGGGCCGGACGCCGTGCGGCCGGCACCGGGGGGCCGGCCCTGGTGCTCCAGCCGGATCGCCCGCGGCGCGCGCTGCGCGCCGCCGCCAACGACCCCGGACCGCAGGCCCGGCACGTGGCCGCCTGATCAGACCGCGAGGAGAGAGAACCCATGAGCGAAATCAGCCGCGTCGCGCTGTTCGGCAAGCTCAACAGCGTGGCCTACAAGGCCGTCGAAGGCGCCACCGTGTTCTGCAAGCTGCGGGGCAACCCGTACGTGGAGCTGGAGCACTGGGTCGCGCAGATCGTGCAGCTGCCCGACAGCGACTGGCACCGCATCATCCGGCACTTCGGACTGGACGCCTCGGTGCTGGCCAAGGACATCACGGCGGCGCTGGACCGGCTGCCGCGCGGCGCGACCTCGATCTCCGACCTGTCGGACCACGTCACCAACGCGGTCGAGCGCGGCTGGGTGTACGGCTCGCTGAAGTACGGCGAATCGCAGGTGCGCACCGGCCACGTGATGGTCGGGCTGCTCAAGACCTCGTTCCTGCGCAACGCGCTGCTGGCGATCTCGCGCCAGTTCGAGCGCATCCGCCCGGACGACCTGGCCGAGGACTTCGGGAAGATCGTTGCGGGCTCGCCCGAGGAAGGGCTGGCACCGACCGACGGCTCGTCGCTGTCCGGCGGCGCGGCCCCCGGCGAGGCGAGCGGTGCGCTGCCGGCCGCCCAGATGGGCAAGCAGGAGGCGCTCAAGCGCTTCACCGTGGACCTGACCGAGCAGGCCCGCTCCGGCAGGATGGACCCCATCGTCGGGCGCGATGACGAGATCCGCCAGGTCGTCGACATCCTGATGCGGCGGCGCCAGAACAACCCCATTCTGGTCGGCGAGGCTGGCGTGGGCAAGACCGCGGTGGTCGAGGGCTTCGCGCAGCGCATCGTGCGCGGCGACGTGCCGCCGGCGCTGAAGGACGTGGAGCTGCGCGCACTGGACGTGGGCCTGCTGCAGGCCGGTGCCAGCATGAAGGGCGAGTTCGAGCAGCGCCTGCGCTCGGTGATCGAGGAGGTGCAGGCCTCGCCCAAGCCGATCATCCTGTTCGTCGACGAGACCCATACGCTGGTCGGGGCAGGTGGCCAGGCAGGCACCGGTGACGCGGCCAACCTGCTCAAGCCGGCGCTCGCGCGCGGCACGCTGCGCACCATCGGCGCGACGACCTGGGCCGAGTACAAGAAGTACATCGAGAAGGACCCGGCGCTGACGCGACGCTTCCAGAACGTGCAGGTCGACGAGCCCGACGAGCGCCGCGCGATCCTGATGATGCGTGGCGTGGCCTCGACGATGGAGAAGCACCACAAGGTGCAGATCCTTGACGAGGCGCTGGAAGCCGCGGTCAGGCTCTCGCACCGCTACATCCCGGCGCGCCAGCTGCCGGACAAGGCGGTCAGCCTGCTCGACACCGCCTGCGCGCGGGTGGCCGTGAGCCTGCACGCGACGCCGGCCGAGGTGGACGACAGCCAGCGGCGCATCGAGGCGCTGGAGACCGAGCTGGGCATCATCGCGCGCGAGCAGAGCATCGGCATCGACACCGGGCAGCGCCGCGCCGAATGCGAGGCGGCACTGGCCGCAGAGCGCGAGCGCCTGGCCGCGCTGACGCAGCGCTGGGAAACCGAGAAGGGCCTGGTGGACCGGCTGCTCGCGCTGCGCGCCCAGCTGCGCGCCGGCGCCCAGCCGGTGGAGGGCACCGGCAGCGCGCTGGAAGCGGCGGCCGAAGGCGCCACCGAGTCGCCGCTGGGCGAGGCCGAGCGCGCCGCGCTGCTGCAGGAGCTGAGATCGGTGCAGGCCCAGCTGGCCGAGGTGCAGGGCGAAAACCCGCTGATCCTGCCCACCGTGGACTACCAGGCCGTGGCCAGCGTGGTGGCCGACTGGACCGGCATCCCCGTGGGCCGCATGGCGCGCAACGAGATCGAGACGGTGCTGAACCTGCCGGCGCTGCTCGGCCAGCGGGTGATCGGCCAGGACCACGCGATGGAGATGATCGCCAAGCGCATCCAGACCACGCGCGCCGGCCTGGACAACCCCAACAAGCCGATCGGCGTGTTCCTGCTGGCGGGCACCTCGGGCGTGGGCAAGACCGAGACCGCGCTGGCGCTGGCCGAGGCGCTGTACGGCGGCGAGCAGAACCTGGTGACGATCAACATGAGCGAGTTCCAGGAGGCGCACACCGTCTCCACGCTCAAGGGTGCGCCACCGGGGTACGTCGGCTACGGCGAAGGTGGGGTGCTGACCGAGGCGGTGCGGCGCAAGCCGTACAGCGTGGTGCTGCTCGACGAGGTCGAGAAGGCGCACCCGGACGTGCACGAGATCTTCTTCCAGGTGTTCGACAAGGGCTTCATGGAGGACGGCGAGGGCCGCTTCATCGACTTCAAGAACACGCTGATCCTGCTGACGACCAACGCCGGCACCGACCTGATCGCCAGCATGTGCAAGGACCCGGAGCTGATGCCCGATCCCGAGGCGCTGGCCAAGGCGCTGCGCGAGCCGCTGCTGAAGGTCTTCCCGCCCGCGCTGCTGGGGCGGCTGGTGGTGATCCCGTACTACCCGCTGAGCGACGAGATGCTCGGCCGCATCGTGCGGCTGCAGCTCGGTCGCATCAAGAAGCGCATCGAGGAACGGCACAAGGTGCCGTTCGAGTACGGCGAGGACGTGATCCGGCTGGTGGTGTCGCGCTGCACCGAAAGCGAGTCGGGCGGCCGCATGATCGACGCCATCCTCACCAACACCATGCTGCCCGACCTGTCGCGCGCCTTCCTCAACGCGATGATGGAAGGCCGCCAGCTCGAACGCGTCAAGGTCGACGTCCAGGACGGCAACTTCACCTACAGCTTCTGAGGCCGTCCGCACGGATCCGACAAGGTATAGAGGTGACCCCATGCCTGCACTGACACTCGAAGAACTCCGCGCGATGGGCGAGATCGCCAAGGCGCGGCGCCTGCTGCTGGTCAACATGTTCAGCGGCACGAAACTGAAGTACGGCAGCAAGACCGCCCTGAAGACCGGCAAGGGGCTGGTGTCCGACGGCAAGTCGATCTACCAGCAGGCGAACAAGCTCGCCAAGGCCGGCAAGGAGGTGGCCAAGGTCGGCTCGCAGGTCGGCAAGACGGCGGCGCTGGCGCCGGGCATGAAGCAGATGATCGAGGACTTCATCGTCCAGTGTGCCGACGTGCAGAACATCCAGGAGATCGTCGAGGTGGTCACCTCCGAGACGGTCAAGGAGCTGATCGCCGAGGTGACCCCGATCGTCGGCGTGGTGAGCAGCGGCTACAAGCTGGCGCAGGCGGCCAGGACGGTGGCCACCGACGGCTACCAGCTCTACCGCAGCCAGGAGTACCGCCAGGGGTTCCGCGTCGGCGATCCGGTCGCCGCCGCCGAGGCGGTGCGGGAGCTGATCAAGCGCGACCTGGGCCGGCACTCGGTGCAGCTGGCGCAGCAGGCCACCGCCACCGGGGCGAAGATCGCCGGCCTGTTCACCGACCTGGGCACCGCCACCACCGCGGGCATCGGCATTGCCAACGCGGTGGCGAGCCTGGGGCTCAAGCTCTACTCGCTGGGCATGGACATCAAGGACCTGCGTGCCGGCAACGCGCGGCTGAAGACCCCCGACACGCTGGACCTCACGGTGTTCAAGGACTGCCCGATCCTGGGCTGCTACCTGCTCACCTGCGCCGACACCTCGCTGGTGGCGAACTTCTTCGTCGCCGACATCGGCCTGCCGGGGTGGATGGACCGCATCGAGGTGATGAAGCGCAAGCAGATGGATCCGCTGCTGGAGATCGCCACCAAGAACATCAAGGCCTCCAACCTGCAGCTCGAAGGGTTGCAGGCCAACCGGATCACGCACGCCGACAAGAGCTTCTTCGCGAAGGTCAAGAGCAAGGCGGTCAAGCGACTGCACCTGAGCTGAAGGCCGGACCATGGGCAAGCGCGCAAGGCCGGCCAGGGCCTCCGGCACCGACGTCACGCCGCTGCTGCACCAGGCCGTGGTGTTGCACCAGCGCGGGATGCTGGAGGAGGCCGAACGCCTGTACCGGCGCGTGCTGGCGCTGGCACCGGAACAGCCCGACGCCCATCACTTCCTCGGCGTGCTGCTGCACCAGGGCGGACGCAGCGAGCAGGGCTGGCCGCTGATCGAGCGCTCGCTGGCGCTGGTCGACCGCATCCCGGACTGGCACAACAACGCGGGCAACGTACTGCTGGAGATGGGCCGGCTCGACGAGGCGATCGCGGCCTACCAGCGCGGCCTGCTCCTCGCCCCGGATCGCCCGGACATCCTGAACAACCTCGGCGTGCTGATGCGCATGCGCCGCGCCTACCAGGACTCCGAGCAGGCCTACCGGCGTGCGCTCGAGCTGGCCCCCGAGTTCGCCGACGGCTGGAGCAACCTGGGCAACCTGCTGGCCGGCACGGGCCGCCTGCTGGAAGCCCTCGATGCGTACCGCACCGCGTTGCGCCACAAGCCGGGCCACCCCGAGGCGCGCAAGATGCTGGGGGTGGCCTACTACGCGCTGGGACAGGTCGACAAGGCGGCCGAGGTGTACCGCGACTGGCTCGCCGACGAGCCGGGGCACCCGGTCGCGCAGCACCACCTGGCTGCCTGCCTGGGCAGCGGCGTGCCCGAGCGCGCCTCCGACGCCTACGTCGAGACCATCTTCGACCGCTTCGCCCACAGCTTCGATGCCAAGCTGGAGCGCCTGCACTACCGCGCCCCGCAGCTCGTGGCCGAGGCCGTCGCGCGTGCCTGCGGTGCCCCGGCAGGGGGGCTGGACGTGCTCGATGCCGGCTGCGGCACCGGGCTGTGCGGGCCGCTGCTGGCGCCGCATGCACGGCGCCTGGCGGGCGTGGACCTGTCGGCGCAGATGCTGGCCAAGGCCCGCCTGCGCGGGGTGTACGACGAACTGGCCAAGGCGGAGCTGACCGCATACCTGCAGCAGTGCCATGCGGAGTGGGACCTGGTCGTGTCGGCCGACACGCTGTGCTACTTCGGCGACCTGCGCGCAGTGACCGCTGCGGCGTGCGAGGCGCTGCGCCCGGGCGGCTGCCTGGTGTTCACCGTCGAAGCGCTTGTCGACGGACAGGGCGGCGCGGGCTTCCGGCTCAACCCGCACGGTCGCTACAGCCACGCCGCCGGGTACGTGCGCGAGGTGCTCGCGCAGGCCGGTCTTGCGGTCGAGGCGATGGAGGGCGGGGTGCTGCGCACCGAGAACATGCAGCCCGTCGAGGGCTGGCTGGTCGTGGCGCGTCGTCCCGCGGCCGGGCAGGACGGTGCCTGCGCAGGAACGGCAGGCCGTGGCCAAGGAAGTTAGGGATACCGAGGCTTGGTGTTAGGGATGGTGGGGGGCCGACCCGCTGCCCATAATGGGTTGCAGGTGGACTTCCGGTGTGGGACATCGTGGGGGCACGAAGCAGGATCGCAGCCAAGGGAGGCAACGATGAGTGGCGCTGAGCGTCCCGGCCCGGTGTGCGCCTGGTCCGTATCGCGTCCCGCGGTGTGGGACGGCACCGCGTGCCTGCAGGCCGCCACCACGCCCGGCCCGACGGGCAGCGCCGGCCAGTGCGATGCCGAACTGCGCGAGCTCGAAGCCGCGCTGCGCGCCCTGCAGGTGACGGCGCTCAACTTCGGGCGCAGCTTCGTCAATGACGCGGGGGTGCGCGAGAACTACGTGCGCCGCATCGCCGAGATGTCGCGCACCATCCTGGCCGACGTGCGCGCCGGCCGCGCCACGCCGCGCGAGGGCGCGGAGCTGGCGGTGCAGCTGCGCAACGTCATCATGGAGGAAGCGCGCGTGCAAAGCAGCGTCATCGGCCGCGCGCAGGCCGAGCGGCTCAAGGCGACGGGCAAGACCATCGAGCAGCTGGTCGACGCCACCACCGAAAAGCTTTTTCCCGGGCGCAGCTTCGGCGCGCTGGAGCCGGCGCAGCGGCGCCGCGTGTTCGAGCACATCGTCGAGTCGTCGGGTCGATCGCGCCCGGCGGTCACCTCGCAGATCCCGCGCTGGCGCCTGATGGGTCGCGCCTGCGTCGCGTTCACGGTCGCGGTGTCGGTCTACAACATCTGGACCGCCGAGCACCGCGTGCATGCCGGGCTGCGCGAAGGCCTCGTGCTGGGCGGCGGTGCGGCCGGTGCGGCGATGACGGGGGCCGCGACCGGGCTGGTGTGCGGGCCGGGTGCGCCGGTGTGCTCGACGGTGCTGTTCCTGGTGGGCGGCCTGATGGGCGCACTTGCCGCGGACCGGATCGCCGACCGCTACGACGAGGAGCTGCGCGAGTTCGCGCGCTGGCTGGGAGAGGGCTGGTGAACGGCGCGGCGCGCACACCCGGGGACCAGGCCGCCGACCGCCTGCGTGCGGCCCGCGCGGCGCTGTCCGAGCTGTTCCTCGACCGCGAGTTCGACGACGCCGACCGCCGGCGGCTGTGCGAGGCGCTGGCCGCCACCGGGCTGGACCTGGCGACGCTGGAGCGCGTGTTCACCGAGGAGCTCGAGCCGCTGCTGTCGGCCAACCTGCGCACGCCGGCCGGCGAGTGGGCCGGATTCGACATCGACTGGCTGGAAGCGCGCATCCGCGAACGGCAGGGGCAGCAGGACGGCTGGCGCGGCTGGTGGCAACGCGGGCGGCAGGCCCTGGCCGGACGTTCGCCCGCGCACGAGGAATGGCTGCGCCTGCGCGAGCTGCTGGTGGCGCGGGCCGGCAGCGAACGAGGGTGAGGCTGGGAGACCGAGCATGGCACGAGTGATGGAGATCGACACGCCCCTGGGGGCCGACGTCCTGCTGTTCCGGGCCATGAGCGCCCGCGAGGAGCTGGGGCGTCCGTTCGAGTTCCTCATCGAGGTGCTGTCGGACAAGGGCGAGCTGCCGGTGCACGAGCTGCTCGGCAAGCCCGTGACCGTCAGGCTGGAGCTGCCGGAGGAGCGCGCCCGCTTCTTCAACGGCATCGTCGCGCGCATGGCCACCGCCTCGCCGCTGGGACGGTACCACCGCTACCGCCTCACCGTGCGGCCGTGGCTGTGGCTGCTGACACGCAACAGCAACTGCCGCATCTTCCAGCAGCAGAGCGTGCCGGACATCCTGTCGCAGGTGTTCGCGAAGTACCCGCAGGCCGCGATCGAGAAGCGCCTGACCGGCTCCTACCGCACCTGGGAGTACTGCGTGCAGTACCGCGAGACGGACTTCAACTTCGTCAGCCGCCTGATGGAGCAGGAGGGCATCTACTACTACTTCCGGCACGAGCCCGGACGGCACACGCTGGTGCTGGCCGACGGGCTCAGCGCCCACGAGGCCGTGCCCGGCTTCAAGTCCGTGCCGTACATCCCGCATGACCGCGGCCGCCGGCTCGAGCAGGAGTACATCGACGAATGGAGCGTGTCGGCCGAGATCCAGCCCGGCAGCTACGTGCTGGACGACTTCGACTTTACCAAGCCGAGCGCCGAGCTGCGCGCCAGCGCGCGGCGTTCGCGTCCCCATGACGCGGCGGACGGCGAGTACTACGACTACCCCGGCGAGTACGAGGCCCGCAGTGACGGCGAGCTGTACGCCAAGCTGCGCCTGGAGGAGCTCCAGGCGCACCACGAGCAGATCCAGGGCAGCGGCAACGCGCGCGGGCTCGCCGTCGGTGCGCTGTTTCGCTTGACCGGCCACACGCGCGGCGACCAGAACCGCGAGTACCTGGTGCGCTCGACCCACATCGAGATGCAGTTCGGCGAATACGAATCGCTGGACGCCGGCAGCACCGACTATCACATCCGCTTTGCCGTGCAGCCCAGCCAGGAAGCGTTCCGCACCGAGCGGCTCACGCCCAAGCCGGTGGTGCAGGGACCGCAGACCGCCATCGTCGTGGGGCCGGCGGGCGACGAGATCCACACCGACAAGTACGGCCGCGTCAAGGTGCAGTTCCACTGGGACCGCGACGGCGCCGGCGACGAGAACAGCTCCTGCTGGGTGCGGGTCGCGCAGCCCTGGGCCGGCAAGAACTTCGGCATGATCGCGATCCCGCGCATCGGCCAGGAGGTGGTGGTCGACTTCCTCGAGGGCGACCCGGACCGCCCGCTGGTCACCGGCCGGGTCTACAACGGCGAGCAGATGCCGCCGTGGGAACTGCCCGCGAACAAGACCCAGACCGGCATCCTGACCCGCTCGACGCCCGACGGCAGCGCCGCCAACGCGAACGCGATCCGCTTCGAGGACAAGAAGGGCGAGGAGCAGCTCTGGATCCACGCCGAGAAGAACCAGGACATCGAGGTCGAGAACGACGAGACCCACTGGGTCGGCCACGACCGCAAGAAGACCATCGACCATGACGAGACGGTCGAGGTCAAGAACAACCGCACCGAGACGGTCGGCAACGACGAGCAGATCACCATCGGTGCCAACCGGACCGAGAAGGTGGGCGGCGACGAGTCGATCACCGTCGGCGGCAACCGCAGCGAGACGGTGGGCGCCAGCGAGGACGTGATCGTCAGCGCGAACCGCAGCCACATGGTGGGCTCGAACGACGACCTCAAGGTCGGCGCGAACCGCACCATCAACGTCGGCGCCAACCAGCAGCTCGTGGTCGGCGGGAACGTGACCGAGGCGGTGGGCGGCTCCTGCACGCAGACCATCGGCGGCGCGCTGACCCAGACGGTCGCCGGTCCCGTCACCATCAACACGCCGGCGGCGATGACCATCACCGCCGCCGGCGGCGTCACCATCGTCGCGCCCGGCGGCACCAAGGTCATCGACAACTTCCTCTCCAACCTGGGCGGCATGCTGACGCAGAGCTACGGGCAGATCATGAAGTTCACCCCGATGTCGATGGAGGTGAAGGCGGTGTCGGTCGAAGGCTGCGGCGTCAAGGTCGACATGGGGACCGTCCATACCCACAAGACTGGGGTGCACCTGCAGCAGCTGGGCGCCAAGCTGCTGAGCACCGATTCGGCCTTCCTCAACAAGGCCGGCCTGATGCTGGCCAAGGCGGGCATCCACCTCATCGGATGAGCACGGGTGTGAAGATGGATGCAGGGCGCTGGCTGCTGGTCGTGGTGATCCTGATCGCCGCGATCCCGTTCCTGCGCCGGCTGTGGATCGAGGGGCAGGCCGAGTGGCTGCGCCGGACCGGCGAGCCGGCCCAGGCGGTGGTGCTGCGCCTCGAGGACACCGGCGAGCGCTACCGCGAGGGGCCGGTGCTCGTGGTGCACGTGCGTTTCTCCACGCCGCTGCAGGGCGTGGTGCAGTCCTCGTTCCGGCGCGCGATGACCCCGGTCGAGCTGCAGAGCGTGCGTCCGGGAGCGACGGTCGGCATCGTCTACGACCGGGACCGTCCGTCGCGCATCGCGCTGCACGAGATCCCTTCGTCGGCATTGCCCTGAGTTGCCTGTCATGCGCGTCCTCAAGCCTGCCTGCCTGAGCGTCCTGCCGCGGTGCGTCGAGCATCGGGGGCAGTGCTATCTCGGCATCTCGGTGCTGGCCCACGTGCCGCTGCGCGGGGCCGCGCACCTCGGTGCCGAGCAGGCGCTGTGGCCCATGCTGGCCGCCTTCGCGCCCGGCTTCGTCGAGGACGGCATCCCGCGCACGCGCAGCGAGTTCCTGCTGTACGGCACCGTGCATGCGGATGCGAGCCAGCCGGGCAGCCTGCATGTCGACTTCGGCGTGCGCATGGCCGGCATCACCCGTGTCGGCCGTGCCTTCGGGCGGCGCGTGATGGAAGGCGCGCGGCTGGTGCTGCAGGAGCCGCTGGTGCGCGCGCCGGTGGCGGCCGCCTCGGCCTACGGCGGCCCCGGCTACCCGGCCAACCCGGCCGGCACCGGGCACCCGTCCAGCGTGGACGCGCACGGCTACCTGCACCTGCCGCAGATCGAGCTGCCCGCCCATCCCTGGGTGCGCGATCCGCAGCGCAACGTGAGCGCGCTGTTCGGGGCGCTGGACATCACGCACCCGCTGCGCGCGCGGCATGCGGGCACCTACGACGCCGGCTGGCTGAAGCAGCACTTCCCCGGCCTGCCGCCGGATGCGGACTGGGCCCTGTACAACAAGGCGGTGCCGGAGCAGCAGCTCGAGGCGCCGTGGCGCGGCGACGAGGCCTACGACCTGCTCAACCTGCGGGCCGACGCACCGCGCCTGTCGCACCGCCTGCCCGGCGTCACGGCGCGGGTGCTGGTCCGCCGCCAGGCGCGCCCCGAGGCGCTCGAAGACCTGCGCGTCGCGCTGCGCACCGTGCTGTTCCTGCCCGACCAGGACCGGGTCGTGCTGGTCTGGCAGGCCCTGTGCCGCACCGCGCGGGACGACGCCAGCGACATCGACCTGCTGATCGCCGGGGCCGAGCACCTCGGGCGCCCCAAGCCGTTGACGACCTATGCCGACGTGGTGCGGACCCGGCTCGACGAGAAGGACGGCGTGCTGGCCATGCTGGACGACGAGCCGTTGGTGCCCGAGGACATGCCCTTCGACGGGCTGATGGGCGAGCTGCCTGACCTGAACACGCCGCCCGAGCCCGACAGCATGCTGGCACGCACCGTCCGGCGCGCCGAGCGCACGATGCAGGAGGCGCGTGACGAGGTGGCCTCGCACGGCCTCGATCCGGACGAGCACGCCCCGCCGGCGCGCATGCCGGCCCCGCCCGAGATCCCGCCGCCGGCCCGCTGGGGCGCCTTCATGCGCGAGCTGATCGCCGATGCGGAACAGCGCATCGCGGGGGCGAAGCAGGTCCAGCAGGTGCGCATCGCCGACGCCGAGCAGGTGTTCAAGGCGCAGAACCTCGACTTCCAGGTCGTGATGCGCGAGATGAGCGGTGCCGACACGTTGGGGCCGCCGCAGGCGCTGGCGCCCGCCACGCTCCAGACCTTGCGCGACATCGACGCGCTGGCGCGCGCGCAGGGCGAGCCGGTCGGGGAGGTGGCCGAGATGCTCGCCGACATCCCCCTGCAGCAGCGCTGGGTCCAGCAGGACCGCCAGGCCCTGGACCTGTACCGCGAGACCGCGCACGCCCGGCCGGCGGTGCCGCGCACCCAGGGGCGCTTCGCCGAGCGGCAGCGGCGCTGGGTGGCCGAACGGCTGGCCAAGGGCGAGGGCCTGCAGGGGCTGGACCTGAGCGGCGCCAACCTCGCGGGCATCAACCTCGCCGGCGTGGACTGCGAGGGCGCCATGCTGGAGGGCGCCGACCTGCGCGGCGCGACGCTCACCGGCGCGCGCTTCGCGCGGGCCGTGCTCGCGCATGCCGACCTCAGCGACGCCCAGCTGCAGGGTTGCGACTTCACCGATGCCAACCTCGGGCGCGCCCGCCTGGATCGCGCCAACGCCACGGGCGCGATCCTCGTGCGGGCCACGCTGACCCAGGCCGTGCTGAACCTCACCGTGCTGCAGCGCGCGGTGCTGCGCGGGGCGCAGCTCTACAGCGTGATCCTCACCGGTGCCGACCTGGCCGGGGCCGACCTCGAGGAGGCCCAGGTGCTGCAGTGCAACCTCAGCAGTTCCTCGCTGCAGCAGGCCCGCGTGGACAAGGCGCAGTTCGTCGAGTGCAACCTGAAGCACACGCGCTGGAGCGGGTGCAGCGGTGCCGAGACCGTGTTCATGAACATCGCGTGTGCCGAGTGCGACTTCACCGGGGCGCGGCTGCCGCAGTCGCGCTGGGTCGGCGCGGTGGACCTCAGTGGCGCGCGCTTCGACGATGCGCAGCTGGCACAGGCCTATTTCGGCCAGGGCAGCTGCCTGCGCGCGGCGAGCCTGGAGCGGGTGCAGGCCGACGGCGTGGACTTCACCGCCTGCAACCTGGAATGCGCCGTGCTGCGTGCCGCGCGGCTGCGCGGGGCGAGCCTGCGCCGTGCGCGGCTGGTCGAGGCCGACCTGTCGCACGCCGACCTGATGGGCGCGATCCTGCAGAACGCCGACGCGCAGGGCGCCGCGCTGGTGGGCGCGCACCTGTACGGCGCCGACCTGGCGCGCCTGCGCGCCGACACCCGCACCCGCCTCGACGGCGCGGTGCTGCACAAGGCGCGCACCTATCCCCGCTGGCAAGCGCCGGCCGAACGCCGATGAAGACGCTGGACGTGACCCAACTCCGGGCGGCGCTGGACAGCGGCGAGCCGCTGGTCGGCGTGTCGGTGCAGGGCGCCGATCTGCGCGGGCTGTCGCTCGGCGGTGCGGTCTACGAGAACGTCGACCTGCGCGGTTGCCGCATGGACGGCGCGACCGTGCGCGACGCGATCCTCGTCAAGTGCCAGCTCGACGGCGCGAGCCTGGAAGGGGCCGACCTCCGCCAGCTCGCGCTGCACGAGTGCAGCCTGGAGGGCGTGGTGATGCGCTCGGTGCAGGCGCAGGGCCTGCAGGTGGTGGCGTGCCGGCTGGCCCGCTCCGACTGGCGCGGCGCGGACCTGACCGACGCCGCCTTCCTGGACTGCCAGCTGCAGCAGGCCGTGTTCGCCGGGGCCACCGTCAACGGCACCACCTGGCTGGACGGCAGCCTGGACGAGGCCGACCTCGGGGCGACGCACCTGCACAAGGCGGTGCTGGTCGGCGCCGACCTGTCGCGTGCACGCCTGGGCGGCGCGCGCTTCGACCAGTGCGTGATGAACAAGGTGAAGCTCGCCGGGGCGGACCTCGGCGGCATGGACCTGCGCCTGAGCCAGCTGTTCGAGGCGGACCTGCAGGGCACTCGGCTGGTCAGGGCACAGCTGCAGCAGTGCGGCTTCAAGGGCGCGCTGCTGCAGGGCGCCGACCTGTCCGGCGCGATCGCCCCGCAGGCCGTGTTCGTCGAGGCGCAGGCCGACGGGGCCCGCTTCGCCGGCGCCGACCTGCTGCAGTCGCTGCTGATCGATGCCGGGCTGCAGGGCACCGACTTCCGCGCCGCGCGGCTGGAGCAGGCGATGTTCCACCGCGCCCGCTGCGCCCAGGCCGACTTCAGCGACGCCAACCTGGTCTACGCCGACTTCTCGCATGCGGACCTGCGCGGTTGCCGCTTCGACGGCATCCGCACCGAACGCACCAGGTTCCACCTCGCACAGCGCGAAGGCGTGCGCCTGCCCGCCGGCGCCAGCGTCCTGGGCGACGACGAAGCGCTGGCCCGGGCCGAGCGCTGGCAGCCCCCCGTTTCTTCTCCGACCGGAGTGCCACGATGAATCCGACTTCCACCTCCGTCCCTCCCCGCGCCCCCACCGCCGCCGAGGCCCGCTGGCTCACCGGCACCGTGGCGCACTGCGATGCCGACACGTGCTACGTGAGCCTGGAGCGCGAGGGCCGGGCCTGCGAGGCGCGCCGCGCCTTCGGCTGCCTGGTCGCACCCGCCGTCGGCGACCTTGTCGCCGTGCTGTGCGACGAGCACGGGCAGCACCACGTCATCGCCGTGCTGCACCGTCCGGTCGAGGCCGAGGCGACGCTGAGCGTGCCGGGCCGCATGGTGATCGAGGCACCGGCCGGGCTGGCGGTGCGCGCGGGGCAGGGCATCGAGCTGCAGGCCGACGTGCTGGACGGGCGCGTGGGCGAGGTGCGCTGGTGGAGCCGGCTGATGCAGCTGACCGGCAAGGAACTGCTGGTGCGCACCGGGCTGGCGCGGCTGGCCTGCAGCGTCGCCGACCTGGTGACGCAGCGTTCGCAGGTGCAGGCCGAGCGCAGCTACCGCACGATCGCTGCGACCGAGCACGTGCGCACCCGCGTGCTGGACGTGCAGGCCGAGCAGGTCGTGCACCTGCGGGCACGCCACACGCTGGTGACGGCGCAGCAGCTGACCAAGCTCGACGGTGCCCAGGTGCACGTCGGCTGACACGCGACGAGGAGCTTCCGATGTTCGCCAACACCCAGATGGCCGGCCAGAGCCTGGCGTTTCCCGACGTCTGCCTGACCCCGGCGCCGCCCGGGCCGCCGATCCCGGTCCCGTATCCCAACATCGCGATGTCGCCGATGGCCGTGGGCGCCGCCTACAACGTGCTGATCGACTGCATGCCGGCGCACAACATGGGCACCGTGGTGCCGCTGACCAACGGCGACAACGCCGGCATCGGCACGGGCGTGGCCTCGGGCATGGTGATGGGGCAGGCCCGGCATCTGACGGGGGCCTTCACCGTGCTGGTGGGCGGCAAGCCCGCCACGCGGCTGAGCAGCATGAGCCTGCAGAACGGCACCAACGCACCGGGTTGCCAGATCGTGCCCAGCCAGGTCAAGGTGTTGATGTTGGCGCCATGAGTCCCTTCGTGTCCCCAGGCGAAGGGGGAGGCCGGCCGCGCCGTGCGTCCCCTTCGAGCCTACACATTCCAGTGGTGGTCACATGCTCCAGATTCGAGTCGTGAGCGTCGCGGGGCAGCCCCCCGCCACCCCCATCGTCGCCCAGTTCGGCCCGGCCGGGGGCAGCATCGGTCGCAACGAAGGCAACACGCTGGTGCTGCCCGACGAGGCCAAGACGATTTCCCGGCAGCACGCGCTGATCCAGATGCAGGGGCAGGGCTACGTGCTGCTCGACAAGGGCGCCAACCCGACCCTGCGCAACCGTGTGCCGGTCGGCGCGGGGCAGGTGGTGCCGCTGGAGCCCGGCGACGAGCTGTGCATCGGGCCGTACGTGCTGACGGTGGAGCGGCCGGCCGCGGCGGCCTTCGACCCGAACAGCACCCAGGTCGCCCCGGCGCCGGTCGCCCCGGTGCCGCCGTCCGCTCCCGCAGCCCCGTTCGCCCTGCCGCCGGCTTCGGCCGCGCCCTCGGCCCCGCCGGCAGCGCCCGCCGCGGCGGACGATCCGTTTGCCGGCCTGTTCGGCGCGGCGCCTGCGGCACCGGCCGCCGCACGGGACGACCCGCTGGCAGGGTGGGGCGGGGCCCCGGCACCGGCGCCGGCACCTGGCCCGGTGCCCGCGATCCCGGACGATTTCGATCCGTTTGCCAGCCTGGCCAGGCCCGAGCCCGCCCCGACACCGGCCTTCGATCCGCTCGCTTCGGCGTCGCGCCGCGTGCCGCCACCCATCACCTTCGACCCGCCGGGGGGCAGCGACGACCTCATTGCGCCGGTGCCGGAGAAGTCGGCGTCCATCGACGAGCTGTTCGGCCTGGGCAACACGCCGGCCGATCCGCTGGACGTGCTCAAGTCGGTCGATCCCGCGCCGTCGCCTGCGCCGTCGGCCCCGGTGGACGACCCGCTGGTCCTGTTCGGCGGTCCGCCGGCACCGCAGGGAGCGGGCCCGGCGCAACCGGATCACACGAGCGCCGAGCACATGGCCTTCTCGCTGCCGCCGGTGGCCCGCCCCGCGACGCCGCCGCCTCCGGCGCCCGCGCCGGGGCGCGCGCCCGCGGCGGCCTCGGTGAGCCCCGAGCAGATCGACGACCTGCTCGCTTCGGTCGGCCCGCTGGACGCCAGCAAGATGCCCACCGGCCAGTTCAAGGCCATGCCGCCGGCGCCGTCGGTGCCACCCGCGGCGTCGGCCCCGGCGAGCGCGCGCCCGGCGGGGCCGCCTGCGCAGCCGGCCTCGGTGGACGCCCTGATGGCCGCGTTCAGCGAAGGGCTGGGCGCGCCGGTCAACCTGCCGGACGGCGTCACCGAGGAGTTCATGTACCGCATGGGCGGGCTGGTGCGCGAGGCCATCAAGGGGACCGTGGACCTGCTCAACGCACGCGCCGTCACCAAGCGCGAGGTCAAGGCCAGCGCGACGCTGATCATGGAGCGCAACAACAACCCGCTGAAGTTCTCGCCCGACGCGAAGACGGCAATGCTGTACCTGGTCTCGGGTCGCCTCAACCCGGCCTTCATGCCGCCGATCACCGCGATGCGCGACGCGTACAACGACCTGCGCTCGCACCAGTTCGGCTTCATGGCCGGCACCAAGGCCGCGCTCGAAGGCGTGCTGGAGCGCTTCGAGCCGCAGCGGCTGGAGAGCCGCCTGACCGACAAGGGCCTGGTCGAGTCGCTGATCCCGGCGGCGCGCAAGGCCCGCCTGTGGGACCTGTTCAACGAGCTGTACCAGGAGATCGCGCGCGAGGCCGAGGACGACTTCCACGCGCTGTTCGGGCAGGCCTTCCTGAAAGCCTACGAGGAGCATGTCGAGGCGCTGCGGCGCGACATGCCGGAAGACGAATGATGCTGTCGCTGACCGCGCACCTGCTGCACAGCCAGGGAGGCCGCTCCTACCAGGAGGACGCCTGGGGCTACCACGTGAGGCAGGACGTCGCCTGCCTCGTGGTCGCCGACGGGGCGGGCGGCCACGGGGGCGGGGACCTGGCCTCGCAGCTGGTGGTGCGAGCCATCCTGGAGCAGCACGCGATGCAGCCGCAGTGCTCGATGGAAGCGGCCGCGGCGCTGATCCAGCATGCCCAGCAGGTGGTCCTGGCCGGGCAGCGCCGCTTCGCGCAGTACACCGACATGCGCTCCACCGTGGTGATGGCGCTGGTGGACCTGGCGACGGGACAGGCGGTGTTCGGCAATGTCGGCGACTCGCGCGCCTACTGGTTCCACGACGCGACCGTGCTGCTGCAGACCCGCGACCACAGCCTGGTGCAGCAGATGGTCGATGCCGGCATGATCGGCAGCGACCAGATCCGCTCGCGCAAGGAGCGCAGCGTGCTGACCAGTTCGCTGGGCAGTCCCGGCGCGCTCGAACCCTACGTCTACGAGCTCGGCCGCCCGGCCGCCGCGGGCGACGTGCTGCTGCTGTGCACCGACGGCCTGTGGGAGTACGTGCACGAGGACGAGATGCAGCAGGTGCTGCGGCTGGACCAGGACGGCGACCGCCATCTCGCCTGCTTCGAGCAGCGGGTGCAGCAACGCGCCCCGCGCCATTGCGACAACTTCACCGGGCTGATGGCCGTCTTCCACCGCGATGACGCCGCCACTGGCCAGGCCCTGGACCCGGAATCCACCGTGATCGCGCCGCTGGACCCGTTGGGACGCGGCCCGGCTTGAGCCACGGGCGGGACACGGTCACCCACGAGAACTTCCCAGGAGAACCCCATGAACATGCGAGCCCCTTTCATCCTGCACACCGTCGCTGCGGCCTGCGTCGCGTTCGCGGTGTCGGCCTGCGGCGACAAGCCGTCCGAGGCGCCGGCCGCGCCACCGTCTGCAGCCGGCACTGCCGCGCCGGCGGGCAACGAGGTGCTGTTCGAGGCGAACCAGAACGTGGCGGTCACCGGCCCGGCCTTCATCGAATGGCGCGACCAGATGCTGGCCCAGGGCGAGGGCAAGCTGCTGCAGGTCACCGGACGGGCCTACGCCAACGAGAGCGGCAGCGGCGGCGAGGACCTCGGGCAGGCACGCGCCGAGGCGGCCAGCATCCTGTTCATGGAAAAGCTCGATCCCGAGCGCATCGTGCTGAAGTCGGAGACCCTGCCCGGCGATCCGCCCTCCGGCCGCTTCGAGGCGGTGCGCTTCGAGTGGATCGACGCCCCGGCCGACGCAGTGGCCGGCGCCGAGGCCGGAGCCGAGCCCGCGAGCGGCGAGGAGGCGGCCACGAGCGTGGCGGCGGCACCGGCTCCGGAACCGGCAGCACCGGCAGCCGAACCTGCGCCGGCCACCGAGCCGGCCCCCGCGCCCGCGCCGGCCGCCAGTCCCGCGCCTGCGGCCGCCGACAGCGTGCGCGCGCTGGTGCTGTACTTCGACACCGGCAGCGCCACCCCGCGCCTGGGCGCCGAGGAGCGCAAGCAGCTGCAGGCGCTGGTGGCTTCGGCCGGCGAGGGGGGCATCAACGTGGTCGGCCATGCGGACAGCCGCGGTGCCCCCGAGTTCAACCGGACCTTGAGCGCCGCGCGGGCCGTGGCGGTCAAGCGCCTGCTGGTGCGCCTGGGCGCGAAGGCCGACGCGGTGCAGACCAGCGGCCAGGGCTCGGACCAGCCGGTCGAAAGCAACGACGCGGCAGCCGGCCGGGCGAAGAACCGGCGGGTCGAGATCAGCGTGATGTGACGAGGCTGCGGTGGTCGCCGGTGCGGCGGCCACCGCAGGCCGGGCGCCTGCGCCGCTTCAGTCGGTGGGCCGGAACTGCTGGATCAGCACGCGGCACTCGATGCCATGCGGCGCGACTTCCTTCCACTCGACGTCACCGCCCAGCTGCTTGACCCGCTTGCGGATGCCGCCCAGGCCCAGCCCGTGGGTCCACGCGGCGGGGTTGCGCCCGATGCCGTTGTCGCGCACCACCAGCTCCAGGCGTTCCTGCTGCAGCGTGATGGTCACGTCCACCCGCGTGGCGCGTGAATGCGCGATGGCGTTGTTCGCCAGTTCCCGCAGCACCCGGGTCAGCGCCGACCATTGCACCACGCCGATCGGCACGTTGCGGTCGAAGCTGGTGTTCCAGCCCAGCTCGCATTCCGCCGCATCCAGCCGGTGCGCGAGGTCGCTCTTCCATTCGGCGGCCGCATCCGCCAGGTGATGGTGCTGCGCGGCCAGCCCGCGCGTGAGCGTCTTGAGGTCCTGCAGGGTGTGGCGGACGTAGTCCTCCATCTCCGGCGTCGGCGACTTGTACATCAGTGTCAGCAGCCGTGCGCCGATGTCGTCGTGCAGGTCCTGCGCGATGCGGGCGCGTTCTTCCGAGCGACCCTGTTCGACCGCCTTGTCGAAGGCCACGGCGCGGCGCAGCTGCTCGAAGATGCGGTCGGTCAGGCGCGCGTCCTCGCTGGTGAACAGCTTGCGCCCGCGGTGGGCGAAGCGGATCACGATGGAGCCCATGCTGGGCGCCTGGGGCTGCGGGTTGACCATGTTGGGGATGGGCACCACCAGCGTCGAGCCGTTGTTGAGCACGCGCGAGGCCGCCGTGAGCTTGTCCACCACGTGAATCTCCAGCGGCTCGAACAGATCGCGCAGCAGCCGCACCAGCAGCGGGCCGGTGCGCTCCGGCCGGGCCTCGACCTCGCGCGCGATCTTGTACAGCTGCTCGAACATCCGCTCGGTCGTGACCACGCTGCTGCCCATCAGTCGGTCCAGCAGCCATTGCCGGGCGCCGACGTACAGCCCCAGCGAGACGAACAGCGCCAGCGTCACCGAGGTCAGCTGTCCCAGCGAGAAGGCTGCGACGAACAGCAGGTCCAGCGAGGTGGCCACCGTGGTGATCGCCGCCAGCAGCGAGAACTCGCGCATCACCTGCTGCGACTTGGACAGGAACGGGATCAGCAGCAGCAGCGAGGCGAAGAACACGTACCAGATCATCGAGCCGATGATCGAGATGTTCTGCTGGATGCCCGGCTGGCCGTCGGCCGTGGCCAGCGCCACGGTGAGCAGCACCCAGGTCCCGACCACGATGCCGCCGAAACGGCGCAGCACCAGCGCGAACGGGTTGGGCTCGAGCCGGTGCGACCAGGTCAGCACCGCGATCGAGGCCGCCCCCATCAGCGCCCCCAGGCCCTGCACCCACCACCACACGCCCGGCAGCCAGCCGGCCAGCGACAGCGCCAGCAGCAGGGCCGCGGCGGACCAGGCGAGCGCGATGGCCAGCGGCGCGCGCGGGATGCGGCGCGGGTACATCGCGGTCGCGTGCACGGCCGCTGCAGCGGCGGCCAGGTCGAAGGCCACGCGGCAGTGCAGGTCCCAGCCCGCCAGGTGCGGTGGCCAGACCAGCTCCAGGGTCGACTCGATGGCGATGAACACCAGGTTGCCGGCCTGGCCGAGCGTCATGATCGCGTAGATCGCGTTGCGCCGTCCCGGGCGCGACAGCACCACCGACAGCGTCACTCCCCAGACCACCAGCGCCAGCGCGCACAGCAGCCAGAACAACAGGCCCAGCCCGCCGAAGCCGCGCGGCTTGGGAGTCACCTCCAGCAGCGAGCCGTCGCTGAAGTGCAGGTGCAGCGAGGGCTCGGCGAGCAGCCGTTGCAGCAGCTGCTGCTGGCGCAGGTAGTCGCGGCTGCGGGTGTCGTCGATGATCCAGCGCGCCGAGCGCTGCAGCGTCAGTGCGTCGACCGGGACGAAGGCGTGCTCGTCGGTCGACAGGCCGGCCAGCTTGCGGCCTTGTGCGGCCTGCAGCAGGGCATCGTCGGTGGCGTACAGCTCGACCGACCCGTCGGCCAGCGTGCGCCACGACGCCCCGATCTTCGGCTGCTGGGCCAGCCAGTACGCGAGAGAGAACACGCCCAGGCAGGCGAGCAGGGTCGCCGCGGCGAGCAGCCGCAGGCGCCAGCCGAGCCAGCGTCCGGGCGGATGCCGGCCCAGCCGCTGGGAGAACGCGTTCCACTGGCCCGTGCTGAGCAGGGTGCCGGAGCCGGCCGGAGCCGTGCCGTGCAGGTCCGGCGGCAGCGAGTGCGGGGCGGAACTCATCGCGGCCTCGGGATCGGCAAACCGCTGCAGCCGGTCGGGACGGCGCCAGGGCCCTTACACCAGTCCCTGCTTGCTGGCCAGCACGGCCGCCTCGGCGCGACTGGAGACGTTCAGCTTCTTGTAGATGGACTTGATGTGGTCATTGACCGTGAACCACTTGATCCCCATGAGGCTCGCGATCTCCTTGATCGTGAAGCCCTTGCTGAGGTAGGTCAGCACCTCGTTCTCGCGCGGCGTCAGGCGCTCGTAGTCCAGCTTGTCGGCCGGGTCCATGGGGATCGGCGGATGCGCAGGCGGGTGGGCCGGCGCAGCCTGCGCCGGGTTGCCGACGGCGTGCTCGCCATGGCGGAAGTGCGTCAGCAGCCGCCGTGCGATGGCGGGCGACAGCGGCGGCTGGCCACGCACGATCTTCTGCAGTTCCTCGACCAGCACCTCGAAACGGTCTTCCTTGAGCAGGTAGCCGTCCGCACCACACTGGAGCGCGGGGAACAGGTGCTCGTCGTCGGAATACAGCGTCGTGATGACCTTGGTGGCGGGGTACTGCGCAAGCTGCTGCAGCAGTTCCAGGCCGCTGCCGTCCGGCAGCTCGAGGTCGAGCAGCATCAGCTTGAACGGGTCCGGGCCTGGCACCACCGGACGTCCGGCCTGCAGGCCGATGTGGCGCCGCGCCGTCTCGAGGTCACCGGCCTCGGTGATGGCAATGGCGTCGCTGAAGCTGTCCCTGACCACGCGGCACAGGAACGCCCGAGCTACCGGGTTGTCCTCGACGATCAGTACCTTGACGGCCATGGTAGTGCGTTGTGTTGCTCACAAATCGCACAATGGTAGCGCACGCCGTGGCCTTGCAGCCGCAGATTCGATGCTGCGAGCAGCAGTTTCAGTTGGTCAGCACGACCTTGCCGCGCACCTGCCGCGAGGCCATCAGCTCGAACGCGCGGGGCAGCTCCTGCATCGGCAGCTGGTGCTCGATGACCGGCTTGATCCGGCCTTGACCGTACCAGGCCGCCAGCTGCGCCAGCGCTTCGGCGTTGCGCTTCGGCTCGCGCTTCGCGAACTCGCCCCAGAACACGCCGACCAGCGAGGCCCCCTTGAGCAGGGCCAGGTTCAGCGGCAGCGAGGGAATGCTGCCTTGCGCGAAGCCGATCACCAGGTAGCGGCCGCGCCAGGCGATCGAGCGGAACACCGGTTCGGCGAGGTCGCCGCCCACGGGGTCGTAGACCACGTCCGGGCCACGTCCGTCGGTGGCGGCGCGGATCTGCTCGCGCAGGTCGCCGTGGCTGTAGTTGATCGTGGCATCGGCGCCCAGCTCGCGGCACAGCGCGCACTTCTCGTCGGTCGAGGCGGCCGCGACGACGCGCGCGCCGGCGGCCTTCGCGACCTGGATCGCCGCGGTGCCGACCCCGCCGGCCGCACCCAGCACCAGCACGGTCTCGCCCGCCTGCAGCGCGGCGCGGTCGATCAGCGCGTGGTAGGTCGTGCCGTAGGTGCACAGGAAGGCGGCGGCATCCGGGAAGCTGAAGCCCTCGGGCAGCTTCATCACCACCGCTGCCGGGGCCACCGCGTGCGTGGCGAAGCCGCCGGTGCCGGCGAACGCGGCCACCGGGTCGCCGGGGCGCAGGTGCGACACGCCCGCGCCGACCGCCTCGATCACCCCGGCGTACTCCGCGCCCGGCACGAAGGGCAGGGGCGGCTTGACCTGGTACTTGTTCTGCACGATCAGCAGGTCGGGGAAGTTGAGGCTCGCGGCCTTCACCGCCACGCGGACCTCGCCGGCCTGCGGTTCGGGGGCGGGCAGTTCCTTCCAGGTCAGGGCCTGCGGGCCGACCGGGTTGTCACAGATCCAGGCATGCATCGGCGTCTCCTCGGCTGGGAATCGAGCCATGATAGGCAGCGCCGGCGTCGCGCAGCGTCACCGAGGTGACGCGGCCGTCGCCGGGCCCCATGGGGCACCTGCGGGCGGCCTCAATACAATCCCCGCATGCGCATACTTGTTGCCAATGACGACGGCTACCTCGCACCGGGGCTGCAGGCGCTGGTCGAGGCCTGCCGTGGCCTGGGCAGCGTCGACGTGGTGGCCCCCGAGCAGAACGCCAGCGGCACCTCGAATTCCCTGACGCTGCATCGGCCCTTGAGTGCCTTCAAGGCGCCCAACGGCTACACCTTCATCAACGGCACGCCGTCCGACTGCGTCCACGTCGCGCTCACCGGCCTGCTGGAGCACCGCCCCGACCTGGTGGTCTCCGGCATCAACAACGGTGCGAACATGGGCGAGGACACGCTGTACTCCGGCACCGTGGCCGCCGCGATGGAGGCCTACCTGTTCGGCATCCCGGCCATCGCGTTCTCGCTGGTGGACAAGGGGTGGACGCACCTCGATGCCGCGGCTGCCGTCGCGCGCCGCCTGATCGAGCAGGTGGTCGCGCGTCCGCCGGCGCAGGGCGCCTACCTGCTCAACGTCAACATTCCCAACCTGCCGCTCGAGCAGCTGCGCGAGCCGCGCCTGACCCGGCTCGGACGCCGCCACGCCAGCGCGGGCGTGATCCGGCAGGCCAACCCGCGGGGCGAGCCGATCTACTGGATCGGCCCGTCGGGCAGCGCGCGCGAGGCCGGGCCCGGCAGCGACTTCCACGCCACTGCACAGGGCCACGTGTCGATCACGCCCCTGCAGATCGACCTGACCGACCATGCCAGCCTGCCGGGCTGGCAGGCCTGGCTGGACGAGGGGGCGGTGCGGTGAGCGAGCCCGGCAAGCCGCGCGGGCGCAGCTTCCCGCTCAGCCTCGACAAGCTCACGCCGGTGGCCCGCTCGGTGGCCACGCGTCCGTCCGCCGCGGCCCCCGCGCTGACGCCGGCGCGCCCGACGGCGCCGGAGCGCAAGCCGAACCTGCTGCGGCCGCAGCGGTTGCTGCAGCAGGCCGCGCTCGACCGCGAGCGCCAGGTGCGCCCGGCCGGGCTCGGGCTGGACTCCGAGCTGGTGCGCGCGCGCATGGTCGAGCGGCTGCGCGCCCAGGGCATCCGCGACGAGAAGGTGCTGGCGGCGATGCTCGCCGTGCCGCGCCACCTGTTCGTCGACACGGCGCTGGCCAACCAGGCCTACGAGGACACGGCGCTGCCCATCGGCCTGCAGCAGACCATCTCCAAGCCGTCGGTGGTGGCTCGCATGCTGGAGCTGATGCGCGGCAACCGCGGCGACGCGATGCTGCAGCGCGTGCTCGAGATCGGCACCGGCTGCGGCTACCAGGCCGCGGTGCTGGCCCACCTGGCGCGGCTGGTGGTCTCGGTCGAGCGCCTGAAGGCGCTGCACGACAAAGCCCGCGAGCTGCTTGCGCCCTGGCGCGCAGACAACGTGCGGCTGGTATATGGTGACGGCATGCTCGGCCATCCCCCCAATGCGCCGTACGACGGCATCGTCGCGGCAGCCGGCGGGGAGGCGATCCCGCAGGCCTGGTTGGACCAGCTGGCCGTCGGCGGGCGCCTGGTCGCGCCGGTGGTGCGGGGCTCGACGCAGGTGCTCGTGCTCGTGGAGCGGAACGATCGTGGGTTCGTGCGTTCAGAGCATGAAGCCGTCCATTTTGTCCCCTTAAAATCCGGCACGACCTGAGGTCGTGCAAAGTCACCCATGGTGTCCACTTCAGGAGTTCTGATGAGTTTCAAGACGGGCGCGTGCCTTGCAACCGCCTTGTTGTTGGCCGCGTGCGCGACTTCGGACCACCGGGCACCGGTGGAAGATCGCAACCTGTCCGGCGCGCGCGTGCCGGCCAACGGGGCCACCGCCTCGGCCGATCCCGCCAAGCCGCTGCCGCCGGGCAGCGAGAACGCCGGCAAGCCCGGCTACTACACCGTCAAGCCGGGCGACACGCTGATCCGCGTCGGGCTGGAGACCGGCCAGAACTGGCGCGACATCATGCGCTGGAACAACCTCGACAATCCCAACGTGCTGGAAGTCGGGCAGGTGCTGCGCGTGGTGCCGCCGGCCACCGATCCGGCCGGGGTGGCGACGCGCCCGGTGACGGTCGCGCGCGTCGAATCGCGCCCGCTGGACAGCAAGCCGGGGGCGTCCGCGGCATCGGCGCCTGCCGCGTCCGATGCACCTGCCGTGACGCCCGCCCCGTCCGCCTCGCCTGCGCCCGCACCGGCGCCGAGCCAGGCGGACAAGGATGCCGGCGGCATCAACTGGATGTGGCCGGCCCAGGGCCCGGTGATCGCGACCTTCGACGAAGTGCGTAACAAGGGCTTGGGCATCAGTGGCAAGGCGGGCGATCCGGTGTACGCTGCGGCTGACGGGCGCGTGGTGTATGCCGGCTCCGGGTTGCGCGGCTATGGCAACCTGGTGATCGTCAAGCACAACAACGACTACCTGACGGCCTACGCGCACAACCAGACCCTGCTGGTCAAGGAGGACCAAACCGTGCGTCGCGGGCAGAAGATCGCCGAGATGGGCTCCACCGATACCGATCGGGTGAAGCTGCACTTCGAGATCCGCCGGCAGGGCAAGCCGGTCGATCCAGCCAAGTACCTGCCGCCGCGCTGATCGGGGCCGGCGTTCGCAGCGGGCGAGGGCGATGAACAGGAAGCATGCCGAACCGAACGGGCGCGTGCTTCCCGAGCCGGTGCCCGAATCGCTGCTCGATCCCGACGCGCTGGCTTCGCCGCCGCTGCTGTCGTTGCCCCAGGCCGGCGAGGTCAACGGCAACGGCAGCGCGGCGGTCGAACCCAACGGCCGCGCGCTGGCCGAGTTCGATGCCGGCGAATCCGACATCGGCAACACGCTGCAGACCTACCTGCGCGAGATCCGACGCACCCCGCTGCTGACGCCCGAGGAGGAGTACGCCACCGCGACGCGTGCGCGCAGCGGCGACTTCAAGGCGCGGCAGGCGATGATCGAGCACAACCTGCGCCTGGTCGTCAGCATCGCGAAGAACTACCTCGGCCGCGGCCTGCCGCTCACCGACCTGATCGAGGAAGGCAACCTCGGGCTGATGCACGCGATCAACAAGTTCGAGCCCGAGCGCGGCTTCCGCTTCTCGACCTACGCCTCGTGGTGGATCCGGCAGAACATCGAGCGAGCGATCATGCACCAGGCCCGCCTAGTGCGCCTGCCGGTGCACGTGGTGCGCGAGCTCAACCAGGTGCTCAAGGCACGCCGGCAGATCGAGGCCGAGGTGGCCCGCCGCGCCGACGGCGAGAAGGCGGTGCGGGTCGAGGAGATCGCCGCCTACCTGGGCCGGCCGGTGCGCGAGGTGGCCGAGCTGCTCAAGTACGCCGAGGCGCCGGCCTCGCTGGACGCGCCGCTGGAGCGCGACCACTCCGAGTCGATGATGGACATGGTGGCCGACGAGCAGGCCACCGACCCGCTCGGCGCGACGCTCAGCCACGAGGTGGAGCAGCTGCTCGACACCTGGCTTGGCGAACTGAGCGACCGCGAGCGCGAGGTGCTGTCCGGCCGCTACGGCCTGCACGACCGCGAACCGGAAACGCTGGAAGTGCTGGCCGAGCGCCTCGGCCTGACGCGCGAGCGCATCCGCCAGATCCAGCAGGAAGCGCTGCTCAAGCTCAAGCGCCGCATGATCCGCCACGGCGTGGACCGCGACTCCATCTTCTGAGTCTGATCGACCTGCTGCGGGACGGATAATTCCGTCCCATGACACAAGCAGATGAATGGCTGCGGATCGAGTCGCTCGATCTGGAAGCCCAGGGCGTGGCCCACAATGCCGACGGCAAGGTGGTGTTCGTCGACGGTGCATTGCCCGGTGAGGAAGTGCAGGTCGCCGTCACCCGTCGCAAGAACAACTGGGAGCAGGCCCGCGTCGTCGCCTGGCGGCGCGAGAGCGCGCAGCGCGTCCGGCCGCGTTGCGCGCACTTCGGCACCTGCGGCGGCTGCAAGATGCAGCATTTCCATCCTGCGGCGCAGCTCGCGGTCAAGCAGCGCGTGCTCGAGGACCAGCTGTGGCACCTCGGCAAGGTGCGTCCCGAGATGGTGCTGCGGCCGATCCAGGGACCCACCTGGGGCTACCGCTACCGCGCACGCCTGTCGGTGCGCCACGTGCCCAAGAAGGGCGGGGTGCTGGTCGGCTTCCACGAGCGCCGCTCCAGCTATGTCGCCGACATGGACTCCTGCGAGGTGCTGCCGCCGTACGTGAGCGCGCTGCTGCTGCCGCTGCGCGCGCTGATCGCCGGCATGGACGGGCGCGACCGCCTGCCGCAGATCGAGGTCGCCATCGGCGACCACGGGGGGCGGCTCGTCACCGCGCTGGTGCTGCGTCACCTGGAGCCCCTGTCCGATGCCGACGTGGCGCGCTTGCGCGCCTTCGCCGCCGAGCACGGCGTGCAGTGGTGGCTGCAGCCCAAGGGGCCGGACAGCGTGCACCTGCTCGATGCCGCGCAGGTGCCGCTGGCCTACACGCTGCCCGAGTTCGGCATCACGATGCCGTTCAAGCCGACCGACTTCACCCAGGTCAACCACGAGGTCAACCGGGCCCTGGTCGGCCGCGCGCTGCGGCTGCTCGCGCCGCAGCGGGACGAACGCGTGATCGACTGGTTCTGCGGCCTGGGCAACTTCACGCTGCCGATCGCGCGCGGCGCGAAGGAAGTGCTGGGCGTGGAAGGCAGCGAGGCGCTGGTGGCGCGCTCGCGCGAGAACGCCGCGCACAACGGCATCGCCAACGCGAGCTTCGAGGCGCGCAACCTGTTCGAGTTCGAACCGGCCGACCTGGTGGCCTACGGCCGGGCCGACAAGTGGCTGGTCGACCCGCCGCGCGAAGGCGCATTCGCGCTGTCCAAGGCACTGGCCGACCTGGTGCAGCAGCCGCCGACCGACGGCGCCTGGACCCCGCCGCGGCGCATCGTCTACGTGTCGTGCAACCCGGCCACGCTGGCGCGCGACGCGGGCCTGCTGGTGCACCAGGCCGGCTACCGTTGCACCGCTGCCGGCACGGTCAACATGTTCCCGCACACCGCGCACGTGGAGAGCGTCGCGGTGTTCGAGCGCGACTGAGCGCGCGTCTGCTGCCCAGAAAGAAAAGGCCCGCCGAAGCGGGCCTTCCGCGTTCAGGTCGGGCGGGTCATTCGTCGCCGCCGAAGATGCCCAGCAGCGCCAGCAGGTGCTGGAACACGATGTAGATGTCCAGGTAGATCGCCAGCGTGGCGGTCACGTAGTTGGTCTCGCCGCCATCGACGATGCGCTTGAGGTCGTACAGCATGTAGGCGGAGAAGATCACGATGGCCAGCGACGAGATCGTCAGCATCAGGGCCGGCATCTGCAGCCAGATGTTGGCCAGCGAGGCGACGATCAGCATGACGACGCCGACCATCAGCCACTTGCCCATGCCGGACAGGTCGCGCTTGATCGTCGTGGCCAGGGTCGCCATGCCGAAGAACACCAGCGCGGTGCCACCGAAGGCCATCATGATCAGCTGGGCGCCGTTGGCAAAGCCCAGCACCGCCCCGATCAGGCGCGACAGCATCAGCCCCATGAAGAACGTGAAGCCGAGCAACAGCAGCACGCCCACGCCCGAGTTCTTGAACTTCTCGATGGCGAAGAAGAACCCGAACGCGATGGCGAGGAAGGCGAAGAAGCCGAGCAGCGGACTGCTGGCGAAGAAGCTGAAGCCCGTGACCACGCCGATCCAGGCGCCCAGCACGGTGGGCACCAGCGACAGCGCCAGCAACCAGTAGGTGTTGCGCAGGACGCGGTTGCGTTGCTGGGCCAGTACGCCCGAGCGGGAATAGGCTGCCTGCAAGCTTTCGTTCATCGTCGTGCTCCTCTTTCGGTGACGAGGTTTCGACTCCCCCGGGCGATTCTAGTTCCCGCAATCGCAGTGGGGCGATTTCCGCAGTTCGCCCCGATGTGGGGCCGTGGGCTCGCCGGACGGGCGGGATGCTGGCACCATCGCTGCTATAGGACGACTCAATACGAAAGGAGCAACCGATGAAGACCAAGCCCTACCTGACGCTGGACGACGTCAAGAAGATCGCCGCCGGCGCCGAGGCCGAGGCGCTGCGCAACCACTGGGCGGTGAGCATTGCGATCGTCGACGACGGCGGGCACCTGCTGTGGCTGCAGCGGCTGGACGGCGCCGGTCCGGTGTCAGCGCAGATCGCGCCGGCCAAGGCCCGCACCGCGGCGCTGGGTCGCCGGGAAAGCAAGGTCTATGAAGACATGATCAACCAGGGCCGTACCTCGTTCCTGAGCGCGCCCGGCCTGGAAGGCCTGCTCGAGGGCGGGGTGCCGATCATGGTCGAGGGCCAGTGCGTCGGCGCGGTCGGCGTCAGCGGCGTGAAGTCGGTCGAGGACGCCCAGATCGCGAAGGCCGGCATCGCGGCGCTGGGCCAGTGAGGTCACGGGAAAAGGTGCTTGGCTGAGGGCCGGCCGGACCGGCTCGTGGCTGGGCTCAAAACACGACCCGGCGGCCCTGCGGCCGTCCGGGTCGCCCCACGATGAACTACTTGGTCAGGATCAGCTTGCCGAACTTGGTCGCGCGCAGCTGGTAGAGCGCGCCGTTGTGTTCGATCCGGACCGACTTGCGGCCGCGCAGCAGGGCGCTGCTGGCGATGGCCTCCAGGGCCTCGGCCGCCTCGGCCTGCGGCTGGAGCCGGCCACGGGGGCTGGCATCCGGCCGGTGCGCTGGAACAGCCGTCGGCGCGGTGGCCGGTTCGGTGGCGAGGGCGGACGGTTTCATCGGTCTTCCTGGTTCCAGAAACACTGAAAAACGGGGCAGGTTGCCTGCGGATCAGGGCCGCGACAGGGCCCACCAGGCCCCGAGCAGCACCACCAGCAGGCTCGTCAGCCAGACGAGCAACCCGGTCAGTTCGGTCATGCCAGTGCCAGCTCCGCGGCAAGGGGCAGGTGGGAAGCGGCCGGCTCGTGCCGCAGCGTAGAGGCCAGCTTCTGGCGGGCGCAGTCGGCGCACTGCCCGCAGCAGGTGGCCACGCCCAGCTCCATCTGCAGTTCGTCAAACGACGTGCAGCCAGAACGGGCCACGCGTTCGATGTCCCGGTCGGAGACCCTGCGGCATACGCAAACGATCATCTGGCGAACCCTTTCCAATCGACGCCTGTTCAATCGACGGGGTCAGTATAAATGAGAATGATTCCCACTTGAAAAATCTCGCTGACGGCAGGGGCAAGCATTTGTTACCGAGTTCCCCCCTTTAGGGGACGCGGGCGCCCTGCCTGGGTCCGCATACTGGGGCGCCTGTGGACCACCGTTCGAGGACCCTTGTGACGGCCATCGGCCTGACGCCTTGCATCTGCCGCCCCTCATCCGCCTGTTCGCAGGCGCGCCGCCCCCCGGCACCGGGGCGGCGCCCGGACCGCCGGGACGCACCCCAGGGGGGGGCGGCATGAAGCCGGTCCATGCTTCTTCCGACCCTCGCCGCCCCAATGCCACGGCCGGCGTCTACGGGGCCCGGCTGCGGCTGTGGTTCCCGGTGCTGCTGTTCCTGCTGGCCATGCTGGCCTACCTCTGGCGCCGCGGCAGCGGCGTGCTGTGGCACGAGGTGGCCTGGGCGCTGGCGTCGTTCCTGCAGGCGGCGATCCGCTGGCCGTACGTGGAGGCGAACCGGGCCAACCGCATCGAGGCCAGCCGGGTGGGGCGCCTGGAGCAGTGGCTGATGTTCGTCGTCTTCATGACGCTGCTGTGCCTGCCGATGCTCTCCATCGCCACGCCCTGGCTGGACCGCTTCGGCTACCGGCTGCCGTGGCCGGCCGCGGCGGTCGGGGCGGTGCTGATGGCGGCGTCGCTGTGGCTGTTCCACCGTGCGCACGCCGACCTGGGGCGGCACTGGTCGCCGTCCCTGGAGGTGCACGTCGGGCATGAGCTGGTCACCCACGGGGTGTACCGCCACATGCGGCACCCGATGTACGCGTCGATCTGGCTGTTCGCGCTGGCGCAACCGCTGCTGATCCACAACTGGGTGGCCGGGGTGCTCGGGGTGCCGGGGTTCGCGCTGCTGTACTTCCTGCGCGTGCCGCGCGAGGAGCGGTTGATGCTCGACCGGTTCGGGTCGGCGTACCAGGACTACATGGCCCGCACCGGCCGGCTGTGGCCGCGCGGAGGGCGGCCACGGGAGGGACAGGGGCGTCGCTTCAGCTGAGTTCGCCCATCTGGGCCTGCAGGTAGTTCTGCACGCCGACCTTGTCGACCAGTTCCAGCTGGGTTTCGAGGAAGTCGATGTGTTCCTCGGTGTCGTCCAGGATGTCCTGCAGCAGGTCGCGCGAGACGTAGTCGCGCACCGATTCGCAGTAGGCGATGCCGTCCTTGATCGTGGCCTGGGCGGCCTGCTCGAGCTGCAGGTCGCAGCGCAGGATCTCGACCGTGTCCTCGCCGACCAGCAGCTTGCCGAGGTCCTGCAGGTTGGGCAGCCCGTCGAGCATCAGGATGCGGTCCATCAGCCGGTCGGCGTGCTTCATCTCGCCGATGGATTCCTCGTATTCCTTGCGTGCCAGCTTGTCCAGGCCCCAGTGCTTCAGCATGCGGTAATGCAGGAAGTACTGGTTGATGGCGGTCAGCTCGTTCTTCAGCTGCGCGTTCAGGTACTCGATGACCTTGGGGTCGCCCTTCATGTGGAGTCCTCTTCTTCGTGGGGTGTTTGTCGCGGCATTGTGTCTCCGCGACGAAAGGCTGACAAACTTGCGCAGGCGATGCCCCTGCGGAGCCTTGCGAGGGGCGCCCAAGAAGCAGAAGCGTTTTCATTCCGGACCGCGACCGACCGACCGGGCTCGTGTGCTGCGGTGCAATAAGGAAGGGCGCCTCAGGCTATAATTTTCAGGTTTACCCGCAACCACCCCGCCCCAGCGAAACTCCCCGGCCGTTTCCTTACCGGACTCATGCTGTCGAGCAGAGCTGGGCGTGCACACTCGAACGGAGAATCCCCGTGCTGCCGCAACTGCCTCAAGCACTCCTTGCACTCGCAGACGGCACGGTCTTTCGTGGTACCTCGATCGGCGCAGCCGGTCACACGGTCGGTGAAGTCGTCTTCAACACGGCGCTCACCGGCTATCAGGAAATCCTCACCGACCCCAGCTACTGCCGGCAGATCGTGACGCTCACGTATCCGCACATCGGCAACGTCGGCGTGAACCCTGAGGACATCGAGGCGACGAAAGTCCATGCCGCCGGCCTCATCATCAAGGACCTGCCGGTCCTGGAATCGAACTTCCGGATGACGCAGACGCTGCCGCAGTACCTGCGCGAGCAGGGCACGGTGGCGATCGCCGGCATCGACACGCGGCGGCTGACCCGCATCCTGCGCACCAAGGGCGCGCAGAACGGCTGCATCCTGGCGCTGCCCGAGGGGCAATCGATCACCGAGGCGCACGTGCAGGAGGCCATCGCGAAGGCGCAGGCCGCCCCCAGCATGGCAGGCCTGGACCTGGCCAAGGTCGTCAGCACCGACCGTCCCTACGAGTGGTCCGAGACCGAATGGAAGCTCGGTGCCGGCTACGGCCGCCAGTCCGCGCCGCGCTTCCACGTCGTGGCGTACGACTTCGGCGTCAAGCGCAACATCCTGCGCATGCTGGCCGAGCGCGGCTGCAAGGTCACGGTGCTGCCGGCGACCTCGACCGCGGCCGAGGCGCTGAAACACCAGCCCGACGGCATCTTCCTGAGCAACGGCCCCGGCGACCCGGAGCCGTGCGACTACGCGATCGAGGCCGCGCGCGAGCTGATCGAGCACGGCATCCCGACCTTCGGCATCTGCCTGGGCCACCAGATCATGGCGCTGGCCTCGGGCGCGAAGACCTTCAAGATGAAGTTCGGCCACCACGGGGCCAACCACCCGGTCAAGGACCTCGACACCGGCCGCGTCAGCATCACCAGCCAGAACCACGGCTTTGCGGTGGACGAGAAGTCGCTGCCCGCGAACCTGCGCGCCACGCACGTGAGCCTGTTCGACGGCACGCTGCAGGGGCTGGCGCGCACCGACCGGCCGGCGTTCTGCTTCCAGGGCCACCCGGAAGCCTCGCCCGGCCCGCATGACATCGGTTACCTGTTCGACCGCTTCGTGGCGCTGATGGAGAACAAGAATGCCTAAGCGGCAAGACCTGAAATCGATCCTCATCATCGGCGCCGGCCCGATCGTCATCGGCCAGGCGTGCGAGTTCGACTATTCCGGCGCGCAGGCCTGCAAGGCGCTGCGCCAGGAAGGCTACAAGGTCATCCTGGTCAACAGCAACCCGGCGACCATCATGACCGACCCGGAGATGGCCGATGTCACCTACATCGAGCCCATCACCTGGCAGGTGGTCGAGCGCATCATCGAGAAGGAGCGCCCGGACGCGATCCTGCCGACCATGGGCGGCCAGACCGCGCTCAACTGCGCCCTGGACCTGCACCGCCACGGGGTGCTGGCCAAGTACGGCGTGGAGATGATCGGCGCCAACGAGCACGCGATCGAGAAGGCCGAGGACCGCCTCAAGTTCAAGGAGGCGATGACCAAGATCGGCCTGGAATCGGCCAAGTCCGGCATCGCCCACTCGATGGAAGAGGCCTGGGCGGTGCAGAAGCGCATCGCCGCGGAGACCGGCGGCACGGGCTTCCCGGTCGTGATCCGCCCGAGCTTCACGCTCGGCGGCACCGGCGGCGGCATCGCCTACAACCCGGAAGAGTTCGAGGAGATCTGCAAGCGCGGCCTGGACCTGTCGCCTACCAACGAACTGCTGATCGAGGAATCGCTGATCGGCTGGAAAGAGTTCGAGATGGAGGTGGTGCGCGACAAGGCCGACAACTGCATCATCATCTGCTCGATCGAGAACCTGGACCCGATGGGCATCCACACCGGCGACTCGATCACGGTGGCGCCGGCGCAGACGCTGACCGACAAGGAATACCAGCTGATGCGCAACGCCTCGGTGGCGATCCTGCGCGAGATCGGCGTGGACACGGGCGGCTCGAACGTGCAGTTCGCGATCAACCCGAAGAACGGGCGCATGATCGTCATCGAGATGAACCCGCGCGTGTCGCGTTCCTCGGCGCTGGCGTCCAAGGCCACCGGCTTCCCGATCGCCAAGATCGCCGCCAAGCTGGCGGTGGGCTACACGCTCGACGAGCTGCGCAACGAGATCACCGGCGGCGCGACGCCGGCGAGCTTCGAGCCGACCATCGACTACGTCGTCACCAAGATCCCGCGCTTCGCGTTCGAGAAGTTCCGCGAGGCCGACCCGCACCTGACCACCCAGATGAAGTCGGTGGGCGAGGTGATGGCCATGGGCCGCACCTTCCAGGAAAGCTTCCAGAAGGCGCTGCGTGGCCTGGAGACCGGCATCGACGGCCTGAGCGAGCGCAGCACCGACCGTGAGGAGATCGAGCAGGAGCTGGGCGAGCCCGGCCCCGAGCGCATCCTCTATGTCGCCGACGCCTTCCGCATCGGCATGACGCTGGAGGAGGTGTTCGAGGAAACCGCGATCGATCCCTGGTTCCTGGCGCAGATCCGCGAGCTGGTCGAGGTCGAGGCGGGCCTGGCCGGCCGCACGCTGGCCAGCCTGTCGGCCGAGGAACTGCGCTTCCTCAAGCGCAAGGGCTTTTCCGACCGGCGCCTGGCCAAGCTGCTGGGCTCCAGCGAGCACGAGGTGCGCAAGGCGCGCCATGCGCTGGGCGTGCGCCCGGTCTACAAGCGCGTCGACACCTGCGCCGCCGAGTTCGCGACGCAGACCGCCTACATGTACTCCAGCTATGACGAGGAGTGCGAGGCCGAGCCGACCGACCGCAGGAAGATCATGGTGCTGGGCGGCGGCCCGAACCGCATCGGCCAGGGCATCGAGTTCGACTACTGCTGCGTGCACGCGGCGCTGGCGATGCGCGAGGACGGGTACGAGACCATCATGGTCAATTGCAACCCGGAGACCGTCTCGACCGACTACGACACCTCGGACCGCCTGTACTTCGAGCCGCTGACGCTGGAAGACGTGCTGGAGATCGTCGAGAAGGAAAAGCCCTTCGGCGTGATCGTCCAGTACGGCGGCCAGACCCCGCTGAAGCTGGCGCTGGACCTGGAGGCCAACGGCGTGCCCATCATCGGCACCTCGCCGGACAGCATCGACATCGCCGAGGACCGCGAGCGCTTCCAGCAGCTGCTCAACGACCTGGGCCTGAAGCAGCCGCCCAACCGCACCGCGCGCACCGAGGAAGAGGCGCTCAAGCTCGCGCAGGAGATCGGCTACCCGCTGGTGGTGCGCCCGAGCTACGTGCTGGGCGGTCGTGCGATGGAGATCGTGCACGGGGACAAGGACCTGGAGCGCTACATGCGCGAGGCGGTCAAGGTCTCCGAGAAGTCGCCGGTGCTGCTGGACCGCTTCCTGGATGACGCGATCGAGGTCGACGTCGACTGCATCAGCGACGGCGAGGAGGTCATGATCGGCGGCATCATGGAGCACATCGAACAGGCGGGCGTCCACTCGGGCGACTCGGCCTGCTCGCTGCCGCCGTACTCGCTGCCGCAGTCGCTGCAGGACGAGCTGCGCCGCCAGACCAAGGCGATGGCCAAGGCGCTCAAGGTCGTGGGTCTGATGAACGTGCAGTTCGCGATCCAGGGCGAGGGCGACGACGCGGTCGTCTACGTGCTGGAAGTGAACCCGCGTGCCTCGCGCACCGTGCCGTACGTCTCCAAGGCCACCGGCCAGCCGCTGGCCAAGATCGCCGCGCGCTGCATGGCCGGCCAGAAGCTGCGCGACCAGAAGGGCGTGCGCGGCGAGGTCGTGCCGCCGTACTTCACGGTCAAGGAAGCGGTGTTCCCGTTCAACAAGTTCCCGGGCGTGGACCCGATCCTGGGTCCGGAGATGCGCTCCACCGGCGAGGTCATGGGCGTGGGCCGCACCTTCGGCGAGGCCATGCTCAAGAGCCAGCTGGCCGCCGGCTCGCGCCTGCCTTCGGGCGGCACGGTGTGCATCACGGTCAAGAACGGCGACAAGGAGCGCGCCGTCGCCGTGGCCCGCGAGCTGCACCAGCTCGGCTTCCAGCTGGTGGCGACCAAGGGCACGGCCGCAGCGATCGCCGCGGCCGGCATCCCGGTGCGCACCGTCAACAAGATCAAGGACGGTCGTCCGCACATCGCCGACCTGGTCAAGGCCGGCGAGATCCAGCTGGTGTTCACCACCGTGGACGAAACCCGCACGGCGATCGCGGATTCCCGCTACATCCGCATGGCCGCGATCGCCAACCGGGTGACCTACTACACCACCATGGCCGGCTGCGAGGCCGCCGTCGAGGCGATGAAGCACCAGGCCGACCTGACGGTGTACTCGCTCCAGGAACTGCACAACCAGCTAAACTAAGCACGACTCTAACGACGCGGCCGCCGCCGCCCTCCTGTGCAAGGGAGTGTGGCGGCGGCTGATTTTTTGCTGCCGGAGAGACACTGATGGCCACCATTCCACTGACCAAGCGCGGGGCCGAGAAGCTCAAGGAGGAGCTGCACCGCCTGAAGACGATCGAGCGCCCGGCCGTGATCAACGCGATCGCCGAGGCGCGCGCCCAGGGCGACCTGTCGGAGAACGCCGAGTACGACGCCGCCAAGGACAAGCAGGGCTTCATCGAAGGCCGCATCCAGGAAATCGAGGGCAAGCTGGCCGCCGCCCAGATCATCGACCCGTCCACGCTGGACGCGGGCGGCCGGGTGGTGTTCGGCGCCACGGTCGACCTGGAGGAAGAGGAAACCGGCGAGGCCGTGACCTACCAGATCGTCGGCGACGACGAGGCCGACCTGAAGCAGGGCCTGATCTCGGTCAGCTCGCCGATCGCGCGCGCGCTGATCGGCAAGGAAGTCGGCGACGTGGCGGAGGTGCAGGCCCCGGGCGGCATCAAGCGCTACGAAGTCGTCAACGTCCGCTACATCTGATGTCCGCGCCGGCTGCCATGACGCTGTTGCGCCTGCGCGGCTGGCTGGCCGGCCTGTGGGCCGGCGCCGTGCTGTGCATCGGCGCCCTGGCGGCGCCGTCGCTGTTCGCGGTGCTGGAACGCGCCCAGGCGGGGCTCGCCGCCGGGCGCATGTTCAAGCTCGAGGCGGCGCTGAGCCTGGCGCTGGCGGTGGTGCTGCTGCTGGTCGAGCGCCGGGTGGCCGCGCGCCGGGTCGAGTCGGGCGCCGCCCGTTCGCTGGTCAGCGCCGAGCTGCTGCTGGTGCTGGGCGTGCTGTTCTGCACGGTGGCGGGCTACTACGCGCTGATCCCGCTGATGGAGGAGGCCCGCGCCGGGACCGGCCGCTGGACCTTCATGCAGCTGCACGGCGTCTCGAGCGCCTTCTTCGGCGTCAAGGCGCTGCTGCTCGCGGCGCTGGCCTGGCGCTGCGCCGCCCCGCGCTGACGGCGGGGCGCGGCCGGCCTCACTGGCCGGCCAGCTTCTTCTTGACGCTGGTGGCGCGCGGCTTGGCGCGCTTGATGCTGCCGCCGGGGGTCACGCGCTGGTTGCCCAGTACGGTCACCTTCTTCACCTGGGGCCGCTGGCCGCCGCGCTTCGAGTACTTGATGATCTTGACGGTCTTCGGGCCGGGCTTGCGGTCCTCGTCGGGGGCCTTTTCCTTCGGGGGGATGGGGCGCCACAGCACCAGCAGCTTGCCGATGTGCTGGATCGGCGCGGCGTCGAGCCGGCCGCTCAGCTCGGCGAGGATGCGTTCGCGTTCCTCCCGGTCGTCCGAGAACACCCGTACCTTGATCAGGCCGTGGGCCTTGAGGGCGGCGTCCGTTTCCTTCACGACGGCAGGCGTCAGGCCCTCGGCGCCGACGTAGACGACGGGGTCGAGGTGGTGGGCGGCCGCGCGGTGTTCCTTGCGCTCGGCCGGGGTCAATTGGATGGCAGGCATCTGCGTATTATCGTTGGGCAATGAAGATCAAGACCAAGAGCAAGAAGGTTAACAAGGCGTGGCTGCATGACCACCTCACCGATCCGTACGTGAAGCTGGCCCAGAAGGAGGGCTACCGTTCCCGCGCCGCGTACAAGCTCAAGGAAATCGACGAGGAGATGCAGCTGATCCGGCCCGGGCAGCTGGTGGTCGACCTGGGGGCGGCCCCGGGCGCCTGGAGCCAGTACGTGCGGCGCAAGTTCGCCGGTGCCGGGGCGGCGGCCGGCGAGCTCGACGGCACCATCATCGCGCTGGACCTGCTCGACTTCGAGCCGATCGAGGGGGTGACCTTCATCCAGGGGGATTTCCGCGAGGACAGCGTGCTGGAGCGCCTGAAGGAGGCGGTCGGCGGTCGCCCGGTGGACGTCGTGGTGTCGGACATGGCGCCCAACCTGTCCGGCATCGAGGTGTCGGATGCGGCCCGGATCGCCCACCTGGTGGAGCTGGCGGTCGAGTTCGCCCAGGCCCACCTGAAGCCCGAGGGGGCCCTGGTCTGCAAGGTGTTCCACGGCAGCGGCTACAGCCAGCTGGTCGAGCTGTTCAAGCGCACCTTCCGGATGGTCAAGGCGATCAAGCCGAAGGCCTCGCGGGACCGCTCCGCAGAAACCTTTCTGGTCGGCCGGGGTCTGAAACGGGTCGGCTGAGCCCGGGCTGCCGACCGGCGGCAAAGACTTGTCGCAAGCGTGGGAAACGTCGGGCGGGGCCTTGTCTTGAGTGGTCTAGAATCGTCCCAATCTAGGCGGCTGACGCTGGTTTATTGGATTCAGAGTTCGGAGAAGGAACCGCGGTGAACAATCAATGGTTCTCGAAAGTGGCCGTTTGGCTGGTGATCGCGTTGGTGCTGTTCACCGTTTTCAAGCAGTTCGACCGGGGTGTCGCGACTGCCGGCCAGATCGGTTACTCCGATTTCCTGGAAGAGGTGCGCAACGGCCGCATCAAGCAGGTCACCCTGCAGGAAGGCCCCGGCGGGGCCGAGATCGTTGCGCTCACCAATGACGACCGGCGCATCCGCACCACGGCCACCCATTTCGACCGGGGCCTGGTCGGCGACCTGATCAACCACAACGTCAAGTTCGACGTCAAGCCGCGCGAGGAGCCCTCGCTGCTGATGAGCATCCTCATCAGCTGGGGGCCGATGCTGCTGCTCATCGGCGTGTGGATCTACTTCATGCGGCAGATGCAGGGCGGCGGCAAGGGCGGGGCGTTCAGCTTCGGCAAGAGCCGTGCCCGCATGCTCGACGAGAGCAACAACTCCATCACCTTCGCCGACGTGGCCGGCTGCGACGAGGCCAAGGAGGAGGTGCGCGAGCTGGTCGACTTCCTGAAGGACCCGCAGAAGTTCCAGAAGCTGGGCGGGCGCATCCCGCGCGGCGTGCTGATGGTCGGCCCGCCGGGCACCGGCAAGACGCTGCTGGCCAAGGCGATTGCCGGCGAGGCCAAGGTGCCGTTCTTCTCGATCTCCGGTTCCGACTTCGTCGAGATGTTCGTCGGCGTCGGCGCGGCGCGCGTGCGCGACATGTTCGAGCAGGCCAAGAAGAACGCGCCCTGCATCATCTTCATCGACGAGATCGACGCGGTGGGCCGCCATCGTGGCGCCGGCCTGGGCGGCGGCAACGACGAGCGCGAACAGACGCTGAACCAGATGCTGGTCGAGATGGACGGCTTCGAGACCAACCTGGGCGTGATCGTGATCGCCGCGACCAACCGTCCGGACATCCTGGACCCGGCGCTGCTGCGCCCGGGCCGCTTCGACCGGCAGGTCTACGTCACGCTGCCTGACGTGCGCGGCCGCGAGCAGATCCTGAACGTGCACATGCGCAAGGTGCCGATCGGCACCGACGTGCGGCCGGACATCCTGGCACGCGGCACGCCGGGCTTCTCGGGCGCCGACCTGGCCAACCTGGTCAACGAGGCGGCGCTGTTCGCCGCGCGCCGCAATGCCCGCGTGGTCGAGATGCAGGACTTCGAGAAGGCCAAGGACAAGATCCTGATGGGCCCGGAACGCAAGTCCATGATCATGCCCGAGGAGGAGCGCCGCAACACCGCCTACCACGAGGCCGGGCACGCGCTGGTGGCCAAGCTGCTGCCCAAGACCGACCCGGTGCACAAGGTGACCATCATCCCGCGCGGCCGGGCGCTGGGCGTGACGATGCAGCTGCCCGAGGGCGACCGCTACAGCATGGACAAGGAGCGCATGCTCAACACCATCTCGGTGCTGTTCGGTGGCCGCATCGCGGAAGAGGTGTTCATGAACCAGATGACCACCGGCGCGAGCAACGACTTCGAGCGCGCGACGCAGATCGCCCGCGACATGGTCACCCGCTACGGCATGACCGACGAGCTGGGCCCGATGGTCTACGCCGAGAACGAGGGCGAGGTGTTCCTGGGCCGCTCGATCACCAAGCAGGTGAATGTCTCGGAAGAGACCATGCAGAAGGTCGACAAGGAGATCCGCAAGATCATCGACCAGCAGTACGCGGTGGCGCGCAAGCTGATCGAGGACAACAAGGACAAGATGCACGCGATGGCCAAGGCGCTGCTCGAGTGGGAGACCATCGACGCCGAGCAGATCGACGACATCATGGCCGGCCGGCCGCCGCGTCCGCCCAAGGACTGGACGCCCAACGACGGCAAGCCGGGCGGCGACGGCAACGCGCCCTCGGTCAACACCGACGGTGCGCCGGCCACGGCCTGAGCGCCGCAGGCATCCGACGACGGGGCTTCGGCCCCGTTTTCGTTTCTGTCCCCCGCGTTTTCCGTTCCGACCCGACCAGACCACCAGGAGTGCCGATGAACCCTTGCTGGCAGACCAGCCGCTTCCGCATCGACCTGTCCCGCCCGCAGGTGATGGGAATCGTCAACGCCACCCCCGATTCGTTTTCCGACGGCGGGCAGCATGCCGACCTGCGCTCGGCCCTGGCCCATTGCGAGCAGTTGCTGCAGGAAGGCGCCGACATCCTGGACATCGGCGGCGAATCCAGCCGGCCGGGGGCCGACCCGCTGCCGCTGGACGAGGAACTGGCCCGGGTGGTGCCGCTGGTGAAGGAGGCGGTGAGGCTGGGCGTGCCGGTCTCGGTGGACACCTACAAGCCCGAGGTCATGCGCGCCGTGCTCGACCTGGGGGCCGACATCGTCAATGACATCAACGCGCTGCGCGCGCCGGGGGCGGTGGAGGCGGTGGCGGCGCACCCCGCCTGCGGCGTGTGCCTGATGCACATGCGCGGCGAGCCCAAGTCCATGCAGCTTGACCCGCGCTACGGGGACGTGGTGGGCGAGGTCGCCGCCGAGTTGCGCGAGCGGGCCGAGGCGGTCCGGGCTGCCGGCGTGGCGGCCGAGCGCATCGTGCTGGACCCGGGCTTCGGCTTCGGCAAGACCGTGGACCACAACTTCGAGCTGCTCGCCCGCCAGGCCGAGCTGCTGGCGCTGGGCTACCCGCTGCTGGCCGGCTGGTCGCGCAAGTCCTCGCTGGGGGCCGTGACCGGCCGGCCGGTGCAGGAGCGCCTGGCCGCGAGCGTGGCCGCCGCGCTGGCGGCCGTCCTGCACGGTGCGCGCGTCGTGCGTGTACACGATGTCGCGGCGACTGTCGATGCCCTGAAAGTGTGGCGTCGCGCCGGCCTGCCGGGCATCTGAAGCGGTGAAAATACCGGCCGCGACGTATCTATCGAGCACACGAAGGGATCCGATGAGCAGGAAGTATTTCGGGACCGACGGCATCCGCGGCACCGTCGGCCAGGCCCCCATCACGCCGGATTTCGTGTTGCGGCTCGGCCATGCGGTCGGGCGGGTGCTGCTGCAGGACCAGTCGCGCGCCACGGTGCTGATCGGCAAGGACACACGCATCTCCGGCTACATGCTGGAGTCGGCGCTGGAAGCCGGTTTCTCGTCGGCCGGGGTGGACGTGCTGCTCAGCGGCCCGCTGCCGACCCCGGGCGTGGCCTACCTGACCCGGGCCCTGCGCCTGGACCTGGGCGTGGTGATCAGCGCCTCGCACAATCCGTACCCGGACAACGGCATCAAGTTCTTTTCCGCGCGCGGGGAGAAGCTGCCCGACGAATGGGAAGAGCGCGTCGAGGCCGCGCTGGCGGAGGCCCCGCAGTGGGTGGACTCCGCCCGCCTCGGCAAGGCGCGCCGCCTGGACGATGCCCAGGGGCGTTACGTCGAGTTCTGCAAGAGCACCTTCGGCAACGAGCTGTCGCTCAAGGGGCTCAAGGTGGTGGTCGACGCGGCCCACGGTGCCGCCTACCAGGTCGCGCCGCTGGTGTTCCATGAGCTGGGCGCCGACGTCATGACCATCGGCTGCAACCCGGACGGCCTCAACATCAACGAGCGTTGCGGTGCCACCGCTCCGCAGGCACTGGTCGAGGCGGTCAAGGCGCACGGCGCCGACTACGGCATCGCGCTGGACGGCGACGCCGACCGCCTGCAGCTGGTCGACCGCGACGGCCGCCTGTACAACGGCGACGAGCTGCTCTACGTGATGGTCAGCGACCGCCTGTCCAGCGGGCAGGGCGTGCCCGGGGCGGTCGGCACGCTGATGACCAACATGGCGGTGGAGCTGGCGTTGCAGCGCCGCGGGGTGAGTTTCGTGCGTGCCAAGGTGGGCGACCGCTACGTGCTCGAGGAGCTGGTCGCGCGCGGCTGGCAGCTGGGCGGGGAGGGCTCGGGTCACCTGCTGGCGCTGGACAAGCACACCACCGGCGACGGCATCATCAGCGCGCTGCAGGTGCTGCAGGCGGTGATCCGCTCGGGACGCTCGCTGGCGCAGCTGCTGGAGGGGGTCACGCTGTTCCCGCAGACGCTGGTCAACGTGCGCCTGCAGCCGGGGCAGGACTGGAAGTCCAACACCCGCCTGGCCGGCGAGCAGGAGGCGGTGCTGGCCGAGCTCGGCGCGCGCGGCCGCGTGCTGATCCGCCCGTCCGGCACCGAGCCGCTGCTGCGCGTGATGGTCGAGGCGGAAGATGCGGCGCTGGCGCAGCGCTGCGCGAACCGCCTGGCCGACGCGGTGCGCGCCGGCTGACGGCCACCGGCCCGCGCGGGCGTTCCCCGCCGCCGGGCGGCGGGGCCCTGTGCCTTGTGGCGCCCCGGCTGGCGGTGTCACGATGGTGTCACATGCGGCACCTACAGTTCGCGGCAGTCGAGGTGTTTCCTCATGACCCGCAGCTGAAAAGGTGTTTCGCATGAAGCTTTCCCCGATCCGATGGGCGCTTGCCGCCTGCGCGCTGGCCGGTGCGGCCGGCATGGCTTCGGCCCAGAACGTCACTGGTGCCGGCGCGTCCTTCCCGGCGCCGGTGTACGCGAAATGGGCTGATGCCTACCACAAGGCCACCGGCGTGCGCATCAACTACCAGTCGGTCGGCTCCGGTGCCGGCCTGCGCCAGATCAAGGCAAAGACCGTGGACTTCGGAGCCTCCGACGCGCCGCTGAAGGACGAAGAGCTGGCCCGCGACGGGCTGGTGCAGTTCCCGACCGTGATCGGCGGCGTGGTGCCGGTGGTCAACCTCCAGGGCGTCGCGCCCGGGCAGCTCAAGCTGACCGGTGCGCTGCTGGGTGACATCTACCTCGGCAAGGTCACCCGCTGGAACGACCCGGCGATCGTGGCGCTGAACCCTGGCGTGCCGCTGCCGGACGCCCGGATCGCGGTGGTGCGCCGGGCCGACGGTTCCGGTACCACCTTCCTGTTCACCAACTACCTGTCCAAGGTGAATCCGCAGTGGCAGGCCCAGGTGGGCGAGGGGACGGCGGTGAACTGGCCGACCGGCGCCGGTGGCAAGGGCAACGAGGGCGTGTCGGCCTTCGTGCAGCGCCTGCCGAACTCGATCGGCTACGTCGAGTACGCCTATGCCCGGCAGAACCGGATGTCGCACGTGCAGCTGCGCAACCGGGACGGGCAGTTCGTCGCGCCCGAGGAGGCCAGCTTCAAGGCCGCGGCGGCCGGGGCGCGCTGGGAGGAAAGCTTCTACCAGGTGCTGACCGACCAGCCCGGCAAGGACGCCTGGCCGATCACCGGCGCCACCTTCATCCTGATGCACCGGGCCTCCGACCGGCCGCAGCAGAGTGCGCAGGTGCTGAAGTTCTTCGACTGGGCCTACCGCCAGGGGGATGCAATGGCCTCGGAACTGGAGTACGTGCCGCTGCCGGAAAGCGTCAAGGCGCTGGTGCGCAAGCAATGGAGCACGCTGACCGACACGGCCGGCTCGCCGGTCCTGGCGCAGTGACCCGCACCGTCCCGGCCGCAAGCACCACACGAAGGGGGCGACGGGCACGTCGCCCCGAACCTGCATGAACGACGACGGCATGGCGGTCGCTACACTCCCTGCATCCGAATTCAAGCCTCGACACATGGACGAGACGACCAGCTCCCTCGGGGAGCCGCCGGGCGCGAGGACGCTGTCCCCCTGGGGCGACCGCGTGTTCGCGGCGCTGGCGCATGGCGCCGCGCTGCTGACGCTGGCCCTGCTCGCCGGCATCATCGCGGCGCTGGCCGTGGGGGCCGCGCCGGCCATCGAGGCGTTCGGGCTGCGTTTCCTGTGGAGCGCGGACTGGGATCCGGTGCAGGACCGCTACGGCGGCCTGGTGATGATCTACGGCACGCTGATGACCTCGTTCATCGCGTTGCTGATCGCGGTGCCGGTGAGCTTCGGCATTGCGCTGTTCCTGACCGAACTCTCGCCGCGCTGGCTGCGGCGGCCGCTGGGCATCGCGGTCGAGTTGCTGGCGGCGGTGCCGTCCATCGTCTATGGCATGTGGGGCCTGCTGGTGTTCGGGCCGGTGCTGTCGACCTGGGTGCAGCAGCCGCTGCAGGCGGCGTTCGGTGAGGTGCCCGTCCTGGGCGCGCTGTTCTCGGGACCGCCGGTGGGCATCGGCATCCTGGCTGCCGGGATGGTGCTGGCGATCATGATCATCCCGTTCATCGCCTCGGTGATGCGCGACGTGTTCGAGGTCACGCCGGCCATGCTGAAGGAATCGGCCTACGGCCTGGGCGCGACCACCTGGGAAGTGGTCTGGAAGGTGGTGCTGCCATATACCAAGGCGGGCGTGATCGGCGGGATCATGCTGGGCCTGGGGCGGGCGCTGGGCGAGACGATGGCGGTCACGTTCATCATCGGCAACATGAACCAGCTCGGCTCGTTGTCGCTGTTCGAACCGGCCAACAGCATCACCTCGGCGCTGGCCAACGAGTTCGCCGAGGCGGCCGAGGGGTTGCACCAGGCTTCGCTGATCTACCTGGGGCTGGTGCTGTTCTTCATCACCTTCGTCGTGCTGGCCTTGTCCAAGCTGTTGCTGCTGCGCCTCAAGCGCCGTGAAGGAACCCGGGCATGAAGTTCGACGCGCGCGATGCGTCCCGCCTGGCGAGCCTGCGCCGCCGGCAACGGGTCAACGACGTGGCACTGGCGTTGTCGCTGCTGGCAATGGCCTTCGGCGTGTTCTGGCTGCTGTGGATCCTGTTCGAGACGCTGCGCCAGGGCCTGGGCGGCATGGCTTTGTCGCTGTTCACCGAGATGACGCCGCCACCCCTGCAGGAGGACGGGGGGCTGGCCAACGCGATCTGGGGCTCGCTGCTGATGGTGACGCTGGCCACGCTGATCGGCACGCCGGTAGGCATCTTCGCGGGCATCTACCTGGCCGAGTACGGCCAGCGCGGCTGGCTGGGCAGTGCAGTGCGCTTCATCAACGACATCCTGCTGTCGGCGCCGTCCATCGTGATCGGCCTGTTCATCTACGCCGTGGTGGTGGCCCCGCTGCGAGGCTTCTCCGGCTGGGCCGGCGTGCTGGCGCTTGCGCTGATCGTCATCCCGGTGGTGATCCGCACCACCGAGAACATGCTGGCACTGATCCCGAACGCGCTGCGCGAGGCGGCCTACGCGCTGGGCGCCCCGGAATGGAAGGTGGTTGCCTCGGTCACGCTGCGCGCCGCGCGTGCCGGCGTGGTGACCGGCGTGCTGCTGGCGCTGGCGCGCATTTCCGGCGAGACCGCACCGCTGCTGTTCACGGCCCTGTCGAACCAGTTCTGGACCTCGGACCTCGGCGAGCCGATGGCCAGCCTGCCGGTGACGATCTTCAAGTTCGCGATGAGCCCTTACGAGAACTGGCAGCAGCTGGCCTGGGCCGGGGTGTTCCTCATCACGCTGGGGGTGCTGGTGCTCAACATCGTCGCGCGCGTGCTGCTGCGCAACCGCGACTGAACCGGAAGCAAGAGGATGGACGCAAGAGTCGAACTGCCGGTGACCGAGAAGCCCAAGCTCTCGGTGCGCAACCTGAACTTCTACTACGGCAGCTTCCATGCGCTGAAGAACATCAGCCTCGACATCCCGGAGCGCAAGGTGACGGCCTTCATCGGCCCCTCGGGCTGTGGCAAGTCCACGCTGCTGCGCACGTTCAACCGCATGTACGAGCTGTACCCCGACCAGCGGGCCGAAGGCGAGATCCTGCTCGACGGCGAGAACATCCTGCACTCGCGCCTGCCGGTGGCGCTGCTGCGCGCCAAGGTCGGCATGGTGTTCCAGAAGCCCACGCCGTTCCCGATGTCGATCTACGACAACGTCGCCTTCGGCGTACGGCTGTTCGAGAACCTGCCGCGGGTGGAGATGGACGAGCGGGTCGAATGGGCGCTGCGCAAGGCGGCGCTGTGGGACGAGGTCAAGGACAAGCTCTCGCAAAGCGGCGCCAGCCTGTCCGGCGGCCAGCAGCAGCGCCTGTGCATCGCGCGCGGCATCGCCATCCGGCCCGACGTGCTGCTGCTCGACGAGCCGTGTTCGGCGCTGGATCCGATCTCGACCGCCCGCATCGAGGAGCTGATCCACGAGCTGAAGAACGACTACACCGTGGTGATCGTGACCCACAACATGCAGCAGGCGGCGCGCTGCTCGGACTACACCGCCTACATGTACCTGGGCGACCTGATCGAGTTCGGCCCGACCGACGAGCTGTTCATGCAGCCGAAGAAGAAGGACACCGAAGACTACATCACCGGCCGCTTCGGCTGAGCCGGTGCAGGCCACGGAGCACGTCATGAGCGACAAGCATCTGTCCACGCAGTTCGATGCCGAGCTGAGCGGCATCTCCACCCGGGTGCTCGAGATGGGCGGGCTGGTCGAGTCCCAGGTGGCGCAGTCCATCCAGGCGCTGACCCGTTTCAGCAGCGACCTGGCAGCCGAGGTGATCGCGACCGAGGAGCGCGTCAACCAGATGGAAGTCGAGATCGACCGGGACCTCTCGACCATCATCGTGCGGCGACAGCCCACCGCGCGCGACCTGCGCCTGCTGATCGCGATCTCCAAGACCATCGGCAACCTGGAGCGCGTCGGCGACGAGGCCACCCGCATCGCACGCACCGTGCGGCGCCTGGTCGACACCGGCGTGTTCGGCCGCGTGCGCCTGCCGGTCTCCGACGTGTCGTTCGAGGCGAGCCTCGCGACCGCGCAGCTGCGCAAGGCGCTCGACGCCTTCGCCCGGCTGGATGTCGATACGGCGCTGGCGGTGCTCAAGGAGGACGACCAGATCGACCAGGAGTTCGACGGCCTGATGCGCAAGCTGATCACCTACATGATGGAGGACCCGCGCACGATCTCGGCCAGCATCGACCTGGTGTTCGTCGCCAAGGCCATCGAGCGCGTCGGTGACCATGCCAAGAACGTGGCCGAGCAGATCATCTACATCGTCAAGGGGACCGACGTGCGCCACATCCCGATGGAAAGCGTCGAGTCCGCCATCCGATGAAGCAGGGTGCGGGAAGGATGAACGACGCAAGGACGCCGTCATGAGCCGGGTGCTGGTGGTCGAGGACGAAAGCGCGATCGCCGAGCTGATCGCGATCCATCTGCGCCATGCCGGCCACGAGGTCACGGTGGTCGCGGATGCGGCCAGTGCGGCTGCGGAGGTCGACCGGGTGCTGCCCGACCTGGTGCTGCTGGACTGGATGTTGCCGGGCCACAGCGGCCTGTCGCTGGCGCAGCGCTGGCGTGCACAGGCACGCACGCGGGAGCTGCCCATCATCATGCTGACCGCGCGCGGCGAGGAGCCGGACAAGGTGGCCGGGCTGGATGCCGGTGCGGACGACTACGTCACCAAGCCGTTTTCCACCAACGAGCTGATGGCGCGTATCCGCGCGGTGCTGCGGCGCAAGGCGCCCGAGGCGTTGGATGCGCCGGTACAGGTCGGCGCGCTGCGCCTGGACCCGTCCACGCGCCGGGTCTCGCATGGCGACCAGGAGGTGAAGCTTGGGCCGACCGAGTTCCGCCTGCTGCACTTCCTCATGACCCACCCGGAGCGGGTGCACAGCCGGGTGCAGCTGCTCGACCGCGTCTGGGGCGACCATGTGTTCATCGAGGAGCGCACGGTGGACGTGCACGTCAAGCGCCTGCGCGAGGCGCTGGCGCCCGTGCACTGTGCGGCGATGATCGAGACGGTGCGCGGCGCGGGCTACCGGCTCACGCAGCCACGCCCGAGTGCGGCCGGCTGAGCCGATGGGCTGGATGCTGCGACGCGTCGCTGCCGTGCTGGCCTGCATGCTGGCCGGCGCGGCCGCGGCCCACTGGCTGTCGCAGCGCTTCGGCGCGCCGCCGTGGGCAAGCCTGCTGGGTGCGGGCCTGGGCGTGGCGCTGGCGGCCGGCTTTGACGCGCTGCTCGGCCAGCGCCTGGTCCACTGGTTGCGCGGCGAGCAGCAGGGGCCGGCACCGCGCGACGGCGGCCTGTGGGGCGAGCTCGGCTACCGCATCGAACGCGCGATCCGGCTGCGCGAGCGCGCCACTGCGCACGAGCGGGACCGGCTGGCGCAGTTCCTGTCGGCGATCGAGGCCTCGCCCAACGGGGTGATGCTGCTCGACGCCGACGACCAGATCGTCTGGTGCAACCACATGGCGGCCGAGCACTTCGGGCTCGACCCGCAGCGCGACCTGCGCCAGCGGATCACGAACCTGGTGCGCATGCCCGCCTTCGTCGAACACCTGCAGGCCGGCGATTTCGACCATGCGATCGTGCTGCCGCAGGTACGTGACAAGGCCACGCTGTCGGTCGCGGTGCGCGGCTACGGCGAGGCGATGAAGCTGGTGCTGTCGCAGGACATCACCGAGCGCGAACGTGCCGAGACGATGCGCCGCGATTTCGTCGCCAACGTCTCGCACGAGATCCGCACGCCGCTGACCGTGCTGGCCGGCTTCATCGAAACCCTGCGCGACCTGCCCCTCGCCGAGGCGGAGCGCCAGCGCGTGCTCGACCTGATGGCGCAGCAGGCACGCCGCATGGACACCCTGGTCGGCGACCTGCTGACGCTGGCGCAGCTGGAAAGCAGCCCGCCGCCCCCGAACGACCAGTGGGTCCCGGTCGCGCGGCTGCTGGAGGTGGTCGAGACCGACGCGCGCACGCTCTCGGCCGGCCGGCACGAGCTGCGCGTCGGCGCTGCCGGTGCGGCCGAGGTGGCCGGCTCGGAAACCGAGCTGCTCAGCGCGCTGGCCAACCTGGTCAGCAATGCGGTGCGCTACACGCCCCCGGGGGGGCGCGTCGAGGTCCTGTGGCACGCCCGGCCGGACGGGGCGGGCGAGTTGCTGGTCCAGGACACGGGCATCGGCATCGCGAAGGAGCACCTGGCGCGGCTGACCGAGCGCTTCTACCGTGTCGACGGCAGTCGCTCGCGCGAGAGCGGCGGCACGGGGCTGGGACTGTCCATCGTCAAGCACGTGGTGCAGCGGCACGGCGGCGAACTGCAGGTGCACAGCGAACCGGGACAGGGCTCGCGGTTCTGCATCGTGCTGCCCGCCTGGCGGGTGCGCGGGCTTCAGCGGCCCGAGGGCTGAAGGGCGCGCCGCGACACGCTGCGGTACAGCAGCACCAGCGCCCCGGCGACGAGCGCGAGCGCGGCCGCGTTGCTGAACCAGAAGCCGCTGGCGCCGAGCAGCCAGTCAGGCGTGCGGCCGCCCAGGTCGAACGCGAGCATGTAGCCCCCGGCCAGCCCGATGCCCCACAGCCCGACCGCGTAGCCGATCGCCGGCACCAGCGCGACGCCGTAGGAGCGCAGCGCGAACGCGGTGGCGACCTGCGTCGCGTCGAACACCTGGTACAGCGCGATGTAGAGGAACAGCCCCGAGGCGGCCGCACGCACCGCCGCATCCTGGGTGTAGGCGGCCAGCAGCAGGGGGCGCGCGAGCAACAGCAGCAGGCCCAGCACCACCGCCAGCCCCACCGCGAGCGCGATGCCCTGCCAGCCGGCGATCCGGGCCAGGCGCGCATCGCCTGCGCCGCGCAGCTGCGCGACCCGGGCGCCGGTGGCGATCGCGATCGACAGCGGCAGCATGTACATCACGCTGGCCAGGTTGGCCACGATCTGGTGCCCGGCCAGCGCGACGGTGCCGAAATGCGAGATGAACACCGCCATCAGCGTGAAGGCGGTGACCTCGAAGAAGTAGGCCGCGCCGGTGGGCAGGCCCAGGCGCAGCAGCTCGCGCTGCGCCGCCCAGCGCGGGCCTTCCCAGCGGCGCCACAGCGCGAACGGCCGGTAGATCGGGTGCAGGCGCAGCATCACCAGCGCGAACAGCAGCAAGGCCGCGTGGATCACGACGGTGGCGAGCGCGCAGCCGACCACGCCCAGCGCGGGCAGGCCGGCGCCGCCGAAGATGAACCAGGCGTTGAGCGGCACCTTCAGCACCAGCGACAGCAGCTGCAGCAGCGTCACCAGCAGCGGCCTGGAGATGCCCTGGTTCAGCCCGGCGTAGCAGCGGAACAGCAGCGACAGCGGCAGGCCGAAGGCGAGCACGTGCAGGTAGTCGCGCACCTGGACCGCCATCTCGGGCGTGCTGTGCGCCAGCGCCAGCACCGCATCCGGCCACCACAGCAGCAGGCAGCCCGGCAGCGACACGCCCAGCGCCAGCCACAGCCCTTGCCGGAACGCCTCGCCGATGCGCTCGGGCGCGTGCGCCCCGTGGTGCTGGCCGATCACGGGGATCAGCGCCTGGACGATGCCCGCCAGCCCCACGTGCAGGCTGATGTAGACGGCCATGCCGATGGACAGCGCCGCCAGGTCGGTGCTGGCGTAGCGCCCGGCCATGATGGTGTCGGCCACGCCGAAGCCGATGGTGGCCAGCTGGCCGAGCAGGATCGCGCCCGCGTCACGGGCGATGCCACGCCACGGCGCCGTCATCATCGCGGCGCCGGGTCGCGGCGGTAGACGTAGGTGAACTCGTTGCGGTCGGTGGGCCGGCGCTCGCGGGCGACGAACTGCCAGCCGGCCGGCGCGGTACGCGTCCGCCCACCCAGGACGAGCAGGTGGTCGCAGGCCTGGGCACCGGCAGCACGTTCGTCGACGACGCGGAAGCCGCCCAGAGCCTCCAGCGCCGCGACCTGGTAGCGCGGCAGGTCGCGCGCGACCACGCACGCCGCCGGCGGCAGGTGCGCCGACAGGCGTTCGACCAGCGGCCGTTCGCTGCGTGCGTAGTCGAGCACCGGCAATCCCAGCGTCATCAGCAGCAGCCAGCACAGGGCGACGCCGCTGCCTGGCAGCACCAGGCTGCGCCACAGCACCTCGCGGTTGCGCCCGGCGCGCCAGCGCACCAGCCACACCCATGCCAGCGTGCCCAGCAGCGCGGCGAGCAGGGCCGGCAGCGAGAACTGCGGCTCGAAGCCGGGCGCGAGCTTGCGGATGTTCATCAGCGGCTTGGCCGGCACGCCGACCTGCATCGAGGCGTAGATCACCCACAGCGCCAGCGCGCAGGTGCTGAAGAAGAACACCGAGAACCAGTCGATCGCCGAGGCGACCCCGCGGCGCAGCGTCGGCAGCGAGAACGCGGCCAGCACCGCGAGCGAGGGCAGGGCGAGCAGCAGGGCGCGGTCCGAGCCGTTCATCAGCACGCACGAGGCCAGCGCGACCAGGGCGGTGGACAGCGGCACCGCGATGTGGCGCTTGAGCAGGTGGCTGCGCCAGCGCCACAGCGTCCAGGCCACCAGCGGCCAGGTCGGCCAGGTGAACCAGACCAGCAGGCGGACGAGCTGCCGCGGGCTGGACGCCGACAGCTTCCACTGCCACGCGTCGAAGGCGGTGGCGGTCAGTGCGCCCAGCAGGAGTGCCGCGCCGACCCAGGGCGCGAAGCGGCGCGTCTGCGGCAACTCCGAACGCAGGCAGGTGAGCAGCCCCACGGCCCCCAGCGCCAGGCCGATGGTCGGGGCGCCGCTGCCGGCCATCAGCGGCAGCGCGGCGAGCATGGCCAGGCGCGACTGCAGGCTGCGGTGCTGGTTGGCCGCCAGCCCGTAGGTGTAGAGCCCGACGCCGGTCAGCTGCAGCAGTTCCGGCGTGGTCTCGTGCCCGAGCTGCAGCAGGCCGAGCGTGGCGACCAGCGCGAGCAGCGCGCCGTCGGCGATCGCACGCGCGTAGTCGACGGGATGGGCCTCGCCGCCGAACGCGAAGGCCACCGGCTGCGCGGCTTCGGAGCGGGCGAGGTGGTAAGTGGTGTACCAGGTCAGCATCAGCACCGCGACCAGCAGCAGCGCGAACGGGACGCGCGCCGCCACGGCCGGGTCGAGCACGCCGCCCAGCAGGTGGATGAAGGCCGCTCCCAGCCAGTAGGGGAACAGGCCGACTTCCGGGGGCACGCCGCCGACCACCGGGTGCCACAGGTCGGCGCCGCCGCGCGCCAGGCTGTGCATGAAGCCGAAGGCGGTCAGGTCGGCGCTGCGCCAGGGGTCGCGGCCGAACAGGCCCGGGATCACGTAGGCGGCGCAGAACAGCAGCAGCGCAAGGCGCGGCAGCCGTTGCGCAGCGCGTTGCGTGACGATGGCAGGCGTGGGCTGGTTCACGGACGGGGGGCAGGGTTCACCGATGCTGCAGGCCTACGATCATGCAGGAAAAAACCGCGAGCCCAGCAAAAAGGGCAGCCGGTTGCCCAGGCTGCCCTTGCATGGCGGGAGCTTCGGATTACTTCTTGAGGCCCACGCGGGCGAACTTGTTGCGGAACTTCTCGACGCGGCCGCCCAGGGAGTCGACGCTCTTCTGCGTGCCGGTGTAGAAGGGGTGCGACTCGCTGGTGGTTTCCAGCTTGAACAGCGGCAGCTCGCGGCCATCTTCCATCTTGATGGTTTCCTTCGTGTTCACGCAGGAACGCGTCACGAACTTGAAGCCGTTGGACTGATCCACGAAGCAGACTTCGCGGTATTCGGGGTGGATGCCTTCTTTCATGATGAGCCTTGATCGCTGGTCTGTCGCCGGGAGCCATCCCGAACCCTTCGGGACACTTTCCGCAAGCGTAGGAAACCAGCAATTATGCCATGAACTGGAAACACGAGGGGCCGGTCGCTGCCGGCCCCTCGGGGCGGGGGCCGGATCGCCCCCGGATGCGCGGTGCGGCCGCCTCAGCCGCCGCGGCGCATCATCTCGAAGAACTCCTGGTTGTTCTTCGTGGACTTCATCTTGTCCAGGATGAACTCCATCGCCTCGATCTCGTCCATCGGGTAGAGCAGCTTGCGCAGGATCCAGGTCTTCTGCAGGATCTCGGGCTTGAGCAGCAGCTCCTCGCGGCGCGTGCCGCTCTTGTTGATCAGGATCGAGGGGTAGACGCGCTTCTCGGCCATGCGGCGGTCCAGGTGGATCTCGCAGTTGCCGGTGCCCTTGAACTCCTCGTAGATCACCTCGTCCATGCGGCTGCCGGTGTCGACCAGCGCCGTGCCGATGATGGTCAGCGAGCCGCCTTCCTCGATGTTGCGCGCCGCGCCGAAGAAGCGCTTCGGGCGCTGCAGCGCGTTGGCGTCCACGCCGCCGGTCAGCACCTTGCCGGAAGAGGGCAGCACGTTGTTGTAGGCGCGCGCCAGGCGGGTGATCGAGTCCAGCAGGATCACCACGTCCTTCTTCAGCTCGACCAGACGCTTGGCGCGCTCGATCACCATCTCGGCGACCTGCACGTGGCGCGCGGCCGGCTCGTCGAACGTGGAGCTGATGACCTCGCCGCGCACGGTGCGCTGCATCTCGGTCACTTCCTCGGGGCGCTCGTCGACCAGCAGCACGATCAGGTAGACCTCGGGATGGTTGGCGACGATGGCGTGCGCCAGGTGCTGCATCATCACCGTCTTGCCGCTCTTGGGCGGGGCCACCAGCAGCGCGCGCTGGCCTTTGCCGATCGGTGCGATCAGGTCGATGATGCGGCCGGTGATGTTCTCTTCGGACTTGATCTCGCGTTCGAGCTTGAACTGCTCTTTCGGGAAGAGCGGCGTCAAGTTCTCGAACATGATCTTGTGCTTGTTCTCCTCCGGCGTCAGGCCGTTGACACGGTCGACCTTGACCAGCGCGAAATAACGCTCGCCGTCCTTGGGCACGCGCACCTCGCCTTCGATGGCGTCGCCGGTGTGCAGGTTGAAGCGGCGGATCTGGCTCGGCGACAGGTAGATGTCGTCGGTGCTCGCGAGGTAGCTGGTCTCGGGAGAACGCAGGAAGCCGAAACCGTCCGGCAGCACCTCGAGCACACCATCGCCGAAGATCTGCTCGCCCTGCTTGGCACGGCGTTTCATGATCGCGAACATCAGCTCCTGCTTGCGCATGCGGCTGGTGTTCTCGATCTCCAGCGACTCGGCCATCTTGATGAGTTCCGAGACGTGAAGGACTTTCAGTTCAGAGAGGTGCATGGGCGTATACCCTTGTCGATTCCCGTGTTGTGGCCAGAGGCGCCGGGCTGGATGGATTTCGGCAGTGCATTGCGCCTGGCACGAGGCTGGCGCAAGGACCTGCGCGTCATTCGCGACAACTGCGAATCAGGAAGAACGCTGGAATTGGGGGTGCCGAAACTGCGCTGCGAAAGGTGCGCAGTGGCGAAACTTGTGCTGACTGGGGCCTCGGCTTGTGGCTCTAGGGCCCCGGACGCATTGGAGCGGATTATAGATGACCGTCGAGGAACGCAGTCAACTGGGCCTTGGACAACGCGCCGACCTTGGTCGCAGCGAGCTGGCCGCCCTTGAACAGCATCAGGGTCGGGATGCCGCGGATGCCGAACTTCGCGGGAATGTCGCGGTTCTCGTCCACGTTCATCTTGGCGATCTGCAGGCGGCCCTCGTAGTCCTTGGCGACTTCGTCCAGGATGGGGGCAATCATCTTGCAGGGGCCGCACCATTCGGCCCAGTAATCGACCAGCACCGGCTTGTCGGCCTGCAGCACGTCGGTTTCGAAGGATGCGTCGGAGATGTGTTTGATCAGCTCGCTGCTCATGGTCATGGATCCTCGGGGATGTCGCGGCTCGTGCACGACAAGAAGGCACAATGATTCTGACACAAAGCCCCGCAGCGTCCGGTGCGCCGGGCCACAAGCATTCCTATCGCAGGGATAACCACTTTCTTCGCACGGCATGTCAGCACGAGAACGCTGGGCTTCGCGCCCGACCGCCGACCCCTGGCCGCAGATCGCCGAGCGCGTGCGGCGTTTCGCCGAGGAGCGGCGACTGGAGCCCCGTCACCTGCTGGTGTTGCTGCCGTTCGCGCAGCACCTGCCGCTGGCGCGCGAGGCCTGGGTGCGCACCTGCCCGGCCGGCTGGATGCCGCGCTTCGAGACCACGCAGACGCTGCGCGAGCGCCTGCCTGCGGCGTCGCCCGCAGCCGACGGGCCCAGCGGCGACATCGCCACCGACCGGCTCGCCGCGGCGCGCATGCTGGGGCAGAAGCAGGGCCTGAAGGAGATGCGCGAGCGCGACCCGGCGATGTTCCGGCACTGGGTGCACGGCGTGGTCGAGATGGCGCACGAGTTCATGCAGGTGGCCCATGCGGTGGCGCCGGCGCGGCGTGCCCAGTGGTGGGATCGTGCTCATGCGGCGCTCGGCGCCCACGGCGGCCCGGGGGCGATGGAGCTGACGCTCGCACGCGTGGCCCTGGCCTGGGCCGCGCAGCGCGAGGCCGGGCCGGCCGATGCGCTGTTCGCGCTGCGGCCGCAGGGCTGGGTCGCGGTGCATGCGGGCGGGCCCGAGCCGCTGGTGCGCGCGCTGCTGGACGAGGCCGAGGCGCCGGTGCTCGAGATCGACACCGACCCGGCCGGGGACGCGCTGTTCGAGGGCGTGTCCCCGGACGCGCAGTTGCTGCCTTGTCTGGACTTCGAGGACGAGGCGCAGATGGCCGCGGCCCAGGTGCTGCGACACCTCGCGGCGGGCGAGGCGCCGGTGGCGCTGATCGCGCAGGACCGCGTGCTGGTGCGGCGCGTGCGCGCGCTGCTGGCGCGCCAGGCGATCGCCGTGCGCGACGAGACCGGCTGGCGCCTGTCGACGACGCGTGCGGGTGCCTGCGTGGCCGGGCTGCTGCGCCTGGCCCAGCCGCGCGCGGGCACCGACGACCTGCTGGACTGGCTGAAATCCGGCTTCACGGCCGGCCTGGCCGAGGATGGCGCCGAGGGCCTCGCGGCGCTGGAGACCGTGCTGCGGCGCCGCCAGTGGAGCGCGCTGCAGGAGGTGCACGAGCCGGCCCTGCCCGAACGCGGCCGGGTGCTGTGGCGCGCCGCGCTCGAGGCGCTTGCGCCCTTGCACGGTGAACCGCGCCGGGTGTCGCTGGCCAGCTGGAATGACCGGCTGCGCAGCGCCTTGCAGGCCGGCGGCGTGTGGGACGCGCTGGCCGCCGACGGTGCCGGGGCCGAGGTGCTGCGTGCGCTGCGGCTGCCGGGCGCGGCGGCCGACGATCCCGGGTTCATGCAGCAGGCGCGCGCAGCCAGCATGGACCTGGCCGACTACGCGGCCTGGGTCGACAGCCTGCTGGAGGCGGGGGCCTACGCCCCGGAAGCCCCGGCACAGGTCGAGGTGGTGGTCACGCCCCTGCCGCGTGCGATGTTGCGTCCGTTCGCGGCGGTGGTGATGCCCGGCTGCGACGAGCAGCGCCTCGGGCCGGCGGCTTTCGCGCCGTGGCTGCCCGAGCGGGACCGGGCCGCGCTGGGCCTGCCGACGCGCGTGCTGTCGCTGCAGCAGCAGGCGCTCGCCTTTGCGCACCTGCTGCGCCAGCCGCGCGTGAGCCTGCTGTGGCGGCAGTCGCAGGATGGCGAGCCGCTCGATCCCGGCGCGCTGGTCGAGCGCCTGCAGCTGGAGCGCTCGCGGCGTGCCGACCTGCAGGTGCCCGTCGAGGATCCGCGCCTGCGGGTGCCGGTGCAGCCCAGCCCGCAGGGGCCGACCGCGCCCACTGCGCCGGGCCTCTTGCCCGAGGCACTGAGCGCCACGGGGTACGAGGCCCTGCGCAACTGCCCGTACCGCTTCTTCGCGCTGTACATGCTGGGGCTGGCCGAAGCGGACGAGCTGGACGACGAGATCGAGCGGCGCGACTACGGCATCTGGCTGCACGCGGTGCTGCAGCGCTTCCACGAGCTGCACCGGCAGGCGCCGCTCGACGAGGCCGGCGAGGTGGAGCGCCTGGTGGCCATCGGCGCACAGGAGCGCGCGGCGCAGCAGCTCGACGAGGCGGCGTTCCTGCCGTACGCGCTGCGGCTGCGCGAGCTGGCCCGGCTGTACGTGCGCTGGCTGTTCGAGCACGAGCGCGGCGGCGGGCAGGTGCAGGCCAGCGAGGTGAAGTTGCAGGCACGCCTGCCGGGCTTCGAGCAGGTGTGCCTGAAGGGCACGCTGGACCGCATCGACCGGGTGCGCGACGGGCAGGGCGAGGCCACGCTCGTGGTGGACTACAAGACCAGCCGGCTCGACACGCTGAAGAACCGCGTCAAGGAGCCGCTGGAGGACACCCAGCTGGCCTTCTACGCCGCCTTGCTGCAGCTGGCCGGGCAGGCGCCGGACGGCGGCGCGCTGCGGGCGATGTACCTGGCGCTGGACGGCAACGAGGTCGGGCAGGCCGAGCACCAGGACGTGGCTGCCAGCGCGCAGCTGCTGCTCGAGGGCATGCGGCAGGACCTGGAGCGCATTGCCGGCGGCGCGGCGCTGCCGCCGCTGGGCGAGGGCACGGTCTGCGAGTACTGCGAGGCGCAGGGGCTGTGCCGCAAGGGGCACTGGAGCGGCCCGGACGAGCCGCTCGCAACGGGAGTCGCATCGGCATGAACGGGGCCGCCTACCGTGTCGACAGCGCGCTGGTGGCGCGCGAGGAGTTCTACCGCATCGCCTGCGACCCGGCGCGCAGCGTGGTCGTCGAGGCCTGCGCCGGGGCCGGCAAGACCTGGATGCTGGTCTCGCGCATCCTGCGCGCGCTGCTCGACGGCGTGGAGCCGCAGCAGATCCTGGCGATCACGTTCACGAAGAAGGCCGCGGCCGAGATGCGCCACCGCCTGATGCAGTGGCTGGCGCAGTTCGCCGCCTGCAGCGAGGAGCAGCGCGTGCAGGAGCTGGTGGCGCGCGGCCTGGACCCGGCGGCGGCGCGCCGCCAGGCGCCGGTGCTGGGCGGGTTGTACGAGCGCCTGCTGTGCAGCCCGCAGGCGGTCGAGATCCGCACCTTCCACGCCTGGTTCTCGCAGCTGATGCGCGCGGCGCCGCTCGAGGTGCTGGACGAGCTGGGCCTGCCGCCGCAGGCCGAGCTGCTCGAGGACGTCGAGGAACTCAAGCCCCAGGCCTGGCGGCAGTTCCTCGCGGCGGTCGCGGCCGACGAGGCGCTGCGCGCCGACTTCGAGGCGCTGGTGCTGCAGCGCGGCCGGCACACCGCGCAGCAATGGCTGCTCAACGTGATCGACAAGCGCGTGGAGTTCGAGCTGGCCGCGCGGCACGGCGTGCTGGAGCGCAGCGTGCCGCCCGCCGCGGCGCTGGATGCGGCGTACGCGGGGCTTTCGCATCCCGCGCAGCGCGTGCGCTCGCCGGCGGTCGCCTCGCTGCTGCGCGAGGTTGCGCAGGCGCTGGGGCGGCAGGGCAAGGCCACGCCGCAGAAGCAGGCCGCGCTGTTGCAACAGGCGCTGGAGGAGGCCGACGACCTGCGCTGCGTCGAGGGGGCGTTCGCCGCGCTGTGCACCAAGGCCGGCGAGCCGCGCAAGCACCTCGATGCGCCCGGCCTCGACGAAGCCGTGGCCTTCCTGCGCGACATCCGGGTCGCGGTCGTGCAGCACGAGGCGCACCTGGAGCACCAGCGCATGGTGCGGCTGGCGCAGGTGCTGCTCGAGCAGTACGCGCGCGTCAAGCGCGCACGCGGACTGGCCGACATGGCCGACCTGGAGCGCTGCGCGCTGCGGCTGCTGCAGGACGTGCAGCTGGCCGGCTGGCTGCAGGAGCGGCTGGACGCGCGCATCCGCCAGGTGCTGATCGACGAGTTCCAGGACACCAACCCGCTGCAATGGCAGGCGCTGTCGAGCTGGCTGGGGTCCTACGCCGGCGCGGGCGGTGGCGCAAGCGGCCAGCAGCCGCCCGGCATCTTCATCGTCGGCGACCCGAAGCAGAGCATCTACCGCTTCCGCCGCGCCGAGCCGCGCGTCTTCGACGCCGCCAAGGAACTGGTGCGCGAGCTCGGCGGTGCGGTGCTGGCCTGCGACCACACGCGGCGCAACGCGCCGGGCGTGCTCGAGGCGGTCAACGCGGTGTTCCGCGCGGCGCAGGACGAGCGCGCCTACGGCGAGTTCCGCGCCCACACCACCGAGCCGGGGCATGCGCATGCGGGCGAGGTGGCGGCGATCGAGCGGGTGGAGCGCCCGGCCAAGGAGACGGCGGAGGAGGGCGAGGCCGGCTGGCGCGACAGCCTCGTCACGCCGCGCCACGAGCCCGAGGTGCTGCTGCGCCTGCAGGAGGCGCGCCGCGTGGCCGGCCACATCGCGCGGTTGGTCGCGCAGGGCCGCCGGCCGGGCGACATCTTCGTGCTCAGCCGCAAGCGCGCCAGCCTGCGCGTGCTGGCCGAGGCGCTGCGCGAGCTGCACCTGCCGTTCGCCACGCCCGAGGACAGCGTGCTGATGGACGCGCTGGAGGTGCGCGACGTGGTGGCGCTGCTGGATGCGCTGGTCTCGCCGCAGCACGACCTGTCGCTGGCCCATGCGCTGCGCTCGCCGATCTTCGGCGCGAGCGACGCGGACCTGGTCGCGCTGGCGCAGGCGGCGCGCGCGGGAGGCCGCGGCTGGATGCAGGCGCTGGCCGGATTGCCCGAGGAGGCGCTGAGCCCGGCGCTGCAGCGTGCGCGCCGGCTGCTGGCCGCCTGGCGCGAGGACGCGCTGCGCCTGCCGCCGCACGACCTGCTCGACCGCATCGTGGCCCAGGGCGAGCTGCGCGCGCGTTATGCCGCGGCCGTCCCGGCCGAGCTGCGCAGCGCGGCGCTCGCGCACCTGGACGCCTTGCTGGCGCTGGCGCTGGAGCTGGACGGCGGCCGCTACGCGACGCCGTACAAGCTGGTGCGCGCGCTGCGCCGCCGGCCGCTGAGCGTGAAGTCGCGCACCGACGCGCAGGCGGTGCAGCTGCTGACCGTCCACGGCGCCAAGGGGCTGGAGGCGCCGGTGGTCTTCATCATGGACACCGACAGCGCCAGCGACCGCCCCGAGCGGACCACCGCGCTGATCGACTGGCCGGCCGAGGCGGCCTGCCCGGACTGCTTCGCCTTCATCGCGTCCGAGGCGCGCGTGCCGCCGAGCCTGGCTGCGGTGCTGGAGCACGAGCGCCAGGCGCGTGCCCGCGAGGAGCTCAACGGGCTGTACGTGGCGATGACCCGCGCGCGCGAGCAGCTGGTCTTCAGCGCCACCGCGCCGCACCGGCGCCCGTCCGAGCGCACCTGGTGGGAGCGCATCGGTGAGGTGCCGGGCGTGGTGCGCTGGGAGGGCGAGCCGGAGCCGGCACCGGCGGCTGCAGCCGGGCCGGGCGCTGCGGCGCCGCTCGTGCTGTGCGAGCTGCCGGCGCTGCCGCGTGCGGCCGAGGCCGTGGCGCCGTCCGTGCCGCAGGCGGCCGCGACCGCCCGCGTGGGCGAGGCCGTGCACCGTGCGCTGGAGTGGCTGACGGCGCGGCCCGACCCGCTCGACGGCTGGCGCGAGACCGTGGCCGCCGCGGCGCGGGCATTCGGGCTGGACGACTCGCAGCGCGCCCACGCCGAGCACGTGGTCGCCCGGGTGCTGACGAGCGATGCGTTCCGGCCGTTCCTGGCCGGCGAGCGGCTGCGCTGGGCCGGCAACGAGGTGCCGCTCGCCCATGGCGGGCAGGTGCTGCGGGTGGACCGGCTGGTGCAGCTGGCCGACGGCGAGGGCTGCCAGTGGTGGGTGCTGGACTACAAGCTCGACCACGCCCCGCACGAGCTGGCAGCCTACCGCGAGCAGCTGGCGTGCTACCGCGAGGCGGTGCGCGAGGCGCTGGCCGGGCGCGAGCCGCATGCGCAGGTGCAGGTGCGCGCCGCCTTCGTGACCGGGCGCGGGGAGGTGATCGAGCTGCCGGCCTGAGCCGGCGGCCGTGCAGAACGGCGGGCAGAGCGGCCGTTCGTGCGAATTGCT